>ENA-OSEO01000093-OSEO01000093.1-sediment-metagenome-genome-assembly--contig:-NODE-93-length-238659-cov-6.916272_pt1 | contig 238659 bp, 192 predicted proteins | sample MGYA00237883_ERZ534232 | MGnify/ENA metagenome assembly ERZ534232
ACAAACAGGAGGGTTAGGCTCTCACCGACGAAAGAAAATACGCCCCCCTCAACCTCCCCGAACTGCTGAATACGCCCGTTGAGAACGGCCTTGAAGTCTTGGGATGGACCGGCTTTGAATCGGACCACCACACCCTGGAACTGGCCGTGGCGTGCATTGAGAGAATGGAGGGGTTCGAGGAGGGGGATGGTGGTTCGTCGGCAGAGATGGCAGGATACTGAACGTGGTCTTTATTTCAAGGGATGTGGAAAAGAGGCGTTTCGATAGGCGAGGATGAATAATCATTTAGGGAACAGAAAGGAGGCACGGAAATGCGAGAAGATCTCAAGGAGAAGATCAATGTAAACTGGGAACAGGCACAAAAGGGCAATATCGATGCATTTGATAACCTTTATTCCGTTGATTTAATTCATCATGCACCGCCATTCCCCGATACGAAAGGTCTCAAAGGATTCAAGAAGATGTACGAACACGTTAGGGCGGCATTCTCTGACCTCCAATTGACCGTTCACCATCGTGTAGCAGAAGGTGATGTTGTAGTCTGCCATGTTACATTTCGAGGTACACATACAGGGAAATCAAGGATTGTTCCCGTTCCACGAACAGGAAAGATAATAGAATGGTCTGGATGCTCGATGTATCGCTTTGCTGGTGACAAATGCGTTGAGCAGTGGTGGTATACTGATCATTTGGGCTTCTTCCAGCAATTGGGGGCAATTCCGAAATTGTGGTGAGGGAAGACCGCCCATCTGAACTCACAGAGAGCCTCCGGGGCTATCCTCCATTCCTGCTTCGGGGCAAAAACCTCGGGGGCTACTTCTACCGCATTCAAAACCGTTTTGAGTCACGCTGTCTAATCGACTCTCCCTTGACTTATGACGATTTTCTCGGTTATATCCCCCCTCAGAACGGACGCACCACAGGCGACCCTGAACCGGCAATTTCTTTGACCTGGTATCCAACCCACCAACCACACCACACGGAGATTATCCAAGGAAACCAATGGCAGAAAAACCTGAATCCAGAGAGACAGTCAGCCTTGAAGAACTCCTGGTGGCCCATATGATCCAGATCGAAGCCCTGACCCTGCTTTTGATCGAAAAAGGGGTTTTCACGCAGGAGGAGTTCTTCACGAGGCTCAAGCAGGTCCAAGTCGATCATGAGAAGGCAAGGCAGGAGAGGCAGTGAGAGGCTGGGGCTTGAGAGACGCAGGCCGTAAAATACGAACAGCGGGGGCGGAATTCTATGGCCGGGGGTGAGAGCCGGGGGAGGCGGTGGGGACTCTCGGCGTTCTCGTCTGGAAGAAGGGAGGGGTGAACAATGCGGAAGATCGTAGCGCTCTGGTGCTTCCTGATTGTGGTAGGCTGGACGGGTTCAGCCACAGCATCGCTCGTTGCGTACTATCCTTTCAATGGCAATGCAGACGATATGAGCGGCAACGGGAACAATGGAACGGTTTACGGAGCAACATTGACCGAGGACAGATTTGGGAATGCGAACCACGCATTGTACTTCGACGGGAACGATTACATTGATGTGCCGCACTCAGCGACTTTGGATATTACTCAGGCAATAAGCATATCGCTATGGACTGTAATGTCGTACGCACAGAGCAATATAACTGAAAATAAATACCTGATTAGCAAAGGAAATGGTGCTGTAAACGACTACGCAAACAACACCTACGCGGTATTTCTCGGCAATTCAGATATTGATTACTTTTCTGGGAATCTCTATACGATTGGCGGAAGAGCAGGTTCTTTGATCGACAAGGAACAACTTAGATTAGCGGACTTCAATATGGGCCAGTGGTATCATTTGGTGATGACCTGGGACGGAGCAACTATTAGAATATACAAAGACGGTGACCATATCCAAACTGCTGATATTTTTTTTCAAGGTAACATCAATTCACTTGCAGCAAATCTTAACATAGGACGGCTTGGGAATGGAGCAAGATACTACAAAGGAAGCATCGATGACGTAAGAATATACGACCATGCTCTCAATGACTCCGAAGTGTTGCAATTGTATACGGAACCTGACCCTATGGGGAAAATATCAGGTGTTGTCACGCGTGAGGTTGATGGGCAGCCAATTTCGGGTTTGACGGTTCGTGCATGTTCCGAAGGATATGGTGCCTGTCGAGAGGCAGAGACCCAAACCAACGGGGCTTATTCGATTACCAATTTGCCGCCGGGAGACTACAAGATCCAAGTGATCATTTCCGACACCGACTACGTACAGCAGTATTACGACAATGCATACTCCTCTTCGGATGCATTGCCGATTTCGGTCCTCGGAGGCCATTACACGACGGGCATCAATTTCAGCCTTGCGCTAAACGGAAATATCTCAGGTGTTGTGACGCGCAAGTCCGACAGCCAGCCCATTGCTGGCTTGTGGGTTCATGCTTATGACTATTCCCATAAATATCAAGCAGGTTATGCCAAGACGGAGGCAGACGGATCGTATACTATTATTGGATTGGCGGCAAGCCGTTACAGCGTGTATATAGACTCCGATCGGACCGATTATCTCCGACAGTACTACAATAAAAGTTTTCTGTTAGATGACGCTTCACTGGTCTTGGTCAGTTCAGGACAATATACGACTGGCATTGATTTCAATCTCGTGATTGGTGGGAAAATATCAGGCACAGTCACCAGCGAATCAGACGGTCAGCCTCTTTCGGGCAGGTATGTGAGTGCTAATGACTACTCTTCCGGCGTTTTTGTGAAGTCTGGGGAGGTACAAACAGACGGGTCGTATACAATAAACCGTTTGCCAGCGGGCAACTACCGACTGTACGTGCCTGCACCCCTGGGAACCGACTATATAGGGGAGTACTACAAAGGCGTTTACAGTTCACAAAATGCTTCACCGGTCGCCGTGACTTTAGGCATGACGACGAGCGGCATTGATTTCAGTTTACTGGTTGGTGGAAGAATATCAGGGTTCGTCACGCGAGAATCAGACGGTCAGCATCTTCCGGGCGGGTATGTGACTGCATATGAGTATTCTAAAGGCTATCATGTGAATTCTGGGATGGTACAAACAGACGGCTCGTATACAATAACGCAGTTGCCAGGAGGGAACTACAGAGTTTACGCGTCTGCACCCCACCCAAGTGATTATATAAGAGGGGAGTACTACAACAATTCTTCACAGGTCAATGTCATTCTCGGTCAGACGACGACTGGGATCAATTTTAGCCTGCCCATAGGAGCAAAAGTAACAGGCATGGTCACAGCCGAATCCGACGGCAAGCCAATTTCGGACGTGTGTATTCGCGTCTGTGATTATTCGGGCTCTGATTATTCGGGTAGTTATTTCAGTCAAAGCCATGTTGACGGTTCATATATAATAAACGGTTTGCTTGCAGGGACTTATAGAGTAGAAGCATATGCATGTGGTTATCCGTATGTTGGCACCGAATGGGTACGACTGTATTGGGACAACACGTTCGACTGGGGGGCTGCTGCACCGGTTGCGGTCAGTTTGGGAGAGACAGCGACGGGCATCGATTTTTGCCTCACCTCAGGAGGAGGAAGAATCGAGGGTGTGGTAACGGGAAAATCAGACGGTCAACCTATTAGGAGCATGTTGATTGAGCTGTTACATTATCCTTCCGATGTTATCTTAGATCGTAAGTACACTGGAATAGATGGAACGTATTCGATCTATGGATTAGCACCTTCGAGTTACATAGTAAGGAGCAACCCAACAGGAACGAACTATAATGCTCAGTATTTCAAGAATACAACTTCGATTAGTAATGCTGTTCCGGTCGTTGTTATAATGAATGAGTTGACAACCGGTATTGATTTTGTATTGGGTGTTCAAGGAGATGAGATGGGTGATCTTAACGAGGACGGCACTGTGAGCATTGACGATGCGATCTTGTCTTTGCAGGTGCTCGTCGGCATGAATCCGACGCAACTAGGTTACGAATCACCAGGCACCAATGCTGATGACAAGACGGGTCTGGAAGATGCAATCTACGTCTTGCGGGTGATTGGCGGTCTGAGGTGATTGGCTTGCAGATGGGCGACCTATTCGTTCGTTCCCATGTCCCGCAAGTGACCAGACGCTTCTCATCCGGCAAACGTCTTCCGCTTATCATCCTTCTCTCCGTCGTCTCGACACTCGCAATCGTTTAATGAGACGGGCAGAGGGCCGAGAGGGATTATGCCAGGACCATTGGGTTTCTCAGGGAGGCGCGGCTTCTTTCCATGTCCTTGAACAGAGCCCATGTTGTCACTTTCGAAGGCAGGGTCATGGTCCTCCGGGAGTGTGAGAGCCCGATGGCAACCAAACATGCCAGGACACTTGGTAGGCTCCAGGTCGGGACGCTCCACCAGGTAAACTACGAAACGACCCAGGGCAAGCACCAGATCATTTTCGACGGAAAGGGGCTCACCTCCGCGTATAATGTGAACGTTCACGGGGGAGGTCTCAAGTTCAGGTCGTGGTTAGGGTTCGAGAGAGGGATATGGGTCCATTCCACGGGACTGGCCACGGAAGGGTGAGGGAAGAGAGTTGAGCTGCATATTGGGGCGTGGACCTGCACATAGCTCGAAGTGAATAAGGGATTATCAGATGATCCGGCGGCTGGAGAAGGAGGTGCCTATGGTTAAAGGACTGCTACTAATCATATTGATTTTGACGGCTCAATTTATGCCCACGGCGGCTTCTGCTACCGATCAGCTCTGGCCTTTGCAGACAAAGCTCTGGGCAGAGGCGGATAAGATGGACAACCTCGGTCACCAATGGACGGTTCGAATCGACGTTTTGGAGGAAGTGAATCTTGATGGCAAGAACTACTTCCACATCAGGGAGTTGTGTTACGATCCCGGAGAGTGGGATGTGCTAAACGATGTTTACATTCGGTCAACGGACACGGAATTGTATCTTTACAACGGACCAGGTCTCGGAGAGGCCCTGGCTTTCAAATTGGGGCCTGTAGGAACCAATTGGATTTATGACGGTGGGGCCAAGAAGAAGGAGGTCGTGGCCATCGAGAATATAACCATTCCATATGGCGGCCCTTATACCGCTTACAAGTTTAAGCAATCCAGACTTAGCGATCCAAGTCGGTATCTTTTTGAGTGGGTGGTTCCCGGTCTCCCTTGGATCGCAAAAGAAGAGGATCACTGGGTTGCATCCGAGAGAATTCCCCTAATTTCAGGTCTTGCTCGACTCGGAATGAATCCCGGAGGAGTTTTAGGAGATATCAATTCTGATAATAGAATTGATTTGATAGAAGCTATTTATGCATTACAGATTGTTGCCAACAACAGACAACAGATTGGAATTGATGTTGGAGGTAGCTGGACGTGGATTGAAGAGCAAACTGAAATTTTTGGGGGAAGTTGTCATGATATCGGTGAGACACAAACATACAGTATGATGATTGATCAAAATGGTAATCAACTTACGTTAACTTCTGATTCAATTGCCGGAATAACGAGTGCATCAATTACTGGATCTATAACTGCGTATAGTGTCTCACTCTCTGGATATATTTGCTTTAACGATGGTAGCACAGTGCATGTTATTAGCAAACTGATTGTTTCAATAGATGGGAGACATATGAATGGTACATTATCTCAAGACAGCGATAACTTAAATTATTGTACAGGCACTTTCAAGATTAGTGCTGAGAAATCTCCCTAACAGAGGGAGCTTCGATTACACATGATCAAAAGGAATTGAATGCGGCATTGCAGTAGATGGGGCTTGCGCTTCGCCACTGGATTTGTTGTTCAACAATATCCGAGGGTTGAAAATCCTGGCCGTCTTCCACAATAGCATGTCAATATGTGATTGAGTAGGTCACGGAGCTGGGTCTGGGGGGTTCGAATTTCATAGGACCGTTGTCACTTTGGCCCTGGGTCCGTGCTACCCCACCAGGCAAAAAACGAACAGCGGTTCTTTTTCGGCATCAAGGACCCAGTCGGGCGCTGTCCGGACCGGGGAAGGCTCTGTGGGGAAAGGCTCTGCGCTTCATCGTATTTTGCCGGCTCAGCGCTTCAACCCATCACATCGAACCCCTGGCCCGCCGCCTCACAACCCGAATTTGGGCCGGATTGGTGATCCGGACCTTGCCTTTGACCGTGGATACGTTCGCAATGAATTGGATTCGGTCGTTGAACTCGACCCCAGGCTTCACGAAGGGCCGCAGGGCATTCAGGGGCCCTCTCCGGGACGTCCGGGGCCCTCTCCGGGACGTCCGTGACATCCGGACATCAGTTCAGCATCTCTTCCAGGTTGTCCTCTCGTACCACTTTTCGATCCCGAACCTCTGAGTTGCTCACCGCGGACGGGCTGATGTTGAGTTCTCCGGCAAGGCATACCGTCGTCGCTCCCAACCTGCGGATTGCCAAATAGCACACTGCCGAGCGTGCGCGTACAACGGCGCGCGACTTGCTTGCACTTCGCAAATCGTCCCTATCGATCCCGTAGTGTTGTGCTATCCTCGCTGACAACGCCCAAACGCTGATCCCCTTCCCATGGGCCCGCGTGCGGGCTTCAAGCTCCTCGTCGGCCTTTTTGAGAACGTCCAAGACAAACTCTCCTCCCCCAAGGACCCGCTCATCCCCTTTGATGTGCAGTCCCTCCCGGCGAAGCTCCCTCAATGCTTTCCATCCCCCCACAGATCTGACGAGGCCGCCGCCTGTCAGATCGGGCCGCCGTCCATCATCGATCCCTTTGGCAACGAAGGCGGCATAGCCCGTCCGTGCCTCCTTCTGCTTTTCGCCGAAAAAAACAAGAACATGGGCCGCGTCCTGCCACTTGAGTTCCCCACGGCCCATCAGTGCACCATGGCCGCTCCATGGGTAGTCTCTTAGTCTCTTAATGGTCAACGATCCCCTCCCGAATCGGATTGAGGTGAATGTAGCGGACCAGACAGTGATCAACACATCTACTTGGAGGACCCGTAGCCGATTTTGCCCGAGAGGCGCAGTGGGCGGGGAAGGGCACCGACGCGACTGGTGGCGCAAACTAACCCGGTGCGAGTGGACCAGCGGCAAGGGGAGCAACCGCAGGGTCAGTGGAAGCAGGTAATGCTTCGGGAGGGTACGAAGGGGAGCTTGGCTGTGGAAGTTCTTCACCGCCGGGTATGGCTGTGGGACGGAGAGGAGCCCAGTGCTCACTGCTGGCGTCTGATAGTGCGCGGTGAAATCGGGTCGCCCCAGGAGATAAAATACAGCTTGAGCAAAGGGCCGGAAGATACGCCGATCGAGCGTGTTGTGCACCAGCAAGGCCAACCGTACTGGCTGGAGCATGCACTGCGCAACGCAAAGAGCGAGGTTGGGATGGCGCATTATCAACTTCGCCTTTGGAATGGGTGGCATGACCATATGACGATGGTGATGCTTGCGATGCTCTTTATGCCGGAGGCGCGACGGGAACACAAGGAAGAGGTTCCGCTGCTTTCGTGCCATGATGTGGTTGAGTTGCTGAGGGGCCTTTTGCCAAAAGCGAACACGATCTACGGGCAGATTTTGGATCAGTTAACGAAGAGGCACAGAAGACGCCAGTCTTAAATAGTGCCTGAACGAAAACCCCCTGCCACGGGTACCTGGGGGGCCGAGCCAGCCCCTCTGCTCCCGGCAGATAACGAGCATATCCGTAGAATGCCCTCAGGATTTCGCCCCCAAGAGCTGCCTATCCTATGTTGCCCCATAAGATGTCGGAGTTTGGGCGCACCTATCCATTCTCTTTACACGCCGGAATGTTTGGAGCCTCTCTCTACGCGATAAGTCGCTCTTTTCGGTTTCGCCCTTCCCTTCTTCTCTGTTCACGCTTCAGCTGCTTCTGTTGAATAATGTCTCCGAGAATCTGAATATTTCGCGCAAGGATGGCCAAACCAACATACCGCTTGAACCCATCAATGCCGTGATCTGGGCATCGGTCCAACCCGTGGTTTTCCAACGCATTGATCGAGGATTCCACTGCTGCGTGCTTTCGTCTCGCCTCCCTGAAGTCCTCTGAATTCTCGATTTCTTTGTTTATCGCGGAGAGCCTACCTTTCCTCGGAAGAATGACTCTGTCGAGCACGCTGGCCAGTCTTTGTTGATTATCCTGGCTGTGAAAACCCTTATCGAAGGTACAGCTCTTGAGGGAAGGGAACCGCTCTTTTGTCTCCATCACAATGGGGACCGCTACTGCATCGTCTGTTTCATGCTCCATTACAAGATGATGCAGAATGAACCCGTATTGATCCTTTACCACGCACACTCTTAACCCGAGTTCGGCAATTATTCCAAATTTGCCCTTTTGGATCCATTCCGTGTGCTCTTCAAAAAGGGAAAAGACCTTTTCGTGATGAGGAATTGTCTCGCCTTCCACAACCCTTCTCCGAATTTGGTCGATCTGCCTCTCAGCGTGGGCAATATACTTCTCGATCTCCAGCATCCTAACGTATACGGTGATATCCGGAGATGATATTGAAGAAAGGGTTGTCTTCGCTTTGTTAATCAAAGAGGTAGCGAGATCAAGATAAACCAGATGTGCATTGATAATCAGTTGGTTTCTCTCTGCTTTCTTCTCAGGGCAATCGCATGACAAATTTAGGTAGATCAAATGGTTAGCAGCGGACGGGAGGGGGGGCGCCCGTCGGAGGGTCATATGACTGGGCGGGTTAGCGGACTGTGAGATAGTTGAGGACAAATCCTTTCCTTTGTGAGATCATAGGGATGAACCCCTATGATGACAAAGGAGGAAAGGACATGTCCGAGGAAACAAAGGCTTCGATTTTCGACCACTTCGCCGAGCTAGACGATCCGCGGGATGAAAACAAGACAGATCACAAACTGATCGACATTGTGGTAATAGCCATCTGTGCCATGATATGCGGAGCAGAGGGCTGGACGGATGTCCAGGCTTTCGGAGAGGCAAAAGAAGATTGGTTCCGACAGTTCTTGGAGCTCGAACACGGTATTCCGTCTCACGACACGTTCGGTCGTTTTTTTGCGCTTCTGAATCCCAAGCGGTTTCAAGAGTGTTTCATGAGCTGGGTGCGAGCGGTTTTTGAAAAGACCAATGGCCAAGTCGTACCCATCGATGGCAAGACCGTAAGGCGTTCCCATGATCGAAGGTCGAACAAATCGGCCATCCACATGGTCTCAGCATGGGCTGGGGAAAATGGCTTGGTCCTGGGGCAGGTAAAGACAGACGAAAAATCGAACGAAATCACCGCCATTCCTGAGCTCTTGCGGCTGCTCGATGTGAACGGCTGTATCGTTACCATTGACGCTATGGGGTGTCAGAAGAAGATTGCCGCGCAAATTATCGACCAGGGTGGCGATTATGTGTTGGGGTTAAAAGGTAACCAGAGCGGTCTGCTGGAGCAGGTAGCGGAATGTATCCAAGGAGTGGATATCGAAGGCGGGGCCTTTGATTACCACGAGACCCAAGAGGTGAAACACGGGCGGATAGAGACACGCCGCTATTTGACCACAGATGCCATTGACGGGATTACGCAAAAGGCGCAATGGCCGGGACTTGCTACCGTGGGACTTGTGGAGTCGACCCGAACGGTTGGAGACAAAACCAGTGTGGATTATCGGTACTATATTGCCAGCATTGCCAATGATGCAAAATCGTTTGCCAAGGCAGTCAGGGGGCACTGGGGAATAGAAAACAAGCTGCATTGGGTTCTGGACGTGGCTTTCAGGGAAGATCAATGCCGTGTAAGAAAGGGCCATGCTGCGGAGAATCTTGCAGTTCTAAGGCACATCGCCCTCAACCTCCTTAGAAAGGAGAAGACGGCCAAATACGGAGTCAAGACGAAGCGCCTTCGAGCAGGGTGGGACAATGACTATCTTCGCAACGTGCTGTTAGGAAAGGAAAACTGATGCGATTGCCCTGGCTTTCTTCTGAGAGTCCTTTGAAGTTGATCTCTTCATATTCTGAATCTTCAAGAAGCATTTCTCAGCTTTTTTAAGATTATTAAGACCCTGACGCCAGTCTGTGATTCCTATCCTCAGACAGAGACTCATAATCAAAAGGATTGTCTTTCGAAGAGCATCAAAAAGTAAATTAATGTCAGTAGGAAAGTGAACATCCGTTTCTAAGACAAATGAATCGCAGCTCCCGTTAATCTCTTCGTTTCGTTTCTTACCTATGATATCCTGGCCGAACTTCACAACAAGTGTGTTAATTTTGTCAAGAACCTTTGGTGTAAACAGGGATACGTTATCTTTCAGGGTCTGCAACGCATATTTGTAATCTACTTCGAACGGACCATGGCCCAACATCAAACGGAGCGTCCTATGTTCGTTGGCAATCTCCCGCAACTTATCGTAATCCCAGTTGCAACACACTCGTACAGTACCCAGAACCAATATCCTCCACAAGCTCATTCCCTTGCGACCATTGTTGGGATCAACATTCGGGGGTACCAAACCGCGCAGGACCTGCCAGACCGCCGCACGCAGTTCAGGATTACAGTAGATTGCCTGGAGCCCAATCAGCAGCTTAGGGATTTCGTCTCTAGACTGGAGATCGAAGTTGATGTCAGAGATGGAGATCTCACCCACTTGCATTTGCCTCTCGATGACGTTGCGCATAATTTCCCTCCGAAGATTTGCTTGCACAGAACTAGAATGCTCTGAAGCATGAAAAGTTCTCACTTCCAGCTTCGCATGTATTATCAAGGTATTCGATATCACTGTCAGTGGAACCTGTCAAGTAAAAAATGATCGTAGACTAGTTAAATAAGGCGAACAATCTTGCGTGCAAAGCCGTCTAACATGCCGGTCTCATGCGGACAAAAGGTTTCCGTTCAGGCACTACTTAGTCAACAACGTGACTTTGCTCCTGACACCTGTGCGGCAAACCGGAAAGCCGGATATTGCCGCACAGGTTTGTTTGAGTCTTGTCAGCGCAGTATGATCTGGACGTAGCCCGTTCGTCCGCTTCGATGGTCCATGGCCAGGAGGGTGACCCTTTCGCCCGATGTCAGGGAGCCTGTGAGATCCACGGCCGTCTGCTCACTGTCCAGGGGGCGGCCGTTGATTTCCAGGATGATATCGCCCAGCTCAAAACCGGCCTGGGCAAGGGGCCCGCGAGGATCGAGCCACGAGATCACGATACCCTGGGGTTTTTTCAGGCGATACCTTCGGGCTTCCTCTTCACCCATGAACCTGAAGTCAGCCCCCAGCCGGTCGCGAAGCGAGTCGGACATAGCCTCGAAAGCAGTGTCCTGGCTTTCCACCTTCACCTTCAGTTCCAGCTTCTTGCCTTTGCGGATAACGGTGAGAGCGACGTCCTGGCCCACGGGGCTCACGGCCACCTCGTTGCGCAGCGTGGCTGCGTCCGGGATTTCCTTGCCGCGGAAGGAGATCACCACGTCACCCCTTTCGATACCCGCCTTCTCGCCAGGGCCGTCCTTGACCACGTCGGCGATGAGGGCGCCCTTCGCCTTTTCCATGTCGAACGACTTGGCCAGCTCGGGGGTGAGGTCCTGGATACGCACACCCAGCCAGCCGCGCACCACCTTGCCGTGGGCGATGATGGCCCGGGCCGTGTGCAGGGCCATGTTGCTGGGGATGGCGAAGCCGATCCCCTGAAAACCGCCCGAGTCCGAGGCAATGGCCGCGTTCACTCCTATCACCTGGCCTTGAAGGTTGAGCAGGGGGCCGCCGCTGTTGCCGGGATTGATGGCTGCGTCGGTCTGCAAGAAATCCTGGTAGCCGGTGGGCTCGGTTATGCCCCTGCGATGCTTGGCGCTTATTATCCCTTGGGTCACCGTGTGGTCCAGGCCCCTGGGATGACCGATGGCCACCACCCATTCTCCCACCTTCACCGTGTCGGAATCTCCGAAGGCAACGTAGGGAAGGGGTCCTTCTGCATCGATCTTGATCACGGCCAGGTCCGTCTTGGGGTCCGTACCCGCCACCTTGGCGGGGTAGCGACTGCCGTCGGAAAGAAGCACCTCTATGTCGGACGCTTCCCCCACCACGTGATTGTTTGTGAGGATGTGCCCTTCGGAGTCCATGATCATCCCAGACCCCAGTCCTTTCATCTCACGGTCCAGCCCCCTGGGCGCACGGGGGTTGCCGAAGAAGTAACGGAAAAAAGGATCGTTCCAGAAGGGCAGGGCCTGCCCGGACCATTCACGGGTCTGGGTCACTTCGATGTGCACCACTGCGGGTATGTTTGTCTCGGCCACCCGGGATATGGCCGTGCGAAGATCGGCTGCCGCCCCTGCTTTTTCGTCGGCACGGGCAGGTACCAGGGTGCTCAGGGTGAGCACGGTGCAGATGATCAGGGCAACGATGACCCCTCGGCCGGGACTTTTCATGCGTTTTTTCATGAGGACCTCCTTGTTCATGAGAAAATGATTGAAAGACGGCTGCGCTTCCAAAGCCGTGTGTGAATTGCGGTCATAATAGGCAGGCAAGATGTCCCTGAGCTTTCAGGAAGATTACAATCTGGAAAGGTTCGGTATGGGGGCGGCCTCCTCCGTCGCGGGGAGCCGCAGGGTGAAGGTGGAGCCCTTTCCCGGTTCGCTCACCACTTCGCTCGTGCCTTTGTGGGCCTCCACGATGGCTTTGACAAGGCTCAGGCCGAGCCCGAGTCCCCTCTGGGACCGGCTGTCATCCCCGCGGTAGAGGCGCTCCCAAATCCTCGGAAGCGCATCCTGTGTGATTCCAGGTCCGTCGTCCTGGACGGTTATGATCGCTTCCATGGCCCGGCGGTGCGTGCTGAGTCGCACGGTGCCCCCCGGCTTGGTGTATTTCACGGCGTTGTCGACCAGATTGGCCACGGCCTGTTTCATGCGCGCAGGGTCCACCGTCGCGAAAAGGTCTTGCTCATAGTGAGTTCGGATCTCTATACCTTTTTCCTCCGCCACGTAATGGTAAAGGGCCGCCACCTGGTCCGCCAGCCGGGAGACATCGGTGCGTTGCAGGCAGGGCTGGACGGCGCCTGTCTCGGCCTCTGAAATGTCCATGAGGGTGTTGAGCATGGTCAGCACGGCCTCGGATTCCTCCATGCAGTCAGCCAGGGCTTCCCGCAGCGCTTCCCGGCCACAGTCCGATCGAAGGGCGGTTTCGGCGGTGGCCCGCAGGCGTGCCATGGGGGTGCGCACATCGTGGGCCACGTTGTCGAGGGTTTCCCGCATCCCGTTTATGAGGGCCTCGATCTTTCCGAGCATCCCATTGAACAGCCGGACCAGTTCATCCAACTCGTCCTCTGTCTGGGGACTCGGCACCCGTGCATCCAACTGTCCCGAATCGATGGAACGGACGGTTCGGATGAGATCACGAACCGGCGACAGGGCCCTGAGAGAAAGAAACGCCCCCCCTGCCACGCCCAGCAGGAGAACCGGAATCATGACCGCGGCAAAGAGCCCTCGAAAACGTCTCAGTATCCGGTCCCGCTCCTCGCTGCTCTTGCCCACCTGGAGCCGGTAGCCTTCCGGCAGCGAAAACGACCCGAGTTCCAGTGTGTGTTCGCTTTGACCCAGTGGGAGACGCAGCCAGGTGGGGTCCGGTTCGGCGTTCTGTCGCTCGAGCAGCTTTATGTCGAATGCCAGCCACTGGTAGGGCAGCAGCAGAAGGCGTGTCCGGTTGTCGGGATCGGCAAGGCGCACGAAAAGGGGATCTCTGCCGTCGAATTTTCGCCCCCTGGTGATTCCCCTTTCCAGGGCCTCCTGTCCCCCGGCCTCGTAGAGAACGGACAGCTCCTTGGCCCATGTACGAATGGCGTGTTGGTCCTGCCTCTTGAGGGTCGTGGAAAGGAGCAGGTAGGCAAATGCAAACACGAAAAGGCAGCTCAGGACAAAGAGGAGGCAATACCAGAGGCTGAGTCGAAAGACGACGGTCTTGCGCACCCTTTTAAGGAGCCTTGAGCACATAGCCCACTCCTCGGAGGGTCTGGATCATCTTGGTGTCAAAGTCCTTGTCCACCTTGCTGCGCAGACGGAAAATCAGCACATCCACCACGTTGGTCTGGGGGTCGAAGCTGTAATCCCAAACGTGCTCCAGTATCATCGTCTTGGAGACCACCCGCCCCGCGTTGCGCATCAAATACTCCAGAAGGGCGAATTCCCTGGGCTGGAGGTCGATGGGCTTGCCTGCCCGCACGACCTGCCGGGTGACCAGATCCATGGACAGATCCCCGACCTTCAGGCTTGTGGTATCCGCGGTCCTGGTGGAACGTCGGATCAATGCCTGGACCCTTGCCAGGAGCTCAGAGAACGAGAAGGGCTTCACAAGGTAATCATCTCCGCCCTTCTGGAGGCCCTTGACCCTGTCGTCCACCGAGCGTTTGGCGCTCAGGATGATCACGGGGGTGTCCACGCGCTGCCCGCGGATGGTTTCGATGAGGCGCAGCCCATCCACCTTGGGCAGCATGATGTCCACGACCATGGCATCGTACGGTTCCTGGAGAGCCAGGTGCAGACCCTCTTCCCCGTCCGCGGCATGGTCCACGGCAAAGCCGGCCTGCTTCAATCCGCTCATTATGAAGGAGGCGATCTTCCAATCGTCCTCCACCACGAGGACCCTCATCGGCTCCCTCCATTTTTAATCCCCTCGGTGGCCCGGTTGTGCTATACTGCGTGCGTCCACAAAATGCGCTTATTATACCCTCACCCAGAGGGCGTGGGGGGATGTAGGAAATCGCAATTATGACGGCGCGCAGTATGTAAGGTCCCACCCAGGCCGACATTCACCGCCCACATCTTCGCGGGTCGGCCCAGGAAAATCAAGAGCTTGGTGGGTGCGATCCGGAATCATCCAGGCAGCTCGAATGGGGAGTCTCGTGCGGGGCTCCCGACACATCCGGAACGGGAGGCAGCCCCTCGATGGTTTACGTAGGCAATTTCCTTCATGCGACGGACCAGGAACAGGTGCAGGAGGCCGACAGAAGGTACGGGGATTTCAGCCTGATCGTCGAGGCGCCGGATCACCGGAGCGCCCTGCTCCTTTTCAGGGAAAGGATCGTTGAGTTCCGCAAGACCCGTGATTTCTTCAAGGGCCGGTGTCGGATTTACTGCACACAGATCATCGAGTTCGAAGAGCTGCCCCGGGCAAAGCCCATGATGCTCACCTTCCGGTCGGTGGCGGGGGACCCGGTGATGCCGTTCATAGGCTGCGCCATTCCCACCTCCGAATCCGACGGCTGCCGCATCTACGAATGGGAGGGTACCCAGCCGGAAATCGACGGAAACAGGGAAGAACCGTTCTTGGACTTCCACGACTAGGGCCCCATTTTCCCGGGCTATGGCCCCATCCGCTTGCGGGCATCCTCCATGGCTTTGTTGAGAAAGCTGCGCATGAAATTGCGCACGAGGCAAGGAGAGAGCCCCGTGAGCCGGTCTATCCACGCGATGGCTCCCGGAACGTACCAGTGAAGCCTTTTGCTGTGGCAGGCCTTCCAGACACACGCGGCCACGCTTTCGGGGGGCATGAGGCGGAACATGCCGCGTTTGGGGGGCTCGGCCCGCTTTGCGGGCATGTCGGTGCTGCGCTTGGGGGTGCTCTCCAGGATGGGGGTGTCGATGAGTCCGGGCAGCACGTCGGCCGCGCGGATCCCGAGGCGCTCGAATTCCACGCTGATATCATAGGCGCCCACAAACCAGCCCTTGGAAGCGAAAAGAACCGCGGTCGCATGGCCCATGCCGCTCGCGGCCCCTGTGATGAAAATGCATTTCATGACCGCCTCCTTCACCATCCCACCGCCTGGCCGTCCTTTCTTGGATCGGATGCGGCGCAGTAACCGTCTTCCAGCCGATAGACCAGTTGTCCCCCTCCGAACAGCCACTCGGAAGGTCGCTCGAGGAGCACGTGCCCCCTTTTCGCAAGTTCAGCCGCCGTGTCCGGAAGAAATCCCGATTCCAGTGCGAGCCTGAAATCCTCGGTTACGCACCAGCGCGGCGCGTCGCAGGCTGCCTGGGGGTTCTGTCCGTACGTGAATATCCTCACCATCATCTGGACGTGCCCCTGGGGCTGCATGTGGCCCCCCATGACCCCGAAGCTCATGAGGGACTGCCCTTCCCTGGTCACGAAACCGGGAATGATGGTGTGGTAAGGGCGCTTTGCCCCTGCAACGCAGTTGGGATGGCCCTTTTCCAAGACGAATCCGAGCCCGCGGTTCTGCATGCTGATGCCCGTTCCCGGAACCACGATGCCCGAGCCGAAGCCCAGGAAATTGGACTGGATGTACGAAACCATGTTCCCTTCGGCGTCTGCCGCGGTCAGGTACACGGTGCCCCCGTCCGTCGGAACGGTGCTCCGGGGATGAGCTGCCCGGTCCATCCGGATTTGAGCGGCCCTTGCCGCGAGGAAACCTTCTTCGAGGAAACGCCCCGGCGGGAGTGCCATACAGGTCGGGTCCGCTATGTGCCTGTGGGCTTCGGCAAAGGCGATCTTCATGGCCTCGACTTGCAGGTGGATGCTGTCCGCCGAGTCCACCGGGTAGCCCCCCAGGCCCCGGTTGCGCAAGATGCCCAAGGCCATCAGGGCGGCAAGGCCCTGTCCGTTGGGAGGGATCTCGTGAAGGGTCGTGCCGCCGTATGGAAGCTGCACGGGCACCACCCACTGCGAGGTGTGTGCGGCCAGGTCTTCGGGAACCATGGCCCCGCCTTGGGTCTGGGCGTGTTCGATGATGCGTCGGGCCAAGGGGCCTCGATAGAAGGACTCCCCCCGGCTTTCGGCGATGGCCTCGAGTGTGTGGGCCTGATCGGGACACCGGAACCGCTCACCGGCCCCCGGGGGTCTGCCCCCCGGCAAAAAGGTGTTCTCGAAGTCCGGGAAACCCTTGTAGGTCGGGGCCATGGCATTCCAGGCGGCCGCGGTCTTGGGAGAAACGAGGAATCCCTCTGCAGCATAGCGGACCGCCGGCTCAAAGAGCCGCCCAAAGGGGAGCCTTCCGAAACGGGCCCACAGGGCCGCCCACGCATCCACCGCCCCTGGAACCGTCACGGAGTCCCATCCCAGGGCAGGCATCCGGTCCCTCCCCGAGAAGTACTCGGTGGACCATGCTTCGGGTGAGCGCCCCGAGCCGTTCAGGGCGTGCAGCTTCCTGCCGTCCCACACCTGGGCGAAGGCATCGCTTCCGATTCCGTTGCTGGTGGGCTCCACCACGGTCAGGGCGATGGCGGCGGCCACCGCCGCGTCCACCGCGTTGCCGCCCTCGAGCAGCATCCGCAAACCGGCCTGGGCAGCCAAAGGCTGCGAGGTGGCCACCACGTTGCGCGCAAGGACCGGCATCCTTTGGGACGGATATGGAAAATCCCAGCCAAACCCCATGGTATTGCCTCCCCTTCCCACTTTGCCCCTTCGCTTTCCCCTCACCCCAACCCCACGACGCGAGAGGCAGTACAAAAAACCGGCCGGAACGATGATCAAGGCCTTCAACCCCATGGTCCCGCTGCCGGGGCCTGCACGGTTCGTGGTTTGATACCGATACCGATTCCTTGGGGGGACCTCGCGGGCCCCCGGACCCCGGGGCAAGTGGCCATTGTTATACTGCGTGCGGTCACACATTGCGATTTTCTGCATCCGCCTCGCCCTCTGGGAGAGGGCCGTGGTGAGGCTATGAAGAGCCCCGCTTGTGGCCGCGCAAGGTATATGCGGGGTCTGCGACAAGAAGTGCTAAGGGCCCTGTATAGGGGATTTTCCCCCGTCGCACAAGAAACCGTGGCCACCACCGCCTCTTGGAGCACCGGCATTTCCGCTTCTCGGGTGGGGTTTCCGACGCGGCAGGTCGTTGCAAGACCCTCCGTTCGCTGTGGGATGGCCCTGCGGCCCCATTTTTTTCTCTTGACACGGGGAAGAAATAAGTGCAAAGAAAATCCCAATGAGAACCGAGTGAGTGCTCAGTCAGCACAACCTGCGGGAAAGGCATCCGTGACAAGGAAAGAGGCCATCATCCAGGCAGCCAGCAGGCTTTTCTCCGAGAAGGGATACAAGGACACTTCCGTATCCGAGATCTCGGCGGCCACAGGTGTTGCGGAAGGGACCATCTTCTACCATTTCAAGACAAAGGAAGACCTGCTTCTGCATATCCTTCAGGGTCTCAAGGAGGAAATCGTCGCCGAATTTTCAAGCTTCGAACGGCAGCGCGAGACAAAGAAGGGTTTGGACATGGTGGAGGACGCGGTTTCCTTCTACCTTTATCTTGCGGGCAGGCTTCAGGACAGCTTCCTGCTTCTGCATCGTTACTTCCCGTACCGTCTCGCGGAGGCCAATCCCACGTGCCGGGGATATCTGCAGGAAATATACAACTGCCTGGTAGACATCTTCGAAAAGCCGCTCGTGGAGGGTCAACGTGACGGTTCCGTGGAAGATCTTCCTGCTCGAAAGACCGCTCTTCTCATCTTCACCATGGTCGACGGGCTCGTGCGTTTCAAGAACTACAATCTGTACGACGCAGCCGCCCTTTATGGCGAGCTCATCAGCGCCTGCAGGCGGATGATCGAAAAGAGACAGGAAGGAGGTCCCTAGAGACCCATGGCGATCGTGACTCTCTTTGCGGGAACCTTTTGCAGGGAGCATCTGCTGGTGCCAGAGGTTGTGGCCACATGCGGGTGCGACCTCGTAACGGACAGGGACGTCGTCGAGCTGGCGGGGCGGCAGTGGGACGTACCCAACGGCACTCTCATGAAAGCCTTCGAAGCCAGGACGTCGGTGTTCAACCCCTTCACCCGGGAAAAGGAACGTTCCATCGCCTTCATTCGGGCGGCCCTTGCCGATGTTCTCAAGGAAACGATGGTTGTGGAGGGTTTTTCGAGCCATCTCGTCCCGGGCTCCATCAGCCATGCCCTCAGGGTTTGTCTCATCGCGGACAGGGATTTTCGCGTTCGGGTCGCGATGCAGGACCAGGGCCTCGTGAGGGAAGATGCCGCAAACCGCATCGCGGCCGAAGACGAGGATCGAAGAGCCTGGGTGAAGGCCCTCCATGGGGCAAAGGACCCGTGGGACCCGGCCTTGTACGACATCGTCCTGCCGGCAGACAAGGTCCCGCTGCCCGAGGCCGTTGACCTTATCCGGCGGAATATGGGCAAGAACGTGGTCCAAATCGACGGGGCCTCGAGAAGGGCGATGGAGGAGTTTCGGCTCGGCGCAAGGGTCCAGGCGACTCTTGCCCGTGAAGGACACAATGTGGCCGTCACGGCATCCGGAGACCGGGTGACGCTGACGATAGGCAGACCCGTGGTGATGCTCGACAGGCTCCAGGAAGAGCTCACGCATATAGCCGCCGGGGTCCCCGGTGTGGCCGCTGTGACGATGGAGGTGGCGGAGCCGCGCGGTTCTCAGGATGCCTACCGCAAGTTCGACAACAAGGCGCCCAGCAAGGTTTTGCTGGTGGATGACGAGCGCGAGTTCGTCCAGACGCTGTCCGAGCGCTTGCTCATGCGTGACGTGGGTTCCGCAGTGGCCTATGACGGGGAGTCCGCACTCCACTTCATCGAGGAAGACGAGCCCGAGGTCATGATCCTGGATTTGAAGATGCCAGGCATCGACGGGATGGAAGTGCTCAGGCGCGTGAAACAATCGAACCCGGAAATCGAAGTGATCATCCTTACGGGACACGGCTCCGAAGCGGACCGAAAAGTGTGCATGGGGCTCGGAGCCTTCGCCTACCTTCAGAAGCCGGTGGACATCGAGCTGCTCAGCGAAACCCTGCGCAAGGCCAACGACAAGGTGCGCGGGAAGAAGCCGGCCGCCCTGTGACGGATCGCGCCGGAGGAGGGCTTGTGGGATTGAAAGAGAGAATCAAGCCGGGTTTCTGGGATCACCACGACGTGGCGGCCGGTCCTTACAAGCACCTTTTCGATTTCCGCAGGATCTGGCGACAGGCCGTCGTCCTCACCTGTGTCGTCGCTCTCGTTCCCCTGGTCTTCATGGCGGTGATCGACTTCAACGTCACGCGAAAGGCCGTCGATTCCGAGATCTCCTTCCGGGTTTCCCGGCTCGTTTCCAACACGCGGCGGACCGTGAGGTTTTTTTTGGAGGAAAGAGTCTCCGCCCTCGCGTTTGTGGTCAAGGACAACAGCATCGAGGAACTGACAAGGGTGCCAAGACTCTTCGGACTGCTGGAAAACCTCAAAAGGGCCTTCGGCGGGTTCACGGACCTGGGAGTGATCGATTCCAAAGGGATACAGAGAGTGTATGCTGGACCTTACGACTTTTACGGGGTCGACTATTCGGGTCAGGAGTGGTACCGCCACGTCCTTCAAGAGGGGGTCTATGTGAGTGACGTCTTCCTCGGTCTCAGGCAGGTCCCCCACATCGTCATAGCTCTCAAGCACGTGCCCGCCGGCGGGTCACCTTACGTGGTGCGGGCGACCATCGACACGGAGCGATTCCAGGAGGTGCTGGCGCAGTTGGAGATGAGCGAGCAGGGGGATGCCTTTCTGGTCAACCGGGAGGGCATCCTCCAGACTCCCTCCCGCTATTTCGGCAACGTCCTGAAAAAGCTGCCCATCCCTGTCCCGCACCATTCGGAACATTCTCAGGTGACGGAAATGCGCCTGCCGCAAGGGACAACGTTGATGCTGGGGTACGCGTACATCGACCAGACCCCTTTCATCCTCATGATCACCAAGAACAAGAAGGACCTGATCAAGGAGTTCCACTACGCGAACCTGAAGATCTTCGCGGTCCTTGCGGTGAGCATTGTGTGCATTGTGGTGGTCATCGTCGGTGTGTCCACCTACCTTGTGGAACAAATCCACGAGGCGGATCAGAGACGTGTGGCGATGCTCCACCAGGTGGAATATTCCAACAAGATGGCGTCCATAGGGCGTCTCGCCGCGGGAGTGGCGCACGAGATCAACAATCCGCTGGCCATCATCAACGAGAAGGCGGGTCTTATCCGCGACCTTTTCACCTTCCGGAAGATGTATGCGGAAGATGAGCGCCTGCTTCGCCTCGTGAACAGCATTCTGCAGTCCGTGGAAAGGGGGGCCAACATCACCAGGCGGCTTCTGAGTTTCGCGCGGCACATGGGCGGGGAATCCATTCGGGAGACCCTGCACCCCGCAGAGGTGGTTCAGGAGGTGATCGGCTTTCTCCAAAAGGAGGCCGAACATCGTTCCATCACCATATCCGTGCACGTGGCGGAAGACGTGCCGGCTTTTGTCAGTGATCGAGGAAAGCTCCAGCAGATCCTGCTCAATCTGATGAACAACGCCTTTGCAGCGGTACAGGATGGGGGGGCAGTGGACATCGAGGTGGTCCGGGAGAACAGGGAGCGGATCTTGATGACCGTGGCGGACAACGGCAGCGGGATCGCCGAGGCGGACGTGCAGCGGATCTTCGAGCCTTTCTTCTCCACAAAGACCAAGCAGGGGGGAACGGGACTGGGCCTTTCCATCACTTACGGACTGGTTCAGGAACTGGGTGGACAGATACAGGTGGCCAGCACTGTGGGTAAGGGGACAACGTTCACCATACGGCTCCCCTTGAACCATGGACCCGAAGGAGAGCCCGATGAGAGTGCTACTGGTGGATGATGAGGTCGAGCTGGTCTCCACACTGGCAGAGCGGCTTGCCATGAGGGGGATAGAAGCCCAGTGGGTTTCAACAGCGGAAGGGGCGATGGAGAAGGTGCGCGATCATGTCTTCGACGTCGCGGTCCTCGATGTGAAGATCCCCAGGGTTTCAGGGCTCGACCTCAAGAAAAAGATGGAGCGGATGCGTCCGGAGATGAAATTCATCTTCATGACGGGCCACGGGTCCGAGGCGGATTTCCGGGTGGGTGTCTCCGAGGCGGGTGCTGCCTACTACCTGGTAAAGCCTGTCAACATCGATGTGCTGGTCAAGAGGATGCAGGATGTCCTGAAGGAGAAAGGCGCGAAACCATGACATCATGGGATGGACAGGTGAAATGGAGAAATCTGGAGTTTTTCGGGAAGGTATCGGCCTCCATCTCCCATGAAATAAAGAACGCACTGGCGGTTATGAACGAAAGCGCCGGGCTCTTGGAAGATCTGGTGGCGATGGTGCGCAGGGGCGGGACCCTGGATGTGGAGCGGGTGGGCAAGGCGGCCGCCATGATCCGCAGGCAGGTGGAACGGACGGATCACATCGTGAAGAACATGAACCGGTTCGCCCACAGCGTCGATGAACCTGTCATGCCGGTGGATGTGACCGATGTCACGGGGTTGATGGTTGCCCTCGGCAACAGGCGTGCCTCCTCCAAGGCGGTTGCGGTTCGCCACATCACCGAAGACGGTCCGGTGACGGTCACCACCAACCTCTTTCTTCTGGAAGACATCTTGTGGTCCTGCCTGGGCTTTGCGCTGGAAGCTGCTGGGGAAGGAGGGGAGTTAGATGTTCTGGCCTCCCGGCAAGGCCCTGGAGCCCTGATCGTTTTCAAGGGCCTCCGGCGGGGGGGGGAGAATACGGGAAGGCCCTTTCCGGACGGACCGGTCTCGGAACTGGCAGGGAGCCTCGGTGCGGAGGTTTCCCGGCAAGACGACGGGGCGACCATCGCCCTGAAGCTTCCCAAGGAGGCCCCGGCCTTCCCATAATGCGGACCGGGAGAGGGGCTGGATTTAGGAAGTCAGCAATGAGAAGACGCATCTGTACGCAAGGCCGTGGACAAGTCCAAGAACCAGTACGGCGCGGACCGCACAAAGATGCCCGGCAGTGCAGAACGCTTCGCGACAAGGAGGGGCCATGACGGAAAAAGTTCTTTTGGTGGACGACGAGGAGGACTTCCTGGAGACCTTGGGCGAACGCATGAAAAATCGCGGGATGAACGTTACCACAAGCGCTTCGGCCAAAGAGGCACTGGAGAAAGTGGAGGAGGAGTCCTTTGACGCCATCGTCCTCGATCTCATGATGCCCGGCATGGACGGACTGGAGGCACTGAAGATCATCAAAGAAAAACGGCCGGAACTTCAGGTCATCCTACTAACGGGGCATGCCACGATCAAGAAGGGGATCGAAGCCATGAAACTCGGGGCCATCGATTTTCTCGAGAAGCCTGCGGACATCGAGACCTTGACCCAGAAGATCAAGAAGGCCCAGGCCGAGAAGATGATCATCGTAGAGAAGAAGACCGAGGAGAAGATCAAGAAAATCATCACCGAGAAGGCGTGGTAAGAGCGTGTGTGATACCTTGCGCGGTCGCAATTTGCGATTCCCTCCCTCTCCCTGCGTCAGAGGGGCGGGGTGAGGGTTTCAAGAACGCTGCTTGTGAATGCGGGGGGGGGTATGCACGTTCAAAGGCAAAGATCGGTCACACGGGCCCGGACAGGGACCTTTATCCGGATCGGTAGAGGGGCAAGGTGAAATCGGAAACGACAGGTGTCAGGCACGAAGATGCCTATTTCTTCGGCAGAATAGCCGCGGGTTTGACGCACGAGTTGAAGAACGTGCTCGCCATCATCAACGAAACCGGAGGATTGGTGGAGGACCTTCTTGACCTGGGTGCGGGCGATAATCTCCAGTACAAGGAACGTTTCCAAAAGGCCCTGAAAACCATTTTGGCCCAGACCAAGAGGGGGCTGGAGCTCACCAACCGCTTCAATCGCTTCGCGCACAGCGCCGACTCCGCTTTGGAAGCCATCGACTGCGGCCAATGGGTCGAGCAGATCGTCTTTCTCAGCCGGCGCTTTGCACGGTTGAGGGAAGTGGACCTCGAGGTCATGGCAGCAGCGGCGCCTGTGGAGGAAACGCACATCGAGACGGATCCCTTCCTGTTCCAGATGGCCCTTTTCACGGCCCTGGATTGTCTCATGGACGTTGCAGGGCCCGGAGGGAAAGTGACGGTGCAGTGGCGATGTGGGCAGCAAGGACTCGATGTGCGCTTTCTATCGGCACCCGGTGAAAGCAAAGGCGACCCGCAGACAACGGGCATCGATGTGACGCCGTGCCTTTCAGGTGTCCAGGAGGCGTCGGGTCCCATCGGTGGTACGGTGTCGTGGAAGGCAGGGGAAGGGGTTCTGGACTTTCGTTTTCCCAGGAGTTTGGGGGCAGGTCCCGGACCCGAGGCGGCAGGATGAATCTTGGGTGCGTCGGCGTGCCATCGATCCGCCGGCGGGGTCCTTTCCGGCAAGGGGGGGGGGGTGAACGTGGGACCAAATACTGCCTCTCCCCTCGTGGGAGAGGCCATGTACTGCGTACGGTCACAAATTGCGATTTGCTACATCCCCGCCCTCCGGGTTAGGAACGGACTGAGGTTACAAAAAGCGCAGTTTGTGGACGCGCGAGGCGTGCAGCGAACCGGTCGGAACGATGATCCGTGTGGACAGGAATTTTCCCCGGAGGCGCCAACGCTTTTTGGTGCCGGATGGTCCGGCTTAGGGCTCGCGTGAGAATAAATTTTCGTTTTCAGGCTTCGAGGCGCGCGGATGGCAAGGGGCGAGGAGGGCGAATGGCGGGCCGTTTAAGCGACGAGCAACGCTGCCATGCGTGATGGATCGGCGCATCAAAATGGGAAGTTATTCTTGAGCGAGCCCTTAGGGAGAGGGGAGGTAGGAAATGAAGGAACTCACTGTTCTTTTGGTCGATGACGAAAAGGAGTTCGTGGACAACCTCGTGGAGAGACTGCGGCTCAGGGGAATCGAGCCCAAGGTGGCCTACAGCGGGGAAGAAGCCATAGAGCTTGCCAGAAAAGAAAACATCCATGTGGCCATTGTCGACCTCAAAATGCCGGGGATCGACGGTTTGGTGACCATAGAAAAACTGCGGGAAATAAATCCCGCCATAAAGACGTGTCTTCTCACGGCATTCGGCAACGAAAAGGTGAAGCAGGCCACGGAAGCCCTCGATTCGGACTACTTCGACAAGGGGGAAATGGGGCACTTCTGGGACTTCATCAAGCGGCTGCCGAAAAAGGTCGAGGACATGATGGCCGCAGCCGGAATGGCCTCCCAGGGGGGCTTGGAGGATGCCCAGGACATTGCCCGGGAAAAGGAGAAGAAGTCCTGATGGGGCGGCGATCAAGGGTCTCACGGAGCAGAGCCGGAAGCTTCACCGTGCGGTCTCATCTGGTTTGAGGGCAACGAAGCCGTCCGGGCCCGGATGTCCCTGATGCCCCATTGCAAGGACTTCGAGGACAAGAACGTCGGTCCCGCAGCAGGCGGGACCGGAAGGAGGATTCGGGCAAGGCGTACTTGCCGTGAGTCGTCGCGTATTTTCGACCGATAACGCAGCCAAAGGCTCTTGCTGCAAGGCTGCACAAAACAGTCCGAATCGGAGGGAAACACGATGCGTGCCTTTCCAAAAGCACTTCTCTGTCTCGGTTTGATACTGTTTGTTCTGATCATCGCCGCCTCGGCGGGGGCCGCGGAACCTACCTCCCAGACTCCCGGCACGGATGGGAAACCCTGGTGGTTCTGGCCTATCATCCTGCTCTTTTTCTGTTTCGCACTGGGGGTCATCGCCGTTTTGGCCGGTGTGGGCGGGGGGGTGCTCTACGTCCCGCTGGTGAGCGGGTTCTTTCCGTTCCACATCGATTTCGTGCGCGGCGCAGGGCTGATGGTGGCCCTGGCCGGGGCCCTCGCAGCGGGTCCCGGTTTGCTGCGAAGGAACCTGGCAAGCCTCCGGCTGTCGCTGCCGGTGGCCCTCATCGCCTCCACGTGCGCCATAGTGGGGGCACTGCTCGGTCTCTACCTGTCCAGACTCGATCCCAGGATTGTGCAGGTCTGCCTGGGGGGCACCATCATCGGCATCTCGATCCTTCTCATGGTGGCCAGAAACACGGAACGACCTCGAGTGGACAAGCAGGATGCCTTGGGCGCGGCACTCGGCATTTCAGGAGTGTACCTGGACCAGTCCACCAAGGAGATCATCGAGTGGAAGACCCATCGGACGCTGCCCGGCTTTCTGCTCTTTGTGGTCATAGGAATCATGGCCGGCATGTTCGGCCTGGGTGCGGGCTGGGCCAACGTGCCGGTCCTGAATATTCTCATGGGGGTTCCCCTGAAGATATCCGTGGCCACCAGCAAGTTCCTGCTTTCCATAACCGACACCTCGGCGGCCTGGATCTATCTCAACCAGGGCTGCGTGATCCCCCTCATGGCCGTGCCCTCGATCATAGGCCTTATGCTCGGTTCCTTTGTGGGTGTCCGGATACTTGCCGTGGCGAAACCGAAAATCATCCGGTACATGGTCATAGTCGTTCTGCTCTTCGCGGGGCTGAAGGCGGTTGACAAGGGGCTCGGCCTGGGAATCCTGGGATAGGGGAAGGAGGGTGCATCATGCCTGATCACGATACCATGTCCGTCAAGGCGTCTACCGAACAGATCAACTACGCGAACATCCTTTTTCTGGGTGCCTGGTTGGGCATCCTCCTCTTGGTGATCACGTATCTCATTTACATAACCGGCATTCTGGCGCCCCACGTTCCCATGAAGGCCGTTACCGCCAACTGGGGGCAAGGGGTGAACCATTTCGTGGAGACCACCAACGCCCCCCACGGATGGAAGTGGGTCGCACTGCTGGGGACGGGGGATTATCTCAACTTTGTGGGGGTCGCTTTGCTGGCCCTTCTCACGGTGGTCTGTTACCTGACGCTGCTTCCCGGGTACGCACGCAGGGGAGACTGGGTTTATTTCGTCATCTGCGCGCTGGAGGTGATTGTTCTGTGCGTCGCCGCATCGGGAATGCTGGGCGCCGGGGGGCACTAGCTCCTAAGTCCGCACCGTTTGCAGAGAAAACCGCCGCCCTGCCTTGGGTGGGGAAAGCGGACGGAATGTTCAGGCACGCCCTCAGATCTCGGGGGCCGGGATGAGGTGTGGGGTGAACCCGAACGTCGAGGCAAAAAAACCCCGCCATGGGGGGGTCGGTTCTATATCGTGCGCGGTCACAAATTACGATTTCCTGCATCCCCCTCGCCCTCTGGGAGAGGGTCGGGGTGAGGGTATAAAAAGCGCAGTTTGTGGCCGCGCACGGTATACCATAGAGACGGTATACCATAGAGGAGGTTGTGGCACGATTTGGAGCCAAACCCATTTTACGAGCAGTGGAGGTTGAGGTATGTCTCTCATCACCATTTCAAGGGGGTCCTACAGCCGGGGCATGCAGATCGCCGAGAAGGTCGCGGAAAGGCTCGGCTACGAGTGTGTGGCCCGGGACGTTCTTCTGGAGGCTTCGGAGGAGTTCAACATTCCGGAGATCAAATTGCTCCATGCCCTCAAGGACGCGCCGTCCCTGTTCGAAAGGCTTACGTACAGCAAGGAGAGGTACGTCGCATTCATTCAATTGGCCGTTCTCCGGCGTCTGCACCGGGACAACGTCGTGTACCACGGCTTTGCGGGACACTTCTTTCTCAAGGGCGTTTCCCACGTGCTCAAAGTGCGCATCATCGCGGACCTGGATGACCGGATAAAGGTCGTGATGGAAAGGGATGGAATCGCGCGAAACAAGGCGGCGGGTTTCCTCAAGAAACTGGATCGCCAGCGTAGCGCCTGGAGCAAATACCTCTACGGCATCGACACCGCGGACCCGAGCCTCTATGACATGGTGCTCCACATCCACAAGCTGACGGTGGACGATGCGGTGGACCTCATAGCCCACGCGGCGGACCTGGAGCATTTCAAGACCACCGACAGATCGCGGCAGGCCATGGACGACCTGCTTCTGGCCGCAGAGGTCAAGGCGGCTCTCATTCAGGTAAGGGCCAACGTGGACGTGTCTGCCGAGGAAGGTTCGGTCCTGGTCAGGACGCGCGCTCCCGAATCGGTGGAGGTGGAGCTGGTGCGCAAAATGGAGAAGGCGGCCAAGAAGGTGCCGGGCGTCAAGGACATTCGGTTCCAGATCACCCCCCCGACGCCTTTCCGCGAGTAACAGACGCCTTGGCCCTCTTGGCCTGTAGGGCGAGGTTTCCAGAAGCTTTCTCTGGTTGGTGGATATCCACGGTCCCTCACAATCCAGCGCCACGTAAGGGATGTCCCCCGCGTTGGCGAGAGGGGCCAGTATGGCCTGGGAGTTCATGGCAGGAAGGCAGTTGAAGGACCCCAGGTTCACCAGGGCGTCGTAGAGGCCCTCGCGCACCGAGCACAGATAACGGCCCACCGTGATGGTGGTCTCCGTGAACCCGTTGCAGGAAGCATGGGGATGTCCTGCCGCGGCCAGGTCGACAAAGGGGGTGGGACGGTCGAAGAGCAGGCCGGACTTCTCCATGAGATGGCGCAGTCGCGTTTGCAGGGAGTCCACCAGGGTCACACCGAACTTGGACTGACGCACCTTGAGCTGTGTTTCGCGTTTCTCTCCCTTTGCCGAGTAGGCGAATTGCTCCTCCGGCGTCACGAGACCGGCTTTGAAGCCCTGGCGCACCAAGGCTTCCGAGGCGATCCAGCAGGCGCCTTCCCCTCAGTCCCCCACCTTGGGGATGACCCCTTGCTCGAGGAGGCAGTCTCTGACCGGGTAGTGGACGAAAAGAAGGTTCAACCCCCCGAAAACGAGCACCTTGGGGGGTCTTGTGCACCGGGCGTTTCAGCGCAACGCGTGCCATGGCCTCGGCCCATCGTTCGGCCGGTTCGAAGGATTTGTCCTCCCCGGGAAATGCCTCCACAAAGCGCCGGAATTCCACCTCGAAGGTTCCCAGGGCCGCCCCCCTGTCCGCCCCGACACAGGCCAGGCAGTTGTAGGCCTCCTCGAACAGGTCTCCCAACAGGAGGCACAGGTTCACCCGCCCCGTGTGATCGCCTCCCAACCCCAACCGCCGATTTTCCGGGGTCGGGGCGAGGGTGCCGAAAGCGGGGCGGGACTTTTTGAGAGGCGAGAGCCCCGAAGACGGTCTGTGTGTCCTCGATAGCTCCCCGGCATAAAGAGCTGCGCCAAATGCCTCCAGGCAGGGGCTTTCGGGCAGGGGCTTTCGGGCAGGACCACGATTTCGGAATCCGGAAGGAGCTTTGCCAGGTCCTGCACAAAGGGCCGGTTTTGCGAAAGGCCCCCTGCGAGCACCACCGAACCCTTTGGCCAGCGGGTGCCGGTCACCAGCTCGCGGACCTTGACGGCCATGTCGTGAACGAGGGACCGGGTCACGGCCGCAGGCACGCACTCTCCTTTGTTGAGCTTGTGGGTGGCGTCGGACTTGCAGTGCACGGAACACCGGGTGGCAAGGGGCACGATCCTGCCGTCCGCGCATTGCCGCAAGCCTTCCTCGAGGGGCAGACCCATCCTTGCGAACTGCTGAACGATGAATTCCCCGGTGCCGGCCGCGCATTTGGTGGTGGAAGACACGCTGCGGACTTGTCCGTCCTTGAGGCAGTACACGCTGAAGGTCTCTCCGCCCAGGGTCAGAAGGATGTGGGGAGAAAGACCATGAAAAGCCAGGGCCTTTTCCAGGCATTCGGCCCCGGCCCGGTATGGCCTTTCCACCAATGCCTTGGCCGCCTCACCGGTGACCGCCATGGCCGCGTCTGCCGCGCCCCGGTGCCGCTCGAACATCTTTCGCACTGCGTGGTTCCGGCCCTCCCCCGTGGGCCACCACTTGCGTCGAAACCGTCCCCTCTGCATTCCTGCGTACCCACTTGACCGTGCCGGCGCCTACCCCGAGCCCGTCGAAAAAGGGGCCGGAAGGCCCTTCGGTGCCGGGATGTCTCTCTGTCAAGACACGATCTCCGTAAGGGGTTTCACGACATAACGACCGTTCGTGCTACCCGGTTGTGGGGCCAATAGCAACCCGTGGGAAAAGTGGCGTGGGTTGGGTGCACGTTGCGAGAGGACTGTGCGAGATGTGAGGTTTCACGTTTCGGTCTGCCCCTCAATCACGCAACCAGGTTTAGGTTTGACACGCGAGTTTGCGCCCCGTTATAAGAAATGTCGAGGCAAAACCGGCGTGCCCTGCCCCCACCACATCCCGCCTTGCACCGACCTTGTCTGGAGGGGACCGAGGCGGTGGGATGCCTTCATCATCGTTACGGCCAGTTCCTTATGCTCCCTCTCGTGTCGTGGGTCGGGGTGAGGGGAAAACAAGGTGGCCACAACAACGATCAAGGCCCACCCGACGCCTGACACCTGGGCGAACCACCTTCATCATACCCATTTCTCATTTGGGGTGCTTCGCATCTTCTGGGAAGAGAAAAACAATGGTTGCAATATGCAGACTTTTCGTGCTCCTGGTTTGTGTCCTGAGCATATTGCTCCTCCATGGATTTAAAAAATCCGGGGCCGACGCACCCGGAGAGAAAACTTCCGAAGCGGCGGCTGCAAGGGGGGAAAAAGGCGCCTCCGGGGCAGGGCAGGGCGACGGGGGCTCCTTTTCGGACCCGTCTGCCGTGAGGCAGCGCCACGACCGTCACGGCGTATCGTGCAAAGACTGCCATGGGACGGCCACTGAGAAGAAGAGGCCCCCGAGCGGCAAGTGCCGGGAGTGTCACGGCAGTTATGAACAGGTGGGGGAGCTGACGAAAGCCGCTTTTCCCAACCCGCACAGATCCCACCTGGGCGAGGTGCGTTGCACCCAGTGCCACGCAGAGCACCGGGACTCTGTCTTTTTCTGCAACAAGTGCCATGTGTTCGAATTGGTGATGCCTTAGTTTTGCCCTCGGAACAACGGAACGGACCCTGAAACCCATGAAGCCGCAACGGACGGATTCACCAACCTGCGAGAAAGGAGGAAGGCCCATGACAGAGAGACAGGACAGAAATTTCAGCAGAAGGGGTTTCATCAAGGCCACTGCCATCGGAGTGGGCGCGACGGCCCTGGGCGGGGTCGCAACCATGAGAGAGGCCGAGGCCGTGGGGGCCCGGATGAAGTGGGACCAGGAGGCCGATACCGTGGTGGTGGGGTACGGCGGTGCCGGGGCCGCTGCCGCCATTATGGCCCACGACGGGGGGTCCAAGGTCCTGATCGTGGAAAAGGCAGCGGAAGGGGGAGGATCCACCATGTATTCGGGCGGCTTTTTCGTAAGCCCCCGAGACGTTCAAGGGACGGTCAACTACCTCCTGGAGTGTTCCCGGGCCGGAGATGGGAGGTTTTTTGACGTTGATGAGAAATCCTTGACTGCCTGGGCCGAAGAGGCGGTGAAGAACGAACCGTGGATCACGAGTCTCGGCGGCGAGGTGTTCGTCTCCCTCAAGGGGTGGTTCGATGCCGAGGGTGCGGCCTCGTACACGTCGTGCCAGGTCAAGCCCAACACGACGGGTGTGGGGCTTTGGAAGGTGCTCGCCGACGCCGTGGAGACACGCAAGATCCCCGTGATATACGAAATCGCCGGAAGCGAGCTGGTTACCCGGGAATTGGTTGCAGCGGACGGGACCCAGTGCGTGGAGGTGCTGGGCATTATTGCGGAGAAGGCGGGCAGGCGCATGGCCATAAAGGCGAAAAAGGGCGTGGTGCTCACCTGCGGGGGGTTCGACTACGACGAGACCATGAAGAAGAACTACCTCAGGGCCTATCCCGTCCACTCCATGGGGCACCTGGGAAACACGGGCGACGCCATCAAGCTGGCCGCCAAGACGGGCGCAGACCTGTGGCACACCAACTGCGCCCCCTGCGCCCTGTGCCACAAGTTCGACGAGGTACCGGTGGCTTACCCCTCCCTCATCCAGCTCATGGCCATGGCCCTTCCCCTAATTATCGTCAACAAGTTGGGCAAACGGTTCACCAATGAGGAACAGCCGTACGACATGGTGGGTCGGGCCATGGAGAACTTCGACACGGTCAAACGCGATTACTCCAACATCCCCTGCTGGTGCGTCTTTGACGAGGAGGCCAGGACAAAGGGCCCGGTGGGCCTGCCGGTTCCCATCGGAAATCCCAAGTACACCTGGAGTCCGGACAACACCGAGGAGATCGACAAGGGCTGGATCCTCAAGGCCGATGCCATAAAGGCCCTGGCCGAGAAGATGGGTGTGGATCCTGCCGCCCTCGAACAGACCGTCACCACCTTCAACCGTTACTGCGCCGAAGAAGAAGATCCGGAGTTCGGTCGCTCCGTGGGTCTCAAGCCCATCGCGAAGGCCCCTTTCTATGCGGTGAAGGGGTATCCCGGCACCTGGGGAACCGCCGGGGGCCCCAGGATCAACACCAAGGCCCAGGTGGTGGACGTCAAGGGCGAACGTGTTCGCAGGCTGTACGCCGCGGGTAACGCATCGGCCTTCGCCGTGGCCTACCTCTACCCCCTGAGCGGGACCTTGATCGGCGATGCCTTCGCCATGGGCAGGATCGCCGGCAGGAATGTGAGTGGCGAGACGGTGTGGTAGCTCCGCAGTGCGGACCCCACATGCTCGGAGCCGTGCCGCAATTGACGGCCCTCATCATCGTTCCGGCCTTGTGGGTCCTTTTTCCCCACCCTGGGAGCGCGGGTGTCTCGCCTGCCTTGCGGTGTGGGTGTTGGCGAGGTGCCCGGGCTCCCAGGAAAGCCGACACGACCATGACGTCCTTTTGACTTTTCCCCCAAAGCAGTTGCAAGCCTTCCTGACCGGAAAGGTGATCAAGGCCGGGAAAGCTCCACCACAAAAAACGCATGGTCCTGACCGGCCACAAAGGGCAGGTCGCGGTGCTCGGCAGGTACCTCGAAGTTGCCGCCCACAAGGAAACCCAGAACCCCATGCACATCCAGGGCCGACATATTGACAGAGCCTATTAGGGATGGACCACCGGGGCCGATCCGAGGACACGAGGGTCGAATGTGGTGAAAACCAGGTTCTCCTGGCCGGTGACTGCATCACCCGCAAAATTGGCGACCCCTGCCAGGTCCACCTTGTAAGTGGTGTTGTACTTGAGGCGCCGCTTGGGGGTGAAGACGGCCCCGTTGGTGATTTTGTCCTAAGCGGTGGGCGCCACCTTTCCGGTCACGGCGATCACGTATCGCCCTTTTTCTCGTAAAGCTAAATGGTCTCGACTCCGGTCACCTGATGCGTGTCACCGCCGGTGACGCTGATGCGACCTGACATGCGCTCTTGTACCTTTCTCTTGCTTGACCATTGTTGCCTCAATGCTTCTGCTACAAGGTGTCACGGCCGGTGACTATCGGATCCCTCAGCGCCGGCTCTACCGGACCCTCCCCGGAGCTCTACATGGGTCCGCAACTCCCCCATATCGGAAGAAAATCTATTCTTGCAGGGGGGGGGGGGGGCCGATCGAGATCGCCACACAGGGGTTCCGTGAGCGGTGGCGGTGACGATCAACGAGGGCACCCTATTTGTAAAGCAAAATCCCGGCCGTATTCCCGGAGGTGGGCTGCGACTAATGAGCCTCTCGCTCTCGGCTCCAGTCTGACTTACGGCACCGTCCTCAGGGTGGGTCCAAAAACCGGTGATGCCTTTCTCCAAATCACCGGCCAGGTGGGCCCGATTCTCGGTGGTGGGTGGGTCCACTTGGGGCCGGCGGTTGCACTCAGGGCTACCAGCGCCAGTTGAAAGCCAGGTTGTGCGCTTTTCCGTAAAATAGCAGCCGCCGGTTTCTGGGCAAATCCGTAAACTATGGTCGCGGGAAGTATTTGATCTCTTACTCAATAGTGGTAGAATAACCTACTGGCATCGGCCTATCACTGGAATTGAGCAAAAAGATGGTAGCCCGTTGAGTGATCGCTTAAGGCCTTAAGATTGTGGGTGTTGATTTCCCAAATTAAGAGTACGAACATGTCAAGGTGACCAGTGGTGGATTGAAAGGAACAGAGATGAATTCTAAGACCAGGATTGGTATCATTATTTGCGATCGTTACCGCCGCTGTGCGGGCGGGAAGTGTTTCCGAGCCATGAGGAACAGGGAAGGGGGTTTCAGCATTTATGGGGACAGCGAGGTGGAGTTGGTCGGCTTTACAACCTGTGATGGTTGTCCCGGGGGGAACATCGAATATGCGGGCGACGAGATGGTGAAAAATGGGGCTGATGTCATTCATTTGGCCACGGGCCTGGTCGTCGGTTATCCCCCCTGTCCGTATATCGGGACATTTAAGGCCTTTCTCGAAAAACGCTATCCCGTCAAGGTCGTCATAGGTACCCACCCTATACCGAGAAAATATCTCGACATGCATGCGCATCTCGGCACGTGGGAGGATCCTGCCTGGAAGCCGCTTATCGAGCTCACCATGAGCGACCATGGTACCCGAGCGAGTTATGATTAAGCCGGGGGCCAAAAGGGTTCTCTTTTTCCCTCGGGGTTTCGGGCGTTTCCTATTTCGAAAACGCTCCTGAGGTTTCCGGGTGAATAGGCGACGTGTTATAGGGGGTAGGGAACTGTATCAACTCCGGGACGGGTCTTGGCAACAAAAAGCTCTATTACTTTCCGAAAAGGATGATATAGTTCTTGAAAGCAGGATCAATAGAATAATATGCATAAGAAAAAAACAGTTTGTTGCTTTAAATATTATAGGGAGGATCTCATGGAAAGAAGAAAGGTGTTCTCGTCCCGGCAAAATTGTTTGGTCTGGATCATTTTGTTCCTGTTTCTGGCATGTGTGATCCAGTTGTCGCATTCTGTCGCTACGTTCGCACAGACCGCCGATGATCTGGCCAAATCGGCGAATGCGCTGATTCGCGATGCTGAAAGAAACATGCACGGAGGGAAAACAGACCAAGCCGCGAAACTGCTTGAAGAGGCGCAGGGAACCCTGGATGCCCTTACGAAAGCCGACCCGTCCCACCGGCAATTGAAGGGCCTGGAAACCAAATACGCAGGAATCAAAAAGCAGTTCGACAGGAAAACGGGGGGAGCCGATGTCAAGGCCTCAACGCCGTTGACACCTTCCGCTCCCGGGGAGGCCCAAAAACCCTCCCGGGAAAGGGCTCCGGCCGGGGTTTCCAAGAGGATCACAGATATAAACCGTCAGTTGGACTCGGTGGAGCGCCGCCTCGCAGCGGGTACCGAAGCTTCGGCAAAACAGGCCGATTACGAGCTGAAAGAAACCCGGGGCCTATTGGATGAGATTGACAAGCAATACAGCGGCCAGTTCGATGCCGGCCATCCCGATTATGTGGCGGTGAAAGAGCGGTTTGCGGTGGTAGAGGAAAAAGCCAAGGATGCTCTGGCTGTTGCGGAAAAGAAAAAGGCGGGTGCCAAGGAGTCCGAGGCTGCAAAAGAAAAAATGTCGGCGGAATGGGTCGCCAAATTCCAGGCCTATCTTTCGTATCCCGGCAATGAAGGCCATAATCCGGACTTGCTGGTCTATGTTCCAGGGACATCTGAACCTGAAAAATTCGGCGACGCCCAAAAGCGCTATGAAGCGTTCAATGCCTTTTATGAAGACTATAAGAAGGTTGAATTCCCCCATGGGAAAAGCGAAAAGCTTGAAACCCTGGCAGACAGGGATGCGCCTCAAAGGCTTGCGGATTTTGAAAGGCAATTTGCCGCGAGGGCGGGCGCGGTGGCTGGGGATGCTGAAAAACAGATTTCACAGGCCATGGCACACCTGGAAAGGGACAAGGCCTGGGAAAAGGATGCCTCGGTTAAACCTCCCCTGGTTGACAAAAAGTGGCTGGACTCCATTGATAATCTTGTAGGAAAGGTCAACACCGCCCTGGGGTCGGGGAGTCCCGATGCAGCCAGGATCAACAAGAGTTACGCGGCCCTGGTTGCCAAAGACAAGGAACACCGCAAGACCAGGGCTGATCGCACCTTTTTGTCTCCGGATGTTTATAAAGGGGAAGATAAGGAAGAGCTTCTCAAGAAGGCCGGCGATATCGTCGCCAAGGAAAGGCCGGGTTCAAATGTCCTGAGGGTCTCGCTTTACAAGGACGGCTGGGAAGAAAAAACCGTTGAAGGGTGGACAGACAGCACCAGGACCAAGTGGGAGAAGAAGACCTTCAGGCAGATCAACGCCCAGGTGGTTGGCAAGGACGGGTCCGGCGTTCATTGCCACACGCTTCACCTGGCCAAGGACAAAATGACCGGGGGCTGGGGCACTCTCTACGGCCATATTATGTTCTCCGATCCCATGGCGGAGCAAAACGTCCACAAATAGGATCGCAGACTCCTGGTCTAAGGGTGGACTGGTCTGTGGTCTGGGCTAACGGGAGGTAACCCCCCATAATGATGAGCTCGTAAAAGGTCGCCACTGAGCCTTCCCCGGAATGCCTCTACCCGGCGTTGAAAAAGGGGTTCATGTTTTTTATCTATTTGAAGACATTGTAGCAAGGGAGGATATGAGCGATGAAAAAGAATGCCTTACTGGGAATGTTGGCACTGGTTTCGATCTTTATCTTGAACCCGCTCAGCACTCAGGGGGCAGATCTGTACGTGTCGCCAAACGGCGCTGAAAGCGCCATGTGCACCTCGGACGATCCCTGCGCCCTGCAGACAGCCCTGACCATTGCCGGAGCAAACGGGGAGGGTGATACCATTCACCTGGCGTCGGGGACGTACCTGCCGCTTGCTGTAACGTTCGCGTATCTCCCGTCAGGAATGGAGAACTTTCCTCTGACCCTCCTCGGAGAAGGTCCAGCCCTCACAGTGCTTGACGGCACAATGGATGGGAACGGTGATTATTCCCGAATCCTTCAAATCTCTACACAGTACCTTTCAAATGACGATCATTCACACATAGCGATACATGGCATTGGTTTCCAAAACAGAATCTCTCTTGCTTCCGGCGCTGGATTGTTTGTTTTTACTGATAAAGGTAACGTGGATGTCGAAAATTGTGAGTTCAAAGAGAACTGTGCATCAGGTCCAATGCATCCTAGCGGGGGTGGAAGCAATATTCACACCTCCTGGGGCAGGGTGACGATACGAACTTGTCGTTTTCTCAACAACGGGTGCGATACAGATGGAGGGGGGCTCTATGTTGATTCATCCGGGCCCCTGACATTAGCTGCGAACACTTTTACTGGCAACACAGCTCTCAAAGGTGGAGGATTTTCCGCGCAAGGCACATTTAGCGGAGCCATTGCCGGCAACACCATCAAGAACAACACAGCCAGCTTTGACGGCGGTGGTTTCAGGTTCTCCTCTCTTGGCGCCGTAGAGATCACGAAAAACGTGATCCAAAACAACACCTCGCTGTACGCTTATGGCGGCGGATTCAGGGTTCAGGCTCATTCAGTCACAATTACCAATAATATTGTAGCCGACAATGTGGCTTCTCTTTACAGTGGAACAGCCGGCGGGGGCGGGATTACCGTCGATTTATATGATGGTGTCTCATTCAATCTGACAAACAATACCATAGCGGGGAATAAGGCCGGTTTCGGCGGAGGTCTCCTGGTTTCTGTCGGGGGCTACGAGAACAACTCACTTACCAATATAAATAATAATATCTTATGGGGGAACAGTTCTTCGCCCAATAACGGATTCCCTGTCAGCCACGATTTGTGTATCATGAACCCTAGCGAGGTCTCCTTCACTACCGTGGCCCTCATGAACAATGATTATGCTCCTGGTGACGATTGCGTTTATATTCAAGAGGGCAACGCCCTGTCTTCGGCTGGGAATATTCAAGTGGACCCACAGTTCGTAGGTTCCGGGGACTTTCATCTCCAGCCTGGATCGCCCTGCATAGACATGGGGAACGGGAGCGCTCCGGGACTTCCGGACGAAGACTTCGACGGTGATCCAAGATGGGTCGGGAGCGCTCCGGACATAGGTGCGGATGAGTTTGCCGTCAATACCCCGACAGGTGACGGTGTGCCCGTGCACCCGATCGTCCTGGTGCCGGATCAGGTGTGCGACCCCGATACTTCGCTTTCCATTTCCTGTGTGGGACTCCCGTCCGGGAGCCTATTCCAGGGCTTTACCCCGGCGGTCCCATCGCTGGCGGGGGTGGATCTCGTGCTGCGCCCAGGGATGGCCTTCCCCCGTGAGGGTTTTTCTACCACCATCCTAATTCGAGCAGGCACCATCGACGGCGCGATCCTGGGAGAGGCGACCACCTTTGTTCCCGGGTTCCCGGCTCCTGCACCCCAGGAAAACATAAGGGCTCACTTCGTTTTTTTCCCGTTTCTCATGCTCACCCCCGGAGCAACCTACGTCATTGAGTGGGAGGATGCAGGGAAGCAAGTAAACGGAACAGGCATCCTGAGCTGGATGCTTTCGCAAGAAGACCTGTATCCAGGGGCAACCGCGTTCGGGTGTAGCGGGCAGGCGGTACCGGCTCGAGATTTTGCCTTCACGACTTACAGCCCATCTTCTGCACCTGCGCCTGTAACAACGACCTTCGATCACGTGGCTCAGGCGGGCAGCACTACGCTGGTCATCTCTGACATCACAGAAGAGCCGCCCATGGGGTTCAATCTGGGTGACCCTCCTACCTATTATGACATAAACACTACGGCCGCTTATACGGGCCAGATTACAGTCTGTATCGACTACAGCGGGATCAGCTTCATGGACGAGAGGGAGTTGATGCTTTTTCACTACGAAAACGGCGAGTGGAGGGACGTCACCATCTCGCTCGACACGGAGCAGAACATCATCTGCGGGGTGGTGGACTCATTGTCGCCTTTCGCCGTTTTGGAACCCGCCATGCTCATTGACATTGACATCAAGCCGGGAAGCAGTCCCAACAGTATAAACCTGAACTCCAATGGGGTTACCCCGGTTGCGGTATTGACTGCAGGAGGCTTTGATGCAAGTCTGATCGACCCCGGAAGCGTGCTGCTCGCCGGTGCTTCACCCATCCGCTGGAAAATGGGAGATGTGGACGCCGATGGTGACGTGGATCTCCTCTTCCACTTCAATACTCAAGATCTGGTGCTGGATGAAAGCAGCACCGAAACCACTTTGACCGCCACCACATATGATGGGAAATTCGTTCAGGGAACCGATACCGTCAATATCGTTCCGAAGAGTAAGAAAGAACAGAAGGGTAAGAGATAACGAAGATTCGAAGGCAACTAAAAGGGGGACTGGAAAGCAAGAAGTATTTCCCATGAATCGCGATTCAGGATGTCCGCTATTTTACCATTTGACGGGAGGCGTCCATGGCAAAGAGGTTGAAGACCGCTATCAATATAGGCGGGGGCGATGCGCCGGTTTTGAACGCTGTGATGGAGGCGGTGGTGCTGTCCGCGTTCAATAGGAACTGGGATGTCTACGGGATCAGCAACAGCTACGAGGGGCTCATAAATACGGATGAGATCATTCACCTGCAGCAATTCTAATTGTGAGTTGGGATCCGTCCGCTCAGTACTATGGGCACGGGCGGATCTTCGTGCTATAGGAAAATCGATACGCGATATTCTATACCACGGAGGTCACAATGGTCTCTCCAAAAGCCGATAGCCGTCCTTTTTTCATTTGATGCTCTGGTGGCCAAGCTGCGCTCGCTCATACAGCAGTTTCCCGATAGAAGAACCGGCCTCAACTCCTTCCACTCCATTGAGGATGCCGCCCTGGGGGCCTTCTCGCTTTTCTTCACCCAGAACCCATCCTTCCTGAGCTTTCAGAACACGATGCAGAAAGCCAAGGGAAAGAGAAACGCCCTAACCCTATTCGGCACGGTGGATATCCCAACCGACAAACACATCCGTTCTCTGTTGGATCCAGTGCACCCTTCTTATGTATTCCCCATCTTTCCATATATCATTGATGGCTTACGTGCTTCGGGTGAACTCGACACCTACCGCTTCCTCGATGGGGATCTTTTCTGTTCCTTAGACGGGACACAGATTTTTTCCTCAAAGATGATCCATTCGTCATACCACGGCGGTGCATCTGTTGCGTGCTGGCGTCGGCATCAACACGACCCGTGAATGGCTGGGTCGTGTGTCACTTGAAACTACCAACCGCTATGCCGAGGTTGACCTCGAGATGAAGGCAGCAGCCTTGGAAACATGCGCTGTTCATGGTACCCACATCGACAACAGCGTCGTGCCGATGTGGAACTAAGACGCAAAAATCGTGGAGTTTCTGAGAGCTCTATAAGTTGGGACAACCCTGTTTATGTTGTGAAAATTTGACAATGTTGTATGTAACAACAATATGTTACGATGGCTTATGCAACATAACCGGCTTCGTAACATGACGCACATTATGTTGTTAACAACATAATGTGCGGGAGATCCGCATGCACGGTTCGGAGGGAGGGGCGGCGCAAAAAAAGGCGTCGTCTCTACCCCTATCGAAAGCCTCAATTCCGACGCGGAGCCAACCATGTGAGAAGCCGTCGTCCAAGGTGAGGCCGCCAGAAAACGAGACCCGCCCTGCCGGAACGGTGATCAAGGCCCGCCGGAGCACATGCGTCAGAGAACCCTTGAGTCCGGAGGATCGATGGGGCTCGGTGGGCGGAGATTGTCGGTCTTTCTCCGCGAACTTGTTCGCCGGGAGCGTCAGCGGATGGGATCTTCGGACACGCTCTCAGTGAAGTATCCGGCCGAGAAACATCTTGGTGCGCCCGTGCCGGGGGTTGTGGAAGAATGCCTCCGGTGTGTTTTCCTCCACGATCCGGCCAAAGTCCATGAAAAGCACCCTGTGGGCCACCCGTCTGGCGAACCCCATCTCGTGACTGACCACCACCATGGTCATGCCCTCCTCGGCCAGTGCGATCATGACGTCGAGCACCTCCTTGACCATCTCGGGGTCCAGGGCCGACGTGGGCTCGTCAAAGAGCATCACCTTGGGCCGCATGCACAGGCTGCGGGCGATGGCCACACGCTGCTGCTGGCCGCCCGAAAGCTGGCCGGGATGTTTCCGCGCCTGGTCTGCAATGTGGACCTTTTCGAGAAAGTACATGGCCGTTTCTTCAGCCTCTTTCTTGGGCACCCTACGCACCCGCACGGGGCCGAGGGTGAGGTTCTCCAAGATGGTCAGGTGGGGGAACAGGTTGAAATGTTGGAAGACCATCCCCACCTCGGTCCGTATCTTCTCGACGTTCTTGAGGTTGTCGGAAAGCTCGACACCGTCGACGATGATGCGGCCCTGCTGGTGGTCCTCCAGCCGGTTGATGCAGCGGATAAGGGTGGATTTCCCCGAGCCGGAGGGGCCACAGATGACAATGCGCTCTGCCTTGTGCAAGGTGAGATTGACGTCGTCGAGCACGTGCAGGTCTGCGAACCACTTGTGCACATGCTCCATCCGTACGATCACCGGCTCCGGCTGCCCCTCTGGGGCCCTGCTCTCTTGGGCCCGCCTCATCTTCCCTTTTCCACCACCTTGAGAAGCTGTCCTCTCTCCACTACGGAGCCGAGGTGCATGCCGTTTAGTAGCGCCGTCTTTTCCAGGCCGTCCTGGGCTACGCCCAGGCCTGTCAGTACGTCCCTCAGGTTGCCCGCCCGGGAAGCGGTGCGCACCCGCATGCGGTCCGGTTTCACGGCAAGTTTTCGGGAATCGGTGAGCCGGCCGAAGTTGCCCATGACCCCATCAAATTCTCCCTGGTATGCCGAAAAGCGCTGAACGGAGGAAAGACCGAGGAACCCGTAAATCCTTCCGTCCTTCATGATGAACGCCGAAGCGGTTCGAAGAGTCCCGCTGTCGGACGCCACGTCGGCGATGAGGCGGTGGGCCGAGAGCCCCCCCACGGTCGCAGCCTGGGACAGCAGCACGGAGGCCCGGGTCTGCCGGACAAATGCCTCTGCCGCCTGCACGGGGCCGGCGGCGTTCACGAGGCTCATCACGAGCAGGGCATCGCCTTGCGGGCTTCGTATCTCGATCTTTCTGGGGGTGTTTTGTACCTTCCACCCGGAAGGCACCGAAAACCGGAAGGTTAGGTCGGGGTGATAGAAAACGTCTTGCTCCACGTAGCCCTGCCGGGGGTCCTCCCCGTAGACGAGTCCGTCCAGAGCCTTGAGGTAACCTTCACGGTTGACGATCCACCGGTCCTTTCCGAGCCGCTGTTGCCACGAGCGCGTGTCTGTCTGGACGGCCGCAATCCGGTCGGGCGGATTGGGGTGCGTGGAAAACCATGCGGGCAGGCCGCTGCGGTCGGATTGGGGCTGCTTCCTTTCGAGGGTTTCGAAAAAGCGCGCCATGTGAGAGGCATCGTACCCGGCTCGGGAGGCGTACTCGACCCCGAGGGCATCGGCCTGGCGCTCGTTGTCCCTGCTGAATCGCATGAAGAGCAGCCCCACACCGATCTGGGCGAGGTCGGCAAAGTCGCGAAACGTGGAGGACAGAATGCTCCCCACGCCGAAACCCAGTTGGGCCACCTGGGCGCGGGAGAGCTGCTGCGCCGAGTGCCTCGCGGTGATGTGCCCGATTTCGTGCCCTATGACACCGGCAAGCTCGGCTTCGCTGTTAATATATGCCAGGATGCCCCTTGTCAGATAGACGTATCCTCCGGGTACGGCGAAGGCATTGACCACCGGAGTGTCCAGCACCTTGAACCGATACCCCAGGTCGGGACGATGGGACACCCTGGCGAGCCTCTCGCCCAGTTGGTCCACATAGACGCTCAGGGCCTGCTCTTCGTAAGCCCCGTAGCTTTGCACGATCTCCCGGTCGGTCTGCTGCCCCAGGTCCTTCTCCTGCGCTTGGCTCACGAGCATGAACTCGCGTTGATGGGTGACGGGATTGACCGCGCAGCCCGCCGCCGCCGTCAGCACCAGGGCCACCCACCACGGCCCGAGGAGCCTTCCTTTTCGTATCTGTCTCATGGGAACCCATCCTTTCCCTCTTCCGCCTTCCTTCATGTGCGGGTCATTTGTCCCACGCCCCTTCTTTCCTTGCCCCTGCCCTCCCGAAGCCTGCGAGCACCCTAACCTTTGCAAGGGCCTGGTTCCTTGTCGTGATCTGTCCTGCGTCCTGGGCTTCCCGGACGCGTCGCAGGACCTTGCCCATGAAAGGACCGGGGGCCAGACCGAGCGCCATGATGTCGTACCCTGTCACAAGGCTCGGGGAGTCGATCCGCTCCCGCAGGTTGTCCCAGTAGTCCCGCACCATGGCTCCCGCAGCCGAAAGAAGCACGTCCATCTCTTGCCTGGAGGCGCAGGGGCCCTTCTTGGCCAGAAGGTCGGCCATGGCAAGGACCGTGCACAGGACTGCCCTTTCCCGGTGCTCACGGAACCAGGAAACGCGCGTGGTGCCTTTCACGTGGGGGGCCAGCAGATCCTGGGCGTGTCGGTGCTCTGCCACCAGGCACGCCACCACTTGGCGCCGGTTTGCGGACAGCCTGAGCCTCTCGCAGACGGCGCGGGCCATCTCGGCCCCGAGGGCGTCGTGGCCGTAGAAAGTGACCCGTCCCGTGGAGGGGTGTTCTTTCCGCGTTCGTGGCTTTCCCACGTCGTGCAGGAGCGCCGAAAGCTTGAGAAGGGCGGCGTTGTCGTCCTTCTGCACAAGGGCCGTGAGCCTCTGCGCCGCGGAGCCGAAAAAGAACGCTGTCCTTCCCAGTATTTCCTCGCACCTCTCGACCACCTCCAGGGTGTGTCCCCACACGTCTTTGTCATGATACCCGTTCTGGCGACACCCTTTCAAGTGCCTGATTTCTGGAAACACCGCTTCCAGAACACCGTCCTCATCCATCCGGTGCAGCCACCGGGTGCAGGTCGGATGGCCGAGTATGGCCATCAGCTCGGCGGCGACCCTTTCCGATGCCACCTGCCCCAGACGGTCGGACGCCCGCCTTATCTCCCGGAGGGTTTTTCCCTCGATGCGAAAGCCGAGCTCGGCACCGAAGCGGTACGCCCGTAGAATCCGCAAGGGGTCTTCCCACACGCTGCGTACGGTCACCTGGCGCACGATGCCTTCGTGCAAGTCCGCAGAACCTCCGAACGGATCTTCCAGGGGACCCAGGTGTCCCCCGGCCCCAACGGCCACGGCCATGGCATTGATGGTGAAATCCCTCAGGGCCAGGTCCGTTTGGATGGTCTCCCCACGCAGAGGCACAATATCGAGAAAAACCTTAGGATCGTTGCGGTCCACCACCCTGAAACACGGTTGCTGGGGATGCTTGAGCAGGGGCACCAGGGCCGCGTCCCTGGTTTGGGCGAGGGTGACGGCAAAGTCCGCCGCCTCCCGGGACACCAGGTCCAGGTCCTTGAAGGGCCTCCCCAGGCATATGTCACGTACCGACCCGCCCACCAGGTAGAGCGTGGGAAGCTTCCCCCCCAAAGGGGCGAGCCATTTTTCGAGCTGAAGGAGCCGCATGGGCATTGCCTTCCCGGACCAGGAACACCGCCCCCGGACCTTGGGTTATACCTCGTGCGTCCACAAACTGCGCTGGTTCTACCCTCACCCCGTCCCTCTCGCAGAAGGCGACGGCGATGCAGGAAATCGCAATTTGTGGCCGCGTGCCGTATACATAAACACAACATGGTCGCCAGGGACAAGCCCTTTGGGCAGAAAGCGGCCCCGCCCGCGCCGGCGCCGGGCAAAAGGGCCCGTTGGGCAGGGTGTCGGACCAGGGCACGCCCCAAGGGGAAAAAAGAGTTTCACATCCGGCCCGTTTCAAGTAAAATTACAGCTTTCAGGGAGCCGTCATCATCTGGTCGAAAGGCCCCTTCCCGCGCATTCAGGGGGGTGGGAAAATCCCATGCTTGTCGAGTTGTCTATCAAGGATTTTGCCATCATCGACGACCTGAGGATCTGCCTGTCCGAGGGCCTGAACGTCCTGACCGGGGAAACGGGGGCCGGCAAATCGATCATCGTGGAGGCCGTCAGCCTGCTCCTCGGCAGCAGGGCGACTCCCAAGCTGATCCGCACGGGGGCCGACTCCGCACAGATCGAAGCCCTCTTTCGGATTCGGCCGGGAACCGAGCTGTGGGAGCGGCTCGAAACCGAGCAGTACGATCTTTCCGACGGACTTGTGGTCCAGAGGATCATCTCCCGTCGGGATCGTCACAGGGTTTACATCAACGGGCGCCTGGCAACCATGCAGATGCTTTCCTCCATAACGGGAAGGCTGGCGAGCATCTCGGGGCAGCACGCCCATCAGGAGCTTCTCAAGGAAGAAGAGCATCTGTGGATTCTGGATCGCTTCGGCGCCCTTGTGGGCCTGCGGGAAAAGGTGTCGGCCTGTCACCAGCGCCTTCGTCCCTTGATCCAACGTTTGGAGACCCTGAAAGCTCGGGGAAAGAACCAGGCGGAACAGAGGGAACACCTGGAGTTCGAGAAAAACGAGATCGAGAAGGCCGCGCCGCACCCCGAGGAGGACACGGCCCTCGAGGCGGAGAAGAGGCGGCTGAAGAACGCCGAGGTCCTCTATGAAGCGGTCCGCTCCTGCGTGGAGGATCTGTACGAATCCCAGGGAGCTGTGGCCGAGCGGGTGGCGGAGATACACAAGCGGCTGACCGGCGCGTCCGCCATCGACGCGATCCTGGAGCCCCATGCACGGTCCTTGGAGAGCGCCCGCATCCAGGTGGAGGAAACGGCGGCCGAGCTGAGGGATTACGTGCAGACCGTGCAGTTTGACCAGCAGCGTCTGGAAGAGGTGGAAGCGCGCCTCAACGTACTGGGCCGGCTCAAGCGCAAATACGGGGGGTCCCTGGAAACCGTGCGACAGCACCTCGAGGAGGTGGAGGCCGAGCTCGGCGCCACGGAAGGGGTGTCGGCACAGACCCAGGAGGTGGAGGCCCAGATAGCGAGCCTTTCCCAGGAGATGACGCGCCTGGCCGGAGAGCTTTCCACAAGGCGAAAGGCAGTGGCCGGCGAACTGGAACGGTCCGCCTGCCGGGAACTGGCAACCCTGGGCATGGCCCGGACCCGCTTCGAGGTGGAGCTGCGTCCCTTGTCCATGCAGGAAGCCGGTGAGGCTCTTCCGGCCACGGAGGCCGGATGCATCGACGGGACAGGGATGGACCGGGCCCGTTTCCTCATCGCGCCGAATGTGGGCGAGCCGCTCAAGCCTCTCAGGGACATCGCGTCGGGGGGCGAGCTTTCAAGGGTCGTCCTTGCTTTGATGGCGATCCTGGCACGCGGGGATACCCTGGAGACGGTGGTCTTTGACGAAGTGGATGCCGGGATAGGAGGGGAGGCTGCCGGTGCGGTGGGAAAGAAGCTCAGCGCGCTGGCAAGGGTGCACCAGGTCATTTGTATCACCCACCTGCCCCAGATCGCGTGCTTCGGCCGCCATCACCTGCGCATCACAAAGGCAGTGCATGCGGGAAGGACCACTTCCAGGGTGGAAGTGGTGGAGGGCGGCGAACGGGAGCGGGAAATCGCGCGGATGCTGGGGGCAGGTCCATGCACCGAGACCACCCTGAGGCACGCGCAGGAGATGCTGCAAGCAAGCCTCCGGGACACCGGTGCGGGCTAGGGTTTCAACCAGGGACCTCGCTTTTCAAAAACACGAGGTTGTGTTAGAGCGTCTTTTGGAAATTCTTCGAAAAGCGTCCCGATTGCAGAGAAAACCACCGTTCAGCCTCGGGCAGGTGAAGCGGAGGGGATTTTCAGACAGGCTCTCAGGGTTCAAGGGTATGACGGAGGTTATCTGCATAGCCAATCAGAAAGGGGGGGTCGGGAAAACCACCACGGCCATCAACCTTGCCGCATCTTTGGCCGTCTCCGAGAAGAGAACGCTCCTGGTGGACTGCGATCCCCAGGGCAACGCCACCACAGGCATGGGAATCGAAAAGGCCGGGCTGCAAAGGACCCTTTACCATGGGATGATCGGGGCCGCGGAGGCCGAGGGGATGATACTGGATACGGAGCTGGAGTACCTGCAGGTCATACCGTCGCGCGTGGAGCTTATCGGTGCGGAGGTGGAGCTGGTCCATGCCCGTGACCGGGAAAAGGTGCTTCGCACTCTGTTGCAGGGATTGCGGCGGCCCTACGAGTACGTGATCCTGGACTGCCCGCCTTCCCTGAGTCTTCTCACCCTCAACGCCATGACCGCTGCCACGTCCCTGCTGATACCCCTTCAGTGCGAGTTCTACGCCCTCGAGGGGCTCGGACAGCTTCTCCAGACCGTTCGCCGGGTGAAGAAGAGCCTCAATCCCGGTCTTCGCATCGTAGGAATCCTCCTGACCATGTTCGACGCCCGCACCAACCTGTCTCGCCAGGTGGAGGACGACACCCGCAGCCATTTCAAGAATCTGGTTTTCGACACGCGGATTCCCAGGAACGTGCGGTTGGGGGAGGCCCCCAGTTTCGGCAAACCGGTCCTTCTCTACGATGTAAGCTCCGCGGGGGCCCACAGCTATCTGGACCTTGCCAAAGAGATCATGGATGGGCGTGGGGTGGGATGGCAAGAATAGGTTTCCGGAGGTCGCGCGGACCTGCTGCCGTTCTCGCTGCGTGTAAGGACTGACGATTCACCATTCTTGAAGGCCATGGAAACGATCGGACGGTAGGGTTTTTTACCGTGCCAGGCATGGGGTGCAATGAGGGGAACCGGCCCGGCGCCTCAATGTCGGGGGACGATCTCCCCGGGCGTTTGAAGCGGCCGCCGGAAGTCCCCGGTTGCGTCGAGGAGAGGCAGGACATGGGGGTTTTTCAGACGACATCGCAAGAAGGGGCGCCATAGCATGAAGATGTCCAAGAGAAATGTTCTCGGACGGGGACTCGATGCCCTCATCCCCGATGTGCAGGTGGGAGAGGACGGGTCCGCGTCGTATTTCCAGTGCGATGTGGACCTGATCCACCCCAACCCGTTTCAGCCCCGGATGCGTTTTCCCGACGAGGAGCTGGAGGAGCTGGCCGAATCCATAGCCGAGCAAGGGGTGATACAACCGCTCATCGTCAGGCGGCAAGGAGAGCGGTTCGAGCTTGTGGCCGGAGAGCGGCGCCTGCGGGCGGCCAAGATGGCGGGCCTTTCCCAGGTACCGGTGCTCGTACAGGACATCCCTGACGACAAGATGCTCGAAACCATTTTGGTGGAGAACATCCAGCGGGAAGACCTCAACCCCATGGAAGAGGCCGAAGCTTACCAGAGTCTCCTGTCCCAGTTGCAGCTCACGCAGGAAGAGGTGGCGCGCCGTGTGGGGAAAAAGCGCTCCACCGTCGCCAACTTCCTGCGGCTTCGCCAACTGCCCGAACCGATAAAGGAGAGCCTGCGGGAAGGGGCGTTGAGCATGGGCCACGCGAGGGCCCTGTTGGGCGCCGAGAGCCCCGGCCTGCAAATGAAGGCCTGGCACATGGTTATCTCCAAGGGTCTTTCCGTCAGGGCCACCGAAGTCCTTGTCAACCGTCTGAAGAAAAGCCCTCCCGACCCGGCACCCGAGTCGCGGGAGAGCTCGGAAACGATCTACCTGAGAAGCCTTGCAGAAGATCTGGCCCGCCGCTTGGGGACCAAGGTGCAAATCGCGCGCAGTGGGAAACGGGGCAAGGTGGAGATCGAATTTTACAGCGACGAGGATTTGCACAGGCTCGTGCAGGCCCTCAAGGCCGCCTGACCACAGGCCGCCCCCTAATCGGGCCGCAGCCATGGGTGTTCACATCATTGTCGATGGTTACAACCTGATACAGCGCTCCATGACCCTTTCGGGCTACGCGCGGCAGGACCTCCAAGCGGGTCGGGAGGCCCTTCTGGACCTTCTGCGTTCCTACAAGAAGATCAAAGGACACAGGATAACGGTTGTTTTTGACGCCTGGAACGCGCCTTCCTGGGAGACGCGCCGTGAGCAGTGGAAGGGGATCGATGTGCGTTTTTCCCGGGAAGGGGAGCTCGCCGACGCGGTCATAGAGAGGATGGCGGCAAAGGAGAGGCAGGCGGCCGTCGTCGTCACCTCCGACAGGCAAGTGGCGCAGAACGTCGCGTCAAAGGGAAGCTCCGTCATGAGCGCCGACGACTTCGAGAGACGGGTGGTCGCCCGGCTTTTCGGGGACCAGGACGATCCAGAAGACGAGATGCCGCCGGTGGGAAGACACCCCACCAAGAAGAAGGGGCCGTCTCGGCGGGCAGGCAGGAAGCAGCGAAGGATGGATGTGAAGACCAGAAAACTGTGAATGGGGGACATGCTCAAGATCTGTGTCATAGACGGTCAGGGGGGCGGTATCGGCGGGGCGGTCATCAGGAGGCTGAAGCAGGTTTTCGGGGAGACTGTCGAGATCGTGAGCCTGGGGACCAATGCACTGGCCACCGCCCAGATGCTCAAGTCGGGGGCGAACCGGGGCGCATCCGGGGAAAACGCCATCGTCCACACGGTCAAGTCGGTGGATGTGATCATCGGGCCTGTGGGCATCGTCATGGCCCATGCCATGATGGGCGAAGTGACCCCCAGGGCCGCCGAAGCCGTTGCGAGCAGCACGGCCGAAAAGCTCCTGCTTCCCCTGTCCCAGGAAAGAGTGCAGATTGTGGGGATGCCCCACACGCCTCTTCCCAGGCTGGTGGAAACGCTTATCGACCAGCACCTCACGAAGCTGGCCCCTCGCCCGAAGCCCCAGGGTGTCACGGGCGAAGCCGGGTGAGCCTGTGCGGGAAATTACTTGCAGGGGCCGCTTGAAAGGCAACCCCTACGCCATGCCGGCGGCCGGAAAACCGGAGGAATACCCTATTATGTGCGAAGCGAACGCGTATTTGATGGATGGGGACGGGGAGAAGCTCGTCATGGAGGCAGTGGACACGGTGGAACCTTCGGAGGACGGGATTCGTCTGATCAACATCTTCGGGGATCAGAAATTCCTCAAAGCGCGGATACACTCCCTGTTTCTCGTGGATCACAAGGTTCTGCTGCAGGAGATATCCCTGCAGGAAGACCCATGAGGGTCCTTCTCGCCAAGACGGCGGGTTTCTGTATGGGGGTTCGGCGGGCCGTGGAGATGGTGCTCGACGCGACCAATCGTTCTTCGGGGCCCGTATGGACCTTCGGCCCGCTCATCCACAACCCCCAGGTCATGGATGTTCTGCTGGAAAAGGGCGTGGGCATTCTGGACCATGTGCCTACCGAGGGAAAGGGGACGGTCCTCATACGGGCACACGGGGTGACCCCCGAGGCCAAAGAGGCCCTTAGGGGGGCCGGGTTCCATGTCCTGGACGCTACCTGCCCCCGGGTGGTCAAGGTCCAGAGCATCGTGCGCAAGCACGCCGAGAAAGGATACACCCCTATCATTGTCGGGGATCGGGACCACCCTGAAGTCATCGGCATTTTGGGGCACACCCTGGGAAAGGGGCACGTTGTCAACACTGCCGAGCAGGTGCATGCACTGCCGGATCTTGGGTCCGTTGTGGCGGTGGCCCAGACCACCCAGGACGTGCGTCTCTTCCACACCCTTTCGGCAAAGATAAGGGAAAGATTCCCACGAGCCAGGGTTTTCAACACCATCTGCGACTCGACGGCCAAACGCCAGAACGAGACCAGGGAGCTTGCCCGTTCGGTGGACGCCGTGGTGGTGGTGGGAGGGCGCAACAGCGGCAACACCAGGCGGCTGGTGCAGATTGCAGAGGCAGAGCAGGTCCCCACCTTCCACGTGGAAACCGAGTCGGAAATCGACTTTGTGGCATTGGAGCCTTACAGGGTCGTGGGAATCACCGCCGGGGCCTCCACCCCCAACTGGATCATCCGCCGGGTGGTCCGAACCCTGGAAAGCCATTGCCCGGCAGGCCGAAAGAGCAGAGGCCGTCCCGTCTATACTCTTCAGCACGCCCTTCTCTTGACCAACCTGTACGTGGCCCTGGGTGCGGGCGGGCTGTGCCATGCGTGCACGCTGCTGCAAGGGCTCACCCCCTCCTTTTCCATGACCATGATGGCCGTTTTGTACGTGCTGTCCATGCACATCCTCAACAACTTCATCGGGCACAACGCCATCCGCTACAACGACCCGGATCGGGCCGTGTTCTACGACAGGCACCGGAAGCTGCTCATGACCATGGCCGTGCTCGCCGGTTTGGCCGGGCTTGCCACGGGGTTCGCGGCAGGAGCCGTTCCCTTTTCGATCCTGCTCGCCATGGTGATCATGGGACTGCTGTACAACGTGAAGGTCGTGCCTGACAGGTGGAAGCTGGTGGGCAAGTACCAGAGGATGCGGGACGTTCCGGGCTCCAAGACGCTGCTCATCGCCCTGGCCTGGGGTGTGGTCTCCGCCGTCCTGCCCGCCCTGACCCTTACCCACACGGTGGCACCCGGGGGTGTGCCGGTCTTCCTTTGGGCCACGGGAATCGTGTTCGTCCGCACGGCCTTTTTCGATGTCCTGGATGTACAGGGGGACCGGATAGTGGGGCAGGAAACCATCGCCACTGTCTTGGGTGAGCGTAGGACCCTGCGGCTTCTCAAGGGGGTCTTGCTGCTGCTGGCTGTCGTGTGTGTGGTGATGCCCCATGGGTCCCTGCCGGGGCTCAACCTTCTGCTTCTCGCCTGCGTGCTGCTTCCCGGCGTGGTCATAGTGTGCCAGGAGAACGGATACCTGCCCCCCGGCTACCGGCTCGAGTTCGTTGTGGAAACGAACTTCATTCTGGCCGGTTGTCTGGCGGCTCTGCGGCACCTGGTGTGACACCGTCGGGCCCTTTTGCCGCTTCCCCCGGTGCCGTCAAGAAATGCTCCATGACCCGGCGCAGGTGCGCGACGTCCACCGTTGTGTCGAAGCACGGTCCGTGGGGCCGCGCGTTCAGAACACCATAGACGGGCAAAGGGTAGCTGTCCTGTATGCCGCTTGAAAGGTCTCGCTCGCATGCCACGGCGACGATCATCCTGGGCCGCATCTGGACCACTATCCTGCGTGCCAGGGTGCCGCCGGTGGCCACTCCGATACGAACCCCCTTTTCCTCGGCCAGAGCCACCAGGTCCTTGATGGTGCACATGCCGCACCTTTTGCAGTTTTCGGGTCTCATGGTGATCTTGATGGGACAATCGTGGAACTGCAAGCAGTGGGGCAGCAGCAAGAGCATCTCATGGGGCCTTACCTTGGGGACCTGCCGCTCGACCATTTCGTTGTTGATCTCGATGAACGCGGCCCGGATCCTGTCCTTGCCGATTCCGATCATCCTTCCGGCCACCATCAGGAGGGGGAAAATCAGTTTGATAAGGATTCCCCTGAAGTGGGTCCCCTTGATGAGTCGCCCGGTCCCCACGGCATAATAGAGCAGTGCGGCGGACCCTGCGAGAAGCACCGCGATGGCCGTACCGAAAACCACCCCGAGGATCCAGGGGATCTGGGACGGCAGGTACCGGTATCCCAGGGCGGGTACCCACCAGAGCGCCGCGAGAATGACGGTGAATACGAGGCAGCTCAGGAGCACCAGCAGAACAAACAGCAGCTTGCTCCGTGGTGGTCCATTCGGGTTCTTGTTGGGTGCGTTGGGATCAAGCAACGAAATAGCAACTAACCCCCATGCCCGGCGCGGGCACAACGAAGCATGAAAACCCGTCTTGCGCTTCCCCTTTGGGACCGGGGGCTTGGAGGGATTTTCATATAAACATAAAAGGTTAACATGAGTGTCAAGATATAGGAAAGAACGGCCGCTGCGTCAAGGGCAAAGGCGGGGGCTCTTGCCCTTGCAACCGGCGCGTGCATGTGGTCTATACCTCACGCGTCCACAAAGTGCGCTTTTTGTGTCCTCACCCCGACCTCCTCCCAGAGGGAGAGGGAGACGCGGGAAATCGCAATTTTTGACTGCGCTCGGTCTATAGGCCAGCAGACCCGCTTATGGAAGACCCGCAAGCAGGAGAAGAACCGATGCCCAAGGATCTGAAGAAGATGTACCGGACGCTCGTGGACGAGCACTTTCCTTCCCGGATGGAGGTCCATTTCGTGGAAGGCGATACGCGGCAGACCCTGATTTACGAAAAAGTCCTGTGGACCGTCGATGAGGTGGCCAGGGGTCTGCGCTACGGGGAAAACCCGGGGCAGGAGGCGGCCCTTTACCGGCTTGTCAACGGGAACCTGGTCCTCGGGGAAACCCGGAGCATACGGCCCGGAAGGTATCTTGTGTCGGACATGGAACTGCTCCAGTCCGGAAAGCACCCGGGAAAGACCAACCTCACCGATGCGGACAACGCTTTGAACATCCTTCGTTACTTCACCGAGCGGCCCACCGCTGTGATCGTCAAGCACAACAACCCTTGCGCGGTGGCCCAGGCGGACACTCCGGAGGCTGCCTATGAAAGGGCCAACATGGCCGACCGGGTGGCGGCCTTCGGCGGGTGCATCGCCCTGAACCGACCCGTGGACAAGGCCACGGCCCAGGCCGTTGCGGCCCAGTACGCCGAGGTGATCGTGGCACCCGATTTCGAGGAAGGCGCCTTTGGACTTCTTGCGAGCAGGAAGAACCTCCGTGTGATCCGCATCGACAACATGACCCGTTTGACGAGCTATGTGGGGGAGAGGGTGGTGGAGTTCAAGACCCTCATGGACGGGGGCATCGTGGCCCAGTGGTCCTTCGTGCCCCGCACCCTCAAGAAGGAAGACTGCCTGCCGGCCGAGTGCACCCATGGGGGCAAGACCTATCGCGTGGCCCGGCAGCCTACGGCTGACGAGTACGCCGACATGCTCTTCGGCTGGCTCGTGGAATCGGGCATCACGTCCAACTCGGTAATCTATGTCAAGGACAGGGTGACGGTGGGAATCGGCACCGGCGAACAGGACCGGGTGGGCGTGGCGGAAATCGCCAGGGACAAGGCGTACCGGAAACTGGCCGACAGGTACTGTTTCGAGGAGCTTCGCATCGGATTCAACGACCTGAAGGACCTGGAGAGACGCCGGTCCATCGAGGAGAGGGTCCGCCGGGAAAACGGCGGCCTCCGGGGCGCGGCCATGGTGAGCGACGCCTTTTTCCCATTCCGTGACGGCGTGGACGTGGGTTTGAGGGAAGGGGTCCGCGCGGTGATCCAGCCCGGAGGATCGGAAAATGACTACCAGGCCATCGAGGCCTGCAACGAAGCCGGCGCCGCCATGGTTTTCACGGGACAGAGAAGCTTCAAGCACTGACGACGTCAGGGCCTGTCTTTTCCCTGGGGGGATCGGAGGCACTACCAGCCTGAGAGCAATACCCGTGAAGCAATGGGTGTCCGTGCATGCCTTTCGGGATGACAAGCCGCATTCCGCCCCCCCCCGAGGGGGGTCACCCCCCTGACCCCCCTCGGGGGGGGATGGGCGGGAGTCTGCCGAAGTCCCAAAAGGGATTCATTCACGGGTATTGGATTTAGGCCGACAGCTCAAAGGTATACGGCGGGCCGGCCTGCCGCTTCATTCTCCGAAACCCTAAGGGGTTTCGTAGATGCACCTGCCCGTGTCGCCGCACCACCCACACTCGGCGTTGTGTGCGCAACGCGACGATTCCTTCAAGGCGACGTGCTCCGGGTTCACCCAGCTTGTTTTGGGTCCCGTGGAGTGCTCGTAGCTGATCTTGATGCGTTTCTTGACGGCGAGCACACGGCCCGGGAAGGTTTGCTTCCTGGAATTGCAGTAAGTAATCTGGTCACCCACCTGAAACATCATTCCTCCACAACAAGAAAACGGATTCGCATGCAATCACCCGCTGCTCCGCCTCTCCTTTGACCTGAGGATCTTTCCCTGAAGGGTTGGCATGAGGCGGCGCTGCCTCGGTTTCGGGGCCGATCCTGTGCGGGCCGGTCCCAAGGCATTCCCTAGTACACGATACAGGGAGAAAAATCCATGCCTGCCCCCGACGATTCCCTGGAAGAAGAGGCAGGGAAACCACACTGGAACAGGGTTGACAAGAAGAGCGCCGCCACATAAAGTGAACAGGGTTTTTTCGGCTGAAACGGGAGTAATCCATGTCTCTTGTCTTCGGGTCTCTTGTCTTCGGCAGGATCGCACAGGACATTTCGAAAAAGGAACCGTCAACCGTTGATTGCAACCATTGACAAGGGGGGCGTGATGAGTGTGCAACAAGAAGGATTGAAAGACGGTGAGACGATCGTGAGGTGCACCTCTTCCATCGACTGCGGCGGGCGCTGCCCGCTCAGACTGCATGTCAAGGACGGTGTCATCACACGGATCGAGGGGGACGACTTCCCGGACCCTGAGAAGCAGTTGAGGGCCTGTCTCAGAGGTCGTGCCTATCGCCATTGGATCTACCATCCGGACCGCCTCAAGTATCCCCTGAAAAGAGTGGGAGAAAGGGGAAAGGGAATAAGTGAGTACGAACGGATTTCATGGGACGAGGCCATGGACACCGTCGTGCGCGAGCTCAAACGCGTCAAGGAAACCTATGGCAATTCGAGCATTTTTTTTACCGGCGGCGGACACCTGGGGGCGCTCCACACGGTAGGATCCCTGTCCAAAGCCCTGTGCATGTTCGGCGGGTACACGACCATTTACGGCAACATTTCTTCGGAAGGGGCCGTGTGGGCGGTGATGTCTTCGTATGGGGACGTGATGGTCGGCAACAGCCGGGAGGATCTTTTCAACACCAAGCTCCTCATCATGTGGGGTTGGGACCCCGTGAGAATGATTTCCGGCACCGACTGCAATTACACCCTCACCAGGATCAAGGAAGCCGGGGTAAAGATCTACACCATTGACCCGCGGCTCACCCATTCCGCGGCAACGTTTGCGGACGAATGGATCCCCATCATACCGGGCACGGATGCGGCCATGATGGTCAGCATGGCCTACGTCATGGTCAAAGAAAACCTGCAGGACCAGGCATTCATAGACAAATACACCCTGGGATTCGACAAGTTCCGCGATTACCTTCTCGGGAAGGAGGACGGCGTGGAAAAGACCCCGGCCTGGGCCTCTGCCATCTGCGGGGTGCCGGCGGCGAGGATCGAAAGCCTTGCAAGGGAGTATGCCACCACCAAACCGGCGTGCCTGATGGACTGCCAGGGGCCGGCACGGGCGGCCCAGGGCGAACAGTACAATCGCTGCGCCATTGCACTGACCGTCATGACGGGCAACGTGGGCAAGCCCGGAGGAAGCGCCTGCGGCGGGCTCATGGGGATCCCCTACGGTCACATGTTCCGGTCAGCGGGAATACCCGGCGTCAAGAATCCCGTGGAAGCCGGGGGCCCTTCGGTGCGCGGGACCCTGGACCTGAACCTGCGGCTCGTGCGCCGCGTGCACACCAACAAGATCTTTGACGCCATGCTGCATGGAAAGGCCGGTGGGTATCCAACGGATATCAAGATGGCCTGGCTGGCGGGCGGCAACATCATGACCCAGCGGGGCGACGTCAACAAGGGGGACCGGGCGCTCAAGAGCCTCGAGTTCATCGTGGCCCAGGATATTTTCATGTCTCCCTCGGCCCGTTACGCGGACATCGTCTTTCCCATATCCACCTTCGCCGAAAAGAACGACCTGACGCGGCCCTGGCCTTCGGGACCGTATTTCACCTTCATGAACCAGACGATCGAACCGCTCGGAGAGAGCAAGACCGATTGGGAAATCGGCAACCTGCTGGCACAGAAACTTGGTTTTAAGGATTTTGACACCAAGACCGATGACGAGTGGCTGCGGCTGTTTGTCAAGGAAAACCCCGAGTACGCCACCTACATCAGAGACTACGACAAGTTCAAGAAGGAGGGCATATACCGGATCCAGATGGAGGAACCCTACGTGGCCTTCCGAAAACAGATCGAAGACCCGGAAAACAACCCGTTCAACACCCCCTCGGGGAAGATCGAGATCTTCTCCCAGCGGGTGGCCGATATGAACAATCCCATGTGCCCGCCCATCCCCAAGTACATTCCGGATGGGGAGCACAGAAACCATCCGCTGGCAAAAAAGTATCCGCTCCAACTTCTCTCTCCCCATCCCCGAGTTCGGGCCCATTCCACCTTGCAGTTCGTGGACTGGCTCGAGGAGGCCGAGCCCCATGCGGTCTGGATCAATCCGGCCGATGCGGAGGCCCGGGGCATCCGGCAGGGCGATGAGGTCTACGTGTTCAACGACAGGGGCAAGCTGGCCATCAAAGCCCTGGTTACCAAGCGCATCCGGCCCGGTGTGGTTTCCATTTACGAGGGCAAGTACTACCAGCCCGATGAACAGGGAATCGACCGCGGCGGCTGCGTGAATGTGCTCACCCCCGACGCCTATTCCCCGGGGGGAGCCGCGGCCCTGAAGACCTGCCTCGTTGAGATAACCAGATCATGAAGGAGAGAAGATCATGCAAATGGGTTTTTATTTCGATCAAGCAAGGTGTACCGGATGCTACACGTGTTCGGTAGCGTGCAAGGATTGGCACGACACACCCGCGGGGCCGGCGAATTGGATCAGGATCAACTACCGTGAGGACGGGAGGTTCCCCAAGGTCTTCGTCAGCCACGTGGCCTCTCCCTGTTACCACTGCAAAGAGCCGGTGTGTGCGTACGTGTGTCCCAACGAAGCCCTCACCAAACGTGAGGAGGACGGGATCGTGGTCGTGGACCGCGACAAATGCCGGGGGGAAAAGACCTGCGGGATCATTTCCGAAGCCGCCATGGGCCCCGGTTACCTTTACGGCGAGGGGGTTGCGCCCTGCCAGGCCGCCTGCCCGGCCGGTCTGCACATACCCGGCTATGTGGCCCTGATCGCCAAAGGAAAGTTCAAAGAGGCTTTGGACCTTATCAGGCAGCACATGCCCCTTCCTTCCGTGTGCGGCCGGGTGTGCCTCCATCCCTGTGAGACGGCGTGTCGGCGTCAGGAAGTGGAAGAGCCCATAGCCATCATGGCTTTGAAGGGTTTTGTGACCGACAACGTGGCCCACCAGCTCCCCGAGCGGCTTGCCCAGGTGCACGAGGACAAGGTGGCCGTCGTGGGCTCCGGACCTGCGGGTCTCGCCGCGGCCTACGATTTGATAAGGTCCGGTTACGGTGTCACCGTTTTTGAATCCATGCCCGTGGCCGGCGGCATGCTCGCTGCCGGAATACCGGAGCACCGTCTTCCCAGAAAGGCCCTCAAACGGGACGTCGATTACATCGAGGCCCTGGGGGTCGAGATCAAGACCAACACACCCATAGGCAGCGGCCTTTCCATCGATGACCTTTTCAACAAGGGTTACGGGGCCGTCCTGGTCACCGTGGGGGCCCACAAGGGCCAGAAGCTCGCCATTCCAGGCGCCGATTTGCAGGGCGTTCTCGTGGGCACGGCCTTCATGCGGGAGGTGAACCTCGGCCAGAAGGTCGAGGTGGGAGAAAAGGTGCTGGTGATCGGGGGCGGCAATGTGGCCATGGACTGCGCCCGTTCCGCAAGGCGGCTGGGGGCCCGGGAAGTGACGGTGGCCACCCTGGAGTGCAGGGAGGATTTGCCCGCAGAAAGGGACGAGATCTCCCAGGCGGAACAGGAGGGAGTCTGCGTGGACTGCGAGCTCACCCCGGTGCGCATCCTGGGCGAAGGGGGCAAGGTGGGCGGCGTGGAAGTCCTCGGTGTCGCGGGGCTACAGTTCGACGAACACGGACGGCCCAGCTTTCAGATGGTGGAAGGAAGTGGAAAGACCCTGAAGGTGGACACGGTGATCTTTGCCATCGGCCAGGCTCCGGACCTGGCGGGCCTTTCCGGAACCGACGGTGTCATCGCGGGAGCGCTCGGGACCGTCGAGGTGGATGCCGAGACCTTCATGAGCAGTCGGCCGGGGCTTTTTGCCGCGGGTGACTGCGTCAACGGCGCCACCAGTGTGGTGGACGCCATCGCGAGCGGGCAGAAGGCGGCCTCTTGCATCAACCGTTACCTCCAGGGCGATGTGCTCAGGGTGCGACCCCAGAAAGTGATCGACCCCGCGGACATCAAGACGGAAATTCCAGCCGATGTGGAAAAGGCGCCCAGACAGAAGATGCCCATGCTCGGCCAGGCGGAAAGACTTGCCAGCTTCAAGGAAGTGGCTCTGGGTTACAGCGCCGAGGCCGCGGTGCAAGAGGCCAAGAGGTGCCTCAACTGCGCGGGTCACCTGTGCAAGGATGTGTGTCCTTACAGCGCACCCCAGTTTGCCGCCGAGGAAAAGGCAAAGATGCAAAAGTGCGACCTGTGCGTGGACAGGTGGGGTGAAAGCAAGAAGCCCATCTGCGTGGAAGCCTGCCCGGTAAGGGCCCTGGACGCAGGTCCCATCGAGGAACTGAAGGCGAAATACGGTCAGATAAAGGACGCTTACGGCTTCGTCTACTCGGCACGGGTCGAGCCGTCCATCGTCAACAAGCCCAAGAAACGACCCTGAGCAGCCCGCCCCCCCCTGATCCCGTATTCTCAGCCACAGGACGGGGGAAGGGGGGTGTTTCAGACTTCAGGGCGCTGGAAACCATCCGGGTGGAACCGGACCCTCCAAGATCAGCAGGCGGAGGGTAAAGGTTCCACCCCCGTGCCTTTCCATCCACAAGTGCTGAAACCTGGTGCTCCTTCCACAGCTCCCGAGGCTTGACAGACCACCGATGGGTGGACATATTCTTCGCCACTGGAATCGGGAAGCCGACCGCCTCCCGGGCCGAACGAAAAGGCGCAGGTGAAGGGCTGACAAGGAAAGAACAACCACGAAGACCCAGGGCTGTCCCGTGTGAGAGACGAACGGGTGTGCACCTGGATGAAGGTGAGAAAACATGTCACGCGATGATGAATTGGGAGCGCGCATAATCGCCGACGCCGCCAGGCTCAGGCGGCAAACGGATACCGGCAGGGTCGCTGCGCGGGTGTTCATGGCCACCGGCAGGGGAGGCACGGGAAAGTCCACGTTCACCGCCCTGGTGTCCCGCTTTCTGGAGCCGCCGCTGCTTCTGCTGGATATAGATCCGGACCAGAGCCTGGCCAACATGCTCGGGGTGAGCCTGGAGAAAGAACGGGTAACGACGGAGGCGGGCCGTGTGCTGCCCGTAAGGACCCTTTCGGACCTAACGGAAGAGCTCGAAGATGAGGACGCTTTTTTCGAAATGGGCTCCGGGCCCGTGAGCATGAAGATAGAAGTGCTCCTGGAGAATTTCACCTGCTACCGGTCGGACCGCTTTGATCTCATCGCCATGGGGCCTCGCTGGGCGGAAGGCGACTATCGGGTCGCCAGCTTCCTCTTCGAGTTCATCATTCCGTCCATCGGAGCCAACTACAGGAACATCGCCATAGATTCTCCCGCCGGACTGGAACACCTCAACAGAAAGGTGGTCTCGCACGTGAACGACCTCTTCATAGTGGTGGACCCTTCCGCCAAGTCCCTGAAGCACATCGAGAGGGTCAGGCAGATCACCAAGGCCGTGGGCATGACGTTCGATCACCTTTATGTGGTCGGCAACCACGAGTTCGACGGTGAAGCGGAGAACCTCATGCGATCCAGCGGAGAAATGTATCTGGGTGCGATGGCACACGACCCGGGGGTGAGGGAATGCAACCTCAGGGGCCTTTCTCTCTGGGACCTGCCCATGGATTCCCCCGCCTGCCTCACCGCCAAGGAGATACTCGCCAAGGCAGGATAGAGGACAGCCTCATCGTCCATGGCGCGATGATCTCACAAGGGACGGCGAGGAGTGGGAAGACAAGACCCACTCCTCAACCCGCGGCAAGGAAAGAGAAATGGTCAAGAACCATGCCTACATGCGGTCATGCTTCACATGGGGGCCCCGGCGTGGTTCGGTATTGAGGGGTGCCCCTATTGTTCTTCGGTAGACTCAAAGGAGGCACAATCCATGACCCGTGATGCTTCAGTTGCCTACATACCGCGCATCAGCGACACCTACGACTCCCTGGGGTATCCTTCCTACAAGTGGGTGGTTCACCCGGATCCGCCGCCCTTCCAGCCGCTGAAAAAACCCCTTTCCCGATGTCGGCTGGCCCTTGCTGCCTCCGGCGGCATCTATGTGGCCGGGCAGAAGGCGTTCCACCACAAGGACGACACATCGTACCGGGCGGTGCCCATGGACACGAAAACCAAAGACCTGCGGGCCACACACTTCGCCTACGACTTGACAGCAGCGAGGAAAGACCCCAACGCGGTTTTCCCCATCGACACGCTCCGGAGCCTGCGCGCCGAGGGATTCATAGGCCGGCTGGCCCGGAACGCCTACACCTTCATGGGAGGGATTTACTCGGCCAGGCGCGTGCGTGAGGAGCTCGCCCCGCGGATCACGGAGCGGCTCCTAAAAGAAGAGGTGGATGCTCTGCTTCTGGTGCCTGTCTGACCGGTCTGCCATCAGTCGGTCGGACTGATCGCCCGTAGCGCGGAGGCATCGGGGATCTCCACCCTTTGCATGACTAGCGCCCTGGATATCACGAGGTCCGTGAACCCGCCCCGGGCCGCCTTTCTTGATTTTCCCCTGGGCCACACCACCGGCAAACCCGACCGGCCCGAGCTGCAGCGGGCCATCCTCCTGGAGGCCCTGGACGCCTTCAACACCCTGACCGCGCCCGGCTCTGTGAAGATCCTCCCCTTTCGCTGGTCCGACGACGACTCGTGGAAAGAGGCCGCCATGCGCATGGGTGACGAGCGCGGGGAGCGCCACGACACGCCCCAGTATCAGAAAGAGGAGGACCGCCGTCTGGCAGAGGCCCTGTCGGCCTGTTGACTATTTACCGGTGAAAACCGGTTCCCTTTTTTCTTGGAAGGCCTTGTACCCTTCCGCCACGTCTTCTGTCTGGTAACACATCTCCTGGGCCCAACCCTCGTAGGCGAGGGAAAGGGAGAAGCTGTTGGCTTCGAGGCCCTCGTAGACCATCTTCTTCATGAGCTCTATGGAGGTGGAAGGACCAGCGGCGATCTTTCCTGCCAGCTCCAGGGCGGTGGGCATGACCTGTTCGTGGGGGACCACCCGGCCCACGAGACCGATTCGCAGGGCCTCCTGGGCGTCGATGATGTCCCCCGTCCACATGAGCTCCAGGGCCTTTTCCGTCCCCACGATCCGGGGCAGGGCGTAGGTGGCGGCGCAATCGGCCACCAGGCCCCGCTTCACGAAGATGGCAGAGAACTTGGCCTGGTCCGAGGCGATGCGTATATCGCAGTGGCAGGCCAGGGAAAGCCCCGCACCCGTGGCATAACCGTTGATGGCCGCGATGACGGGCTTGTGCAAGTTGCGCAGGCGTTTCATAGCCGCCCCGAAAGTGATGAAGGGTTCGAGGCGGATGGGTCTGTTGATACCCGCCTGTTTGGGGTCCGTGCCCCTTTCCGGCGACCCGAGGTCCGCCCCCGAGCAAAAACCGCGGCCGGCGCCCGTTACGATGAGCACCTTTGCCTCATCGTCTTCCCGCATGGCGTCGATGGCCTTGACCATCTCCTGCAAGATGGGGGCGTTCAGGGCGTTGAGCCTGTTCGGCCGGTTCAGTGTGAGCGTCGTGATGCCTTTTTCGGTGGTGCACTGGATGTTCTCGTAGTTCATTTGCCTCTCCACGTGTGAATAAGAATGCTTAGGTGTCTGAGAATTCCATCCGCTTTCCCCGTCGGGGCAGGGCGGCGGTTTTCTCTGCAATCCGGACCCTGTTCGTCCTTACGGGCTCTTGGCTCCGAGTCCGGGCCGATACCGGAGGAAATCCGGCGCCCAGCGGCTCCAGGGGGCCCCGGCTTCCCTGAAGGCAATCTTCAGACATGCGCTCAGGGATTGAGCCCGGTTGCCGGGCTTTCCGTAGGCGTTTTTCCATGCAGTCTCTTCGGCCCTATACCATCTCCGGCAGTGCCAGTTCAACTCATCGTCGCAGGGGCACCGGGAGGGGGCGGAATAAGGTGAGAATTTGGGTGGTCATCCCGTAAGAGACATGCGGACACCCATTTATTCTGCGTGCGGTCATAAATTGCGATTTCCCACATCCCCCTCGCCCTCGGGGAGGGTCGGGGTGAGGGCGCAATAAGCACAGTTTGTGGACGCGCGAGGCCTATTCACGGGTATTTTACCTTGAAGTGGGCGAGCGGGTGGCCCTGTGACCTGCACCGGGCTTCAGGGACAGTGTCAGGTGCCTCGTTTGGGCCTGGGGTTGTATCCTCTGTCCTCGAACGGCTCCAGCTTCTCAAGCCACATCTGCTCGAGAACTGCGAGGTCCTCGGACGGGTCGTACTCCGGCCCGTCCGGGGGCGTCAGCGTGTCGAGCACCTCGAAGGCAAACGCGTCGGGGCCGAGTGCATTCCAGTCCCTCTGAAGCTCCCGATTGCCGTGAAGTCCCAATCGCAGTTGGGCCCGGTGGCGGTTGAGAACCGCCGGAAGGTCCACACTGGCAGCCACGAACGATTTCTCGTTGATGGTGTTGCGCACCCGGTACACCCCCATGGGGCGCCGGGTTTCCTTGTACTCCCGAATAAGGGTCTTACGGTCCATCCGCATCTTTTTACCATAGGGCATGACATTGCGAGCAACCGCATGCCACGAAAAAGCCGGAAGCGCGCAGGTTGCATGTCCGCGTTCATCCTTCCGGTTCCCTGTGCAGGGTCCGGCTCTCCTCGAATCAGCGACACCGACTCATGGATAGAAAAGCCTTTGAGCTTCTTTCGTAAGCTCCTGCCGGTGGTCGGGATGGGCCACGCGGATCAGCTCTTGGGCCCTTTCCCGGACGTTTTTTCCCATCAGGCGCGCGATGCCGTATTCGGTTACCACATAGTCGGCGTATTGCCGCCCGATGGTCACCACGCTTCCCGGATCGAGGGCCGGCACAATGGTGGAGACGGCACCGTCCATGACCGTGGAACGCAGCACGGTGATGGCCCGGCCCCCCTTGGACATCAGTGCCCCCAGGTGGGAGTCGGGCTGCCCGCCCAATCCGTTGATCAGCATGTGTCCGAACAGGGTCTCCGAGTTGATCTGCCCCATGAAATCCACCGAAAGGGCGTTGTTGATCGCCACCATGTTGTCGTTCATGGCGATGACCCGGGGATTGGTCACGTGGGCGGCGCTGTAAACCTCGAATCCGGGGTTTTCCGTGGCGTACTGCGCCTCCTCGGGGCTCATGCCGGCAAAGGAGTTGAAAACCGCCTTGCCGGTATGGATGTTCTTGTATTTCCCGTTCACCTGACCTTCGCGGATCAGGGTGCCGACCCCCCGGGCCGTCATCTCGGCGTGGTACCCCAGGTCTTCTTTGCCTTCGAAGGCGCCGAATCGCGGAAGAAAGGCGCTGGGGGAGCCCTGTCCGATCTGAAAGCAGTCGCGCTCTTTCATGAGAAGGTTCACGTTTGCGGCGATGGCCTTGAAGGTGTCTTCCAGATGCGTCGGAACGATGAGACCCGCAGACTCGGCAAAGGAATCCATGCCCGCCACGTCCAGCAATTCGAGAAATCCCAGGTATCTCGGACGGTGATAGGGGAAGACCTCCGCGCAGTATTTGAGAAGCCTTTCTCGCTTTTCCCGGGGCTCGATGTGAGCCACCCTTTCGGGCAACTGTTCGTCGGTGATGATCGGGGTGGTGTGCTCCACGAAGGCATCGATCTGGGAAACGTGGATGAAGCTGTCGCCGTACACCCATGGCGTGTGCTCGTTCACCTCCGCGATCACCTTCCTGGCCTTGGCGGCCCAGTCCTTCTTCAACCACAGTTCGGGGCCAAAGGAGCAAAACCCCCTGGGGTTGGGTGTGGAGACCTTGACCAGAAAAACGTCGTATTCTTTCCTCTCACCGGCTCTTTCGTCCGCCTTGAGGGAAAAATGCCAGCCGTTGGGGATGAGGCTGATCCTGCGCTCGTTGGCCCGGGGTCGTCCGATGGGCCCCACGTACCCGATCACCTCCACCTCGAAGGATTCCTCGCTTCCGGGCTGGCTCCAACCATAGTCCTTCATGGGGCAGAGATGAACGATTTTCACGTCCTTGAGCTCGCCTCGACGGGCAAACAGGGCCTCGGGCAGCAGATCCGGTTCGTCGATGGACCCCCCCACGGCCACACGGTCGCCCGACATGACGCTTTTGACCGCCTCCTCGGCGGTGGTTAGCTTTCGCTTGTACTCTTCCTGCCACTGCATCGTCCTCACCTCCTTGACGCAACACTACACCCTGTGACAGGCCACCCGATGGCCCGGAGCCACCTCCCGCAAGGAAGGCTCTTCGTTCCCGCACGCCGCTTCCGCATGGGCGCAGCGCGTGTGGAACCGGCAGCCCGCAGGCGGATTCAAGGGGCTGGGCACCTCTCCGGTCACCAGGATGTCTCCTCCGGGGTGAAAGGGGTCCGAGTGGAGGACCGCGGAGAGAAGGGCCTTGGTATAAGGGTGCAGCGGGTTGAAATGGATCTCGTCGCTTTCCGCGACCTCCACCAGTTTGCCCAGGTACATCACACCCACCGTGTGGCTCATGTGGTGGACCACCGCCAGGTCGTGGGCGATCAAGAGGTAGGCCGGTCCGAACTGCTCCTGGATTTCCTCGAGAAGATTCAATACCTGGGCGCGAATGGAGACGTCCAGGGCGGAGACGGGCTCATCGAGAACGATCAGCTTGGGGTTGAGAGACAAGGCCCGGGCTATGGCGATGCGCTGGCGTTGTCCCCCGCTGAACTCGTGGGGATAAAGACGGGCCCCGTCTGCGGGCAGACCCACGATGCCCATGAGCTGTTCCACCCGTGATCTGAGCTCACCCGTGGAAAGGTGCTCGTTTACCACCAGGGGTTCGCCGATGATGTCGGCCACACGCAGCCTCGGGCTGAGGGAGCTGAAGGGGTCCTGGTACACCGCCTGCACCGAAGCGCGAAACCTGCGGTTCTCCTCCTTTGAGAGAGTCGCGATGTCCCTGCCCTCAAACAGGATGGTCCCGCCTGTGGGCTCTTGTACCCGCAGCACCAGCTTGCCCGTGGTTGTCTTGCCGCACCCCGATTCCCCCACCAGGCCGAAGGTCCTTCCCCTGGGGATGGTGAAATCGAGGCCGTCCACGGCCCGGACGTGGCCCACGGGTTTCATGAACAGGAACCCCTTGGTAACCGGGAAGTGCTTCTCCAAACCTCTGGCTTCGAGGAGCACCTGTGGGGGTGTGGCCATATTAACAATTCCTCGCGAGGGCAGCGCCTTCACCCCGAAAGCCAGCAGCGCACGGCGTGGCCCTGTCCCAGATCCGTCTCCGGCGGGTACCGTTCGCGGCACACCTCCATGGCCTGGGGGCATCGGGGATGGAAACTGCAGCCCGGAGGCAGATTGCGCACATCCGGGGGCTGCCCTTCGATGGAAAACAGACGCCCCACCTTTCGTCCCAGCCTGGGAACCGAACGCATGAGGGCGACGGTGTACGGGTGAACGGGGGCCTGGAAGACGGTCCTGACGTCTCCGCTTTCTACGATCCTGCCGGCGTACATCACGGCCACCCTGTCACAGGCCTTTGCCACGATGCCGAAATCGTGGGTTACCATCAGCATGGAAAGCCCGGAGGTTTTCTGGATCTCCTGGAGAAGCTTGAGTACCTGGGCCTGAATGGTAACATCGAGGGACGTGGTGGGCTCATCGGCGATGAGCAGCCTGGGCGTGCAACCCAGCGCCATGGCCGCCACGATTCTCTGTCTCATCCCCCCGCTCATCTGGTGGGGAAACTCCCCCATACGGACCGCCGGGGAGGGGATCTTGACAAGGCCCAGCAGTTCCCGGACCCGTCTCCGGACATCCGAGGCATCCATGCGGTTGTGGGTCCGCACGGCTTCGCCCACCTGCCAGCCCACGCTGAATACGGGGTCCAGGGAAGTCATGGGATCCTGGAGCACCATGGCGATCCTTTTTCCCCGGATGCGTCTCATCTCCTGTTTGCTCTTCTTGAGCAGGTCCTCGCCTTCGAACAGGATTTCACCGCCCACGATCCGCCCCGGCGGCTGTTGAAGGAGGCGAACGATGCTCAGGCACGTCACGCTCTTGCCACAGGCCGATTCGCCCACCAGGCCGAGGGTCTCTCCCTCGTGAACGCTGAAGCTGACTCCGTCGACCGCCTTGCCCAGTCCGTATCGGGTGAAGAAATGGGTCTTGAGGTTGCGAACCTCCAACAAGGGTCTCACAACACGGGCCTCCTTCAAGGGACACACTCCCCGGCCCGCCTCATATCTGGCGAAGCCTGGGATCGAGACGGTCCCGAAGCCAGTCGCCGAAAAGATTCACGGCCAGGACCGTCAGCATGATGGCAATCCCTGGAAAGACACAGAGCCACCAGGCCACGGTGATATACGACCGTCCTTCCGAAACCATGCGCCCCCAAGCCGGTGTGGGTGGCTGTATCCCCATGCCCAGAAAACTGAGGGCTGCCTCGAAGAGGATGACGGTTCCCACGCTCAGGGTCGTCAGCACGATCAGGGTGTTGAAGACATTGGGCAGGATGTGTTTGACGATGATGCGCGTTCGGCCGCAGCCGGCGATGCGGGCGAGCTCCACGAAGTCCCGCTGCTTGATGGTGAGCACCTCTCCCCGCACCATTCGGGCGTAACCGGCCCATGTCATGAAGACGATGACACCCACGATGTTCTGCAGGCTGGAGCCCAGCACCACCACGATCACGATGGCGATGAGGATATAAGGCATGGCAAGCATGGCATCGGTGATTCGCATCAGTATCCTGTCGGTCCAGCCCCCGAAGAAACCGGAAACCAGGCCGAGGGTGGTTCCGACGGCTGCGGCGCCCCCAATGGCGGACAGGGCCACCAGCATGGAAACCCCTGCGCCGTGGATCAAGCGGCTCAACACGTCCCGTCCCACGTTGTCGGTCCCGAGAATGTGCAGGTTCTTCTCCCCACCCCGTTCATGGGACAGGGGGGGGAGGAGCGCATTTCTCAAGTCGTGCTTGATGGGATCGTAGGGGGCGATCCAGGGGGCCAGCAAGGAGCAGACGGCCACCGCTGCGATGATCAGAAGCGAGACAAGGGGTGTCCGGCCCGTGGAGGAGCGGATCCCAAGCCACGGTCCCCCGAAGCCGGACGTCACCCCGTAGGCCTCTTCTTTCATTGCTTACCCCTTCGAGCCATCTTCGAAAACCCGACCCGCTTGCTGCCTACCCATACCGGATCCGCGGATCGAGATAAGCGTAAAGCACGTCCACGAGCAAGTTGGCGAGCAGAAAAATGAACGCCGTGACGAACACCGCCGCCTGGACCGTGGGAAAATCCCGTGCGTAGGCGGCCTCCACTGCGGTCCTTCCCACTCCGGGCCAGGAAAAGACCGTCTCGGTGAGCACCGCCCCCCGCAAGAACCCGGCCAGCATCAACCCCACGATGGTCACCACGGGAATGGCCGAGTTCTTCAGGGCATGGCGCCAGATCACGATGCTTTCCCGGACCCCTTTGAGCCTGACCATCTTGATGTACTCGGTGTCGAGCACGTCCAGCATACTGGACCGGGTGATCCGCATCACTGCGGCGATGGGATACCATCCCAGGGTGATGGCCGGCAGGATCAGCTGTTTGAAGGTCCCCCTGCCGGAGGTGGGCAGGATCTGAAGGTTGACGGCAAAAAGCAGCACCAACATGATTCCAAGCCAGAAAGGAGCCATGGACTGCCCCATCAGGGCGATGACCTTGCCAACGGAATCGAGGACCGATCCTCGTTTGACGGCCGAAAGGACACCCATGGGAACCGCAACGACCAGGCAAAGGGCCATTGCGGCCACGGTGAGCTCGATGGTGGCCGGTAATCGGCCGAGGATCACCCGGAGGGCCGGTTCATCCCATCTCCACGAGTAGCCGAAATCGCAGAGCAGCACGTTCTTGAGAAAGACACCGAGCCGGTGGAGAAACGGCTGGTCCAATCCCAACTGGCTCCGTATGTGCTGATACTGTGCCTCGGTGGCCTCGGGCCCCACCATGAGGGCGGCGGGATCGCCGCTCAGATGGGTGAGCGCGAACACGATGGCCAGGATGAAGAGCAGGGAGATGAAGATCTCCAGGAGACGGATGAGAATGTAACGCTGCACGGCTCGAACCTCGGACCTTACTTCTTCTTGAGCACAATGGTTTCAAATCCGCGCAGGTGCATGAACCCGGCGGTCATCGCCCACGGTTCCATACGGTCCGTTCGGTAGCCCGCTATCAGGTCCGGATGGAGCAGGGGCACGCACGCCGCCTCCTCGTGCAGCATGGCGCTTACCTCCTGAAGGGCCTTGGCACGGGCCTCGGGGTCTATGATGAGCGTGGCCTTATTGATGGCGTCGTCCCACTCGGGCGTGCTCACATGGCTCCGGTAGCCGCCGGTGACAAAATAGCGAGGAAAACCCGTACCCGCGTCGAAGGATGCCGTGTAGTCTCCGGTTATGTGGGCCGGCTGCAGACCCTGCTTGGCCTGCCGTGCCGTGAATTCTCCCAGTTCCAGGGCCTGTATTTTCGCCTTGACCCCCACGTCGGCCAACCAGGCCTGAATCGTCGCGGCAACGGCTTCCGACAGCTCCCCTGCAGTGCAGTACAGGACCCCGCCGTCAAAGCCTTGGGCGTAACCCTCCTCGGCCAACAATGCCTTGGCTTTTTCCGGATCGTAGGGGTAGGGTTCCAGTTTGGGGTCGTATCCCGTGTAGAACGGGGTGATGATCTGGGAAGCAGGCATGGCGTAGCCGAAGTAGATGTTGTCGACGATGGCTTTGCGGTCCACGGCATGGTTGAGGGCCTTGCGCACCTTCACGTTGCAGTAGGGGTGCTGCTTGTCTAGGTTGCTCAGGATGATCATGTAGTTGGCAATGGCCTTTGCCGTGGTCACCCCAAGGCCCGGTGTCTCCCGCAGTTGTTTGGCCATGAAAGGAGCCACCCCATCCACTATGTCGGCTTCGCCGGTCTGGAGCATGGCCACCCGTGTGAGCATCTCGGGCACGTAGCGGAAATTGAGGTGCTTGACATGGGGCAACCCTTTCCACCAGTTTGGGTTGGCTTCCAGGTTATAATGCTCCTTGGGCGCAAAACTGACGAATTTGTAAGCGCCCGTACCGATCAGATGCTTCTTGAAGTCTTGGGTCCCCACCTTTTCGATGAAGTCCTTGGGAACCATGGTCAAATAAGCGTCCATATAGTTCACGAAGGCCGCATCGGGTGCGCTGAGACGAAAGATCACCTTGTCTTCGCCCACAGCCTCCACCGCTGTGACCTTCGTCTTCCAGGGGCCGGCAAAAAAATGGGTCCTTCCTTCTTCCCGCATGCGCTTGTCCGTGAAGACCACGTCCTGTGCCGAGAACACTTCGCCGTCGTGGAACGTGACGCCCTTTCTCAAGATGAACTCGTAGGAAAGGCCGTCCGAACCCATCTGCCAGGAAGTTGCCAGGCACGGCCCCAACTTGCCGTCGTACCATCTTCGCATGAGCCCCTCGAAGATGGTGAGTTTGAAGGGGTAGGTCCACCCGTTGTCCTGGGGATCGATCTTCACTGGAAAAGAAGCGGTGGCTATGGTCACCTTCCCCCGGGGTTCCTGTGCCGTGCCTGGGGAGGCAAGCCACAGGGCCGTCAACAAGAAAACGACCACGGACACACCGGCCTTCACCTTGTTTGTGTTCCCGAGTCGGAGCATGGCGGTACCCTCCTTTGCTCTTTAAAACGTTGGGGCCTTCATGGGCCTCTGTGTCCTTGCCCCAAAACCCTGGGGTTTCCCTCGTCCCCACCTGGGGGGGGCGAGGGGCGGCTGAGGGGCTCAAATCCTTCCCCGGATGACTGTGCCTTTTGGAGACATCGACAGAGCGCGACGCATTCATCCAAGGATCAATCCTTAATGAAGGCGCTACCCCTTGTCCTTGATCTTCTGGTCCACCCAGAGATACTTGGGAAAATCATAGTTGTTCATGTACCCCACCATGGTCTCGCCGTCGTAACCCTTTATCCAGGGCTCCCAGAAGGTGTACTGGTACTCCGCCGGCAGGGGTATGAAATAGCACCGGTCGAGCTCGTAAGGAATGAGCTCTCTGAGTATGCGGCACTTCTCGTTCCAGTCGAGATAGGCCGCGGACACTGCCTGAAAGGCCTCCTGAATGACAGGATCGTTGATCATGCTGTAGTTCCAGTAGCCGTTGGCCTGACTCCTGGTGAACTTGAAAGGAATTGCCGGGGAATAGGTGCCTGCGAACATCTCCTTGTGTGACTTCTTGGCCCCTATGGAAACGGAAATGCTGAACTCCTTGATATCGAGCTCCAGGTCCACACCGACGGCAGACCAGTAGGACTTGATGACCGAGAAAAGGTCAGCGCCCGCTGAGGTGGTGATCAACTGGGTCTTGAACCCGTTGGGGTACCCCGCTTCCGCCAGGAGCTGCTTCGCCTTTTCCGGATGATACTCGTAAAGTTCCCTGACGGATTCGGGCAGCTTGTCGAGAGGGATGTAGACATCCTTGAGTTCCGGAAGGTCCCCGGCCGGATAGGCCAATATGTCGGCGTTCCCACCGTAAACCGTGTCCACCATCTCCTGATTATTTATAGCCATGGCCAGGGCTCGCCGCACCCTCACGTCCTTGAAGGGCAGGTCAGGCTTGTCCACCCGCATGAATATCACAGGTGCCGAAGAACTGTTCAAGTATTTCTTGTACTTCAGTTCCGGGTTGGTCTTCATCAGGCTGTCGGCGTCCTCCCACCCCACTGCCCCCACACCGCTGGAATATCCTCCCAACCAATCCACCTTGCCTGTTCGCAGGGCCGCAAGGCGCGTTGAGATATCCGGTATGATGAAGAACTTGACTTCGTCCACATATGGGAGCCGATTTTCGGGGTGTAAGGGGTCCTTCATCCAGTAGTTGGGGTTCTTGCGGAAGGTGGCCGAGCTGCCGGTAACATAATCCACCAGCATGAATGGCCCCGTACCGCAGGAATTTTTCCAGTCCTTCATGTCGCCGTATTTCTCTATCACTTCACGGGGCTGGATCATCAGGTGGTCCGCCGCCATCTCATAGACAAAACCGGCCTTTCCAGGCAAACACTTTATGACCACCGTCCATTTGTCGGAGGCGGCTATGGATTCTATGTGTGTCTTCCACGGGTAGACTCCATAGTGGTAAGAGTTGGGGACCTCCCAGTGTCGTTTGAGGGAAAAGACCGCATCCTCGGCCACAAACTCCCTCCCGTTCATGGGCGGCTTGTCGTGCCAGTGGATCCCTTTGCGGATGTGAAAGACCAGCGTATTGGGATCGGGCATCTCGAAGCGCTCCGCCAAACAGCCTGTGGCGGTGCTCGGCGGCGGTGCGGGACAGAAAAGGTGCACCCAGTCGGTCTCGCCGGTTCCCGCCGCACCCCTTGCCCAGTCCCCCTGCATGAGTTCCTCGTTGGTCAGGCTAAGGGTCTGTCCGGTGGCCTTGTGAGCGAAACACTCGTCGAAGATGGTCGGGTCCGCGGTGTACACCCCCGTGAAGGTGCCGCCGTATCGCGGCTTTTCCACCATCTTTTCCACCACGGTTCCGTCCAGTTTCGTCGCCTTCACCTTCACCATGTCGGCCTTCTCCCCCGAAGATGCGAGGGCAACAGGTATCGCAACGAAGGTGCTCACCAGCAGCCAAATCACTTTCCTTTTCATTCGGACGCCTCCTTTCCGGAACAGGTGATGAGAAATGGGTCTCCAAGAAACCATGGAAAAACCTGCGAACAGGGCACTGCCCCCACCCCTTCGCTGAAGCCGGCATGAAAGAAACCATATGGGCGCGTGGGCCAGGATCTGCATTGCGCCGGGCAGGACCTGTTTTCCACCGGCCTTACGTTGCGCGATGCCGAGCGCGCCTGCGCGAAGCCCCGTCTGAATCGAGGTTTTCGTAAGGTGGGCATCGCCCACCGAAAGGAGTCTCCCACCAGTGATCGAAAGTGGCCCGAATGAGGATGAAGGCCATGGAGCGTCTAGAAGAAACTTCCTGTTGCCCGAAAACCTATGGCACGCACGAGTTTGCGCGTCAAGGAGAATTTCGCCAGGTGTTCGCAGGAAAGTCCCCGGCCACGCGTCGGCCTCATCGAGTGAGCACTGCCTGAGAGGGTGAGAACAGGGCCAGGCCCTTGAGGACATGCTCGTTCTTGTAAGGGCCCATCTCGTGGGCCAGCATGCAGATGACCTCCTCCACTGTGCGTCTCTCGAGCAGGGTGTCGAGAGGAACGATTCTTCGGAACCTTCCGAAACCGGTGAAAAAGGGGTTGGACTTGGTGGAGCCCATGGAACCGTCCATGGTGAAGACCCCGTGCATCTTGAACTTCTGGGAGCACGTGTACCGTTCGACGGCGCTCCTGAGGTCTCCCTCCTCTATGGGTTCGAACTTGTTGAAAAGGGGCAGGATCAAAGCCGCAGCGAGGAACCTGACAAAGGGCTGAAAGAGTAAAGACAGTACTCCAGGATCCTTCGAATGTGACCGTAACGATGATCAAGGACTGCAAGGGGTAACCGTCTTGGCAAACAACAGCACCGCCCCTTGGGAAGGCCCCAGTTTCTCCTTGCATTGTTTTTTCCGGGGCGTATAGTGGTCGGCAGATGCGCCTCCGATGGTGCCCCAAGCTTCCAGATGCTGTCTTTGGCTGTGTTTTCCGTATCCCACGCACATGTGAAATAGGGGCATGGTTTCGTCGTTGGCCGACCCGACTGCGCCTGCACTTGGAACGACCCGATGGGGGGAGATGCCGCGAAATATCCCTTCGCCCCTCTCGTTGCTGCCCTCAGCAGTTTTCGTAAGGTGGGCACGGCCCACCAGAAAGGCGGCACTCCAGCAGTGGTCGCATGCGGCCGCAACGGTGATCAAGGCCGATCATAACCATGCATGAGGAAAGGGCACAGTGCTCGGTTTTCCTGAAAAGCGGCGAGTATTCTCGCCCCACGGTACAGCGTGGTGATGGCAAAGCACACGGGGAAACCCCCGCTTGGGGCCAATACCCATGAATGCATCGGTCTCAGGATAGGGGAGGGGATACGCACAACATTGCCTCGGGCGACAGTCGCGTCCCCATGCCCCCCTTGAGGGGGCCAAAGGGGGGTGTGGAGGATTTTCGGAGGCGGGAAGCACCTCCCGTCCCCCTCAAGGGGGGAATTGACGAGAGCCAGCCAGATGCCCAAGAGGGATTCGTTCACGGGTATGTCGTCCGAGCATCGTCAAACAACGTCCCGAATGCAGAGAAAACCGCCGCCCTGCCTCGGTGGGGAAAGCGGACAGGATTTTCGGACACGCTCTAAGGTTTCGGTGGGCTCCTGAGCAAAGCGGAGCCCTTTTTCTGAAAGGCCATGGCAAGCAAAGGAGGCATTCGAATGAGAAGACCATTGTTGCTCTTTCTGGCTGCGACATTGTTGGTTTCCCTGGGACTCAACGTAGAAACCGGGCAGTCTTTGGCCCAAGAAAAGACCGTGACCATCGGCATGATGGGCTCCTGGACAGGCCCTCTCGGTCCCATGGGCGTGGTGTCCCGGAAAGGTGCGTACCTGGCACAACAGCACATCAACGAGACGGGATTTACCGTTGGGGGTGAGAAGTACAAGATCGAGTTCTATGACTGGGACGTTCGCACCGATCCCAAGGTGGCCGTGGCGGGGGTCACCAAGATGATGGACGAAAAAGACATCAAAGTCATCGTGGGGCCCATGTACAGTGCGGCGACCATCGCCGTCCAGCCCATCACGCAACCCAGAGGGGTGATCCATATCGTTTATTCGAGCGCCGTGGACGTGTTGCGGGAGGGCATCACCCACACATTCAGGTGTGTGGGTGATGCCAGGCAAAGGTCCGTGATGCTCAATCAATATTATTACGGCAACATGGGCGTCAGGTCCATCGCCTTCATCGTCGAGAACATGGCCACGGCCCTGTCCATGTACAACACCAACGCTCCCGCCTTCGAAGAAAGAGGGGGCAAGGTGGTGGGAAAAGAAATCTTTGAAACCGGAACCACCGATTTCTTCACCTCGCTGGTCAAGCTCAAGTCCAAGAACCCCGACGCTCTCTTTCTCGCCTCGAATCCCGAGTCTTCGGGGCTGATCGTGAAGCAGACCAGGGAAATAGGGTGGAACGTGCAGACCATCGGCGAGGGGAATTCCCCGACCGGTCCCGCATTTTTCGAAATCGCCGGCGATGCGGTGGAAGGCCACATCGACCTGACCTCCATTGACGACCTGGATCCGGGCGAGGGGGTGAGCAAGCTGGTGGCTTTCGACAGGGAACAGAGGGCAAGATACTACAAGGAATTTCCGGAAAAGTATCAGACACCCGCCGAGCTTTCTGTGGGCCGGCTCTACTACGACATGGTGCACCTGGCCGTGGAGGCAATGGTAAGGGCGGGCACCGTCGCGGACACGGTCAAGATCAGAGAAGCTCTGCTGACCATGGACTATCCGGGGGTCTACAGCCGCTGGAAGTTTCTGCCCAACGGGCAATGCATTTTCGCCGGTGCCATCGCAGTGTACCATTCGGGAAGCAAGTGGGATACCCTTGCCATCTGCCAGCCTCTGGACGCTTTGGGCAAGGACTGGGAGACAACGGAGCTGGTGCCTGCTCCCAAGATAGCGGACATCAGAGCCAAACGGCGATACTGATGCCGATGTTCACTCCCCCCCATGCCCCACTTTGCCGAACGGGGCATGGAGGTTTTGGCCTTGATCATCGTTTCGGCCGGCCGCGTCCTTTTTCCCCACCTTGGGGGCGCGCGTCGCGCGCGCCCTGCGCCGTGGGTGCGGGCAAGATCCGGGCGCTTCCGGGAAAATCCACAGAACCGTGGATGGTTTTGCCCTGTCGGCCCGAATTGACGGCAACGCGTTAGGTCGGAACGGTGATCAAGGCCGAGGGCTTCATCCGCCACAAGGGCGCCCTCTTTCGACAGCGCAGCGCAATGGAAAGGAGCGGTTATGGCTGTGGAGGAAGCAAGTCTCCTGGAAATGTACACCAAGATGCTCACCATCAGGCGCTTCGAGGAGCGGTTGGTGGAGCTTCTCAAGGCCGGGGAACTTCCCGGCACGCCGCACACTTACATCGGCGAAGAGGCGATTGCCGTCGGCGTGTGCGCCCATCTGCGCCCCGATGATCGCATCGCCAGCACCCACCGCGGCCACGGGCACCTCATTTCCAAAGGCGGCGACATCAAGTTGATGATGGCCGAGCTTTTCGGCAGGAAGAACGGATACTGCAAGGGAAAAGGCGGCACCATGCATATCGCCGATTTCAGCATAGGCATCCTCGGTTCCTGTGGCATAGTGGGGGCGGGTCTGCCCCTTGCCACCGGATCGGGGCTTGCCGCCAAGCTGCGGGGAAGCGACCAGGTGACGGTCTGCTTCTTCGGGGACGGCGCCGCCTGCCAGGGGAGCTTCCACGAGTCCCTGAACCTTGCATCCATCTGGAAACTGCCCGTTGTCTATGTTTGCGAGAACAACATGTACGCCGTGACCACGCCGGCTTCCTACTCGGTTTCGATAAAGGACATCGCCGACAGGGGAGCGGCCTACAACCTTCCCGGCGTGGTGGTGGACGGCCAGGACGTCATGGCGGTCCATGAGGCTGCGGCCGAGGCGGTGGCCCGGGCGAGGAAGGGAGAGGGCCCGAGCCTCATGGAATGCAAGACCTACCGGTACATGGGCCACGTGGGCGGCGAGGAGATCTTCACGCGTGTCGCCTACCGCACCGACGAAGAGGTCCAGGAGTGGAAGCGCAACAGGGATCCCATAGCCCTGTTTGAAACCAAGCTGGCCAAGGCTGGGGTGATGAACAAGGATGTCGTCACCCGGATCGAAGAACAGATCATGGCCCAACTGGATGAGGCGATCTCCTATGCTCGCAGCAGTCCTCTGCCGACTCCCGAGGAGGCGCTGGAGGATTTGTTTGCCTGAACCCAGGAACCTTCGAGGAGGAGTGCCATGAGGGAGATACGCTTCATGCGGGCCGTCAACGAGGCCATACAAGAGGAGATGCTGCGGGACGAGACCGTTTTTCTCATGGGGGAGGACGTGCAGGCCGGTGTCATGGGAAAGACCATGGGGCTCGTCGAAAGATTCGGACCGGAGCGGATCAGGAACACCCCCCTGGCCGAGCTCGGTTTCGTGGGGGCCGCGGTGGGGGCTGCGGTGGCGGGGATGCGGCCCATCGTGGACATAATGATGTTCAACTTCTCCTACGTGGCCATGGACCCCATCGTCAATCAGGCCGCCAAGATGCGGTACATGCTCGGGGGCCAGGTGAAGCTGCCCCTGGTGGTACGCGGGCTTTCCGGGCTCATCCCCGGGTCGGCCGCCCAGCATTCGGACAGCCCCCACGGCATGTTCATGAACGTTCCCGGCCTGAAGATCGTTGTGCCTTCTACCCCTTACGACGTGAAAGGGTTGCTCAAGGCGTCCGTGAGGGACGACAACCCGGTTCTTTTCTTCGAATTCTCGGTCCTGAGCCGGGTGATGGGCCCCGTTCCGGAAGAAGAATACACCGTGCCGCTGGGGGTGGCGGACGTCAAGAGACAGGGCGGGGACGTGACGGTGGTGGCCATCGGACCCATGGTGCAGGCGGCCCTGGAGGTGGCCGACCAACTTGCCAGGGACGGCATCTCGGTGGAGGTGGTGGACCCCCGGACCCTATTGCCCCTGGACACGGAGACCATCCTCACGTCGGTGAAAAAAACGGGCAGGCTGGTGATCGCCGACGAGGCTCCGCGCGTCTGCGGGGCCGCCGCGGAAATCGCCGCAGTCGTGGTGGGGGACGACGATGCCTTCGACTACCTGGACGCGCCCATCCAACGGGTCACGCGACACCACGTGCCCGTTCCCTACAGTCCCCCCTTGGAGGCCTTTGTCATTCCCAACGCAGAGGGCATCAAGGCCGCGGTGCGAAAAGTCCTCAGATAGGCCGCCGGCAGGCGGGGTCTTCGGCCCAGAACGGGCACCCGCCTGCCCGAATCCGGCAAGGCCCGCAGTCCGCATCGCCGCTGCTGCCATCACTTTTCCGCCGCCAACGGTTCCCTGGCGGGCCTGGCGAGCAGCATGAGGAACCCACCCAGGAAGGTGAACGATCCGATGAGGGTGAAGGCCAGCCGGTAGGAACCGGTGGTGTCGAAGAGGTAGCCGGCGGATAGAGGGCCCGTGGCCCCGGCAAGCATGGTCACCGGGGACATGAAACCCTGGATCTTTCCCAGGGCCGCCCTTCCGAAGTACTCGGCGCGCATGGCGGCCATGAGGGGAACGGTGGCCCCGAACCCCACGCCGAAAAGCACGATGAACACAGTGACCATGGTCATGTCCCTGGCGCTGAGGAGGACGAACACGCCGGTGCCCATCAGGCAGTAGGCGACCACGAAAAGGTAGCGCTTGTCGAAAAGGTCCCCCAGATACCCGAGGCCCAGCCTGCCCAAGATGCTGGCAGCGGTCAGGTAACCGATGCTCAGGGCCGCCTGTTCCATGGAGATACCCGCATCGGTCAGTGCCGGCACCGCGTGGACGAAGATCACGGAATGGGCCATGTTCTGAAAGAAGAAGGCGGCGGCAATGAGCCAGAAGGCGGATGTGGAAAGCGCCTGTTTCAGGGTAAGGTCCCTCGCCTTTCCGGCCCGCGCTGTCCTGCCAAAGGTGGGTTCGGTGGTCCGGCCTTGGGGCTCGTCCCTGGGGGGATCGCCGTCCATGCGAAGTCCCATGCTCTCGGGGCTGTCCTTTACCACGCGGCTCAGGGGCAGGACGATGAGCCAAATGGTGATGCCGATGGTCAGGAAGGCCATGCGCCACCCGAAGTGTCGGATGATGAGGGCGGAAATGGGTGCGAAGATGAGACCCCCTAGGCCCGCACCTACCGCCAAGACGGAAAGTGCCCGGGACAGCCTGCGGTTGAACCACTTGGAGATGGCCACAAAGGCCGGAATGTAGAGCATGGCGCTCATCCCGATGGAAACGAGTACGCCGTAGATCACGTAGAAGCCCACCAGGGAATTCACAAAGGGCATCATCGCAAAGCCGAGGCCAGAGACGAGCGCGCCGAACAGAATCACCCTGCGGGAGCCATGCTTGTCCACCGCCCAGCCCACCACCGGACCCGCAACCCCCCCCTCTATGCTTCGCAGGGAGGCCGCTCCCGCGGTCATGGCCCTTGTCCAGCCGAACTCCTCCATCATCGGCTTGAAAAACACACCGAAGCTGTAAAGCCACGTCCCGAAGCCGAGCATACAGATGATGTTGGTGGCCAGGACTATCCACCAGCCGTAGAAGATCTTCTTTTTCATGGAAAGTCGTCGCGAAGTTGGAAATGGCCCTTACCGGACCTGTGTTGTTGATCGTGGAGCCGTGAGCCTGCTTACTGTCCACACCCCCCTGGACCGCCAATAACGGGGGGAAACGCCGATGGTTTCCCCGAAAGAGCGCCGAAATCGGCAACCCATGTCTCCGAACAAGCATTCACTCGCGGGAGTCAAAGTCAAGGGGCGTACCTGCCTCTGCCCTCCAGGTAGTGGGCCCACAGTATGCGGGCCGCGACGGAGCGCCAGGGACTCCATGCCGCGGTCAGGGACTGCTGCTGCTCTTTCGTCGGCAGGCCGGGCAGCCCCTTGACCTCACGAAGGGCCACGGCCAGGGACAGGTCGCCCTGGGGCCAGATGTCCGGACGCCGGAGCGCGGTCACGTAGTAAACGTCCACGCTCCAAGGCCCGAGTCCGGGAACGGAGAGCAAGGCCCGGCGGCCCTGGTCATCGGGGCTGCGGGCCACGGCGGAAAGGTCCAGGGTCCCATCCAGAATGCGTGCGGCCAACCCGCAGCAGTACCCGGCTTTCTGCCGGGTGAGCCCGCATTCCCGCAGCCCCTTTACCTCCATTGCGTGGATTGCCTCCGGGGTCATCCCCCCAAGACGGGAGTACAGCCTCTGGTAAGCCCTGCGTCCCGAAGACAAAGAGACCTGCTGCTCGAGGATGATACGAATCAAGGCCGGAAAACCAGGGCGTCTCGCCCACAGAGGAGGTTCACCCAGCCGGTCGAGGACATGGGCGAGATCCGGATCCGCCGCGGCAAGCTGCGACGCGGCCCTGGTCAGAGCGGCACGGGTGAGGGCCCGGGGGGGCCGGCCGCTGCTTTGCCGCCATGGCACGTTCACCATTCTAGTAAAATGCCCCCTCTTCGAGCAGCGCGGCAAACTCCTCGTCGGACATGCCCAGGATCTGAGTGTAGACGTAATGGTTGTGCTGGCCCAGGCAGGGGCGGGGCATGGTCAACCGGGCAGGTGTCTTGGAAAGCTTGAAGGCGGGGGTGTCGCAGGTGCACACACCCATCTCCGGATGCTCCAGCTTCCAGAAGTGCCGCCGGTGCAGGAGCTGCGGGTCTTCTGGGATCGTCATGGTAGAAGGGACCGGCCTTTCGGACCGGGTCTCCCCCCGGGGGCTTCACCTTGAGCACGTCAGCCCCCAGGTCCGCAAGGATCTTCGTGCACCCAAGACCCTTTTCGTCCGTCAAATCAAGAACCCTGTACGGGCCCAGGATGGAATGGGCACTCCTCGCATCGTCCATATGACCACCTCCGTCGAGATTCGAAGGGAAACCGGCCAGGGACACCTCCACCGGTCACTGCGGCGAATCCCGCATGGGGAACCTGTGAGCCCCCCGGGGCCTGGATTGCGGATCAAGTCCGGAATGGGGGTCCTTCCATCCGCGCGGCGGGCGGTTGAGGGTCTTGGCCGTTAGGTTGGAGTTGCAGCAGACGACGACAATAAACACCCCGATATAATTGGCTAATCCCACGGCTTTCTCTTCACATCATTGGGTACGTTTCCAAGAGTTCGAAGGCCCTTCGCTCTTCATGATGGGATATGGGCCTGATGCACAGGTCCAATCCCTTCAGCGTGAGGAACAGATGCTCCACCATCGTCAGACTCTTGTACCCCCGCACCACGTCATCGGCCCCGGTCGGCTGGTTCGCCGGTGCGTACCACATAGATGCCATCCAGGCAAGCCTCCTGCTCGATGGATGACTCCTTGCGCTGGTAAGAGAGCGCACCATCCTGGATATGCAGTGTAACAGGGTTTCCCACTATCCGGAGCCCAATAAACTTTTGCACCTTGACCGTGATGTCTTTTCTGCTTAGCACAGTCTGTGTTTTTCGGCTAATTTCTTTGGCAATACGAACAAGATCACTCTCAATTGCCTTAATAAGTTCTTCGCGTTTCCTCTTATGTTTTTTGGCTAGCAGTGTATTATAAGAAGCTATGGGCCTTTCTCCAGGAAAGCCCTGCTCGTGATCTCTGCGAGTTGCCTGTTGTCGACTAGCGACATTTGCAAGGGAGCAAGTCTTTTCCCCGGCAGTGCCTGGGAGAAAACAGTCTGGCAAGGCCCAGGCGCCTTATCATCAACAGAATGGCCAAGACGTGTCCATGGGGCAGAGAGCGTTTGACAGTATAGGTCTGTTCAGGAGGGACAAGGGGTTCGCCTTTGAGGACTTTCTTCAAGGACTCGATTTTAGACCGCAATACCCGTGAATGAATCCCTTTTGGGACTTTGGCAGACTCCCGCCAATTCCCCACTTGAGGGGGGCCAGGGGGGTGTTTCCCGGCTCCGAAAATCCTCCACACCCCCCTCTTTTACCCCCCTCGAGGGGGGAATGCGGGTACCCATCCGGAAAGACCGGCGGACACCCATTCATTTACGGGTATTGCATTTAAGCGCACGAAGGACTTGTGCAGCCTTGAGGATGTACGGCCATTTGGCCGGAGGTGGAGAGGAGTGTCCCGCTTCAGCAGGTTGCAGTGCAGAGGCCATGGCCCGGTGACCTGAGGGTGCGACCTGAGGGGCTGAAACGACTCTCGAACCTCCCCAGGGCTCGGAGAACCTGCCCCCAATACCCAGCAAAGTTGCTGACTTTTAATTCGTGCGCCAACACTGCCGGCGCAGTTGCATTGAGATCGTCTTCGTGGTATCCGCTCTAACGTTCCTAATCACCGGCCGTTTTACCTGCCCAGCTTCCGATAGAAAGTGCGGCTAGCCCTTCGGCTGGCCGTGTCCACCTCGATGAGGAGTCAACCATGCCTGATCAAGCTTTGTCAGGGTTGAGGGTGTTGGACCTGGGCCGCCATATCGCCGGGCCCTATTGTGGCAAACTGCTGGCGGATTACGGAGCCGATGTCATCAAGGTGGAAAGGCCCGACCAAGGTGATCCAGCCAGAAGGACCGGCCCGTTTCCCGGGGACGACGTGCACCCGGAAAGGAGCGGTGTCTTCAATTATCTCAACGCCAACAAGAAAGGGATCACCCTGAACCTCCAGAGCGCGACAGGTGTGATGCTTCTGAAAAAGCTCGCGGCCAATGCGGATGTGCTGGTGGAAAACTTCTCCCCCAGGGTGATGCCCGCCCTCGGCTTGGATTATGAGACCCTGGAGAAGATCAACCCCCGCCTTGTCATGACCTCCATTTCCAACTTCGGAAGGACCGGGCCGTACAGGGACTACAAAGGATCGGACCTCATAGAACACGCCATGGGGGGCTGGATGTACACGGGGGGCGTGCCGGATCGTGAACCCCTCAAACCCGGCGGATCCATCGCGCACTATGTGGGCGGGCTCAGCGGGGCCGTGGCCACCATGACCGCGGTCTTCTTTCGCAACCGCACCGGCACGGGGCAGCACGTGGACGTTTCCATCCAGGAAAGCATGGTGAGCACCCAGGCGTACCTCCTCGTGGCCCAGTCGTACACGGGTGCCCCCCGTCCCCGCGCGGGCTCGCCCTTCCCGTTCACCATCATGCCATGCAAGGACGGGCATATCGGCGTCAACATCCTCACCCAGGGACAGTGGGAGCTCCTGTGCCAGTTCATGGGAATGCCGGAGCTCGTGGAGGACCCCAAATACAAAGACGGGCTGAGCCGCCTGGAACACAGCGAGGAGATCACCGGGATCATCGGACCCTGGCTCATGCAAAAGGGCAGGGAGGAGCTCTTTTTCGAGGGACAGGCATGGAGGATACCCTTTTGTCTGGTCCCCACGGTCAGTGAGCTGCTCGGTTTCGAACAGCACAGAGAGCGGGGCTATTTTGTGGAGGCGAATTATCCCGGGACCCGACAGGTGACCCAGCCCGGAGCGCCCTTCAAGATGAGTGCCACTGCCTGGCAAGTGAGACGCCCGGCCCCGCTTCTCGGAGAGCACAACGAGGAGATTCTCGGCAGGGAATGCGGCCTGGGGAAACAGGACCTGGTCAGATTGCGGCAAGGGGGAGTGATTTGACCCCCCCTTCGTGAGCGGTTGGGGTGCCAGGGCGGACTGCGTCCCGAAAAACCCTGGATTCCGGATCAAGTCCTATCGGTCTCAACTTGAGGGTAACGGGACACTTCGGCACGCCCCGCAGACGAAAGAACCGTCATTCCGGACCTTGATTCGGAAACCAGGCAGTATTAGGCTCACAGTGCCTCCATGCATGATTCTCGCCAGTGACCTGCGGTGACTGCGTGGGCCGATTTTTCCGGTCGATATTACCTTGGGGTTTGTGCGCATGGGATCAAGTCCGCAATGACGGTGTTTGGATCTGCCGAGGAAGCGAAAGAGGATTTCAGATTTCGGGCCTGCGAGGGATAAATGGTGGAAGATGCGGACCCTTGGAGGTGAAAGGAGCGTGACATGTCTGGGTCAGCCTTGGAGGGGATAAGGGTCATCGACTGCTCCATGTGGTTCGCGGGGCCTTTCGCGACCCAGTTGCTGGCGCACATGGGGGCGGAAGTCATCAAGGTGGAGTCGGTTCAGGCCATGGACGGCTGGAGAGGAGGCCTCGCCAATCCCGAAGCCGGAAAGATATGGGAGGCGTCTCCGGCCTACAATTCGGTCAACCACAACAAGTATGACCTGACCCTGAACCTCAACGACCCCAAGGGAGCGGATATTTTCAAACGCTTGGTGGCGGTGGGCGATGTGGTGGTGGAAAACTATACGCCCCGGGTGATGAAGAACTTTGGCCTCCACTACGAGGCCCTGCGTGAGGTGAACCCGGCGCTGATCATGCTTTCCATGCCGGGCTACGGCGGTACCGGCCCCTGGAAGGACTATGTGGCCTTCGCGTTTCTCGTTGAGGAAATAGCCGGTGTCCCGCAGCTCACGGGCTATCCCGGAGGCCCTCCCATGCTCATGGGGGCTTCCCAGGCCGATGCCATCGGAGGATACAACGGGGCCTTTGCCGTTCTCACGGCCCTGGAATATCGCCGAAAAACCGGCCAGGGGCAGTGTATCGATCTGTCCCAGGTAGAAGCGCTGACTTGCCTGATGGCCGAACCCATCCTCGATTACGGCATGAACAAGCGTATATGGCCGCGTCGCGGCAACCGCCATCGGTCCATGGCCCCTCACGGGTGCTACCGCTGTAAAGGGGAGGACCAATGGGTGACCCTGGCCGTTGCAGATGATGCGCAGTGGGCCCGCTTTTGTAAAGTGGTGGGCAGGCAAGCGTGGCGAGACGATGAGAGATTCGCCACCTCCCTGGCAAGGTGGGAGAACCAGGAGGCCCTCGACCCGCTCATCGAACAGTGGACCATGGAACACACGGCCCCGGAGGTCATGGTCCTGCTCCAGGGAGCCGGGATTGCCGCGGGCCCGGTGCTCTCCCATGAAGAACTTCTGGCCGATCCCCACCTGAAGGAAAGGGATTTTTACGAGACCATGGACCGCGAAGAGGTGGGGCGCCACCCCTACCCAGGGGTGTTTGCCAAGCTGTCCAAGACGCCGGGCCGTCTCCACCGGCCTTCTCCCACCCTGGGGCAGGACAACGAATATGTCCTCGGGGAGCTGCTCGGGATGAGCGAAGAGGAAATGGCACAACTGGCCAAAGACCACGTAATCGGCAAGGGCCCCCTTTTGGAGCACTCCAAGAGAAGCATTTAAGCCTTTTCCGGAGCCAGGCCATCGGTAAAGGAACGGAAGGAAGAGAAACCACAATGGGAATGCGTGAAGAAACGGAACGTTTGGCCGGTTTGCGGGCGGGCACCCTGGACGAGGCGAGACCGCAAGCCGTCGAGAAGCAAAGGGCACTGGGAAAACTCACGGCTCGTCGGAGGCAGGACCTGCTCTTCGATCCCGGCACCTTCTTCGAGTATGGGCAACTGGCCGAAGCGATCAATATCAGGGACAGGGAAACCCCCGCGGATGGAGTCATCATAGGGGTGGGCAAGGTAGAGGGCCGTCCCGTGGCCCTTCTCAATTACGACTTCACCGTGTTCGGCGGCTCCCAGGGCGCACTCAATCACGCCAAGACCGACCATATCCACAAGATCGCCATCGAGCAGGGGATACCCATCGTGTACCTGCTCGACGGCGGGGGGGCCCGGGCCCAGGACATCGGGGCGGGGGGCATCGGCTACCACTCCGCGGAGATGTGGCTCGACCAGGTGCGCATGTCCGGCTGGGTGCCCATGATCGCCGCGGCCCTGGGGCCCTGTTACGCGGGCCACGCCAACATCGCGGGCCTTTGTGACGTCGTGGTGTTCAACCGCAAGACCAGTTCCATGGGGGTGGGCGGCACCCACCTGGTGCGGGCCTCCCTGGGCATCGAGATCACGCACTTCGAGCTGGGCGGCGCGCAGATGCACTCGGAGGTCAGCGGCGTGGCCGATATGCTGGTGGACGACGACGAACAGTGCATCGCGAAGGTCAAGGAAGTCCTTTCCTTTTTTCCGTCCAATTCGGGACAAGCCCCGCCGGTTCTACCGTGCGACGACCCGCCGGACCGCAGGGAGGAAAAACTCCTCGACATCGTTCCCATGGAACCCACCCGCAGTTACGACATGTACCGCGTCATCCGGGCGGTGGTGGATCACGGGGTTATCTTCGACATCAAACCGAACTGGGCAAAGAACATGATCACCTGCCTGGCCCGTCTCAACGGGCGCCCCGTGGGGATCGTGGCCGACAATCCCCTTTTCATGGCGGGGGTGATCGACACGCCGGCCTCGGAGAAGATGTCCCATTTCGTGGACATGTGCGACGCCTTCAACATCCCCCTGATACTCTTGGCAGATGTTCCCGGCTTCATGGTGGGGCCCGAGCACGAGCGCACGGGCCTGGTGCGAAGGAGCATGAAGACCATCTATTCCCTGTCCCGGTGCAGCGTTCCGTTCATCAGTCTGGTTATCCGCAAGTCTTACGGCATGGGCGGGTACGTGATGGGCTCCAGGGGATTTCGGCCGAACCTTATGATCGGGTGGCCCTCGGCCGAAATAGGGGGCATGGGGCTCGGAGGGGCCGTGGAGATCCTCCACCGCAACCGTATCGCCGAATCGGAGAACCCCAGGGAGCTCCGGGCCGAGCTCGTGGAAGAACTGCGCAGGCAGCTTACGGCCATCCCCCTGGCCAAACGTTACGGGTTCGACGATGTCATCGATCCCAGGGACACCCGGCAGGTCCTGATCCGTGCCCTGGAGTATCTGCGGCACCGGGACCCGCACTTGCCCCCAAAGAAACACGGGATTCCCCCCATGTGACCTCACCGGTCCCTGGGTTTATCCCCACCCCGGCCGAAGGACCCGAGGGGCGTCCTCACCGAAGCCGGAGGCAGGGGAACGATTCTGTGTTTAGGCGGGCACGAAGTCGGTGGGCATCGCAGCTTTGGCCGCCTGACGGTGGCGGTGGACGGCGCCCACCAAAAGACTCGCTCTCCGAAGTCGGCTCAGGCCCCGGGGTTCCCGCCTTGCCAAAGGGGGGAAAAGGGGCGGGCATGGTCATCGGCCCGGTTTGGGACCCGCAGGATTGCGGGGAAGGGCAAGCCTGTGGGAGAGTCCGTCCGAAACAGGCGGGAGGGGAAAATGGAAGCGCGCGTGGTACGAACCATAGATGGGCGATGTCCTTCATCGGCGCAAGGAAGAAAGGAGGCAGTATGAAAGCACGAGTCGTACAGGTGGCAGTGTTGCTCGGCGTCTTGGCACTGGTTTTCATAGGTTCGGGGCAGGCCGCGCCCGGGAAGCTTCCCTCCGGCGAAGTGACCTACATGATGATGACCGATCTGGGAACCCTCGACCCCCAGGGTTTGGGAGGCGGTTCCGATGTCCCGGTCTTCATGGCGCTCTATGACTCCATGACCTGGGCGGACAAGGACGGGGTGGACCGTCCCGGCGTCTGCGTCGCCTGGAGGTACGTGGATCCCAAAACCGTCGAGCTCAAGTTCCGAAAGGGCCTCGTGTTCCACAACGGCGAGCCCTTCACCGCAGAGGATTATGCGTTTGCCACCGCCAAAGGCTTTTCGGAGTACGCTGCCAAGAGCGGTATGATGACGACTCTCAAGCATGTGGAAAGCTACGAGGCGGTGGACGACGATACCTTCGTGTATCACCTCAAGGAAGCGGTGGCCACCTTTCTTCCCCGTGTGGTGAGCAATCTGGCTCTTTCTTGCCTGCAACCCAAGGACTACCTTGAAAAAGTGGGCAACCAGGGATTCGAGAAACATCCCATCGGCCTGGGGCCTTACAAATACGTGGAGAGAAAGAAGGGCGAGTACATCAAACTCACCGCCTCGGAAAACTGGTTCGGACCCCGCCCGTGGGACGGACCGGTCCAGGTCAAAGATGTGAAGATCATTTTTGTCCCGGAAACCGAGACGCGACAAGCCATGCTCAAGACCGGGGCCGGAGACATCGACGAGTCGGTTTTGCCCAAGGTGGCCAAGGAAATGCTGAAAGAACCCAAACTCAAGGTCCTCACAGGCGAGCCCAACCAGTACATACAGTTCAACATCAACACGGCGTGCGAGTTCATTCCCGGCACGAAAATCCCGAACCCTTTTCGGGAGGTGAAGGTGCGCCAGGCGGTGCAAATGGCCATCGACAAGAAAGCCATCATGGAAGGGATCATGATGGGGTTTGCCAAGCAGTGCCACGGACCGTGGAATCCCCCCGTGTGGGGGGCGGCGCCGGACGAGATCACGCCCTATCCTTACGATCCGGAAAAGGCCCGGAAGCTGCTCAAAGAGGCCCATTTCCCCTTTGACCAGGAATTTGCCATGGTCGCATACAGGACCAGCGCCGGGGCTGCCGAGTCCATGGAGGCTGTGGTGGGGTACCTCAACGAGGTCGGAATGAAAGCCAAGTACGTCCTGAGCGAGGTGGGCACCCTGATGAAAGAGTGGCAGGACCCCAAACGCGAAAGGGTTTACCCCTTCCAGTTTGTTCGCCACCAGACCAACCTGCCCGATCCGATCGGTTTCACATACTACGCCTGGGGCACGGGCAGATGGTTGAGCTGCGTCTGGGATGCGGGATTGGACCAGCTGCTGGAAAAACGCGAACACATATTCGACATGCAAGAGGTTCAGGAACACTACAAGAAGATTTACAAGTACGTGCACGAAAACGCCCTCAATTGCACGGTCTATCAAGACGTGCTGCTTCTGGGGTTGGGTCCGCGTGTCGACTGGTGGATCCCCAAGGGGACCATAGAGCCTTACGGACTGGAAAGAATCACGTGGAAGGAAGGGCACGCGAAGTAGGCCGCTCGGAGGGGACCCGTGAAAGCCTTGGTTGGGTCCGCGGATCACAGGGGCCACCACACGGCATAGGGGGTCCGGCTGTCCCGATCCATCAAGGGACCCCGGGCCCCCTTGGAGCTGTGGCGCCTTTGACACAAACAAGGGTCCAGCATGCAAAGATACATCCTGAAACGGCTGGGAGCGGCCGCATTTTGCATCATCATGGTCAGCGCCATCGTTTTCTTTCTTTCACGAATGAGCGGTGACCCTGCGGAGCTACTGCTGCCTTTGGATGCCACCCAGGAGGATCTGCAAAGATTCCGTGCATCCATGGGTCTCGACAAGCCCATGTACATGCAGTACCTGTACTTTCTCAAAAATGCCGTGCAGGGGGATTTCGGAGTCTCCCTAAAATTCAACGATCCCGTACTGCCTTTGGTCATGACGCGTCTGGGCGCCACGGCCCAGCTCGTGGCCGTGGCCATGGCGTTTGCGCTCACCGTGGGCCTGATGGTGGGGACCCTTTCGGCCATACAAAGGGACTCTTGGTTCGACAGATTCGGAAAGATCTTTGCGTTGCTGGGGCAGGCTGCTCCCACTTTCTGGGTGGGTATCATGCTCATCCTGCTTTTCGCCGTGGTACTCAAGGTGTTGCCGGCAGCGGGCCGTGGAGGATTGTCGCACCTTATCATGCCCGGGTTCACGCTGGGTTGGTACTCCACGGCAGCCATCACCCGGCTCACACGCTCCAGCATGCTCGATGTTCTGGACAGCGAATTCATCAAGATGACACGATCCAAAGGGCTTCCCGAGCGTCTCGTGATATGGAAGCACGCCTTGAGGAACGCGGCCATCCCCGTGGTGAACCTGGCCGGGCTCCAGGTGGCCGCCCTCTTGTACGGCGCGGTGGTCACCGAGACCGTTTTCGCTTGGCCCGGCATGGGGCAACTGGCGGTGCGCGCCATCATCAACCGGGATTTCCCCGTTATTCAGGGCATCGTCCTCATCGGTGCCTGTCTCTACGTCTTCATGAACCTTTTCGTGGACGTCTTCACCGCGTATCTGGACCCGCGAATCCGGTATGAATCGACATGAAACACTTGGGAGGACCGTTAGGATGGCCGTAACAAGAGGCATATCGGGCAAGTGGTCGAGAGTGGCCAGAGTCCTCCCCGTTTCCAGAGACTACCCCCTCATCCCCCTGGCAATATTGACCGCAGTGGTTTTCTGTGCCTTGTTTGGCACATACATCGCTCCCAACAACCCCACCAAGTATGAACTGGGCAACACCTTCACTCCCCCGTTTTGGTATGAAGAGGGAGACGCCTCTCGGCTCCTGGGCACAGACAACATGGGCCGGTGCATTTTCAGCAGGCTCGTTGCAGGGGCCAGGGTTTCGGTGATCGTGTCCCTGACGGCCATCCTCATCGCTGGGGTCGTGGGGACATCTATAGGGCTGGTATCCGGTTACGCAGGCGGCACGGTGGACGCAGTGCTCATGCGCGTGGTGGATGTGCAACTCTCGATTCCCTACATCCTGCTTGCTTTGATACTGGTGGCTGTTCTTGGGGCCTCTTTACAAAACGTGATCATCGTCATCGGCGTCGCCGGCTGGCCCGCGTACGCGAGGGTGGTGCGCGGAGAAGTCCTGTCCGTGAAGCAGCGGGATTTTGTTGCGCTGGCCAGGGTGCTGGGCTGTGGACGCTTGCGAATCATGCTGCGGCACATCTTTCCACAGATCGTCAACACACTGATCATCCTGGCCACCCTCCAGGTGGGAACTGTGATGATTTTCGAAGCATCCTTAAGCTTTCTCGGCCTTGGGGTCCAGCCGCCCACGCCGTCGTGGGGACTCATGTTGGCCGACGGGAGAAACTATTTGAGCACCGCGTGGTGGATATCGGCCTTCCCCGGGCTGGTTATCCTCTTCACCTGCCTTTCTGCCAACCTCTTGGGGGATTGGCTGAGGGATCGTTTCGATCCCAGATTGCGACAGTTGTGAGGCAATGAGATGTCAGCACCCGTCCTACAAGTGGAGGACCTCAAGACCTATTTCCTGCTCAAGCGTGGGTTGGTGAAGGCGGTGGACGGCGTCAGCTTCACGGTGGAAAAGGGCAAAACCTTGGGCATCGTGGGAGAATCCGGTTCGGGCAAAAGCGTGACGTGTCTTTCGCTGATGCGGCTGGTGTCCATCCCGCCGGGTCGCATAGTGGGTGGAAGGGTCCTGCTGCAAGGGGAGGATCTTCTCCGGAAAAGCGATGCGGAAATGAGACAATACCGGGGAAAGGGCATCGCGATGATCATGCAGGATCCCATGGTCTCCCTGGACCCGGTCTTTACCATCGGCGACCAGGTGGGAGAATCCATAACCGCACATCGAAGAGGCAAGGGGGGGCGTCTCAAGGAACAAATCACGCAGCTTCTGCGTCAGGTGAAGATACCGACTCCGGAGCTGAGAATAGGCAGTTATCCTCATCAATTCAGTGGGGGAATGCGGCAGCGGGTGGTGGCAGCCGTCGCCCTGGGCTGTCGGCCCCAGGTACTGATAGCCGACGAACCTACCACTGCGCTGGATGTTACCATTCAGGCACAGTTCTTGAGGCTGCTCAAGGATATCCAGGAAGAAACGGGGGTAGCCATCGTATTCATCACCCACGACCTGGGAATCGTCGCGCAGATTTGTGATCATGTGTTGGTCATGTATGCCGGCAAGGTTGTGGAAAGCGGCGACGTGAGAAGGATCTATAAGAGCCCGATGCATCCCTATACCACGGCACTCATGCAATCGGTGCCCAAGCTCGGGAGCAGAAAACAGAGACTGTACCAAATAGAAGGACAGCCTCCCAACATGCTCAAGCTGCCCGAAGGCTGCGCCCTCTGGCCGCGCTGTGCCCACGCCATGGATGTCTGCCGCGAAAAATACCCCCCCCACGTGCCGATTGGGGAAAACGGCTACGTGAGATGCTGGTTGACAAAGGGAGGCTGACGAAAATAGGCGATACTCTCATAGAGGTCACGGACCTGACCAAGCACTTCCCCGTACGCAAAGGGTTCTTCTCCGCCAGACTGGCAGGAGCCGTGAAGGCCGTAGACGGCGTCAGTTTCGCCATACGAGCGGGGCAGACGTTTGGTCTGGTGGGCGAATCGGGCTGCGGAAAGACCACGGTGTGCAAGCTCGTGTTGCTCTTGGAGCAAGTCACCGGTGGACGCATAGCCTTTGAGGGCAGGGACGTTCGGCTCATGAGCCGGGACGAAGTCAGGGCCTACAAGAGGTCGGTTCAGGCCGTTTTTCAGGACCCCTACAGCTCTCTCAACCCCCGTATGCGCGTGGGAGACATCCTCAGCGAGCCCCTGGTGGTGCACCGTTCCGCGCCCAGGCAGCAGAGGCGGGACCGGGTTGCAGAACTACTGGAGAACGTGGGGCTCAGTCCAGAGGCCAAGGATTTGTATCCCCATGAGTTCAGCGGTGGCCAGAGACAACGGATTGCCGTCGCCCGGTCTTTGGCTCTCCAACCCCGTCTGATCGTCCTGGACGAGCCCGTTTCGGCCCTTGACGTATCGATTCGGGCCCAGATCCTCAACCTTCTGGCCGACCTTCAGGAAAGATTCGGTTTGACTTATCTCATGATAGCCCACGACCTGGCCGTGGTCGAGCACGTGAGCGATATCATGGCGGTCATGTATCTTGGGAAAATCGTGGAGATGGCTCCCAGCACTGAATTGACAAGCCATCCCATGCATCCTTATACAAAGGCTCTTTTGGGGGCAGTACCCCGTCCGGATCCGGACGTCACCTTGGGCAATGAAATCCTATCAGGGGAGGTACCCAGTGCCCTCGATCCACCCTCTGGTTGCCGGTTCCATCCTCGCTGCAAAGAAGCCACGCCTCTGTGCGCCGAGAGAGAACCTGCCCTCAGAGAAGTCAGCAGCGGCCACCTTGTGGCTTGCGGTGCATAGTCCATAAGATACACCTTACCCGATAGAGCCAAAGGAGTGCCCATGGAACAACCCCTTTCCGCACGGGTGATCGACCTCACCCATTACATCGCCGGACCGTACTGCACCAAGCTTCTGGCAGATTACGGAGCCGACGTGATCAAGGTGGAAAAACCCGGGGAGGGAGACGGGGCCAGAAGGATGGGACCGTTCCTGCACGATGTTCCCCACCGGGAAAGAAGCGGCCTGTTCTTGTACCTGAACACCAACAAGCGCGGGATCACCCTGAATCTTGACACGGAGAAGGGAAGGAAGCTTTTCAAGGGGCTTGCAGCGCAGGCCGACGTGGTGGTGGAGAGCTTCCGCCCCGGTGTGATGGCGGGTTGGGGCCTCGACTACCCGGCGCTGGAAAAGATCAACCCGCGCCTTGTGATGACATCGGTCTCCAACTTCGGGCAGACGGGCCCTTACAGGGACTACCTGTCTCCCCACATCGTCACCTGCGCCGTGGGGGGATGGACCAACACCGCCGGGGATCAGACCAGGCCGCGTCCCCAGGCCGGCGGGTGGCTCACCCATTACGTCACCGGACTTGCGGCCGCCACGGGGACCCTCGCGGCCCTTTTCCACCGCAACGCGAAGGGCGTGGGGCAGCACGTGGACATCGGGGCCATGGAGGCCATGTCGCCCATCATGGTCTATCCCACCGTGGGCTACTCTTACGCCGGGGAGGTGGAATGGAGGATCTGCAACCGATTCCCCTTTGTGATCGTTCCGTGCAAGGACGGGTACCTGGGCCTGAACATGATCACCCAGAACCAGTGGGAGCTTCTGTGCAATTTTGTGGGCATGCCCGATCTGATCGAAAACCCGGACTATGCATACGGCCTGAGCCTCATGGAGAAGTGGGAGGAGGTGCAGTCCCGGATCGCCCCCTGGTTCGCAGACAAGGTGGCCGAGGATGTCTTCCATGAAGGGCAAAGCTGGAGGATTCCCTTTGCCCTCGTGCCGACCAGCAAGGAGATCCTGGATTTTCCCCAGCACCGGGAAAGGGGCTTTTTCGTCCAGATGGACCACTCGGAGGTGGGGAAGGTGACCTATCCGGGGGCCCCCTTCAAGATGACCGAGGGCTCGCACGAAATCCGTCGGCCCGCTCCCCTTCTGGGGCAGCACAACCGGGAAATCTACTGTGAGCAGATGGGGTGCACTGCAGGCGATCTGGTCAGGCTTGTTCAGCTCGGAATCGTGTAGGCGGAGGAAACTGCAATGGAACTGGCGCTTCAAGGTGTGAGAGTGTTGGACGTGTCTCACTTCATGGCCGGACCCACCGCTGCGTCCGTGCTGGCCGACATGGGGGCCGAGGTGATCAAGGTGGAGTCCACCAAGCGGGTGGACGGGTGGCGGGGATCGTCGCGAATCGAAACGGACAGACCCTGGGAAGCCTCCCATCCCTTCAACGGTGTGAACCGGAACAAGTACGACATCACACTGGATCTCACGCACCCGAAGGGGGTTGCCGTCTTCAGGACACTGGTCCCCTTGAGCGACATCGTCATAGAGAATTTCACCCCGAGGGTCATGGCGAATTTCGGTTTGGACTATCCGCGCCTGAAGGAGATCAATCCGGCCATCATCATGATCTCCCTGTCGGGTTACGGCGCCACGGGGCCCTGGCGGGATTACACCGCGTTTGCCTATCCCATTGAAGAGATGGCGGGATTTCCCCGCATAACCGGTTATCCCGACGGCCCGCCCCTTCTCATGGGGCACGGGGGCGGCGACGGACCCGGCGGGCTCATGGGGGCATTCGCCGTCATGACGGCCCTGGTGCACCGGCAGCGAACGGGCAAGGGACAGCACATCGATCTTTCCCAGTGCGAGGCCCTGACCAGCATGGCCGGGGAGGTGATCATGGACTACACCATGAACGGACGGGTCCAGGGACGCCGGGGCAACCGCCATCCGTTCATGGCCCCGCACGGTTGTTACCCGTGCAAGGGTGACGACAAGTGGGTGACCCTTGCGGTGGGCACCGACGACCAGTGGAAGGGCCTGTGCCGGGTCCTGGACGAGCCCGAATGGACGAAGGAGGAAAGGTTTTCGACCCCCCTCTCCAGGTGGAAAAACCAGGACGAGCTGGACCGTTTCATCGGGCAGTGGACCGCCCGCCACGACCATTACGAGGTGATGCACCGGCTCCAGAAGGCGGGGGTCGCAGCGGGTCCCGTGCTCAATGCCAAGGAGCTTTTGGAGGACCCTCACCTCGACGCCAGGGGCTTTTACGAAGTGGTGGAAAGGCAGGTGGTGGGGACCCATCCCTACCCGGGCTCTCCCATCAGGCTGTCCAAGACCCCGGCGCACATCCGCATGCCGGCCCCTTGCCTCGGGGAGCACAACGAGCACATTCTGGGGACCCTGGCGGGGCTTTCCGAGCAGGAAATCCGTGAGCTCGAGGAGCATGACGTGATAGGCAAGCGTCCCCTGGGGATGTGAGGGAGGATGGGGCGAAGCACTCTTGAATTGCACGCATGGAGAAGGCACCCAAGATGAGAGGATAGGAGAGGAAACGATGGGTTGGGAACCGGAGATCGAGGAGCTTGAAAAACGTCGGCGTCTTGCCGAGCAGATGGGAGGGCCCGAAGCGGTCGCGCGGTATCACGCAAAAGGGAAGCTGACGGCCAGGGAGCGCATCGGCGCGCTGGCCGACCCGGGTTCCTTTCAGGAGATAGGCGGGCTTGCCGGTACGGCCACCTATGAGGGGGAGAAGCTCACAGGTTTCACGCCCTCAAACTACGTCATCGGCCTGTGCGAGGTGGAGGGAAGGAAGGTCGTTCTCAGCGCGGGGGATTTTACCGTGCGGGGCGGGGCCCATGACGCCAGCGTCGGCAACAAGACCTACTGGTTCGTGGAGACCCTGGCCCTGGAATGGCGCCTGCCCTACATCCGTCTTCTCGACGCCACGGGCGGAAGCGCCCGGTCCTACGAGCAGCTCGGCCGCACCTACGTTCCCAACTGGCCGGGGGTCGCCGTGCCGTCCCGGCTTCTGTGCACGGCGCCCGTGGTCTCGGCGGTGGTCGGCTCCATAGCCGGCGGACCGGCCGTTGACGCGTGTCTTTCCCATTTCAATCTGATGGTCAAGGGGATCAGCCAGGTGTTTGCCGGGGGGCCGCCGGTGGTGAAGGCGGCCCTTGGTATCGATATCACCAAGGAGGAACTGGGAGACGAAAAGACCCAGGTGTTCGAGGGAGGTGTCATAGACAACCTGGTGGATACGGAAGAAGAGGCGTTTGCCGCCATCAAGCGTTTTCTCAGTTACATGCCCGCCAACGTGTGGGAAATGCCCCCCAGGGTCCCGCCCACCGACGATCCCAGGCGCCGTGACGATGAGCTCCTGTCCATCGTGCCCCGGGAAAAGCACCGCGGGTACGATCCTTACAAGGTCCTCAAGCACGTTCTGGATCGCGATTCGTTCTTCGAAATCGCCCCGTTCTACGGAAAATCCCGCATCACCGGGCTCGCCCGGGTCAACGGGTATCCCGTGGGTGTGATGATCAACAACCCCCTGCACCTGGGAGGGGCCATGGACGTGGCCGCGGGAGACAAGGTGTACCGCTTCCTGCAGATGATCGACACCTTTCACCTTCCCATGGTCTACTTCTGCGACGAGCCCGGATTCATGGTGGGCCTGGACGCTCAGAGAAGGGGGATCGTGAGGGCCGGGGCCAGAATCGTGTGCACCACCATAGAAACGAAGATGCCGTGGATCACCTTTATCATCCGCCAGGTGTACGGCGTGGCGGGAAGCCTGCACTACAGGCCCGGGGGCATGTTCGCCCGCTACGCATGGCCATCGGGGCACTGGGGTTCCATCCACATAGAAGGGGGCACCTCCGCGGCCTACCGCCAGGAGATCCAGGCCGCGGCGGACCCGGAAGCCAAGCGCCTGGAGATCGAAGCACGCCTCAAGGCCATGGGCTCGCCTTTTCGAACCGCCGAGGTGTTCAACATCGAGGACATCATCGACCCTAGGGACACGCGCCCGCTTCTCTGTGACTTCGTGGAGCTGGCCCAGAGCATCATAAAGACCCAACTCGGCCCCACGATGGGTCCGAGCTATAGGCCGTGAGCAGCCTGCTGCCCCGGAAGCCTTCGGCAAAGAGGTCGAGATGCTTTCGGGGGCCGGGCTGCCCGGCGGCCGGCGCCTGATCCTCAGGCAAGGGAGGAAGCCATGCGCGGCAGGCACCCGAAACTCCCCCCAGCGCGCCTCCGGGGGCCCGTGCTCCTGGTGGCATTCACCGGCGATTCCTCCTTGCGACAAGAACGATTGTATACCGCGCGCAGTCACAAATTGCGATTTCCTACATCCCCCTCGCCCTCTGGGAGAGGGTCGGGGTGAGGGTATAAGAAGCGCAGTTTGTGGCCGCGCAAGGCATAGCTTTCTTCCAATAGGCGAGTTTCCAAGTCACACCAATGGAGGCCCCCTGGCCGAAGCTCAACCGTGCGCGCTAGATGGACGGTCATGGGGGTGAGCGGGAATCCTTGCGCATCGTGGCTTACCGAAACCCGGTGTCAGCCCCGGCGCACAATTGGGGATTTGCCGCCGGCGGGGCAAGGGGCGCGTCCCGAGACGGTTTCTCGAACCGCAATGCTGTTATGCGGCGGTCCCCACATGGACCGTTCTTTGGAATCAGGTTCAAAGTAGGTTGGAAATCCGTTTCCCATAACAATGAAAGGGGGGGGCAATGAAAAAGCGCAACATTCTTATGTTGGCGGGAGTCGCGGCATTTGCTCTGGGGTCCATGGCCTCCGGCGCGTGGGCCGCCGCAGATGCTCCCAAGGGGCAGGTGCGGATCGGCATGTCGAGTTTCTTCGACGACATCGTGGACCCCCACGGCCACAAGGGGGGCACGACCATGCCGTTTCTCTGGTCCATCTCCGACGGTCTCGTGGGAGTGACCAGCGGGGGCGATTTCAGGCCTGGTTTGGCCGTGTCGTGGAAGATCACGGAGGACGGCCTCGGCTGGGTCTTCACCCTGCGAAAGGGAGTCAGGTTCCATGACGGCGAGGTCATGACCCCGGAGGACGTCAGGTTCGGCTGGGAGCGGCACGTGAGGCCCGAGAACAAGGCTTACCCGGCAACGGAGCTGGCGCGGATCGTCGAGAAGGTGGAAATCGTGGACGACGGCACGGTGGTCTTCCGCACCAAGGCACCTGACCCGATCCTGAGGGATCGCCTGGTGTCTTCGGCCAACCCCGTATCGAGCAAGTACGTGAAGAAAGTGGGCCATGAGGCCTTTGGACAGCGCCCTGCGGCCTGCGCCGGGCCTTTCAGGTTCGTGGACCACAAGACGGCCGAGTGGATCAAGTTCGAAGCCTTTTCCGATTACTGGGACACCGAGAACCGTGCGTCGGTGAAGGAGGTGCTGGTTCGCAACATCCCCGAAGCCTCCACAAGGGTCGCGGCATTGAAAGCAGGGGAAGTAGACCTTATCGAAGGGGTCTGGTCCGCGTACATACACGAAATCAAGGCCGCCTCCAACCTCAGGGTGATTTCCACCCCCCTTGCCAATGCCAGCGAGTGGGCCGTGAACCTGCTCAAGCCCAATCCCCTGACCGACCTGCGCGTGCGCCAGGCCGTGTCCTGCGCCATCGACCGCAAGGCGATGATCGACAAGGTGTTTTTCGGCGAAGGCGAGCCCCTGGGCCACTACTTCGCACCGTACACCCTCGGCCACGACCCGGGTTTCTGGTCCCCCGATCCCTACGATCCTGAAAAGGCCAAGAGGCTCCTGAAAGAGGCAGGGTATCCCGATGGCTTTGAACTGGACATCTACATGGCCGAGGGCAGCCGGGCGGCCCTCAGCGTGGAGCCCGGAGCCTCTTTTCTCCAGAAGGTGGGGATCAGGTGCAACATCGTGGCCATGGAGCAGGGGCAGTACTACGGCAAGTTCCGGGACAAATCCCTGGTGGGCCTGATGCCCATTGCCATGGCGTTCACCAAGGACGGGGGGCAGCTCGCCGAGACCTTCTATATGACCAACGGCGGCTATTCCTTCTACTCCAACCCCGAGATGGACGATCTGATCGCCAAGCAGAAGGTGGAAATGAACCCCGGCAAGCGGGAGGAATACCTGAAGAGAATCGGCTGGATCATCCACGACCAGCTCGTGCGCATCCCCATCGTGGCACTCAACATCTGCTACGGCGCTGGCCCCAGGATCGGGGACTGGAAGCCGAACGTGGCCACTGTGTACTTCTCCAAGTGGGAGACCATAAGGCTCAAGGAGTAGGCCGGGGTCAAGGACCATGGCGGAACAAGCGCTCTCGGGCATGAAGGCGCTGAATGTGATGACCCACCACGTGGCAGGTCCTTATGCACCAAGCTCTTGGCCGATTACGGCGCCGAGGCCTGCAAGATCGAGAGGCCGGGGATCGGGGATCCGGCAAGAGGCATGTCGTGTTTCAAAGGAGACGACCCGCCCCCGGAAAGAGGCGGGTTGTTTCTTCATCTCAACACCAACAAGAAAAGCGCCACCGTGAATCTGAAAAGCGCTGCCGGCCTCGGGATATTCAAGGAACCGGCCCGGTGGGCGGACATCGTTGTCGAGAACTTCCACCCGCGCGTCATGCCGGCGCCCGGGCTGGGGTACGAGACCCTTTGCCAGTGCAATCCGCTGATCGTCATGACTTCCATTTCCGTAAGCTGTGACTGACTTCAGAAATCCCTCGCGGAATCCGGCCCGCCCGCGCAACCCGACCGCTGAGAAGTTACGTCTGACCAGTTGAGCAGAGTGCAGCGGGTTTTTTCAATGTCTTTCTTCCTATTTTGCCATTTCCTTTTTGAGGTCCTTGTCGAGCCAGATATAGGACTGGAAGTCTTCGAAGTTGCTGTAACCTACCATGTGCTCACCATTGTAACCCTTTACCCACGGCCACCAGAAAAGAAATACGTTGGCGCCGGGGAAATCCATGTAGAAGCACTGATCGATGAGGTGAAGGTTCAATTCTTTGAACAGCTTTCGCCTCACGGCCTCCTGGAAGTGACTCGCGTCTATTTCATCTATCTTCTGATTGATATATGGGTCATTGATCATGCTCACATTATAGAGGTTTTTGGGCCGTACCGGCAGAAATCTGAAAGGGATTGTTCCTGTTATACTCCACATAATCATCTCTTTGTGTGTTTTTGCACCATATATTGAAACGAAGACCCCTCCTTCTTTTACATCAAGAGTCAAGTCAACACCAACTTTAGACCAGTAGTCCTTGACTATAGACAACAGATCTACACCGGAAGAAAGACAAGCCACCTCCGTCTTGAAACCGTTGGGATACCCGGCATCAGCCAGAAGCTGTTTCGCCTTCTCCGGATTGTATTCATAAAGCTCCCTGCTTGATGGAGGAAGGTCTTTGACTGGAACGACCATGTCGGCAAACTCAGGTATGGGCGCCAATTGACCGCACATGAATTCAGCACGGCCACTATAGTACGTATCGCGGATTGTGCGCTTGTCAACAGCCATATTCAGTGCACGCCGCACCCTGATGTCGTGAATCGGTAGTTCCGGCTTGTCCACTCGGAAGGCGATGGCGCTGCAAACGCCGAAGTGGTATTCTTTGTATTTCAACTGCGGCTGGCTCTCGATGAGAGGTTTTGCATCATCCCATCCCAACACGCCACTTCTGCCGCCGATCCAATCTATCTTGGCCGCCCGCAGGGCGGCTATTCTGGTGGAAAGGTCGCTGATGAACACCCACCTGACGCCATCCAAATAGGGTAATTGATTCTCTGGCAACAGAGGGTCCTTCCGCCAGTAGTTCGGGTTTCTTACGAATTCCATGTAGTTGCCGCTTATATACTCTTTGAGAATGAAGGGCCCTGTCCCAACGGCATTGCGCCAGTCCGTCAAGTCCCCGTGTGCACTCACTGCATCACGTGGCACGATTCTGACAAGGTCACCGCATGTTTCGAAAACACGCCCCATCTTTCCTGGCGGACTCTTAATGACCACCGTCCACTTGTCAGGTGCTGTTATGGATTCAAAATGGTCTTTCCAGGGAAGGCCGCTGTAGTGGTAGGACTTGGGATTCTCCCACAGGCGCTTAAGCGAAAAGACCACATCCTCAGCCTCCAATTCCCTGCCATTGGTCGGTGGTTTGTCGTGGAAGCGGACGCCCTTACGAACATGGAAAACGAGGGTTCCGGGATCGAGCAGCTCCCAGGCCGTAGCCAAACACCCGGTTTGAACCGTTGGGGCAGGAAATAAGAAATGAAGCCAGCTTACCTCACCAGTACCACTCGGCCCCCTTGTCCAGTCACCCCCCAAGAGCTCCTCATTGGTGAGCAGGGTGCTCCCGCTTATTTCCGGGCTTCCAAACGCTTCATCAAAGTTCTGCGGCTCCTTCGGAGTGCCTTGGATAAACACGCCACCATATCGTGGCGTCTCTGCCTGTTTCTCTATCTTCGTTCCATCGAGCTTCGTCAAAATTATGTTCTTCGTTTCCGGCTTCTGTTCGGCGAATGCTGCCGGCATGAACAGAAACGCTGCCACGCAAATCAGTATGAACCACCCTATGAAGCTTTTCTTCATGTTCCCTCCTTTGGCGGTCTTTCATTGCCCATTTTCAATGAGTCTCTCACGGACCTGTTTCGAGGACGTTCGTTCACACATGGAGAGCCCCAACGCCACGGGAGAGAGCAGCGATGGGTCTATAGCGGTGGTTATCGGTTGGCCCCCCTTCGCGGTCCGCAGGGGGACGCGGCAATTTGCCGGGTGCAGAAGCTCTCGATCAGCTTGACAAAAGGGAGATGAGTTTACCTCATGTGAAAGGCACTATGGCAAAACGGGTATACCGTGTCAAGGCGAAAGTCGGTGCCGGATGCGCTCAATTAGGGATCGTTCTCGTCTCGCACCACTCGGTACCTTCGGGCAGTGGGTCAATAGGCCACGCGGTCAACAAGAACGTAGAATCCTCATGGTCCAGGTTCGCCGTCTCCATTGTCTTCTCAACGCACAGACCTTTTCGCTGAGCTTGTCTCTTTCTTCGTGGGCAGCTTGTTCATAGAGAAGCATACCGATCCTCGGCTCCGGTCAAGACGATTTTCCGGTGGACTCGGAACACTCCACCCTCTCAGTGGTCGAGCTTCGTGCTCACCCGATTCATTGGTGCGGCGGGTCCGCAAGGACCGGACCCGCCATCACAGCGAACACACGGACAAGATGTGAAGTGACAATATGGTTATACGCCATGCGAGATCGCATACTCATCCATACCCGCCGGTGTGGCAAACTGTCAACGCCCCATTGGCCGGCACGTGTCAATCTGCTTAAGATTTGTCAAAACCGTGACGAAGTGAATGCCGTTTCTTGCCCCTAAAAGGGCTTTTCCCCGCCGTTTCATGTCTGGCACGCGCGTTGCAGTTCACGCAGTGAACCACACGAATCATCGTTGAGAGAGGTACGGCTCCCCTGTCCGAAGCATCTTGGGCGTATAGGGGGCAAGGTCCCCGCAAGTGGGCCGGGGGCGGGATGGCCGGGGCCGGAAGCATGGGACATTGTGTACCTGGAGGTTGAGAAGGAGGCGACATGTTCAGGAGATTCTCGCTGGGTGCCAAACTGGTCGTAACGTTCCTGGGTGTGGGAATCATCCCGTTCGCCGTGATCGGCGGTGTGTCCTTGTTCAAGGCGAGTGGGGCGCTTTCCGAACAGGCCTTCGGTCAACTGGAGGCGGTACGGAGCATCAAGAAGACCCAGATAGAGGGGTTTTTCGCGGACCGTGAGACCGAGATGAAGGTCCTCATCGAGACGGTGGCCGTCTTAAAGCAAGCCGCATTCAACAAGCTGAGAACGGCACAGCAACTGAAGAAAGCCCAGATCGAGAATTTTTTCGTGGAACGGTTGAAGAATCTGAGGGCGTTCCACAAGACCCCGACAGTCATAGAGGCCACCAAGCTTTTTGCAGACTCGTTTCGGAACCAGGGCGGGCGAGGCGGGGGATTCCTTTTCGGCCTCTATGAAAACAAGTACGGGGAAGCCCTCAAGGAGTTCCAGAGGGAACACGGCTTTGAGGACCTCTATCTGATAAATCCGGACGGGGACGTGGTGTACACCGTCGGTCAGGGCCCCGAGGAGAAGCAGAACCTGGTGACAGGGGACCTCAAGGATTCCCCTCTGGGCAGATGCTTCGCAAAGGCGGTCAACGGGGTCGCCGTGCAGGACTTCGGGCCCCACAAACCCGCACAGAACACCTACTTTGCCTTTCTCGGGGCCCCGGTCAAGGCCGGAGAGGAGCTGCACGGGGTTGTGGCGGTGAAGCTGGGCGCAGGCCCCATCAACCGGATCGTCCAACAAAGAGATGGGATGGGCACGACAGGGGAGAGCTATTGCTTTGCACAGGATGGGGGAAAGCTCTCCCTGCGAAGCGACATGCTCACCCTTGGCGAAGGTAAATTCGTGGTCGGCTTCGACATGAGCGGCATCCATGCCCCCTTCATGGACAACGTGTTCAGCACGAAGGGCGGAGAGCAGATCTATACGGATCATGGGGGAAACCTGACCATGACCGCCTACGATGCGCTGAACATCGAAGGCCTGTCCTGGGCCATGGCCTCGCGAATCGACCTGGTAGAGGCCGTTGTCCCCTCGCTGGAGGGGGAGGAGACGGACTTTTTCGAAAAGTTCATCCAAGAATGCGGGTACCGTGATCTGTTTCTTGTCCATCCCGGGGGCAAGGTCTTCTACTCCGTCCAACGTAAGGCGGACCATGGAACGAATCTGATCAGCGGTCCCTATTCCGGGTCCGGCCTTGGGAAGCTCGTACAAAGGACCTTGAAGAGCAGACAGTATGAGGTTGCGGATTTCGCGCCCTACGCACCGGGCAACAATCAGCCGACGGCCTTCATCGCCCAGCCCGTCGTGGGCAAGGGCACGGTGGAGGTGGTGGTCGCGCTGGAACTGGCCCTTTCCGCCATCAACGCCGTGATGCAGCAGCGGGAGGGAATGGGAGAAACGGGTGAGACCTACCTGGTGGGCCCGGACAAGCTCATGCGGTCAGACTCCTACCATGACCCGGTGCACCATTCGGTTCGGGCGTCTTTTTCGGATCCTGCCAAGGGGAGCGTCGACACAAAGGCCAGCCGGCGGGTGCTCGAAGGCATGACGGGCAAGGAGCTCATCCTCGATTACAAGGGCAACTCCGTGCTTTCCGCGTTTGCACCCCTGAAGGTGGGCAATGTCACCTGGGGCCTGATCGCCGAAGTGAGGGAATCGGAGGCCCTCGCGGTGGTGAACTCCATGAAGTGGGGCATCGGACTGGTGGCCGTGTTCGGCATTGCCGCCCTGGTCCTCATCGCCCTTCTCGTGACGCGGGCCATCGCAGGACCCGTCAACCGGGTCGTACTGGGTCTGAGCGAGAGCGCCGAGCAATTCGCCTCAGGATCGCAGCAGGTCTCCTCCTCGAGCCAATCCCTCGCTCAGGGCGCCTCCGAGCAAGCGGCAGCCCTCGAAGAGTCCTCCGCCTCTTTGGAGGAGATGGCCATCATGACCAAACAGAACGCAGAGCGTGCCATGGAGGCGGACACCCTTTCCCAGGAGACCAAGGCAAGTACCGAAAGGTGCTCCTCCACCATGCAGGAGATGTCTTCAGCCATTCAACAGGTCCACGAGTCCAGCCAGGAAACCCACAAGATCGTAAAGACGATTGACGAAATCGCGTTTCAAACCAACCTGCTGGCCCTCAACGCCGCAGTCGAGGCGGCACGGGCGGGCGATGCGGGTGCGGGTTTTTCCGTCGTGGCGCAGGAGGTCAGAAATCTGGCCATGCGCGCCGCGGAAGCGGCCGGGAACACCACCTCCCAGATCGAAGGAATCAAGAACAGGATCGGCCAGGCCATGGAGATGGTCTCCAGATCCATGGGAGAAATCCGGAAAGTCAGCGACAATGCGGGCAAGGTATGCCATCTGGTTTCCGAAATATCTTCCGCCTCCAGGGAGCAGGCTCAGGGGATCGAGGGACTCAACAAGGCGATCGCCGAAATGGATGCCTTGACCCAGCGGACTGCCGCCAATTCCGAGGAATCCGCAGCGGCCTCACAGGAAATGAAGGCCATGGCACAATACGTCCGTTCCTTGGTGGACGACCTTGTGGCCTTGATCCGCGGGCAGGACCAGTCGTGGGTGGAGGGACAACCCCGAGGGGAGGGGGAGGAGCAGGCCCCTGCAACGACGAAGGCCCCCGGCAGGGATGCCGTCGGGTGGTTCCTGGACGGCGCCGAGTCCCTCGAAGGGGATTCCAGACCGGATGGGGTCCGTATGGCGGACAAGGACCCCCTGCTTCTGCCGCAGGAGGACGGCAAACCCCAACAGGTAAACCCTTACGGGAAGGACTTCCGGAACTCTTGAAACAAAGGGTTCCATGATCTCCCATGCGCTCGACGTGCCCCCCCCCGGGCCCTTCACAGAAGCTTGAGGTCCCAGTTGAAGGTACCGGTGCGGGAGGGCCGGGACACCCCCTTGGGCCACTCCTCGTGAAGATGCACGAATAATGCGTATCCGGCCTCTTGCAGCTCCTTGCGTTTCGCCGTCAGGTCCAGGGTCCAGCCTGGATAGACCCAGAGGTTCTGGCCGTGTCGGCGCGACCAGCACACTTCCCCTTTGGGGCTGCTCAAAGGCTTTTCCATGGGCAGGTCCGGGGCGCACGTGCGGGACACGCACAGGGGCCACAGGCCCTGCACGACGATCCCGAGGGGAAGGGGGCTTTGGGCGGCCAGGAGGAGGCAGTCTTTCCTCGACAGCTCCGGACTCACGATGGCCCCGGAAAAACCCATGCTGCGCAGGTTCTCCAACGCGTAGGCGTTGCCAAGGTTGCAGAAAGGGCCTGCCCAGACCGTGGGCCGGTTCACCGCGGCGCGCACCAGGAGAAGCTGCCACGGGGCATTGAGCACATAGTGCCGCGCACCCCTTCGCAGCGTTTCCTCAACGAGATGGGAAAGCTCTGTCTCCTCGTCAGGCCACACCACGGGCGGCAGCCACCACCAGACTTTCGAGGCCAGGGGGCGAGGGGTCTTTTCCACCGTGTGTTTCGCAATCCAGAGGCCGGTGTTCTCCTCATTCCTTCTGCCTGGAGGGCGTCGGAACACGTGCAGGACTGCCGGACGGCCAGCTCGCGCGGGGATGGAAAAGCGTGCGGGTTCGAAAAGGGACCGCGAGATCTCCGGTGCCGGCACCTGACGCAACTCGGTCTCCAGGCGTCCTATCTGCCGGGCCAGTTCGGGTTCCCGACGGTCTATGAGAAAGACCGGAGTCCCCATTGGGGGGCTTTGCCCAGGGCCATGGGGGACCGGGAGGGGACGGCCCCTTTCGACCTTTCCACGGACGGGGAAAACCGTGTGCCACGGCTCGTCCTGGTAGCCCACCCTGAGAAGGTCCCCATGCAAAAGCGCTTCCCGGTGGCCCACGACCGGCTTGCCGCCAGCGCCTTCACGGGTCTTTCCCGCCAGGGCGCCCGAGCCTGTGGGCCGGTCCAGGGCAATGGGGACGAAGGGACGCTGCGGCAGAAATCCGTAGTGTGTGGTCGGTCTTCCCAGTGCCCGTTCCATAAGGCCCAGCGCCTCCTTTTTCGCTTTCGGGTCCTCGCCGCAGTCGCGCAGCAGTCGGTAGGCCGTCACGAGGCAGTGCACGTAGTGGGGGCCCTTTCTGCGCCCCTCGATCTTCCAGCCGCCCACCTGGGGGATTTTCAAAAGGGTGCGCACCAGCACATCGAGCCCCAGATCCAGACACGAAAAGAAACGCCCCTTGGCGCCCGCCGCCCCATACATTCTGCGACAGGGCTGCACGCAACGACCCCGCAAGCCGCTTTTGCCGCCGAGAAAGCTGCTCCAGTAGCATCGGCCCGAAACGGCGTAGCAGAGGGCCCCGTGCACGAAAACCTCGAGGGAAAGCCCCGGAACACAGGCATCGGCGCACGCCCTTATTTCGTCCAGGTTGAGCTCCCGGGGAAGGATCACCCGTGACACGTCCATCTGTTTCGCCACCATGGAAACGGCTGCCGGGTGGCTCACGTTTGCCAGGGTGGACAGGTGAATCTCGCCTGAAAACCCCGCCTCCCGGGCCAGCTTCGGCAACCCCGGGTCCTGCACGATCAGGGCTTCGGGGCCGACGTATCGGGCGAGCTTCTGGATCTGCCGGCCCGCCGGCCCCACATCCCCGGGCTTGAGGAGGGTGTTGACGGCCACGTACACGGCGCAGCCCCGGCGCCTGGCCATTTCCCTGAGGGCGGCGAGGTCCTTGACACCGAAATTGGCGGCCTCCATGCGTGCGGAGAAATGCTTGAGCCCCAGGTACACCACGTCGGCCCCCGCGGCCAGGGCCGCAAGGAAAGAGGCCCTGTCTCCCGCTGGCGCTAGAATTAGAGGTCTTGTACCTTCCATTTTGGTACGTCCTTACCCGGAAACGTCAGGCCGTGGGCCTGAAGAACGAATCACAGATGGAACGGGCCTCTTCCGATACGCCATGGCGGTCGGGCCGCCTCCGGCCATGGGCCTCGGTCATGGCTCACCTTTCACCGCTTATCCATCCACGGCAAGTACGGTGAAGGGGCTTCCTTGCCGTTCTCCCTGGCTCCCGGCCCATATCCGGCCCCCGTGCAGTTCCACCAGGTTCCTGGTCAAGGACAGCCCCAATCCGGTGCCTTGATATCTGCGGCTCGGCGACCCGTCAACCTGCACGAAAACATCGAAGATCCGCTTCAAGTCCTGGTTTCTGATGCTTATTCCCCTATCGTCGACCGAGATCTTGACGTGAGGCCCGTGAATGCGCACACGAGCCTGATCTTGGAGCCGTGCGGCTTCGGACGATTCACGGCTCCATTCTCCGGGCACCTGCGACAAGTGGTTCACGAGCCGGTTCCACTAGAACGCGTACTGCCCGGAGAGTCCCACGGATCGGTGGGCTTCGAAATTCCATTGGATGAGGTCCAAGGCCCCGTTCACCCCCAGAGGGCTTAGCCGGTGATCGGCGGCATGCGTGCACGAGCGATGGTTCGTCGTCGAGGGTTCTGGGCCGGATACCTGAAGGCCGTATCTTGTTCGCTTCGCGGGCGCGCACCGAATGCTTCGACCGCTCTCCCCAAGTATTGGGGATCCCCAGGTGTCCTTCCACACCGGAAAGAGCCTGGTGTACGAGCGGGTCCTCCCTTTCCGTGGATCATGGTAGGGGAATCCGGCCGGCTCTGTCAATGCACGACGCATTCGATGGCTGCCTCACGACCCTTTCCGTAAAGGCGGTTAGGCATTCGGTCCGGTGCGGACATGAAGAACCTCTGGGGCCTGTTTGAAAATCCCTGCCCAGGGGCCGGGGCACGGAGGGCCGCCGTTCGCCTTCCTGGCGCCTTGCGATGCGCGCCTCTCGACACCTGAAGACGTGAAGTCAAACCGAGTTCTAAAGTTCTTGCGCCCAATTGCCGATAGAAAAATCATCCTTAGGAGGAGGCTCGACACCGAGACGGAGAAATATAGCTTGCCAGGCCACGAACTTGCGCTTTTTATACCCTCACCCCGGCCCTCTCCCAGAGGGCGAGGGGAATGTGGGAAATCGGGATTTGTGACCGCGCTGTAGATCGACTCAGAAAGCGTGTGGGGCCAGGGAGATGTCAACTTGACAACCGTCTGCCTTTCTGCCATGAAGAAAGCGGTTCATCGCGGAGCACTTCACGGCGGATTGTCAATGATTCCAAGCCGGCCCCTGACAGTTGTTTCCATACAGGGTCCAAACACTGCTACCTGCCCAGAGGCCCCATGGAAAAGAAATACATCATCGCGTTGGTGGTTGTGGTCGTTCTTGTCGGCGGTTATGTGGCTTACCGCCAGTTCAAGAAAACGGGAGAGGTCAGCCAGTATGAGGAAAAGACCAACCTCATGCTGGTGGCCGTTGCCCAAAACAGCGCAACAGGTGGTATGTCGGTGATGGGCAACGCACTGAAAAGGTACGCCCAGGACAACAAGCGATACCCCCAGAGTCTTCTGGAACTGTACCCCAAGTACGTCCCCACCAAGGCCTTCATAGAACAGATCGAATGGCAATACGAGCCAAGGGGCGACGATTTCACCCTGAAAAAGGCCTTTGTGATGAACAACCGCCAGATGGTTGCGTCCGTGGACAAGAGCATGAGACCCGACCTGGAAGTCTCCACCATGCTGGCCTCTGCTCAACCGGGATCGGGCTCTTCCGCGGTCGGGGTTCCCGGAGCCAGACCACCGGCCGCGATGGGCCCCGGCGCCAAGTTGCCCCGGCCTGGCGCCGGGCCAACGGTGGCCCCCCAAGAACGGCGACCGGGGCAACGGCCTGCGGTGCCCGCAGTTGAGAAAAAATCTTTGACTGTTGTGCAGGGGGCTCCTGCGCCCGGAGCACTCCAGCATCGGCGCGGTCCGGATACCGGGCAGGACGTGGAGGAACCATCTGAAGAGGCCCCGATGGAACAAGCCCGGTCCGCACGGGAACCGGAGGAATCCCCCCCGCCCGAAGTACCCGAGACCTTCACCGTGGTCAGCGTTGAGAATTGCGAAGGGCCGGCCCTCGAGGAGAGCAGGCGCCAGCTTGTCTGGAAGGACAGGAGCGGCATTCTCGGCTTCGGCAACGTGGATTACCCGGCAGATGAAGCCCTTACCATATCCACTGCGGGCAAGTGGTACAACGTGAGAAGACCCGCTGCCGAGACGCTGCCCCCCCGAGAACAAGAGACGGCCCACAGCCCGGCATCACAGCTCACCGGGCAGGACAGTACAACCGATGCCCTCGCAGCGAGGCTGAGCGAGCGTTTTCTGGTCTGGAAGGACAAGCAAGGAACCCTTGGTTTCGGAAACCTCAGTTATCCCCCCAGTGACGTTGTCTCCCAGATCTGGATCGACGGGAAATGGCAGAACATATGAGGCAAATCCATCGGAGGCCCCCCATGAGCAGAACGACAGACGGAATTTCCGGGTTCTTGAAGGAAGACCGAGGATTCACGTTGGTGGAGCTCTTGACGGTCATCATGATCATAGGCATCCTGGCAGCCGTGGGGATGCTCACCTACACCGATTTCACCGCCAAGGCCAACGACGTCACCGCCCTCAACGATGTGAAGAACCTGCGGGGGCTCACGGGCAACATCCTGCTTTCGGATCAACAGATCTTGTACTGGCATGGAGCCGATGAAGGAAGCGTGATCGGCAATGTGCCCGACTCCCTTGGAGGCTTTGTGCCGCAGATATACACGCTGTCTCCAGGGGTCCAGGCGGAGGTTCAGATCATCAACTGGACCATTCCCGGTTGGGAGGGGTGGAAGCTATCCAACATCTGGCTGGGGGCATCCCACGAAAGGGGCACGGAATTGTCGTGGGGGCTCAACGGCAGAAAGACATACAATCTCTGGGTCGACGGTGACAGCGGATGGATGTGGCAGAATTTCTAGCACCGCATGCCGACCCCGGCGCTCGCTTCAGTCATTGTTTTTGGCCCCGTCGTCCCCTGTCCCCTGAACGCCCGGCAGCTCAAGCTTCCAGAAGGGCCGCCGCCTGTTCGAACGCGCGGCTGACGGCGTCGTTCTTCTCCGCCGCTTCCCTCAAAAGGGCCGCCACCCGGGGCAGCCCCTCCGCTTCGGCTTGGTCGGCCCACTGCACGTAGGTTTTCGCATGGTCCTGGTTGTGCCGGATCCAATGTTCCAGCAGTTTGGCCAGTTTTTCTCGGGTGGAGAGGGTTTGGGAGGAATCGTGCTCCTCCTCATGATGGTGATGATGGTGCTCACTCATTGCATCTCCTCGTTCGGTTTACAGACCCCACAGCCCGGTCGGGGACTCGCCGGGGGCAGGGATCTTCATTGCAGAATCGTCCGCATTTAGCCCCTGTCGCCTTTCGAAGGGTGACCTGGGACACGATGGCATCTCTTAGTCCTTTTACGTCTCCTTGGCAACACCCTTCCCCGGGGGGGCCCGGTCGATCGAGGACCGGCCTCGCGATCACGGCCTCCCCGCCCCCGGGACCCTCCTGGGACGCAATGCGACAATTTTGTCGAAGCACCTCCACATGTTGCCCGCTCGTAAGTTCCCGGTAAGCCTTACGATACGCTCACAATGCCGTCGGGGTTTCGACATAAAAGTCGAAAGAACCGCACGGCGTACCTGCTCCTTGCCCCGACCGGAAGGGTGATCCCGCCTGCGCACCGGAACGGCACGATAATTGCTGACCCAATGAAACAGAGCAACCGGGCAGGATATCATCCTGCAACAGTCCACGGAGAAAGGAGTACACGTCATGAAGAAGAGTTCTTTTGCGCTGGTGGTGGTTGCCCTAACGGGCCTCACCTTGGTGGCCGCAACCCCTATGGTCCTTGCGGGCGCGCCGAAAGGCCCGGCTAAGGAAACGGGTTACGGGCCGGGTATGCGAGGCGGGCATGGCCCAAGACACGACGGCCTCAGGGCCGCATGGAACAGTCTGAGCCAGGAAGACCGGGAAAAGATTACTGAACAGAAGAAGGCATTCCTGGAAGAAACCACAGAGCTTCGTCGGGAAATGCGCAAGAAGCACCTCGACCTGGCCAGGGAGCTTGCCGAAAAGAATCCCGACCCACAGAAGGCCAAGGCCGTTCAGGGGGGGCTTTCCGAGTTGCAGGCCCGGCTCGACCAAAAGCGGATCGAGCACTGGATCACCATACGCAGGATGGTTCCGAACCTGGACACCGGTTCGGGTCGGTGGGCCATGAAAGGCCGAAAGGGATACGGATGGAGGGACTTCGGGGACAAGAAGCAGTAGCCCCCGGGGCACAAGGCCGGGGGACCAAGGCCTGGTGGGCGACGGCTCCTTGAACACCAGGCAGGCGCCGTGATTGATCTTTCCCGGTGTCTGTGGCAAGAGTCCCGGGCAAGGGGTCGCGGCGCCATGAAACACACTTTGCCATACAGCCGGATTAGTCTCCTTTTGCTGCTGATTCTCATCGTCGGGCTCAGTTACCTGTTGTGGGGGCAGACCAGGAAGAACGCCAACACACTGCTGCGAGACGAAGGCGAGCACCTGGCCGAAAGCATTCTGGAAGGTACCCGGTTCGGCATCACCTCTTTCCAGTACCAGCGGGACCTTTTCTTAGACAGGCTCAAGGATCAGGCCCGCTGGCTCGACAGGTCCCTCTCGGGAAACGAGGAGAGGGACAGAAGGGTGCTCGATCGCGCCGTTCTGAGTCGGGCGGTGGACACCATCTATGTTTTCGATGACGGGCTTCGCCTCGTGACACGCTATTCGTCCACACCGGAGATGGACTCGCGCCCCACGGTCCAGCCCCAAGATCCACTGTCTTGGGAAAAACAACGCCGGCCGGAGCTGCCCCTGGAAAAGCTGACCGAAAGGCTCGGGGAGTTTGTCCGCTCCGATGGCAAGGAGTTGGTCGAAAGCCGCCTGGGAAGCGGACGCTTCGGTATCCGTCATCCCGTGACCGTTGCCGTGAAGAGAGACGAGGGGGGCGTTATCGTCGTCCACTCGAGGACCGGCCCCGTGGTGGGAAAGAGGGAAATCAGGGGGATCGAAAACCTGTTCCAAACCCTCGCGTTGAGTCCCAAGATCCTTTACGTGGCCCTGGTGGACGGGGAGGGAAACGCACTGGCCCACAGTGATTGGAAACGTGCGGGAAAACCTTACGAATCACCCGAAAAAACCGATCCTGCCGTCATGATCGTTTCGAGAGAGATTCCCTTGGAGCAGGGAGACGCGGCCAGGCTCGTGGTGGCCCTTTCTACCGAACGGATGCACAAGGATCTGGAACAGGCAAAAAGGCACATCGTTTTTTTTGCCGCAGCCGCGGCCTCCATGGGGATCACGGGGTTCTTGCTCCTTTTCCACTTGCAGAGAAAGAACCAGGAGAAGCTGCGCAACCTCCAGGAGGCCGTGGACCGCTCCAAGAACCTGGCCGTGCTCGGGCAGATGTCGGCCACCGTGGCCCACGAAATCCGCAACCCCCTCAACGCCATATCCCTCATCGTTCAGAGACTGTCCCAGGAGGCAGCCAAGGATCCCACCCACCCGGACCGATCCACCCGTTACACAGGCTTGATACGCAGCGAGATCAGGCGTCTCAACACCATCGTCGAAGAATTCCTGGAGCTTGCCCGAAGCCCGAAGATCGAGTACCGAACGGTGAACCTCACCGATTGGGTTTCCCAGACGGTGACCCTTTACGAGCCCGAGGCCCTGGAAAAGCGGGTGGAAATCGTGTGGGAGCCTCCCACCGGGAGGCTGGAGGTGAAGATGGACCCGGAAAAGATGCACCAGGCACTGGGCAATGTCCTGCGCAACAGCCTGGAGGCATGCGCGGCCGGCGGAAGGATAACCGTGGTGACTGGGTCGGACAAGGGGCGGGTGCGGATAGAGGTGACCGACACGGGCCCCGGCCTTCCCGAAGGCGATGCCCAAAGGCTCTTTGAGCCTTTCTTCACCACCAAGAGCCGGGGAAGTGGCCTGGGGCTTTCCACGGCCGCCCGAATCGTGGAAGGCCACGGGGGCGCCATGACCCTGGAGAGTCTTCCGCAAAAGGGAGCGCGGTGTGTGATCCGGCTTCCCAAGAGGCAGGGTGAGAGCTGACATGCGCATCCTGGTGGTGGACGACGAAGCAGTGCAGGAAGAGATGCTCGTGGAAGCTCTCCAGGCCGAAGGCCATGAGGCAGTGGGATTCACGGACCCCCTGGAGGCGTTCAAGGCCGTGCAGGCCGGAGGCGTGGATCTTCTGATCACCGATCACAGGATGCCCGGGATGACGGGACTGGAACTGATCGAAAAATGCCTCGAAACGGACCCGCACCTTCAGACCGTGATCATCACCGCTTACGGAAACGTTACGGAGGCCGTGGCGGCCATGAAGAAAGGGGCCTTCGACTATCTCACCAAGCCTGTGGACCTGGACCACCTCATGGTGCTCGTGGCCAAGAGCGACAAACAACGCCGGCTCACCCGGGAAAACCAGGCACTGAAGGACAGCTTGCGAGAGCATACCCGCATGGAGGGCTTTGTCGGCGGCTGCGTGCAGATGCAGGATGTTTTCAGCCGGATATACAGGGTGGCGCCCACCGACGCCACCGTCCTCATCCTGGGGGAAAGCGGGACGGGGAAAGAGCTGGCGGCCCGGGCCATCCACCACCACAGCCCGCGCAAGGACGCTCCCTTCGTACCCGTCAGTTGCGCCGCATTTCCCGAGACGCTGCTGGAAAGCGAGCTGTTCGGGCACGAAAAAGGGGCCTTCACCGGCGCGGCCCATCGTCGCACCGGCAAGTTCGAAGCGGCCCATACCGGCACCCTGTTTCTCGACGAGATCGGGGAGGTGCCGTTGTCCGTGCAGGTGAAGCTGCTCCGGTTCCTCCAAGACAGGACCTTCGAACGCCTGGGCAGCAACACGCCGGTGCGGGTGGACGTGCGGCTTGTCGCTGCCACGAACCGGGACCTGGAGGCCGCAGTCGCGGCAAAGGCCTTCCGGGAGGATCTCTATTACCGCCTCAACGTCGTCCTCATCCGGATCCCTCCCCTGCGCGAGCGCAGGGCCGAGCTTCCCCGCCTGATGGATTTTTTCATGAAAGAATACGCCCGCAAGCACGGAAAGAACATCCACCGATACTCACAGGAGGTGCATGACGTGCTGGTTCGCCACGGCTACCCCGGAAATGTCCGTGAGCTCGAGAACATCATGGAAAACGCCGTGGTCATGTGCCGGGGCGATACCCTCACACGGGAGGACCTTCCCGTCTATCTGGCACCTGCCCCCGGGACCCCTGACCCCCAAACCCTTCCTCTGCTGCTGGAACGTGTGGAGAAAGAGCTCATCGGCCAGGCACTGGAAGCGGCCGGACACGTCCAAACCCGTGCCGCGGAGCGCCTGGGCATCAGCGAACGGGTCCTGCGCTACAAGATCAGAAAGCTTGGGCTTCGAAGCAGCGAATGAGCTTTCACCCTGCGCATCAGAGGGGCCGCAGCAGGATTTCTTCCAGACGAAGCCTCGGACGCGCCTTGGGGACCTTCGCAGGATACCCCACGGGCAGCACGGCCACCACCACCGTTGTCTCGGGCAGGTCGAAGTAGGTCTCCACCTCGCGTTTTCCCTCACCCAGTGCCCCCACCCAGCAGGTGCCAAGCCCCAGGGAGGCTGCCTCCAGCACCATGTGCTCCACCGCGATGTAAGCGTTCGCCATGGCACCTGGCAGGTAGTTGGCCAGGACGGGGTCCGCGTTGGCGTGGAGCATGGCCCGATAGGCGGGATCCGCGAAACGGCCGGAAAGGGTCTCCAGCACCCCGTGCTCTGTGAACTCCTGCTCCCGCCTCCTGCGGGCCTCCCCCGAATAGGCCGTCAGGTCCACGCAGCAGACGAATACCACCGGCGCCTGCTCGATGAACTTCTGGCCCATACATATCTCCCGAAGCTTGGCCCTTTCCACCGCATCGGTCACCACGATGAATCGCCAGGGCTGACGGTTTCCTCCTGACGGTGCCAGTCTCGCCGCCTCGAGAATCTGGCGAACGGCCTCCCCGGGTACGGGATCATCCCGGAAGCTGCGGATGCTGCGGCGGGAACGAACGGCCTCCATCACGCTGAGCATGTCTCTTCCTTTCACGTATGTTGGGTTTTCCTCCCACCCGAAGGCTTCACCTTCTCACCGCCTCCAAGAAAAGAGAAATCTGTACCACGTCTCCGGCGAGGGGAATGTATTTGGTCATTCCATAATCGCTTCGTTTGATCTCGAATTCGGTTTTCCATCCCGTGCGGTAGCCGCCCCATGGGTCCTCGCCCGCCCCGGTCAATTCGACGGTGACGGTAAGAGGCCTCGTTACCCCGAGCAGCGTGAACTCGCCCGTGACCCGCGCATGGGTTTCATCTATCTTCTTGACTTCCGTGCTCTTGAAACGCATGACCGGGTACTTGGCCACGTGAAAGAAATCCTCGCTGCGCAGGTGCTCGTCCCGTTTTTCCACGTGGGTGTTGACGCTTTCGGTCTTTATGATGATATCCACGGAGCTTGCGGCAGGATTCTGCCTGTCGGCCGTGATGGTGCCGGAGATGTCTGGAAATCCCCCCAATACGTAGGCGATTCCGAGATGCCACACCTTGAAGCGCGCGAAAGAGTGCACCGTGTCCACCTCGTATCGTTCGACCGCCATGCTCACACCCCCCCATCCCAAGAATATCAGCAGCACAATAACCGCATTCCTTACCTTGCCCAGGGCCTTCATTTTGGGTCTCCTTCCAAAGCTTGGCCTGGCTCAGGCCCCTCAGCCGCCCCCCGCCTCCCTGCGCGAGCCCTGGCAGGCATTAAGGCCGATCCGTCTGAGGGCTTCCATTGCCAGATTCCCCACCGTACGGAAAACAAGGCGGTCTTCGATCCACATCCGTAAGGGGGTGTGGTCCTCCACGAGCCCCTCGAGGGCGGTTCGCGGTCTCGGATCCTGCATCCAACCCAGGGACCAGACCGCGGTCCCACGCAGCACCGCGTCGTTCGAGGCGCAGTGCAGGACCGCAGCAGGCAATGCGTCCCGGACCAGATCCGGCCGAACCTGGGCAAGCCTTCCGATGGCCCAGACCACTCCTTTCTGCAGCTCGGGGTGCTCCAGGTGGTTGGCTCCCTCTATCGCGTAAGAAACGAGAATGGAGGCATACTCCCTTGCCAGATCTTGCCTCTGCGCGAGGATTTCGCCCAGGGCCTCCGGGGCGCCCCAACCGATTCCCCCCGATTCCTCGTTGAGGCTCCACATGAGCCGCCTCACCATCACCCGGGCGGCCTCCGGGTCTTGCCCTGCCAAAACGGCCACCACACGACCCACGGCGGTGATGGAGCGCCAGCGTACCTCGTCCCGCGGGCTGTAGAAATGGGAAATGAGAGGACTCACCACCCGGCGCAAGGGCAGGCGGAGCAACGCGTCGAGGCCCTCCTCAAAGGGATCGGAGCAAAGCAGGCGGCGCACCGTCCGCTTCAGGGAACGGCCCCTTTGGGCCTCCCTTTCCCGGGCCGGCACATGCACACCGCCATGCGCATGCGCGATCATGTCCCTTCCCAGGTGATACAGTCCGCCGGACAGTACTTCATGGCCTCCTCCACGGCATCCACCGGATAGGCGTCGAGCTCTTTCACTTCGATGAAGCCCGCATCATTCCGGGCAAAGACCTCGGGGCACAGCTCCATGCAGCCTTCGCAGTCCACGCACCGGGCAAGATCTATGGCAGGGACCTTCATCCCCGGCCGCCCGTTCCGGCCCCTTCATAACCTTTCAGGGTCTCGAGCAAGGCAGCGCCGACTTTCCGGCCAAGCCGGTAGGAGGACTCCAGGCCTTGCGCATCGGGAACGTACTGGATTCTCAACCCGGGATCCACCAACTGAAAGCGCATCTCCTCCAACTCCTGGTTGAGGAGCTTGACCGCTTCTCCGCTCCAGCCATAGGAGCCGAACGCAGCGGCGATCTTGTTTTTCGGTTTGAGCCCCTTCATGTAACAGAGAAAATCGGCCACCGTGGGAAAGAGGCCGTTGTTGATGGTCGGGGAACCCACGACGACGGCGCCGGCCTCGGCCACTTCGGTCATGATGTCGCTTCGGTCATGGCTGCGCAGGTGCATGGGCTGCGCCTGCACGCCTTCGTCCCCTAAACCCGCCACGACCGCTTCGGCCATCTTTTCCGTACTGTGCCACATGGTGTCGTACACCACCACCGCCTTGGCCCTGGGGCGCTGCTCACTCCACCGCACATAGGCATCGATGATCTTTGCCGGGTCCTTGCGCCAGATGATTCCATGGTCCGGACAGATCATATCGAAAGAAAGCCCGAGCTTCTGCACCCTTTCCACCAGCTTCGTGATGAGGGGGGCATAAAGGAGAAGGATGTTGGCGAAGTACTTGAGCGCATGGGGCATGATCGCTTCGCCCACCTTATCGTCGAATCGCTCCAGGCTCGCGTAATGCTGGCCGAAAGCGTCGCTGGAAAACAGGATCCTGTCCTCCTTGGCGAAGCTGAACATGCTGTCGGGCCAGTGCAGCATCCTTGTTTCCAGAAACTGCAACGTGCGTTTGCCCAGGGACAGCTCCTGGCCATCCTGCACGGGTTGATAGTTCCACTTCTGAACAAAGTGCCGGGAGAGATTCTTGTAACCCGTCTGACTGCAATACAGGGGCTTTTCCTCTCCAATCCTGTGCAGGACCCGTGGAAGCCCTCCACTGTGGTCCATTTCCGTGTGGTTGCTGACAACACAGTCTATCTTGGCCGGATCGACTATCTGACTCACCATGTTTATCAGTTCGTCGGCGAACTGTGCCTTGACCGTATCCACCAGCGTGATTTTCTCATCCAAAATGAGATAGGCGTTGTATGTGGTTCCCCGGTAAGTCGAATAACCGTGGAAGTCGCGGATATTCCAATCGATGACGCCGACCCAATAGATGTTGTCGGCGATTTCTATGGGCTTCATGGTTCTTACCTCATCCATTCGAATGACCCCAACCGGACCCCCGAGGGCCGGAAGGCCGTCCCTTGTGTGAAACGCCTCCGCGGCCCCGAGAGAAGAAGCGGACGACCGAAGGCCTTGCTCGCCGTTCCCACCGGTCTGCCCCCTCTTCCCCCGGGGCTGCAGGCACTAGGACGGCTCCTGCCCTCACGCGGAAGCCAGTGCCTGTTCCACGCGCCCCCGTTCGAAACCAAGCAGAATCTGGTCCCCCACCACTATGACGGGCACGCTGCGGGCTCCGCCCGAGACCTCTTTCATCTCCTCGTAGGCCGCGTTGTCGTTGACGACATCCCGGTCCACGAAGGCAAGCCCCTTTTCTTTGAAAAACTCCTTGGCCGCCCTGCAATAGGGGCATGTGGGCGCGGAGTAAATGGTGACCGTTGCTTCCATAACCACCTTTCCGGCAGTGTTGCCCTACTCTTTTTCGAACTCGCTCTTGGAAGCACCGCAAACAGGGCATACCCAATCGTCGGGAAGGTCCACGAACTTGGTCCCCGGCGCCACACCACTGTCCGGGTCACCCTGGGCAGGATCGTACACATACCCGCAGACGGAACACACGTACTTTTCCATGTTACCTCCTTTTTATCGATGTTTCTGAGGCATTGATCATCGTTGCCGGCCGGCCGGGCGCTCTTTCGCACCCTGCGAAAGCCACCGGGACCCTGGATACTTCGCTTCTCTCGGCCCAAATCAAAGCCGATGCACCATGGCCGGAACGATGACCGACGCCTTTGTCAAAGCCGTACAGTGAATCACTGATTCTTGGTCGTATACGGCGCGCGGTCACAAATTGCAATTTCCTCCATCCCCATCGCCCCGGCGTTCACCTTCACAGAGCGCGTCTTTCCGATCGATTCCCCTCCCCCGAGGAGGGACTGGGGGGGACTTGGATGTTGCCCTCAGACCCGCACCCCGGTAATCTCCCCGTCCAGAATCGCCGCCAGGGCCTGTGGATCTGCTGCCGGCCGCTGGCAAGTATGGCGGGTGCACACGTGCACCATGGTCCGCCGCGCATCGGCCTGTATATCCCCCAGGAACGGGGCCAGGGCGGTCAAGCCTTTTCCCTCCGCCCCCGGGGGAGCAAAAAGCAATACCTTGTTCGGCAGGTACCGTTTCCTGATCTCGGCAAGCATGGCCCGGGTGGCGGGGGCACCCCGGTCGCCGGCTACGACGATTTCTTGGCAGGGCCCGATCATGAAATCCAAGGCACCCAAAAAGTACGTGAACGCCGTTGGATGGGAGGCCGTTTGGTCCGAGAAGGTCCGGGCCACCCCTGCGGCCTTTTCTTCCAGGCGATGGTCCCCGGTCATCCGGGCGAGGCGCAAGAGATTCATGGCTGCCACCGAATTGCCCGAGGGAAGGGCCCCATCGTAAAGCTCCTTGGTGCGTGCTATCAGTGTCTCGTTGCCCTCTCCGGTGAAGAAAAGCCCCCCGTGGTTTTCGTCCCAGAAAAGCCGCAGCATTTCCCCGTTGAGGGAAAGCGCCGCCTCCAGCCGATCGATACCAAATCCCGCTTCGTAAAGCTCGATGAGACCCCAGGTCAGGAATGCGTAATCGTCCAGGTAGCCCGGGTAGGCGGTTTCCCCGTCCCGGTGCCTCCTGAGCAGCCGTCCCTTACCATCGCGCATCGTGCCGAGAATGAAGGTGGCCGCTCTCTCCGCTGCCTCCAGGTACCTTTCGTTTCCCAGGGCCTGGTACGCCTTGGCCAGGGCCGCGATCATGAGCCCGTTCCACGATGTGAGTATCTTGGTGTCCTTCAGGGGGTGCACCCTGTGTTCGCGCTCTTTGCGAAGAATCTGCCTGGCCCCTTCCAGGGTCCGGGCGGCCTTAGCGGGCTCCATCCCTTCCGCAGCGGCGAATTGATCCACTGTCAGGGTAAGATGGGCGATACTCGTCCCCTTCTCGAAATTTCCCTTTGGGGTGATGCCGTAGTAACGGCAAACAAGTTCGGCCAGGGGTTGTCCCACCACCTCTTCCACCTGTTCAGGAGTCCACAGGTAAAAAAGGCCCTCTTCCCCCTCGCTGTCTGCATCCTCGGCGCAGTAGAAAGCCCCTTCCGGAGAGACCATGTCCCTCAAGACATAGGTGAGGATTTCGTCGGCAACTTTGCCGTAGGCGTCCTTGCCCGTGCACAGATAGGCCTCCACATAGGCCACGGTGAGCAGGGCCTGGTCGTAGAGCATCTTCTCGAAATGGGGTACCAACCACTTTTCGTCCACGGAGTATCGGTGAAATCCGAATCCGATCTGGTCGAAAATACCCCCCTGGCGCATGGCTCCCAGGGTTTTTTCCACGGCGTGGAGCGCGGCGTCGTCGTTATGGGCCCTGGACCACCGCAGTAGGAATGTGAGGTTGTGGGGTGTTGGAAACTTGGGGGCCTTTCCGAATCCTCCCCATCGTGGATCGAACACCCTCTTGAGCTGGTCGGCCCCCTTTTCAAGGGTCTCTTTTCCGGGCGCCCCATCCGTAGTCGCGGCCTGCGCGTTCGGCTGCAGGGCCTGGGTGAGCTGCCGCGCGGCATGCACACAGCGAGCCCGGTCCCTTTGCCACAGGCCGGCTACCTGCTCCAACAGGTCGGAAAAGCCAGGCATTCCCATCCGGGAGGTCCTGGGAAAGTAGGTCCCTGCGAAAAAAGGCTCGGCCTGGGGAGTGAGAAAAACCGAAAGGGGCCATCCGCCGCTGCCGGTCAGTGCCTGGCAGGCGGTCATGTATATCTGGTCCACATCGGGACGCTCCTCCCTGTCCACCTTTATGGGAACGAAATACCGGTTGAGCAGTGCGGCCACTTCTTCATCTTCGAACGACTCGTGGGCCATCACGTGGCACCAGTGGCACGTGGCGTATCCTATGGACAGGAAGACGGGCCTGTCGGTCTTCCTGGCCTCGGCGAAAGCCTCCTCTGCCCACGGGTACCAGCCAACGGGATTGTCCGCATGCTGGAGAAGGTACGGGCTCTTCTCCCTGGCCAGCCGATTCCGGGGTCTCGCGGTAGAATGTTGCTCGCACAGCATGGCCACCCTCTCAGCCTATTCGCTTGTCCACCCCCGAATCGGCGCAGTCCGGAGTGTAACAGGTGGCGTCCAGGAACTCGCATTTTTCGGAACAGGAAGGACACTGGGCCGGAGGAGCCGGGGCCTCCATGGTGTAACCGCAATTGCTGCATTTCCACGTGTTCATTTTCTTTCCTCTTTCTGTGGATCGGAATGGGAGCGAAGGAGCTGCGTTCTCATGCAGCCCTTATCAAGCTTGGGTAAAACGGGTGGGGCTGCGGTCCGGAGGGCGGTTGCCTGCAGCGTCGCACTTGCTCACGCGCCCTCCGGACTTTGGGGACAGTACGTGCTGCCTGTTCTCATGCCTTCCAGAGACCATGCAGATTGCAGTATTCGCGCACCGTCATGCTCTGCGCCTTCACGTCGAAAACCGCTTCAGGGGCCTGCCCGGGCTTGAGGAACGCGCGATGGCTCTTGCCGTCGGCGATGACCTGAATCCACTGGATGTAGTGCTTCTCCTCCATGGGATGGGCCACCGACCCCACCTTGACTTTCACGCCACCGGCGGTTTGCTCCACAACCGGGACATGTTTTTCCTTGGCGGCATCCACGGTGTTCTCCTTGAAAAGCTTCATGGGCTGTCCACAGCAGACCAGTTCCCCTGCACCGCCGTCGAGGACCTCCACGATGTTTCCACACACCTCGCACTTGTAGACTTCGAATCTTTCTGCCATCCTGGCACCTCCTTTTGTTCTGTTGTCCAAACACACCGGGTCCGCCGCACGTTCCCCCGGCTCCAAGAAGCCCCTGTCTCCACGGGAGGAATTCTCAGACACCGTCTCAGGAACCGGCCCCCATTCTCCTCTCTACCGTGATCTTCTGCCTGCTCAGAAGGCGAATGTGCTGCATTTCTTCCCTGATGATGTCGTCTATGCGGGACTTGCCGGCCCCGGGGGAAACCATATCCTTCATACCGAGATAGAAGATGATCGAGTCCTTTTCCCTTCCCAGGGAATACTCGAGTATTTCTTTCAAGGTTTCGTCGGAGCAGGTATCGTCCCCGATGGCTTCGGTGGGGTCTCCCGTAGGTGAGAATACGCGTGAATCCGCCAGGGATTGCAGGTAGAGGGCCGCTTCCCCCTGGGGGTCGAATGCCGTATCCTTGCGGTCGGCCTCCGAAAGCTTCTTCCTCAAGACTGAAAACGTCTTCAAATGCCCCTCTTCCATGGCTGCAAGCTCCAGCAGAAGCTTCTTGGATTCTTCGCAGGTCACCTTTGCCGCAGCCCGCCGGTAAAACCGTTCCCCGTTCTGCTCTATTCTCTCCGCTATGGCGAAAATCTCATCCGCGTTGAAATCGAAACCCATGGCTTCCCCCCATCCTTTCCTGCAAGTCCCCTTTCACTTGCTTCCGCTTCCCGTAGGACGCACATCCTGTTGCGTCGCACTGTTGCGTTCTTCGCTCACGATCCGGTGAGCTTCTTGCCGATCTGCCTCCCGTAATCCTGGGCCATCTGAGTGCCCCCGCCCAGAGAGGCGGACTTGAGCCGCAACGATCCGCTGACCATGTCCATATTGAAGATGTTCTTCATGGTGTCGAAGATGCGGTCCGGAGCCTCGCCGCTCCAACCGAACGCCCCGAAAGCCCCCCCCACCTTTCCTGCCAGGTGGGCCTTCTCCGCCAGGAAGAGAAGGGTTTTCATGCTTTGCATCATCTGCCCGTGGTACGTGGCCGAGCCGAAAACATAGGCGTCGTAGCCTTCCAGGTCGGCCTCCTTCTTTATCTGATCCGCACTGACAAGCTTTGCCTCTGCTCCCCCGAACCGAACACCCTCGGCTATGAGCTCCCCTATTTTCTTTGTCTGCAACGTTCTGGTTGCGTACGCAATGATCGCCTTCTTTGCCTCCATGGGTGTTGCTCCTCCTCACTGCACCTTCGAGAATGCCTTGGCTTTCGCCCCGCAAACCGGGCAGGTGTCCGGGGCCTGTCCCTCACAAGTATAACCGCAAACAGAGCAGACATAGTAGTCGGTTTCCGGTATTTTGCCCAGGTTGTCGAGCGCTTTCTGGTAGAGACCTGCGTGTACCTTCTCCACATCGTTGGCATACTTGAACGAACGATGGGCCGCGGTGTTGCCCTCTGCTTCGGCATCGGCGATCATGGCCGGATACATGTGTTTGAACTCGTGGGTTTCCCCCGAGATGGCCGCCTTGAGGTTATCCACCGTACTGCCGATCCCCCCCATGGCCCGCAGATGGGCATGGGCGTGCACGGTCTCCGCCTCTGCTGCAGCTCTGAAAAGCTTGGCAACCTGGGGATACCCCTCTTTCTCGGCCTGTTTGGAAAAGGCCAGGTACTTGCGGTTGGCCTGGGATTCGCCTGCGAAAGCATCCTTGAGATGCTGATCGGTTTTGCTCATGGAGTCTGTCCTTTCTCTTTCGTAGGGTCACGCTCTTTTCACGGCGCTAACGGCCTTGCGTCCAGCATGGCGCCGTCTGTCATTTCCACCAGCCCTTCTTGACGTGAGCGTCTTTCTCCGCTTCCGCAAGCTTCTTGATCTTGTAGGCCGCGTCCCGTAAAACCCCGTAAAGAACGCCGCATCCCGCGTCCTCGCGCACGGCATCCCCCTTGTCGGCTATACTAAGCATCCTTTGCGCCAACTCAAGGGTTCTCTTGATACTCTCGTCACAGGGCCTCATGTCGTCGCCTGCCCGGAAGGAAGATCCATAGCGTTCCAGACAGGGTTCCCGGCGGCCGGAGGCGGACGCAAATGACCTGCACCTTCCCACCCGCCACCCTGACAAAAAGCGTTATCTGGAGTGCTATGTATGGGAACCAGGAGGAGCAAAAGCCATGCCGGGAATCCTACATTTGGTGCAACCCTTTGAATAAGATAAGAAATATCGCCAGATACCGCCCGAAGGGGCGTGCCAGTATCCCTGGGGGAAAGCGCCAACCTGAGACACTTCCGAGACACATGGTCCCCAAGAGGCCCCGGGCGGTGCCCAGGTGTGGACGCGGCCGCTGGTGTTTGCCGTGGCAGCCCGGTCTGGGGATCCACGGGGGGAGGGGCATCCGGGTATGTATCACTTGAAAACTTGAGACACCCGTGTCTCATGAGACATCCGGAGAGTCCGAGAGAAAACGGTACAAGGTGGCACGGCCCACGCCGAGGAGCTGCGAGGCCCTTTTCTTGTTGCCGCCGCTTTGGGACAGGGCGGCACGCACCGATTCGGGATCCAGTTTTCGCGAGGGCCCCCGGTGAGCGCGTCCGCTCTTATACTGGAGCAGCTCGATGGGAAGGTCCTCGGGATGCACAAGCCTTCCCTTGCACTTGACCGACGCAAACCGGATGGCGCTTTGCAGTTCTCGCACATTCCCCGGCCAGGGATAATCCATCATGAGTGCCAGGCCACTCTTGGACAGGTGCACGGCCCTGTTTCCTTCCCCCCTTGTCTTTTCGAGGAAATAAGCGGCAAGAAGCGGGATGTCGTTCTTTCTCTCCCGCAAGGGGGGGAGCCGGATGGGGAACACGTTGATCCTGTAGAAAAGGTCTTCCCTGAAATGGCCCCTCTTCACCTCCCGCCTCAGATCGCGGTTGGTGGCGCTGATGATCCGAACATCCACCGAAACGGTCTCTTCCCCTCCCACCCGTTCGAAGGAGCCTTCCTGGAGGACCCTGAGCAACCTCACCTGGAGCGGCTTGGGCATGTCCGCCACTTCGTCCAGGAAAAGGGTCCCTCCGTGGGCCAGTTCGAAACGCCCCCGTTTGTCCCGCACGGCTCCGGAAAAGGCCCCCCTCACGTGTCCGAAAAGCTCGCTTTCCAGCACACCCTCTGGAAGGGCGCCGCAGTTGACGGGCACGAAAGGACCGCCCGCCCGCCCGCTTTCGTTGTGAATGGCCGCGGCTACCAGTTCCTTGCCCGTGCCCGTCTCGCCGAACAGGTGGATCGGGTAATCGTAGGAGGCCACATCCAGGACTTGCCTGTAGACCCGAACCATTTCATGGTCCTGCCCGATGATTCCGCCGAAGCCCGTAACTTGCCCGAGCTGCATCTTGAGGTCTATAAGGTCCGTGACGTCCCGGAACGCGGCGATGACTCCGACCAGACATCCTGCGGCGTCGCCCATCCCCGTCACGCGCATCTCGATCCGCCGGGGTTCCCCGCTCTTGGCCGTGATGTGGAGGGGGTATTCCAGGTTTTTCCAGGCCCGGGGAGCGGCTTCGAAAAAAGAGCATTTTTCCTTGCAAAAAGGGGAGCCGAAGGCTTCGTGGCAGTCCCGGCCCACGACCTCCTCGCGGGTGTAGCCGGTTGTCCGCTCGGCGCTGCGGTTGAAAAACAGAATCCGCCGCTCCATGTCGTGGGCTATGATCCCTTCGCTGAGGCTGTCGAGGATGCGCTCGAGGTTGTTCCTGTCCGCCAGGATTCTCTCCAGCAGCACTTCTTTGTTGTCGGGATGGTCCTTCAAGCCGCGACTCCCCTGCCGGCCCTTATGCCCCCAAGTCGCCCTTTCATCAAAAGGGGGACTTGGAAGGAAGAACAGCCGTTTCCATTGCAGCCAGCTTAGAAAGGAGACGCCCCCTTGTCAAGCCGAGCGATTTGCGGAAGGCGTCCGCACGGTGCGTTGTGCGGTTGGCCATGTTCTGCTATCGTCACGCGTATCGTTCGGGACAGTTTCTCGCGCTCCTTCTCGCGCCGTGGGAGAGAACGGGGGTGAGGGGGAAACAATGTGGCCGCAACGATGATCGCGGCACATGGCAGGAAGTACCACGCGCCGTAATCTCGTGGCCCAGGTGGTGATCAATCCCCTGCTACGGAAGGGAGGTTTCCCATGCACGATCCTGTCGAACAGGTGGCGCAGCTCATAGTGGAAGCGAGGAAGGTGGCCGTCTTCACGGGCGCCGGGGTGAGCACCGAATCGGGTATCTCCGATTTCCGGAGCCCTGACGGAATCTGGTCACGATACGACCCGGAGGATTTCACGATCCAGAGGTTCGTGTCGGACAAGGATGCGAGGAAACGCAACTGGCAGATGCGCAGGGAGTTGGTGTCGGCCGACTACCAACCCAACCCGGCCCATCATGCCATAACCCGGCTGGAGAAGATCGGAAAACTCACCTGTGTGATCACTCAGAACATAGACGGGCTCCACCATGCCGCGGGCACTTCCGAGGAGAGGATCATTGAATTGCACGGTACCATCAAATATGCTAAGTGCCTCCAGTGCGACGACCGGCTTCCCCTGTCGGAGGTGCTCCAACGCATCGACGAAGGGGAGGAAGATCCCCATTGCAGGAAATGCCGGGGGCTCCTGAAGGCGGCGACCGTTTCCTTCGGGGAAGCCATGCCGGTCGAGGAAATGCGGCGGGCGGAACAGTGCAGCAGGCAGTGCGACCTTTTGATCGCCATCGGATCCTCCCTGGTGGTTTTCCCAGCCGCCGGCATGCCCATGATCGCAAAGCGGGCCGGGGCAAAGCTGGTCATCATCAACCAGACCCCCACCGATATGGATTCCCTCGCAGACGTGGTCATTCGGGAGAGGGCCGGGCCCGTGATGCAGGCCATCGTCCGCAAGGTCGAGGAAAAGGCCGGGGGCTGAACTGCCGCCGGGCGGTCCGTGCACCCGGTCCACAAGGGCCGTCCCACCTCGAAGCGTAGCGCACCGGCGGGCAAAGCCGCAACGGCGTCGACGGAGGCAACCCCATGAAAAGTGAGGGGACGGAAACCGAAAGGTGGGTGCTGCACAGCGAGGGACTTCGCCTCCGGGCCTTTACCGCGGCACCCCAAAAGGACGGCGGTCCCTTCCCGTGCGTGCAGATCCATCATGCAGGGGGAGGATACGAACCGGTTTACGAGCACATGGCCGTGGAGTTGGCCCAGAGGGGTTTTGTGGGTGCCACGATGATCCATCGGGGCTACCCCGGTTCCGAAGGCCAAATGGAATACGGAAAAGGGGAAATCGTTGACATAGGACGCTTGACCGAGGAGCTTTGCGCACGTGCCTATGTGGATCCCGCACGGATGGGCATAATGGGGTATTCCAGAGGCGCCCACAATGCCCTGTTGGCAGTGGAGCGCTTCGACTATTTCCGTGCGGCTGTCTTGTGGAGCACACCGGTGGACATGGTCGATCACGTGAATGTCAACCCGTGGATAGCCGAAATGTTCGGGGGGTTTCCCGATGATGTCCCCCAAGAATACCGCATCCGTTCCTCCCTGCTGTTCACCGAAAAGATCGACTGCCCGCTCCTGCTGATCCACGGGGAGGAAGACGAGGTGGTTCCCGTACGCCACACCCTGCGCCTGGCGGAAGCCTTGCGGCAACAGGACCAGCCTTTCGAAATGAAGCTTTTTGCCGATGAAGGGCACATATGGTCCCTTCGCCGGTTTGACGAGAACTGGCGCCTGACCATTGAGTTCTTCGAGCGGCATCTGAGATAGGCGAGGGAGGGGGTGCCATCGGCGCGGCCATAACCGGCGTCCCGACACGGGCGATGTTTTTCCAGCTGGCGTCACTTTGCGCAGTGGTGAGCAACCATGCGCGGCGCTAGGTCCGAATTGAGGTTTTCGCAGGGTACGCATGGCCTGCTAAGAAGGCAGTATTCCCCCGGTGGTCGAACGTGGCCGGGACGATGATCAAGGCCGACGGCGTCAAGGCAGCCATCGTGTTTCAGAAATCCTGCGCAAGTCTGCAGAATCCCTCTCCACGAAAGGGAGACTCACGAGGAAGCAGCGGCAGGTCAGGCACTATCGGGATGCGTCTGAACACAAGTAGGGACTCTTTAAGGAGGGTGTGATCGCATGGATTTTCGATTTGGAGAGAAAGAGGAAAAACTGAGAGCAGAAGTCCGCGAATTCGTAAAGGAAAACCTGCCCCCGCACAGTATCGGCGCCATGTTTTCCGAGGACGACGAAGACAGGGGCTGGGAATTCTCCATGGCCATGTCCAAGAAGCTTTCCAGTAAAGGATGGCTCACCATGGCGTGGCCCAAGGAGTACGGCGGGATGGGAGCGTCCACCTGGGAGCGGGTGGTCTTCGGGGAAGAGGCCGGTTACTGGGGCATACCGGGTACGGGCATGGGGGTGAGCGGAACCGCATGGGTGGGACCGTCGCTCATGCTCTTCGGCACCGAAGAGCAGAAAAAGAAGTTTCTCCCCCCCATCGCGGCCGGAGACGAGGACGGCGTGTGGTGCACCGGTTACAGCGAGCCCGATGCGGGGAGCGACTTCGCCAACTTGCAGACCCGCGCCGAGAAAAAGGGAGACGAATACATCGTCAACGGCCAGAAGGTGTGGACAAGCGCCGGACACCGCGCCAGGTGGTGCTGGCTGGCATGCAGGACCGACCCCACCGTCAAAAAGAAACACCACGGCATCAGTGTCCTCATCGTGGATATGAAGAGCGAGGGGGTCACCGTCAGACCCATAAGGAATTACGTGGGCCTTCACCATTTCAACGAGGTCTTCTTCAAGGACGTCCGGGTACCTGTCGGCAACCTGGTGGGGGTGGAGAACAGGGGCTGGTACCAGCTCATGCAGGCCCTCGCGTTCGAACGGGGAGTGGCCCTTGGGGCCAGCGGCAGCACCAGGAGGGCACTGGACGAGTTGGTCCTGTACGCCAACGAGACCGGCGCCATCAAGAAGCCGGAGGTGCGTCAGCAGTTGGCCGATGCGGCAGTGGAAATCGAGGGGTTGCGTATCCTGGCGTACGAGGCCGCCTGGAAGGTGAGCAAGGGCATGACGGTGATCTATGAACCGGCCCGGGACAAGGCCAACAACGACATCCTCTTGGAGAAATTCTCCAGGGTGGGGACCTCGATCGTCGGCGCCTGCTCTCAAATCGACCCGCTTCGAAAAAACACCAAATGGACGAAGATCCAAGGGGCCCTTGAACACCTCTACTGGATGTGTCCGGGGATGTCGATCGCCGCGGGAACCACGGACACCATGCGAAACATCGTCGGGCAGTTCGGGCTGCAATTGCCCAGATCCTATTAGAAAAGGGGGGGAACGAGATGGACTTCGGGTTTGCCAAGGATCAGGATCTTATCAGGAAATCTGCAAGGGAGTTCTTTGACAAGGAATGCCCCAAGGACAAGGTGCGGGAGTTGAAAGTGGACCCCAAAGGGTACGACCCCGCCATGTGGAAGAAGATGGTGGATCTGGGATTCACGGGACTCGTGATCCCCGAGCAATACGGAGGAACCGAAGGAGAGTACCTGGACCTGATGATATTCATGGAGGAGATGGGGCGCAACATCGTTCCGGCCCCCTATTTTGCCACCGTTGTCCTGTGCGGGCTCCCCGTCCAGGAATTCGGCAGCGAGGCACAGAAGAAGCAAATCCTTACGAACATAGCGGAGAAAGGACAGATCTGGACCTTCGCCCTCACGGAAACCGACGTGAGCTACGAGCCCGCGGACATCCGGTGCACGGCGACGCTCCAAGGGGACCAGTACGTTCTCAGCGGCACCAAGCTTTTCGTTCCCTATGCCAACGTGGCCGAGGGGATGCTGGTGGCCGCCCGCACCGGCAAGGAGAAGAACGAGGCCGACGGGGTCACCGTCTTTGTCGTGGATGCCAAGGCCCCTGGAATCGGTGTGACGGTCATCCCCACCACGGCGCGGGACATGCGCTGCGAGGTGACCTTTGACGGCGTGAAGGTTCCTGAGTCCGCCATTTTGGGCAAGCCGGACAAGGGGTGGGAGATCGTGGAGTTCCTCCTCCAGAGGGCCACGGTCCTGAAATGCGCGGAGGTTTCCGGTGGGGCCCAGGCTGCCCTGGAGATCACCACCAAGTACGCCAGAGAGAGGGTGCAGTTCGACCGGCCCATCGGCTCCTATCAGGCGGTCCAGCACAAGCTGGTGAACCTTCTCACCGAGGTGGAGGGGCTCAAGTACCTCGTGTATGAAGCCGCCTGGCACATAAACATCGGGCAGCCTTCCCCCATGCTGAGCTCCGTGGCCAAGGCCAAGGCCAACAAGGTGTACCATCGGGTCTGTTTCGACGGCATCTATCTGCACGGAGCCATCGGATTCACGGAGGAAATGGACATCGGCCTCTACCACCTGCGGACAAAGGCGTACGAGTACGACATGGGAGCGGCCGACCTACACCTGGACAGGATAGCCACAGAGCTGGAAAAGCAGACCCCTCCTTTCCTCACCCTGTGGAACTAGACCGCGTTATTTACCTGTGGGGCACGCGGCGGGCAAGAGGCCACACCTTTTGCCCGCCACGTGCAACAGCCGAGCCTGTCACGCGCCCAGCTCCTTTTTCAGCCACTCCTTCACATCCGGCGTGGGCTCGAAGATCCCTTTCAGATCTCCGTTCTCAATGGTGAAGCTCTTGGACAACCCCGCAGGAAGCTCCAGGCTGGCAAGCTCCGTTGCGCCGTCGGAGTTACGGCGAATGAGAAGGACCTTGGGTTCTTCACCCCACGTGTCCACCACGAAATAATTGGAGTAATGGTTCTTGGAACGTATGGGCTTGTGCCTGTCGTGCCAGTTGTTGTTCCCCCATTCCAGATACAGGGTCACGGCCTCTTCCGGGGTCATGTCCCAGTCTATGTCGAGCTTCTTGAACGCGCTCAGTGACGCCATGGAAATCCTCCTTCCAGTTGCATTCTTCTGTCACGGCCTGCAACGCCCACCTTCCGCCCCCCCGCCCTTGTCATGGGTCCTTCCCCGCACCATACAACCTCAGGCTGTTGGAGACCACAGTGATGCTGCTCATGGCCATGGCAAGGGCGGCAAGTATGGGGTGGAGCTCCCGGAGGAACAGGGGCAAGAAGGTAAGTGGGTAGAAGACCCCGGCCGCCAGGGGAATGAGAAGCACGTTGTAGAAGAAGGCCCAGAAGAGGTTCTGACGAATGGTGCGCATGGTGACGCGGCTCAACCCTATGGCCCTCGGGACCCCGGCCAGGCTTCCGCTTGCCAGGATCACGTCGGCCGTCTCGATGGCCACGTCGGTCCCCGTTCCGATGGCTATCCCCACGTCCGCCTGGGCCAGGGCTGGCGCGTCGTTGATCCCGTCTCCCACCATGGCCACGGTGCGCCCCTTCTCTTGCAGATCCTTGACCCGCAGGGATTTCTCTTCGGGCCGCACCTGCGCCAACACCTCCTCGATGTGCGCCTGGGAGGCAATGCTTCGCGCCGTTTCGGCGTTGTCGCCGGTGAGCATCACCACGTGCAGGTTCCAATGCAGGAGCCTGTCCACGGCCTGTGCGGAGTCCGGCTTGAGCGTGTCCGCCACGGACACGAGGCCCACCACGGTCCCGTCCACCGCAGTCCCCATCACCGTCTTTCCTTCTTTCTGCAGCTCAGGGATCGTCTCCTCAACCATCTCCATGGCAACACCCGCCTGGGAAAGCCACTCCGGTTTTCCCGCCAGCACGCGCCTTCCCTCCACAACCCCCTCCACACCGTGGCCTCCCACCGCCCGGAAATCGCGTGGCTCGGACAGGGTAAGCCCCCGGGCCCTGGCTTCCTGCACGATCGCCTTTCCCAGGGGATGTTCGGAGCCCTGTTCCACGGAGGCCATCGTACGCAGCAAATCGGTTTCCGTAGTGCCCGAAACCGGCACCAGGTCCACGACTCGGGGTTTGCCCGTGGTGAGAGTCCCCGTCTTGTCGAGCACCACCGTATCGAGCCGACTGGCCTTTTCCAGGGCCTCGGCGTTCTTGAACAGGACCCCTTTCTCCGCGGCCTTTCCCGTGCCCGCCATGATGGCCGTGGGGGTGGCCAGACCCAGGGCGCAGGGACATGCGATCACCAGCACCGCCACCAAACGGATCATGGCCGGAACCACCGAGCCGGTTCCCATCCACCATATGATGAAGGTGGCCACGGCGATCCCGATGACCGAAGGGACAAATACGGCGGCGACCCTGTCGGCAAGGGCCTGGACCGGCGCGCGGCTTCCCTGGGCCTGCTGCACAAGGCGTATGATGTTTGCGAGGACCGTGTCCTTGCCCACACGGCCGGCCCGCATCTTGAGAAGCCCCTGGCTGTTCAAAGAGCCCCCTACAAGTTGAGCACCGGGGCCCTTGTCCACGGGAAGGGGTTCTCCGCTGAGCATGGACTCGTCCACCGCGCTGCTTCCCTCCACCACCACGCCGTCCACGGGAACACTCTGTCCGGGACGCACCAAGAGGATGTCGCCCGGGGCGACCCTGGACACGGGAATCTCAATTTCCTTGCCGTTCTCCAACAAGGTGGCTGTCTTGGGCCGCAGGTCCATGAGCTTACGGATCGCCCCGCCGGTCCTTCTTTTGGTACGCACCTCGAGCATCTTCCCCAGCTTGATAAGGGTTATGATGACCGCAGAGGTCTCGAAGTAAACGTGCTGCCCTGCCGAGGGGAAAAGTACCAGGAACAGGGAATAGAAGTAGGCCACCGACGAGCCCATGGCCACCAGAACGTCCATGTTGGCGCTGCCGTTGCGAAGGCTCTTGAGACCCCCCACGTAGTAGTCCCAACCCGTGTAGAACTGCACCGGCGTAGCCAGGACGAGAAACAGCCAGTTGACCCAGGCACCATGGGCCCATGGACCCACGAAGCCGAAATCACGCCCCATGCTCAGCAGGAAAAGGGGAAGGGCGAGGCAGACCCCCACCACGAACTGGCGCAGTTGCCCGCGCATCTCCTCGCTACGGGCCCGCGCTTCCTCGTCCTCCACACCAGCGTCTTCTGAAGGGAGCACCGCCCCGTATCCGGCCTTTCTCACGGTCCGGGCCAGGTCGTCCAGGGTGGCAACCTGGGGAATGTAATCGACCATCGCACGCTCTGCGGCAAAATTGACTGCAGCGCTCACCACGCCTTCGGCCTTGTTTTGCAGTGCCCTCTGGACGTTTGCCGCGCAATTGGCACAGGTCATCCCCGTTACGGGAAATTCCGTGTGCGCGGTGACCACGCCGTACCCGGCCTTCCTGACGGCCTCCACCACCTGTTGCACAGAGACCTGCTTGGGATCGAATGTGACCATTGCCTGTTCCGAGGCGAAGTTGACGCTTGCTTCCGAAACCCCCGGCACCTTCCGGAGTGCCCTTTCCACATTGGCCGCGCAGTTGGCGCACGTCATTCCGGTTACGGGCAGGGCGATGTTTTTTTCCGGCATGGTCCGTCTCCTTGCCGTCATCCTGCGGCCGGGTAATCGATGGCGGCCAGGGCTTCCTTGATGGAGGCCTCGTTGGCGGGATCCTTCCAACGCACGGTGATCTGCTTCTTCTCCGGGTTTCCCTCCACGGAGGCCACGCCTTCCATCTCACCCAGTTCGTTCTTTATGGCCATGACGCAGTGGCCGCAACTTATCTTGGGTATGGAGAAAGTCTTCTCTTCCATTTTTTAATTCCTTTCGGTTTGTAATCCTGTCGCCGGGTTTTCTCACAGCAGCACACACGGGGCGTATTCTTTCCCAGTGTCGCACTGTGCTAAACATAATCATGCAGCCGGTTCGTTCAATCAGGCGGAGCCTTCGCCGTTGCTCCGCGGGCTCACCGCAACGCACGGCCGAATCGTGCTGTCATCATCCTACGCACTGCCCGGCTCGCCTCCGGCTGCTCCCCACGCCCGCAACGTTTACCGTGCCCGAGGTTGCCGCCGGCACGCAGCCGGGATAGGCCATGCGGATCCAAGCAAAAATAGTGCGCGCGGCCACAAATTGCGATTTCCTACATCCCCCCCTTTCTCTGAGTGAGAGTAAAAGAAGCGCAATTTGTGGCCACAAGTATAGCTGGGAAGGGTGCTGGAGCGCAGCCTTATCGAGGGGAGCGTGTTATCAGGGGGAGCTGCCGGAAGGCAGCTCCTCCCCCGGTCTTCGTTTCTACTGCAGTTCTGCCGTCTTCCGGAGGATGGAGATCGCTTCCGCCAGGCCGATCCTGTCGTCTCCATCCACTTCGGCAGGCAGAAAAACCTCGCCGGGATCGAGGAGGGTGAGGTTTGTCCCCCACTGTCTGCGGGCTGCGTTGGTCACAACTTTTCGACTTGCACCAACGCCGTGTTGGTGCAAAAGGCCCCTCCGGGCGACGGACGGTTTCCGAGAAAGATGTTGGGGCATCCCCCCCGGTCCACGCCCTCTTCGTCGGGCTCGAAGGACCCGCCTTCGTGGATGTGCAGCACCCCCGGCATGATGCGCTCGGTAACATGGGCCGCTATGATCATCCGCCCACGGTGGTTGAACACCTTGACGGGCTCGCCGTCTCGAATGCCCCTTGAGCCGGCGTCCACCGGGTTGATGGAAAGGGCCTGGGGTTCCGTGTCCCGGAGCCACGGCACATTGTCGAAAATGGAATGGACCCTTCTCTTCATGTGGCTCGTCACGAGCTGGAGGGGGTAGTTCGCGGTCAGCGGGTCCTCGGGGCCTTCCCAGGAGGGGATGTACTTGGGAATGGGCGGCAGTTCCGGGTTGCGAAGTTCCGCGATCAACTGGGAATGGATCTCTATCTTGCCCGTGGGGGTGGGAAAGGGGTTCTTCTCGATGTCCCCGATCTGCTCTTTGAACGACACCCAGGGCTCGGGAAGGTCCACCACATGGATACCGGCTTCCTTGAACGCGTCGAAGTCCGGGATGTCCCGTGAAGCTTCCACGATCTGCCTGAGCCACTGTTCGTCCGTTTTGTCGTTGAAGTTATCTATCCCCAGCCGCGGCGCGAGCATGGTGCAGATCTCCAGATCGGACTTGGATTCGTACAGGGATTCGACGGCCTTGTTGGCATAGACATAATAGGGTGCCCCCAGCCACGGTCTTCCCATGTCCTCCTTCTCGAAGTGGGTGTTCACAGGCAGCAGGATGTCGGCAAACCTGGCCGTGGACGTCATGAACTGCTCGTGCACCACGACAAAATCCAGGCTTTTCATCGCCTTGACCCCGCTCAGCGTGTCCGCGAGCTGGGTGATGGGGTTGCCCCCCAGAAAATAACCGAGCTTCAAGTCTGCGGGGTATCCTCCTGCTTTTCCTCTCAACATGGCGTCCCACACCTGGGTGTTGTGCACCCTTGCGCCGCTGGCGTTGGGGGCTCTTGGATGGGCCAGGGAGTCCTTGTGGGGGGCGGTTCCTTCCATCACCGGGTTCCTTCCCACGGGCAGACCCGAAACGGCCGGTGTGCTGGGGTAGGCCCACTCCCATCCGGCCGCGTTGCCCCCATGGATGCCCACGTTGCCTGTCATGGCTGCCAGGGCGATGGCGGCGCGGTGGTACTGCTCCCCGTAGGCCGTACGCCCGGGAGCCCAGGTGGCGATGAGGGCCGCGGGCTTTGTCGTGGCGTATTCCAGGGCCAGGGCCTCGATGGTGGAGGCGGCCACACCGGTGATGGGGGCGGCCCAGGCCGGTGTCTTGGGCACTGCGTCCTCTTCGCCCATGACGTAGCGCTTGAACCGGTCGAATCCCACGGTGTAGGTGTCGAGGAACTTCTGGTCCTGTTTGCCTTCCCTTATGATGACGTGGGCCATGGCGACGAGCATGGCGGCGTCCGTACTCGGGTAGATGGGAATCCACCGGGCCCCATGGGTGGCCGCAGAATCGGTGTACCGGGGATCGATGCACACCATCCGGGCCCCGGCCTCTCTGGCCCTGCTGATCTGGTGATTGGTACCCGTGTCCCAGATCGTGTCCGCGGGGTTCCAACCCCACATGATGATGAGCCGGGAGTTGACCAGGTCGTCCCGGGTGTTCCCCGTCCACATGGTGCCGTAAGAGGAGATGGAGGCAAAGATGGAAGATTCGTTGGAGACGTTGCCCCGGGCCGTGGAGCATCCCCCGAACATGTTGAGCATCCTGTATCCGGCCCTGCGGTTGTGCAGGACCGCGGAGCTGCCGCTTCCCGAAAAAAAGATGGCGGCGTTTCCATACAGCTCCTTGACGCGGCGGAGCTGCTCGGCAACGGTGTCGAGGGCCTCGTCCCACGAGATGCGCTCGAACCTGCCTTCTCCCCTTTCCCCGGTTCTTTTCAGGGGGTACTTGAGACGATGGGGATGGTACAACCTCTGGCGCGAGGAGCGCCCCCGGAGACAGGCCCGGAAGGTGGCGTCTCCCTCCAGGCGTATCAGAACGCCGTCCTTGACATGCGCCTTCAGGGGGCACCTTCCCCCGCAATCGTGGAGACAGGCGGTTCGGACGATCTTCACATCACCGTTGCTGCGCATGGGGTCACCTCGGATTTGGGGTTGTTTTGCACCCACATATTATGTGCGGAGGGAAGGGGGCTGTCAACCCGTGGGATTTTCTCCCGTTCCGGCAAACCGCTTGACAGGAAGCCGCAGCTAGGATGAGATGCAATTTTTGGCCAACGGACCGGCTGGCGGCCCTCATGCCGGTTGTCGCCCGGCGTGGCGCGCCCAAGAAAGGGATCGAGCTCACGAATGCGATCCCGATCCCGATCCCGATACCGAGTGAGGCGTGGAAAGGAGACATGTGGTTGGGATGGCAATGCCGAGCAAACCGCCATTATTCTACGGATGGATCATCGTGGGGGTCTGCTTCCTGTGCTGGCTGGTGGCGGATGCCTTCGGGTTTTACACCTTTGGGCTTTTCATCGGCCCCATAGGCAGGGAGCTGGGCTGGTCCACCGTTCTTGTAACCGGTGCACTGACCACACGCAACCTGATTGCGGCCTTGTTGGGGCCGGTGGTGGGACATCTGATCGACAGACGCTACGGTGCAAGGATCGTCATGTCCACGGGGGTTCTTGCGGCAGGCGCCTCGGTCCTGGCGGCGAGCCGTATGCAGGAGCCGTGGCATTTCTACGTGTTTTATGGGGGCATCGGGGCCCTGGGGATGGTGGGGTTCGGCGGTCTGGTCACCCATACCCTCATTGCCAAGTGGTTCGTGCGCATGCGCGGAAGAGCCATGGGCATGGCCAGCATGGGAGTTTCCGTCGGCGGCCTTCTCTTCGTGCCCCTGGCCCACTACCTGATAACCCACACAGGTTGGCGTAGCGCCCTCTTGACCATAGGAATCATCATCCTGCTGGTGGCTTTTGTGCCCGTTGCCCTCTTCGTGCGCCGCAGCCCGGAGGACATGGACCTGAGGCCCGATGGAGACGCACACGTGTCCCCCGATCCGCAGGCTCCGGTCGGGGCGGATAGGGTGCAGTCCTTTGCGGAGGAATACAGTTGGACCCTTGGAGAGGCCCTCAGGACAAAGGCCCTGTGGCTGGTGCTGGTGGCCTTCAACATCGCTGGGCTTTCCGTCTCCGGAGTCATGATTCATTTCTATCCGTTTCTGGAGGCACGGGGCATACCGGCCACAACGGGGGCGGCCGCCATGACCGTTTTCGCCCTGGTTTGCGCAGCGGTGAAAATCCCGTGGGGATTGGTGGCCGAGAGGATCCCGGTGCGGTATTGCATAGTGACCGTCTATGCAGGGTGTGCCGCGGGTCTGGCCATTCTGCTCCACTCCCAGCATACGGTGTTCGTCTTCGTATATGCCGTGGTCTATGGGGTGGCCATCGGGGGCATCATCGTCTTACAGGAGGTGCTTTTTGCCAACTACTTCGGCCGGCTTTTCCTGGGGACCATACGCGGGGTCGTCATGCCGGTGAACCTCATCTCCATGGCCGGAGGACCGACCTTCGCGGCTCTTCTGCGTGACCTCACCGGCAATTACACGCTGGCGTATACGATTTTTGTCGTCTGCTTTCTTCTGGGCACCCTGTTCATTCTGCTGGCCAAGCCCCCGGTTCCGGAAGTGGCCCCCAGATGAGCCCTGGAGGTGTGTGGACCCGTGTTCGGACGCCGTGGTTCACGGTTTCCCAGTCCTGTGGTGCGCATCCTGGCAATCTCAAGCCCCCGGTGGGGCGGGCAGCGAGTTTGCCGTCTCCAAGGTCATGGTGATGCGGCGTCGGCGCACTGTCCGTTGCCACCACCACCTCCATTTGGTATCAGATCCGTCATAAAGCAAGCAAAGGCGTGAGTGCGGACAACCGGCAAGGGAGGGGATCATGGAGAAGATACGACTCGGCAAGACGGGGATGATGGTGACCCGTGTGGGTTTCGGAGGAATACCGATCCAGCGGGTTTCCGAGCAGGAAGCGGTGGCCATCGTCCGGAGATGCCTGGATTTGGGCATAACGTTCCTGGACACCGCCAACGCTTACACCACAAGCGAGGAACGGATCGGCAAGGCCATCGCGGGCCGCAGAGAGCAGGTGATAGTGGCCACCAAGACCGCCTCCCGAAAGCGCGAAGGGGTGGAGAAGCACCTCAAGCAGAGCGTGGAACGCATCGGCGGAGGGTACATCGACCTGTACCAGTTTCACCACGTTTCCGACCCGGCCTCTTTGGAAGCGGTCCTGGATCCCAAAGGACCCATGGCAGTGGTGGAAGAGGCCAGGAAGGCGGGAGTGGTCAGGCACATCGGAGTGACCTCCCACCAGATCGACACGGCCAAGGAGGCGGTGAGGACCGGTCGTTTCGAGACCATCATGTTTCCGTTCAATTTCGTGGCCCGCGAACCGGGCGAAGACCTCCTGGCTCTGGCACGGGAGCACGATGTGGGGTTCATCGCCATGAAGCCCTTGGCCGGGGGCATGCTCGACGATCCCCGCCTCGCGTTCAAGTACCTGATGCAGTTTCCCGACGTGGTATCCATACCGGGCATAGAGCGGGTGGAGGAGATAGAACAGATCGCGGGGATTGTGGAAGGGCCCGGGGAGCTGTCCGAGGCGGAACGGGGCGAGATGCAGCGCATCGTGGCCGACCTGGGAAGCAGGTTTTGCAGGCGTTGCGAGTACTGCCAGCCGTGCAGCGAAGGGATACCCATTTCCACGGTCATGGTCGTGGGCAGCGCCATCAAGCGCCTGCCGCCGGAAAGACTCTTCGTCGGGATGTTTGCCGATGCGGTGCACAAGGCCGCGAGCTGCACCGAGTGCGGCGAGTGTGAGCAAAGGTGCCCCTACCATCTTCCCATACGGGAGATGATCAAAGAGCAGACGGCCCTGTTCGAGCAGGTCCGGAAGGTACATGAAGGGAGCAGTGGGGGATAGGAGCGGAGTCCATTTAAGGGATCTCCGGCACGAAATCCACCCCGATATGCCCCAGTTCCTCCAAGCGGGCGTACTCCTGGTCGGAAACCCCCAGGACCTCCTTGTACACATACTCGTTGTGTTCGCCGAGCCTGCACGGGGGCAGTCTGAGGCGATTGGGCAGCGTGGGCATCCGCCAGGAAAGCCCGGGGTACCTGTGGGTGCCGCAATCGACCTGGGTCAGTTCCTCAAAAAAACCGCGTTGGTTCAGATGAGGGTCCCGGTGGCAGTCGCACGCGTCCATCACGGGACCGGCCGGCACCCCCTCTGCCTGCAAGAGGTGCATGACGGTATAAGGGTCGTGCTGCATGGTCCACTGTTCGATCTGCGGGTCGAGGGCATCCTGGTGCTTCCATCGGTTCAGGGAGTCTGAAAAGCGCGGATCGGTCGTCCAGGCAGGATGGCCCAGGGCACGACAAAGCCCGAGCCATTCCTTTTCAGTGTTGACCACGATGTTCACCCAGCGGTCTTCCCCCTTGCACCGATAGCAGTTGTGGGGTGCCATGGAAAGGCCCGGGTCCCGATTGCCCACGGTGCCCTGCACCCGCCCGTTCAGGATGCAGTCCATGAACGCCTGCCCCATCTGGGGGATCATGGACTCGATCTGCCCCACCTCGATGAGCTGGCCCTTGCCGGTCCTGTTTCGGTGACGCAGGGCCATAACCGCCCCCAGGGCGGCGCAGGCGCCTGCCGAGGCGTCGCAGTGATAGTCGGGCGTGTTGGAGCTCGGGTCCATGTCCGGGTAGCCCCGGAGGGAGTTGTGCCCGCAAGAATTCTCGAAGTGGGTGCCGAAACCCCTGTAGCGGCTGTAAGGTCCGTCGAGTCCGAAGCCCGGCATGCGCACCATGATGATATCGCCCCTCACCTCCTTGAGGCTTTCATAAGTGATGCCGAGCTTTTCGATGGTGCCGGCCGTGTTGTTTTCCAAGAAGACGTCGCTGACCCGTATGAGCCGTCTGAAGATGTCCATCCCTTCCGGCCGCGTCATGTCCACGGTCATGGAAAGCTTGTTGCGGGCGTGGACATTGAACCAGGGGAAGCGGTTCCAAGGTCGATGCCCGGGCTCCCTGTCCGGGTAGCCTCCCCCGGCCCACGGCACGGCCACATCGGGCTGCACGATCTGCTTGGGAGGCCGGGCCATGACCCCTCTCGTGTTGACCATCCAGTGCCGGCACGACTCTATGCGGATGACCTCGGCGCCCCAATCGGCGAGCAGTTGTGCGGCATAGGGGCCGGCCCACACCACGGTGAGGTCGGCGACTCTGATTCCTTCCAGGGGCAGATGTGCCATCTTGCCTCCTCCTTAGGCGGGGGGACCTTGGACCGTCTTTCTGGTGGGCGGTGCCCACCCTGCGAAAACCTCCATTTACGCGCGGCTCCGTCCATGGATGCTCAGCCTTGCGTAGCGTGAGGCGGGCAGAAAACAGGTCCCGCCCGGCCGCAACGATGATCAAGGCCATTGTTTCGTATACTTTGCGCGGCCACAAAAACCGCGCTTTTTATACCCGCACCCCGACCCTCTCCCAGAGGGCGAGGGGGATGTAGGAAATGGCAATTTGTGCCCGCGTGCAGTTACCTTTCGGGTCTCGGATTTCCTGTCCCAAAAACCTGGGTTTCGTTCAGCCCTATATGGTGCCAAGGGCCCGGAGCCTCGCCAGATCCTGCCTGTCGTATCCAAGCTCCCCGTACACCTCGGCGTTGTGCTGTCCGAGAAGGGGTGCCGGCCGGGCGAGACGCCAGGGGTTTTCCCCCATGCGAAAAGGCGGTCCGGGGTAGCGCAGCTTGCCCGCCACGGGATGCTCGATTTCCCTCCAGTATCCTCTTTCCCGGTAGTGAGGATCTTCCAGCACCTCGTCCACGGTGAAAACAGGTCCGCTCAGTATGTTGGCCTCCTGGGCAGCGGCCCACACCTCGCGCCGGTTACGCTGCAGGAGCCAGGGGAGAAAATATTCGCTTTCGAAGGCCTCCTTGTTGTTCACGTCGGCAAGCCCGACCGGGTCCGAAAACCTGGGGTCCTCCAGGAGCTCGGGCATGCCCAGCATACGGGCGGTGCGCGGGAAAAAGACGGCGCCTCCTCCCGCCAGCTCGATGTAGCCGTCGTTGCAGGGGTAGGTACCGTACGGGTAGGTCCTCCTGATGGCGCTGGCCCGTCTGTCGGGCAGTCCGCAGTACTGGTAGGCGAGAAGGTCGGTCCCCCTCCGGTCGATGGTGGCGGCCTGGCTTTCAAACGCCGAGATGTCCACCCGTTGGGCCGTTTGTTGGGCTTCCGCAGCGTAGAGGGCTAAGACGGTGGCCACAGCGGCCATGTTGCCCACCTGGTACTGAACCACCGTGCCGCCGAGCTTCAGGGGTTCGCGTTCCGGCAGCCCGGTGAAGTACATGGCTCCCCCCATCCCATAAATGATGGTCTCCGTGGCCTTGAATTCGCGATACGGCCCGTCCTGCCCGAAGCTGGAAACAGAGGTCATCACGAGGCGGGGATTGAGGGTGGTGAGTGTCTCGAAACTGAAGCCCAGTGAGGGCATCACGCGGGGGCGGAAGCTCTCCACCAAGATGTGGGTACGTTTGACAAGATCCAGAAAAATCCTCTTGCCCGCCCCGCTCTTGAGGTCGAGGGTCACTGACCGCTTGTTTGTGTTCAGGTGCAGGAACAGCCCGCTTTTCTCGGGGTGCGGCAGGTCTGCGGGAAAGGGACCCTTGCTGCGAGTGGGATCGCCCGCACCGGGTCTTTCCACCTTGATGACGTCCGCCCCGTAGTCGGCCAGCAGTTTGGTGCAGTAAGGTCCGGCGATATGCCACGTGAGGTCGAGCACCTTCAACCCCGAGAGGGCCGGTTCGCCCATGGGGTCCTCCTTTCCGTTTCGCTCCATGGACAGATACCTCTGGCACAAAAGCCATGGGGTTGCAAGTGCACGGAGTCGAGTCTACCCGGTGTCGCCCATGGGAGGTCAGGGGAAGTTGACGGGCCAGGTGGGGAAGTGAGGATGTCACTCGTTTTCCAGAATGATCACCGACAACCCTTCCAGAAGGGGTTTGAAGTGCCCTGGATGCTTTGAAGAGGGTTCGCCATAGACGACAACAAGGGCACCGGACGTCACCTTGACGGGCAAGACCCCTTGGGTGTGGGAATCGAGTCCTCCTCTCTTCCTAACTTGCTCAATAAGGACGCTCACCGTTGCCCCCTTTGAGGCGTGCCCGATTCCTTTGACAACGTGCTCGACCTTCACGAGGAAATGGGGCGTTTCGGCATTCGGATGAACGCTCAGGACTTTGCCCACAAATATCAGGTCAGCCTGTAGGTTTCGTTCCACGATGACTTCCGGTGGGGCAAGGGCGAATGCCTTCAACGCGTAAAAAATCCCGATGCACGCGGCGGCGATGAGGAGCCGAATCATCTTGTATCTCCTTTCCTTCCAGGGCAAGACAGGTATGCACGTCTCCTGAGAAATACCGGAGCGTGTCTGAAAACCACATCCGTTTACCGGGTCGACGCAGCGGGGCGGGCTCTTTTGCAATCAGAGTGCGCTCCGAAGATTCCAGAGCTGGCCTTGCTCATCGGTCCGGCCGGGCGAGTCCCGTCTTCTGCAAGCCTCGTGTCGGAGGGAACCGTTCTCGCATGCTCTTCCCCGGTCCGGAATGGAGGTTTTCGTAGGGTGGGCACTGCCCACCAAAAAGACAGCATTCCGCACTCGATCAGATGTGGCCGGAACGATGACCAAGGCCCCCGCAGCTTCACCCCAAAGCTCCATTAGATGATTAGCGCGTGCGGGAAGGCAACTGCTTCCAAGACCCACTGGCCCACCATGTCTGCTCTGAAGAGCGTACCCTGTTGGGCTTCATGGGCTCTTGACTCCGAGTTCGCTCCCGTTGCATAGGAAATCGCGCTTCGATCATCGTTTCGGCCGGTTCCGCATACTCTCTCTTCCGCCGTGGAAAAGGGGCCGCGGGGAGGGTACGAAGAGCACAGTTTCCAACCCCGCGAGGTATATCTCTATACGCGCACTCAGAAAGAAGAAGGCCCCTCATGGAAAGGCCAACGCAAAAGGGGTCTGCCTCACAAGCGGGGAAATCCTCCCCCCCCCTCACACGGATGGGCGACCCCTTTTCCCATTACACACCACAACACACCCCGGGTCGTCGTTGAACGGGCGTATTCAGCTCCTGGCTTTCTTCCTCCGCAGGGCGGCCAAGCCCAAGACCCCCGAACCCAAAAGGATCAGGGTGGCCGGTTCCGGAACAGGCGGCGGTGGAGCACCCCCTGTAAGTTCCATACACGTCACGCCCCACATCGCCAAGCCGGAATAGGATGCGCCCCAGGCCATGGTGTGGGGGTCGGAGGTCCATGTATCGTGAAGCACGACCTTTCCGGAAGCGTCGTAACCGTAACCGAACATGGAATGGCCCTCCACATGGATCATGACCACCCGGCCTGCGTCTATCTCCGCCTTGTAATCGGTGAAACTGAAACCACTGCTGGTTTTGTTATCGGTGAGTTGGGTAAAGAGAGAAACCGTATCATACCCGGCGTAATCCACATACTCCCCTATCCCGTACATGCCGTCTTTCATCCACACTCCCAGAATTAATGAATCATATTCATAGAACCTGCGGCCATCGACGTAAGTGTAAAAAGATGTACTTCCATTAGCATTTCCTATGGAATCCTGACTGGTCCCCATAAAATCGGCCAAGCTGTCGAAAGCACGTCCCTGATAATCATCATCGCCTGAAGCGCCGTAGACGGACCTGTAAAAATCAGCCACATGGCCCTGGCTGGCAATCACATTATTGGCAAGGGCATCCCAACCCGAACCGCCACCGTACGTGCTGAGTTCCGCCGTTCCCCCGGGAACCAGGTTGTCGTAACTCAGGCCCGCGTATCCGTTAATGTCGTAAAACCCCATCATCATACCCGCGGATGTGGGGGAGCACCCGTACCACCAGCCGTAATCGGGAGCGTTGGTGAGGGTTTCGCCCTGTAAGAAATAGCTCAGCTCCGATGCCGCCACTCGTGAGGCCGGTAACAAGAAGACCACCAAGAACGCAAATGTTATTCCCCTTGACCTGCGCATCATAGCACCTCCCTTCCCGTACCTGACAACCATCACCTACGCCCCCTCGGGACCGCAATGCTCTCTTACCCCAAGACCCTATCCCATCTCCAACCCTATCACATAGGAAAAAGCGCTTCGCAAAAAACGTGCCCCGATCCACTATAAGCAGATCACTTTACTTATCAAAAGGTTACGGGGAAGCAACGCCATGACCCCAAGGCCCCTATGGAAACAAGGTTCCACTGAAATGTGCAGTCGTCTACCATATATTGGAATCAGCCTTCCCTCGTCTGAGCGGCCCCATGAGAGGTGCAGAGGCCTTTTCCCCGCGGTGGAAAGCCGCCACGACGAGCACGGCTTCCCCCCGGGCCGTGCGCCTTCCAGCGGTTCTGGCCGCATTGGGACCCAAACCCAATACCCGTGAATGAATCGGCCTTGATCATCGGTGCGGCCGGGAAAGATCGCCGCTGCTTTGGAGCGAAAGCCAAAAGGCATCCACGGCTGTGTCCGCTCTCCCGGGAGCGCGGGCATCTTGCCCGGACCCACTCCGCGATGCGGGCGAGACGCCCTCGCTCCCGGGACGCAAGAATGGAGTCGGCTGGCCGGAACGATGATCAAGGCCAATGAATCTGTTTCCGGATCTCACTGTCACCGCAGGCATTCCCCCCTTGAGGGGGCCAGAAGAGGGGGGTGTGAAGGGTTGTCGGAGCCTGCGAAACACCACCCTCGCCTCCCTCAAGGGGGGAATTGAGTCGAGATGCGCTCCTCGATGACCTGACAGACCTTCTCGTTCCTGAGAAAGCAGGCGGCCAGCGGTCCCTGGGAGTCCGAAGTGGTTTCATTCAAGGGTATTGTACTCAAACCGTCTTTCGGGAATGCATGGTGTCGCCTTTCCATGGCCGGTCGGTTTCGAGGGTCGTGCTTGGCTTGGGAATGGCCGTAAGGGCGAACTGCGCGGTCTTCGAGACTCTTCACCTTTGCCGCGGAAAGAGCCTGCCCCCATTGATTAGCATCCGATCATACAGGATTTGCACCTGGGACCGCAGGGCGCTCTGAGGAAGGTCTTTCAGCAGCCCTTCCAAGATCTCCAGCGACTCTGCCCTGCGGCCCGCGCCTGCCAAGGCACGGGCAAGGTGGAATGCGATCCCTTGCTTCTCTGGTGCCAGTTTCGCGGCTCTCCGCAAGAAACGCACTGCCTCATTCGCCCTGCTGCTTTGGAGAAGTGCCATCCCGTAGTTGGCCTGTGCATACCAGACCCGGGGCCTCTCCTCGGCTTCCGTGTGGAAGACGGCCACGACGCGGACGGAAAGGTCGCCGCGGAGCATGGAGGCTACCGCGGCTATCCGTGGGTGAATCGCCCAGGCGCGCTCCCAGTGGGCGAGACCCGACTCAGATTCCAAATCGACGAGCAGAGTGTGCGCCAGGTCCCATTCAACGCGTTTCGGCCAGAGGTTGGAAGTCTTGGACAGTGCGAGGAACCTGTGGAGCAGGTCTCGGGCGCCTTCTCTGCTGCCTGCAGCCAGATGGGCCGGTGCACCTACCTGCAAGAGATCGGGAGCATCGGGCAACGTTTGTCTCGCCGCCTCGATATGGCGCAGGGCAGCGTCATGTCTTGCCGAGGAAAGGAGCAGGCGTGCCAGCGAGTAATGTGCGTCGGGATCGTCTTCCAGTAACAACGCTTGACGATAAGCCGTTTCCGCTTGCCTCATATTCCCGGTCTCCTGGCTTGCCCTTCCCAGGTTCACATAGTCGAGGCTCCAATCATCTTCGGATCTACCGAACCACATGGGCCACACCAGCACTCCCGCACAGACCACCGCCGCACCAGGCACTCCAAGCTTGCGAAGCTGCAGAGAGCGGGCAGCGGAAACGATCCGCATCAGCCCCTACGCCGCCGGAAGCATCAACAGGGGCACCAATGGAAGGCGGTAGCGGGAAGTGACGAAGAAGATCGTTCCCACCGCCATGAAACCCACCAACCCTAGGAATGGAATCCATAAACCCGGCCGTGCATTTGGCCCGCCTTGAAGGGCAATGAGAATGAATCAGAGACAACGGAAGGATTACGTTGTACTGAAGAAAGGGCGGCCTGAGGGGTGGACCAGTGGCGACTTTGCATGAAATGAAAGCAGATATTGTTGCGAAACTCCCTGCCGTTGAAAAGCGCAAGGGCCTTCCTTCCTGCCCTCAGGGCCGTCTTTGACGGCTCCATGGCCATTTCCTGCATGGCTCGGGAAAACCACCATCGACTTGCCTTGGATGGCTGTTCCGAGAGGGGCTGCGGGACACGGGATACGAGTCGCTCCCACCTGAGCCCGACGGGTATGACTGAAACGCCGTCCGCGCTGGCGGCGTAGCCTGTGTAAAAGTCTATCCCGGCGTTGCTTGAAATGGGGATCGTCTCTCCGGTCAGCGCGGCGTTGCCAACGGCTATGAAGAAACGCACGGTAAGAACGCCGATCGCCACAGGTGCGGCGTTTTTTGCCACGGTTCGTAGCGACGCGGCAGGCCAACGCCAAAAAAGATAGAGGGCGACCAGACCCGCCGGAAGGGCCACATCAGGCATCCCATCGATTGAAAGGCCCAGCACAATGCCTCCCAGGGCCTTTTGGCGGTGTGGTGATCCCCTAGCCCAGTCCAGCGAGAGCAGAACGAAAGAGAGATTCAGAAAGATGCTCAAAGCCGTTGTCAGCAGTTGTGATTCGAAAAAAAACGTAAGGGGCGTAAAGCGCGCTGAGAATTCCCACGGCCGCTCCCGTCCTTCGATCCAGAAATCGCGCGGCCAGAGCTGCGGCCATCAGGCAGGACAACGTTCCCGACACATACTGGACCCACTGCACCAGAGAGAGGCTTCGACCGAAGACCGCATACAGACGCCCCAGAAAATAGGGGTAGATCGGTGGCTTGAATACATCGTCCGGACCGTGCCCGATCAGGTTACCGGCCGCGATTCGTTGCGCCCATTGGTCGTGGTAGGAAGCGTCCACCACGGGGCTCTGCAATAACACGTCCGGGCTGATCGAAAAGAAGCAGAGGGTTCGGTAGCCCAGGGCCAACGAGACGATAACGAGGCACCACTCTCGTCCAAGGCGATTTGAAACCTCCGGTGGCCGTTCAAGCGAGGCGCGGCGGGCCCGCCCCACTCCGCCGGAAGTCGCCGCTGCAAACGCCATCGATCATTTCACCCACAACCGCATGAAGTTGTCCACCGTCTCGAACCCCATCTTCTCGTAAAGGGGTCTTCCGGCTTCACTGGCTGCGAGCATCATTCTGTGGATGCCTTTGCTGTTGCAGTACCCGCGGGCCTGCTCCATGAGGCGGCCGGCATGCCCCTCGTTCCTGCGGTTCGGGTCGGTATAGACGCTGTGCACGTACCCCACCTCGTGCCGCGGGTCGTCGGGCACCGGGACCATGGAGACAAGGGAAACTGCGGCGCTGGCGATTATCCTGCCGTCCTCGACAACGACCCAGGCCGTACACTTTTCTTCCGGCATCTGTTTCTCCAGCTTCTCCTGGTAGCTTCTGCCCATTGTCTCGAACATGGAAAAATGCACCTCCTCTGCGCGCACCCTTCTCATCTCTTCGAACATCAGGCAGTGATGCTCCACCAGCACCGGTATGTCTCCCCGGGTTGCCATGCGAAGAAAGGGTCCGTCCCCCCCTGTTTTTCCTGAGCTGCTTGCCCCCACAGTCTGTTTTCCTCGCTCGGCTGTCACCACGCGCTCGCCTGTCGCAGCCACCATTGGCACAAATGCCGGTTGGGGGCAAGGTCCAGGCGAAACGCCGCTTTCACAGGAGGGGAATCACAAAACGAACGGTAGCTCCCCTTCCTTCTCCCTCACTCTCGGCCCATATCCTTCCCCCGTGCAGTTCCACGAGCCGTCTCGCGATGGAAAGGCCCAGCCCCGTGCCGTGATGCCCGAGGGTCCCAGGGTGCCTGCCCTGTTCGAAGGGCTTGAAGATGCGCTCCAGGTCTTCCTTCCTTATTCCCATTCCCGTATCTGCGACGAGGAATTCGGCGCACTTCCTTATGGGCACGTCACCGTTCGGATACCCCTGCGCAGGGGCCTCCACTACCCGGAAGTCCTCCGGGTCGCCCTTTCTCAGGCCCGGACGGACGGTACAGTCGATCATGCGCGCGGACACGTGCACTTGCCCGCCGTCGGGCGTGAAGCTGACGGCGTTGGAAACAAGATGGAACAGAATATGTTTCAGTTTGCGTCCATCGGCCCGTATGGTCTCGGGCAGGGAGTCGAGGGACGCGACCAACCTTATCCCATGCTTCGCGCCCCTTTCCCTTACCATGATCAGGCAGCCTTGCACGAGCTGCCGCAAAGAGACCTCGGCCATGTTCAGCTCTGTCTTGCCCGCTTCCACCTTGGAAAGATCGAGGATGTCGGTGACAAGGGAAAGCAGGTGTCTGCTGCTTTCAAGCACGTTGGTCAGGTACTCGGCCTGCGTTTCGTTCAAGTCGCCGAATCTTTTGTCCACGACAAGCTCGGTGAACCCGAGGATGTGATTGAGCGGGGTCCTGAGCTCGTGGCTCATACTTGCGAGAAACTCGGTCTTGGCCCTGTTGGCCTGTTCCGTCGCTTCCTTTGCCCGCGTCAACTGCCTCTCGGTTTCCTTCAGAACCGTGATGTCTCTGGCCACATGGACGCATCCGGGTGCCCCGGCTTTCTTGTTGCCCAGAGGCGAAACGGTAACAAGAAAGGTCCCCCCGATTCTCCCCTCGGAGGTTTCCACCGAATGCTCCCTGCCGTCGGTGAGCAATCGGACGTGCGGACAAAAAACAGGCGGAGCATCGGTCCCGTGAACCACCTCGTAGCAGGCGCGACCCACCAGTTCCTTCGGGTTCACCCTGAGCCTCCGGCCCATGGCCTTGTTGGCCCGAATGATGCGGTGTCGGTGGTCGAGGAGCATTATCAGATCGGGCACGGCGTCGAAGGTCATCTCCCACTGTTCTCTGATCAGGGTCAGTTCTTCATCCGCCTGCCTCTTTTCGGTCACATCAACAACTGTCAGGACCAGCCCGATGGTGGCACCCCCCTTGTCTTTGACAGGAACCAGGCTCCAGTCCCAGAGGGTCACATCCCGTTTGGAATTACATGCACCGGGCAAGAGCCCTCCACGTGCAAAGTGGGGTTCTCCGGTTGCCGCGACCCGCCGGAAGACCTTCTCCATCCCCGCGTCCGCCTCCAGTTGGAAGTAGTTCTTTCCCTCGAAAAAGGGCGCTTCCCGTTCGCAGCGTTGGGCGTAGGCCCGGTTGACGTGCACGAAGTTGAACTCGGTGTCGAGATGGGCCAGCAGCACCTGCGTGTGATCGAGGATTGCCGTGGAATCCGTTTTGGGTTTGGTCACCGCCCGCTTCTCCACAAAAATGCGCATGCCCGACCGGCGGCGCGGGGCATCGCCTATCGAGGCAGGGGAATCGTCGAAGACAAAGATCGCTCCCCTATCATTTTATCGTGGCGCTGGCTACCACTTTCCCCGCCCTCGCCCCAAATTGACGAAAGTGCCGCCCAGCAGAAACGATGATCACCCTCCTCCGGTTCCCTCCTGCCGCTTCCCAAAGACCGGCGGTATGGAAGGGGCACCCCAACTCATGCACGAGAAGAGGATCCCAGCATGCAAACATCGACCGACGCGAAGGGGGGGAGGCACCCCCTTGTGGGCTCTTGGAATGAATCGCGTCGGACGATCCGTCAGGGCGTCGAGGCGTCGAAAAGAAGTTCCTGTGAGTCGAAGCGCAGGGGAGGGGGAAGGGACGCAGGTGGTGACACGCGGCTCACAAGTCCCTTGGCCGGAGTCAATGGCTTTGCTGTTCGATCTCCTCCCTGGTCTTGCGGAGGCATTCGGGACAATAGGTGCCCGAGGGCGCTATGTGCGCCTTGGTCCACATGTACTTTTCCACCGTCATCCATTCCCCTGTGCCCGGCTCTTTGCCGGCGTCGTCCCGGATCTTCTTGCACACGCAGCACACGGGCAGTATGGTTTCATGAAGTTTGATCCTTCTTCTCAGTTCCAGTGCCTCGAAGCATCTGGAGACCCTCAAACCCATGTCCCGGGGAGCACAGGGTTTGAGGAGATAATCGTCTGCACGCAACCTGAGCGCCTCCACAGCAGAGCTCACATCGCCGAAGCCGGTGAGGATGATCACAATGGCATCCGAGTTCACGTGTTTGGCCCTTCTGAGCACCTCGATGCCGTCCACTGCCCCCATGACAAGATCGGTGATCACCAGGTCGATACACTTGCCTTCCAGTATGTCGATGGCCTCCTCGCCACTGCCGGCCCTGGTCACTTCGTAACCACAGGCTTCAAGGACAGGGCCAAGAGCCTCCAAGATGGAAGGATCGTCGTCTACCAGAAGGATCTCGTATTTTCGCATTTCCCGACGTGCAGCATGGGCATGGGAACCCGCCTGCACCCCTCCTCGATGCACGTTCTACAACTTGTCCATAGCCTCGTTCAGCGCGTTCATCTTGAGTGGCTTCAAGAACACGCCGCGGATACCGACCGCCCGTATATCCTCTTCCGGAACCAGTTCGCTGCACCCCGTCGTCAAAAAGACCGGAATATCCCTTCTGATCTTGAGGAGCTCTTCCGCCAGTTCGAGGCCCTTCATCCCAGGCATCGTGTGGTCCGTAATGACAACATCGAACGCGTGGGCTTCCCTGCGAAAAAGATCAAGGGCCTGCCTCGGGCTGGTGGCGCAGCTCGTCTCATGACCCAGCCATTCGAGCATCTGCCCCCCCACCAGCACCATGGCTTCTTCATCATCCACAAACAGAATACGCATCTCCCTCCCCCGCGGATTGCAGCAGTGTCCGACTCGAGTCAGTGGACTCCATGAAGGGCCGATGATTGTCCGTAAGGCGGGTGACGATGGTGTGCTGCCCGCCCACATGGTTTCATCCGCTTCCAAATCGGTGACATTCTCCATTGCCTGGACAGGCATTGTAGCCGAGTGTTGCCTTCTTGGCAATCCAAGGTGGCGGGCAAGAGCCCAGCCATCACCGTCCGCCGCTTCGGATGTCAAGCCCCCGCTGCCTGTCGTCGCGAAAGAGGCCGTTGATGGACGTGGGGCGCGAATAAGGGTGATCGCCTTCTTGTCCTGTGAGTACGTTGTCTCTTCAACGTGAGAATATGTTCTGCCAAGTCACGGAAAGCAAAATACGTGCCACCATCGCCCTGTAGAAGTTACATATGAGTCTTATGTTATGATACCGGCAGGTTAGAGATGACATTGGAAAAGACGCATCAAGAAGCAGAGGCGTATATCATCCCGGAAACGGGACGATTCCCGTTTCCGGGATTCCCGTTTCCGGGACACGGGTTGCCGGCGACGGGGTCTTTCAGAAGAAGATCCTCGTGCCGCGGACTGGGGGAAGAAACAAGGCGGTGTGTGGATGGCACACACGGTAGGTGGCGGCGTCCTTCGAACGAGAGGTGCTCTGATGGCCTTTTCCGGCAGGGTGGTGCGGGCCGGAACGAAGATCAAGACCACCCTGTGTTTATTTGTGCGCGGGCAGGTAAGTGAACGCTTTCTTTATATGGCGAACCTGAACTTGGCCGAAGCATCGGTCCGTGAAAGCTCCCGCTGCTTCGAGCGCGAGAACAGCCTGCGGCACCAAACCCGACGGTATGACCATGCTGCAAGCGTCCCTGGACAATCCGATTCGGGCCAGGGCCGAATCTGCATCGTGGATGTGTCTCAACGTGTTGATGGTGGCGCCCGGGACCCCTGCCTCCATGGCCTTTCGGACCAGCTCGACCCCGGTTCCGGCGTTACAGAAGAGCTTCATGTCCACCAGATCGGTGAGGTATCGCCTTCGCCTGACCCTGGCACCCGTCTCCGAACCTGCCCACCGCCGCCAGGCAGTGTCCCCCCTGATTTGATCGATCGCCGCGACGATCTGTTCGATGGTTGCCGCATGACGACGTTCGCCCCGGATGACCTGAAGATCGACCATACCTTTCTTCAGGGCACTGGTGTAGATGAATCCCTTTCCCGGCTGATCGAGCCTACCCATGTCGATCATCATGCCCATGACGATTTCCGCGTTGTGCGGGGTCGTGCATAGTGCCACGATCTCTTTTTCTGCAGGGATGGTGATGCGCAGCAGGCCCATTTTATCCCTCACCCCGGTACCGTTTCCGAAATACACGGCCGGGACCCCCGCACCCGTATACAAGGCCACCTTCGCCATGGCGGTTCCCTGACCACGCTGAACGATACAGCAAACCTTGTGCAAAAGCTGAAGCGAGCGTCCCGGTTTTTCAAGATCAACACGGAGCGGTTCGACTTCTTTGAAGACATCGTGGGCAGCGGGTACGGTGACCTCTTCCATATACACCGACCCTCGGCCCTGGAGCGTCAGGTCCCCCCAGTCGATCACCAGATTCAGCACCGCATCTGCGGCCTCGGGAGGCACCAGGCACGAAATGATGTCCATAGGCGTATCGACCAAGTCCTCCTTAACCCGGCGCAGGATCATCCCCTTGTGTTCCCGGATGATGATGACCCGGGCGCCCGTGACTGCAAGGTCCCGAACACCGATCTCCTTGAACCCGGCCAGCACCTGCCTGGAAATGCTTCGGTTGATCATGACCGTGATCTTGTCGAAAATCTTCGGATCACTCATTTGCGGGCAGCCCTTCCTCATGGGCTGAGGCATCGGGCCCCAGAACGGCCTTCCGGACCCTGTCCATATAGAGCCCCACGGTCAGCACGGAAAGGATCGGAAAAACGGATGCTGCCGCGAGTATACCGAAGCCTTCCATCACACCCACCTGTGAGCCGATCCCAAGACCCATGGATAAGACGAGTGGAACGGTGATGGGTCCGGTGGTAACGCCCGCGCTGTCCCATGCCACGTTGACGAATTCCTCGCTCGAAACCATTGTGACGGGAAGAAGAAGGGTATAGGAGGGTATAAGCAGCCAGGCCAGGGGGATGTCCCAAATGATCTTTGCCACTCCCACGCAAAGCCCGATGCCCACGCCCAACGCAACACTTTGCATGAGCAAGGATTTGCGAAATGTTCCGACGGTCAGTTCCTCAACGGTCAGCCCAAGGGCGTTCAAGGCGGGTTCGGCAAGAGTCGCACCGTACCCCATCACAAAGGCAAAGAGCAACACCACGCTTATGCCAAGAAGCGACCCTTCCCTTCCGAAAATGGGCCCCTTTGTCACGTGGAACAGGTAACGCCCGGATTCGGAATCGTAATTTCCTTCCTTAAAAGGCATGACCCGCCACTCCTTACCCTCCATGAGGTAGAAAAAACGGTGCTTCTCTCCGTCGAGAGAAATCGCTGTGTGCACATGAGACGGGTCGAATCCGGCAATGCTCCTCTCCCCGGAGAGGTCGATGGGCTGAAAGGAAGCCGGGAGCATGCTACCGACCTGGGTGCCCAATTTGTCGAGCCCGATCTCGATACCGATGCTGAAGATGAACAGACCGCCCACGGCGAGCCCAAGCCCCAAGAGCATTTCATCCAGCAGGGGTATTTTCTCCCTGAGTATGACCACCATTATGAGAAAGAGAGGCAGGGTGAGGAGCATTATAGCCCTCATGGCGGCAGACAGGTTTCTGAAAACGATTTCTCGAACGGCCATGTGACCCTCAGTCGCCGCCCTGTCCGTTTGGTGAAGGGCCCCTTCTTCCCCGCCGTGAGGAGCACCTTGAACTTCCGGGGGGCCGTGCTCCCTCACCCAACGCTCGAATAGCTTTGTGTCGTTGTTAAACACGATCTTGCGGAATGCCTCGTTTTGGGCCAACGATCGGGCGAACACCATCATCCGTTCCGGTTCTTCACCAAAGAACGCGCGTTGTCCCTCGCGCCCAGCACGCACCAAGGCGTAGGCGGCCATGTGGTCCTCGCTTTCGAAAAGGACCCGGCTCTTCTCTCGGGCCTCCTTGCTGAAAAAGGCCTCCTCTTCCATGGGAGGAGGGACCGAATTCGAAAAGGAGATGCCGAGGACCAGAACCGCCAGCACAGGGAAAAGCGAGGCCAGGGTGACGACGCCAAAACCGGTGCTTCCCGTCTCCGTCGTACCGACCATGCGGGAGATGCCCACACCGAGGGCGAGTACCAGAGGAACAGTGACCGGACCGGTTGTCACGGCCCCGCAATCCCAGGCAAGCCCCGTGATGGAGCGAAGATTGGGGTCGAGGACGGCCCATGCTGTAATCAGGAGAAGGGGCAGTACAAGACCAAAGATGCAAGGCTTGAGGGACCAGCTGAAATAGAAGCGCATCATCCCGAGCACCACAGCGATGCCGACCCCCGTGCCCACGGCATATACCAGGATCTCGGCATGGCGATTCAACAACATATACAGAAGCGGCGCCTCCCATGCAGTCACGGATTTTCCCGCTGCCTGCAAAACCTGTATGGCCGGTTCGGCCAAGGTGGCGAGAAAACCCAGGAGAAAAGCGAAGAGCAGAATGGCGATGGGACCGGCCCGTTGCGGCAGTTTGACCCCGGCGCGCTCACCCAGAGGCATGAGGCCCAGAACGAGGCCTTCCATGAACAATGTGAGTCCTCCGACAACCAATGCGATGCCCACTGCAATGACGGCTGCGTGTCGGATGGGAATTCCGAGGATGAGCGTCTGGAAAAGAACAAGATAAGAAATAATGAGCCAGACGGACTTTACCTGTTCGAGGACCCGGGCCTTGACGTAGGGGAACAGAAGGCCGATCGCTTCTCTTACGCTTACATGAATCTTTCTTTGCGACTGGGTTTCCACCCTTCCGACTTCCCCTTAAGGTTGCGGTGCATCCATTTTCGCACTGCCTGGGTGAATCCCACCCGGCCGCCGTCCGCGGCGATGCTTCGAACAGTACGATGGGCGGGAATCAATTGAGAAAGAAAATCGCTCCCCAAGGCTTGAAGTGCGGTCCCCTTTATTCCGTTTCCCGTCCAAAGGCAAGAAGAACCGGCAAATCATGAGCGTCAACCCCCGTTAGGTCTACTGCATCGACCACACTCTGGTGAGCTCGTTCAGCCCCGGCATCCTCACCAACCGCGACAGCCTGCCGGAGAATCGGGTGTTCACCGCGCCGTGCCGGGTTATGCCGGAGATCTTTTACTACAGGACCAAGACGGGCCGGGAGGTGGACCTTGTCCCGCTGCTCCCCACAGCGCCCAGTGGTGGGCGAGACATACTGCTAACCCAGGTCTGCGCCTCGCTGACCGATCCCCGCGTCAGGCAGAGCGAAGTCCGCCCCCTGTCCGAAGCCATGGTCGAGCTGGCGGTGGCGGAGGAAACCATCGTCACCTGGCGCACCGATGAACCCATCCCCGTGGGCTTCGGCACGATCCAGGTGGTGCCGGTCTGGCGATTTCTGCTGGAGATGGAGCCGCGAACCTAAAAGAGTGGCTCGTCCTAATTTTAGGTTCGTGCCGTTTCCTAAAATAACGCTTTCCATCGGCTTGATCTCGTATCCCATGGCCCGGTAGCCGCGCTGGCGTTTGTCCCACATGCGGGCAAGTTGGGGCTGATCAGTCTCGGTGTAATCGTAGATGCGAACATCCTGCTTGTCGGCGTGTTCCCGGTGCAGGCGTCCGGCGTATTGCTGCAAGCTTCCTTTCCAGGAGATCGGCATAGCCAGCACCAGGGTGTCGAGCGGCGGATGGTCGAAGCCTTCGCCGATCAGGCGGCCGGTGGCGAGCAGGACTCTCGGGGCTCCCTCATTCAATGCATCCAGCTCTAATGGATATGTTTTTGTAAGATGGCAATGTAGAAATTACGTTGCACGTAGCACTAATGCTGCTCAGATGTTATGGTCAGACGCAAGACAGTAACTGCAAGGCGGTAGAGTCATGAACTATCTGCCTTGATAGGGCTGGGGTAAGGGGAAGCTGTCAAGACTCTTGCAAGAGGCTCAAGAGGGTAAATAAGCAACACTCCCGGAACGCAGATGGGTGCATCTTGACAAGAAAACTGCGACTTTCTTTGCGCGAGCTCGTGGAGCAGGTGCTGCGGGCGGGGGATCTGGAGTTCAGCGTGGCGGGGCCGGCACGCTCCAGCGAGGGGATTTTTTTTCACCAGAAACTCCAGCAGCAGCGGCCGGAGGGCTACGAGAAGGAAGTGCCCGTGCGCTACGAGACCGAGATGGGCCCTTTCGTGGTGGAAGTCACAGGAAGGATCGACGGTGTCTTCCACGAGCCGGGAAAGGTGGTGATCGAGGAGATCAAGACCACCCGGAGAAGCCTGGACGAGGTGCAGCGGGAGCCCGACCCCCTCCACTGGGCCCAGGCCATGGGCTATGCTTACATGTACGCGGCGGCGCATGGCCTCGAAGGCGTGGACGCCCAGGTGACATACTACCACGTGGTAAGCGGCGCGACGTGGGAGCTTCGCCGCTCTTTCTCCCTGGACGAACTGGAAGGCTTTTTCTGCGAAATTGTGACCCACTACGTGCAGTGGGCGGGTTCCGTGGACACCTGGCAGCGTGTGCGCGACGCGTCCATCAAGGAACTGGCCTTTCCTTACCCATCGTATCGCAACGGGCAGCGGCAGATGGCGGTGGCGGTTTACAAGACCATCAAAGACCGGGGGCAGGTGATCATCCAGGCCCCCACCGGCATCGGCAAGACCATGGCGGCCCTTTTTCCGGCCATAAAGGCCCTGGGAGAAGGGCTCACAGCCAAGATCGTCTACCTGTGCGCACGCACCACTGGAAAGAGCGTGGCCGAGCAGGCCCTGGAGGCCATGCGCACCAGGGGTTTGAGACTGAAATCCTTGACCCTCACGGCCAAGGACAAGATCTGCTTCCAGCCGGAAAGAACCTGCACCGCCCTGGAATGTCCTTACGCCCGTGGGTATTTCGACCGTGTGGACGGGGCTGTGCGCGACATCTTCCGCAGCGATGCCTTCACCTTCCAATCCATCACCCAAACCGCCGCCCGCCACAGGGTCTGTCCCTTCGAGCTGTCCCTCGATCTTTGCCTCTGCTCCGACTGCATTGTCTGCGACTACAACTATGCCTTCGACCCCAGGGTGGTTTTGCGCAGGCTCTTTCTCGAAGCCAGAGAACCCCTCACCCTCCTGGTGGACGAGGCCCATAACCTGGTGGACAGGGCCAGGGAGATGTTTTCGGCCCAGGTACGCAAAGGGGCCTTCTTGGAGGTGAGGCGCATGGTGCGCGGCGAGCTCCCCGAGGTTTATGGGAGCCTGGGCAAGATCAACGCCTGGCTGCTCAGGGCTGGCAAGCGCTGCGAAACCGCCGGGGGAACCATTACCGAAAAGGATGCCCCCGCGGCCCTGGTTCCCCTTGTGCGCGATTTCGTGGAGCTTGCGGAAGCATCCTTTTCCCCGAGAAGCAAGGCCCCCTACGCCCAGGCCCTTTCCGATCTGTATTTCGAGGCCAGGGTGTTCCTGCGGGTGGCCGAGGAATACGACAGCCGCCACGCCGCCTGCTACGAGAAGACCGGGAAGGACCTTACCCTCAAGCTGCTGTGCATCGACCCCTCTTCCCACCTGCGCAAGGCCCTGAAAAGGAGGCAGGGGGCCTGCTTCTTTTCCGCCACCATGGACCCGTCCGTCTATTTCAAGACCCTTCTGGGGTGCGAGCCCTCGGTGCAGGAGGTTTTCCTTGCCTCTCCCTTTCCCAGGGGAAACCTTTGCCTGCTCATCCTGGACAGCGTTTCTACCTTGTACCGCCACAGGGACCGCACCAAGGACAAGGTGGCAGAAGCCCTCGCGGCCCTGGTGTGCCGGCGGCGGGGGAACTATCTTCTTTTTTTCCCCTCCTACGCCTACATGCAGATGGTCCACGAGGTTTTTGTGCAAAGGTGCCCGGAAACCGAGACGGTGGTGCAGAGTCCGGGCATGTCCGAGCAGGACAGGGAGGACTTCCTGAACGGATTCACCGCCTGCAATCCCAGGACCCTCGTGGGATTTGCGGTGATGGGCGGTGTATTCGGAGAGGCCATCGACCTGGTGGGCCGTCGGCTCGACGGGGCCGGCATCGTGGGAGTGGGGCTTCCCGGGGTTAGTGCGCAGCGAGAGCTCATCCGTGATTATTTCACCCGGACCATGGGGGCGGGATTCGAATATGCATACCTGTATCCCGGGATCAACAGGGTGCTCCAGGCGGCTGGACGGGTTATCCGTACGGAAACGGACCGGGGGGTGGTCTTTCTCATCGACGAGCGCTTCTCCGAGCACCGGTACAGCTCTTTGCTCCGCCAGGACTGGGTTCCCGTGCGGGTCCAGGACCCGGGCCAGGTGCAGAAGATCCTCGAAGATTTCTGGGGAGAGTGACCCGCTGCTACCTTTGTCTCTCGTGTTCGGCCAGAAACACCCTGAAAAAGGCGTCCATGAAGGCGTGGCGTTTCCGGGCCAGGCGGCTGCCTTCCCGGGTGAGGGTGCGGTCCTTGATTCTGGATAGCTTCACGATGAATTCTCTGAAACCGGTGTCTTCCCTGCTGTACGACCGGGTTTTCTCCACGTCGGCTTCGGGCGCGTGCAAACGGGCCCCCACCTCGCCGGCGAACTGAAAGGCCCCTGCCACCCCGATGGCGCCGATGGCGTCGAGTTTGTCCGCATCGAAAAGGACCCGGGCCTCTACGGTTTCGCCGGGGGGCAGTCCCCCCGAAAGCGATGGGAACGGATGCAGTGAACCATGTTGGCCTTCTGCGCGGGGGAAAGGGACAGGGGTTCCAGCAGGGGTTCTGCCATCTGTGCGCCTTTGCGCGCATGGCAGAAGGCGCCGTTGGAAACATCCTGGTAGGATCTGCCGATATCGTGCAGGTAGGCGGCGATGCGGAGCACTTCCCTGTCGGCCCCCTCCTTGGGGCCGATCTTCTCGCACAGGCTCACGACCCTTTCCGTGTGTTCCCAATCGTGGCTGGAGCGTGCCATCGCGTGGAGCTCTCTCGCCGTTTCGCGGACGTACGCGAGTGCATCGCTCCTGTCCGGTTTGGACCCACAGGAACCTCGGTCCTTTCTGGCCTCCATCTTGCCTCCGCAGGTTCGGGTGGCTTACGGAACGCTTCCCGCAGCAGCGTGCGATCCTGTAACCCAAACCGGAGGGCTTGACAAGTAACGGCCGGCGGCCCTATTGATCGCGCCGGCCACCTTGTACCGGCGCCAACTTAAGGATCGGCCCACGGAAAGGCGGCACGGGTCACCGCCATGGATCACGTGGGCGCAGGCCGGGGTCCAAAAAGCCGCGAGGCGTCGTGAACGGACGCTCATGGCCCTCTGGCCGCAACGATGATCGAGGCCGTTGATGCCGATGTGTGGGGGTGCAAACCCGGACCGGCGCAGGCAAGTGACACGAATCACCCGCCGTGTGTGAAGTGTTTCATTTTGTCGTGGAGGTCGGTTGGAGTAAGAGAATTTCGGTTTGTTGCCCAAAGACCGGTTCAAGGTCTTTCTCACCGCTGCCGATAATGATCACACAGGGCGGAAGACACAAGCTCAATCGTCTCCGCCTCCACCCCGGGGTGGGTTTCTCCAAAGGGTGGGAGCGATCGCAATGCTGCTTGCCTGGGAGGAAATGTGAGGGACGCACCGCCGGTGAGGCCGCTTCCTTCGGAATCCCAAGTGTCCCTAAGGACCCCCAATCCACGTGCGAAAAAGGTCCAGTTATGAAACGGAACCCCTGTGTCACCGTGGCGGTCCTGGCGATGGTTGCCCTTCTGGGCGGCTTTCCGGCTTCCACAGTCCACGCCGCGCCGTTCCTGCGGGTGGGCCCCCCGCAACCCCCACTCACCCAGGCCGCGGTGAGTCGGATCCCGGTTGTCATCGAAGGCATAGAAGGGCCGGGCCTGGCAGGTTTCGACATTTCGCTGAACCTCACCTGCGATGGGCAGATCGTGCGTGTGGACGCGACGACTGCGCCGAGCGGACTCGTTCCCGCAAGTCTCGATGACACGAAGATCACCGTGTACCTTCCCCTGGGGCCCTTGGGGTCTTCCCAGCCGGGCGCTTCACGCTTGGGGACCGATTTTGTCGGCAGTCAGGGCGATGACGGGATCGTGGCGCTGCAAAACGAAGCCGTCCACCTGCCCGCCAGTCAATCGGTCGAAGCGCGTCTTGCCTACGTTTACCAGTCCAAGCAGGGCACCCGGCCCCTGCAGGGCGGGGTCCTGGCGGACATTTACCTGTACGTGGGTCGGCGGGTTCCGGCCGGTGTCCAGGTATCCCTGGATCCCGGCCCGTCTGATGCGCTTCAGTTTTCGGCTTTCGACGGGGTTCCCATCGAGCTTGGCGGCGCATCGGGCGTCTCAGCCCGGGTGATCGCCCTGGGAGACGTGAATCACGACAACCGTGTGGATCTTTCCGACGCGGTCCTTGTCCTCAAGGTGCTCACCGGGCAGGCGGGCGGGTCGGTTTCCGCCATGGATGTGGACGGGGATGGGGCCGTCGGTCCGGCCGAGGTGCTATACGTTCTCCAGCAGGTGGCCGGCTTGCGCTAGGACAGGAGCGGGGACGCCTCTTCAGGCGGACCGGGGCATGGTGTCCTGGGGCGCGCAATGACGGGGCGCATGGTAAAAAGAGGAACCGTGAGCATGAAGAAGATGGCAAGAAGCTTGGCGCTGGCGGCAGGGATCCTTTTGTTCTTCGTCCCCGGGGCCGGGGCGCAGATGCAGGTTCAGGGGGTCATGGTCACGGACGTGACGCCGCGTTCTTTTTCCGTGGTGTGGATAGCCGACCGCCCATCAGACCCCTCGTTGAAGGTGTACGACGCCGAAAAACAGGAGATCACCGAGGCCCTCGTGCAGACGGCCTTTCCCACCATGCATCGGAACGCGACCCTCACGGGCTGGGCCAGGGATGCGGGGATGCTCAAGGTGCGGGTGGAGGGCCTGCTTCCCGGCACACTCTATCACTTTCGGACCGTGACGGTCTCGGACCAGGAGACGGTCGTCCATCCTGAGGCCGAACCCGCGGCGGTGACCACGGAAATCCTATCCCAGGTGACCCTGGGGGCAGGGCAGCTCGCTGCCGGGGGAAACGATCTCGTAAGGTTCCAGGTCTTTCGTCCCGATGGTATCACCCCTGCCAGGGGCAGCCTCGTGGTGGTGTCCGTGCCCCAGGCCGCCTACCCCGTTTCGGCCTATGTGGGCGACGGGAGCGTGGGTTCAGGGGCCGAGCCGGGGCTGGTCCTGTGCGACCTGAACAACCTGTACGACCGGACGGACCACGGCAGCCTCACCCTTGGAGGGGGCGAAGTGCTCACTTTCAGGGTCCTGCGGGGAAACGGCGTGCAGGGGGCCCCCCTTCTGCACTACCGGAAGGCGCCCCCCAACAGCGCGACCGTCTCTGTGAAAGCGCCCGTCACGGGTTATTTTGCCGACTTCAACTGCGACGACAGGGTGGATATTTACGACGCCACGCTCTTTGCGGGAAGCTGGGGGCTGGCGAGGGGCGACGACGCCTACAACGAGGACTTCAATCTGAACGACGACCACGTGGTGGACGGAGACGATACGGCGCTTTTCAAGGAAGAATACGGCAAGAGCGCCCCCTTTGGGGAAAGTGGATAGAACAGGCCTGGAAGGCACAACCCAACAGGAGGGTTGGATGGGACCCATGGGCTCGGGGCGATACGCAGGCTTTTTCAGACGCCGTCTCTTCGGAGCGGCCTTTGTCTTTTGCTTTTTCACCCTCTTTTGCAGGCCGGTTTCTTCCGGCGCCGAAGACGTGTGTGCGAGGGTGAAGATAGAGATAGTCCAGGAGCTGACCTTCGAGCGGGTGGCTTTCGACGCGCGCATGAAGATCACCAACGGTCTGGCCCTGCCCCTCAACAACATCCGGGTGGACATTTCCATCGAGGATGCCGGCGGGAGCGATGTTTCTTCGCTCTTCTTCGTCAAGCTTGCCGGCATGGACCAGATCCAGGCCGTGGACGGCACCGGCACCGTGCAGGCCAACAGCTACGGGGAGATCCACTGGCTGATCATCCCTTCGCCCGGAGCCGGCGGCGAGGCCCCCGAAGGCGTGGTCTATTACGTGGGGGCCACCCTGGGGTACACGGCCGGGGGGAACACCGAGACCATGGAGGTGGAACCGGACCAGATCACCGTCAAACCCCAGCCCCTTCTCGTGCTCGATTACTTCCTCCCCCGCCACGTGTACGGCGACGATCCGTACACGCCGGAAACCGAGCCGCCGATTCCCTACGATCTGGGAGTCCGGGTCCAGAACATCGGTTACGGCACGGCCAAGAACCTGAAGATAGACTCGGGCCAGCCCAAGATCGTCGACAACGCCCAGGGGCTTCTCGTCGATTTTCGCATCATCGGGAGCGAGGTGGGGGGAAGGACAGCCACCCCCAGTCTCAAGGTGGATTTCGGAGACATCGAGTCCCAGACCTGCGGCACGGCAAGGTGGCAGATGATCTCGACCCTCACCGGGCGTTTCGTGGAGTTCGACGCCTCCTTCACCCACGCCGATGAACTGGGCGGAGAGCTCACCTCCCTCATCGACAGGGTCAATGCCAACAGGCTGCTCCACAATGTCCTGGTGGACCGTGCAGGCCGGGACGACCTGCTCGATTTTCTCGGCGTACCCGAAACCGATGCGGACGCGGTCCAGGTGTGGGAGTCGGACAATCACACCGGCGTGGTGCAGGACGTGTCAGACCAGAGCACCCTCACGTCCCAGGCAGGGGGCACGTACAGCCTGCTCACTCCCACGGGGCATGATTTCATCTACGTTAAAAAGACGGCCCCCACCGGGGGCAAGATCCCCATCCGCTCCGTCTACCGGTCCGACGGCAAGGCCGTCAAGAGCGCCAACTTCTGGATCCAGAAGGAACGGGAATCGGGCAGCCAGGACGCGGTTTACTTCTGCCTCTTCGACACGGACACCACGGGGCGCTACACCGTGGCTTACGATTTCGACGCCGTGCAGGACACCACCCCCCCGGTCTCCCGGGTGGTGATCCAGGAGCCGTCGGTGGGACAGGACCCCACCTTTGTCAACGAGGCCACCGAGATGCTCTTTCTCTCCGAGGATCCCGAAAGCGGTGTGAAAAACATGCGTTTCGCCATAGGCAACGGTGAGTTCGAGCCCGTGATCAATCCCTTTTCGTTCAGCAAGCGGCCGGCCCTGGCCGAGGGGCCCCACACCCTGCGTTTCTACGCGGTGAATCAGCTCAACCTCGAGGAAACCCCCAAGACCGTGGACTTGTACCTGGACCAGTCCGCCCCCACGGACCTGGAGCTCTCCGCAACGCCCGGGGCCATCACACCGGGAGCGCCGGTGGACGCCCCGGTGGATCGGGCCACCCTCGTCGCGTTTTCCTTCCACGACGCTGTTTCCGTTGCCACGGCCACCGTGGCGGTGGCAACGGGCGCGGGGGGCCTTTTCGATGAGCTTCCCAAGGTGCGCACCTACACCCGCACCGTGGCGCCCGGGCTGGGCCATACCCTTTCCTGGGACGGCACGGACGCGGCAGGCCAGGCCGTGGCGCCGGGCACCTATTCCATAAGGCTGACCGCAAACGACGGCCTGGGTCACGTGACGGTGTCGGCCCCCGTCACCGTGGAAGTGCTGGCCTACCTGGACGAGGAGAGCCTCTCTCCTTCCGGTGGAGACCAGATGTTTCCCGACGTGTACGAGGAGACGGTGGTCTGGCAGGACGACAGGGACGGCAACTGGGAGATCTACAAGAAGGAAGGCGACCAGACGGTCAACCTCACCAACGAATCCCACAGCCAGGAACACCCGGCCATCAGCTCCCAGTTCGTGGTCTGGCAGGACAACCGTAGCGGCGATTGGGACATCCACTACTACAGACGGTCGGACGGGGTGGTGGCGGGGCTTGTCCTGGAAGGGGACCAGAAAAGCCCGGACGTGGACGGCTCGTGGGTGGTCTTCCAGGACGACCGGGCCGGCAACTGGGAGATCTATGCCTGTGACCTGTCCGCGGCCACTCCGGTTCCGGTGCGGATCAGCGACGGACACGAGCGGGATCAGGTCAAGCCGAGGATTTCGGGCACAAGGGTGGTGTGGGAGGACTACCGGCACGGGAATCCGGACGTGTACCTTTACGGACCCCTGCACGCAGGAACCCTTACCCGCATCACCGTTCAGGAGGGCTCCTACCAGACCGATCCCGTCATAGACGGCGACGTGATCCTCTGGGTGGACACCCGCAACGGCCAGAACGACATTTACGCCTATTATCTGACCCCCGGAAGCGAAGGCGAGAGAAGGCTCACCTACCAGACGACCGATCAGGTCCAGCCCGCGGTCCAGGGGGACCACCTGGCGTACGTGGACTTCCAGGCCCCTGACAATCCGGATCTTTCGTGGGGCAGGGCTTCGGCGGGCATCAGCGACCCTGTGGTGAACGATCCGGCGCGGCAGGAGCGGCCCGCCCTTTTCGGCAAGCTTATCGTCTGGCAGGACGACCGATTGGGCAGGTGGCAGATTTACCAGAGCAGCGTGAACCGGCCGGACCTCATCATGACCCTGGCCCCTGGGATGAACCTTCTGGCAGCCCCCGGCGCCGTCGTGGCCGAGCCCCAGACGGACACCGCCTTCGATCTTCTGACCGTGTGGAACGGATCGGGCCACGCGGTGCGCCGCATCCTCCAGTACGACCCCGGACAGGGGGTTTACGTGGAAGCCGTGTGGAATCCCGAGGTGAATCCTGCAAGTCCGGAAGGAACCGATTTTGCCTTGCAGGCCCAACGCGCCCTGGTGGTCTACGCGGATGCGGGGAGCCGGGTACAGGTGGACGTGTTGAAACCCGAAACCGCCCAGGCCCTCCCCGTAGGCCTCAACGCCGTGGGATGGGCCAACCTGCCGGCGGGGTACAGGGCCTCGCACCTCATGCTCTCCCTGGGCCTTTCCAACGTGCGGTCCCTGCGCAGCTTCGACAGCGCCACCGGGAGCTTTCTTTCCCTATCGGTGGAAGCGGTCCCGAGCGAGGAGGGAACCACCTATGTGCTGAGGGGACGGGATTTCCCATTGACCAAGGGGATGGGGTGCCTGGTGTACATGACGCGCCCCCTGGCCGCGTGGCGGCCGTGAGGCAAGGGGCTGCATGGGTGAGGCCCCCTTCTCCAAGCACGGGGGACATAAACGTAAGGGAACCAAGAAAACCAGGCAGCAAATAGCAGCGTGTTAGCGGAGGGAATGCTCATGGAACGCAGCAGATCTTCAGAGGAGGGTTTCCGGAAATTTCGTGGAAAGGGCGCCGTGCTGGCATGCTGTATCCTGGCAGTCCTTTCTCTTGCCTGGGCGGACAGCGCCCGTGCGGTTTCCTACCCGTTTGCCGACAATATGGAAACCGCCGGCAACTGGCAGGAGGACGCGCCCTGGGCCGCCACCACGGCCCTGTCCCACAGCCCGTCCACCGCGTGGACCGACAGCCCCGGGGGGGCGTACCAGAACAACGCGGATGTCTCCCTCACCCTGGCAAGCTCCATGGACCTTTCGTCCGGCACCGCTCCCACCCTGGTTTTCTGGCACACCTACCAGTTCGAGACGGGTTGGGATTTCGGGCGGGCGGAGATCTCCACGGACGGCGGAAACACCTGGGCTCTCCTTGCCTCCTATACGGGCGCGTCGGGCTGGAAGCGGGAGCAGATCGACCTTTCCGACTATGGGGACCAGACCGACGTGAAGATCCGTTTCCGACTGGTGAGCGACAAGTCCCTGACCTACGACGGCTGGACCATCGACGACGTGAGCATCGGCGACCCTCCAAACCCGCTGCTGGACGTGCAGGCGACAAGGTCCGTCACCGCGCCGTCAACGGCCATCGATCTCACGTGGACCCGGAGTGTGGACGCCGATTTTGCCTCCTACCGCATCCATCGGTCCACCACGTCCGGCGTCAGTGCGGCGAGCACCCTGGTGACCACGATCACCAATGTGGCACAGACGGCTTACTCCGACACAGGACTCGCCCCGAACAGCACTTACTACTACAAGGTTTACGTGTACAACCAGCACGACCTTGCCAGCGGAAGCAAAACGGAGGCATCGGCCTCCACGGCCCTTGCCCGGTTCAGTTTCCCGTTTTTCGACGATCTCGAAGGGCCGGTGGACGGCTGGACGGCCGCGGCCCCTTGGGCCTTGGTGACCCTTTCCGCTTCCGAAGCCCACGGGGGGGTGACCTCCACCGTGTGGACCGACTCACCTGACGGGGCCTATGCGGGCGGGGTGGATACCACCTTGCAGATGACCATCGACCTGGGGCCCGCCGTGATGCCGGTGCTCTCCTTCTCGCACAAGCACGCGCTGGAAGACGACCACGACTTCGGGTACATCGAGGTCAAGGAGGTGGGCACGGCCACCTGGAAGCGGATCTACTTTCTCACCGGCACCTCCCCCGGCTGGCAGAGCGAGCGGGTGGACCTTTCGGAATACGCGGGCAAGGAGATAGACCTGCGTTTTCGTCTCACCAGCGACACGAACAACATCCAATCCCAGGGGTGGTTCCTGGACGACGTGAAGGTGGCCGAGACCGAGAGCCCCCCTCTTCCGTACCCGTTCCGGGATACCATGGACGGCGAGGCCACGGCGGCCAACTGGCACACGTCCTCCTGGGCCCTGGTTCCCGACCCCCACAGCGGCACGTACGCCATGACGGACAGCCCCTTGGGAAGCTACGGCATCCAAGTGGATTCGTCCCTGATCATGGCAAACAGCATCAACCTGGAAGACGCGGTACATCCCCTGCTCACCTTCTGGCACAAGTACGACATAACCAGCTACGACAAGTACAGTCACCCCAACGACTACTATGCCACCGAGTACGATTACGGCCGGGTGTACCTGTCCACGTTCAACGGGCAGCCGGGGACCTGGAAGCAGCTTGCCGCTTTCAAGGGAAACCAGGCCGGCTACACACGGCAGATCATCGATCTGAGCGCCTATGTGGGTCTTCCCGACGTGCGCATCAAGTTCGTCATGAACGACAACCTGTGCAGCAATACCAGCTACAACGTGCGCAGGGCCGGCTGGACCATAGACGACGTGGCCGTGGAGGAGGCCCCCCGGCAGGTGGAGCTCTTCCTAAACGCATCCTCACAGAGCAGCGTGGCGCTGTCCTGGACAGCCAGTACGGACCAGGATTTCGCCCGCTACGAGCTGTACCGCTCCACTTCGAACGAGGTGACGCGCGGGGACACCCTGGTGGCCCAGATCGCACCGGCCAGCGCCACGTCGTACACGGACACGGTGGCCATGGTGCAACCCCAAAGCTACTATTACAGAGTCTGGACGGTGGATGTGGACGGGAACATCTCCCGGGCGAGCAACGTGGTCCATGCCACCTACGAAGTGCCTTCGGTGCGCTTTCCTTTCGTGGAAGACGGGGAAGATGGCACGGGCAAGTGGTCCTGGGGCGCCCCGTGGGGGCTTGTCACCCTCAGCGGCGAGGAGTCCTATTCGGGCGTGGCTTCCACCGTGTGGACCGATTCTCCCGGAGAGAGCAACTACGGCCCCAACGCAAACACCAGCCTGTGCACCTACGTGAATCTTTCCGGGACCCTGCACCCGGTGCTGGAATTCTGGAACCGGTATTCCCTGGAGCAAGGCAAGGACTTCGTGCGGCTGGAGGTCTCCACCACGGACGGCCAGACGTGGACCGTTCTGCGTACCTTCACCGGGACGGAAACCCGGTGGAACAAGGAAAGGGTGGACCTGACCCCTTACGCGGGCAACGCGAGGCTGGGGCTGCGGTTCCGTCTCACTTCAGACGGAGACAACCAGCAGGACGGCTGGTACATGGACGACCTGACCATCACCGAGCAGGCGGTCCAAGCCCCTTATCCTTTGTTCGACGACATGGAAGAGGGGGGGTCGCCCTGGTTCTACACGTCCCCCTGGGGTCTCACCACCCTCAAGGCGAGTGAGGCCCGTTCGGGAGTCACCTCCACCGTGTGGACCGATTCTCCCGAAGGCCCTTACGCGGCCGCTGCGGACACCTCCCTGTGGATCACCATAGACCTGGGTCCGGCCATCATGCCGGTGCTCTCCTTCTGGCAGAAATACACCTTCAACACCAACTCGGACTACGGCTACGTGGAGGTCAGTGAGGTGGGCACGGCGGACTGGAAGCGGATCTGTTTCGTGACCGGGACCGCCCCTTGGCTCTACGAAAAGGTCGACCTCTCCGGCTATGCGGGCAAGCAGGTCCTGTTGCGTTTCCGGGTGGTGGCCGATACCAACGGCATTGAGTCCGACGGTTGGTACATAGACGACATCCGCATCGGTGAAACCCAGACCGAGCCCTTGGCCTATCCCTTCCGTGACGACATGGAGGGTTCCGAAACCGCGCACAACTGGCACAGCTCCTCCTGGGCCCTGGTGCCCGACGCCCGGGGCGGCAACTACGCCTTCACTGACAGTCCCGAAGGCAACTACGGGTACCTGGTGGATTCGGCCCTTACCATGGCAAGCAGCATCAGCCTCAAGGACGCGGTGCATCCCCAGCTCACCTTCTGGCACAAGTACGACATGAGCAGCTACGACAAGTACAGTCACCCGGACGATTACTACGCCACCGAGTACGACTACGGCAGGGTTTACATCTCCAGCTACAACGGGCAGCCGGGAACGTGGAACCAACTGGCGGCGTTCAAGGGGACGCAAGGGACCTGGGCGTACCGCCAGATCGACCTCACCCCATGGGCGGGTCTTCCCAATGTGCGCATCAAGTTGGTGATGAACGACAACCTGTGCAGCAATACCAGCTACAACGTGGTCAAAGCCGGCTGGACCATCGACGAAGTCGCGGTGGAAGAGGCGCCCGTGGACGTTCACCTTTCGGTGGCCGCCTCCTCTCAGCATCGGGTCAGCCTGTCGTGGACCGCGAACGTGGAGGGTGATTTCGGCCGCTACGAGGTGTACCGCTCCTCGTCTCCGGGAGTGACCCGGAGCAGCCAGCGCATCGCGAGCATCTCCAGCCAGGACACCAGGACCCTGGTGGACGATGTGGCCCTGATCGAGCCGGGGACCTACTACTACAGGATGTGGGTGGTGGATGTTGAGGGCAATGTCTCCATGGGGAGCAACGAGGTCCAGGCCACCTACACGGTGCCCGTAAACGGCTTTCCCTTCACGGAAGACGGCGAGGGCGGCACGGGCAAGTGGTCGTGGGGAAGCCCTTGGGGCTTGACCCAGGCCGGTGCGTACCAGGGCTCCTACTGCTGGACCGATTCTCCGGGGGCCAACTACCAACCCAACGTCAACACGAGCCTGGCCACCTACCTGAACCTGAGCGGTACCACGCACCCCGTGCTCACCTTCTGGCACCGGTACTCCCTGGAGGAGGGCAAGGACTTCGTGCGCATAGAGGTGTCCACCGACAACTGGCAGACCTATACGCTCCTGCGGTCCATCACGGGGACGGAAACGGCCTGGAACCAGGAACGGATCAACCTGACCGCCTATGCGGGCAACGCCCGTCTGGGTTTGCGGTTCCGTTTGACATCGGACGGGTCCACGGAGCAGGACGGCTGGTACATGGACGGCCTGACGATCCAGGAAGAAGCCGTGCAGGGGCCCTATCCGTTCTTCGATGACATGGAAACCGGGGTCGTCCCGTGGTTCTACGACTCACCCTGGGGACTCAAGGCCCTTTCCGCGGAAGAGGGCTATTCGGGGCTCCCCTCAACCGTCTGGACCGATTCGCCGGGGGGGTCGTATGCATCGGGAGCGGATAGCTCCCTGTACCTGAACATCGACCTGGGATCGGCCAGGATGCCGGTGCTCACCTTCTGGCACCGCTACACCCTGGACACCAACTCGGACCACGGGTACGTCGAGGTGAAGCCCGGAGGGACCACGGGCTGGAAGCGCATCTACTTCACCACGGGTACGGCACCCTGGTCCCAGGAGAAGATCGACCTCTCGGAGTACGCGGGCAAGCAGCTCGATCTGCGGTTCCGGCTCGTTGCGGACTCCAATGGTGTACAGTCCGACGGGTGGTTCATCGACGACATCAGCATCGCCGAGACCCCCATGCCGGCCATGCCCTATCCGTTTGTGGACGACATGGAGGGTCCCTACACCGTGGACAGCTGGCACACCTCGTCGTGGGGTCTTGTTCCCGACGCCCACAGCGGCAGCTACGCCTTGACGGACAGCCCGGTGGGCTACTACGGGGAGCAGGTGGATTCGAGCCTCATCCTGGCCGGCACCGTCAATCTCAAGGGGGCGGTGCACCCGCAGCTCAGCTTCTGGCACAAGTACGACACTTCGAGCTATGCCAAGTACAGCCACCCGAACGACTACTACGCGACCGAATACGATTACTGCCGGGTGTACCTGTCCACCTACAACGGGCAGTCGGGAACGTGGAACCAGATCGCCTCGTTCAGCGGCAGCGCGTCCTGGGCACAGAGGATCATCGACCTGAGCCCCTGGAAGGGACTGCCCAACGTGCGGATCAAGTTCGTGATGAACGACAATCTGTGCAGCAACACGAACTACAACGTGCGCAAGCCCGGGTGGACCATCGACGATGTGCGCATCGGAGAAGACCGCACCGTACCGGCCTTTGTTCAGAAAACCTCGGGCGACGGTCAGATCGGAGAAACCGGCAAGAGCCTTGCCCAGCCTTTCGTTGCCACGGTTTACGATGCGGAGAGCCGAACCCTGGCCGGGATCCCGGTGACCTTCGCCATCACCTCCGGGGGAGGGAGCCTCTCGGTTACCCAAACGGCCTCGGACACCGGAGGGAAGGTCCAGAGCCTTCTCACCCTGGGCGAGACCCAAGGCACCGTCACGGTGGAGGCATCCATAGACGGGACCGCGGAAAAGGTCTCTTTCAGTGCCCAGGGCTATGCCGCGGCGACCCCCCTTACGATCGCCAAATTCTCCGGAGACAATCAGACGGCGCCGGTGGGCCAGGCCATCGCCAATCCCCTGGTGGTGAAGGTCGCCGACATCCGCGGGGACCTCTTGTCGGATGTGGGCGTGACATTCTCCATCCTCTCGGGCGGCGGGAGCCTGTCGGTCACGCAGACCGCCACGACCGACGGCCTGGCCTCCACCAAGCTGACCCTGGGGGCGAACCCAGGCAAGGTCATGGTCCTGGCCTCGGCGCCGGGATTGACGGGGTCTCCCATCACCTTCTACGCCCACGGGGTGCTGCCGGGCGGGACCCTGGGGGACACGGACGGCGACGGCATGCCCGACGATTGGGAAACCCTGCACGGGCTTGATCCCTTGAACCCTGCGGACGCTTCCGGGGATTTTGACAACGACGGGCTTTCCAACTTCCAGGAGTACGCCCGGGGCACGGACCCGAAATCGAGCGACACGGACGGCGACGGCATGCCCGACGGCTGGGAGGTCCAGTACGGGCTCGATCCCCTGAACGCTGCAGACGCCTACGAGGACTGGGACGGCGACGGGGTGTTCAACATCGACGAATACCTCGCAGGGACGATCCCGGTGCCGGCCCAGCATTTCCGCGTGGCTAGGGTCACGAACAACTGGATGGACTTTTACGGCAACGTGACCATCGACGGGGTTCCCGCGGAAAGGGGAGACGAGGTGGCGGTCTTGGACGAGCAAGGCACCGTGTGCGGGCAATTCACCGTCACGACCCCGGGCCAGTACGGCTTCATGCACGTGTACCTGGACGATCCCGCATCCCAGGAGGACGAGGGGGCCCGTCCGGGGGACGAACTGACCTTCCGCATCTGGGACGCGAGCGCCCAGACGGAGCTCAACGTGGCCGTGCAGGTGGTGACCGGCACCCAGCCGCCTTCGTGGACCTTCGACGGGGACATTTCCCATGTGAACCTTACCGGGGCCGGGGCACAGAGCATCCCCTTACGCGCCGGGTGGAACCTTGTCAGTCTCTCGGTCAAGCGGTGCCTCTACGTGGACGGGGTGCCCGGCTATGACGACGGGGCCCCGAATGTTCCCCTGCTGCCGGGGACCGTGGTGGAAAAGGTGAGCAGCATCGCCGATGTGCTGGCGTCCATAGACGGCAAGTACGAGGTGGTGCGCAGCTTCGACGGTGTGGCCCACACGTACGACCCACTCCTGCCCGAGTACAGCGACCTCAAGTACCTGGCAGGCGGGTACGGGTACTGGATCAAGATGCGCAGCGCCGGAAACCTGGAGATAAACGGGCTGCGTGCGGCTGCCGCAGACAAGTTGACGCTCGGCGTTGGATGGAACCTGGTGGGCTACTGGCACCCGGACGTGCAGTACGCGACGGCACCTCCGCTGGTGGATTTCCCGCCGGACGCAGGAGCCGTCCAGGTGGACAGCCTGGGGGACGTGGTCTCGGCCATCGAGGGCAAGTACGCTGTCATGCGCACCTTCGACGGAAAGGCCCACACCTACGATCCGCTTCTGGGGGCTTACAACGACATGGACTACCTGGGCCCCGGGTACGGCATATGGATCAAGATGAAGACCCTGGCCGATCTGTCGTATTGATGCCGACAGGCAGTCTGGCGCCTCCCCGGGCGCCCGAGGCCCGGGCAGCCGCCGGCTTGCCGAGGTTCACAGCCAAGAAAGGACATGTGCCATGGCAGGAAGGACATGCACCAAAAAATACCACCGGAAATTGCTCGCGTTGTCTGCGGCCCTGGTCTTCATCGTCCCGGCCCTCTGCGGGGCGGCGGAGGGCGCCCCGGGCTCCCAGGTGCGCCCCACTCCCTTTTCGATGGATGTCTTCGGAAGCCTGGAGGGGGCGGAGCCGGGGGACATGGTGACCGTGACGGATCCCGACGGCGTCACCTGCGGTGTCTTCGAGGTCCGCAAGGCAGGGGTGTACGGGTTTCTACACGTTTACGGGGACGACCCGGGGACCCGGGAAGACGAAGGGGCCCGTGTGGGAGATGTCCTGACTTTCCACGTCAACGGCGAGCCCCTCTACGGACCCGAGGTCCTGTGGAAGGGCGACGGGCAGCGCCAGCGGGTCGATTTTGCGAGATAGGGGCGTGGCACCGAGGGGTTCAGGGAGAGGGCTGCGGTCGGTCGTGGGGGCGGTGCTCGTCATCACGGCGGTGGTGGGCGGGGCTGTCATGGCCCGGGCGCAGCATTTTCCCGAGCCGACGGATACGGGGCCGTCCTCCTGCTCCTTCGCTGGGGCGTTCCGTGTCAACGGGCAGGAGGCGGGGATTGGAGATGAAGTGGCTTTCTTCAACACCCGTGGAGTTGTGCGCGGACGGTTCGTGCTCTCCGGGAGTCCTGGCCTATACCCGTTTACCGCGGTGTACGCCGGTCAAGAGACGCAAACGGGCGATAGGCTCGAGGTCCGTGTGTGGGACGCTTCCGCGGGGGTGGAATACCGGGGCAAGCGCGTGAAGCTCGCCCCCGGAACTCTGGGCGGCTCCACTACTCCCTCCCCAGTTCCTCCTGTTCTGGGGTCCGACAACGAAAATTACGCCCTCGACATCGACACCATTCCCCACGTTCCGGGCGACCTGGACGCCGACGGCAATGTGGATCTGGCCGACGCGGTCCTGGGCCTGAGAGTCCTTGCCGGTCTGGACGTGCAGGCCGATGCGCCTGCCGGGGTGGACGTGGACGCAGACGGGCGTGTGGGCATGGGCGAGGTCTTGTACATCCTGCGGACAATGGCCGGATTGGGACCGGGCTGAGATCAGGTCGAAAGAACAAATGTCCCCTCAAGCCCCGGCGCTTTGCGACAAGGAGGCAGCAAGTGAGGCACATCCTTAGAACCCGTGGACGACTCGGGCTGTTGGCCCTATCGGTCCTCATGCTTTCCTCGGCCTGGCTGCCCGCAGGGCAAGCCGCCCATTTCCCTTCCCCGACCCCCTCGCCGGTGACCTGTGATTTTGTCGGGCGCATCCTGCTCGACGGCGTGGCTGCCCAACCCGGGGACGAGGTGGCCTTCGTGGACCCCCAGGGCAACGTGTGCGGCGTTTATGTGGTGCAAAGGGCCGGGGAGTATGGGGTGGTCCACGTGTACGGCGACGACCCGAGCACGCCGGCGGTGGACGAGGGGGCAGTGGAGGGCGATGTGCTTTCGGTCCGGGTGTGGGACGCCGCAAAAGGGGTGGAAAGGGCGGGGTCCGACCTCGTGCTCACCCCGGGGCATCCGCCGACGGGTTCGGATTTCTTTGCCGCAACGGTGCCCCCCAGGTGGCAGGAGCAAAAAGGGTTTGCTTTGAACATCGACACACGGACCCATTTCGGTCTGCCTGTGGGAAACCCCTATGTGTGCAACTACCTGGGAACACTCACCATCCTCGGGGCCCCGGCCGCGGTGGGCGACGAAGTGGCCGTGTTCGATTCCCACGGGGTCCTCTGCGGCCATTTCCGTGTCACCAGACCGGGCGAATACGGCGTGCTCCAGGTTTACGGCGATGACCCGGCCACCGGGGATGTACGGGAAGGGGCCTCCGAGGGGGGCACCCTGCGTTTCATGGTGTGGGACAAGAGCACCGGTGTGCAGCGCGAGGGGGCGGTCACCCCGGGCACGCCCCTGGGTTCTTTCGCGGCGTCGGCGCCCGTACCGGTGTGGCACAAGGACGCAGGATACGTCCTGAACATCGATGTGGCCTACGAGTACCAGGCCGTTTCCCTTTCCCCCGCGGTCTCCGAGCCCCTTGCCGGAAGCCCTCTCACCCTTTCCGCGGCTTACAACGTGAGCGATGGGGCCACAGGCTTGCAGGGTCTTGTCGTCCGGTTCCACTATGATTCTTCGAACCTGGAATTCACCGGCTTTGCCGATGTGTTTCAGGGGGGGCTCACCGCCCAGCAGAACGAGCCCGCAAACGACACGCAGGACCTGGATCAGAATCCCAACACCGACAAGTACGTGTACCTGGCCTGGGGCGGCGGCTCCTGGCCCGGCCAGGCCCTTGCCTTGAAGCTGGCCGATCTCCGATTCACGGTCAAGGCCACGGCGAATCCGGGTGTGACACGGGTCAACACGGTGATCGAAACCGTTTCCCCGGGTTACGAGGCGAGCGCTTCGGATGCGGTGCTCACCGTCCGGAACCCGGCCGGAACCCTGAAGGGGCGGGTGGTGTATGGGGGCAGCGCCCGCGGACTCTACTACGTGGGCGCCTGGCCCGCGACGGTGGGATCCGGGTGGAAAGAAGCCCCGCCTGCAAGCCTCACGGTGAGCAGCGACGGGACGTACCTGCTGCGCCTCACCCCGGGCACCTACGTCCTTGCTGCCTACCGGGACACGGACGGGGGGGGAGACCTTGACGCCGTGGACGTGGACGACAACGAGCCCTGGGGCTTTTACACGGTGACCATGGGACCGGGGGGCCAGAACGGCCAGCCCACCCCCGTGGACCTTGCCTCCGATGCCGTGCACACCCTGGAGTGGACCCTCTACGACTGGCCGTATTTCAAGACCGCGGATGTTGCCAGAAACCTTTTTCCCGAAAGCGGGCAGGCCGATGCCATTCCCCGTGGAGAGGCCCTTTGGGCAGAGGCCCTTGTGGACTACCGGCCCGGTGTGGGGAGTGTGAGCGCGGTGACGGTGTCGGGCCCGAGCATCGAGGGGCAGGCCGTTCTCAAGGACGACGGCCTGCTTCCGGACGCGACCGCGGGAGATGGAAGGTTCACGGGCTGGGTGACGCCCACCGCGGCCCTGGGTCCGGGGCCCTATACGTTCCGGGTGACGGCCAATTCCCTTGTGCGGGAAAGAAGCGAAGCGCTCGGGGGGCAGGCCGTCACCCTGCCGCAAAGGAGTGCTCCCGGCAGCTACACGACGGTAAGAACGGCCACCTTTGAATGGACCGCCGTGCCCGAGGCCCAGGGCGGCTACGGGCTCCATGTGCTTGTGACGGGCGCTCCCACACAAGCGGGAGACTATCTGCTGGAAAGGCGGTCCATCGGCGTCGCGTCTTACACCCTCGGGGCCGGGGACCCTGCCCTTGAGGAAGGGGCCACCTACCACTGGTACGTCACCGCGACGGACGGCACCGGGGACACCATCAGCTACAGCACCTTGGGGCGGTTCACCGTGGACACCCTGGCACCCGTAGTCGCCCAGGTGCAGATGAACCCGGCAAGCCCCGTGCGGGCAGGTCCCGTGGCCTTTTCCATTGAGCTCGGCGAGCCCATGGATCACTCCCAGGCCCTGAGCGTTTCCTTCGGCTCGCCGGAAAAGACGGTGTCCGGGGGTTTCACCGGCCCCGGCCTCTGGGAGGGAAGCTACACCGTCGAGACGGGATACGACGGCGCCCAGACCCTTTACATTCGCGGAGGACAGGACCTGGCCGGGAACGTGCTCGCGCAGGACGCATCCCGCTCCTTTGTGATCGACACGGTGAAACCGTCCGTGGACCAGGTGGTTATCGCCCCGGCGAGCCCGATGTCCGCGGGGGAGGCCACATTCACCGTTTCCTTCACCGAGCCCATGAATGAGGCCGCTCCTCCTGCCGTTTCCTTCGGGACCCCCGAAAAAAAGGTGACGGGTCTTTTCGAAAGCCCCACGCTCTGGAAAGGACGCTACCAGATCCAGTCCGGGCAGGACGGAGATTACTTTGTGAAGATCGCAGGGGCCGCGGACCGGGCGGGCAACGTCATGGATCCGGACGCGACGCACCCGTTCGTGGTGGACACCTTGGCGCCCGTGCCGCCCCAGGTGGCGCCGGTCCAGTCACCCACCACCGCGTCTCAGCAGGTCGTTCAGGGAACCAAGGAAGCGGGGGCCGCCATCCTTTTCGGAGGGCAGGAGGTGGTGGGTCACACGCCGGGCACCGACTGGGAATACAACGTGTTGCTGGAGGACGGGACGAACCATCTCGTGTTCGTGGCCATGGACCCAGCCGGCAACGTGAGCGGACCGAGTGCCGTGGACATCGTTTACGACAACATGGCGCCCCCTGCGGTCGGCACGCTGGTTACAAAGGGCAGTGGAGACGGCACGCGGGTGCTGCTGGACTGGAAGGGATACGACGAGGCCGCTGCCGGGGACGTGGCGTATTACCGCATCTATTCGGAGCCCCAGCCCTTCACCACCATCGCCACCTCCATGGTTCCCAAGGCCACCGTCAACGCCGGGACCTTCGCCTATCAGATGACGAAGCTCGTGGAAGGGACCACCTACCATTTTGCCGTGGTGGCCGTGGATACCCGCGGAAACGGCGAAAAGACGGTGGTGTCGGTCCCCGGAATCCCCAGGGACACCCAGCCCCCGGAAGAAGTGACCGCTGTGCGCGCATCCTGCGTGGACGGGGGTGTCGTCCTCGCCTGGACCGCCAGCAAGGACTCGTACGGGGACCTCAAGGAGCAGAGGGTATATTTCAGGAACGAGGAGACCGGATCGGTGGTCCCCAAAGGGACCCTGTCTTTCACCAAGACGGGTCTTTTTCCGGCAACCGCCTATGCCTTCCGCATCACGACCATGGACACCAAGGGCAACGAGAGTTCCGGGGTGGTGTTCACTGCGACGACCTACCTTCCTCACCCCACCGGTCTTTCGGCCCGCACCGACGACACCTTCGTGGACCTCACCTGGCAGGCCCTCGATGCACCGCAGCTTTCCCATTACAATGTCTACGTGCAAGGGGCGCCCTTTGACACCGTGGGCGGGCTCTCGCCGGTCAAGAGCGGTGTGAAGACAACTGCGGCCCGGGTGAGCGGCCTGGTGAACGGGACCACCTACTATTTCGCCGTCACCGCCGTGAATGCCAACGGGTGCGAGCAACCCCAGGTGACCCCCATATTCGCCGCGCCACACGAGGACATCGTGCCTCCGGTTCTCAGCGATGTCACCGCGAGCGGCAAGTCGGTGACCGAAGGGATGCTCGTGGACCGAAGGACGGTTTTCAGCGTCCGGGCCACGGACGCGAAGTCGGGCATGAGCCGCGTGTCGTTTGCCGTAGATGGAACGATTCGGTTCACGGACACCGACCATGGGGACGCCTTTTACACGTTCGAGTGGGATGTGCTTCCAGAGGCCGACGGTCCCCACACTGTGACCATCACGGCCTACGACGCCCTGAACAACGAGGCAATCCTTCAGATCGGCGTGAACCTGCAACTGGCTCCTCCCCGGGCGCCGCTCATCACCCAGCCGACGGGGGGTCTATTCAACACTCCGGTGGTGACCGTGGCGGGCAGTGCGGAAGAGGGAAGCAGGGTCACCCTTCTCATAAACGACAAAGCGGTGGGGGACCCCCAGGATGTGGGGCCTGACGGGGGCTTTTCCATACCCGTGACCCTGGTGGAAGGACAAAACCGGATCCAGGCCACGGCCCAGCACCGGGGCGGGCTGAGTCCCAAATCCCAGACGGTCATGGTGAACCTGGACACCGGTCCCCCGGAAGCCCCGCGCAACTTGGAGGCCCAGTCCCTGGCAGGCGGCGAGGTGGCTTTCTCGTGGACGGCCCCTGCCACGGGGGAAGTGCCTTCGGGATACAACCTGTACAAGGCGGCAGGCGCCTTCACGTCCACGGACCAGGCGGCAAGAGTGAACGCAGGCCCCGTCGCCCAGCCGCTTTTCTCCACCATGTTCGTGGCCGACGGGACCTTTTTCTTTGCCGTCACCTCGGTGGATGCCGCGGGCAACGAGTCGGGCCTGTCCAACCTGGTGACCGCAGTGGTGGACGCCACGCCCCCCTCGCTGACCCTGGCCGTCTTCACGGCACGGGGCAACCACCTGGACGGCGTGTACGGAACGGGGATCGTGGATGCGGAGGTGACGGTGAGCGAGCCACTGTTAACCGATCCCTTCGTGAGCCTTGCCATACCCGGTGCGGCTCCCCTGGCGATCCGATTGATCCGGATCACCGACACCCTGTACAGGGGAGATTTCCAGATCGGCTCAGCCACTCCCAGCGGCACGGGGACGCTCATCTTCTCGGCCAGGGACAAGGTGGGAAACCGGGGAACCGTTGTCTCGGCACCGGTGAAAAACCTGGTGATAGACACCGCGGGGCCCCGGGTGACCGACCTTGTGGTGGAGCCCGGTGAGCCCATCCGCAACGATCCTGTGAACCCCGTGGAGGTGCACGTGACGCTCACCCTCGACCAGGCCGTACGGGTGGGGATCGCCCCGTACCTCGCGTACACCACCAGGGGAAGTGTGGTGGCCACGGAGATCCTCGACCTGGAAAAGGACCCCGGTGAGGACCGCATATGGCGGGCTGTTTTCACCCTTTCGGCCGAAGAGGGGCAGCAGCAGGGAGATTATGTACAGTTCGTGTTCCACGGCGAAGACGACCTTTTCAACGAAAGCTCCGTCATCACGTGCCAGAGCCGCTTCGAGCTGTACCAGGGAGGGCTGCCGCCCTTCGGGATCCCCACGGGTTTGAAGGCCCGAGCCCTTTCCGCGGGCAGGGTGCACCTGACGTGGAACGCCGTGGAAGGTGCGGCCGGCTACACGCTCTACGTGAAGGGGCCGGGGGACCCGGAATGGGTCCCCTATGGCGACGGATCGCCTCTCACGGTGACCGAGTGGACCGGAGCGCCCGGTGAGGACGGGCTGTACCGCTTTGCCGTGACCAGTCTGCGCCAGGTGGGTGCGCAGGTGGCGGAAAGCGCCCCGACCGCTGCTCAGGAGGTGGTGACCGACAGTCGGGCACCCGGCCCGCCGGAAAACCTGACCCTTCTCATGCTGGGAAGCGGGATCCGCGCCTCATGGATCCCGCCCTCCGGTGAGGTCCCCGCCACCTACAGGCTCTATAGGGCCGCGGACGAGTCCACGACGGTGGAGGGGGCCAAGCTCGTGGTCACCAATGTCGCGGGCACGGTGGCCATGGATTATGGACCCACGGCCGCTCAGCGCCATTACGCGGTGACCGCGGTGGACGCCGTAGGCAACGAATCGGGGCCGAGCAACTGGGCCTATCAGAACGTGGACCTGCTGCCTGTGGCCTCCCTTTCGGTGGTCCAGGCAAACGGCCAGGCGCCCCAGCTCACCTGGAGCCACCCCGGGGGGCAGACCATTTCGGGCTACGACCTTTACCTGGAAGGGACAGCGGGCCCGGTGATCATTTTGGAAAATGCCGGCGTCACCACTCACGTGGACACGGGTTTCGGCCAGAGCGAGAGGGCCTACACCGTCAAGGCCGTGGACAACGAGGACAACCGGAGTGTGGGAAGGACCGCCTTCCTTCCGGCCCTGCGCATGTCCCTGCCCGCGGATGCGATCCTGTACAGGGGGCTCATAGCACGCCTTCCCGTTGCCGTGAGAAACCAGGGGAGCCGAACGGCGCTTGTCAACCGGCTCGAGACAACCATCGGGGGTAAGACCTTTGCCTCCCAGGCTTTTTCCGTGGCTGGGGGAAAAACGGAAAACGTCGAGCTGGTGGTGGGGGGCGATCCGGCCCTCGAGGCCACGGTGCCGGTCACCTTCACGGTGGTGCTGGAGCCGGAACAGGGGACCTCGGTGCGGATAAGCGAGGTCGGGACCCTCTCGGCACAGGACCGGTCCCTTCCCCTGGATGTGTTCAACGAGACCCTGGTGCGCGGAAGCATGGCCAGCGTATCCTTTTCCCTGCACAACACGGGACCGGAGCCCCTGGAGCTCCTGACGGCCTCGCCGGGAGGAGCCGCCTCGAACGAGGTGCGGGTGAAAGTCCTGGACGGGGACGGCAACCTGATCAACCAGGCGGCCCTGAAGCAGACCCAGGGGGAAATGATCACCCAACTCACCAACGGGGGGGCCCTTGCCACCGTGCCGGCCGGGGGGTTTTTCACCTCCGATGCCATCCTGGTGCACCTGCCCCTGTCTTCACCCGAAGAAGTGGTGCTCGCCGTGGAAATCGACAGGGCCCACTACCACTACGGCTGGCCGGACCACATCGCGCTCACGGGCCCCGGGGGGGGGATCTGGCTGCGGGCGAGGAAGAGTTCCACCCTCATCGATACGGTGTACCGGGCCCAGGTGGACGCGGTGGAGCCCGCTGCTGCCATCGTGGGACAGACCATGGCCATCAGGGGAAAGGCCCTGGACAGGGACACGGACCTTCCCGTGGCCGGGGTGCCCGTGAAGGTGGGGGTCTCGGTGAATCGGTTCGACCGTTTCTACGAGGTGTTCACGGGCGATGACGGGTCGTTCAGTCTGGACTTCAGACCCTTGGCCGGTGAGAACGGCACCTACCTGACCTGGGCCGTGCACCCGGACGTGAAGGACAAACCGGTTCAGCAGCAGTTCACCGTTTCCAGCCTCTATTTCAGCCCGACCCTTTTCGAGCTGGAGGTGTTGAGGCAAAACGACGGCTCTTTTCCCGTCCGGGTCACCAACCACGGGGGCACGGATCTGCACGCAGTGGCCCTGGTGTATCGGGCCGCGGACCAGCCGGGCCGGATCCTCGACGCTGAGCTGCAAGTGGGGCTTCCCCAGCCCACGGATCTTGCAGCGGGGCAGTCGGTCGATCTTTCTTTCACGATCACCGGCACCGAAGGGGCCGTGGAAAAAGGGGAGATCGTCCTTGCCGTTGTGAGCGACGAAACACCGGGCACCCAGTGGGGACGGGTGCGTGTGGCCTACACCTTTTTCGAGCCCCAGCCGCGGCTCACCTATTACCCGCGCTACGTGCAGGCGGCGCTCCATCCCGGGGGCAAGGACCTGGAGACCGTGACCATCGAAAACCAGGGACTGGCCGCTCTCAAGAACGTGCGGCTCAGCCTGGTGCCCGGGGCCCAGAGTCCCCCGTCGGACTGGATTCTGCTCAACGTGAACGCGACGCCCGGGGACCTGGAAGCCCGTGGAAAGCTGGAGATCCCCATAAGCTTCAGCCCGACCAATGACGCCGCCGCGGGTGAGTTCGAGTACCTGCTGCGTGTGGCCAGCGACAACGCTCCCACCGAAACCATTCCCGTGTATGCGAAGGTCACGCTCCTTCCGCAGCCCGGTGAGGCGGCTCCCGGTGGCAGTGCCCTTTTCCACGTGGTGAACCTTTACTACGACGGGCAGACCAACCTCGGGCTTGCCGGGGCCCGTGTGACCCTCCAGAATGCCGACGACGTGAACCTGACGTTCACGAAAACCACGGCGGCGCCGGGGCACGCCACCCTCGGACCCGGAGAAGCCGTCTTTGAGGGCCTTCCCGAAGGAAGATACAATTACAAGATCACCTATACCGGGCACAGCGATTACACCGGCTCCATCTCGGTGAAGCAGCGCAGCATCGCCTCGGAACAGGTCTATCTTTCCAAACAGCTCGTGACCGTGGAGTGGGAGGTGACGCCGGTCGTCATCCAGGACAGGTACGAGATCAAGCTGACGGCCACCTTCGAGACCAACGTGCCGGCCCCGGTGGTGGTCATGGAGCCCATGACGGTGAACCTGCCTGACATGGAGGCGGGGGCGGTGTTCACGGGCGAATTTCGCATCACCAACCACGGCCTGATCCGGGCCAAGAACCTCACGGTGGAGATGCCCGACTCCGATGCGTATTTCACCTACGAGCTGCTCGGGGCCGTTCCCGAATACCTGGAGGCCAAGCAGCAGATCGTCCTGCCGTACCGTGTGACGTGCCTCGCCAGGCCGGGAGAGGGCGAGGGGGACGCGGGAGGCGGTGAGGGGGGAGGAGGCTGTCCCCACGCCAAGTATGTTTGCGTGAACTTCACCTACAATCCGTGTCCGGGCATCCCCTCCATGGAGGTCAACGGCAGACTGTGCGGTTGGTACATTTATTTTACCCCCGGCTGCTCTCCCTCCGGCGGGTCTCCACCCCGAATATACGTTCCCCCCCCGCCTCCCAGAGTGACGGAAGTGGTGCGCGTTTCAGGCACCTCAGGCGGCTGGGGTGGCGGCTGGGGCGGCGGCTGGGGCGGCTGGGGCTCCGGGTCGGGTTCCAGCCAGCCGGTGAAAGGGTTCCGGTGTCCTCCCCCGTGTGATCCCAACGAGCCGTGCAACACGTGCTGCCAGCTCATGTACGGGCCCGGGATGGCCAGGGGGTGCGGCGGGGAGGGCGACGAGGGGGGCGATCCGCCCATGTTCGAAGGAAACTGCGGAGCCGGTTCCGGCGGCTCCGAGGAGACGGCCTCCAGCATCAACCTGGTTAAAGGCACCTACCAGGACCATGTGCAGGACCTTCTGGTGCGCTACGGCCGACTCACCGCCTGGGTGGCCCGCAGCCTCCGGGGAAGGGGCCCGTGGAAATTCGTCGATCTGGACGCCGGGCTTTCCAAAGGCCAGCGGCCCATCTACTACACCGGTGGGATCAACGACACGCAGGTTTATGCGGCCGCCGCCCAGGATGCCGGCCGCAGCCTTGCCGCCGAGACTGGGCCGCCCCCCTACCTGGAGGAGCTGAACCGGGTCGTGGACGACAAGTGGACCATTTACAAGGACGGCGTGGCCTACGCCTCAGGGGGCGTCCTGCCCGGAGACACCACGCCTCCCGAGGGGGCAACGGCCCGCAACTTCGTGTTCAAGAACGGTCCCTACACGCTGCGGACCCTGGGGGGATACTACGGCACGGAGCAAGGGGCTGAGGACCTTTTCGGTTTCGGCCGCTACTATCGGTGTGACGGTTTCCTGTGGCAGGACCCCAAGGGGTTGTGGAAAAAATACGATGCCAAGGGAAGGCTCATCGCGTACGGCAACGGCGACCCCGGCACCTCCCGGCGCATCACCCTCCAGTGGCTGGAGGATCGCCTGGCCTACGTGTACGGACCCGACGGACAAAAGGTGTTCGCCTACAGGTACGACGCGGGGTCCGTACGGCCCAGCAAGGTGGTGCAGTTCGCCGGGGACGGGACGGAAGTGGGGTCGGTGGCTTATACCTGGTCCGCGGACAAGCTGGTCAAGGTTACCGATGTGTTGGGCGGGTTGTGGACTTACGCCTACGACGGCGAAGGCCGGATCGTTTCCAAGACCCAGCCGGGCGGCCGCAGGTACACGATGAGCTACGACACCTTCGACTCGGTTCTCGTGCAGAATTTTTACCAGGCGGACCCCGAGGGCGGCCCGGACGTGCTCGCAGAGCGGATGGATTTTTCCTACGAATACGACACCGTGCGCCAACAGTACAGGACCACGGTGGAGAATCTCAAAGGCAAGGTGACCGAGTACACGTTCGACCGCCAGGGAAGCCTGACGGAGAAGCGGGTGGACGGGGACCTTGTCCGGCGTGTCAGCATGGACCGGGACAAGCGCGTGAAGATCATCCGCGACGGGGCCGGATTCACCAGGACCGAGCGATTCACCGATTTCGGTGCGATAAGGAGCGTGGAGTTTCCCGACGCAACGACGTTCCAGGCCCGCTACACCAGCACCTATGTGCGGCCGGTGGAAGTGATCAACCGCGTGGGCATGGTCACCCAGATGCAGTACGACGGGGGAGGGGACCTCTCCCGGCTCACCGAGGCCGTGGGAACGGGTGCAGAAAGAAGCATCGGCTACGGGTACGACGGGCAGGGGAACCGGGTGCGCATAGAAAAGCCGGGCGGCGTCGTGGTGACCAAGGAGTTCGACGCCGATGGCCGGGTCGTTCGGATCGTCGAGCCCGAGGCAAAGGTGACCGAGTACGCATACAACGAACTGGGCAAGGCTTGGTCCGTGACCGGTCCGGGAGCGACAAGCACTGCTTACGCATACGATACGGCCGGAAGACAGACCGCGGTGATCGAAAAGGTGGAAGAGGACGTGTTCCTCACCACCGAGGTCGCCTACGACGCGTTCGGGAATCGAACCCAGGTGGTTTTCCCGGATGGAGAGGGGCTTGCCTTTGCCTACGATGCGGTCAACAGGCTCACAGGCGTCACGCGCCTGGACGACGGCACGCCGGTCAAGACCATAAACTACGCGGTGGATCATGTGCACAAACAGACGGTCAAGACCGAGACCGATGCGTCGGGAAAGACCGAGACGTTCCTCTACGACACCCAGGGACGGCTCGTGCGCGCCGTGGACGGCACGGGTCACCAGACCCATTTCGAATACCCGCAGGGACAGGACGTGTGCCGGGGCCAGGACGAGGCACAAGATGTGGGCATGAGGGGGGCCGGGCCCCTTGGCAGCGTGGGGAACCTGCAAAGCGGGGAGCTGGAGGGAGGCTGCACCGGCGCGTCGAGGATAGCGCCCGTCAAGGTGATCCGGCCCGACGGCCTGGAGACGACGCTGACTTACGATGCGGACGGAAACAGGACTTCCCAGACCGACTCCAAGGCCGGCACCACGGTGGTGCGGTCTTTTGATTACAACGCCGCGGAAAAGGTCACGCGCTTTGTGGATGGGCTCGGAAGGACGACCTCCTTCGCGTACGATCCCCTGGGCAGGCTCACTGCCAGGATCGACGCCCTGGAAGGGCGGCTGGTTCTGGGTTACGATGGGCGGGACAACCGGACCGGCCTCACCGACGAGGCAGGCAAGCGGACCACCTTTGCCTTTGACGGTGCCGATCGCCTCACAGGGTGGACCGATCCACTGGGCGCGTCCGTGCAGTACGCGTGGGACGATGCCGACAACCTTGTGACCGCAACGGACCGCAACGGCCGGCGCCTGGTCTACACCTACGACGGGAAGGGCCGGATGACGGGTTACAGCACCTTCCCCGCCGGTGCCCAGAGCCCTGCCAAGACGGTGGCGTTCACCTACAACGGGTTCCATCAACCCCTTTCCTACACGGACGGGACGGTGAGCGGGACGCTGACCTACGACTACCTGCACCGGAAAACAGGGGAAACCGTGACGGTGACGAGAGCCGGGAAAGAGGCGAGCAGCTACACCCTCGCCATGGGCCTCGACGCCAATGGGACCCTGCACACGTTGACCCATCCGGACGGGAGCGCTTACACCTACCTTTACGACGACGCCAATCGGCTCACCCACATCGTTCTGCCCGACGAGGCGGGGAGCATCGTGTACACCCGCACGTGGGAAAAGGTGACCGGCATCGCGATTCCGGGAGACGTCACCGTCAACCGGACCTACGACGACCTGGGGCGCCCGGCGACCGACACGGTGGCCGGCAGCGGCGGCACCCTCCTGAGTCTGGCGTATGCCTACGATTTGGAAGGGAACGTGACGGGCTACAGCGCGGGGCAGGAGACACGCAGCTACACCTACGATGCCCTGGACCGGCTCACCGAGGAAGAATCCGGGGGGACCGCGGTCGGTTACACCTACGATGCGGTGGGCAACCGGACCGGGGTGACGGGGAGCGGGGACCCTTGGGTGCACAACGACGGCCACCAACTCACGGCCATCGGCGCGGACACCTTCGCCTACGACGCCCATGGGAACATGATCCGCAGCACCCGGTCCGGCGTCGTGAGGGATTTCGTGTACGACGAACAGAACCGCCTGGTGCAGATGCGCGAGGGAGACACCATCCTGGGCGCCTACGCCTATGATCCCTACGGCAGGCGTGTCCTCAAGCAGGTGGGAGACCGGATCACCACCTATGTGTACGCAGACCAGGGATTGCTCGCCGAATTCGACGGCGAGAACAATCTTGTCCGCAGCTACGGGTATCTGCCCCGTTCCAAGGAGGGCACGGCGCCGGTCTTCATGCGCACGGCGGACGGCGCCTTCTATTTCTACCACCTGGACCACCTGGGTCGGCCGGTGCTCATGACCGACGCCGCGGGGACCGTGGCGTGGCAGGCGCAGTACGACGCCTTCGGTTCTGCGAACGTCACGGTGGAGGCTGTTCTGAACAACCTGCGGCTTCCCGGTCAGTACTACGACGCGGAAACGGGCCTGCACTACAACCACCACAGGTACTACGACCCCACCCTCGGCCGTTACATCAGTCCCGATCCTTTCGGCCCGGGTGTGGGCGCATCCAACCCGTACACCTATGCGGCGAACAACCCGTTACGGTTCATCGATCCCGAGGGAATGGCCAGCCTGGCCCTTGGGCAGTTCGAGGAGGTGAATCACTCCGATCGGTTCATGCCGACCCCCGAGGACCTTCAGAACGTGCTCACAAAGGGGCCGAAGGGGGCCCTGAAGGATTACCTCGACAGGTTCATGCCCGAGGTGGGTGCGGACATCAACTGGGACAACCCGCTCAATCCGTGCGTGGAGCTGAAAGCCAACGGCTACCCCGCCGTGGAGTTCAGCGCCTCTTTCTCGGCAAGGGCTTATCTTGCCTGGCTCATCTGCAACCTGACGGGCGGGTGGTAGGTGGCGGCAGCCGTACGCACAGCGCGGCTTGGGTTGCCCGTCGTCCTGGCGGCACTCCTTGCCCTGGCCGGGGCGGGGGACGCATGGGCGGGACCCGGTGACCTTTTCAGGGAAGCGGAGGAGCTGAAGGCGGCGGATGCGGGGCGCCACACACTGGTGGATGTGCGCCCGGCATCCCTATTCGCGGCCTATCACATACCGGGCTCCATAAACGTGGAGCCCTTTGCGTTGAAAACCAATCCATTTTTCCGGCGAAAAGAAGTCGTCCTGGTGGCGGAAACCCTTTCCCTTTGCAGGCTGTTACAGATTCGGGAGAACCTGAAGACCCATGGGTTCGCCCAGGTGCGCATCCTGCGCGGGGGCGTCACGGCGTGGGAGCCCCTTTCCAACAGGGACGCCCTGGCGGTGGTGACCAAGTATCTCCTGCAAGGGGCACGGGAGTGCCGAGAGATATCTCCCGTCGTTCTCGACCTTCGCGACGAGAAGGCTTTTGCGCAAAGGAGCCTTCCCGGCGCCATCAACCTTCCCTTCGGCAAGCGGAGTGGGGAAGGTACAGAACCTTTCTTGAAAAAGGCCGAAAGGGTCCTCGATCCCCAGGCGGGCAGGGACCCTGCACGGCCCCTTGTGCTGGTGGACGACCGGGGGGCTTTGCCCCGGCTTCTCGTGCTGCCCTTCAAGAAGGAGCAAAGACCCTTTACCTTTTCCCTGCAAGGCGGCACAAGGGATTGGTTCCTGGAGCAGGATTACCCTCCGGGCGAGGGCACCACCCAGGACGGGAGCGCGGGGTCCGGGCAGTGCGGCTCGTGTCCTTGAGGCGCGGGAAGAGGCAGAGAAGCATGCCCCAAAGGACCCTTCCGATCGTCCTTGCCGTCCTCGCGTGCGCGGGTCTCGTGCTCTGGGCCGGGCTTTCCCATTACCGCAGGACCTCCGGGCCGGAAGAGCCGGCCACCACACTCCAGGCCTATTGCGACGAGCGCCCGGACTGGAAGGACTGCTACGAGGCCCACTACGCATCCCTCCAAGGGACCGAAACCTTCGCGTTTGCGCCCGCAACCGCGGCTGCGGGGGTGGTGACACGCCACCTGCGGACCCGGTACACCTTCCAGAACCTGGAAAGCCGCGGAGCTGAGCGGTTCGATCTGTGGTGCTACCTTCCGGCGGCAGGCATCGGGGGGCAGCACCTTGTGGGGGTCAAGCTTTCCCAGCCCGGAAAGCTCGCCGCCGATTCCGTGGGAAACCGCATTGTCTTGTGCACGTTCCGGGACCTCGCCCCCTTCGAGACGCGCATCCTGGAGGTCCTTGTTTCCGTTCTGCTCACCGACATGACCGATCCCGTCGGGCTCCCTCCTTCTTTCTACCTTTCCGAGGAGAGGCTCGTGGAAGTCGGGCACCCGGAGGTTGCAGCGGTCGCCGCCACACTGCGCGGCCCCACGCCCGTCGAGACGGCGCGCAGCGTCTTTCAATGGGTCAGGCAGCACGCGAGGCCCCTGGGCTTCGACGGCCGGGACCACGGGGCCCTGTGGGCCTTGCGAAACGGCGCGGGTGACTGCACGGAGATGGCCTTTTTGTTCACGGCCCTGTGCCGGGCCTGCGGCATTGCCGCCCGAACCCTCACCGGCTACGTGACCGACCGGGACCGCGTGGTGGGTGCCCAGGACGTGCACAATTGGGCCGAGTTCTACGAACAGGGCCGCTGGCACCTGGCGGACCCCTACTACGGGCAGTTCAAGACGAACGCAAAGGACCGTGTCGGGGTGGAGATCTTCCGGGGCGAGCACCGCAATCCCATGGGGGAATACCATGGGTACCGGTTCGAGGGGTACGGTGCCCGGTTCAAGGTGAAGAAGGGGTGAGGGGCTCGGGCCGGGAGCCGCCCGAGACTTGCCCGTCCTTGCGGCAAAGCCCCGCCCCTTGCTCCGTCTTCACCTGGGGGCCGCGTACGAGGGGGCGTTCGGGGATGTCTTCCCCTTGAGGTGTTCGTGGTAGTACCGATAGGTGAGGGGTATACCCTCCCGGAGCACCTCGGAGGCCAGGGCATCTCCCACAAAGATGGTGTGGGTTCCCAGGTCGATCTCGTTGAACACCCTTGCCTCCAGGACGGACAGAACGTGCTCGGTGATCAGCGGCGCCCCGGTGATACCCTTCTTGAAACTCACCTTGGCGAACTTGTCGTAATCCCTCCCCGACCGGAATCCGAAGGGCCCCATGAAGGTCAAGGGGACCGTTTGATCCAGAACCGCTGCCGCGAACACCCTGCTCTTGGATATGAATTCGTGGGTGAGGTTCTTCTTGTTGATGATCACCGCGACCCGTGCAGGGTCGGACGTTACCTGGATGACGGTGTTGACCAACTGGCCGTTGTGACGTTCCCCATCCAGAGACGTGACGATATAAAGTCCGTAACTGAGGTCTCTGAATACCTTGCTGTCCAGTGCGCTCATGGTGTTGTTCTCCTTCCGCAGGCATAACGCAGCGCGTTGAATCGACGCGACTGCTCTCGCACAGTGGGAATTTGCCCCGCAATCGAGAAAGCCGCAGCAAATGCCTGGATTCGCTCACGGCCTAGAGGGTGCCGGGTGGTACTGCCGCCTGAAGGTCGGCCTCCCGGTTTCTTCAAAGACGCGGGATATAAAGCCCGATCCTCACCGATCATCCTTAAGAAAATGTCCTTCCTGATTTGATTGCCTCCGTGTAGTTCTCCGAATCCGACGCTGTCGCCCTTCGTGCGCATCGGCACCGGGACGACCTGGTTACAACTGCGCTTTAAACGCTTCGTCCGGAGAAGACGGCGCCAGATCTAATCGTAAGGCGAGGAGATTGGTATGTTTCACCTCCTCTGGCTCTGCAAAGCGAACGACTCAGAGTTCTTGCCGCGCGAGGCCGAGGCGAAAAGTCGAGTTCCACTGAACCCTTTCGCACGCCGCTCCATTGACCCGGCGGATCAGGCATATGGAAATTTACTCCCCGAGCCGTAAGCCTTTGTGGCCACTATAGGCAGGATCGAGCTCAGGTTCAACGACAAAATGAAGTGCCGAGTTGGGCGTTGCAGCCAGCGGGCACCAACCGGAGTTGCCTGAAGGTGCAGCAACGCTGACTGTGGGGACCGGAGAGAAGTCAGTGGGTTTCATGGGCTGCCTCTGCGTTCTCGATGGATTGCTCCGCTGAAGAAATAGGAAACACTAAGGACGGGGACACCTCCACGCGTGCCTTCTACGAAGGGACGCCGGAAGCAACCTTAAAGGGTGCCAATGCAAAGCCCCGTCCTATGGGCGGGGATTAAGCGCCGGTTTACTTCTGATTGCCACAACGACAAGGAGCACAAATGGGAACGACCGACAACGGATCTACCGACTCTGTTTTTCATGGAATTGCTGTCAGGACCCATTTGCCCTCTGTCGAGAAGGGGGGCGCACCTTGACACACCTGGGTGATTTGCCTATAGTTCACGGTCAGTTTCGAAAACCGCTTCCTTGTTTCCCAACGCGCACAAGCGGGAACCAAGAAGGGTTGACGCCGCCGCCAGGAGCTTTTGCCGAAAGTGGTCAGGTGTTCGGCGCTGAGGGACCAAGGGGGGGACCAAGGGTTCCGAGTAAGACAGGCAAGCAGAGAGGGTTTTTCCATGGTGAGAGTGGGATTCATAGGATGGCGCGGGATGGTGGGGTCCGTACTCATGGATCGCATGCGGGCGGAAAACGATTTCCATGGGTTCGAACCGCTGTTTTTTTCTACGTCCCAGGCGGGGGAGCAGGGCCCGGACATCGGCCACGGCCCGTGCCTGCTCGAGGATGCCATGGACGTGGGAAAGCTGTCGGCCATGGACGTGCTGGTGAGCTGTCAGGGAAGCGACTACACAAAGGATGTGTATCCCAGACTGAGAAGCGCGGGCTGGAAGGGGTTTCTCATAGACGCTGCCTCCGCCCTGCGTATGGAGCCGGCAAGCGTCATCGTCCTGGATCCCGTCAACCGCGACGTGATAGACAGGGCCCTGCAATCCGGTGTCAGGGACTTTATCGGCGGCAACTGTACGGTGAGCCTCATGCTCATGGCCGTGGGCGGCTTGTTCCGCAAAGGATATGTGGAATGGGTCTCCTCCATGACCTACCAGGCGGCCTCCGGTGCGGGGGCCAAGAACATGCGTGAGCTTGTGGCCCAGATGGCGGCCATCGGCCGGGGGGCCCTGCACCTGGTGGAGGATCCGCAGTCCGCCATCCTCGATCTCGACCGTCAGGTGCTCGACACCATGAAGGAAGAGGCTTTCCCGCTGACTCATTTCGGCGCGCCTCTGGCCGGAAGCGCCATTGCCTGGATCGACAGCCCCATGGAAACGGGCCAGACCCGGGAAGAGTGGAAAGGGTACGCCGAGACCAACAAGATCCTGCAAACGGAAAGACCCATTCCCATAGACGGGATCTGCGTCCGGATAGGGGCCATGCGCTGTCACAGCCAGGGCCTTACCATCAAGCTGAACCGGGATATTCCCGTCGACGACATACGGGACATCCTTCTCGAGGCCAACCAATGGGTCCGGTTCGTTCCCAACACCAAGGCGGACACCCTGAGGGATTTGACCCCCGCGGCGGTTTCCGGGACCCTCCTTGTGCCCTTTGGAAGGCTCAGAAAACTCAACATGGGGCCCGAGTACGTCACACTGTTCACCGTCGGGGATCAGCTTCTCTGGGGGGCTGCGGAGCCGATTCGCAGGATGCTGCGCATCGTGCTCGAGCATGTTTCGTCCTGAGCCCTCACGCGGATGGGGCGGACGACAGGAACATCCAAGTCCCCCCTTGCCCCTCCTTCAACAAAGGTGGCAAGGGGGGGTTTTTGTTTCCAAGGCCTGCCTGTTCATGCTTGGGACCCCGAGGCGAACCATCGCCAAGGAGCACCCGGCAAGCGTCCGATAGGCCGCCGGATTCCTAGGGCGGGCAAAGCCCTTCTTGTTCTTGTCCGCAATTACCACCTGAAGCGCTTTCCGGAGCAGCTTGTGGGGCTTATCGGAAGGTGCTACCAGGTGGACGAACGTAAGGAGAAGGGCGTGCGCCACCAAGGGATGATGGATTATTTCTCCTTCCTCGAAAAGGAGGGGATAAGATGGGCTTTCCATGGGGAAATACCCGCAAGAATGTCCGCTGCCAGGGCCGGTGTGGCCACCTATGGGAAGAATTGCTTTGTCTATTCGAAAAAGGGTATGCGGGGGGCATCGTGGCTCGAAGTGATTCCCGTGGTGGTGGATGCCGATTTGGCTGCGGACGAATCGCCCATCGAACTGGGTTGCCCCACCTGGTGCAAGAACGCGTGCATCGCCGCCTGCCCCACGGGGGCCCTCTACGCACCCCTGAAGATGAATCCGTACCGCTGCATCGCCTACAACTCTTACTACGCCCAGGGCATGACGCCGCTGGAATTGCGAGAGCCCATGGGGACCTGGGTGTATGGCTGCGACAGGTGCCAGGATGTCTGCCCCAGAAACCCAGCCGTGGGTGCACCAGGATTTGCCGGAAAACGGGTCTCTCGAAGCCAGGGTCGCCGATTTTCACCTGGGCCGTCTTCTCACCATGGACCAGGAGCATTACGAGAACAAGGTGTGGCCTCTGTGCTTCTATATATCCCGCAAAGACTTGGCCAAATGGCAAATGAACGCAGCCAGGGCCCTGGGAAACATGGGCGACACCGGCTACGTGCCGATGCTGGGCACCGCCCTGGCCGGCAATCCCCACGAAACGGTGCGGGGCATGGCGGCCTGGGCATTGGGGCGTCTGGGAGGCGCCAGGGCCCGCACCATCCTCGAGTCGCGCCTTGCCGGGGAGGCCGAGCCGGTGAAAAGGGAGATAGAAGCAGCACTGGAAATGATGCGCTGACGGGTTGGTTTGTTTTTCCCGTAGGCCTGAGAGCGTGTCCGAGAATTACCTTCAGGGAAGCCGGGGCGCGGCGGGGAAAGCGGACGGGATTTTCAGACACGCTCTGAGGAATCAAGGTGACGCCATGGCCATACTGGACCAAATGCCCGAACCGATGCGAACACATCTTGCCAGGCTGGAATGCCCCACCTACGGCACACACCCGTGGGTGGAAGGCCCGCCCCTAACGCAGCGCCGGGTGGCGCTCGTTTCAACGGCAGGCTTGCATGTGAAAGGAGATCGGCCCTTCGGGCTGTTGGCCGATGATTACCGAATCATACCGGGCGACACGCCTGCCCGTGAGCTGGTGATGAGTCACGTTTCGGCGAATTTCGACCGCACGGGTTTCCAGCAGGACTGGAACGTGGTCTTCCCGCTGGATCGTCTTTGCGGGCTGGCGGCCAATGGAGTCATCGGAAGTGTGGCCGCCTACCACTATTCGTTCATGGGGGCCACGGACCCGGAAAAAATGGAGCCCAACGCACGCAGCCTGGCTCCAGTGCTCAAGGGGGATGGCGTCGACGCGGTGCTCCTTGTACCCGTTTGACCGTTTTGCACGCGCGCCGTGGGCGGGCTTGCGCATTTTCTCGAGCAGGAGGGACTCTCCACCACGCAGATCAGCCTCATAAGGGAGCACACAGAGACGATAAAGCCTCCCCGTGCCCTCTGGGTGCCCTTTGAACTGGGCCGGCCCCTTGGTGCTCCCAACGACACCCCACTTCAGGAGCGGGTGCTCACCGCCGCCCTCAAGCTCCTGGAGGCGAAAAGCGGTCCGGTGCTGGAGGATTTCCCGGAGTCGGTCCCCCGGACGGAGGAAGGATCTGTCCAGTGGGCGTGCCCCGTGCGCTTTGCCCCGCCACGGCAGAAAGAATCCACGGAAGGGCAAGGCCTTGGGGCCGCCCTGAAGGAGGAGATGGCCCGGCTCCTTCCCTGGTACGACCTTGCCGTCAGGGAGCGCGGCCGTACCACCGTGGCCCTGAGCGGCCTGGAACCCGAGGCCCTGGGCGATTTCGTTCTCTCCTTTCTCGAAGGGGCTCCCCACGAGCAAAGCCCACGCAAAGACCTGAGCGTGCCCATGGCCCTCAAGGCCGCAACCGAGGACCTCAAAGCCTTTTACTTCGAGGCCGTAACGGCCAAACCGGGTGGCGCGGCAACTGGTAGTGGGGAGCTTTCCGACTGGTTCTGGAGCGAGACGGCGGCGGGCCGGGTCCTGATGGCCGTGCAAAAGCGCTGCGCCGAGAGCAAGGACCGCATGCTCAAGGTGGTGGCCAAGCTTCTTCTCATTCCCGTGGACCGCATGGGTGCGTGAGAACAGTATCCCTCGTCCGTCCAGAAACTGCGCTTATTAATCCCTCACCCCGACCCTCCCAGAGGGCGAGGGGGATGTAGGAAATCGCGATTTGTGACCGCTCACGGTATGGAAAGCGGCGAGAAAGGAACGCCATGGGCGTGACGCTGCAGGATGTGGAAAGGGCGGCGGAGGTGATACGGGGCAGGGTGGAAGTGACGCCCTGTGCGCGGTCGCGGACCCTTTCGGCCATCACCGGGGCCGATGTGATCCTCAAGTTCGAAAACCTTCAATTCACCGCGTCGTTCAAGGAGCGAGGGGCCCTGGCCAAGCTGCTCTCCCTGACCGGGGAGGAGCGGGGTAGGGGGGTTGTCGCCATGTCCGCGGGCAACCACGCCCAGGCGGTGGCCTACCACGCTCAGCAGCTCGGGATTCGGACGGTGATCGTCATGCCCCGGCGCACGCCCAGCGTGAAGGTGGAGCACACCCGGGCCTTCGGGGCCGAGGTGATCCTGCACGGGGAGGGGTTCCAGGAGGCGGACGTCTTCGGAACGAAGCTGGCGGCTGAAAGGGGGCTTTGCCTGGTGCACCCTTACGACGATCCGAAGGTGATCGCCGGCCAGGGGACCATTGCCCTCGAAATGCTCGAAGCGTTCCCGGACTTGGACGTGCTGGTCCTCTCCGTGGGCGGGGGCGGGCTCATCTCGGGAAACGCGGTGGCGGCAAAGGGTCTTCGGCCTGGCATCGAGGTGGTAGGGGTGCAGGCCGAGCGGTTTGCCTCCATGCGCCGGGCACTGGACGGTGAGCCGGCGGTTTTCGGCCGCTCCACCATGGCCGAGGGGATCGCGGTCACCGAGCCGGGACGCCTCACCCTTCCCCTGGTGCGCGAGTTGGTGAGCGACGTGCTGCTGGTGGGCGAGGATGACATCGAAAAGGCCGTGCTCCTGCTCCTGGAGGTGGAAAAGACCGTGGTGGAGGGGGCCGGGGCCGCGGGCCTTGCCGCTCTTCTCAAGAACCGGGACCGTTTCGCCGGCCGCAGGGTGGGGTTGGTCCTGACAGGAGGCAACATCGATCTTCTCATCCTTTCCTCCATCATCCAGCGCGGCCTGGTGCGCTCCGGACGCCTGGTGCGCCTTCTGCTCGAGGTGCAGGATTTTCCCGGAAACCTTGCCGAAACGGCCCGGTTGATCGGAGATGCGCACGCCAACATCATCGAGGTGCGCCACCAGCGCTCCTTCACCAACCTGCCCCTCCAGTGCGCGGAGGTCGAGTTCGTCCTCCAGACCCGGGGCCTGGACCATGTGCACGAGGTGGTGGACCGGCTGACCCAGGAGGGGCACAAGGTCATTTCCGGTCAAACCTGAAACCTTGCCTAGGCTTTGCCCGTTTCCCCCTTCACTTTCTCAAGGGCCGTCATGGCGGTGCCTACCATTCCGGTCAGGTCCGAGACGCTCGCGGGGATGACCAGGGTATTGGATGTCTTGGCCAGCCTCCCGAATTCGGTGATATACTGTTCGGCCACGCGCAGGTTGGCCGCCTCCTGGCCGCCTGGCATCTGCAACTGCTGGGCGATGGCCCCCAATCCTTCCGCGGTGGCCCGGGCCACGGCAAGTATTTCCTGGGCCCGGCCTTCGGCCTCGTTGATGCGCCGCTGCTTTTCCCCTTCGGACCGCAGGATGGCGTTCTGGCGCTCCCCCTCGGCCCGATTGATGGTGGACTGGCGCTCCCCTTCGGATTTTGCGATGGCCGCCCGCTTTTCCCGCTCCGCGGTCATCTGGGCCTCCATGGCGTTCTTCACCGATTCGGGGGGCAGGATGTCCTTGACCTCGTAACGCAGCACCTTGACCCCCCAGGCCTGGGCGGCTTCGTCGATGGATTCCACGATCTGGGCGTTGATGGTCTCCCTTTCCTCGAAGGTCTTGTCGAGATCGATCTTGCCGATGCTGGACCGCAGGGTCGTCTGGGCCAGTTGGGAGGAGGCCAGGCGGTAGTCGTTGATCCCGTATGCGGCCCGTTTGCTGTCTACGACCTGGAGGTAGATCAGGCCGTCCACCTCGACGGTGACGTTGTCCTTGGTGATGCACGTCTGGCTCACGATGTCGAGGACCTCCTCCTTGAGGGAGAACTTGTAGGACACCCTGTCAAGGAACGGGAAAAGGATGTGAAAGCCCGCACCCAGGGTTTTGTTGTATTTCCCGAGCCGTTCGATGATGTACTCGCTCTTCTGGGGCACGATGACTGCGGTCTTGACAATGATGACGACGATCAAGGCCGCCAAAAGGGCCATGGCGATAAACGTGGCATTCATGGGCAGTCTCCTTTCACACCACCTTTTGTTCCCTGAGCCGGGCGATCTCCTCGGGGGTGCAGCCGCAGAGTTCCCGCAGCACCTCGTCGGTGTGCTCGCCAAGATCCGGTGCGGCGGTGGTGGTGCGGGCCCAGCTTTCGCTGAACTGGATGGGGTAGCCGGGCACCTGGATCTTCCCCAGGGTGGGGTGGTCCAGGTCCACAAGATAGTCGTTGGCCAGGACCTGGGGGTCGCCGGCCAGGTCCATGAGGGTGTTGACCGCGCACCCGAAAAGGTCGTGCTCTGCGAAAGACGCGAGCCATTGGTCCCTGGGACGGGCGGCGAAGACCTCGTCGAGAAGGGCCACCAGTTCTTGGGACCGGTCCCGTCTCTTTTCGTCCGTGTCGAAACGCGGGTCGTGTTCCAGCTCGGGTCTTCCCAGTGCCCGGCACAGGGGGCCCCAGTGCCGAGCCGGCGGCATCAGGGTCATCATGAGCCACAGGCCGTCCCCACACCGGTAGTAGTTCCTCATGGGGTGCTCCTTGGCCCGCGTGTGCCGCGGCACCTGGAACTTGCCCACGCCGGCGACCAGAACGTTGAAATACAGCAGGAACATGGCTGTTCCCAGGATGGACACGTGCACCTCCTGGCCCTTGCCGGTGCGTTCCCGCATGTACAGGGCGGTGAGGACCTGGTGGCTCGCCATGATGGCCGTGGACTGGTCCACGATTCCAAACTGGGAGACCAGGGGAGGCATGTCCTCCTCGCCCATGGAGTACATGAAGCCGGACCGTGCCTGCCCCTGGTAGTCGAAACCTCCCCTGTCCCTGTCGGGGCCTTTGCTCCCGAACGCAGAGACCGAGGCGTAGATCAGCGAGGGGTTGAGGGGGCGAAGGGTCTGGTAGCTCATCTGCATGTTCTCCACGGCCGGGCGGCGCATATTGGTGAGAAAAACGTCCGATCGCCGGACCAGGCGATGGGCCATCTCCTGCCCCTTGGCTGTGAGCAGGTCGAGCGTCACGCTCTTCTTGTTGCGGTTGGCGCCCTCGCAGAAAAGGGTCCTGTCCCCGGGGATCTCGAAGGCAATGCTCCCGATGGTCTTGCCCTGCCGGATGGGGTCCCCCACCCCGGGCTGCTCGATCTTGATGACCTCGGCTCCCAGGTCTCCCAGTATGGCCGTCGCACCGGGACCCGCATGGAACACGCCGCATTCCAAAACCCGTATGCCTTCCAATGGTCGCTGCATGGTGCCTCTCTCGGTAGGTGGTTCCGGCTGTCGAAGCCGCCGGAAGTGGTGTGTGCACGAAATGTGTGGCCTGGAGGTCGTCTTCCCGGTTTGTTGTTTCCCAACGCCGCGAAGAGCGTTGTCCGGGGGCTTGCCTCCCGGCCGCTTATCGGTTCCACGGTTCCCTATAGCAAAATCGGGGATTGCCTTCCACACCGAAAGCGTCCGGGACGAGGGTCTATTTTAGCATTTGTGGCGGGATTGTCATTCATGTATACTGCGCGCGGTCGAAAATTGCGATTTCCTGCATCCCCCTCGCCCTTTGGGAGAGGGTCGTGGTGAGGGTATAAGAAGCGCAGTTTGTGGACGCGTGCAGCATATAAAGATAAAGGTCATGCACCCGGATAGCGAGCCTGAAAGGGGGCACCTGCGGACGCCCTCCTCGCCCCTGGGGTCGGGAGCACAACGTGCGGTCATCTTGTGCCCGAGAGGCAACCGCGGCCGAGAGAGGTCGAAAAAGAGAGTGATTCTTGTCATCCGGATCATTGGCGAACCTTCCCTGATCGCCGGCAGGCTGGTGGAAGAAACAGAGACGCACTTTGTCCTGAGTTATCCCGGGGTGGCAAGCACCATCCCGGCCGGTGACGGTTACCGGACCGTGGTCGCACCGGTGGTGCCGCCGGTGATAAAAAACCACGACAGCCTCATGACCCGCTTCGAGATACGCAAGGACATCCTGCTTTTTTACGGCGAGCTCAACGAGGAGTGGCACGGTTATTACGAAGAGTTTGAACGGGAAGTGGTGGCCATGATGACGGGGACCAAGGACAGGGCGAAACTGCACTGAAAGTCCCGTGCCGGTAACCCTTTCCCTGTCCCGTGGAGGCAAGGGAGGAACCATGGAAGAAAAGGTGGAGCATCTGGTCGGGATCTGTGGCCTGTACTGCGGTTCGTGTCCGTCTTACCTGGCCCATCGGAACAACGATGTGGCCACCCAGGAGAAGATGTCCCGGGCGCTGGGCAGACCCGCCGAGGACCTTCGCTGCGACGGCTGCCTCTCGGGCAGGGTCTCGGTCCACTGCAAGGAGTGCACGCCCGGTTTTCGAAGGTGCGCCTCGGAGCATGGGGTCACCTATTGCTTCGAGTGCACGGAGTTTCCCTGCGGCAGGCTCGAAGTTTTCAAGGATGCCCACGTGGTGAAGGGTGTTTCCCACCACGCCCGGGTCATCGAGGACCTGGCCGAAATGAAAGCCCACGGCCTGGCCTCATGGGTTGCGCGACAGCGAGCCGCCACGGCATGCCCCAAATGCGGCAGGGCCCTGTACTGGTTCGACCGGCACTGTTCGGCCTGCGGGGAAAACCTGCCTGGCGACGCCCGCTGACCTATACCTCGGGCGTCCACGAACTGCGCTTTTGTACCCTCACCCCGTCCTTCTCACAGAGGGCGAGGCAGATGTAGGAAACCGCAATTTGTAACCGCGCGCAGTATGCCTGCCCACTGCTTGTCACAGGAACCACTCCGCTTGTCTCTCCGTGCCCCCCGAGGTTGCCGTATTGGGCCTTGATCGTGGTTTCGGCCGGGGGCATCCGGCCCGCACCTGCGTCCCGCGGGCCGCAATGATGATCAGCGCCGTCGTGTTGCATCCCCTATGGTTGTGTGCGAGAAGGAATGCGATTCCGGCGGCATGAAACCCGCAAACACCGAAGATTCGAGGGTTGCCGGTCTTTCTGCAACGCATTGGAGGTGTCCTGATAATGAAGGTGAAAGAGTTCATGACGAGGAAGGTCGAATTCATCGACAACAACCAATCGGTTTACGACGCGGTGGAGAAGATGGTGGACATGCGCATCCGCTCGGTGCTCGTGAGGTTCTCGGGGATGGACCAGGAATCGGGCGTCATAACGGCAAGGGATGTGGTCTACAAGGTCCTGGCCAAGGGCCTCGATCCGTCCACGGTCCGGGCAAAGGACGCGGCCACGCGGCCCTTGGTGTGCGTGGACGAGAACGTGAGCCTGGATGAAGCCGCCTCTGTCATGCAAGAGCGCAGTGTTTCCAGGCTTTTCGTTTGCAGAAGCCATCAGATCGTGGGCATCGTGTCGCTTATGGACGTCATGGCGGCGGAGCTTGTGAAAAAGGCAAGAGGGAGCCATGTTTCTTAAGAAGCTTCTTTCCCACGGTCAGAAGGAGCAGAAGGTCGTGGACGGCATCGAACAGCACATCCGCCTGCTCGCCAGGGCATGTGAGCTGTTCAAAGGGGCCCTGGAGACCGGAGACAGGAAGCTGGTGGAGGAGATCGTCCATCTTGAAAGACAGGGCGACGCGGCACGAAGAGACATCATCGGGACGATTTATGAGGGGGCGTTTCTCCCCTACCTGCGTCCGAACCTGTGCAAGTTCGTCGAAAATGTGGACCATGTCTTCGATCTGCTGCAGGAAACCGCCTTGTATTTCCGGGAAGTCGCCCTGCCGGAGAACATCCAGGACGTTTGCGTCCAGGTGGCCGCCATCAACCGGGAGATGTGCGACATGCTCCTGATCACGTTTCAGGCCATGCTGCGCGGGGAGGATTTGCGCGAAAAAAGTCTGGCCGTGCGCATTTACGAAAAAAAGGTGGACGACATCAAGTTCGATCTCATGGCCGATGTGCGCAGGCTCCCGGTCCGGGACTTCTGGGAGGGGAAATCCGTCGCCGATTTCCTCACCGGGATCACCTCCATCAGCGATTTCATCGAGGACGCAACCGACTCGCTCCAGGTGATCCACCTGAGCATGCGGTGATTGCCTTCGCAGGACCCGGGAAAGCCGGTCCGAGGGAACGGGGGAGGGCCCCTTGGATCGGACCGGCATCCGGCTTCTCCCGTGAGATAGCCAATGTGGAAAATAGCCAGCGGCGTCTTCCTGGGTTGGAGCCTGGGCGCCAACGACTCTGCGAACATTTTTGGAACAGGGGTGGCCACCGGCGCCGTGCGTTACACCACGGCCATCGTGCTCACATCCATCTTCGTTCTGTTCGGTGCCCTCGTGGAGGGGCCCAAGTGCATGGAAACGGTGGGGGAGCTTTCCCTGCTCAGCCCTGTGGACGCCTTTTGCTGTACCCTTGCAGGGGGCCTCACCATGACGGCGCTCACCCTGGCCGCCTTGCCCGCTTCCAGCTCCCATGCGGTGGTCGGAGCCGTCATCGGGGTGGGGATGCTGTCGGGTTCGGCCGACTTCTCCAGGCTTTACAGGATCGTTGTCTGCTGGGTTTTCACTCCTGTCTGCGCACTGGCGCTTGCCTATGTGCTGTTCCGGGTTCTCGGATATCTCATCAACCGGACCATACCCAGTCTCACATCGAGGAACACCCTTTACAGGGCAGGCATTCTCCTTGCCGGCTGCTACGGCGCCTACACCCTCGGCGCCAACAACGTTGCCAATGTGACCGGTGTTTATGTGGGGGCCGCGCTCCTTTCGGCCGAGGTGGCCTCCCTGGTGGGAGGACTGAGCATTGCCGCGGGTGTCCTCACGTACAGCAGGAATGTCATGGTGACGGTGGGCAAGGGAATCGCTCCCCTGGGGCCGTTTTCGGCATTCGTTGTGGTTCTCACCGCGGCCGCCACCCTTCACCTCTTCACCCAGGTCGGGGTGCCCGTCTCGTCGTCCCAGGCCGTTGTGGGCGCCGTGGTGGGGGTGGGGATGGTCGGAGACGTGCGAACGGTCAGTCAGCGGATGCTTGGCAAGATAGTTCTGGGCTGGCTGCTCACCCCGGTAGCCGGAGGCCTTCTGGCCTATGCGTTGCTACGTGTCTTCTTTTCTTGAGAGAGGGGGGTCCCGATGAGACTGGGCGAGGGCCGCAAACTCCTTTTGCTTTTCACCGTCGCGCTGGTCGCTGGCATCGTCCTGGTGGGGTTCATCATTGAAGCCAGGCTGCGCACACGTCTTACCCGGTCCTTGGAGGAGGAGATACTGACCCTGGCCAGGGTGATTGGAAAGGTGATGCCCGACACCGACGACACGAAGGCCCTCGACGCCTTCTGCCGGGAGTACGCGGACACGGCCCTTGTGCGCGTCACCATCGTGAGAACGGACGGGCGCGTTGCCGGAGAATCCTATAGGCGAGAAATCGCGACGGCCAATCACCTCACCCGGCCCGAGGTGCGCGACGCGCTGGCCGGAAGCGTCGGGTTCGCCGTTCGCCGCAGCGCCACCCTCGGGATCGACATGCTGTACGTGGCCACCCTCACATCCGGGAAGAAAGACAGGGTCTTGCGACTGGCCATGCCCATGAAGAAGGTGCGGGCACTCCAGAACGAGGTGATGCAGTTCTTTTCCCTGATCCTGTACGCGGTGCCCGCGGCGGCAGTGGTCCTGTCGCTGGTCTTCGCCAGGCTCCTTTCCAGATGGGAGTGACGCAAATCATGGCATCCGGTACTTACAGCCCCCTTTTCCTCAAGGCCCTCTTCGATCTGTGCTTCACGCTGACAGGAACCCTGACCGAACTGGAAAAGGCCATGCGGCAGTTCCATCCGCCGAGGCTCCCCCGGCTCTGGGATGTCTTGCAGGAGCTTGTGGAGCCCCTGCGCTCCGTACGGGAGCGGTTCAGCATGCAGGAGCAGCCCGAGGGCATCGACGAGCTCCTGGCCCAGGTGGACAAGGCCGCCACCCACACGGCCAACTGCCTGGACCTTTTCACCACCCCCGTGCGGCCCGAGCAGGCCCTCGCGCAAATCATGCGGGCCATGAGGCAGCACCAGCGGGCACAGGAGGCCCTTTTCCCCCTGTGCCGCCTCCTTCCGCCCGTAAACAGCTATTTTCTGGAGGCTCCCGTGCGTGGAGATGGGGAGAGATTCCTCCAGGACCCATGCGCCGGGGTGGAGGTGGGCCTCATGGTCCACGGCGGCACGGAGGCGATCCCGAACGACTACTGCCTGTACGTCCCGGAAACCTACGACGGGTCGCAGGACCGGCCCCTGGTGGTCGCCCTCCACGGGGGCAGGGGAAGCGGCCGGGACTTTGTTTGGGTGTGGCTGCGGGAAGCCAGGAGTCGCGGATTCCTGCTCCTGGCCCCCAGTTCCTCCGGCCCCACGTGGTCGTTCGCAACCGGGGAGGATGCCCGGGCCCTGCGTGCCCTGGTCAGACAGGTGGCGCACAAGTGGCGTGTGGATCCGCGCCGCATCCTGCTCACGGGGATGTCGGACGGGGCCATCTACACCCTTACCTGCGGACTGGAGAAAGACTCGCCCTACACAGCCCTGGCGCCCATCGCAGGGCTGCTCCACCCCATTGACCTGACTCACGCCCGTGGAAAGCGCATCTACATGGTGCACGGGACCTTGGACTGGATGTTCCCCGTGCACTACGCACAGCAGGCCTGCGCCATACTGAAAAAATCGGGAGCCGATGTGGCCTTCCGCCAGATAGAGGACCTTTCCCACACCTACCCCAGGGAGGAAAACGACCGTATCCTTTGCTGGTTCGACCCGTCCCTGGCCCTGCACCGCGCCGAGTAAGGCGGATGTCTGCCCACGGGAGCTGCCTTCGCAGGCCCGAGTGCCTCCCTTGCCTTAGGGCTTGTGCAAAAATAAGTTCCCCTTTTCAGGTGTCGAGGGGCGCGCATGGCAAGGCGCGAGGAGGGCGAATGGCTGGCCATTAAACTGACGAGCAACGCCGCCAGGCGTGATGGATCGGCGCATCAAAATGGGAAGTTATTTTTGCACGAGCCCTAAGGTAGTCGGTACGCTTGTTCACCGAACAGGATCGCCGGCACAGGCAGTTCCCATCAAGGGGTCATGGTGTGCGGTGATGGGAAGAAGCGGCAGGTCCTTTCAGCCCATCGGAGCCGCCACCGTGCAAGGGTGAAGCAGGAGAACATAATGGAAAAGAACATTTTTCGCAGGTTGCAGGAGCAATTGGACCAGTACTCGCTCGGTTTTCCCGCCACGGATTCGGGGATTGAAATAGAAATCCTCAAAGAGATGTTCACCGAACAGGATGCCGCTCTTTTCACGGCCCTGACCGCGGAGTTGGAAACGGCCGAATCGGTCGCGCGCAGGTTGGGCCGGCCCATTGACGAAATTGCCGACCGCCTGGAAACAATGGCGCAAAAGGGACTGCTTTTCCGAAAACGACAGGGTGAATCGTGCGAGTACTGCGCCATTCCCTTCATTCACGGCTTGCTCGAATTCCAGATCAACCACATCAGCAAGAAGATAGTCAAGCTGGTGGGGCTCTATATGAAGGAAAAGCTCAAAGACCCCATGGTAAAGAGCACCTCCTCCTTCATCCGCACCATACCCGTGCAGCATTCCGTGGAGGTTGCTCATACGGTGGCCCCCTATGACGACGCGCGCGAAATACTGGCAAAGCAGGTGTTCATCGTTATCACCGACTGTGCGTGCCGAAGGCAGAAAGCCCTGTTCGGCAAGGACTGCGGAAGGCCCATGGAGGTCTGTTTCATGTTCGGCCCCATGGGGCAGTACTACATCGACAACGGCCTGGGACGCCGGATCGATTTCAACGAAGCCTTGGGTATACTCGATAAGGCCCATGAAGCGGGGCTCATCACACAGCCTGCGACTGCGGAGAACCCTTTCACCATGTGTAACTGCTGTGTGGATTGCTGTGGTTTTTTGAAGGCCGTGAGCCTGGAGTCCAAGCCGGCGTCCCTTGTCTTCTCCAATTACACGGCCTTGGTGGACCAGGACCTGTGTTCAGGGTGCAAGACCTGCCAGCAGCGCTGCGGCATGGGGGCGGTGACCATGAGCGAACAGGGGCGGTCCCAAATCGATCCGGGCCGATGCATCGGCTGCGGGCTTTGCGTGACCACCTGCTCCCAACATGCCGTTCGGCTGGTGGCAAAGCCCGAGACGGAACACCGCAGGCCGCCGATGGACACCCACGAACAGATGGCCCGCCTTGCCGGAAATAGAGGAGTCGACCACAAGGATCCCACTAAAATCGTGTCCTTCGGTTTCTGAAAGGAGGGTGAAAACATGGCGAAGCGATCTTCATCCGCGCGGCACCTGCTCGTGCTTCTCGGCTTTCTCATGGCAGGGTCTGCATCCGCAGCCCAGGGCACCGTCGCGTCCCGAATCAAGCAAGTGACCCTTTTTTCGAACCAGGCCCTTGTGGTGCGTGAAGCAAGCGTCCAGGTCCAGGAGGGGCTCAACGAGATCCTTCTTGAGGTGGACGCCTTTCGGGTGGACACCGATTCGGTTACCGCCCGGGTTTTTGGTGACGGGGAGCTTTACAGCGTGCAGCTCAAAGACGTTTTTGCCACCGAGGCTCCACAGGACAACATCCGCTCCCTGGAGGAAAAACTGCGAGAGCTCCGGGCGTCCCTGCAGGCATTGGAAGACGGCGGGGCGGTGCTGAAAGAAAAGACGCGTTTCGTGGCGGCGGTCGTCGATTTCGCAGGGACCCAGGTTCCCCGGGAGATCAAGACCTCTTTTCCGAAAATAGAGGATCTGGAAGGGACCGTCGCTTTCGTGGGAAGGAGCCTGGAGCAGATCCACAGGCAGCGGCAATCGCTTGATGAGAAAATCTTTTCCACGAAAGGGGAGATAGAGGCTGTCGAGAAAGAACTGGCTGCCCTTACCGGACGCAGACAAAGGGAAGGCAAGGCCGTGGAGGTTCTTTTCCATGCCGACAAGCCCCAGAGTATCAGGATCGAGGCGGTCTATCTCGTGCAAGGCGCCTTCTGGCAGCCCCTCTACAAGGCCGCGGTGCCCCTGGACCTTGGGCAAGTGCAGCTCACCATGTTTTCCAAGATCGTCCAGAAGACAGGGGAAGACTGGCGCGATGTGGATCTTTCCGTTTCCAGCGTGGTCCCCCTCAAAGGCGCGGGTCTTCCCGACCTTACAAGTTGGATACTGGACATCGTGCGCCCCGAGGCCCGGGACACCATGGGTGGAAGGGTGCAGCTTCGCACCGCCGCCCCGGCCGCGGCGGTCAAAGAAAAAGAGGCCATGAGGATGGCCAATGAACCCCGTGGGGAACAAGAGGCCGCTTTCGTCAGCGCCGAGCGCAAGGAGCTCCCCCTTTCCTTCGAGTACCGCATGCCCCGCAAGCTGAGCGTGGAATCGCGTGACAAGGTAACCGTGCTGCCCCTTTTCACCCGGTCATTCTCGGGGGACTTCCATCACTACGCAGTTCCCAGGAGGACCCCCCAGGTTTTCCTCGTCTGCAAGGCGACGGTGGACAAGGAACTGCTGGCCGGTCCCATGAACGTTCACTTCGGTCCCCATTTTGTGGGCAAGAGCTTTCTGGAGGAGAAGAAGCCGGGGGGGGGCTTTGAGCTGAATCTCGGCGCGGATCGCGAGGTAAAGGTCACCAGGGAGAAGGTTACCGACAAGATCAAGGAGACCTTTTTCGGCAAATTCGAGAGGGGCACGGTCGTTCGACAAATGGCCTTCAAGATAGGGATCGAGAACCTGAAGGCAAAGCCCATCACGATCCGCATCCTGGAAAATGTCCCCGTGTCCCGGACCGACAGGATCAAGGTGGAAGAGCTGAAGATGGTTCCGGAGCCCGCGGAAACAAACTACCAGGACAGGGAAGGCGTGCATCTGTGGACCTTGGACTTGCAGCCCCGACAGGCCAGGGAAATCACCCTTTCCTTCGTGGTGAGCTACCCCAAGGACGAACCGGTCATGGGGCTTTAGTGCCGCGTTTCGCCTGTCCGGGATCGGGGTTCGGGGAAGGGTCACAAGCCCGAGAGGGCCGGAGCGTTTCCGCCCGTAAGCCGGCGGGTTCACCGTCATGCACTTCGGTCTGCGCTGCGGCGATCCGGCAAAGAGGGTCCAAGAGTTATAGCAGTACGGGGTGGGGTTTACCATGGGGCCCACAGATGTCGGCGGCACCACGCGGATCGTGTTGTACTTGCGCGTGGTCACACATTGCTGTTTCCTACCTACCCCTCGTCCTCTGGGAGAGGGCCTGTGCGAGGGTGTAAGAAGCGCAGTTTGTGGACACGCGGTATGTCAAATCCAAGACGGTAGCGCAGTTGCCGGCCGACCCGGGGGGTGACCAAGACCCACAGTCCTCCCTCCCCCGTGCCTTTGGTTCACTTCCTCCCGATGCGGGAAGCGTCCTTGGGAAGCCCCAGGACGCGCTCGCCGATGATGTTGCGCTGGATTTCCGTGCTGCCCGCCTCGATGGTGTTGCCCTTGGAGCGCAGGAACCCGTATTGCCAGTATCCGTCCTGGATCGACCAGGCACAGTCGCCCATGATCTGGGAGTTGGGACCCTCGATCCTCATGGCCGCTTCACAGATCCTCTGGTTGGGTTCACTCCACAACAGCTTGACGATGGAGCCCTCCGGACCCGGGACCGCACCCTGGAGCTGGGAGCTTAAGTTTCGCAGTCCGTGGTATTTCAGGGCCATGACTTCGATGTAGGCCTGGGCGAGTTTCTGGCGAAAGATGGGATCTTCGATCACCGGTCTGCCTGACCGCCTGGTCTGCCGTGCCAACTCGATGAGGGCCATGACGTTGCCTTGGTAAGCCGCGGCCCTGTATGCGTCCCCTGCCACCCGCTCGAACATCAGGGTGGTGATGGCGATGTGCCAGCCGTCCCCTTCCTTTCCCACGAGCATGTCGGTGGGCACGCGCACGTCGGTGAGAAAGACCTCGTTGAACTCGGCTTCCCCCGTCATCTGCTTGAGGGGCCGCACCTCCACACCGGGCAGCTTCATGTCGAGCAGAAGATAGCTCAAGCCCCTGTGCTTAGCTACGTTGGGGTCCGTACGCACCAGCAAGATGCAGTAATCCGCCACATGGGCCCAGCTTGTCCAGACCTTTTGCCCGTTGACCACGTAATGCCCGTTCTGTTTGACGGCCGTGGTGGAAACGTTGGCCACGTCGGAGCCGGCTTCCGGTTCGCTGAACCCCTGGCACCAGATGTGCGACCCGTCGAGGATCTTCGGCATGAAGGCACGCTTCTGCTCCTCGTTGCCGCACACGTATATGGTGGGAAGGGCCATGCCCTGGGTGACGCCCCCAGGAACCCTCAATTCTGCACAGGTCGCGGCCACCGTTTGCAGGACGATGATCTCGTCCATCAAGCCTTTGCCCTGCCCCCCGTATTCCTTGGGATAGTGCAGCCCGGCATACCCGCCTTCGAAAAGGCGGCGCTGGTATTGGTGATAGACCCTCGCGTGCTCCTTCGCGTCATCGTAGTTGCGGCGCCGGGAAGGGTCGTAGCCTTCAGGAAGGTTGTTGCGCAGCCAGGTCGAAAACTTGTCACGGAACGCTTCCTGTTCGGGCGTGAATCGGTAGTCCATCTCCTGTCCTCCTGGGTGTGGCGGTGGGAAAATGCCGAATCGTTGCAGGCGATGGACCGTCTATATCAGAAGCCGGCGGCCCGGGCAAGTCGGGGCAGGATGCAACAGGGCCGCACGATCCTCAGGGTGTGAAAGGACCTCAAGGAACCGAAGGGCCTGAAGGCCCGCCAGGGCGTCGGCCCGATCCATTGGCCCGACCCGCAGACGTCTGGGCACGCCGGCCCTATTTGAGCTGGCTGCTGCTGAGCTTGAGCACGTTGCGGGCCACGATCAGGTGCTGGATCTGGCCGGTTCCCTCGAATATGTCGAGGATCTTGCTGTCGCGCATCCATTTCTCCGCAAGGTGTTCCCTGGAAAAGCCGAGAGGGCCCAGAAGCTCGCAGCACTTCTGGGTGATGAGAGTTGCGTATCGTCCGGCCTTGGCCTTGGACATGGAGGCTTCGGTGGCGTTGAATTCCTTGTTGTCGGCCAACCAGGCGGCCTTCCATGTGAGAAGCCGCATGGCTTCCAGGTGGGCTTCCATCAGGTAGTACTCTTTCTCCAGGCTCGAGCAGTTGTTGGGGTTCTTCCCATAGTCCAGGCAAAGCCCCCCTTCCTCCATTTTTTCCCTGGTAAAATCAAGGGCCGCCCGTGCCACCCCCGTTGCCATGGCGGCGATCATGGGCCGGGTGTTGTCGAAGGTTTTCATGACCCCCTTGAACCCTTCGGTGGTCTTTGGCTTGACCTCGGCCGTTCCCAGCAGGTTGTCCAGGGGGATGCGGCAATCGTTGAGGACGAAGGTACCCGTGTCCGACGCCCTTATTCCCAATTTGTATTCGAGGTGGTCGAGCTTGAAACCCGGGGTGCCCTTCTCCACGATGAAAGACTTTATCCCCGCTTTGCCCGCGTCTTTGTCCACCGTCGCCCACACCACCACCAGGTCGCACCGGTCGGCGCAGGTGACGAAGATCTTTTCTCCGTTGAGCACCCACTCATCCCCGTCGAGCCTTGCGGTGGTGCTGATGGAACCCGAGTCGGAGCCGGATTCGGCCTCGGTGATGGCCATGGCGGCCCACTTGTTTGCGAACCTTTCTTTCTGCTGGTCGGTTCCCACCGCGGCGATTGCGGCGTTGCCCAGACCTGCACCCGGTATGGAAAGGGTCAGCCCCACGTCAGCCCAGCTCAGTTCCTCGATGGTGAGCACCTGGGTGATATTGCCCACCGCCGGTCTTAAGGGACGTGCTTCGGTCTTCTCCGCAGCGGCCGACCCTTCTTTCTGTTTCCTTGGGGCTGCCGTGACCCTCAAGGCATCCAGTTCCCTGGGGTGCTCGTGTTCGGCCTCGTCGTACTTCCTCGAAATGGGGCGCAGCATGGCTCCGGCCAACTGGTTCATGGTGCGGCGGTGCCCTTCCAACTCCTCGGGCAGTTCCAGATTGATCATGTTCTCCTCCGGATTCGCGTTTCCAAGGGGACTATACGGTGGCCATCGCTTCCAAAATGCCTATGCCCCGACCGTCCCGATAATGCTTCTGGAGCGGATAATCCCGTATGTAGCCGTGCCCCCCGAGGATCTGCACCCCGTAGTCGGCGATCTTCATGGTCATTTCCCCTGCGTAGAGCTTGGCGAGATACGATTCCCGTGCGGCGTCCTTGCCGGCCTCCAGCCTCGAAGCCGCTTTCCAGGCAAGCAATCGCACGCATTCGCTCTCATAGGCCATTTCGGCTATCATGAAGGCCACCGCCTGCCGGTGGGCAATGGGCTCGCCGAACTGGACCCTCTCGGAGGCGTATTTCTTGGCAAAATCGAAGGCCCCGCGAACGATCCCTGCCCCCAGGGCGGCCATCCCAACACGGGTTTTCTGAAGTGCTCTGTTGAAGTCGCATCCTTCGGCGCCGCCCAGGCGATCTTCCTCCGGGACCTCACAGTCTTGCAGTGTGACCCCGCAAGTGTCCAGGGCCCTCAGCCCCAGGTTTCTTTCCCTTGCCCCCACGTGCAGCCCCGGATTGTCTCCGCTCACGATGAAAAGCGCGCCCCTTCCTTCCACGGCGGCCGCCACGAGCATGTGGGATGCCTGACCGGCCTGGGGCACGAAACACTTCTTTCCGTTGAGGACGTAAGAGGAGCCCCTTTTCACTGCCGCGGTCATAAGCCGGGCCGGGTCGGAGCCGAAATGGGGTTCCTGTAAGGCAAGGGTACAGTGCGGATAGAGCGGCCCACAATATCCCGGCAGGTAGCGCTTCTTCTGTTGCTGCGTTCCCATCTCGGCCACCGGGTTCATGAACAGGGAGGGAAGGGTCGCGGCCACTGCCACTGCCGGGTCCCCGTAAGAGAGCTCTTCGAGCACAATGCAGTTCAAGACGGAGGAATAGGCCATGCCGTCCCCGCCATAGGCTTCGGGGATCATGGAGGTGGAAGCGCCCAGCTCCCATATCTTCTGAAGGGTGGCCGCGGGGATCTGTCCACTTTCGTCCATTTCCAACGCACTGGGTGTCACCAGGTTCTTGGTGACCTCTGCGAAAGCGTCTCGTACCATTTTCTGTTCCCGGGACATCGCAAAACTGAGCATACTGCCCTCCGGTGCCTTCTATCATGCATCGCACGAACCACAGAGGTTCCGCGCGTCTTCCGGCTCCTGCCGCATCGGGGCCGACCATTTGAAGCGCCGTGTCTTCCCAGGGGCCGGTAACTGTCCACCTCGCCCCCACCTCCCCAGATGCGTGTTCCCCGGCGCAAAAAAGCAGATGCCGGGATGCATGTCAACGGAATCCGCAGGCGGGAGACGGCGGGCGGGTTGTACACTCAAGCATTTCCTTTTGCAATCCCGCGTGGGATCGTATAACCACTGTGGCCTACCCTGGCGAAGGGGGCTGCGGGGCCCCGTGGGCTCAGGGGACCTTGGATCGCTCTCGCAGAAGGGGTGCCGCGGCATTGCGCGCCCGGAGCAACCCTGTGTCCGGGTCCGGGTGTGCGGGCCCGGGCAAAGCTCTGCATGGCGGGTCGGGCCGGCAATGACGGTTCATCGGTCCCCGGGGCCCGGCGACCGACAGGTACGGCAGTGATGCTGACACGCGTGCATGCTTGCCGGGCGAATCCGCCGGAAGGAAGATGGCCGTTCCAACGCCATTGAGCAGGAAAGAGAGGTGGGAGTTTGGATTTTAGTTACAACGACGAGCAGCTCATGATCCAGAAGATCGCCCGGGATTTCGCTGAAACGCAAATCAAGCCCCTCGCTCGTGAGACCGACGAGAAGGAGCGCTTCAACCGCGATCTGTACCGGGAGATGGGACGGGTGGGTTTGATGGGGATGACCGTTTCCAGGGAGTACGGCGGTGCCGGGGTCGACCGTTTGAGTTACGCTTTGGCCCTGGAGGAGGTGGCAAAGGCCTGCGGATCCACCGCCCTGACCATGGAGGCGCACAACAGCCTGAGCATGCTCCATATCTTCGAAAAAGGCACGGAAGAGCAACGAAGAAAGTACGTACCGAAACTCGCACGCGGAGAATGGCTCAGCGCCTGGGCCCTCACCGAGCCAGGCTCGGGTTCGGACTCGGGGGCCGCCAGAACAACGGCCGTGGCCGACGGGGACCAGTGGGTGCTCGACGGCACCAAGTGCCTGATCACCACGGGCCATGAAGCCGACGTGGTGGTGGTGATGGCCATGACGGACAGGAGCCGGGGCCCCAAGGGGATAAGCGCCTTCCTGGTGGAAAAGGGAACCCCTGGATTCACGCCGGGGGTTGAGGAGAAGAAGCTCGGCATGCGGGGCTCGATCACCTCGGAGCTGATATTCGAGCAGTGTCGTATCCCCAGGGAGAGCCTTCTGGGAGAACCAGGTCAGGGATTCGTGGGCGCCATGCAGATGCTCGACGGGGGCAGGGTGGCCATCAGCGCACTGGCGGTGGGACTCGCACAGGCTGCCCTGGACGAAAGCGTGAAGTACGCCAGGGAAAGGCATCAGTTCGGCCGGCCTATCGCCCAGTTCCAGGCGATCCAATGGAAGCTTGCGGACATGGCGGCACAGATAGAGGCGGCTCGCCTGCTCACACACCGTGCGGCCTGGATGGAGCAGGCCGGCAAGAGGATCAGCCGGGAGGCCTCCATCGCCAAGCTGGTTTCCACGGAAATGGCCACCAGGGTTTGCCTCGATGCCATACAGATCCACGGGGGCTACGGGTACACCCGTGATTACCCCGTGGAGCGCCTGATGCGCGACGCCAAGCTTTGCGAAATCGGGGAAGGAACCAGCGAGGTGCAGCGTATGCTCATCGCGCGGCACCTGCTCGGCGGCAAGTGAGGGGCGGCGCCGGCCGCTGAATGACAGCCGCGTCGGCCCCCTAGTGTTGCAACCCCCCCAGGCCCCTGGCTTCGAGCTCTTTGATCATCAGGGGGATCACTTCGTAGAGGTCCCCCACGATGCCGTAATCGGCCACGCCGAAGATGGGTGCCTCCGGGTCTTTGTTGAGGGCCACTATGGTCTTGGACTGGTCCATACCTGCCCGGTGCTGGATGCTGCCCGATATGCCGCAGGCCACGTAGAGCTCGGGACGCACCGTGGTGCCGGTCTGGCCCACCTGGCGTTCCTTACCGATCCATCCCTTTTCCACCGTGCCCCTGGACCCGGCTATTTCCCCTCCCAGCAGGCCCGCAAGCTCGGCCAGCAGTTTGAAACCATCGGCCCTGCCCAGACCCCTTCCTCCAGCCACGATGATCTTGGCCTTCTCGATACCGACGCCGGGCTTGCTCTCCCTGACGGCGTCCAGGATCCTGGCAACGAAGTCCTTGTCCGAAAGCTCCACCTCGAAGGGGATGATGTCCCCGGTCCTCCGGTTGTCCCTGGGGGCCTCCTTCATGACCCCCGGCCGCACCGTGGCCATCTGGGGACGGTGGTGGGGCGTTTCGATGGTGGCCATCACGTTGCCGCCGAACGCGGGACGCGTCTGGAGCAGGTGTCTTGTTTCCGGGTCTATGTCCAGGCGGGTGCAGTCGGCCGTAAGCCCCGTGTAGATTCTCTGGGCGATTCTGGGAGCGAGGTCCCGACCCAGGTGCGTGCCACCGAAGAGAACCACCTGGGGAGTGGAGCGACGTATCATGCCCGCGATGGTCTTGGCGTAGGGGATCGTCTGGTAGTGCTCCAGTTTGGGATCATCGGCCACGTAAACCCTGTCCGCACCGTTGGCCACGAGGTCCGCGGCAAGGGGGGCCACCCCGGATCCCACGAGGTAGGCAAAGACCTTTTCATCGAGGACGCCGGCAAGGTCCCGTGCGGCCCCGAGCAACTGGGGCACCACGCTGCTCAGACGGCTGTTTCTCACCTCGGCGAAGACGGCGATCCCGGAGCAATCGGATTTTTCCACCGGCTGGGTCGGCGGCTGAACCGCTTGTTGGCAAATGAGGCCCTCGGGGCACACGTTCAGACAGGCACCGCAATCCGTGCACTCCTCTCCTATGACCGCCTTTCCCTCCAGGAGGCTGATGGCCCCGTAAGGACAGCCCTGCACGCAAAGCCCGCACCCGATACAATTGTCAAGGAGCACCTTGGTGTTCATGCCACCGACTTTCTCACCACGTTTCTTTGCACGAGCCGGTCCACGAGGATCGCCACCTGACCCTCCACGGTGTCGTGCCGAATCATTTCGCATTTCCCTTTGGGTTGCGGGGCGAAAATGCGCCGGACCTTGGTCGGAGAACCTTGCAAGCCTATTTTCATGGGGTCCGCACCCAGTTCTTCCGCGGACCAGACCATCGTCCTGTGCTCCCTGTGGGCCTCCACCGCGCGTCCCATGTCCGGGAACCTGGGTACGTTGAGGTCCTTCAGGGCGGTGAGCAGCACCGGCATGGCCACTTCCATGACCACGTGCCCATCTTCCACCGCGCGCTCCACGACAAGGACGTTGTCCCTCATGTCTACCTTCCGGACGTAGGTGACCTGGCCGATGTCCAGGGCGTCGGCCACCTGGGGGCCTATCTGTCCCGTGTCTCCGTCCAGGGCTTCCCTGCCGCAGAAGATGATGTCGTAATCGCCGATCTTCCTTATGGCCATAGCCAGCGTATAGGCAGTGGCCCACGTATCGGCTCCGGCAAAGGCCCTGTCACAGAGAAGCACCGTTTCGTCCACTCCCATGGCATAGACTTCCCGCAGCGCCTCTTTGGCTTGGTAGGGGCCCATGGTCAGGGCCGTCACCTTGCCGCCGTATTCTTCTTTCAGGCGAAGCGCCTCCTCCACGGCGTGCTTGTCGTCGGGATTGACTATCCGCGGGACCCCCTCCCTGATCAAGGTGCCGGTGCTGCTGTCGATGGCCACATCTGTGGTATCGGGCACCTGCTTGACGCAGACAATGATGTTCATAAAAGGACCTCTCCGGCGTCTATCCACAAATCGCACCCTGTGAGCCGTGCCGGGGTTCTCGGATGGTCGACATCCTCGACGTAGCGCCGCTGCCGCCTGCGGTTTCGAAGATCCTGCGGCCTTGGCCCGAAGCACATCCCGCAACTTGTGGACAGTGACCCTGCTTATCTTTCAGGACGATCACCATTCGTCCCTTGATATCGCAAATTCCCTTGCAGGGAAAGCCCTTTGTGCCGATTCCCGGCCCGTGGGGGGAGCTCTCACTGCCCGCAAGGTCCCATGGGATGTCCCATGGCGAGGAGCCTCCCCGAAGGGCGTGCCGCACAGCGCCCCCGATATCGAATGCGCCGGTTTCCACGGCCCGTGCGGCCTCGGCCCGCGAGCAAACTTGTGCGCCCCGTCCCATCTCCCAAAAAACACGGCGGGGCATCGCTGGAAGAGCTGGATGTCTGAAAACGGCCTCCTCCTTTTTGTGAGATCCGCTTTGTGAGATCCGCCCGGTGGCCGTTGGTTCGTTTGAGGTTAGCTTGACGCCGATCGAAAGACAAGAGTAGATTTGCGCACTATGAAATGGCTGCTTTCAATGCAGGCGTGTGCCGGCATCTGCGGAAATTCTCCTGCGGGAACAGAGGAATGAGATGGGCAGCAAGGTATTCGATGTCGTCGTCCTCGGCGCGGGCCCGGCAGGGCTTGGCGCGGCCCTGCACCTTGCCGAAAAGGGCATGAAGGTGCTCGTACTCGAGAAGAACCGCATCGGTCACACGCAAAAGACGTGGATCACCTTCGATCATGCCATCGAGGAGTACGGCCTTGAAGAGTGCGTCCGGAAGCGTTTTTCAGACATTGTGATCTCATGCTACCTGGGAAACCGGTACCATTTCGAGAAAAAGGACTTTCTCTATCCCATCGACGAGAAGAAGGCCCTCACGCTGCTTGCCGACAGGGCGAGGGCCGGCGGTGTGGATGTCCGGGACGGGGAGGCCTTTGTCAATTACGCCATGGACAGGAAGGACGAGGGCCTCCTGGTCAGATCGTCCAAGGGACTCTACGGCGCCAGGCTCGCCGTCGATGCCATGGGCCGGTATTCCCCCATATTGAAAAGCTGGGGGTACCGCAACGATGGTCTGGACATGGGCTGTCTGGCCCTTTTTCTTGAAAAGGTCCGCCACGGGAACGGTGACACCCTGTTTCTTTTTGATTCTTTTTTCCCCGGGTCCGACTATTTCTGGGTGGTTCCGTTCGAAGACGACGTGTTGATGGCCGGGATCTTCTTCTTTTCCTCCCTGACGAGCGCCAACGCAAAACCGAAGGCCAGGAAACTGATACGCTACCTGGAGGCAAGGGGTATCAGCGGGAGGATCTGCGGCAGGCGAATGGGCAACATCCCCCTGGGGCCCCAGGGTCATCTCAGCACGGACCGGTTTCTCTGTATTGGAGACAGTTGTAACACGCCCCTTCCCTCTTCGGGATTCTCGTTTTCCCGCTGCCTGGAGGAATCGAAGACCCTGGCACGTTTTGCCGCAAGATACCTCGATGGAAACGCTCAGATCAAGGACTACAAGAAGGAGGTCCTGGGCAGCAAAATTCCTGGGATAGAGGTGCACCTGGTCATATCGGACATGCTTTCCAAGTTCACGGATCCCATGCTGAACAAGGCTGTCGGCGCCATGGAGAAGCTGGATGAGAAGTTCCTGATCTCCTTTCTGTCGGGCCGGGACATGAGTCTGCATTTCACCGTCACGGCCTTCAAGGCCATATTGAATACATTCACCCTTTCAGAGATCAGCGCGCTTTCACTCAAGCAGCGGCACATGAAGAACATGGCGAACCTCTATGACCTCATTATGGCCTTGCCACAGGCGAAGATGGGAGAGCAGCTCTCCGCTTTCGTGAAGGCCGTCACCCACAACGACTATCCCTACCTCGCGAAACCCTAAGGGCTCGCGTGGGAATAAATTTCCGTTTTCAGGCGTCGAGGCGCGCGCATGGCAAGGCGCGAGAAGGGCGAATGGCGGGCCATTTAACCGACGAGCTACAATGCCATGGCTGATGGATCGGCGTATCAAAATGGGAAGTTATTCTTGAGCGAGCCCTAAGGACGCTTTTCGCACGGTTCGTCCGGTGTCTGAGGGGAGCCGTTCTTGATGATGGGAAGCGGCTCGGCACGCCAGATATCCTCGTTGTACTGCCGGATGCATCGGTCCGAGGAGAACTTGCCCATCCGGGCCACATTGCACACGGCCTTTTTCACCCAGGCATCCTGGTCTCTGTAAACCGCGTCCACCTGCCGGTGGCAGTGCTGGTAGGACTCGAAGTCGGCCAGTACCATGAACGGGTCCTGGCCAAGCAGGGACTGGAGGATGGGACGGAAAAGCTCCGGTTCATCGGGACTGAAGAACCCGTCGCCGATAAGATCGAGGACCTGCTTCAGGTAAGGGTCCTTCTCCACGAAGTCCCCCGGGCGGTATTGGGGACGCAAATGGGAGACATCTTCCGCGGTCAGTCCGAAAATGAAGATATTTTCCTCGCCAACCTCTTCCATGATCTCTACGTTGGCCCCGTCCATGGTGCCTATGGTCAGCGCCCCGTTGAGGCCGAATTTCATGTTGGAGGTGCCCGAGGCCTCGTAACCGGCCGTTGAGATCTGTTCCGAGACGTCCGCTGCGGGAAAGATTGCTTCTGCGAGAGTCACCCTGTAGTTGGGAAGGAAGACGATCTGGATCATGTCCCTGGTGGAAGCGTCACGGTTGACCACATCGGAGACGTGGCAGATCAGTTGGAGAATGAGCCTGGCCATGAAATATCCGGGGGCGGCCTTACCCCCGAAAACAAAGGTATGGGGCCAAATGGAAAAGTCCGGGGTCTGTTTGAGCCGGAGCCAGAGGGTTGCGGCGTGCAGGATGTTGAGAAGCTGCCGCTTGTATTCGTGCAAACGCTTGACATGGATGTCGAAAACACTGTCTGGAGACACTCGTGTCTGTGTCAGATTATAAATAATGTCAGCCAGTTGTTTCTTATTGTCGTGTTTGACGGCGCACCACTGCTTCTTGAAGGCCCCGTCTTCCGCGTAAGACTCCAGGTCGCGCAGACGGTCCAGGTCCGTTTGCCAGCCGTCCCCTATGGTTCGGGTCACCAAGGCCGACAGGCGAGGGTTGGCTGCCAGCAGCCACCGCCGCGGGGTGATACCGTTTGTCTTGTTGTTGAACCTGTCCGGGAACATCTCGTAAAAGTCCTTGAGCTCCCTTTCCTTGAGCAGGGTACTGTGCATCTCGGCCACACCGTTGACCGAATGGGAGCCCACGATGGCCAGATTGGCCATCCGCACCTTCTTTGGCTCGTCCTCCTCGATCAGGGACATCCGTCTCACCCTGTCCCTGTCCCCGATAAACCGGACCGAAACGTCGCGCAAGAACCGTCTGTTGATTTCATAGATGATTTCCATGGGCCGCGGCAAAAGCTTCGCGAACATGGGAACGGACCATTTTTCCAAGGCCTCGGAAAGCAGGGTGTGGTTCGTGTAGGCGCAGGAGGCACTGGTTATGTCCCATGCCCTCTCCCAGGTGAGCCCGTGTACGTCCACCAAAAGCCGCATCAGCTCCGCAACGGCCAGGGCGGGATGGGTGTCGTTGAGCTGTATGGCCACCTTGTCGGGAAACACGTCGAACGTGTTGTGGTTGACCAGGTACCTGCGCAGAATGTCCTGGATGGAGCACGAGACGAAAAAGTACTGCTGTTTGAGTCGCAGCTCCCTTCCCTCATAGAGGTGGTCGGTGGGATAGAGCACCTTCGAGATGTTTTCCGAGATGTTCTTTTCTTCCACAGCCTTGAGATAGTCGCCCCCCTGAAAGTATGTCAGGTCGAATTCCTTGGAGGCCTTGGCCGACCACAACCGCAGCGTGTTGACCGTGTTGTTGCGGTATCCTCCTATGGGGATGTCGTGGGCCACTCCGATCACATCGTTTGCATCGACCCATTCGGTGATTAGCCTTCCATCGGGCAGGAGGGTCTGTTTGGTTCTGCCGTAGAAATGGACGGGCATGCTGTACTCCGGACGCACCAGCTCCCACGGGTTTCCGTGTTTCAACCAGTTTTCGGGCTGTTCCACCTGTTTCAGATCGCGGATCACCTGGTCGAAGATCCCGAACTCGTAACGGATGCCGTATCCGTATGCCGGGATTTCCAAGGTCGCCAGGGAATCGAGGAAGCATGCGGCCAGGCGCCCCAGGCCGCCGTTGCCAAGGCCCATATCGGGCTCCTGATCCACTATGGCCTCCACGTCCTGGTCCAGCTCTTCCATGGCCCTGCGTGTCTCTTCGTACATGCCCAGGTTGATCAGGTTGTTGACCAGCACCCTTCCCATCAGGTACTCCGCGGAGAGGTAGTAGACACGCTTCACATCCTTTTCGTAGTACATCTGCTGGGTGCGTATCCACCGCTCGATCATCCTGTCCCGGGTCGCGAGGGCCAGCGATGTGTACAGATCGCGGACGGTGGCCGTGTACTGGTCCTTGGATAGCGAGTATTCGAGGTGATTGGCAAAAGAAAACTGGATGCTCTTGCAGTCCGTGCCCTTGTAGAAAGTGCCCCAATCCCTGAAAAGCCTGCTCTTTTCCATGATTTTAGACCCCCGCCCGTCATCCGTGCCGGATGACCATGGCCTTTACAATCCGGTTTCTCAAGACCCTGAATCCCAGGTCCTCGCTTCACATCGAACCCCTGCCCTGCTCTTGAGGCTCCTGGGTTCGCGTTCGTGCTCACTACGCAGAAGATCCGCCGTTGGCCCCCCGGCCCCAGGTGCTTGGGCCTCCACGCAAGGGACGACACGCTCTAGGACGCGCTCCTTTTCCCCCCGAGGAGCCTTGCGATCACTATTCTCTGTACCTCCGACGTCCCCTCCACGATCTGGAGGATCTTGCAGCTCCGATAGTAGCGCGAAACGGGGTATTCGTCCATGAACCCGTATCCCCCGTGGATCTGGAAGGCGTCGCTGGCCACCTTTTCGGCCATTTCCGAGGCGTAGAGCTTGGCGGCGCACGCTTCGAAGGTGTGCTCCCGGCCCCTGTCCTTGAGCCAGGCCGCCTTGAGATACATGTTTCGGGACAGCTCCAGGGCCACCGCCATGTCCGCCAGCTTGAACTGGATGCTCTGAAAATCGAAAATGGGCCGACCGAACTGGCGCCGCTGGCGTGCGTAGGTGAGGGCTTCGTCGAAGCAAGCCTGGGCCAGACCCGTTGCCATGGCCGCGATGCTGATCCTGCCGGTCTGAAGGACCGATAGGTGTTGGGCGAGCCCTCGGTTGGGGTCGCCGAGAAGATGGTCCTCGGGTATGGTGCAGTTGTCGAGGATGACTTCGTGGGTGGCCGAGGCGTTCCACGCCATCTTTCGGTATTTTTCGCCCACCATGAAACCCGGTGCCTCCTTCGGAACGATGAAGGTGGAGACGGTGCCCCCGCCCTCGACCACACGTGCGGCCACAAGAAGGATGGAGGCGTTGTCTAGGCCCACGTTTGTGATGAACCTCTTGGTTCCGTTGAGCACCCAGCGGTGGCCATCGCGCACGGCCGTGGCAGTTATGGAGGCGGCGTCCGAACCCGCGTCCGGCTCGGTGAGGCCGAAGGCGCCGATCTTCTTTCCCTGAGCGATGGGAACAAGGTATTGCCGTTTCTGCTCCTCGGTCCCGAAAACGGCAAGTTCCTGCCCCACCACGCTCGTTGTCACATCGAGAAGGGCCCCGAGGGTGATATCGGCCCTCGATATCTCCTCGATGCACAGATGGGTGCTCACCCAGTCACTGCCCATGCCGCCATACTCTTCGGGAAAGGGTATCCCCATCAGACCCAAGTCGGCCATTTTTTCCAGGATGTCGTATGGATACTCTCCACTGCGGTCCATGTGCTCGGCCCTGGGCCCTATCTCCTTTTGGGCGAAACGCCGGACTTCTTCGCGGATCATTCGTTGTTCCTTGGTGAGGTCCAGGTCCATCTGTGAAAAGGCCTCCGTTTGTTCCAGAATTAGAAATCTGCTCCGTTTGCCCCTTCAGGAACAAACCGCCCCATCTGCCGCCGAGAGGCAATGGAAAAAAAATAAACATTCTCACACATTGGGCCCCGTATCAAGAAGGAATCACGCGGCCTGCGCAAGGGCACGGCTCGCCCGTAATGCCCCGGCCGAAGCAGCCGGAGGATACAAAGGCTTTTCCGCTTGACACGGACCCCGACAAGCGCTTTGCTTTTCCGAACCGGAGAGAAACGAAACGAGAACGCAGAGGAGATTGCCTTGAAAGTCGAGCAATGGGAAGCGTACAACCCGCAGGGCAGCAGGCGCGTGGTGGTGACCAGGCGGCTTCCGGGCCAGAGGTGGCTGGACATACTCACCACGGCGAGCTGCCGAGTGGACCTGTGCACGTCCAAGGGCACCTTGGAGCCTCGGGCAATCGAATCCGCAATCGGAAACCGGTGCGACGGTGCCATAGGACAGCTCACCGAAACATGGGGCGAACCGCTTTTCCAGGCTCTCAAGTCCGCGGGGGGCAGGGTGTACAGCAACTACGCGGTGGGCTTCAACAACGTGGATGTTCGGGGGGCCACCAGGCACGGCATAGCCGTGGGCAACACGCCGGGAGTGCTGACCGAGACGACGGCCGAGCTGGCCGTTGCCCTCACGCTCGTAGCGGCGCGCCGCGTGGTGGAAGCCGATGCCTTCATGCGCAGTGGAAGGTACGAGGGTTGGCTTCCCGACCTGTTCCTGGGCGCACTGCTCAGTCGCAAGACCGTGGGGGTCATCGGAGCGGGGCAGATCGGGTCGGCCTATGCCAGGATGATGGTCGAAGCCTTCCGGATGGACCTCGTTTACTACGATCCTTCACCGAACAGACCCCTGGAAGAATATGTGACCGCTTACGCCGGGTGGCTCGCATCCAGGAGCGAGCCGCCGGTGACGTGCACGCGTGCCGACAATGTGGAGCAGGTCTTGCGCACAGCGGACGTGGTCAGCCTCCACACCGTTCTCGATGGGAGAACGGTGCATCTTCTCGATGCCGGGAGGCTGGGGATGATGAAGCCCGATGCCGTGCTGGTCAACGCGAGCCGGGGCCCGGTGATCGATGAGGCAGCCCTGGTGGTGCACTGCCGGGCTCATCCGGAATTCAAGGTGGGGCTGGACGTCTTCGAGGACGAGCCGCTGATGCAGCCGGGTCTCGCTGCGCTTCCCAATGCCGTGGTCTTGCCCCACATCGGCTCGGCCACCGTGTGGACCCGGCAGGCCATGGCCGTACTGGCCGCTTGCAATGTGGCGGGAATCCTGATGGGATTTCCCCTGTGGCAGGAGTGTGACATGGGCCCCTTCATGGGCAAGGAGCCTCCTCCGGCGGTGCCGAGTATCGTCAACGCGAAGGAGCTGGGTCTGGCTGCCGGTTAGAGCTTGGAGGGGGCTGGGGCTCTTCCCCGCCTTCCATACGACGCTGCCAGGCCACCACTTCCCGGTAGGCAACCGCACCCCCGAAGATGTCCAAGGCGCTGCCGATGGTAAGGTCCACCCTCCCCTTGCCAAGGTCACGGACCCTGTCCAGGTCGGCCAGCGACGAGGCGCCGCCTGCATAGGTCACCGGAACAGAAGACCAGTCCCCCAACATTTCCACCAGGGACTCCTCGATGCCGACGCGTTTGCCTTCCACGTCCACTGCATGCACCAGGAGCTCATCGCAGTGCGCGGATAGGCCCGTGAGGTTTTCCCTGGTGATGCTGACCCGGGTGAACCTCTGCCACCTGTCGGTCACCACCCAGAAATCCGATCCCCTTTTCCGGCACGACAGATCGAGCACGAGGCGGTCCTTGCCCACGGCCCTTACAAGGAGGGCAAGCCGCTCGGCGTCCACGGCGCCTTCCCGGAACACGTAGCTCGTGACGATCACGTGGCTGGCCCCCCCGTCGAGGTAGTCCCGGGCGTTTTCCGGTGTGATTCCCCCTCCCATGTGCATGCCCCCCGGAAAGGCCCCCAGGGCCGATAGGGCCGCCTCCCGGTTTCCCGGTCCCAGCGAGATGACGTGTCCCCCGGGCAGAAGGTCCTCACTGTACATCCGGGCGTAAGCCGCGGGTGATCGCAACGTCTCGAAGTGTGTCACGGTCCCCGTGCCGTCGTCCGTCAGGGACCCCCCCTCGATCTGGACCACACGACCGTTGCGAAGATCTATGCAGGGCCGGAAGCGCATGGATGGTTCTTATCCTTATCCTTATCCTTATCCTTATCCTTATCCTTATCCTTATCCTTAAGGGCTTATCCGTCCGGTGCCTTCCGTCAATCCCCCCCACTGACACCTGAAGCCTTTTCTCCCCCACACCCGGGCGAGGCACCTTTTGCGAGAACCCAACCCTCAGGTTGCGATTTTCATCCCAGGGTGCACGGATTACCCCCTCGGGTGTCCAGCGTACGGCGGATCCATCGACGGAAGGTCTCGAGGGGCTCGGCTCCCATGAAGGCACCGACCCCCCCCACCATGTGATAGGCAGGAACGCCCGTGGCACCGTGCTGCACCGCCTGCTCGTGCTGGGTGAAGATTTCCTTGACGAGCTCGGGGTCCCTTGTCTTGTGAAGACCAAGGGGTGGAAGGTTGAGCTCCAGCCACAGCTCTTCCAAAACGTCCGGGTGGGTGATGTCACGATTTTCGGTGAAGTAGGCGCGAAAGAGGCGTTCGTGCATGGCCTCGAAAGCCTCTTCGCTCACCAGCCATGCGGCCTTTGCGGCCAGATGGGGCGGGATGCTGTGGGAGGGCGGCCCCTCCTCTGTGGACCAGACACTGAAAACCGCCTCGCTTTCCATGGCGCCGGGGCGCCGCCACCCCTGGGTGTACTGTTTGAAATTTTCCAGGCTCCTCTCCCTGCCCGGCCGGGGACGCAGGAGAAAGCTGTGCCACTGCATTTCAAGATCCGCTCCGAACTCGACCTCGATCTTTCGCAGACGAACCGCCGCGACATAGCACCAGGGTCAGAGGTAATCCGAATAGACGATCATCCGTGCGGGTTGCATGATTACCGAATCCTTTCAAACAATACGCGAAGGGCGTGCGAGGGCCCGGCCAGGCTAAGGGTAGCCCTTTCGAAGTTCATCGTACATCCGGGAGACGTCGTGAGCCGCCTGTGCCCGGGCTTCTTCTCCGGCCGGCACGGGCATGCAGTCCTTCATGTCCACACTGCGCATGATCTCGTCTTTGTCCGCTCCCTTTTCCAAGAGGCCGCGCACACGATCGCGCAACGCTTCGAAGTAAAGGCGGATGGCCGTTGCCGCCTCCTTGCCCCGGGGTCTCCGTGTCCTGGAACGACCGTGTCGATGTCCATCTCCTCGGCTCCTCGCCGGAATTGAGGTTTTATGAGGGTGGGCACTGCCCACCAAAAAGGCTGCCCGCAACGATGGTAAAGGCCCTCACTCGAACCCGCACCACCGGCAGAGGCTTTCCACCGGTTCCCGTGCGCTGACCAGGCGGTTGGCGGGAAACTCCCAGTCCGGATAGCCGATGGCAATGGAAATGCTGATGCGCTTGGATTCGGGTATGCCCGTAAAGCGTCTGACCACATCGGGGTACATGACCCCCTGGACCCCGATGCAGGTTCCCAGCCCGTGGATCAGAGCCACCAGACAGATGGTCTGGGAGAGTATCCCCACGTCGAACTGGGCCCGAGCCGTGTCCACCGACCTGTCAGCATACAGGATGTACGCCGCGGGGGCGTCGAAAAAGCGAAAACCCCTTTCCATCCACCGGGCCCTCTGTTGCTGGTTTTCCCTTTCGATCCCCATGAGGTCGAAGATGCGCATGGCAAGCTCCACCTGCCTTTGCCTGTGCACCCCTTGAAGGGGCTCCATGGGGATGTCGAGGCGGGGCGCAGCGCCGGAGGCTAGCATTCGCGCATTGCCGTCCTTGATCTTCTCCAATACGGGTCCTGCCACCACGGTGACTTCCCACGGCTGGCCGTTGAGCGCGGAAGGCGAACGAAAGGAGACCTCCAGGATGCTTCGCAGCACATCTTCTTGCACGGGGTCTGGTTTGTACCCCCTCACGCTCTTGCGGGTTCGAATTGCCTCCAGAAGATCCACTTGTCACCTCCCATCACGCTTGTTTTGACAGCCCCGGGCCGGGCCGGGCCGGCCCGCGGCAGCCGGTCGGGGGTGCTCGGAGGGAGCCCAGCTCTCCGGACACGGTCATTTCATGAACTTTCATTTCTACCACAAGAGGCCGTCCTTTACAAAATGCGCCCCTTTCCCATGGAAGGTGCGGCCTTGCGCCCTTCAGGGGCCGTACGGCACCCTGATGGACGCACCGTCAGGGAGACAGCGCCCTCGATGTTGTGCATCTTGGTTGTTTCGCCTCTGTCAAGGCGAAAATACAGCCAATACTGACCCCTATCGACTCCATCTACCAAGGGCCGCCTGCGAGAAGGGCCTGGGATCGGCAGTCCGCCCTTTATGGCTTGACTGTCGCGTTGCATGCCGCGTACTGTCGCTTCCATTGACCGGGCGGACGGGGACCTGAGCGCCATCGAGGCTGGAATGTAAACGGTGGATGCCTGTGCCCCAATGTCGTGTGCATGCTTCCCATTTTGAGGGGAGCCCTCGATTTCCGGAAATCGTCATCTCCCAGGGCACGGGCCTGCATCGGAGAAAGGAGGATTCTATGGACTACATCCTGCGGCTGGACATGGGCAAGGGGGTTGCCACCAAAGAGAAGACCGCTGAACAGGACCGTCTGCTGGGCGGGCGGGGGCTGAGCGCCGAGATTCTGAATCGTGAAGTGGACCCCCTGTGCCATCCACTTGGAAGCGGCAACAAGCTTGTCCTGGCTCCGGGACCTCTTGCCGGGACCATGGCCCCTTCTTTCGGAAGGCTTTCGGTGGGCGCCAAGAGTCCCCTCACGGGCGGTATCAAGGAAGCCAACGCGGGAGGCAACGTGGCCCAGAAGCTGGATCGTTTAGGCATCAAGGCCGTCGTCGTGGAGGGAAAGCCCGAGAAGGACGCTTTCTTCATCGTCAAGATCGACCAGAACGGATGCGAGTTTCTCCCCGCAGGGGACCTTGTGGGGAAGCGGAACTATGAGCTGGTTGCCAGGCTTCAGGAGCGGTATGGAGACAAGGTGGGGGTCGTTTCCATCGGACCTGCGGGCGAAAAACGCATGGCGGCCGCGTCGGTGGCCGTAACCGACGCCGACAACCGGCCGTCGCGTCATGCGGGCAGGGGAGGGCTTGGCGCGGTGATGGGGGCCAAGGGGCTCAAGGCCATCGTCATCGACGATGCGGGCACCTCGCGTGTGCCCCTCAAAGACGCAGAAGCTTTCCAGCGCACGGTCAAGGATTTCGTGGATAACCTCAAGGCCGACAAGGGAATGCCCCGGGGCAACTCCGAATTAGGCACCCCCGGGGTCATCAGCTTCGCGAGCACCATCGGCAGCATGCCCATGAGAAACTACCGGGGCGGCCCGTGTCCCGAGGTGGAAAATCTTTTCGGAGAAAACATCAAGAAGCTCAATACGCAGCGCGGCGGCAGCATGCACGGCTGCATGCCGGGCTGCGTGGTGCGTTGCTCCATCGTATACCATGGGCCGGAGGGAAAGCACCTCACCTCGGCTCTCGAATACGAAACCCTTGCCCTGCTGGGATCCAACCTCGAAATATGGAGCCCCGATTCCATAGGGCGCCTCGACAGGATGTGCGACGAACTGGGCCTGGACACCATCGAGATCGGCAGCGCGGTGGCACAGGCCATGGAGGCGGGACTCATCCCGGTGGGAGATGTGGATGCCGTGCTCAAGGCTTTGGAGGAAATAGAAAAGGGGACGCCCTTCGGAAGGATTTTGGGGCAGGGCGCGACGGTCACGGCAAAGGTGTACGGGCTGGATCGTGTGCCTGCGGTTCGGGGACAGGCCATCCCGGCCCACGATCCGAGGGCGTGCAAGGCCGTGGGTGTCACCTACGCCACGTCGGCCATGGGGGCGGACCACACTGCGGGAATCGACTATCGTGACTCCCTGAACAAGGAGGGGCAGGTGGGTCGCTCGCGGGACGTACAGCTCTTCATGGCAGCCATGGACAGCATGGGATACTGCATGTTGGCCATGCCGACCAAGGGCCCCACCATACTCCCCGTTTTTGCGGAGATGCTCAGCGCTCGTTACGGAATCAGTGTCAAACCCGAGGATGTCTTTGCCCTGGGGGCCAGGACCATCAAGGCAGAATTGGGCTTCAACGAGAAGGCGGGCCTCGACCTGAAGACGGACCCCATGCCCGATTTCCTGAAGAAGGAGCCCCTCCCTCCCAACAATGTTGTGTTTGACGTGGACAGGAAGGAAATAGAGGGGATCTGGCAAGCACTTTGATCGTCAGCGGTCGGACGTGATGACATGACAAGGGCCCGGCGGACGGTGGTTGTCCGGATCGGGCCCTTTTTTGCTTGGTGTCAGGTGTCATCACGCCGAGTGAGGCGAATGTCGCGCCTCACCCCCTCTGTTGCGCTCACTGGTACGACATCGCTGCAAAGAGCTGTACCATCAATCCTTCGTCCGTGGACGTTGCGTGAGACCCAATCCATGAAGCGTGCTCCGGGGATTTCTCTGCCTTCTCAAAACAACAGGGCGTCGAGGATCTTTTCCACATCTTCCGAGGCCTGATGTCCAAAAAGTCGCTTTCCGGCCAGGTTTGCCTGGAGCAACTCACGGTCCATTCGGATGGTGCCGATAACGGGGATATCCCTTTTCTCCAGTTGCTCTCGAAGCGTGTCGGCGATATCCTCCGACTCCACCCTATTGAGAACCGCCCACACTTCGCCAATGTCGATGGACTGTGCCATCTCATGGATCTTTTCGGCGATCAGAAGGGACTCAAAAGAGGGTTCTATCACGACCAGTATACCGTCGAGGCTGGTGTCCACCCCTCTTCCGAAGTGCTCCACCCCTGCTTCCATATCCACAAGGACCACCTGGTTTTCTTCCAGTTGAAGCCTCTCCAGGAAACGCTTGGTCATGGAACCCATCACGCAGGCACACCCTTCTCCTGCCTCGACGATCTTTCCCACCGTCACCAGCCTGATGCCTTCCCTGCGCCTCATGTACTCGTCGGGGATATCGGAAAGGGTTATGACGGGGCGCGCCAGAAGCACAGGCTCGGCATCCTCTCCCTGGCCAAATTCATCGGGCTTGAGGATCTCTCGCACACCTTTCCTCCCCCCAATGAGCTCCATGAGGGAGCCGGGAGGGCCCTCGAATCCGAGCATCCGGTAGAGCCCGGGGTTGGATTCGTCGGAATCCACCACAAGCGCTTCATAACCTCTCTTCTGCAGTCCCTCTGCCAGCAGCGTCGTCACGGCGCTTTTTCCGCAGCCGCCTTTCCCGCATATGGATATTTTTTTCACCCTAGCCCCCTTTTTGTAACCGGTTCCCTCCGGTTAGTTCTTTTGCGGCAGCGCGCTATCGTTTTTGCCGGTACCGTTGTCTTTTTGCGCTATGTCTTCCTGGTTCAATGGCCGCCGCTTTGCTCTGCCCTTTGATATCACGAGGCCCCCCGGTGATGCAGTCTTTATAGGCAGCCGCACCAGTTTCCCTGGCTCTCTCCAGCCCCTTCGGATTCACCTTTCCACAGCCGTTTGCGCCAACACTCCTGGTGCTTAGGAAGCACCATAAATATGAGCAAGATCGACCCTTGTGTCAACCCGGAGAGGATCGGCACGCCATGATACGGGATTTCCTCCGTTGTGGACAGGGTTTCTAAAGGCATCATGGAATCCTGCCGATTGAATTTCAGGTATTTTCCTCTCCGCCTGACAGCCAGGAGAACAGCGTAGGTCCTGAGCAGGACAACAGGAACGGTAAGGAAGGAGGAGAGTCATGAATAAAGCCATGTTGCTTGTGGGTATCGCGTTCGTAATGCTCAGCCTAACGGGAACGGGCTTGGCAAAGAGCACCGAGCCACGATACGGCTACGAGGTCCTGGAGTCGTTCTACTGCGCACCGATGGTTCCGGAGGTGTTGCAGCACCAAGTACTGGAGTCCTTTTACTGCGATGTGCCTGGCGCTCCGGAAACCGACCACCAAGCCCCAGGACCCCAACACCATGAGGTCTTGCAGTCGTTTTACTGCGATGATCAGCAGGCAACACGCGGTTGGGCGAAGCTCGCCCTCTTGACCGGTGAGTGAGCCGAAGTCGGTTCCAACAGGTCCGTCCCCCTGGAGGGTTCCTCCAATCGCCGCTGACGGCGACCTCTGGTTGAAGGGGAAGGCGATGTGATCGCAACGGGCCCGGTCTGGGACGGGCGTGTCTCGATCTTTTTCCGCGCCGATCAAGGGGCGAGCGGGTTGCCGTTGCTTTCCCACCCACCGGAGAAGGTAAATCAGGTCTCCGGAGCGCTGTGGCTTGTCGAGTACGCCGCCGGGGGGAACGAAACCGCCCTTTTGGTGGGCGCAAAGAAACTGGTCGGAGATTTCCTGGCAGAGCAGGTGGAGCTCGGGCGTGTTGCTGACGCACCGGCCTTGGCCGGACGTGTCCCCGTGGCCGGCAGACACGGTAGGTCTCATTGCGATGGGTCGGTCCCCGTGGCGCCATGAGTTAGTGGGCACGCCTTCGAGGTTGAGGCGGAGGCGCTCGCAGCGAGCCGGCCTGCCGGAGGCTATGATGGTAAGGCGCCCGGAACACGCATCTGCGAGCAAGGCGATGCTGCCGCAAGCCGCGAGCGACCCTTCGATTCTCTTCTTGCCTCCGCCACAAGCTGGCCGGGTGTCCCCAATCCCACGACGGGCGTTCACGCCCCAACCTTGGGGGGCCGGTTCCTTTCTCGACCGATGGCAGAAACAGGAGGGGCACTTGGTAACGGTAGTCGGTGCGCGCGCCAGATTGCTTCCCGTCTGCGATGCAGCCGAGGTGATTCGGGGCCTGATGCCTGGATCACATGGAAGCGGTGCCCCCCTTCCAGGTCACCATGGGCGCCTGCCGCGATGTTGCCGTGCGAGATCCTCTGCCCGCTGAGAGATTCGAGGCATCTTTGGGAACCCTCATTCGCCTTTCCGAACCCTAATCGGGAGCATCAGGAAAAATCCACGAGTCACACCCTACACCCCCAGCAGTATCTTCGCCTGATCCAGCAGCAGTGATTTGAACCGGTCCAAGGTCACGGGATAGGGCTGCATGGGGATCCCCATCCAGTCGCAGTACTCCAGAAACGCCTCTGGGTTTTCATTCATATATCCGTCCAGATATCCGATGCCATCCAGAACCACTGCTCCTCCTGTATGCCTGGGAAAATTCTCATTGGCAAGGCCCTTGTCCCATCCCTTGAACACGTTGTGGCGGAATTTGACCCAACCCGGCGTCATCCACCAGACCTTTTCCCCGCCGGCCACCTCCTGAGCGATCCTGTTCCGTTCTTCCTGGCCGGCGATCATGTCCATGCAGTGGGTGGCCTCGATCCGCTTCACGCCAGGTCCCTGCTCCTCAATGATGGTCCGCATTGTCCGCGTGGGTTCATCCGCATTCACATAGCAGAACTTGCCCCCGTACACGACCAGAACTTTTTCCGCCTTTTCCTTGGCTTTTTCGATTCGCGCAATCAACTGCCGCTCCAGTTCCCGAATATCCTCGTGGAGACCGGGAGTTGTCAGAAACAGGTGCTTCGTATCCAGGAACCCCTCGTTTCTGAGATGATCCAATTCCATGCTCAAGGTCCCGCAGGACACAATGGCTATGTCGGCAAATGATATGGAATTCATAGGCATGACTCCTTAATTTTTAGTAGACCTTATAAGATGACCTGCCTTGTCAATACCTGAAGGCAAGATCGTACCCCGCGTGCACCGCGCTATAAATGTCCTGAACCTCATTGGCATCTCCGATGGTCTCCAGATGGGGGACCTTCGCCGCCATGTCCTTATCCGGTCTTGGCGCAGACACCATACCCGAGGAAAGGATGACGGTTTGGAAGGGCTCCAGCCTCAGCTTTTCGCCATCCCTTTCCACTTCCACATCATCGCTGTTGAAGGCTTTGACTGCGGTATGCGGCATCAGGGTTACCTTGTCCATGTTGCCGATCCGCATGAGGGCCAGTTTCTTGGTAATCATCTCCATCATGCTCCCGATGGGGTCGGTCCGTTTGGTGGACACCACCTCAAAGCCTTCCTTTCCAAGTTTTTCGGCGATCTCGATTCCGGTCCTTCCCGCCCCTATGACCAGAATACGCGGGCCTTTGATGGGTTTGACGCCCTGGAAATATTCGATGGAGGTCATGACATACTGATCCGAAAGCCCCTTGATATCAGGGATATTCTGGACAGCCCCTGCCGCCCAGACCAAGAGGTCTGGCTTTTCCGCTTCAACTATCGTGGCGTCTGCCTCCCGGTTCAACAGTATCCTGGCCCCGCTCGACCTGAGCGCATGTTCCAGCCCATCCAGCCCCTCCTTCATGGTCTCCTTTCCCGGGGCCTGCCACGCCAGGGCAAACTGGCCGCCCAGGCGATCGGCCCTTTCTGTTAGAGTCACCTGGTGCCCCCTGTTCTTCAGGTACAAGGCGGCGCTCATACCGGCCGGTCCCCCTCCGGCGACCAGGACCTTGAGCGGTTTTGCGGTGGGCGCGAGGTCAGGCAGACCCAGGCCCGGGTTCAGATTGCAGCCCAACGGCTCGCCGCTCTTCATGCGATGGAGACATCCCTGAAGGCAGTAGCCGCACGCCATGGTCGTCTCATCCTTTCTGTTCCGCCATTTCTCGATGAGGCCAGGATCCGCGATGAGCGGCCTTCCCAGGGCCACCAGATCGACGAGTCCTTCATTGAGGACACGCTCGATCTTTTCCCTTCTCCCCATCCTTCCGGCAACGATCACGGGCAGGCTGGTGTGGTGACGCACCCAGGATAGGGCGTCCATCTGCGGCTTGTCCGGAAGACTCCCATGGTGGAAATACCAGGGGGGGCTGAAACAGGCATTCCCCATCCCCACGTGAATGGCGTGGATCCCCATTTCCGCTGCCCCATCGACCATCGGCATGAGGTCTTCCTGGCTGATGCCGAATTCAGGAGACATCTCATTGCCCGATACTCGAAGAATCAAGGGAAGATCAGGTGCCCCTTCCCTCACCCGGGCGATGGCCTCCCTGGCGAAGAGGGTCCTGTGCTGTCCGTAGCGATCGTCCCGCTTGTTCAATTTGCCATTCAGAAACTGAGAGATCAGGTACCCATGCCCTCCCTGGATTTCGATCATATCGCAGCCCGCCTGCCGAGCCGTTGCCGCAGCAGACTGGAAGCCCTGCAGGATTTCCTGAATCTCTGCGTCGGTGAGGGCCACGGAAACCGTCTCTTCCCTGCCGACACAGGTCATGACGGAGGGCGCCCTGGGCGGCCCTCCGATGATTTTCGGAAGGGCGGCGGCGCCGGCGTGATTCAGGTGGATGCAGACGCGCCTATCCTGGTCATGGATCAGATCGATGATCTTGGCCAGTTCCTGGACGCTGTTTGCCAGATGAATGCACGGCTGTTTGGGGTGTTCCCGGCCGTTGGCGGTGACCGATACAGGTTCCAGGATCACCAGGCCCGGTCCACGGGTTGCGATCTGGCGATAAACGGAAAGCTGGCCTTCTGTCACGGTTCCGTCCGGGTTCCCCCTCGCCAGCTTGATCGGCGGGAACACAAAGCGGTTCACGAGTTCCACACCCCCTATGTTGAATTTATCAAACATCCTGTTCATTGCATCCTCCTCCGTAAAATGGGTTCCCACGGCCTTCATGTTTGACCTGACCGAAATTACCCAACTGATTGATATAAATGATTATAAGTAACCTCAAGAGAGCACATGGCCTTTACTGCAACAGACTCTTCAAGGCCTCCGATAGGGTCCCCTCAGGCTGAAGCCCCACAAACCGCTCAATCTCCTTATTCTCTTTGAAGATGATCAACGTCGGGATGCTCATAATGCCAAACTGGGCCGCCACATCACCGTGTTCGTCCACGTTCAAAGATGCCACCAACGCCTTTCCCTTAAACCTCCGGGCCAGGACCTCGATAATGGGCTCCTGCGACCGGCACGGCGCACACCATGGCGCGTTGAAGTCCACAAGGGTGACCCCGTATTGGATGGCCTTGTGAAATCCCTCAGCGGACTGAATCTGTTTGACCGTCATCTCGATCTTCTCCCTATTGTGCGCCCATTGCGCTGCGATTCCCTGTCTGGGAGAGTCTCTCCTGTGCACCCTGCGAACGCCTTAGTCAACAATCGTGCCATGTGAAAATGCAGCCGTTCCATTAGGTGCCAATGCTGCTGGTAGCATTAGATAACCACCCGATGTTTATTATAAAATCAAAGAGCTTTCTGATCCTTTCAAAGCCGGCTGACACCTCACGATAAAACAATTGACACGCCAAAGGAGCGTTACCTATACTATCGGTAACGTTTTTGTAACGTTATGGTGGGGGATCCCCCAATAGACACCGTGCCTCGGCGTCTCCCTTTCAGAATAGGAAGCCCGAATGTTTTGGGCTCTCCGGCCCAGCAACAATGGATGGCAATTGCTATGAAAGGAAAAACCATATTAGATCCCAACTTCGCCGGTCTGCTCCTCGACTGCATGGCCGATGGCGTATTCACCCTGGATCACAATGGACGGATCACATCCTGGAACCCTGCCATGGAACGGATTACCGGGTACACAGCCGAGCAGGCGATCGGCAATGGTTGCATGATGCTCCATTTCAGCCTCTGCTTCTCAAAAAGCTGTCCCACCGGCATCCACGAATGCGGCATTTACAATGGTCCCGTTCAGGCCCAGGAATGCTTTCTGAGACACAAGAACGGAGCGGACGTACCGGTGGTCAAGAATGCCAGACTCGTAACGGACTGCCACGGTTCGATAAAAGGGGTCGTGGAGACCGTTACCGACCTCACCGAACTGGCAAAGGCCCGGCGAAGGGCAGAGGAGGCCAACCTGCGGCTTGGGGAGGTCCACACCTTTGAGAACATCATCGGGAAAAGTCATTGCATGCAACAGATCTTCTCAGCCATCCGGGCCACGGCCGCAAGCGATGCCACCATCCTGATACAGGGTGAAAGCGGGACCGGAAAGGAACGGGTCGCCGGCGCCATTCATTATAACAGCACCCGCTCCAGCATGCCGTTTGTGGCGGTAAGCTGCAGCGCCCTTTCAGAATCGCTCCTGGAGAGCGAACTCTTCGGTCATGTCAGGGGGGCATTTACCGGTGCGGTGCGTGATCGTAGCGGCCGGTTTGAGGAGGCCGACGGAGGGACTATTTTTCTCGATGAAATCGGAGAGATAAGCCCATTTATTCAAGTCAAGCTGCTGCGTGTCCTTCAGGAACGGGAGATTGAACGGGTCGGCGAATCACAGAAGCGGACGATCGATATCAGGGTGATCGCGGCCACCAACAAGGATCTGTACGGCCTGGTCAAGAGCGGCCATTTTCGTGACGACCTGTATTACCGTCTTAAGGTATTTCCCATCCACATCCCCCCTCTGCGGAAACGGAGAGAGGACATTGCGCTGTTGGCAAGCCATTTCATCCAACGTCAGAATCAAAAGACCGGCAAGCGCATCCAGGGCATCCTTCCCTCTGCCATGAGAATCCTCATGGACTACAACTGGCCAGGCAACGTGCGGGAGTTGGAAAACGCCATTGAGCACGCGTTTGTCCTCTGTGCCGGCGACCAGATTGACCTCTTCGACCTTCCGGTTGAAATCCGACAGACACCCTATCAGCCCGTTGTATCGAAAACGCCCGATTCCTTTCCTACCCGTCTTGGTTCCAACGCGCACCTTTCCCATGACCTCCTGATGCAGGTTCTGCTGGAATGCGACTGGAACAAGGCAGAAGCAGGCAGGCGAATGGGCGTGAGCAGGACCGCCATCTGGAAGTATATGAAAAAATGGGGTATCCCGCTCAAAGGGCCGGACTGAAGGGTTTGGAACCTTCTCGTGGGAGAATCATGTTGAGACGGATGACGGATCTTCCTCCCGTTGTTTGAATTTCTCGGGCCATGGTCGGACCGATTCTCCGATGCGCGGATAGGAGGTAAAAGACGACATGCGAGACATGAGCCATGAGGACATCGTGACAGGGATCGTTACATCCCGAAGGTGCCCCCTCTGCGGGCATCATGGGGTAGGACATGAGGTGGCCGACGTCATGGGCAGGAACTGGATGCAGTCAGGGCCCCTGTGACGCCGGCCGTCTCTCCGTCTTTGAGCACCACATAGGCCCTCGGACACTCGGTCACGGCCGGATGCGGGATACCGCTGACCGCGGCCTCCTTGGTCTTCTTCGTCACGAAGTGGGGGCCTTTTCGTGTGTCATCCTGTTCCGTGCCTCAGGTTCGGCAACGGACTTTTACGAGGACAAAGAGGTGCGCTTTGCGTATCGCTTGGTCAAGATCTATGAAACGGACGCGAGGGAAATTGTGGGGCAGGGGCCTCTTTGTCTGCTACCCTTTGTGCCATTGATCAAGCATGGCACCGGGCTTGTTGACCAAGCAGACGCGCTCATCTGCTATCGGGCCAGGCGGTGTTCCAGCCCCAAGGCTGCCGAAACTGGTCATATGGCAAGTGGGTGGGTACGCATGGAGGGACCATTTCCTGGGCCTGGGCCTGAGTCTGATGTGGCGCTTCTATGGCACTTGCTGGCCGTTTCCCACCAGGGGTGCTTCTGCGTAGCAAAACCCCCGGTGCAGCAGATGAGACACTTGCCAAAGTATACGAGACACAAATCAGGAGGGGCCTTGGAAGTTGGATTCCATGACGACGGGTTTACATGCTCCGAGAGAAAAGAAACTCGGTGGCTGGAGTTTTCTCTCCGGTATTGGAAAGGGGGAGGTGACCCGTGATCTGGGAGTCCCTGTTATCGGCATCGATTGAAGCAGGCCGTAGATTGGTGGCCGAGGTCGGCTTTGATGCCCAAGTGAGCAAGCTGAAAGAGGAATGGCCAAAAGCGGACGAGAGAAGACGCCGGCATTCTCTCGATGAGACTATCACAAAAGCCGTGAAGGAAGCAGGCGAGGAGAGCATCAAACCCCTGCTGAATCACCGGCCTTTTCAGTAAGAGATCGGTTCGTGCGTTCTCGACCCGGGCCAAACTCTGGATCCTCAGGCCATGGCGGGGAAGTACGGAGTACGGTACGCTGAGAATGTGAGGGCTTTGAAGCAATTTGTGAACTCCCTGGAGAAAGCTCTGCCGACTGATGATTCGTGGGGTCCGGTTCTGGAAGGGTTCCAGAATTTGCGCTACCACCGCAGTGTCACCAAGGCACTTGAAGAGCGCAATCTCGCCATCTCTTCGTTGCAGCTTGCGAGTCAGCTCGGGGAACGGTTGACGGGGGGTGTAGGTCTTTTGGAACGACGCCGCGCCTGAGGTGGCAGCCTCAAGCGGAATACCGACACTATCGTGATTTCGGCAAACCGCGCACGCCGGTACCGGAGCTTGGTTTGCAATTGATCGCGGGACCGGTCCAGCTCCCGCCACCGCGGGTTTATCACCCGCTCGGTGTCAGGAAATTCCACCACGCCGTATTCACGCAGATCGTGGTACTTCCTTGTGGTACCAGAGGCAGGATCAACTCGGGCATGACAGCTTCCTTTCAATTCGACTCAGGGTAGCAAAAATTAGAACCCGAAAAGCCCACGAGAGTGTCACCACTATTTTCCCCACCCGAAAACCACTACTTTCCGCACATCCTCCGTAACTCATTGGATTGTCTTACGATAGTCGACAATTTACTCATGAGGACTATTTTAGTAGGTCAAGAGTTCTGAAATTAGAATTGCTGATGTCGATAGATAGCCTTCTTGCTACAAGACTTAAGGTATAATGGTGATGGACTCATCCCTGTTATTTATGCGCGCCACCTAAAATGTGCACGGTCGCGATTTCGTTCCCAACAGGACCCTCAAGGTACGCTTCGGACCACCGTCCTGAAAAACAGTCCCGAACGGAGTCACTCGGGTCAATCGCAGTGGTCCCGCATACGGAAAAGGGCTCGGAACACCTCCATAAGTCACCCCTCGAACATCCTGCGTCGCAAAGGGGTGGGCAGGGTCGAGAAACCGAAGCGATTCGGGTGCGCAGTGGCACCGCCCCCGTTGACAGGGTATGCAAAAGGCGTATTCTATAACTGTATGAAAGCTGAGCGAAGGAGGGGTCGAGCAAACACGAGGTCGTCCTAGCGGGGGCCTTGGCGCCCGCCGGTAAGGAGAAGGCATCATGACCGAACAGACCAAGAAACCCAAGGTGCTTGTTGTGCTAGGCAGTCCCAGAGAAAAGGGCAACAGTGCCCTTTTGGCCGGGCGCATCGCCCAAGGGGCGCGAGGAGCCGGGGCCGTGGTGGAAAGCATCTTCCTGCACGGGCGCAACATCGCCCCGTGCCAGTCGTGCTATGCCTGCCAGAGGCGCGACAGCAAGGGCTGTGCCATCGACGACGACATGCAGCCCATCTACCACAAGCTTGTCGATGCAGACGCATGGGTCATCGCCAGTCCGGTTTATTGGTTCACCATGTCTGCCCAGACCAAGATCTTCATGGACAGGTGTTTTGCCCTTACGGCTTACAGCAAGGCCGCTTTCAAGGGCAAGCGCGTCGCGATCGCCATGAGTTACGGGGATTCGGACCCTTTCAATTCAGGATGCGTGAATGCGCTGCGCACCTTCCAAGACGCTTTTCGATACGTGGGGGCCAAGATGGTGGGCATGGTGTACGGCAGCGCCATGGAGGCCGGGGCCATCGAGGCGGACAAGGCCCTGTTGGAAAGGGCTGAGGAGTTGGGGAAAAGGCTGGCAAACACCTGAGGCTATTGCCTCCCGGGGCCGGAGCAGCCTACGCCGTGAACCCGCCGATTCTGCAAGATCAAGGAGGTGATGCGAATGAAACGCAAAACGCATGGCCGGGGGAAGAGGCTGTTGTGGCAGGCATTTGCAGGTTTATTGCTTGCAGCGGTACCGCTGGCGCTCGGAGGCTGCCTCACGGGTTACGGAGGGCTTCGGCCCAGTGGGCAGGCGAGCCGCGTTTTTGGCGAAGGCGTACTCCTTCCGAACCACACCTATTATTACCACGGACCGGAGGCTATTCCCTGGGCGATCATAGCCATTGACAACAAATACGTTCTCGAGACGCGGTTGTGGATACAGGTCCAGCCGACGTCGGAGCAGCTCAAGGAGTGGGCCGTTCTGATGACGGGGGCTCCCGGTGGACCGCCTCCCCTCGGTTACGGATCCGAGCTCGTCACTGCGTCCGGAGAGGTCGCGGGCTTATGGTATTCTCGCTGGGACAGAACAATCGTGAAAATGATAGGATCCAACGGGATCAGGGTGACTCCTCCCGTCCAGGAGGAAACACCCTTGGGGAAGAGAAAGCCCAGGTTGGACGAGATAGGGCCCTCGGCATTTCCTGCCGTCCCATGACGGTGTGCGAGGCATGTCTTCGGGTGCCGCTTCTGCCGAGGAATTTAAGCAGCGGTTCCTGGAAACCCGGAGCGCGAAAGGCCGCTGAGAAGAAGAGTGTGCAAGACGCAAGGGGCGCAATCCATGACCGTGACCAAACGAATCGTCTTGTCGGTGTGCATACTGCTGGTGGACTTGGTGATCTTTTTTCTTCCTCTCAGCGCCCTGTTTCTCGTTTACGTGCTTCTTTATAATCCCCCATGGTTCCGCCAATTCCTCAACAGCCTCGACGGCACGGTGGGCTCCTCCTTCCGAAACCCCCAGGGACGCGGGGGAAGGCGCGGTCGTCGGCCCTTCACCCGCGCTTGACAAGTCGGCCACAAAGCCCGTAAAAGCCGCGTTGGCAGCTTCGCCGCGCCAGGGGCTTCTTGGGCAGGTGTCTTAGAAAAAGGGACCCAGGCTTCTCAAGACCGGGTCCCCCCCTGCAAGCGCAAACGCCGGAAAAGCGCTCTTCAGTGTCTTGGGAGACCGCCCAACCGGGACTTTCAGACAAGCTCCGGAAAAAGAGGAGACACCATCAGCCGATCCGAATTGCAGGCACTGCTGTGGGGGCTGCTTCCGCTCTTTGTTCTGGCCCACTTCGGGCACCACCTTCTCACGGCCCTTCCCGTTCCCCTTCTCCCGATGATCCGGCGCGACTTCGGTCTCGATTACACCCAGTCCGGTGTGCTCCTTTCGGCCTTCACCCTGTCTTACGGCATCGGACAGCTTCCCGCGGGGTGGCTCGCCGACCGCATCGGGCGGCGTGCTCTCATCACCGCCGGCATCTGCGGGGTGGCGGTGGCAGGAGTGCTGGTGGGCCTTTCCCAGGGCTACGTCATGATGATAGGGTGTCTGGTCCTTATGGGCATCCTGGGAGGAGGGTATCACCCTGCAGCCCCTCCCCTCATCGCGGCATCGGTGGATCCGAGACACTGGGGGCGCGCCCTGGGGCTTCACATCATCGGCGGAAGCGCCAGCTATTTTTTGGCCCCCCTGGCAGGAGTGGCCGTTGCCGCTGCCTGGGGCTGGCGGGGTGCCTTCGTGGGCCTGGCCCTTCCCACTGTCGTTTTCGGCATCGTCTTCTTCGTGCTCTTGGGGCGCCGTACCTCGCGGGAAGCGGCCTGCCGACCTTCCGGCCCACCGATCCCCGAGCCGCCCCGGTCAACCAGACGGTTGGGGCCCCTTGCCGCCTTCATGGTGCTGAGCACCTTTGCTTCGGCCGTGATGGTATCGGCCATATCCTTTGTTCCTCTTTTCATGGTGGATCACTTCGGCCTTGGGGAGAAAAGCGCCGCGGCCTTTCTTTCCATAGTCTATTTTGCGGGCTTCTGGGCCGCTCCCCTGGGGGGCTATTTGTCCGACCGACTGGGCAAGGTGCCGGTGGTAATTGCCGTGTGCCTCATTCCGGGACCGGTCATATTCCTGCTCACTCTGGCTCCCATGGGGATCACCGTGGGGGCGCTTCTCCTTGTTCTGGGGACGTGCCTTTCCGCGCGCATGCCCATTTCAGAGGCTTACATAGTCAGCCGCACCACGGATCGAAACCGCTCGACGGTACTGGGAATCTATTATTTCACCGCCATGGAGGGCGGGGGCGTGCTCACTCCGGTCATGGGGTACTGCATCGACCGTTTTGGGTTTTACAGCAGCTTCGCCCTCGCGGGCGCCGTCCTTGTCACCGTCACCGTCCTGTGTTCCGCCTGGCTGCTTTATGAACGCGAGTGACCCTTCCCGTCGTGCCGGTGCTTAGGGCTTGCTCAAGAATAACTTCCCATTTTGATGCGCCGATCCATCACGCATGGCAGCGTTGCTCGTCGGTTAAATGGCCCGCC
>ENA-OSEO01000094-OSEO01000094.1-sediment-metagenome-genome-assembly--contig:-NODE-94-length-234732-cov-6.052451_pt1 | contig 234732 bp, 213 predicted proteins | sample MGYA00237883_ERZ534232 | MGnify/ENA metagenome assembly ERZ534232
TGAGCTCGGATTTGCTGAGTTTGAGGGGAGAAAGCCCGTCATGCCCATTCTTGGTTGTCCCGACTGTAACCAAGAAATCATGAAATACACTGGGGTCAAAAGCCCGCCCGAAGGGCGATAATTTAATCATTATCTGCTTCCCTTCTTCGGGGAAAGGACCTTCGGACAACCGAATGCGCCGTGATTTGAGGAGTTTGTTTCATGGGCGCGCAAAAGGAAGCTCAAGCGAATCTCCGCGAGCAACAACTCGATCAATAAGTATTTCGTCCCCTTGAGGATGATTTGCAGGAAGGCCGCAATCGAGTTCAAGTGGGGCAGCGGTTTCGACCCTTTTTTCGGGTTCGAACGCCTGCCCGAGGATGACCCAAGCGAGAGGATTCACCCGTTCAGTATCGAGGAGCGGGCAAAACTGCGCAATGAACTGACGGAACATTGGAAACCCTATTTCGATCTGGCGTTTCGGACAGGACTCAGACCCGGAGAACAGATTGCCTTAAAACCAAGAGATATCGATTGGGCCAGAGGATTACTGCATGTACGCAGGGCCATGACGCTGGACGCCAATGGCAAACGGCCCGAGGGCGCAACCAAGAACAAGTACGGCAGAAGGACAATCAAGCTGACCCCCGGGAATGAGAGAGGCATTGGAAGCGCAAAATACAATGAGAGAATCCATCGAAGCGGAGTATGTCTTCTGCAGCACTGAAGGCCAGTCTGTCCGCCTCAGCAAAGTGCGACGAAGGGTCTGGATCCCGGCCCTAAAGAGAGCCGGCCTGGAGATCAGGGAAATGAAGCAAACCCGGCACACCTTCGCCACCATCGCGTTAAGCTGCGGCGAGAGCCCGCTTTGGATCGCCAAAACCATGGGCTACCGGAATGCCGAGATGGTCATTAAGGTCTACAGCAGGTACCTCGAGAACATCAACGGCACGGAAGACGGCTCCATCATGGACCGCATGTATCGGGTATTCGAAGGGAATAAGAAGTAGAAACTGGTAAAAACCGTTTTTGGCGAAATTTTGGCAAAAACGGACTCCAAAAAACAAAAGGGGCTATTACCCTGGCAGCTAACCCCTTGATTTTCCTTGGAGCCGGCGATGGGATTCGAACCCGCGACCTGCTGATTACGAATCAGCTGCTCTACCCCTGAGCTACGCCGGCTTTATTAGCTGTGGGCTATATCACGGGGGTTCATGGAAGGTCAAGGAGAAAACCGGGAGAGGGTGATTGCTGGCGAGTCTCCGCCAACAGGAGCGATGAAAGTCGATCCGAATAAAGCAGCAAGGTTTGATGGGAAACCATGGGTATGTTTGTCCCGCCTCGTCTGTCATGGCGACTCCTTTCTTGAATATTAATCCCGGAAAACGCAAGCTTTTCTCTTGTTAAATTCGGTCTGATGCGGCAAATAGTGGACCATGCGTGCGATGATTCTTGCTGCAGGATTGGGAACCAGACTGCGTCCGCTCACCCGGGTGAGGCCGAAGGTGCTGGTGCCGGTGATGGGGATGCCGCTGCTCGATTTCTGGATATGGAAGCTCCACGAAGCGGGATTTGAGGCTGTCGCGGTCAATGCTTTCCATCTGCCCGACAAGCTTGTCAGCGCCATCCAAGGAAAGAGCTGGCCTATCGCAGTCGAGGTCCGAGTGGAGTCGATTCTGCTCGGCACCGCCGGCGGCATCCGAAATTGCCTCGATCTTTTTGGCAAGGAACCGTTCGTTGTGGTGAATGGCGATATTATCTGCAATGTGGACTTTATAAGCCTCTACGAAAGTCATTTGAAATCGAGGAGCCCGGTCACCCTTTTACTCCACGACTATCCGGTTTTCAATAATGTTGCGGTCCGTAATGGAATTGTCTTGGGGTTCGGTAACGAGGCAAGAAAACTGATGCAGGAAAGCGTGGACGTCAAGCTGCTCGCCTTCACCGGGATACATGTATTGGATCTGCAGGTTTTGAGCGGTCTCGAGTCAGGTCGCCCGAGCGAAATCATTCCCGTTTACCGTGATCTCATCGACGCCGGGAAACCACCGCGGGCGTATATTGAAGAAAGCCTTAAATGGCGAGAAATTGGCTCCGTAGAAGCTTACTGGGCTGTGCATTCGGAACTGGCTGCCGTACCTGGGAATTTTTTCCCGCCGTTGAGGTCGGGGGAAAATATTCATATTCATCCGAAGGCGGAAATTTCGCCTCAAGCTGCTTTGAGAGGGATGGTTGTCATAGGCCGAAATTCCCGAGTAGGGGAGGGCACTCACCTGGAGGACGTGATCCTTTGGGACGACGTTACAGTGCGGCCAAACAGCCGCCTGCAAAACTGCATCGTGACGGATGGAATCGAAGTGAGAGGAAGCCATGCAAACGAAATTCTGTGCGAGAGAAAATGATGAGCTCCGGCAGCACTACTGACAGAGCGGTGGAGCTGTTGCTGGAAGGCTGCAGAGAGTCCGGAGTATTGCCTATGGAGGAGCCGGACATTGCCTCCCTGCAAGGGGATGCGTCCGACCGCAGGTTCTTTCGCATCCGCCAGGGCTGTAACCATTTCATCGGCCTCATCTCGCCCCGCAAGAACCGATTCGGATTGGATGAAAACGATTCCTACTTTCTCATCGGAAAACACCTCGCAAGGCACAATCTGCCGGTGCCCCGCATTCTTTGGGCCGACCTGGAGCGCGGGCATTTCCTGCTGCAAGATTTGGGGGACTGCCATCTGCAGCGGCTCGTTCAGCTGCGACGAATGGATATCGGCCGGCTGTATAGCCGTGCAGTCGGCCTTCTGGTTAAGCTGCATCGCCTAGTGCCAAGAGGATTTCAAACAGAGTTTTGTTTTGACGGCGCTGTTTACAGCCCGTCCTTTGTTTATCAGCGGGAGCTGGAATACTTCAGGAAAGCTTTCTTGAACGGCTACCTACACTTGGGGGTGGCAGAGGAAGACCTGCGCAGCGATTTTGAGAATCTGGCAGAAACGGCCGGCAGCCAAAAGGCCTCGCAGGTCATGCATCGGGATTTCCAGAGCCGAAACGTCATGGTCTACCAGCGAGATCTATGGATTCTCGATTTTCAAGGGATGCGCCATGGACCGCCCTCCTATGACCTGGCCGCACTTCTGCTCGACCCGTACGTTCACATCCCGAAACGGCTGCAGAAATGGTTGTTGGATTATTACTGGTCGGGTGCGCGCGAGTTTATGGGATGTTCGCATAGTCAATTCCTATCCTCCTATCATGCAGTGCGACTGTGCAGAAATCTGCAGGTCCTCGCAGCTTACGGCTTTCTTGCCGTGAATAAAGAGAAAAAACAATTTCTGCAATACATCCCGCGTGCTTGGGAGCAACTTCTCGAGTGGCGGAGCCGCACTGTTGCGGGCCGCTATCCAAAACTGAACAGATGCATAGCAGACATTCGCCGCACGCACAGGTTAGCGTGACATCGAGCAAAAATTGGCTCATCGCGGATTACCGTGATTTACGCACTCGGTTCGTGCTGAGGTATCGAAGCACGAACGGATGGGTTGCCCTTCGATACCTCAGGGCAAACGGCTGCAGAGCGACACGATCACGCTAATCCGCGATGAGCCAAAAAAATTCAGCAAGGTGTCGCCGGCTTGCGACATAAGAATGCCGGAGACGGGATCAAGGGGGATTTTTGGGATGCTTACTTGGAAATCCCCCAATTTCTCTTTCATTATTGTCTTATACGGCGATAAGAGGGGCTAGCCGTCAGGAAAATGAGCCAGTCAGGTTCTTTCCTCTACATCCGCCTTTTCTCCAAACAACTGGGATTTCAGAAGGGTCCGCAGCAGCTGATTATTATAGAATGCTTTTTCTTTTAGCCCTGCATAAGCTGCAGGATAGTAGAGCAGGTTGATTTTTGCCTTTACATCCTTTGAATGTCGATCAGTCTCTATGTCTTCCAAGATGACCGAATAGCGCTGTTTGCTATCAAGATAGGTGTTATCAACCAGCGGAAAATCAAAATATTCAAGCCAGAATTCAGCTGTCTCTGTTTCAGAATCATTTTCCTCGCAAAACTTCTTTCCCGGACATGTCGAGACTTCCACGTAGATTTGCTTCCATTTTGGATACGCATAGCGCACCCTTACCCTGAAATATCTAGATGAGCGCTCGTCCTTCGAGCCATCTGAGTTTCTGAACGCCAGTATTCCCTCCTTTTTAACACCTTCTACTTTCCGAACTTCTCCAGCTCCGACTCGTTCACCATCTGAAGCAGCCGACGGCTTTCGGATAATACCTTCCACATCGTCATTGCAGGCCTTGCAAGTGCCCTCCTTGGTGGGCAGCCAGTCCCCGGGGCGGTATGCCGTACAAATGTTAGCGGATTGTTCACCGTTAAGCGGAATTTCCAGTATCATTGTTCCAGCCACCTCCTCCAATATTTCGCGCTGCTTGGCGGTCACCCTCTTGGCGGTTTGAATCAGCTTTTCCATTTCTTTATTGTAGTGATCGAGGAGCCTGACCACCTTATTATTCTGATCTTCGATCTCTTGCTGCCACTCAGTTCCCTGAAGTGACCAGGGCTCGATTTTCAGTGTCTCATTGTTGGTCGCCCAAGCTGCCTCTGCGGAAGCGTCCGCAACATTCTTGATAAGCTCGGCAGGCAATTTGCCGTCACTATCATTGCCAGTACTTATTAGCCTGAAGGCGCCTTCTGATCTTATCGATTCACGGCAGTTCATGATTTGTTTCTGGCAGCGACGCAAGCTTAGCCTGGGATGGATGATCTCAGCGAGGAGATGCTTGAAAAGCGGCTTCATATCGAGACACTCATGGAAGTTTCTGGATAACAGCTCGAGGCTCAATCTCATCTCCTGAATCCTTGCAAGAGTCTCCTGTCGGGTCGCGTTTTTCTCATCTTTCGGCTTTAGGAAAGATTTAAGAATTTCGCCGAACATGTCCTTGCGTAGAGAATTTTCAGACGCTTCCTTATTGCTGAGCAACTGAGTGTAAAGCTTGATATCACTGTCTACCTTCTGCTTTTCCTGCAAAAATTGGTTTCCCCAAAAGCCAAGCAACCCAATCACCAGGGCGGCGACAAATTTGAATAAGACATCCGCTTTGTCCCAGCGATCCTTGGGTGCCTTTGGGGTGCCACCAGACTCTTCTTTGGAATTCTGTACCTTCTTCTCGTCAGCCATAATTGATTCTCCCTTCCTGCGAATAGAGATACTCCCTCATGAAAAGGTCACCATGCTTGCGGCAGATTGCGCTGTGAGACAGAAGCTTAGTGTCAGTTTTCTTAAACACGGTTATATAGTGCAGGCATGGGCTGCCTCGCTTGCTGACGGTGATAGTGAATGGTCAATGGAGCGAAATCGCTGCGAGCATACGGAGTAATTTGGCAATATGTGTGCCATTCGCCTATGGAGCCCTTTTTGAAGGACTTGATCAGGATGAAGCATCCATGCATTTGATGTAGAGGTGGTGAAACGAGTCAAACAAGTTGGCAGAGGGCGTAAACTTTGATTGCAGTGACAAGTGACTGAGGAACTTTCCCGTCTTTTTGGAGCTCACGCTCTAATGCTTATCCCGCTGGAGGCGGGAAAGGAGTATTATGCGAGGTGCGGTGACAGAATTCGAAAGGCTGAAATCACTATGGCTTTAGTGAGCATGCGAGACGTGAGTGTGAGCTATGGAGGACCTCTTCTGCTCGACCACGTGAATCTTCAAATCGAGCGCGGTGAACGAGTATGCCTGCTGGGCAGAAACGGGGTCGGCAAGTCCACTTTGATGCGGTTGATCAAGGGCGATCTCACACCGGACGGCGGTGAGGTTGTGCGCCAGCAAGGCATGCGGATTGCGCTGCTCCCTCAGGAGGTGCCGCAGGGGTTGAGCGGCACGGTTTTCGCCATCCTGGCCGGCGAACCTGACGATACCATCAACGTGGCCGGCACCGCATTTGAAGATGCTGAGTGGCGCAGGCACCAGCAGGTCGAGAAGATCATCTCGCTTATGAAACTGGATGCCGATGCCCAGTTCGAAGCGCTCTCCGCAGGGCTCAAGCGTCGAGTGATGCTCGCCGCAGGCCTGGTGTGCGACCCGGATATGCTGCTACTGGACGAGCCCACCAATCACCTGGACATTGAAGCTATCAGCTGGATGGAAGATTTCTTGCTCCGTTACGGAGGAACGATGCTCTTTGTAACCCACGACCGCATGTTTCTGCAAAACCTTGCCATCCGCATCGTTGAATTAGATCGGGGCAGCCTGTTCGACTGGTCGTGCGATTACGAGACGTTCCTGAAGCGGAAGCAGGCGGCGCTCGACGCCGAACAAGGGCAATGGCTTCAATTCGACAAGAAATTGGCTCGCGAAGAGGTGTGGATTCGCCAGGGGATCAAGGCGAGACGCACACGCAACGAGGGCAGGGTGCGAGCGCTGGAAAGGATGCGGGAGGCTCGGCGGACACGGCGGGAGAGAACGGGCTCGGTTCTGCTCCGCGCTCAGGAGGCGGTCCGATCGGGAAAGCTGGTGATCGAGGCGAAAGATGTAAGCTATGGCTACAGCGAGGACGCGACTGTTATTCGTGATTTTTCCACCCTCATCATGCGCGGCGACAAGGTTGGAATCATAGGCCCTAACGGTTCCGGCAAGACCACATTGCTGCGAATCCTGCTGAGGGAGCTAGTCCCACAAAGGGGGCAGGTGCGGCACGGGGTGAACCTTGAAATAGCCTATTTTGACCAGCTTCGAGCGCAACTGGACGAAAACAAGTCGGTGATTGAAAATGTCAGCGAGGGCAATGACAGCATCCTTTTCAACGGTAAGCCCAGGCACATCATCGGTTACCTGCAGGACTTCCTCTTTTCTCCGGAGCGCGCCCGATCCCCCGTCCGAATTCTCTCCGGCGGAGAGCGCAACCGGCTGCTGCTGGCGCGGCTTTTTACCCAGCCATCCAATGTGCTCGTTATGGATGAGCCCACCAACGATCTCGATACCGAAACTCTGGAATTGCTGGAGGAATTGCTCCTCGACTATCCGGGCACTTTGCTGCTGGTCAGCCACGACCGGACCTTTCTCAACAACGTGGTGACCAGCACGCTGGTGCTTGAGGGCGAAGGTCGCGTCGGCGATTATGTGGGAGGCTATGATGATTGGCTGCGCCAGCGAAGGACCGAGCCTCAGGCGAAAGCAGAAAAATCCTCCGGCAATAAAGAAAAGCAGAAATTTCGCGGCGAGCCCCGTCAAACGCTGAGCTACAAGGAACAGCGCGAACTGGAAGCCATGCCGCAGCGGATTGAAACGCTCGAAGCCGAGCAGGAGAGATTATATCAGACTCTTTCGGATCCGGCATTCTACCGGCAAAACGGCACTGAAATTGCGGCAGCCAAAGCCAGGTTGGAATCTCTTGAACAAGAGCTGGATCTGGCTTACCAGCGATGGGAAACCCTGGAGCAGAAGAATGAGCAGTGAAGAGTACTAGGTCTCCTTCAAAAATTCCCGGATCATCAAGGCGGCGCTGCTTCCTTCACCGGCGGCGCTGACCGCCTGCTTGGTGCTGGTATCGCGCGCTTCGCCCGCCGCAAAAACGCCGGGCACGCTTGTCTCCAGCAGGAAAGGATCGCGCTGCTCAAAACCGGCCGGCCGCTTTCTTTGATGCAGCAGCTCACGCCCGGTTATGATAAAGCCCCACTGATCCAGCAAGATTCCACTGCCGGCAAGAAATGCCGTATTAGGGTCAAGCCCGATAAAAAGGAAAGCCCCATCGATCGGGATTTCTCCCTCTTCGCCTGTCTTGTTGTTGATGATCCGCAATTTTGTCAGTTTTGAGCTCTCGCCGACGAATTCTTTAACCTGAGTATGCCAGCGGACATCGATCTTGGGGTTGCTGAACACGCTGTCCTGTATGATCTGCGTGGCTTTAAACCGGCCGCTGCGGACCAGAATGGTCACCGAGTCGGCAAATTTAGTCAGTAGCAGGCTCTCTTGGGTGGCGCTGTTGCCGCCGCCGACAACTGCAACCTTCTTGCCTTTGTAAAATGGCCCATCGCAAGTGGCGCAGAAGTGCACGCCGGCTCCCGTGTACTCATTTTCACCGGGCACATTCAAACGCTTATAGCGGCTGCCCGTGGCGATGAGCAGCGCACGTGCACTGTATTCGCTGCCGTCGGCGGTCTTGACGCAGCGATAATTATCGTGGCTGTATAACCGGATGGCTTCCTGAGCCTGCAGCAGTTCCACTCCGAACCGTTCCGCCTGTCGGCGGAGGCGCCGGGAGAGATCAATGCCGGAGATACCCTCGGGAAAACCGGGCATGTTGTCCAGTTTTGCTGTTGCGGCCACTTGACCGCCAAAAGCTGCGCGTTCGATGACCAGGGTGTCAATGGCCTCCCGTGCGGTATAGAATGCAGCGGTCAGGCCGGCTGGACCCCCTCCCAGGACAACCAGATCGTAATGAGTCCTGCTGGCTTGTGTCTTAAGTCCCAGCTTGGCCGCCAGTTCCGCATTGCTGGGTTCGACCAGAAATGACCCGTCGGCAAACGTTATGGTCGGGATGATACGCTTTCCGTTGTTCTTCTCGATCACAAGCTGCTCGGCTTCCTTGTCCTGCTCGATGTCCACCCAGTTGTACGGTATCTGGTGCTCGCCCAGAAATTGTTTGCTATTCCGGCAGTCCGGGCACCAATGGGTGCCATACAAGGTTATTCCCGTCTCGGTCATGGTTTTTTGCCTCCTCTGATTGGCCTTTCCCCAAGCTTTCACAACTGTGCGGCTTGCCGGATACTAATACTGAACTTTTTGTTGACAAGCCACGAAGCACCACACAGAAGACATAGGGGTGAAATAGATTCCTCTTCGTGCTCTTCGTTGTTGAAATAAAATCAACTGGTCACGAGCAAATGCGAAATCACAGCAAACAAAATTGGATTATCGCGGATTAGCGTGTTTGACTTACTCCGTTCGTGCTGAGGTGTCGGAGCACGAACGGATGTTTCGCCCTTCGATGTCTCAGGGTGAATGGCTGAGGCGCGCCACGATCACGCTGATCCCTGATGAAACGCAAAAATTTAAAATAATCACTATCCTGATTAGGCGTGAGGGTTTCTTTGCCTCAGTTGTTCATTGTCCCATCAATCGGCAGAAATATCTCGGCGCCTTCCGCGGTGAAAGATAATCCGAGCCTGCAGGGCGCGGCTTCAGCAATTCTCATTTTGGATGCTGATCGTTTTCCGTAGGGTGGGAGGCGCCTCTTCTTGCGCCGCAACCCACCAGGACCTTCGTTAGTAGTGGGTTACGCTATCGCTTCACTCACCATACCATATGTCCGAATGTCCGACATCCAAAATGAGAAGGCTCATCGCGGATCACCGTGATTTACGCACTCGATTCGTGCTGAGGTATCGAAGCACGAACGGATGGGTTGCCCTTCGATACCTCAGGGCAAACGACTGCAGAGGGACGATCACGCTAATCCGCGATGACCCAATGAGAATTGCCGGCGCGGGTTGCAAACCTCTTGAGAAGTCTCCGTCATTCTGCTAGATGTGACTGGATGCTTTTTGAAAATATCAGCCGCAAAAAGGAGTAAGTATGAAACCGCTGAGAGCGTTCTTAGTTATGCTGTTGATCTTGGGAATTGCAGTTGCGGGCGGCTTTCCTTCTGCTCATGCCCAGAAGATGCAATGCCGGGATCGCTTCAAATCACTTGATGTCGACGATGACGGAAAGGTTACCGCGGAGGAATTCAAGGCGTTTGAGCACCCGGGCATGGGGGCCGATGAAGTCTTTGCCGCGACGGATAAGAACGGCGATGGTGTTTTAACGGAAGACGAATTTTGCGCCTTCCGGGGGCACCGAAAAGGTAACGATAAAATGCAGTTATAAAAGGCACTTAACTTGCAGCTAGAGTTCCAGGGTTGACATTCGCAATCAAATCTTGTATCAATTGCCCGTGCCGGAGGATTTGCCTGCTGAGCTTTTTGAAAAAATGAAGGTGGCCGCAATTTTGACCTTTAGCGGTGTGCCACTCCGAGGTTCTAAGTCGCTCATCTTTTTGCCTGGTAAGATGGGTTTGATCCGACTCATAACGCAGGAGAGACACGAATGTTTAAATTCGTCAAATTGACGACCCTTACTCTATTGGCCCTATCAATACATAACCTGCCCACCGTCCACGTTCCGACCCAGCTCAACGGGTTTTCTCCCAAGTTTCATGAAGTCACCGTGACTGCCTACACCAACGCCGCGCAGTGTGGAAAGGGCGACCACAACGTAACTGCATCCGCTGTGCGCATCAAGCCCGAGCATTACCAGAAAGTGGTCGCTTTGAGCTCCGATATTGCGAAAAGCTATGAATTCGGCGATCGGTTTCAGTTGTGGGTCAACAAGAAGCTGTACCGGGTCACTTTTCTGGATGCGATGTCCAAAAGACAGAAAAAGAAGGTGGACCTGTTACTTCCGTCGATCAGCGCCTGCAGAAAGTTCGGTAAAAGGACTGGAGTTTTAATTCCGCTGAATGAAACTTGAGCTGCTCTGTGGTCGGCGTTCTGACTCCGAGCCGCGCGCATCGGTCGGCGGCTGGTCGGGCCTCTCTATCCCTCATTTCCCCGGGGTGCGTCGAGAAACTCCTGTATGGCAGACTCGCTTTCTTTACTCAGCGAGCTCACCAGCACTTTGCCGCCAAAGCCGAGGAACTCTTCTGCCGTCCGATCGGGGTCGGCTTTGCGGATGAGAGTGAACAGGGCGGAGCACCCGGGCCCGAACTTTTCCGACAGTTCTCTCACGAACCGCTCTTCGATTCCCACCTCGGTGAGGGAGGCGGAGACGGCGCCCGTCACTGCGCCCAAAACAGCTCCGATTAAAGGGTGGAGGAGGATGCTGCCGACGATCAGCCCCGTGACGCTCCCGGCAATTCCCCCTTTCTTTGCCATTGTGTGCATTTGGTGATAGCGAACAGAGCCATCCTGCTCCTTAACGACAACCACAGCGTCCTCCAGTTCGATGAATCCCTCGTGCTGGAGCTTAAGGAGCTTGAGGCGCGCTTCTTCCGCCTTCTGTCCATCATCGAAAACGATGGCGGTAAAGCTGCTGGAGTATTTTTCCTTGAGCGCGGCCCTCAACAGCTCAGGATCGATCCATTCCTTGAAGCCGGCTGCGATCTTGCTTGTGGCGCCAAGTGAATCAACGGCTAAGACGGCCCCGCCTCCGGTGTCCAACATGAGGTATTCGTCGATTTCCTCATGCACTTTGTTCACTATAATGCTTTTGATGCCAACGTAGCCAATCACCACATTTTCTTTGCGAAAATGGGAAATCGCGGAGCGAAAGGCAAGTGTGGTGCCGATCACAAAATCGGCAGATCCCAGTCCTCCGATCCAACTTTCTTTGTGGACCGGATCATCCGAGAGCTTTTTCCCGTATCTTTCCATGAAGCTCGCATATTCCTTGGGGAGCCTGACCCCGAGGGTCTGTGAAGCATAATCTGCAAAATATCCCATGTCCTTCTTCCTTCCCCTTCGGCAACCTTGAGAAATTGGATGAATATTCCGGATTGAAAATAAAATAGTGCCATGGTTGATCGCCTTGGATCGCGGCGGCAACTCTATTTTGAAAGCTTCACCGGCACAACGGTTGAACGACTAAAGGTGGGCTCCCCTGTTTCACGCCAGGTATGCAGTCCTAACTGATGCCGGAAAAGCCACATCAAGATGCCCAGGCCGATATGCAGCCAGTAATCGATGAACCGGTTGAGCAGTGTGACGGATTCAGCAAGCGGGGCTGCGGCGCCGACCAGACGCAGACAGCTGAAAAGTGTCAATTCTACTACGCCGGCTCCAGACGGGGTAAGAGGAAAAGCCGAGGCTAATAAGGGTATGACCGTCAGAAAGAGCACCTGCTCAAGCTGCAATGTCATCCCGAATCCAAGCATCAGAAAATAGATCCAGAGCGTCTCCAAAATCCAGACGGCGGCTGTGAGAGCGAAGATGGGCAGGAGCTCGCCGACTCGAGGCCACATACCGTTGCGAAAGGCACGAATCATGGGCTCGATTCTTTTCGGCACCCATCTGGGAGGAAACTTGTCCAGGAAGAAGAAGGTCAGCATAACGAGTGTGGCTGCCGCCGCGATCACCGCTCCGCCTGTGAGTGCCCACAAAACGGAATTGGGAAGGCGGGCGGATAACAACAGCCACGATGCCGACAGCGCGATCGACAGGAGAACCCAGGCATCGAGCATGCGTGTAAATACGATGGAACCGATCGCCTCTGAACGCCCAATACCGAAATTGATCCGTGCCAAATGCGCCGCGTATACGTCCCCAAGCTTAGCCGGAACCAGATTGTCCAAGAAATTGTAAAAAAAGACCACTTGTCCGAACTGAGCGTTGCTTCCCCTGATCGGCAAGTGAGCGAGGCAATGCCGCCATCGCATTCCGCGCAACGGATAGGTGAGATAATGACAGGCCGCTCCGACCAGTACGTAAGATTTTTGACAAGCAAGCAGCTGCCCCCAGACGCTTTGCCAGTTGACAAAGCCCGCCAATATTGCCAGCAAGGCCAGGGCCGCCAGGCCGCTCAATAGGGAGTGCCAGCCCCACAGACGGGGAGATTTTTCAAAACCGTTAAATGATAGTGGTGTGCCGTTCATTTTTCTTATCGCAAATTCCACGGTTAGTGTTATTCAGCCGGCCTCATGCAAATTTTCTCTATATCTTTGCATCGAGCAGAAAGCAAGCAAAGTGATAAGTCGGAATCAGGAGTCAGAATTCAGAATAGAAAACAAGGTATGAGCTCGGCAACTTGCTCGCTCCTTAAAGTTGCTCGATTGGCTGCGCGCTATCCTTATTCATGGAGGCCCTTGGCCGGCGATCCACCTGATCGGGCTTGAAAAATCTTGAAATGACCCGCAGGCGTATTTCATTCTGACTTCTGGATTCTGGATACTTCACATGATAATAGTTTAAATGTTTTTGGCTAGTGTTTGCCAGGGTTCTTGGCGAGAGCGGTCAGGGTGCCGTCTGGCAGTAGACGGTAGCGTCGATCCGCCCAACAAATGGTCGTTCCCGTGTAAGCGCCCAGGAACGTGAAGCCCTCGATTATGTCCACCAGTGGCAGCAGCCACCTGGCACGGTTCCAATCGGGCAGGCCGACATAGGACTGCAGCCGGGATGCCAGTAGTCCGCGAGTTGCCAAAACTGTTGCGAAGATTGACCAGGAATACCAACCCATTGGCTGCATCAGCACCAGAAGAAGAGCCCAAAACACCGGGTAACTCAGGCAGCTGCCAAAGAAGGGCGCCCCATATGCCCGGCGCATGGTCCGCTTCCACCGCTGCAACCGCATCATAGCCGCGCGAAGGTTTTCCTGCGGCATGAAGCAGTCTATCAAGTAAGGCGGCACCACGACCTTCAGCCCCAGTTGGACCACACGGTATCCCAATTCGTAGTCGTCTGCTAAATGGTTGAGCCATGCTTTGAACCCGCCCAGACGAGCCAAAACATCGCGGGGCACTGCCATGGTATGTCCAATCGCCCATTTAATACCGCCGGTCCGTTTGGCAAGCATCCACTGGAGTAGATAGTTGAAATCGTAGTGAAGAGCGATCAGCCTGGCCCCCAGCGTCCGGGCGCGGATCCCTCGCGGCAGGCAGGTGAGGCAGCCGACTCCAGGCTGCGCCAGCATGGGAACCAAATACTGCAGGTAATTCTCGTCTACCACCACATCGGCATCCGAAAAAAAGAGGTACTCTCCCCTGGCTTCACGCCACAAGGCTTCCATGATGCTGGTCTTGCGGTTGACGCCTTGCAGTTCGGCAAAGACAAGGCGGATGTCACGATCCGGATTGTCCTTGCGCAGTCGGTCTACGATCAGTGTGATATCATCGTTTCGGCGGATGGTTCCGATCAACAGCTCCAGTCTGCCAGGGTAAACAAGCTTACAGAATGAGGAAAAGGCCTGATAAGTTTCCTCGCCCGCACCTTCCACCGGCTTGAGAATCGATATGCCGGGTGCGGGTGTCGGCATGGGCATCGGCGCCGATTGCTTGAAATGATGCACTGCAGCCAGATGACTCAGGCAGAGGGTGATCAGGCTGGCTGCCACACAGGCTCCGACCAGCACGCTGAGGATGGACCAGCAAAGCATTGTCATAAACCCGCTAAATCAAGATCGGATAACGATTAACTGAAAAGGAAATAATATTAGAGTGAACACCATATGAAAAAAGTAGAGCATCTGTCAATATCCAGACTTTTGTGATAAAAGGTCGATGCTTTTTGAATCTTGTGGAAATCTCTACAATAACTGTCTCGATCTATTTTTGCTGTTGCGCGTCGTCTTCGAGAAGATCGGCAGGTTAGCCTGATGAAAAAGCTTCATATTTTCACCGTTGCGGCCGGCATAGCGTTGCTGTTTTTCCTGATCTGGAAAATTGGCGTCGATGCATTGTGGCATGAGCTCACATTGCTCGGCTGGGGCCTGGTGCCCCTGATTTTGATCGAAGGAGTAGCGGACATATTTCACGCTCTCGGCTGGAAATACTGTCTCAGCGGCCCCCACAGGTCGCTGCCGTTTGTGCGTATCTTTCGAATCCGCCTGGCCGGATTTGCCATAAATCACTTGACTCCGACGGCCAGTTTAGGCGGAGAGGTGACAAAAGGGGCACTGCTCTCTTTGGACAATAAAGGCGCGGAAGCGATCACCGGGGTCTTGATCGGCAAACTTGCTTTTGCCACCTCACAACTTCTTTTTGTTGCCTGCGGATCGATCTTGGTACTTTCGCGGATTCAACTGCCGGGGGCATTGTGGGTTGGCATGTTGATAAGCAGCGGCCTCCTGGCACTCGGCATAGTTGGATTTTTGCTGGTGCAAATGTATGGTAAGCTGGGCTCGTTGATTCGCTGGCTGGTCGCTCGGCGAATCGGGGGCAATCTGCTGCGGAAAGCCAGCGGTGGAGTCAGCGAGGTTGATAATGCACTGAGGCAATTTTATCAAGAATACCCGATGAGTTTGCCCTTGTCCATTTTCTGGCACATGGTAGGATTCGGAGTCGGCATTATCAAAACCTGGTATTTTCTATTTCTGCTGACTGACAGCGCTTCGATACCGGTTGCAGCAGGCATATGGTTTTTGGGGACCTGGTTCGATCTGCTTGTTTTTGCCGTGCCCATTGGCATAGGGGTGCAGGAGGGGACCAGAGTCATCGCTTTTAAGGCCTTGGGGTTTGATTTGGTTCTGGGAATGACTTATGGTGTTACGCTGCGTTTGGAGCAGATTTTTTGGGCTGCGTTCGGCTTAGTGAACTACGCCCTTTTGCTTGCCGAAAACAAACAAAGAAACTTGATTGCTGGAGAAGGAGATGGCTCGGTGTTTGCGCTCTTGAAGTGCGGGAGAGGACGCGAACGATGAAAATCAGGTATAGAAGGTAATCCGATGATTAATTTTTTAATTGACATTTTAAAACTGAGTCTCGTTAGGATAGCTAAATGAACCTGGTTCAACTGTTATTAAAAAGAATCCTTATTATGGTCACCTGGCGGCCTGCGTTGACCATCGTCCTGGCTTTCGCTCTGGCAGGTCTTTCTTCTTTTTACACCGTAAGAAATCTTGGCTTCGAAACCAGCCAAAGAGATCTCATTTCACCCGAGCATCACCTGGTTCAGCTGGCTGAGACGGTTGATCAGTTCGACGATGTCGATAATTTCATAGTTACCATCGAAAATTCGAGCAGCTCTCGCTCTCTGGATTTTCTCCGCAGTTTGGTTGTCAAATTGGAGAGCGACAAAGAACATGTCGCAGAGGTGTTCTACCGGATAGATCCGGATGCATTGCGAAAATGGGCGCTGCTCTATCCGGATCGCAAGGATCTGCTGACGCTCCACGACAAGCTTCAAGAACATCAGGATTTTATCCGGGACCTGGCGAGCTCGCCTGAGCTGACGAATTTTTTTCAACTCATCAATAACGAGATTGCATCAGCAATGGTGGGTGAGCTGTTCACCGGATTCTTGAACGACGACGAAGGGAAAGATGAAGAAGAACCCTTCGACTTAAACTTCCTCATTAACAGCCTGAAGAGCATGAATCTTTTTTTAGAGGGCGCGCCGTTCAAGTCTCCGTGGGGCTCTCTGTTTGCCGACGGCTCCTGGGAGGAGGAGACGGAAGGCTATTTCTGGACGGAAAATCAGCGTTACCTGCTGGTTTTTGTCACCCCTGTGGAGAAGGGAGAAGGCTTCAACAACGCCCAAGAGGCTCTCGAGGCATTGAGAGCAACTGTTGCCGGAGTGCGCAGGGATTTTCCCGATATTCAGGCGGGAGTCACTGGGCGCGAAGCCATGAATGTGGATGAGATGACATCTTCTTTTGAGGATATGAGCGTTGCTACCATCATTTCTCTGGTCGGATTGGCCCTCCTGTTGACGCTATTTTGGAGAGGGGTTCGCAGGCCGTTGTTTCAAATGACGAACTCGGTGACTGCGCTCGCCCTTACTTTTGGATTGACGACCCTTGTTATCGGCCACTTGAATATTCTCTCCATTGTTTTTGCACCATTGATGGTCGGCCTGGGCGATGATTACGGTGTGCACTGGTTGTCGCGCTATAGAGAAGAGGTCAAGGGTTCCCGCTCTTCCCGGAAGGCAGCCATTCAGGCAACCATGGTGAAATTGGGCCCGGGCATTATGTTGGCCGGGCTCACCGCAGCACTTTCCTTTTTTCCGCTTGTTTTGACCGGGTTTAAGGGATTGGCGGAACTTGGCATCATCAGCTCGATGGGCATGATTGTGACCACTTTTACAACACTCTTTGTGCTTCCCGCCCTCACTCTGATGTTTGATAAGCCAAAGCCTCAGGAGCAGATCACTCATGCCGACGGCCGTGCACTTTTTCCCATGACAAATCGGCGGGCCATAGGGATTTTCGTTTTTTCCGCTGCAGCTTTGATCATCTCTTCCATCGCTGCGACCGGCGTGACCTTCGATCTTAATCTGCTCAACCTGCAATCCAAAGATGCGGAGTCGATCATCTGGGAAAAGAAGATGCTCGAGGATAGCAAGCGATCCAGTATGTATGGCGCCGTTTTAGCTCATTCGCTTGACGAAGTGAGCGCCAAGAGCAAACTTCTGGAGGCGCTTCCGACCGTCTCCAAGGTTGAAAGCGTCCAGACGATCCTTCCACAGGACCAGCGTGAGAAAATCCAAATACTCAGACAAATTAAGCCGTTTATACCCGACCCTGCTTCGTTCCGAGCCTCTGGAAAGCCGGTGAGTGTTGGTGAGCTGGATAAAACCCTCTCCAGGATTCGCTTCAAGATGCTTGATTCCAGCAAATCTGAATGGGGCGATAGAACTCCTCTGGACGAGCAGATGGGACAGGTGCGCGATTTGATCGGCCGTATCAGGTATAGCTTCAAAACATTAGATGAAGCCAAACTGCAGACTGTGCTGCAAGATTATGACACCCATTTGATGAACGACCTCAACGACAAGCTTGATCTTATGCAGGCAAATGCCAATGCATCGCCCATGCAAATAAGCGATCTTCCCGCTGATATCCTGGATCGATTTGTCGGACAAAACGGCGTGTATCTCATCCGTGTCTTCCCCGAAGAAGACATATGGGAACCGAAATTGCTCGGCAAATTTGTAGCCGACCTCACATCTGTGGACGCCGAAGCCGTGGGGGATCCGGTAACCCTTTATGTTTTCACCAAGGCCTTTCGGGATGCGTGCATAAAAGCTTCCGTATATGCGGTCATTTTCATATCTTTTTTGCTGTTCTTGACTTTTCGCAGTCTGTCGAACATGGTGATGGCGATGCTGCCGCTGCTGGTGGGAACCGCCTACACAATGGGCCTTATGCGTGTTTTTGGGGTGAATCTGAATCTGGCCAACAGCCTTTTTCTGCCCCTCATTGTGGGGGCCGGGGTAGAGTACGGCATCATAATCATGCAGCGCTGGCTTCAGCATAACAGTGGAGGGGTTGAGCTGCCCTTCAGCACAGGCAAAGGGGTCATACTTGCTGCTCTGACCACCACGGTAGGCTTTGGCAGCCTTACCATTGCATCTCATCGGGGGATTTCCAGCCTCGGTTTGCTGGCGACCATCGGTAGCCTGAGTGTGGTTGCCGCGGCAGTGATCTTGCTGCCGGCAGTATTGAGGCTGGAAACGATGGTACGGGAAAAGCTCGCATGCCGAAGAGTCCGCGAAGCACGCGTCCGGGATAAATGCGTTGCTCTGGAAGAGAAGCAGATCTGAGGGAAAGTGACCATCTTTCAATCCGTCCCGCATGCTTTTGGATCCATTGCTGCGCAACTGGGAAACTCGTGGGGGGAGTGGATTCCCGCCAGCATGCGGTAATGACGATAGAATGCTCCGGGCGAGTTTTATTTATCGACCATTGCGATCTGGGGGTTATGACGGTCCCTACGAATTTGCCTGACCTGTGGCGTGAAACTGGGCAAGTGTCTGTTCAACGGCATCTTCGGCATAAAGGGCGAACGCATTGACCAGCAGAGTTTCTGCCTGAAGGCGCTTGGCAACGGGAAAGCTCCGGCGGGTGTTCACGCCGTAGAACTCTGTCAACGCGTTGTGCTCAGGGATCAGCAATCCTCCCCTATGTTCCACGGGGCAACTTCGATCCTGAAGCCTCTTGAGCACCGATGAGAGGCTTCCCAGCCTTGCCGTATCCACCTGCACCGGGATGCGCCAGTAGACTCTGCTCGCTTCCTCAGGCGCTGCGAATGTGGTGAACCCCGCAATATTAGAAACTCCCTGCTCGAACCGCATGGCGTTTTCAACCAATCGCCGGGAACGTTCCACGTATGTCTGCAACTGGTCGAGAGCCAGTGCCATGGCAAACGGATGCGGCCGGTACTTCACCCCCACCGCATTGTGCATATGCCGGTATTCCGCTGTGAGGAGCGCCTGCGGAACCCGGTTTACGTGTCCATAGAGCAGCATGCGATCGCGATGGCGGTCGTCGTTGGTGGTGGCAACACCCAGTTCGCCACCGGATATGAGCTTGCCTTTACCGAAAGAGGTACACACGAAGTCGTAGTAATGGCCCAGGGGACGATCATTCCAGAGGGCACCATGGGCGTGGGACGAATCGCTGATGAGGCCTAGCCCATGGCGGTCGGCGAATTGCCGCAATGCGGCGGCATCTGCGGGGCAGCCCCAGGGCTGATGGGCAATTACGGCCCGCGTTCGTGCCGTCACCAGGAATTCGGCTTCCTCAAGATTCAAGGTGAAATCGTTATCCCGGACATCACAGAATACGGGATTGCCGCCCAGCATGCACACCGGCAGAGCCATTGCGTAATAGCCGTATGCGGGGATCAGAACTTCGTCACCGGGTTGAATTTCCAGTGCGAACAAGGCCAGATGAAGGGCGGCGGTGCCGTTGCAGGCGGCTACCGCGTGACGGGCGCCGAAGAAGCTGGCCGTCGCCTCTTCAAAGCGATCGAGCATACCATCTTGAACCACCGAGAGATCTTCGGCCATGACCTCCCGGACAATTTGCTCCAGCTTCTTTTCATCCAGCCCGTAGAAGAGTCGCTCCAGTTTTTCTTTTGAGGTCATTTAGCTTGGCACCTGATCGAGATATTGTGACAGACCGGCCCAGGACCGAATAAGCCCTGCGATTCGCTGCATCTGACGTCGAGGGATAACAGGATAAACACAGATTTCAAGGATTGACGCTTCCTTCGGCATGCTTTGTTCGGACCGGGGATTTTGCTCGGAGCGGAAATGCTTCAGCATGGAACAGTCATTCATGTCTGTGGTTTTCGTATCGATCCCGTGCCGGAGCAAAAAATTGCGAAGATCATCGCGTCTTTCAGGATCAACGGTAAGAGGATAGTAGACATAGACATGGTCTTCCCTCAGTGTTTGCGGCGGTCGAACCCCGGGAACCTCCCCCAGGTTTTCCGTTAAAGCCCTGGCATTCTGTCGCGCACCCTCATTGAAAGCGTCGATGTGGCGCAGCTGCAATGTTCCCAAGGCCGCCTGCAAATTGGCCATGCGTGTCACACGCGGGCAGGACGCGGCGAATTCTTCAAGCAGTTCGTCCCCTACCGCAGAATCCATGAGCGGCTTGCCGAGAGCGAGCTTCAGCCGCAAAACCGGGTATGCTGTCAGACCAAAAACAAGCGGCCGGGTCAGCAGCCATTTAGCCCAGATCGAGAAGGCATGGCCGGCAACCGCGCCGGAGTCGGCCACCTTGGCTCCCGCCAAAACAGCTCGAGCGCGTTCGGCAATCTCGGGATCCGCTGTGGCAATGGCTCCACCGCCAAAGCAGGGCATGTTTTTCCCTTCAGCGAAGCTGAAAATACCGACGTCGCCGAAGGTCCCCACCTGCTGACCGTTCACCCTCACCCCGCAAGCATGGGCGCAATCCTCAAGCAATCGAACGCCACGGTCCTTGGCAAGGTCCGAAATCTCCCGAATTGGGCAGGGCTGCCCAAAAATGTGGGTAGCAAGCACCGCTCCGGTATTTTTGGTGATTTTGGGCTCAATGTGCTCCGGCCCGGCGTTGAAGGTTTCCAGGTCAACGTCACAAAAAACCGGCCTGTAACCCAACAACTTCGCTACCATGGGCATGACCGGAAAGGTAAAGACCGGAAAGATGATCTCTTTACCCTTTTCCAGATCGAGCGCCTCCAATGTGAGTTGGAATGCCGAACGTCCTGAAGAGGCTCCAAAAACGTAGGGCGTCCCGAGCCACTTGCCGAATTGTTCGGCAAACTCTGCCAGGGCGGGGCCGTCTTGAACCGATTTGTGAGCAAGGTGTTTGAGCAGCAACCAAAGAGCACCGGGGGGGAGATTTACGCATCTTCGAGGTACCATACCTATGAGCGACATATTCGAAGCTCCTGTAAAAATGCAGAAGACAGAGGTTTATTACCCGTCTTGACCGGGTTGTTCGATTAGAACAGTTTCCGAATACCAAGAAGCGTCTGCAGGATATCCGGATTATGCAAGTAGAATCGCCAATGCTTCAGCAAGTGATCGAGGGCGAAGCGCGGTCGGAGGATGTAACGGCGATAAAATGTGGAGCGGAGCTTCACCAGTTCGACTACTGGCACTTCCGACAGCGCAATCTTAGGCGTCGCATAGTGAAACATCTCTCTGGAATCAACATCGGCGATGAGGTCCCTGTATCGCTCCCAAGCCTTGGAGCCGGGGTAGGGCGTGTAAAAATGCACCTGAATGCTATCCGAGTTGAGCTCCTGGGCAAGTCGGATGGTCTGCTCGATTTCCTGTCGAGTTTCAGTGGGATTGCCGATAACATAGTAGGCATTGGTTCCGATACCGAGCTCTCGGGTAGAGCGAAAAACATTCCGACACAGATCGGCCCACGATTGCACTCTTTTCGTTTTTTTCATCTCATCGATGATTCGCTGCGAACCGGATTCCACTCCTATGCCAAGCATGATGCAGCCAGCCTGCTTCATCAGCTTCAATAATTGGTAGTCCACTTCATCCACACGGACTCGAGCCATCCACGGCATGCCGGACTTCCTGGCAATGAGCTCGTTGCAGATCCCCTGCACAAAACCTCGGTGTGCCGAAAAGCTGTCATCCTGAAACGAAACGATGTTTACCCCCTGCCGCGCCATGTGCTCAAATTCGTCGGCCACGTTTTGAGGCGAGCGTTTGCGCAGCTTCTTGCCTACACTGACGCGCATCACTTCACTGCAAAATACACAATCGTGGGGGCAGCCTCGCATTCCGATGGTGTAGCCCCAACTTACGCGCTTGGGAAGGCGCACCGGGAAAATCGAGCGGTAAGCTTCCAGTTCGTCTGAAGTGTAGGACGGATACGGCAGGCTGTCGGGACGAGTCACGATAAACCGCTGTCTATTGAGATAGTGACTGAGAAAGTGCTGCCGCCAGCCCACTCCGTTTTCGACGCGATCTTCTCGAATCCAATTGAAAAGCTCGAAGAATGCCTCCTCCGGTTCTCCGAGCAGAACGACGTCATAATTTTCGCAATTGTTGCAGCCGTTGTCTGAATAAAAACCCTGGCCTATCCCCGCTATGAGCGGCGCTTTGGTCTTCAGCTTCAAGGCCGCGGCAAACTGATCCGCGACGTGGATGTCGAAGCTGGAAGCGGAAACAACGACCAGGTCGGATTTAGTCCTGTCGAAGTATTCCACAAGACTGTCGATGTCCATTGGGCGGGTCCAGCAATCAAGGGTATGGATCTTTAACCCCGGGTAGCCCTGCAAACCCGCCTGGATGTATTTGAGCGGGTAACATGGATCAAAAAACTGCGGATGATCAACCTCCTTGTCGACCGAGGAGGCGACCCGCACCAGCAAAACAGACTTAATTTCCACCACTCTATCTCCCGATTTTCAGCTTAGAGCTTAGAGCATGGAGCATCTACTCCCTACTTCTGGCTCCCTGCTCGCCTGTCAAAAACCTCACAGGCTTTCTCGAAAACCTCATCCACCGAAATAAGCTGCATACAAAGGTTATTTTTGCACGTGAGCTGGCGGTTGTTATAAGCATTAACACACGGACTGCAGACGGTGCCCGCCCAAATCACATGACTGCGCTCGGACGGGGCGGCAAAAAGCTTGGGTGTTTCCGGTCCGAACAGCGTTATGACGTCAATGGGTGTAAGCGTTGCGAAATGTGCCGGACCGCTGTCGTTGGTCACAAGCAGCTGGCATTCGGAGTAAACCGTCAGGAGCTGTCTGAGGGTGGTCCGTCCGGCCAAGCTCACGCAGCGATCGGAGCTAACCTGGTGTACCAGCTCATCCACCGGTGCTCTTTCCTCCGGCGCCCCCGTAAAAGCGATATAAAGCGATCGGTGGCGATCAAGCAGACGCCGGGCCAATGCAACGTAGTTGTCGCTTTTCCACCTTCGCAATGGAAGCAGATCGCTGCAGTTGGCATTGAGCAAGATGATCGGGGGCACCTGACTTTCTCCCGTGACCTCCCTAAGCATCTCCTTAACCGCTTCGATTTCAACCGCACTCGAAGAAAATTTTGGACCTGCCGCGGCGCCAAGGGTCGGCGCTTCCATGGCAAAGGCCGGAAAGAGCTCCTCGGGGTGCCGCAAAGCTTCCACCATTACTTCAAACACCTGCGAAGTGTGAATATGCGGATTATACACCAGCCGGTGAGTCATGAGGTCGCCTCTGTACGGCCCATCACCCGCATAGGCGTGGAAGCCGACACGGCGGACGGCGCCGCTCAGGTATGTGAATACGGCGGAAGCCCTGGCGAAAAACTCCATGTCCACGGCCGCATCGAGCCGCAAGGCTCTCATTTCTCGAACCGCTGCGATTATGGAGATGAACAGCGAAAATAAAGACCCCGTTTTTATGACGATGACATTCTGTTCCGGTATCACGGCCATTGCATCGAGGATGAACCGGTTCTCTTCAAATACAAGAAAGTATACGTTTTGTCGCCCCACCATCTTAACTGCTCGGATAATTGCTCCGTAAGCAAGGACAGTCGACCCCTGTTCGGCGAGCTTTACAAAGAGCACCCTGCAAATGGGGCTCAACCCGTCCGCACGCCGCCGTCCGCTCAGTTTCCGTGCCGCAGATAAGATGAGCGTCAGTGTGGTCCCGATCCAACGATCAATTCTGCGTAGTGTTGACACATCCATTTTGTGACCGCCGCCCTGGGTGCAACTGCAAGAAGCCGGAATTCAACCAAAATTTCAAACCCGAATACCGACTCGCAACATGAATTCTAAACATACCAAATGATCCGGTGATCGAACTAAAAAAACGAAAGACCTTGAGCATCGACTCAAATCGGTTTCGGACATTTGAATTTCCCGGTTCTGAATTAGTTTCGAATTTGAAGGTTCGAATCTTCTGTCATGGGAAGCACGAATTTCATAATCACTACCAATCACCGCGGTCTTTCTATACTCTGAATTCAACAGGTGTGACAAGTTCTTATGCACAGATAGGTCTCAAAACGTTCCATGTTCCATCAATCCCCGCGTCCAGAAGTCTCTGTCGCCGCCGCACCTGCGTCGGTAGGTGTGTGCTCCGCAGAGATAGAAGCTTCGGCAATCCGTTTGTAAACCGTACCCTCAGCCGTGGAGAAGACCGCCTCGTAGTGATTGGCGAGCAGCTCCCTAAGAAAAGGATACCGGGAGGGAGGATATTTTTTCACCGGCGTGCCGGGTTCTGTGTCAATGAAGAAAAGAGGCGGCGAACGTTTCAGCTCTTCCTCAAAAATATCCCATGCGCCAGGGCGGATACGGTCTGTCGTGTCATGATCCGGATCATTCAGGAAGGGACTTCCCCACGCGTACCCTGTCAGAGGGTAATAGTGTATATAGCGTGAGGCCGGCCTTCGCCGGGATTCAGCATACAAATTGTCCCACTTTCCCCAAAACAGCACCTTGTCTTCAGGTTTCGAGTGCTCTCGCACGTAACGGCCGAACTCATTTTCAGGCCTCAGCTGCCAAAGACAGACCGTGTTGATGAGCAGGAAAGCAGCAGCGGTGAAACCAAGCAAGAATTTCAAGGTTCCTGCTTGAAGGAGGAAGAATCGATATGACCGGGTTTTTCTCCAGATGGCCGTCAGGGAAGGAGCGCCCAGCAGCACCAGCGGTGGCAGCAGTTGGATATAATAATGGGAATAGAATCGTCCGCTGGCACTGGTGCCAATCAAGGAACAGCAAAGCAGGATCACCAGTGCGGTCAGCTCCGGCTTCAAACCTTCCCAGTAGCGCGCTCCCCTCGTACAGCATTCCCACATGGAAATAAAGCATACAAGCAGCAGAGGATGCCAGGCTGCGGCATAACCCAGAGTGTTTTTGATTCCCAATTGCCAGAAGATCAAATCTGTGGGTCCGTGCAGGATGTCGTGGTCTCTAATCATCCAGTAATAGGTCTCTTCAAGGATGCCCCGGTGATACAGCACCAAAGCCGCTACGCCCAGTGTGAGGAAGTAGCTGATAGTGAGAGTTGAGGCATGCAGGAAGCTTTGCGGCACTTTCAGGTTGCGCTTGGCGCGATAGGACGGCAGCAACAGGTAGACGCCTACGGGAATTGCCGATATGGCAGCGGGCTGTTTGATAAAAAACGCCAAACAGAGCAAAACCCCGCTTGGAACAAGCTCCCATCTAGATGGCGATGAGCTCTGTTTGAATGCCAGAAACAAAGCCCATACAATCGGTAGGTTCATCATGACTTCGCCGTTAAAGGCGAGATTCTCGGACAGACTGGGCGTTATCGAAATTGTGTATAACAGGCCCGCCGCCAGTCCGACATCACGGTCGAACAATTCTTTCCCGATCGCGTAAAGGCCCCACATGGTCAGCAGTATCCAGGCAACGCCGATCAGGTGAAAGGGGACGTAGTTATAGGGGCCGACCACAAAAAATATGGCTTCGTAAATCCAAAACAATAAGGGGGGTTTTCGCTCGACCACACTTTTATACAGTGTTTCGCCGTGCAGAAGCTCTACTGCAATGGCTACGTACCCGCCCTCGTCGTCGATCGGTTTGGGATGAATGATGGCCGGCAAGCGAAGAAATATGGTGAGCAACGCAACTAGGATGCCCCACTTGTAATGGGCGGGCATCCTCGTGGACAGGGTTTTAGCTCCGAACATTTTTGATATGTATGCTCCCGCAGATTCACGGCACTCCGTTGCGTGAATTGAATCTTCGTCCAGTGGTTGAGGTTTATCGAAATCGGGATTTCAAGCGCAAGCCTGGTAGCAGAGTTCAGAGCGACGAATGAAACCAAGCTATGAACTTGAATCGGATAACAGCCTTTATCCGAAACGAGCCGCGATTTTATGTCTTATCGTCTTTAAAGTACAGCATAATTGGACCGGGCTACGAAGCCAGTGACAAAAGTGCTTGCAGGCTCGGTGCACATGCCGATCATCCTGTCTCGATGCCGTCAAATTTGGCAAACCAGCGTTTGACCTGCAACGTGACTAGAAAACCAAGCAGGGATCCGAACAGAACATCGGACATATAGTGAGCGCAGGTGACAACCCTGCTTAAAGCTACGATCATTGCGAATGGCATAAACAAGAACCCGAATCTGGGAAAGAGGAGCCATAAGGACAGCATGATGGAAGTGATGAAGCAAGCATGTCCGGAAGGGAATGAAGTTTGGGAGTATTCAAAGGAAAATAAAGAAAATCCGTATAATGAGCTTGAGAAGAGCGCATCGGGCCGGTATCGTCCGAACACAAACTTGAGGAGCGCGTTGAACACTCCGGCACCGGCCGCCGCAACGACAACAAAAAGGGTGCGATAGAAGTATCGGGTGTTTTTGTTCAAGTAGCCAAAATATATCAATAACAACGACAAACCCGAGAAATACCATGCCCCATAACCGAATTTTGTAATAAAGCCGGCGAGCTCCCTTAAATAGGAATGATCCGCTTTAAAGTGACGGGCTAGCGGGATATCCCAATAAAAAAAGCTTATCACAGCAAATGATATGATACCGACACACCAGGCAATGATCGGTCCGCGCTTCAAATTCATGCTGCTAATCCCGTTGTCCATTTTTGTAGGTGTTTCCTGCCATCCCCACCGAAACGGCCAGACGGGATTGGGGCAACCATGCTGCTTCTGCCGTAACGGGCGGCGATAAGAGGTATCGCTGCATTGCAGAAGCGGCTGTCAATGCGGATAAGCATTTCAAACAAGCTGTTGAAAAATGACTGTAATCCCCCCGTTCAGATGTCGTCGATAGAAGCGACGTGCCGAAGGAGGGATTTAAAGCCGGTTTCTCTACTGGCCTTTCCGTCCGGCCTGGTAGCCTTGCTGGTAGGCTTTTTGTTCGCCTTCTTTGTGCTTGCCGTAGAGAAAACCGCCTGTGGCGCCGGCCGCACCGCCGATCAGTGCGCCCAGACCCGCGTCACCTGCAATAGCACCAATTACCGCCCCACCTGCAGCGCCCATGGCGCCTCCGCTCAAGGTTCGTTGCTGAGTATCCGACATTCCTGCGCATCCGCCAAGCGCAAGGCTGATCACCAAAATCGATGCCAACAGAATCTTCATTATGCTCTGCTCCTTTCCGATACCCGGAATTATTTGTTGCACGGCCATGTTTCGATCAGGAACCTGAATTCCACCTCAACAGCTTCCTCCTGCATGTATTCGGGATGCCCTTTGGCCCACTCGACGAACATTTGAATCGTTTGATTGCGCGTAGGCGGCGGGTCGGGAAGGCATACCATGGGTTGTCCTTCCGGGCCGAGGTTTGCGGCTGCATGATAGTCGTAAGCTCCAGTCAAATAGCCGTGACAGAAATGGATGGCTGCAATGAAGTTCGGGTGATCCACAGGAGTACTGCACAGATCTACTATATCTTGCGCAGTATCAACTTTGAAATCTTCCACTGTTGCTGCGCCGGCGATTCCCGGCGCAATCAATGCAGCCACGAACAATAAGATAGCCAACTTTCGTTTCATTCGTACTCCTCCTTTTTAGTTCCAGGCGCGTCGCTTCCAGCAGCCCCATGCCATTGCAAGCGACCAGCCAAATCGCCACGGCCTTTTACAATCCGAATGCAGCTGTTCATGATCGGTGTTCGGTTCTGAAAAAAGTACCTCAACCGGTTGCGGAAGGAAACCTTAAGTTTTATTTTTCTGCAAGCAATGAAAGCGCAGCCTTCTGCTGCTCAAAGAGAAAGTCGCTCCGCCATATTTTCCTCAACCTTCCAACCCATGGCCGTCAGGTTCTTCCGAGCCATTTTGCTGACCGTTCCCCCGAATAAAAGCGTCTTCCCTTTCTTCTTGTTATTAACGGATTCTCCGTCGGAGCCTTCGACCTTAACCGCCATTTCTTCCGTCCAGACCAGGTAATCGATAGGAAAAAGACCGACCGTTACCCCTTCCTTGGTTTCGGCGAAGGGGTATGGCCCAACCTGAACGAAACGGGCAAGAGGTTTAACGTCGTGGTGATAGATGCCGTACATGATCGCCTGTTGCTCAAAGTAGAAAGCTACTGACGGATTTGAAGCGAGCAGAGCCGCCTGGAGAAAGGCGGTTCGGTTTTCGACGCCTTTCATTTCATCGAGTGCTCCAACGAGGTAGGTCTTTCGAGTTGGAGAATATTGAGGATGTTCAATAAATTTCTTGGCTACGGCTGTATCAATCCCCATCGCCTTCAGTTTATCGGCGTTAAATTCGCTCAGCTCGCCCGGTGATTTGTCTACAATAGCCTTGTTCATGTCCGCGGCAAACCGGGTTGTAGAAATAGCTGCACCGGCTCCGCCGGGAACCATCGCAACAGCCAGTGAAAACGTCTTGCCTCCTGCAAATGCGGCCCATGAGATTCTGTCAAGTTGATTCTGAAGCACCTGGTAGTCGGAATATGGGTCGACTTTGAACCTGTATGACACTTCTCGCTTCGTTTTTGCAAATCCGATTATTTTCTTCCATGTGCTCTCGTCATGATCGCCCCCGCTTCCAGAGCCTTGCAGACCGCCCCTAATGGAGTGACCCAAGCCGCTGAGATAGGAGCCGACTCCGGAGGCTATTCCCGACACGGTCCCGGCGGGATTGGTAACCAGACTTTTGGCCAGGTTGAACGTACTTTCTGCAGAATCTTCTGCCGTGTGTGCAAATGCCTCCTCAAATTCCTGCGTCTTCTCGATCTTCTGCATCTTTTCTATTGCAGCAAGCTCCCGAAGCCTCACTTTAAGTAGAGCGCTGCTTTCTACCCGAAGCGGGCCGTAGTCTGTTTTGATGTCATAAATGTAGTTGAAGCCATCACATTGAACTTTCTCTTGAATCTCGTAATTGCTGCCCTTGAGAAGATTGGTCGGCAGAATTTTGGAAGCTTGGAAAACGGGCAATTTTTCAAATTTAGCCGCCTGTTTGCCCCAGGCCGTCAGGGCGGGCAAGGACAAGAAAAAAAACCCAATGACCAAAAATCGTCCCGCGATTCGACACAACCGGGCTGTTCGCCAACTTCTATCTCCACTGTTCTGCATGCGCTATCTCCTTAAACTGCTTCTTGAAATCGTAAAGAGTGGCCGATACTGACTGATTTCATCCATTTGTTCCGCATTATTAACCATTCTCGTCTGTTCCCATCCACGATGTTTCGAGTCACTTGTTATGAAGCAAATAATTAATACATTTTTTTGAGCACCACATCAAAAATCGACAATTTACCCACGGATTACGTCACGCACTACGGTTCATGGTTAATGATTTTTGTGATTGGGGTTTTACAGCTGAGCTCAATAATAATCGGCGAATGAACGAATAATCGATTTCATGCTTGAAAAATCGCTTCGGCCGTTGATAATGAATACTCTAGCCGTGGTCGAAAGGTGTGAAGCGCCATCACCTTGGTATGTCCAATCAGACCCGGGAAAATCGGGATCGACCAAACTGCGCAAAGTCTGAAGGATCGCGGTTTAAGAAAATCAAGGGTTGAGCAACTGTGATTGGAAATTCGATAAAAAACCTGACCTCTTGCAGTGCCAGACACCCATGAGGCCACTGATACGTTTACAAGAAGGTCTGTTGCGCAGCTTATGGTTTCTGGTTTCCAGGTTTCCCGCAGTTATAGTGGCAACCGGAATAGGTGTTGCTGCCATATCAATCCTGCTTGCCCTGGCTTACTTGCAGCTCGACAGTGATCAGAACAGCCTGGTTTCTTCCGATCTTGCTTTCCACAAAAGGTACCTGCAGCATCTGCAGAACTTTGGAGATCAGGAATACTTCTATGTAGTCATTCGAACCGGCGGCACTGAAGAAGGCAAACAGGAAGCCGAACAATTTGCCGAACAAATGGCGCGAGAGCTTCGCAGACACCCCGAGCTCATTCAAACGCTCTATTACAAAATCTCTGCGAAAGACTTCGGTGACGGCACGCTTCTTTTCGCAACCCCCGCCGAGGCTAAGGCTCTTAGTGATATGGTTGTTTATCTGGCGCCTTACCTGAACGCCTGGATGGCAAGTGGAAATCTGGCCGATTTCATCGATATGATTGCCAGGCTCCTGGCAGGAGAGAATCACAGCCCTGTCGAAGTCGATCCATCCCTGTTCGGTCAGGGGCTCGGAATGCTGAGGTACTTCCTGGAAAACCTGCACGACTGCATTGCGGGGAAGGCGGACAGGCATCATCTTCTACAGTTCGGCGATGCAGGCACCCACTATTTTTTTACCTCGAACGGACATCTCCTGATCATGCGCATCCTGCCGGTAAAGGATTTTCAGACTCTGGATGTTGTGCAAAAACCGTTGAAAGCCGTGCGCCAGGCATTGCAGGCCACTCGGGTCGAGTTTCCGAATGTGCAAGCCGGGCTTACCGGCCGCCCGGTGCTTCAGGCCGACGAAATGCAGACCACCGACAAGGATATGACCAGGGCCTCGGTGGCCGCCATCGTATTGGTGGGGCTGCTGTTCGTGTTCGTTCTTCGAGGCTGGCTCAGGCCTGTGCTGCTGGTGGCATCTCTGATCATCGCGATAATATGGACCTTTGGTTTTGTCACCATCTCCATTGGACAGCTCAACCTTCTTTCCATCGTCTTTACTCTGGTTCTGGTGGGCATCGGCGTGGACTTTGGAGTCCACATCATGCTGCGCTACGTGGAAAACAGAAAAAACGGCAGCGCAGCTCGAGAGGCCGTGCAGACATCCATCTTCAGAACCGGCCCCGGCATCATCATGGGTGCACTGACGTCAGTTTGTGCCTTCTATTCAGTGCTGGGCTCCGATTTCCGCGGGCTCGCCGAACTGGGACTCGTTGGCGGAACGGGAATACTCTTGAGCCTGCTGACCATGTTGACCTTCCTGCCCGCAATGTTGCTCATGACCGAGAGCACGCCTCGCTTCTCCGCAAATTCAACGCGCGTTGTGGCCTATCCGTTTCTGGAGCGGATGTCGGCTCGCCCTTTGAGACTATTACTCATCCTCGCGGCCGCAAGCATCGCTGCCGTACCGGGGCTTTTCAAGCTCCATTTCAGTTACAATCTTCTCGAACTGCAGGCGAAGGGGCTTGAATCCGTGGAATACGAAGGGCGTTTGATTACCGAGTCGGACGAATCAACCTGGTACGCCATAATGACGACCGACTCGCCGGAGACTATCAATGCTCTGGTCAGCAAAGTCAAGAATCTGCCCAGCGTTGGAAAGGTCGAAAGCATACTTGATTTCATCCCGAAAGCCCAGGAGCAGAAAATTGCACTTTATGCAAAAGCCGTCGCTGTTCTGGACGAAATCACCACTCGACCGCCCCAAGCTGCGGTTCCCGATGCCAGCGCCATGGTCGATGCATTGGATCGACTGACGGCGGCTTTGGAAGGCATCGAAGAAAGACTGTTCGCGGCCGGAGCCACGCAGGAGATGGCGGTGCTCAATGAGAGTATGCAATCGATTCAAGCTTCGCGGGCAATCCTGGAGCATGGCGGTGCTGAAAAGCTCCGCCTGCAGGAGCTGCAGCAAGAACTGAACCACGATATCGAGGAGTCGCTTGAGCAGCTCAAACGACTTCTGAGCGCAAAGTCTGTAACCCCCAAAGACATCCCCGCATCGATTCGGGATCTGTTTATAGGCAAGGATGGCAGCTACCAGATAAAAGTCTCGCCGCGCGACAACGTCTGGAACTTTGACAAACTGAGGCAGTTCGTGGCAGACTTGCGCAAAGTGGATCCGACGGTGAGTGGAGTGCCGGTGGGCGTGATGGAATCCGCCCAGCTGATGCATCGAACGTTTCTTTCGGCCGCAGGTTTGACGATTATCCTGGTGAGTTTAATGCTGTGGCTCTATTCGCGCTCGCTGGTTTATGTGGTGCTCACCCTTTTGCCCCTTGGGGTAGGCATCCTCTGGCTGCTGGAATTGATGGGCTGGGCAGGGATCAATTTCAATCTGGCGAATTTCTTTGCCGTCCCGATTCTCATCGCCATCGGGGTGGACGGCGGTGTGCATTTTCTGGCCCGCTGGGGTGAGCTGCAAGGGCATGAAGGGCTTTTTTCAACCAGCACCCCCACTGCCGTCTCGCTGAGTTTCACGACCACCATGGTCGGATTCGGCGGGCTGCTTTTCGCCCACCATCGCGGTCTCGCCAGCCTTGGAGCGGTGATGGTGCTGGGGTCTTTGACCGGGCTGGTTTCCTGCCTGCTGGTGTTGCCTGCGGTGTTAAAGCTCATAAAACAACCGCAATCCCGAGCTGAAGGCGCACCGACTGAGGAAAATTCTTAGTTTCGGGGCGCGAGGTCGTGAGGCTTTCAGTCAATGCTGTTGTTGCTCGCTCGCAAATCAATGGGGGTGTCAATGCATCCGCTCCTTAGATTCTAACGATTCTCAGGAACATAGACAAATGCGACACTTGTTGAAAACTCTTTCAGTTGCTTTGTGCCTGCTCATCTGGACCGCCGATTCTCCGTGCGCCGAATCTTTGGACTTCGTCATCATCCAACCAGGCCAGCCCGGCACCACTCGAGAAGCGCAGCCGGTCATGGATGCTCTTGCCGCCTATCTGCAGAAAAAACTCGGCATGAAATCCAACGTTACGGGGAATTATTTTAACGTCCTGGCAGAGGCCCTTGCTTTCATGCAAGTCAACCGCCCCAAATGGGGTATTGTGAGTCTTGGCTTTTACGCACAACCCACAGGAAAATTCCAGATGACGCCGATCGCCTCAACTCGTCCAGGCGGATTCAGCAAAGAGATACTGCGGCTTGCCGTAAGCAGGGACGCCCCGGACAACTGGCGTGATTTGCGGGGTACGGTGTTCGGCTCCATGTTGTTTGTTCCTGAAGTTGCGGCTTATGAGCTTTTTGGATGCCCGCCGGGACGATTGCCCTTCAAGGTGGCCGGGACTTTTCAACCCTTAAAGTCTCTACGTGCTGCCGGCAAAGGTAGGCAAACGGGCTTAATTTTGGATCGGCTGCAGTACCAGTCCATGCAGAGTCTGCCGGTGGTCGAGGCCGTTAAAATCATTCAGACCTCGAAAGAGCTTCCCACCAGTCCTGTTGTCTGGTTCGGACGTCCTGACGCACAATCGACAAGCCTGTCCAGTATCCTCACCGGGATGCGCGAGGATCCGGATGCGGCAAGCTTACTGAAGATATTGCAGACGGACGGCTTCGGACCGGCCGATCCCGATCTAGCGCAAATAAGACTGGACACCTCTGATGCAAGCTGTCGCCCGTAGTTTGCTGCTGCTTTTGCTGCTTGCGGCATGCGCCCGCATCTCCGCACTGCCGCAGGAGCGGCCCGCAGGAATGACTGCCGGGGAAATCGCTGAGCTTGAGGCGAATTTTATCCTCTGGGAACCGTGCAATCGCACCGAGGCAGAACAATGGGCGGTCGAAGCGGAAACAAACGTGCGACAGGCGCTCAAAGGAGCGAGCTGCTACGCGTTTCTGCTCAAAGAGGAAACGGACAGGACGGTTCAGCTTGAGGATGCCAAACGCGGCCGCAACCTGGCGGAAGCCGCGGTGCAGAAAGCGCCCCAGAGTGGACTGGGCCATTACCTTGCGGCCATGCTGACCGGGCTGCAGGCCGAGCGCAATCCACTTGACGGACTCAACGCCGTGCCCATCATCGAAAAAGAAGCCCGGATTGCGGCTCGGTTGAGTCCGGACCTTGACCACGGCGGCCCGGACAGGATGCTTGGCGAACTGTACCTGCGCGCCCCGGGGCCTCCCATCAGCATAGGGGATTCAAATAAAGCAGTTATTCATTACCGGCGAGCCATCAAACACGCCCCTCACCACCTCGATAACCGCCTGGGACTGGTGGAATCGCTGCTGGTCGAGGAAGAACCGGATGCAGCCTGTGAGGAGTTGGCTGCTGTTCTGGCAGAAATGCCTCCTGCTGCAGCGCACCAGGCCCAATGGCAGAAGGCTTTGACCTTGCTGAAGCGGTTTTGCGGTATGCAGGGGGACCACTGAAAGCCTGAAAAGGAAAGATACCGCAGTGTTTGCGTCCGCTCACCCGATGGCAAAAAACTTACAGGCATTGACCGTTGTCGTCAGCGCCACTTCAGACGGGTCCATTTTCTTCAATCGGCTCAGTTCATTCAGGGTCATGAGAACGTCGGCCGGTTCGGTGACCTTGCCCTGGTACTCGACCGGTGCATCGGTTTCGATCAGAATGCGCTCCAGCGGCGCTTTTTCTATTGCGATCCGATGCTGCGGGCTATAGGCAAGGGCAGGGGTGGCTGAAATATAGTAGCCATCCGCGAGGATTTTCTCAAGAATATCCAAAGACCCACTGTACCAATGAAATACGGCCTTCTTGATGCCGGCGTCCAGGGTCATGCGGTGGCATCTTTCATGAGAAAACCGAGAGTGTATGATAATAGGGAGATCGACTTGTTTTGCAATGCCGAGCAGTCTAGCAAAGACCTCCCACTGAGCTTTCTTTTTCGCTTTTGCTCTGTAGTCCAGCCCAATTTCACCCAGCGCGACGCAATGTTTCAGGTTCTCCTCGATGAAAGCCAGATTTTCGTCAACCCGGTCAGGCACGATAGACCACGGATGATAGCCAACGGCAGGGAACACCATCGCCGGGAATCGTTTTGCGAGTTGGAGGGTATCCCTGTTGGAATCGAGCTCCATTCCGATGCTGACAACCTTGCACACACCAGCTCGCATGGCTCGCTCGAGTGCATCATCAAGATCTGCAATCTCATTTAAGTGCGCGTGTGTGTCGACCACTTCCACTATCTAACCCCCTGACACCCGCGTAGTTGTTCTAGCTTCTCATAAGCTTTGCCGCCGGCCAAAGCCTGCCTGGCCATTTCCGTCCCCTGGCGGTAGTCTTTGGCTGAACCTGCAACATAAAGAGCTGCCCCGGCATTCATGCAAAAAAAGTCTGCTACCGGTGTGTCGTATTTTCCATCCAAGACGTCAAGGATGGCCCGGGTATTTTCTTGAGCATCGTCGCGGCTGGCGATTTCGGCAAAATCAATCGTACGCAGACCGAAATCTTCCGGAGTGACTTCATAGGCTTCAATTTTGCCATTGCGCAGCTCCACAACCCTTGTGGGCCCGGAGAGGGAAAATTCATCCATGCCAAGGCGTGGGTCCAAACCCTGCACCATCCCGAAAGGGGCCAGGGCCGCCGGCATCTCGATTTCTTTTAACACCGCTATCAACTGATCGCAAACCTGAGGCGCATAGGCCCCGATGACGATACAGTTGGTCTGTTCGCACGGGCGGGTCAGGGGACCGATGATGTTGAAAGCCGATGTGAAGCGCATAACCTGAATAAGCCGCGCCCAGCCGGATTTCAGAAAGGCTTCCCCGGGAAGATAGCAAATGCCGTGCTGCTGCAGGCATTGTTCCGCTCGGGGAAGGGGTGCATTCAGGTCTATGCCGAGAATCTCGAAAATATCCGATGCCCCTGATACCCCCGTTACCAGGCGGGCTCCTTTTTTGGCGACGGTCAGTCCGCAACCGGCCGCAATCAGCGCGGCGGGGGTCGAACAATTGATGGTTTTGAGAGGATCTGATCCGGTCCCAACGATATCGCATATCGGACCGCTGATGTGGGTGTGGATTTTTGCCGTGTCGTAGCGATCCAGTGCATCCCACGCGCCGGAGAGCTCCTCGGTGGAAGGGCCCCGGGTTATGTGAGCCATCAGGAACGCACCCTGTTGAAGCTCAGGCTGTTCATTCAAAATGATCTGTCGATAAGCCTCGCAGGATTCCTCTCGTGTCATGAACTGGTGAGCGGCCACGGCACATATCAATCGGCCGAACTTTCTCAGTTCGCTTTCCTTGGCCATGATTTATTCCTTTGGTTGAAATTCCACGACAAACTTGAACCTTTCACCGCTCAAGATCTGCAGCAGTGCGTCGGGTACATCCTCGAGGGGAAGCCGTCGTTCAATCAGAAGAAGAACATCCCTTTGCCGATTCGAGAGTAGTTCAACCGCGTCGGCCATCTGTGCGCAGGTGCACCCGTAAGCCCCCACCACCCTGAGCTGGCGATAATGAATGTCGTTCAATGCATGAGTTGGAAGGTCGACGGCATCGGTAAGTCCGCTGAAAACACAAAAGCAGCCACCGGGGCGAAGCTTTGCAAGCCCGCTGATGAAGGTTTCGGCTGCGGGAGCAGCGTTGATGGCGGCATCAAATTCTGCATCTTTTTCGTCTTGCGCAACGGGTATATTCAGCCTCCTGCGAAATTGTTCGCTGCGCTGTAACTTGGACGGGCTTATTTCGGTAACGCGAGTGTCGATACCCTTGGAAACCGCGGCTAAAGCCATCAGCAGCCCGACAGGCCCGGCGCCGAATATGAGCAGCTTCTCTCCCTCTCCAAGGTTCACCTGTTGGAGAGCGTTCAGCGCACAGGCAAGCGGTTCCGCCAGGCAGGCTATCTCACCGGGCAGGTTTGTGGGTATCGGAATGAGAGCACTTTTTTCCACAGCGACAAATTCGGCCAGGCCGCCTTCTCGATGAAATCCCAGAATGCGCATTTCTCTGCATAGATTTTCCGCACCACGCAAGCACGGGCGGCAGGCGCCGCAGGATCTGCCGGGCCACACCACAAAGCGTTCCTCCGTTTTAGCGTCGGCTCCACAAATTTCGTGACCTAGCACTCTCGGCAAGATGAGATCGCGATGTCCCTGTTTGAACATTTTTGCATCTGTGCGGCACAGAGCGCAGTGCGATATGCGCAGGAGAACCTGGCAGTCTTCAGGTTCCGGCGTCTCCCTTCGACGCAGATGCAGCAAGCCGGGCTGTTCCAGCTGCAGACATTCCATGGTGGGACTATGCAACGGAAAAGTTGACATTTTCAGGGTATTTCATGGCAGTCACCAAAACACTCATCTCGATTCATCTCTGCATATTAAAGGGCCGGGCCGGACGGTTAATGACGATGCCGTGATTCATAGCAAAGTTGCGTATAACTTGCGGAGAGAATTCGCCGGAGAGGTAGGTTTTTAAAAAGGTGGAATCGTTCAAAAGTTGCAGGACGTAGCTCATGTGTCCAGTATACCCGGTGTTGTCCAATTGCTGAATGGCAAGGCAGATTTGCTCGGCGGCTTCCCATGCCTGCCGATGGAGAGTCGGGCCGCTTTCACCGCAGAGCCGGATAGAATATAGCCTTCGGCAGCTGAAAGGGCGCAACGGATAGATTGCACAAGCATCATCGTTCTGCAAAAAAGCGCAACGAGCAAACTTGGATTGTTGTTTGGTCTTTCGGTTTTGTTTCAGCTTCTTGTTGAGATCTTTCTGAATATTCGGATTTAAGGCCTTGAGGTAATTGAGGATGATGAGGCCTTCCAGGGTGGTGATGTCAACGCTTCCCACCATGGTGCAGCAGTCGGCGCAGCCTTGCTTGCAGACCGCGGAAGCCAGATAGGGTTGCGCGATCTTTGCATAATCAGCGTACAGATCGAGAAGCTGTTGATGCTTTTTTTCGATGTCCACTTTAACCTGCCAAAATTCTATTGGGAGATTTTGTGGCGTTTGCGAAGGCGATCCATTTCTCGAGCTTCTTCTTTTCTCTTCAGGCTCTCTCTCTTGTCATAGAGCTTCTTGCCGCGAGCCAGAGCCAGTTCCACTTTGGCTTTGCCCTCCTTAAAGTAGATCTTCAACGGGATGAGGGAGAAGCCTCGCTCTTGTGTCTTGCCAAGAATTCTTTTGATCTCATAGCGGTGCAGAAGAAGTTTTCTCACCCTTTCCGGTTCATGATTGTTGTACGAGGCATGAGTGTAGGGACTGATATGCAATCCATAAAGATAGACCTGGCCCTTCTTCACTTTGCCGTGGCTGTCTTTCAAGTTGGCCCTGCCTTCGCGCAGAGACTTCACTTCAGTTCCCAAAAGCACCATGCCGGCCTCCAGAGTTTCCACGATTTCATAATCATGATAGGCTTTTTTATTCTGACAGACCAGGCGGGTTCCCTTGTTTGCTTCTTTCTTCTTAGTCATGGCAAACGTGCGCTTGCCTCCTCTGCAAATATTACCTTAAAAGCTGTTTCTATCTGTTCCGAATGTGTGAGACGCCCTTGGGAATGAGATCGCCCGGATCGAAGACTCGGAATTCCTCCGGAAAGTTTTTCAACATGATCTCTTGCAGCACTTCGTTGATCTCACGAGCGGTCCTGAAGCTCAATATCTTCTTTACAAACCGTCGCCAGTACTTTAATCGCGAACGACAGACAAGATTCTTGACTCGAGGCACTGCCTGAGGGTTCATGCTCAGGCTGTCCAAATTGAGCCCCAACAGTATGGGCACGTAGAGCGGCTCACCTGCCATTTCCCCGCAAATGCTCACGGGGATTTTGGCCCTGTGTCCGGCATCGACCGCCTGCTTGATGAGGCGCAAAACTCCGGGATGAAGCGGTTCGTAAAGATAAGCCACATGCTCGTTGACCCGGTCGATGGCGAGGCTGTATTGAATCAAGTCGTTGGTGCCGATGCTGAAGAAATCCACCTCTTTTGCCAGAAGATCTGCCACGGCGACGGCTGACGGCACCTCTATCATAACCCCCAGGGGCATGTTTTCGTCAAACGGGATTCTGTTGGTCCTCAGTTCTTCTTTGACCTTAAGCAAAACCCCTTTAATTTCGATCAGTTCTCCGACTCCAGAAACCAGAGGGAACATCAACCTGAAATTTCGGGCGATTGCACTGGCTCGCAAAATGGCTCTCAATTGCGTTTCAAAAAGATCCCTGTGCTGCAGGCAAAGCCGGATCGAACGGAGCCCGAGAGCTGGATTGGTTTCTTCAAGTTTGGGAAACCAGGCAGCGAGTTTTTCTGCACCCAGATCAAGGGTTCTTATATTCACCCGTTGTGGGGCCATAAGTTCTGCCAGTTCTCGATACTCGTTAAACAATGCTTCTTCGTCTGGCAGATCCGCCCTATTCATGAAGAAGAATTCGGTCCGGTAAAGGCCGATGCCTTCTGCTCCGTTGTCCTTTACCGCAACGATCTCCTCCAGCAATTCGATATTGGCCTGAACCTCGATCAGAAAGCCATCTTCGGTACGTGCCGGCAGATGGGACTTCCTTCTGATTTCCTTGAGGTAGCTTTCCAGTTCGTCTTGCCGCTCGTAGTAATAGCTGATTTCTTCTTCGGTCGGATTGATGATGACGTTGCCCGACGCTCCGTCGACAATGACAATCTGGCCCGTCTCAACTTCCTTGGTGATTATTTCTGCGCCTACAATAGCCGGGATATTCAACGAGCGAGCGATGATCGAGGTATGCGATGTACGACCGCCCATATCTGTGACCAGCCCCAGAGTACGCTCCAACTGAAGCTGAGCGGCGTCCGCCGGTGACAGGTCGTGAGCCACTATAATGACGCGTTCTTTTATGCCGTTCAGAGCATCGTGTTCCTTTCCTGCCAGATTGCGCAGTATTCGTTCACCAACAGCGTGCACATCGGCCATGCGACCCTGAATGTACTCATCTTTGACAGCGCTGAAAACTTCCTGGGCTTTCATAAGGGAACGGATCAGCGCCCACTGTGCATTCAGTCTGTTCTCCCGGATCGAACGCAGTGTTTCATCATAAAGCAAATGATCCCGTAAGATCATCTGATGAACTTCAAGGAGGTGCGCATGTTCTTTGAGATCTGGACGAATTTTTTCTTTTAAAGACTCAAGATCGCTTTCGGCTTTGGTTACAGCGGCTTCGAAGCGTTTGGCTTCTTCGCTGACGGCCTCCTCCCCAAGCAGGGTGTAATAAGGAATTGGAATACGCCCCCGCTCAAGCAAATAGGCTTTTCCAATCGCGATGCCGGGTGATACTCCGATGCCGTGCAAATTTTTAGAAGTTTGGTCCATCAACATACAATCCGCATCAATGAGAAGCGCACGTTATGCTTGTTCGATCAAGCCTACCGCATTAACCGTATAAGCACAACATGTGCCGACATCCTCTCTATCCGGGGGGAAAAGCAATTTTTTCCAAGGAAGTCAAACCTGCTTTCGTTACCCTCAACAAAAGCTCCCCTGTATGGGCGCGGCGTCGCCTGTGGCGGGATTGAATTAGGCCAGATCGGCAGATAATTCTACACTTTTTTTAACAACAGGAAAATAATATGTGGAAAAGGGACTACGATTCGCCAAACTTTGTCTGGAAAAGGCCGGCCATAGCAGCCAGAGCTTCATGTGCATCCGGTCCGTCAGCATGAATGTGAATAGTGCTGCCGTGTGGGCAAACCAAAGTCAAAATGTCCAGGATGCTCTTTCCGTTCACTTTATTATTGTTGCCACGTTTAGAGATCCAGATTTCAGACTCGAACTGATTAGCCACTTTGACTATTTGCGCGGCGACCCGAGCATGAATACCCATCTTGTTGGAAACGATGAATTCCTGTTCCAAAACCAGCATTTCTCCAAAAAGCAAAGGTCATCAACTGCTTCAACTCCAAACCCCGCCGTCTCTTAGCATATGGCTTGGGTTAAGTCAACTATGCCCCGGGGAGATAACGCTGCGGACGGAAGGAAAAATTGCGGGGCTTCACGGGCGTAGAACCGAAACTGTTCTCAACAAAATCGTGAAAGAGCAAGACGTGAGAGCGTAACCGCGTTGGCACTGCCCCGGCTTGCGCGCGCGCATCGAACCAGGCCTGACCCCGGTTGCGTGGCGAAGCGCGTACACAGCTAAGCTCATGCTCCCCGTAGGTATCAAGGTAAACCGGTTTGGATACAGTTGAGAGCCCGGTGGGCGGGCACTCCAGCCCGCCATTATAGCAGATGCCTTACACCAGCCTCCCGGGGCAGGCTGGAAAGCCTGCCCCACAAGCAGAAGCCGCTTAGACCTGCAGGGACCTTCCCTAAGCTTGATGCATATAGGGGTTAATCCCCGTCCGACGCATGTATCTGAATGTCAGGCGCAATTTCGCCTGGCTCCACCGATGTTTTGCCTAAAACTACAGTGCCCTCATGAAGGCCACCAGATCTTTCTTCTCCTGCTCCGTAAGATTTAGTCCCTGAATCAGATTGAAGAACTCGACAGTATCCTCTAAGGTCAGCAGTCGTCCGTCGTGCAAGTAAGGAGGCGAATCTTTGATCCCGCGAAGTGGAAAGGTCTTGATCGGTCCGTCAGCAGAAGCCATGCGACCGTTGATCATTCGAGGCTCATAGAAGCGCTCCGCTTTCAGGTTGTGCATTAGGTTATCAGTATAATAAGGCGCCGGATGGCAGACAGCACATTCTGCTTTGCCGAAGAAAACCTCCTGACCCCTAAGTTCGGATTCGCTCGCCTTTTCGGGGTTGAGCTTGCCGAAAATATTCAATTTCGGAGCGGGCGGGAAGTCCAGTATCGCCTGAAATTCGGCCATAAAATGCACCTGGCTACCACGTTCCAGTACATTGACCCCTTTCTTTGTGGCGATTACCGGGTCTCCGTCGAAATAGGCGGCTCTTTGCTCAAATTCGGTAAAATCCTCGACACTTTTCAGTGCACGCTGAGAGCCGAATAAGCGCTGGATGTTCACACCACGGAGCGGCGGTGTATCCAAGCGGTGTCTGAACTCCTGGGGACGGATATCGCCCACTAGATGTGTGGCTCCGTTTGAATGTCCGTTGACATGGCAGTCAAAACAAGTGACACCTCTGCTGGGAAGCTCCGAACGACGATCTTCGGTCTGATTGAACTGCTGCTGAGGGAAAGGAGTAACAAGCAGCCGCAATCCCTCCAACTGCTTGGGATTTAGAATACCATTGAATAATTCATAGTAGTTCATGATGGTGACGAGTTTTCCCTGCGACACATCGCCGAGGTCAGACCTGGTCGTCAAGTAAATCGGCGGGGGGAACTCGGGCAAAAAATGCTCCGGCAGGTCATAGTCCACGTCGAATCGAGTTAGGTCGCGTCCCTCCTGCTTTTTGATTTCGTCAAGATGGAACTGCGGGAAGACCATCCCGCCCTCTGGATGATCGGGATGAGGCAGGGGAAAGAAGCCCTTCGGCCAGAGGTCCTTTGCTCGAATTTCTTCGGGTGCGATAGTCGCAAGCTCCGTCCAGCTCACGCCTGCAGGGGGCTTTACGCGGACACCTTCCTGAATCGGCTTCTTGCCTCCCGACATCATGATTCCTTGAGCCGGGCGATCGCTCAGGTCGTATCGTTCGTTGAGCAAATCCATCTGTCGTTTCATGACCGTCGGTTTCGCGCTTTCCATTCTCTTTTTGATATCCTGGAACGGCTCTTTAATGGCTACAGGTAAATAGCTGCTCTTCGCAGATTCCTGAGCATAAGCCATTCCCGGCACCACGATTAGAAAAGCAGCAACGACCAGTAGACCTCCCAGTTGCTTTCTGCTTTTACTCCTCATTTTTTGTCCTCCTTTTGTTGGTTTCCGACAAATATGGCAACTAGAAGCCATGGCTCAAGGAGCCACAACAAAAATATAAAAGTCTCCCGACCGTCTTTTCCGCATTTTTTTGGCGGGAATCCGGAAATACAGCCCGGATACCCGCCTCTCTGCGCAGGTATGGTGAAGAAGACTTTCATATAAACATCACGACTGATTCGCGGAGCCTGGGAGTCAGCAAACAAAGCCGCTGCATCCCCTTCGTATCGGCTCAAGTGTATCGGCTCGTGTTCAAGAAATTGATACAAACCCTGGAATGATGTTTCAAATTTTTGCCCCTGTTACACCCTGTAACAAAAATAAAGCTAGTACAGAGCATAGTCGAAAGCAAGGGCCGACGGGATGTTTCAGGGGATGGCGTGCCGACCCATCTGCCACTCTACACTGTCCAAAAATTCGGTTAAGATTTTTTTATAGCGTTCTCTTTCCTCAAACAATGCCACCTTCCACATGGACCGGTCGTGCGGGTGGTCGGGGTTGCCCGACCCCAACTGATCATAAAAAACGACACAACGCCCGGTAGCTGCGATTTCTTCCAACGGCTCCAGGTAGTCGTGGGTCGCTCCCGGCCCGCCATGCAGGCACAGCAGAGGCAACTTGCCCGGTGCTTCCCGGTCACCGACTATACGATACCAGACATTCTAGCCGCGAAACGCAACAAAGCCCTCTTTGGCTGGCATTTGTGACGGCATTGTGTCACTCCCTTCTTTTCCCCTTTCCATTATCAAGAGCACCCAGACCATGACTTCGACCTGTACGGTGCGTCAAGAATCCACCTCTTCAAAAAGCTCGTGAAAGCTGCAGCATGAATGCCGGGGCTTAAAATTCCAAGCCATTCGGTTAAGAATGGTTGGCAATCACTCCCTAAGCTTTCTTTGCACACAAAGACGCAAGGAAAGGGTGTATGATAAACGGAACGACGTCAAGATAAAGACGAGTTACTCCGTCGTGTCATTAGGACCAAGCCCGACCGACCCTGCCGCGTGGATCGGATGGAGTATTAACCGCTCGCACAGTTTTTGCTCTTGATCTATTGGGTTAAATCATTTAAAGACCGTTCAAATCCCAGACTGGCAAGTCTGCCCTGTACAAATGCGAGGAGCTCATAACAATGAATTTTTACCCCTTTGAACCGACCATTAAGTGCGCCGACCGGCATATTCTGAACCGCCATCGCAGCGGATTGCTATGGTTTACAGGGCTTTCCGGAAGCGGCAAGTCGACCCTGGCTCACGCCCTGGAAGCACGACTGTTCAGTGTGGGTATCAGAAGCTATGTGCTGGACGGAGATAATGTCCGCACAGGGCTGAATAAAGATCTCGGCTTAAGCCCCGAAGATCGGAAGGAAAACGTGCGGCGCATTGCTGAAGTCGCCAAGCTCATGGTTGACGCGGGGCTTTTGGTATTCGCAGCCTTCATTGCACCCTACCGGGAGAGCCGCGAGTTCGTACGGGAATTGATGACCGGCTGGCCCTATTATGAGGTCTATGTTAAGTGTTCTCTGGAGGTTTGTGAGGAGCGCGACCCGAAAAGTCTTTATAAGCGAGCCCGGTTGGGAGAAATTAAGGATATGACCGGTATTTCAGCCCCTTATGAAGAGTCCGTAAATCCGGACCTGATTGTGCAGACAGATCTACTGCAACTCTCGCAATCGGTTGATGCAGTTGTTGAATTTCTAGCTAAACAGAGCATAATCTCGTGCCTGCCGGCATGAATGCCTGCCTTCATGATACCGAGAGCTTTTGCAGTCGCGTGCTGGATGCCATCCGGAAAGCCTGAGACGAGTCTTTTTGATTGTCACGCTGAGCCGGTCGAAGCGTGAGCTAGTGGCTGTTCGGTTCGAGACGCCTTCGGCGAGAGCTCAGTCGAACGCTCAGGGTGACATTCCTGCCGACCGGAGCTGCGAAAAAATGTGAACTTCGGGTTGGAGCTATCTAGACGCCACACTCGCTTGAGCCATGTAGGCTCCACCACCTGACACCTGCAGGGTTGTCAGGGACTGCTCCGTACACCCCTTACCTACAATGGCTCAGCCTCTCCGACTCCCCCTTCCCCGCCTCCTTTGTCCACCACAGGGGACAGAGCACGGATTTGCAGATATTCGATGACGAGCCTGGCCAGAGGCCGGTAGTAAAGCATGGCAACGTGGCTCACAGGGTAGGCTTCGAGGTGTGACCAACCCGGCTGAGCTACGCGAAGCGCTTCGCTGGGGAGCACCATATTGTCGATTGGCGAGTAGATGGCCAGTCGCGGAATCTCGGACGGCATATTCTGTTGCCCTGATTCGCTAAACAGCTTCCCACTCGGGATTAAGCTTCTTGCCAGTTTTCCCATGCCAAGTGCGGCAAGTTTGGTGCCCTGATGGGGGGAGCCCAAGGTGACTACAGCCGCAACTTTTTCCGTATTTTTTTTATCTTGGACATAGAACCTGGCGAGAAGTCCACCCAGGCTGTGCCCTATTAGGATGACCCGGTGGCTCGGCAATTGCCTGCCAAGCTCATTTATCCGGTGATCGAGTTTTTGCAGCAATTCGTCAACGCTTCCGCTGGTGCTGGAATACCCGAATGCATAAGTATTGCGAAAGCCTTTACGCTTGAGCAGCCATTGATAGAAAATCCAGGCACTGACATTATGATAGAGACCGTGAATGAGAATGACGGGCGGACGAGAGCATGAGGGTTCCGGTTTCGGCAGCCAGAGTCTGCGCCAAAAAGCCAGCGGGAAAAAGAGAATCATCAGATTTTGGCTGATGAAACTGCTCACGACGCCTCTAAGCAGCCATCTGCCGAGCTTGCCCTTGGAAAGCAGCTCCAGGTGTCGCCGGTGGGGGCTATTCGCCGTTTCATACCAGAACAGGGCGTAAGAGAGGAGTGCAAACCCGAACAAGACGCCGAAATACAGAAACATCGCAATCGTTAGGCCGATGACCATGTTACTTCTCCGTCTTTTTCAGATATGGGAGAATCTCCTGGAGATTTTCAGCCACCCAATGAGGGTGAGTTTTTTCTCCTCTGAGCATTGCCGCAATAGCCGGCTTTTCCTTTTCCGGATGGTTCAGCAGCCATACTGTGCGCATCCCGAGTTGCAGTGCCGGTGCCATGTCCAGTTCGTAGCTGTCGCCCACCATGCAGCAACTCTGTGCGGGGAGGTCGGCTTCTGCAAGCGCATGACGGAAGAACTGCAAGGAAGGCTTCTTGCATCCGACCCGATAGCTGAGAATGCTGTAATCTAACAACTCCAACATCTCCTCGCAAGCTCTGCAGAAACCCTCATAAAAAGGATGCCAGGTATTAGAAAGCACCCCCAATTTGATTCCATCGTCCTTAAGAGATCTCAACAGCGAGGTTGCCCCGGGGACCTCCTCCACGCTTTTGATCTGCTCTTCCCAAAGACTCTCCAAACCTTTGAGAATCTGTGTAAGACTTTGATTCGGCAAGATTTCTGCCAATGCTTCGGCAAGACTATGCGGATTTGTTGAAGGATGAACCATGATCAGACGGCCGGCCCGTTTGGTCTCTTTTTCGGAGAAAAGCAAACGGGCCGCCAACAACCTCCGAGCGGAAGGTTGTGAGCCCATGACCAGAGTCTGGCCGATATCGAAAAAAACCGCTTTTGGTTTGTTTTCCATGTACCTCCATGCAGATCTGTCAAATCTTCAGTTGCCCATTTGTGCCTTGACTGTCTTATGCTCAGCCTGATAAGTGACCTTAATGGCAAAGACTCTAAACGTAGAATTTATAGACAGCTTCCAAGTCAAAAATCGTGCAAGACTTAGGGATATCCTATAGATGTCCGTCTGGCCGATGCCATGTTACAACGTCATCTTCGGCTTGGCAAACAAGTATGGAAGGATTAATCTCCTGATTACATGGTCTCTCAAAAGATCTTCGGCCGGTATACAATCACAAAGCTGATATCCGCACAAGGCTTGCCCATGATTGCAGCAGATGGCAGGAGAATCGCTTACTATATTACAGCCCATGGTTATGGACATGCGGTTCGTTCCCTTGAGGTCATTCGTAATTTGATGACGCTCGACCCTTCCCTGGAGGTAACCATTGTGTCGGACCTGCCTCGATTTCTCATCGACCAGAATCTCGATCGACCAGTGAAGCTGAGAACGAAACGGTTGGACGTCGGGCTGGTTCAACAAGATAGTCTCCAATTTGATCTTGAGGCTACTCGGGAGGTCTTGGGAAGCTTCTACAACCGCCGAAATGAGATTATAGCAGAAGAAGTGGATTTCCTCTCGCGAAACCAGATGCAGATCGTAGTGTCGGACGTCCCTTTCATCGTTTTTCATGCCGCCGCGGAATGCGGTATTCAGAGTATAGGGCTCGGCAATTTCACCTGGGATTGGATTTATCGCCCCTATGCGGCTGATGACCGTCGCTGGCAGCCTTTGATCCGCTGGATCAAAGAGGGTTACGGCAAGTGCGATCTGTTCCTGCAACTACCGATGCACGGGGACTGCTCGGTTTGTTCGACCATTAGAGACGTTCCGCTGATAGCGCGCAGAGCAAAACGTGAAACGGAAGAAACCCGAAAGATTTTAGGCGTCAAGCCCGACCAAAAAGCGTATCTGATATCTTTTTATTCTTTACGCCTCGATAATGAAGCACTCAGAGCAATCGAACAGATGGAGCATGCCCTCTTCTTATACAAACATCCGCTTCAATATGAATTGAAAAACGGTCGTTCGCTGGATGGCTTGGATCTTTCGTATGCGGATGTCGTGGCTGCAATGGATGGCGTGATCACCAAGCCGGGTTATGGCATTGTGGCAGACTGCCTCGCCCACGGAGCACCGATGATTTATACGGACAGGGGTGTTTTTCCCGAATACGAGATTCTGGTCGACGCGATAAAGCGTTGCCTCACCGCCGTATATGTCCCATCTGAAGATCTTTATGCCGGGCGCTGGGAATCTGCCATCAGATGTCTGGAAAGCAAGCCTCGTCGACAACCGGATTGCAGAATCGACGGCGCACAAGTCTGTGCCCAAATCATATTGAATGTTTCCTCCTTCGATCTGATGACCGACAGCGAGGAGATCATCGTGATGCCTATTGAGGAATCGCTGGATCTACATACTTTCCAACCGAAAGAAGTCAAAAATCTTCTTTGCGACTACCTGGAAGCCGCTCATCAAAAAGGATTTCGCGAAGTTCGAATTATCCATGGGAAGGGTAGGGGAATACTGCGCAAAACCGTCCATTCGGTCCTGGCCAATCATCCCCTTGTCGCGTCTTTTCGGCAAGCGGACGCTCAGAGTGGCGGCTGGGGTGCAACGAATGTAGTACTTACCTCAAGACTGAAATTTCATACCGGCTGATGCGAGAATCAGGTTTTATGTTAGCGATCACAGAAAACAGGTGACCCCGAAGGCCTAATTTCTTCATGGTCTTGGCGTCTACCTCCAGTTTGTAAAGATCGCACGGCTGCCTCTGCAGCACGTGCCCCTCAGAATCGTAAAGGGTGAGCGAAAACCTTCGGTCGCTCAGTTCTTCGCGGCTTGTTAGAATGTTTTGCATCACCAGCATTAGTCCGTCGCCCTTTAAGCGAACCAGCTCGGTGAAATCCCCCTGCCTTGAGAACATCGGTCCGTGAATGCGTTCGGCTGAGACGGAAGGATTTCTTGAGCCCAATGTATCGAGCAGAGCCAGACTTGCCTCCGGGCCGATTTTTTCAAACGCAGGTGGGGACGGGGTTTGTTTTTCTGCCAGTTCCAGCAACATCTGTTCGCGCTTATTCGATGGGCTTCCGCTGGCGGATTCTACCAGCACTTCCGGATCGAATTCACGCATCGTCACTATTTCCTGCACGGATCTCACATAAGCCTTGGGGATGCCGGCAACACCGCCCGGCATTTCAAACTTGATTTCTCCCTTCTCCTCCCAGTAGTAAGGAACTTCCAAGGACGTGCCGTCGGAGAGGTTGATCCTGAGCGGCCCGCCAAAGACGGCTGATGCTTTCATCCAGCAGCAGGAGAAAAAAATTAACGCTGCGAAAAGGCAAGGGATGCGTCTGACGAGCCGGTACTTCATGCTGTTTATCCTTTTTTGACTTTGTCTTTGCCACGATTGCTATTTTCGAGTATAGAGGGGAGCGTTCATAGGCTCCATCGCGATATTCCAGATCACTACGGCGGTCATTCGCGTCCCCCAAAACGGATCGTCATCAACTAGGGAGGTAGTAGCACCGCATGCGCATCTTCATTTCCGGATCTTTAGCTTACGATCGAATTATGGACTTTCCGGGCCATTTTGCAGATCATATTCTACCCGATAAAATTCATGTCCTCAACGTTTGCTTCAATATTAACGCTTTGGTCGAAAAATTCGGTGGTACTGCGGGAAACATAGCATACACGTTAGCTGCTCTCGGTGAAAGGCCTTACATCGTTGCGACCTGTGGAGACGATTTTGGCCACTACGAAGAAAGACTCAATGAACACCAACTGCCAACGAGCTGGATCAAGAGAATTTCCGGAGTTCTTACTGCTGGCGCTTATATAACGACAGATCTGGATGACAATCAAATCACCGCCTTTAATCCCGGCGCCATGGGGTATGAAGCCGATCTGCCATCTTTGGAAGCAGCGGGAAAGGATGCCATCGTACACATTGCACCCGGCAACAAAACAGACATGACGTCTTTTGCACAAAGGGCGCGGGAAGCCGGAGTGCCGTATCTTTTTGATCCCGGACAGAGTCTCAATATCTGGCAGAGAGATGAGCTGCGGGAAACGGTTTCGGGGGCACTCTGCTTCATTTCAAATGATTATGAGCTGTCCCTGTTTCTGCAAATGACCGGTTGGTCCATGGCAACTTTATATAAGCACGTTCAGATCATCATCACGACTCGCGGGCCCGAGGGGAGCATCCTTGACATTCAGGGCGACAAGCTGCTTGTCCCGGTAACGCCCGTTCTTGAAGTCTGTGATCCTACCGGCGCGGGTGATGCTTACAGAGCCGGCTTGCTTAAAGGCTGGACCATGGGAATGGATTGGGAAACTTGCTGCCAGATGGGTAGCGTTGCAGCCACGTATGCAGTGGAACATTACGGTACGCAGGAGCATCGTGTGGACTGGCAAGGTTTCTGCCGCCGCTATGAAGCGCAGTTCGGTTCGTTGGCTTGCTAAGGCAGCTTTCTAATAATTGTCGAAGTTTTCCATGGAGTCGGAGAAGGCCATTTTCCTTTGGGAGAAATTGACCACCCAGGATGCGATGTTTGCCCTGGTAATCGGTAACGGAAGCCTGGAGAACATAGAGGAAAGGCTGTAGAATTCTCTGTACATTCTCATAACTTGGCTCTCCAGTTGTTCCGGAGAACAATTCTTTGGTTTGATATAACAGTTCATTCCGGTCCATCGGCCCATGTTGTCGGCATCGATGATGCGGTGGTCGTTTTCCATGCGCTCATAAAGGGGAGTGCCTTTGTGCGGCGTGAGAATGTTGAAATAGGCGGCAGGCACCTGATTGCGCCTCAGGAATTCCAGCGTCCCATCAAAAACTGTGGGCTTTTCAGCATCGTGGCCAAAAATCAAATTAAGCGAATAACTGATGCCCATTTTGCGCAATATGCCAAGGCTTTCTTCGTATTGACCGGCCTTGTTAGCCTTTTTGTTCATTTCATTGAGGGTACCCTGGTCGATGCTTTCCATTCCCAGGTTCACGTGCAAAAGTCCGCTCCTTTTGGCCAAGTCCATGAATTCGCGATTGTTGCACAGGTCCATCGACCATAAAGCTGACCAGCACAGTTTCAGGGGAATCAGTGCTTCCATGAGCTCCACGGTGTGTGCTCTCTTGCCGGCGAAATTGCTGTCAGCAAAAAACACATTCCGAGCCTTGCTCTTGCGAATTTCTTCAATCACTTCCTCCGTTGGACGATAACGGTATTTATGGCCGAGGTAAAAACGCTCGGAGCAGAATTCGCAACTGAACGGACATCCTCGCGACGTCTGCACGGAAAAAGTCGTGAACAGACCATAACTTCCAAGGTTCAGGAGGTCGTAACGGGGAACTGGCAGTCCCTTCAAGTCATGCAGCTCTTCCGCACGATAAACCTTCTTCAGCCGGCCTCTTGCGGCGTCTGCCAGCATTAAGGGCCAGATTTTTTCACCTTCGCCTATGCCCACCGCATCGCAGTGCTGCGCCACTTCATCGGAATAAAAATAGGTGTGCGGACCGCCCATGATGACAGGAATACCCCTCTCCCTGAATCGATCCGCGATTTTGTAGGCCCAAAATGAGTTGATGGTCCAGGTGGTGATGGCAACCAGATCCACGGGAGCGTCGTAATCGATATCCATGAGCTGTTCATCGATACATCTGACTCTCCACTCCTTTGGTGTGAGTGCTGCGAGGTAGGGAAGAGTCAGGCCCACTACGCTTCTTTTTTTGGTTTTGTGCACTCTCAGGTCTTTGCAGCTTCGATAATGAGATGGCTGAATAATGTAAAGCTTCATGAAGAATCCCCTGCTCGCCACTAAGACTGAACCGATGATTAAATATCATGCCTGCGGGTGCGAGCTGTCCCCCCCCAGGATGGCCAAAAGTTGGTTCAAAGACTAATTCAAAAATATTCCGAAGACCAGATCCAATCTACGTGTTGGACTGCTTTTTAACTCTGTGCGGACTAGAAGGCAATCATTTCAGCGAAGTCGGGAATAGGAAAGCAAAATGCCGAATGGGGCAGGACACTGTTTTTCCAGGCCGACTGTCGGGATTTAAAGAGCTTAGATAGGATCTATTTACACCGGGATCGCTGAGCGCGCAGAGCAAGGGAGAAAAAAATCCTCTCTGCGCGGTCTCAGCGGCGATGGAAGGCGGGTTTGGCTCTTCGGCTGCGGTTATTGCGGCCAGCAATTGAAATAGTGATTCCATTGAGGAGTTGCCGAATCGATAGCACGCTCCAATTTTACCTGAACCTCCCCGCCCCGATCGGGGTCGAGTCGAATGACGAACTCACTGAGCCCGACACGGTTTACCGGCGAGCCCCAGTCATATGTGTATCCCAGTCTCGACCAAGGATATCCCCATGTACTTACGTCTGCGAAATCGAGGATTTGGTAAACCGTTTCGGCACGGTTTGAAAACCAATCCCTGAAGGTCGACGGCTGCGACCAGGCGCTATCCATGTAAAGGGCACTGTCATCATACTTTATAAACGGATTGGCTTCACGGGGAAACACCCAGTTCTCAAATGCGTCTTTGTAAGCCAATTCTGCTTCATGGTCGTTGATTTCAGGATCCGGACTCGGACGAAAAAGATCGTTCGGATCAATCCACATTTCAACCAGAACGTCGTAGTCGTTGGCGGGGTTTAAACCGAGGAGCTGGACAACGCGCTTTCGCGTGGGTGGGCACATCAGAGTCCTGCTGTATGGTTTGCCGGTCGGAATGAAGTGGTTTTGCAATTCAGGAACGACCGTGACCCACAAGCTCTTCTTTAATGCGTAGTCTTCATTGCGGCGGTTTTCCATGTGGTCCAGATAGTAGTCTTCGTAATCCTGGCGCTTCATGAACGCGACAGCCAACAGACGAGAATTGCCGGGCTCACCTTCCCATTGGATTTCACCGCCGTTTAAAATGTCCCAGTTGAGCTCATCCCACCACGGGATAATAGCCAGCAGTTGGTTTGAAACATGGTCCTGTCCTGCGCTTTTCGAGTCTTCGAGGGCGCGATAATACATTTCTTTGTCAAATTTGGAATAGTCAGCGCCCATGGCGTTTGCCAAGCAAAAGGCAAGGATCAAAAAGCAAAACAGGATGACTGAAAGAAATCTAACCTTTGTCGTCTGCAACATCGCTTTCCTCCTCGATTCTCAAGTGATTATCCGTCCAAATGGGTCCGCAAGCTTACGATAAGCTTATATGAACAGAGGCAAACGGCATGCCAGCAAAGCAGTACCTCAGCGACAAGTCCAGGAGCCCAAAACTCGGGCTTCTACCAGTCATAGCGCCGTTGCTCTCTCTGGATCTCCTCTCTTTTTGGGGACAATACGTGCTCGCTAAACCATGTTACGGGCCGGGGTGGTGAGTCTCGGCTCTAGGCCGGCTAAAATGAAACAGCTGTTAGTTGATTCTTCAGTTGGTTATTCAAGTCCCCGCCCTCGGTCAACCTTTATTACGCTGCTTTACGTATCCGTAACTTTGGTAATCGAAGCAGAGGAGAAGCTTCGCGATGTAATCGAGGCTTTCAGTGAATCGATCGTGGTGACGTCCACTCACGCGTGAGTGGCGCACCTGGCATTTCTCAAACAGACTGTACGCCTGATTTCATTTCGTGTATAGCTAGAATAACGGTTATTTTAACGACTGGAACGACTGCCCGATGAGGTGTCATATTTTAGAGTGAGTCATTCTTAAAGATGTTACTGCTTCTTTTTCATGTCGGAAAAGAGAGATACGGACTCGAATCGAAACAAGTCATCGAGGCCGTGCCGCAAGTGGTTCTAAAGCCGGTGCCGCACGCGCCTCTTTATGTGGCCGGGCTATTCAATTATCGAGGCAACATTGTACCGGTGGTGGACCTTTCAGCACTCATTGCGGGTGCCAGCAGCAAACCGCTTCTGAGCACGCGGATTATTTTGGTGAGCTACCCGGGTGTGGATGGTGGCCGGCATATTCTGGGTTTGCTTGCCGAACGAGTCACAGAAACCCTGACGTGTCGCGAACAAGACTTTAATCCGCCGGGAATTGTAGCGCCGGGAGGCGCCTACCTGGGCGATATTTTAGTCGACGGGGAGGGCATGGTGCAAAGAATAAGGATTGAAGCCATTCTTCCCGAATCGCTTCGCAGATCGCTATTCGCTTCCATTGAAGAGAGCGCTGATGCGTTACCCGAACATTGAACAATTTCTCACGACCACAATCGGTCTTGACCCGGAATCGGTGGGACGTAAATCTTTGGAGTGCGCCGTTAGCACAAGGATGAAGCTGTTTTCAATCGAGCAGGAGACGCAGTATCTCACATTGCTGCAGACAGCCGGACCGGAGATGGAAGCGCTAATCGACTCGGTTGTGGTGCCGGAAAGCTGGTTTTTCCGCGACAACGAGCCGTTTGCTTATTTGCGTGAATACGCGACCCGCAACTGGAAGGTAACCCGAAAAGACAAGCCTCTCAGGATATTATCCGCGCCGTGTGCAACCGGGGAAGAGCCCTTTTCTATTGCGATCACTTTGATCGATGCCGGGTTCGCGCAACAACAATTCAATATCGATGCTGTCGACATCAGCGCTCGTGCTTTGGAGACTGCCAGGCGGGGGATTTTCGCTAAAGGCTCATTTCGAGAAAAGGACATGGATCGGCAGAGCCGCTATTTCACAAGGACCGAGCAGGGCTTTCGAATAAACGAGCAAATCATGAAGCTGGTGCATTTCCAACAGGGCAACATTTTTGATCCAGGTTTCTCCGCGGGTCGACCCTGTTACGATGTTATTTTTTGTCGCAACCTGCTGATCTACATGACGCCGGACGCGAAAAGACAAATCTTGCACAGCTTGGACAGAATGCTGGTGGAAGGCGGCCTTTTTTTTGCCGGGCATACTGAAACAATGCTCATCCGTTGTTATGGATATTCTGCAGTCAAACGTGCCCGAGCTTTTGCCTTTAGGAAAGAAAGAAAAGATGTTGCGGAGCCCACTCGGGAACCAGCGAAAGCCGTCTCTGACAAGACGACCTTATCTTCCCCCGGGCGTTCGGTGAGTATTGCACCCCGAAGGCCAAAAAACCGGCAATTACCGGTCAGCCGTGCAATCGAACCGGAAGAACCATCAATGCCTGAGGATCCCGAAAGGTTGCTCGATAGGGCGCGCGAATTGGGCAATCGGGGAGCTTTACAGGAAGCCAGGGTACTTTGTGAGGAGGTTTTGCAGCAGCACCGCCTGAACAGCGAAGCACATTACCTGATGGGGCTGCTCCAGGAAGCGTCCAATCGATATGAGCGCGCCGAGGAATGCTTCCACAAGGCGCTTTACCTGAACCCGAACCACTACCCTGCGTTAGTGCAGCTCTATCTCTTGTATGAACAAAGGGGAGATAATGCAAGGGCGGGGGCTTTTCGTGAACGCGCCTCACGCGTGCAAGACTTGCAGAGTGAATGAAATTCAGAGGGCGCCAAAGGCCGCAAGTAATTCAACTATCAAAGCACAGAAACAAGAAACCTGGCGTGGGTGTAACAGGATAAATCATGATGGTAGACGGCACAAAAAATGGTCCAAACTGCTGGAAAGTTGTCGGTCTTTCAGGTGACAGCAGCTGTCCCAAATTGCCTTTACTGGGACATTGCCGTAACTGCGCTGCATATGCTTCCGCCGGTAGAAGTCTGTTTGACCGAGATATTCCCGATGACTTTCTGCTGCAGTGGACTGAAATCATTGCCAGGGAAAAGGAAAGTGAGCCAACCGACCTGATTTCAGTCATTGTTTTCCGGATCAGATGCGAATGGCTTGCCCTTAAGACCACATATTTTCAGCAGATCAGTGAAAGCCGCGTGGTCCATTCAGTGCCACATCGGACAAACAAGACTTTTAGGGGCCTGGTGAATGTAGGCGGGGAATTGCTATTGTGCGTATCTGCCGCCGACATTCTCGGTTTGGGCGACGAGCCTGAAGAACAGATTGACCGGAACAAGTACCGGCGAATGGCCGTGGTCAGTCACGCCGGCCGGCGTTTTGTGTTCGCAGTGGAAGAAGCTTTGGGTTCTTATTGCTTTGCGCCGGTGGACCTGCAAAAAACACCGGCAACGATATCCAAGGCTTCAGTGGCCTTTACCAAAGGAATATTTAATTTGGAGGATAGGCACGTAGGTCTTTTGGATGAAGAGGCGTTTTTCAATTCTCTGTCGGTCGGTTTTTAGTGGATGTCTTAACACAAACCAGCCAGGAAGGAGCAACCGGGCAGATGGTTTCGACCGTGGATGACTTGAGCGATCTATCCATGCTGGATCTCTTCAGGATGGAAGCTGAAAATCAGGCCCGAATTTTGGAGACGGGCCTGGTAGAGCTGGAGAAGGATCAGTCGCCGGCGCGGGTCGAGCCACTGATGCGTGCTGCCCATTCTGTTAAAGGAGCAGCTCGCATTGTTGGTTTGAACATTGCCGTAGATCTTGCTCATGCCATGGAGGATGTGCTTTCGGCCGTGCAAAAGGGAGGGCTTTTGCTCACATCTGAGGATGTGGACATTCTCTTGTGCGGCAACGATATATTCACACGCACTGCTGAAATCGAGGCAGGCCTGATTTCTGGCTGGCTGCAGGAGCAGCTGCCGGCAATAAATAAAATCACCGTTGATCTTCGCTCGATCCTGACGGCTAGGCCACAGAAGACAGCAGAAAAACCGACTCCCTCCGTGCAGACAATCGTTGCGGCGCGGTCCGCAAAAAGTGTGTCGAGCTCCGAGGATCGAGACACTGCAGACACTATCGTCCGCATTACCGCGGAAAACCTGAGCAGGCTGATGGGATTGGTCGGAGAAAGTCTCATCGAGGTACGATCTCTGGAGACCTTTGCCAGGACTCTGTTGGAGCTGAAAATGCAACAAAACGAACTGGCGGAATCCCTTGAACAGATGCGTCAGTACTTGCCGGTTGAATCGCCTCAGGGCCCCTTGGCGACAGCCGTAAACACGTCCCTTGAAGCTATGCGACGGGTGCGCAGCACCCTCAGCGGGCATCTTGATAACTTCGACCTCTTCTCCCGCCGATTTGAACATCTGGCAGATCGTCTCTACAATGAGGTCATCGCCAGCCGCATGCGGCCCTTTTCAGACGGAGCTCACGGTTTCTCCCGAATGATTCGGGATCTTGCCAAAAGCATGAAAAAAAAAGTCGACTTTCAAATAGTTGGCGAAAGCACCAAAGTTGACCGCGATATACTGGAAAAGCTTGAAGCGCCTCTCACGCATTTGCTGCGAAATGCCATTGACCACGGTTTGGAGACGCCGGATCAACGAATAGCGGCAGGTAAAACTGCAGACGGCAGCCTGATTTTGGAGGCTCGCCATCATTCCGGTATGTTGTCTATTACGGTCACTGACGATGGCCAGGGCGTTGATCCGGAAGTGATAAAGCGCAAGGTGGTCGAAAAAGCTCTTGGAACGGAAGAGATGGCTGCACGCCTGTCTCGCTCCGAGCTGATGGATTTTCTCTTTTTGCCCGGTTTTTCAACGTCTGCATCGGTTACCGAGATCTCCGGCCGAGGCGTTGGTCTGAACGTAGTGCATACCATGGTTCAAGAGGTGGGCGGATCAGTTCGATGCGATTCGACACCTGGACAGGGAACACGCTTTCATCTGCAGCTGCCGTTATCTCTTTCGGTGGTTCGCACGATCCTGGTGGAGATCGCCAATGAGCCTTATGCAATTCCATTGACCCGGGTGGATCGGATCATCAGTATTGATCGAGCGGCCGTTCAAACACTCGAAGACCGGCAGTTCTACACCTTTGACGGTGAACATATAGGCCTGGTGGACGCTCGTCAGGTACTCGTATCGCCGTCCAGTGTCGAAATGGGCGGATCCATGTCTGTAGTGGTTGTAAGTGACCGTCTGAGCTGTTTTGGCTTGGTGGTGGATCGATTTCTGGGCGAACGCGATTTGGTGGTAAAGCCCTTGGACGCTTCCCTGGGGAAAGTGCCCAATATAAGCGCTGCGGCAATTCTGGAAGACGGTTCGCCGGTTCTGCTTCTGGACATTGACGACGTGGTGCGATCAATTGACCATATCCTGACGCAGGGCCGGCTGGAAAAAGTTGACATGGCTTCCGGAGTAGCGCCGCGCAGGGCAAGAAAGAGGGTTTTGGTGGTTGATGATTCCCTGACGGTTCGTGAGGTGGAACGCAGGCTTCTGGAGAATAAAGGCTTCGAAGTCGAGATCGCAGTGGACGGCATGGACGGCTGGAATGCGGTTCGAAACGGAAAATTCGATTTGGTCATCTCGGATGTGGACATGCCTCGCATGCATGGAATCGAGTTTGTGAGCAGGATCAAAAACGATCCCGGGCTGAAAGATATTCCGGTCATGATCGTCTCTTACAAGGATCGGGAGGATGACAGACTGAAAGGCTTGCAGGTCGGCGCCAATTACTATCTGACCAAAAGTAGCTTTCATGACGAGAGTCTGATCAAAGCGGTGATCGATCTGATCGGGGAACCATAAGCAACAATGCGTATTGCAATCGTGAACGATCTGTTAATGGCGGTCGAAGTGCTGCGTCGGGTTTTGACCCCGGTCCCGAACTGTGAGATAGCCTGGATCGCATACAACGGCGCCGAAGCGGTTGAAAAATGTGCGCACGATAGACCCGATCTCGTTCTTATGGACTTGATCATGCCTGTCATGGATGGAGTTCAGGCGACCTGCACCATCATGCGGGAATCACCCTGCGCAATCCTGGTGGTTACCGCTTCGGTAAAAATTGATGCGGCAAAGGTTTTTGAAGCCATGGGCTGCGGCGCCCTGGACGCGGTTGGAACTCCAGTGCTCGGTCATGACGGAAAGATCGAGGGCGGGGCGGAATTGCTTAAGAAAATCGCTACAATCGGGAAGCTTATCGGCAAACCGGTAGCGCGCGAAGCAGTTGCGCGGGCCAAGATCTTGGCACGGGGAGCGCCCAGACTGGTGGTGATCGGCTCTTCTACCGGTGGGCCGAAGGCACTCGCCGAGGTTTTGGCCAGGCTTCCGGGAGATTTAAGAGCTGCCGTGGTTATTGTTCAGCATGTGGATGTTCAGTTTGCCGGAGGACTTGCCGAATGGCTCAGTGGGCAGACCCGCCTTAGTGTCTCCGTTGCTGCCGGCGGCCAGACCTTGAGAGAAGGGACGGTCTATTTGGCCGGTACTAACGATCATCTGATCGTCGGTGCGGATCTGGCCATGCATTACACGCCTGAGCCCAGGGATTATCCTTATCGTCCGTCCGTTGACACTTTTTTTTTTAGTGTCGTAAAGCACTGGCCGAATAAGTCGGTGGCTGCCCTGCTAACCGGTATGGGAAAAGACGGTGCCAAGGGACTCTTGGCCCTCCGACGGGCCGGCTGGCACACTATCGCCCAAGACGAGAAAAGCAGTGTGGTTTATGGCATGCCGAAAGCGGCCGCCGAAATTGGAGCGGCCGCTGAAATTCTCCCTCTGGAAAAGATCGCTGAAAGCATCATCAAACATATGCCCGACGAAGATTGAGTGATCCGAAGAGATAAGACACGGATAAGACACGGATGGACACGAATGGACACGAATGGACACGAATGACATCTCGTTCCCACGCTCCCGCGACACCTGGTTCCCACGCTCCCGCGTGGGAACCAGAAGGAAGAACCTTCATTATGAGCATCTCCATCCGTTTTAGTCTGTGTCCATCCGTGTCCAGGTTCAAGTAGTCGTCACACTTTAGGAAATGACCAAAACAGAGGGAATTGCGATGCCTGCATTAGAACAAACTCAGGTCGAATCTACTTTGACCCAACACGCCGTCACTGTGCTGCTCATTGATGATCAGGCCATAGTAGCCGAAGCAGTGCGGCGTATGCTGGCATCTGAAAAGGATATCATTTTTCATTATTGCCAGGATCCGGCCCGGGCCATTCAAAGAGCCAGTGAGATAGGCCCTACCGTAATACTTCAGGACCTTGTGATGCCGGAAATAGACGGTTTGACCCTGGTTCGTTTTTTTCGCGCGCATCCCAAACTTCGCGACGTACCACTCATTGTGTTATCCACCAAAGAAGAGGCGACGACCAAGGCGGAGGCGTTTTCCATGGGGGCTAACGACTATCTGGTTAAGCTGCCGGACAGGATCGAGCTCATTGCACGCATTCGCTATCACTCCAGAGGCTATATCAATCTACTGCAAAGGAATGAGGCTTTTGAAGCGCTGGTACAGAGCCAACAAATCCTGTCAGCTCAGGTTCAAAGAGCTGCGGAATATGTCACATCGCTTTTGCCGGCACCAATATCCGAAGGGGCGATCATTACCAATTGGCGTTTTGTTCCTTCAGCTGAGTTGGGTGGAGATTCTTTCGGCTATCATTGGATCGACGAGAATCATTTTGCCATGTATTTGTTGGACGTTTGCGACCACGGTGTAGGTCCCGCGCTGCTTTCGGTTTCCGCGCTGAATGTTTTGCGCTCCGAAAGTCTACCAAATACCGACTTCAGAGAGCCCGAAAGAGTATTGGGTGCATTAAATGACGCTTTTCAGATGGAAAATCAAAATGAGCTCTATTTTACCATCTGGTACGGTGTCTTTAATAAGAGCTCGCTTGATATCAAATTCGCCAGCGCGGGCCACCCACCCGCGCTGCTCATTGCTGAATCGGGAGAGCTCGCTGAGCTGAAAACGCCCAATATCATGATCGGCGGCATGCCTTCTGTGGATTATACAAGCGGGATTTTCAAGCTAAGCCCGCCGTCGCGACTATATATCTATTCTGATGGCGTCTACGAGGTCAGCAAGCCGGATGGCGTGATGTGGAGCTTTGAAGAGTTCAAAGGATATCTGGTTAATCTGGAAGATGATGAGTCTGAGATCGACCAGCTATATAACCACGTCAGAGAAATGAACAAGGGGGAGACTCTAGAGGATGATTTCTCGATGCTCAAGGTACGCTTTCGATAAAGCGGCAGGTCAAGTACACACGGTCGGGATCTGGAAATAAAGCTTCAACCTGTTGCTGTTCGCCTCTCTGCGATAGCTCACTTGATCGGCCATTTGACGAACCAGGTGAATTCCCAACCCGCCTATTTCTCTCTCGTTGACGCCTTTGGTCAGATCGGGGTCTTCTCGCCCCAGGGGATCGAAGGGTTTTCCCCAATCGTGTATGGATAGATGGAACCTGCCGTTGTCTTCAAAAGAGCATTCCACCTCAACGTCCCCGTTGCCACCATCGACGTAAGCATAACGGATCACGTTCGTGAGGAGCTCTTCCAATACGAGCTCTATCTTGAACAGGGTTTCCTGATCGATTCCCCATTTTTCCGCCTTCCCCAGGACGTACGAACGGAAAGTCTCCAGGTATTCCATTTTTGCCGGTAGGCGAAGAGCGTCCATACTCTATCTTTCATATTGGAGAAGCGCCTGGGCGACGGAATCGTGAAATGAAAACATCGAATCGAATCCGGATATGGTAAAGACGTGCTGGATAATGCCAGACAAGCAGCAAAAATTAATCTGTCCTTTTTTCTGCTTCAATTTCTTGCTGATCTGCAAAATACTCCTCAGTCCTGCGCTACTGATATATTCCAGTTCCGCCAAGTCCGCAACCATCAAAATATGCCCCTCATCTATGTAATTACTGCATTGTGATTCGAAATCAGGGGCCGTGATTGCGTCCATTCGTCCCTTAACAGCTACCACCAAAGCATTGCCCTGTTTATCGAATTTGACTTCCATTTGGAGCTCTCCTTCCACTTGGACTCCAGGCAAGAAAAAACATCCGCTCCAACAATCAGACTGTCATCCTTAATACGCTGTAAGCCAAAATGCTCAGTTAGAGCCCTGCAAGCGTAGTGCTATTGCATTTGGCTCAGCGCAGGCTAGCCTTGAGTCAACAGGGAATGAAGATTGGAGGCCGTTTCCGACATTGCCCTTGAGCCATCCAGGATTCCGTTTTCTTCGATTTCCTCAATGAAAGCTTCGACCAGTTGAGGAGCCGCGTGTGTGCCGCTCATTTCCCTTAAAATGGAGAACGCTTCCGAGCAATTCCGTCCTTTCCGATAACAGCGCTCAGTTGTAATGGCATCAAAACAATCCGCTATGCTGACAATCTGGGCGCCAAGGGGAATTTCATTGCCCTGCAATCCGCGGGGGTATCCCGAGCCGTCCAGGCGTTCATGGTGATAGTGCACGTAATCAATGGCCGGCCCCAGGAAATCAAGATCACTGAGAATGTTAACACCTATCTCCGGGTGGCTGCGGATTTCCAGAAGTAGATCCTCTGAAATCCGAAAATCCTGATTTGAAAATAGCCGGTCGCTGAATCCGATTTTGCCTATATCATGCAGAACCGCTCCTACTCTGATATGTTCGATCTGCTCTTCGGGCAATCCCAGCCTTTTGGCAAGTCTAACGGCGTAGGCAGCAACCCGAACGGCGTGTCCCTCTGTATAGTTGTCCCTTGCGCCCAGTGCATTCGCAACGGTGACAACCGTTTTAAGGATGTTGTTTTTGAGCTGGTCATTAAGCTGTTTGAGCTCCTCGATCAATTGCTCCAGGCGATGTTCGCGAGCTTCCACCTTGACCATCATCATTCCCACTGCCTCCGCTACGCGCTGCACGATCTGGTGATAACCGGGCTTGGTGAATTCCATGATATCATTGGAATAATTTCCATTGGCAACCTCTTCGATAACGGTGATGAATTTTTCCACTTCGGTTTTCATCGGGTGCTCCTTCAGTGACCAAGCATAAAATAAAATAGAGTCACGAAGATATCAATTCTGCAATAAACCATATTGCCGGGATGTGCAAATCTTAAGTACTTAGAAGTCGGCAGCTGAGAACGAACCTGTCGATTGACCCGTTTTGGCTGCATTGGTAATATATGCGCGCAATCGGCTGAAGAAAACGAACTGGCAGGTTCATATCAAGCAGGCTGATGCATACACGCCAATGATTCTTCCATGAATTTGCGGATGTTATTCGGCTTATCGGGAAGGGGAAGCTTCGGTTCATTGCAGCTTGAACAAATAGCGGAGGACTGTCATCATGGGAAAAACAGGCAGGGGTAGTACAATTATGGAGATCTGCCGTTCTGTCGCAAACTATTTCCAACCATTACCTGAGCGAGCAGTATCCGTAGTGGGAGAAATCTCCCGCGGTTCTACTCCCGCCCCCGGCTATTATGCATTGATCTCGGCAGCTTCACTCATTGCAAGCCTGGGCCTGGTTGCCAACAGTCCCGCAGTGGTTATCGGCGCTATGCTCGTTTCGCCCCTCATGACGCCGATTTTCGGCCTTGCGTTAGGAATGATTCGGGGCGATGCGTCATTGTTCGGAAGGGCTATTCGAGCTGAAATCGGCGGTGTCCTCCTGGCTATCGCATTTGGAGCTTTGTTTGGCATGTTGCCCCTTTCCCTCGATGCGACCCCCGAGATGTTGGCCCGTACCGAACCGACCTTGCTTGATTTACTGGTTGCAGTGTTTGCAGGTCTGGCGGGAACTCTGGCCGTGATAGACGAGAGAATCAGTCCGGCTTTGCCCGGGGTGGCCATTTCAACAGCGATTGTGCCGCCGCTTTCCACCTGCGGACTGTGTTTGTCTTTTGGGGCATTCAAGGGCGCTTATGGCGCGTTTTTGTTATTCTTCGCGAATTTTATGGCCATTCTGCTGGTTTCTTCTCTGGTTTTCATGATGGGCGGACTGGCGGCTGAAGAAACGGTGCTGAGCCGCAAGCAGTTGTTTCGTCGGTTGCTTGCGGCCGGATTTGGCTTTGTTATCGTTGCCGCCGTCTTGACAAAGACACTGGTTGCAGTGATCGAAAATCGCGAACGGATGCAAGTTATGCGGGCTGTTTTTGCCGGAGCATTAAAGAAAGAGCCGACGACGTCCCTTGACGATATCGTTTACTATAAGAAAAATGAAAAGCTACAGATATTGGCTACGGTCAGAATCCCCAAGGTGATCTCACCGGACCGCGTCAAGGCTTTGGAAGAACAACTGAGGAACCGCCTGGACATGCCGGTCGAGCTCATTGTACGATGCCTTCTAGCAAAAGACGTCTCTCCCACTGGATCCACAAGCGCCGCAATTGCACAAAGCCTGGACGGAAGCTTTGTCGCTGAGGAGCTTGACCCCGACGTTGCCAAAGAGCAACTGGCGGAACAAACACTTAGAGAGCTTTTGGCTGCGCGCCCGGATCTTTTACTGCTGGATGTTGACCTGCTCTACATAGGCGGAGCCCCGGTGGTTCTTGCTACCATTCAGAGCTCGAGAGCGCTGATACCCTATGAGGTCGAAGAGGCAGAAAGCAAATTGAGGAAACGTCTTAATGACACCAATCTCATCCTTTTGGCTCGATGCCAGGTGCCGCAGGAGGTATCAGCGAGGGGGCGGATTCTCATGGGGCGCGCCCATTTCGGTAAGTTGTCCGAAGGCGCTTCACGGGTAGAAAAGGAAACAAAGCTTGTGGTGAAGCGATTTGGCGATCTATTCGCGACCAATGTAGATGCGGTCTGGGACTCTGATCATTGGAGCGTTACGGCAGAGGTTGTGGGAGCACGAGTGATCACTCCTCGCGAGGTACAATCGGTGGAGAAACGCGTTGCCGCGATTGTTGGTCAAGCCGTCAAATTGAATGCCTGGTCGCGCGTAGAGTTGATGGTTTCCGACTCGCAAAACATGGCGCTTGACGAGTTCACTAAAGCGAGGCTTCAATCCAAGTCCAAGGAGAAAGAGCCGGATACCTACTCAGAGAGACAGTGAAGCCTCACCCGACCTTCAAAATGAGTCAAACATGTCGGGGCTCGCTTTTCGCTCTGCGGGCGGCTCCGGCGGGGGGGGCGAAGCTGAAGGAATTGGCGCAGCCACGGCCGGGGAGGGTGACAACAACCCGCCACCGCTCTGTTCATGCTCAGGCGCGGGAGTTTGCACCTCGCTTGTATGCGCAGGGGAGGTGCTCTCTTGGGAAGGCGCCGAAGCTGGAGCTTGCTCTTTTTTCACGGACGAGCTCTGCACAGCTTTTTCTTTTGCCCTGGCCTTAGCAGCCGCCTTAACAACCGGGCGGGCCGATAAAGACGAAGTTGGAACCCATCCTTCCCGTTTGCCTTCAGCGGTCTTCACCTGACTCCAGCCGAGCTCATTCTTGGTCATTTCGGTAACCTTTGTATTTGCCGAAATCCTTCCGAGTGCTCTGGAAGCAGAGTCGGGCTTAGCCCGAAGAGTCGTGGATGATTTTACATAAAACTGCGATAGACCGAACAGCTGCTTCATATCAGCGACAGAGCTCGAAAGTGGCTGTTTACCGGCCGAGCAGCCTGCGAACAGAAAGACACCCAACAGCAGCCAGGCGGATCCGCAAATATTACATTCCGAGCGCCAATAAGCAGAAAAAATTCTCTTCACAGCAAGACCCCTGAAAAAGTAGAGAGATTAAACAAGGGTTACCCCGATGCTTCCTCGACATTTGACACAACTGAGATCGTGTTCACCCACGACGCGAATCTCCCATTCGTAGATGCTCTTCACCAGCCCCTCGAAAAGCTTGCCGATGATAGCCGGGAACTGCTCCAAGGTCTTCTGAAACTTCTCTCTCGACAGCATGAGGCAGGTTACTTGGGTTTCCGCTTTTAGCGTGAACAGCCTTTTCATTCCGTAGAACATTGACAGCCCCCCAATGAAAGCCGATTCATTAAACTCGGATATCTCCTCCTCACCTCCGTTTTCAAGAATCAGCCGGGCCTTTCCCTCAATGATGAAGTAAGCGTTGTCATCCACTTCGCGCTGTTGGAAAATGATCTCTCCTGCTTTGAAGGTTTCTCGCTTGCACAAATAAGCCATCAGCTTCAGCGCCTCAATTGGCAGCCCCGAGAACAATGGAATTTGCAGCAGGATTTCTAGATTTGACTGATATTCACTGGGCGCTTGCTTTGGCTCCGTGGACGAATTCATACAACACCCCTTTCTTTGCCAAAAGTTCTTCGTAGGTTCCCATCTCAATGATTTTTCCGGCTTTCATGACTCCTATTTTGTCATAACCTTTGATGGTATCGAGGCGATGGATCACGGAAATAAGGGTGCTCTTCCCTTTCCATTTGGTCTCCAGCAGGTTTTGAATGCGCTTTTGAGAAGCGTTATCCAGAGCCGATGTGGCTTCATCCATGATGAGAATGGGTGGTGCTTTGAGGAACACCCTGGCAATGGCCAGTTTCTGGCGCTGACCGCCGGAAAGGCGATCTCCTTTGGTACCCACCCTGAAGGTCATGCCGATTTCGACGATTCGCTCCAGCAGATCTTCTTCAATCAATAAGCGGATGATGCTCTGGTTGATGCGTTCCTGCGATTTGGGGTGATCCGTTCTGGGCTTGCCGAACAAGATATTGTCCAAGATTGTCTGGGAGTGAATGTATTCGGATATCCTGTAGAAGCTTATTGCACCGGGATGGTCCTGCTGAATTTTTTTCATGAACAGGAAACGACCGTCAAGAATCAATTTTTCAACCAATTCGGGCAAAGCGACAATTCTATGAAGACCGGGTGTAAAACGCAGGGATAGCTTCAACAACAGGTGTTGATCCTGTTCGGAAAAATCATGCAGTCTTGCTCTTCCTGCTCGTCCCACAAGAGCCTTGTAATCTTCGAAGTCCTCTGCGGATATCGGACTTTGCTGGAAGAAAATCTCATCCGGTGGGAGGTTGCCCAAGATGTCCATCGTTTGTTCGGCCAACTGACGTCCCAAACTGATCAACGGATTCTTAAGTTGGGCCTCGTCCAGAAAATCGAGAAAATATCGGTTGGTGGCCAATTGATCGGCGGCAAATTCGGGTTGGTTCGGGTTGCCAAAGATTAAGTTGGCCGCTACGGAAGAAAAATACAGATACCGCTCCTCATCGAAGAATTCAACAGATTCGGCAAGTTCATGGCCGAATTGTTGTTGAAAATTTTCCCGCACCCTGATGAGCTTATCAACCAGCTCCGCTTCCTGGTCGGCAGCCAATAATGTGTTCAGGCCGAACCGCAATACGTCGATGAAGAGACCCACCTGCTGGATCACCTCAATCATTTCATCGAGGGTGGGCATCTCCTTCTCGCTTTCAGCGCCGCCATCCTCCAGCATGGCCTCGCAAGAATAGAGCAGGTTTTCCTTAATGGTGCCGTCGAAAATGAAGGGTGATTGAGCCACAACTCCCATGTTCAGGGCGAGATCTCTTTTGGTCATGTCGTTCACTTCAAAACCATCGATTTGAACGCTTCCTCCGGTGTAGGTATAAAGTTGAGAAATGCATTGAGCGAGGGTGCTTTTTCCGCTTCCGGAGAATCCGACCAGGGCAAGCTGCTCTCCCTGGTTGAGCTCCAGGCTCACCTGTTTGAGGAGCTGGATGCCCCCCGCCACGGTGAATGAAAGATCTCTGACCTGGATGGAGCCCTTCAGAGCATAAGGCTCGCGATCCACCGGTTCAGTGAGGTGCTCGGGCTCCAAGTCGTAATACTCCATGAGTCGGACATAGCTGACACTGGCATCCTGATAGGTCTGGTAGAAATCCATGAGCTCCTTCCAGGGATCATAGAGCTTGTCGTAAGCTGACAAGAAGGCTACCAGAGCGCCCAGATCGAAGCGTCCTTGGATGGCCAGATAGCCACCCACGATAAAAAGGGTGAATGGCCCGAGGTTCTGAAAGAAATTGTTAAGGGTCTTAATCCCTTGTTTATATAGGGTCCAGGTGATACGCGTCTTTTGCAGCTGCTCGACAAAAGCGCCGTATTTTCTGTTTTCTATCCGATAACTGCCGTTGGCATGAACCTCGTGAATTCCAGATACGGTCTCACCTATCTTACCGCTCAAGGCGCGTGTGATGTCCACGCGTCGTTTGTTCGCTTCATTGGATCGACGTTGCATTCTTGGAATGATTGCAATGACGATCGGATATATGATGAGACTCAAAAAGGCCAGCAGCGGATTGAGGTAGAACATGTATCCGCCGAAGGCCAGTAGAGTGAGCAAATTGGTCACCGGCACCGCAACGGCCTGCCCAACGAATTCACTGGCCGACACGACCTCTGTGACCAGTGAAGAGACGACTAAACCGGAAGAAGTCTTACGAAAAAAGCTAAGCGGCAGTTGCAGGATGTGCTCGAACATCTCCTTGCGCATTCTGGTAAGAGCCTGCTGACCCAATAAGGTCTGAAGATAGGTGATGACGAACTTCATGCCGCTGGCAATGACAACCGACGCCAGATAGAAACCGCAATACATGAACAGAAGATTAACCTTCTTCATGCCGATTGCCTGGTTGATGATTTTTTTCTGCATTTCTAATGGAATAACGCGGGTTGTCACAGTTATCAGGATGACGATCAGCAGGAGAACTTGTAGCTTGAGATTGCTGGTCTTGACCCAATACATCAGCGGGCGTTTGGTGATTGTCATGCAATTCTCCTCTTCAGGTTGCTATCTCGGCGGCTGGCAACCCTCGCCTCGATCTCATTCAAATGACTGTTGTCTGCAACCTTTGACAAGCTTGTCAAGACTGGACCCGACAGCCCTTGCCCGATATGGATGCTCGACCGCCTTGACATGAGCTTTCTCCAACATTACCAAATGAATCTAGTGCCTTTGCTGAGATGCTAAATGTTTACTTGTTTATTGACGTACTGACAAGCATTTTATATTGTATTCTATAACTTGCAGGCCAGTTTCCATAAGCAGCCAAATATGCGAAACTGTAACGGAGTGTCGCGACTCCATTAGAGAGGCGAGCACTGGTGTGCGTGAAGCAAATCGGCCGTTGAAGAATCGACCTACGCCGGGCACTGCGGGCTTCAAATCGGATTGAATCACGAGAGGAGAACAGGTCCATGGAAGTGACCGAAAAACGTCAAAATGGTGTGGTTATACTTGTTCCGAAGGGGCGCCTGGATTCCAATACATCGGATGACTTCGAAAAAAGGCTGCTTGGCCTGGTGGGCGCGGGCGAAACAAGCTTGATAATTGATTTTAAGGACTTGGACTATATATCGAGTGCCGGCCTGCGCGTCCTGTTAAAGACTGCTAAAGAGCTGAAACGAAAGAATGGCCAGTTGGTCTTTTGTGCAGTCAAGGATTACATCCGAGAAATCTTTGAACTGTCGGGATTTGTCTCCTTTTTTCCCATCCACCTGACTTTGGAAGACTCCTTGAAGACTTTTTGATCCCAATCATTTTTTTGACTCTTGTGAACAGAGTGGATTGGCGCTCGCCGAGTTTTGCCGATCCTTCCAATTGGGTCAAGGCGGTGAAGTGATCTGCGGTGTTACCCGAAGGGACCGCGTTGTTAGTATTTCCGCGTATTTTGCGATGATCTGCTACCGGTATTCCGCTGTTCTTGGATGCCGGCCTCCCGTTCGGCTTTGGCGGCCAAATCGGAAACGGCATGATGTAAGGTTTGGTACAAGGAATAGCAGGCGGTCAACAGGGCTCGTGTTCCTAATTCGACGATGAGCTCTGTCTGATCCCTGGATGGTTTTTTGATCGAAGGCCTGTGGGACTGCTGGTCGGTAGCTGCGGTATCACCTTCATTCGATGGGCTTTTGCTCGCCTGACGTAAATCATTCTGCCCCGATTCTATCTTTTTTCTGTGGTTCAACTGCGCGGTGAGGATCTCGTAAGCGGCGTTGATATCTTGTAATTTCTTTTCGGCTCGATCCCTCAAGCGCGGATTGTGAGCGAAACGATCCGGATGCCATACGTTTGCCAGGTCTTTATATGCCTGTCGCACCTCTTCCAGAGAGGCATGGGGTGGTAACTCCAGGATATTGAAGCAATTCCGTAGATCCATTCGGCTTGTCACTCGTGTGGGGAAGGCGCATCCGAAGCTCTTAGCGAGACGATTCGCATCGGAACATCGCTTCGCTCTTCATGGCTGGACGCGACATTCTTGTATACTCGGCTCTTTTACCTGATCCCGGGATCAAAAGTCCCGTTTCCTACTGCAAACAGAGGCTCATCAGATCGAAAGATCCTCAGCCTATCGAGTACAGTTCGGTTCACGTCGGAGACTTGAGCCGACCGAGGAATCACGCTAATCACCAACATCCGGAGCACTTACCCTGTTTCCAGCCTATTGCTACCTGCTGCGTGGCTTCCAGCGTCACTCCTTCAGGTTCTCCACATTTACACCGAAAGGTTTCGATGCCAGCTCCATTTTGTCTGAAAGAATCAATTCTGCTGCAATCCCTGCCACGTCTGTTATGATCTCTCGGCAATGGAGCGCATGATCGCGGCAAAGCCAATTGTCTTGCCATTGCGACGTAATTTCTCCACAAAGGGTCACGCCGTACTTTTCCTTGACACGGTTTGGAATCTGGTTGAAGAGACGATAAAGACCGGGCTTCCCGTATAATTGCTGTTTGGACTTCATGAGGACTTCTTTTCCCTCTCCCTCGGGCAAAGAGCTCCTGCCGTGAAACGCGCTGACAGCCATCACCCCGCCGGCCAACGCACCGCAGGTGTCGCCGTAAAGTCCGATACCGCCGCCGAAGCCCGTAGCTAGTTTTTTTACCTCATCGGGCAGTCCACTTTCGAGCAGAGTTAAAACCGCTTCAGTGACACATTCGGCACAATTATAGCCCAATGAAAAATTCTTTCTTGCCCGCTGTCTCACTGTTTCAATTGTTTCTTCTCTAGTCATTCCGAGCTCTCCTTCACTGAATCGATTTCTATAGTCAAAATCCTCAAAGGGGTAATTTCGAGCCCTTCAGGATACGGGCTTCTTTTAACCCGGATAGGTTCATTTGGCAATCCATCCTCTGCCCATACTCTCCGGTGTGCGAGCCACTTGTCGGCTCCGGTCGGCGATCCATCAGTTCTGTCTTCGATAGCCAATGATCACCCATGCTACTCCCCAGACCAGAGCTACAGGCCCGAAGCCGAAGTAAATGAAGGGGTAGATTGTCTTTTGCCATGGTTGCAGCAGATAAGCGGCGACTGCCAGCCAGATCAGCGATGCAAAAATTGCCAGGCGGATCTTACCCGAAAGATTCCTGAAGGCCATAGTGGATTGTTCTTTATGTCGTGCAGCGGTTCGTTTCGGCAAGTAAAACAGAATCAAAATGACAACGGCGACTACCAGAATTTCCTGAATTCCTGACACCACTCTTCTCCCGAGTACACCACAAGGCTACTTCCCGCCCGTTCAGCATTATGATCGTACCAGCTGCATACTATTCGCTTGATTGCTTTCATAGAAACCGTGCTTCAACTATATTCAAAAGTTATCGGCAATAGTCAAGTCCCGGTCTCGAAAGTGCTCCTTTACCACAGTTTGTTTGTGAGCTCAGCATAGTTGAAATCGACGAGCTCGTGTGTATATGTAAGGGAAAGGAGAGAGCCGATGCAAGTGCAGGAGATAGAAAAGATTGCCATGCATCCCGAAATCAAACGATTGAATCCGAAAAAAAGAATTGGTCTGGTGGTTGTCATCACCGGGTATGGGAAAGGGAAGACATCATCGGCGGTGGGAATGATTGTGAGAGCTTGCGGTCATGACATGAAGGTTTCGATGATCCAGTTCATGAAGGGAGACCTGTACACCGGAGAGTGGGATGGCATCAAAAAGCTTGCCTGTGAGGTGGAGATCATCCCCACCGGAATGGGTTTCTGCGGTATCGAAGGGAATCCGTACCCCTATCCGGTTCATAGAGACGCAGCGCAGCGAGCCATCCGTCTGGCTGATGAAAAAATTCAGTCGGGAAGCTATGATGTGGTGGTGCTCGATGAAATCAACAATGCTCTGAAGCTCAATTTGGTGGATCTTGATCAGGTGGTTGATCTCATACGGCATAAACCTCCACTAACGCATCTCATTCTGACCGGCCGTGATGCTCACCCGGGAATCATCGAGCTCGCCGACACGGTCAGCGAGGTAGAAGAAATCAAGCACGCCTACCGCAAAGACATAGAGCCTCAGCCCGGCATCGACTACTGAACGGAGCGAACCGCGCGGCAATGAATTTGCCGATCAGGCAATCCTGTTTAAGGCCTGATCCAGGTCTTCGCGAAGATCCTCGAAGTCTTCACATCCCACCGACAGCCGTACCAGTTCGTCTAATATGCCGGCTTGCTCCCTCTCTTTTCTCGGTACGGAAGCATGTGTCATAGAAGCAGGATGTTCGATCAACGATTCAACGCCGCCCAGGGACACTGCAAGTGTGATCAATCCCACGTTGTTTAAAAGCATTCTTCCTCCCTCCAGTCCTCCCTTTACGCCAAAACAGAGCATGGCGCCAAAGCCGTCCATCTGGCTTTTTGCGATCGCATATTGCGGATGCTCGGGAAGGCCCGGATAGCGAACCCAGCTTATTTTTTCATGGTCGCTTAAGAACCGGGCCAGACGCATGGCATTCTGCTGGGCTTTTTCCAGACGAAGCGGAAGAGTGCGTACGCCGCGCAGGATCAGCCATGCCTGATGAGGGTCCATTACGGTGCCGAACAATCGAAGAGCTTTTCTGACGCCCAGATGCAGCTCATTGCCTCGAACAACGATCATTCCGCCCAGCACATCGCTATGGCCGTTGATATATTTGGTCAGACTATGCACGACCAGGTCGGCGCCGAGCTCCAGCGGCCTCTGCAGATAGGGGCTGGCAAAAGTATTATCTACCGCCAGCAGCGCTCCGTGTTGGTGTGCCAGCTCTGCTGCGCCGCGAAGGTCGGTGATGATCATGGTAGGATTGGTTGGGGTTTCAATAAATATCAAGCGTGTATTGGGTTGCAGCGCACGCCGAATATTGTCTAAATCGGATGTATCGACAAAAGTGGCAGTCAGGCCGAAGCGTGGCAATTCACTTTCCAAGAGCAGTCGAGTTGCTCCATACAGAGCATCAGTTGCAACCACATGCGAATTCTTGTCGAGTAATGCTAGAAAAATCGTACCGATGGCCGCCATGCCTGAAGCGGTAGCCAATGCATGGGTGCCGTTTTCCAACGAGGCCACGTTCTCTTCCAGAGCATTCACTGTGGGATTGTTCAATCGACTGTAGATATAGCCGGAATCTTCTTCAGAGAAGCGTATTGCCCCTTCCTCCGCGCTCGGAAAGGAGAATGTAGCGCTTTGGAAGATGGGCACCGACACCTCTCCATATACTGACCGCGCCAAGCTGCCCATGTGAATAGCCTTACTTGCCATGCGCAGAGAAGGACTTTTACTCGCTGTTTTCATCGGTGTTCTCCTTTATCTCAATTCTTCCGGAGGAATGGGGGGGCATTTGGTGGGTGGGAGAAAGCCAGGGGGCTTGGGGGTGGCCGTCCTGGCTTTTCATGAGTGAGAGATTGGAAGAAATATGGGTGCGTTATCTGTCTCATTTAATAAGACCTCCCCAGTTGGCAAGAAATAGGGTCAATTTGGTATTTTGCAGTGTACGGACGAATATACTCACCCTCACGTGCACACTTCAAATTTAAGGACTAATCTGAAGCGATGCTTGTCATCATTCAATCAGCAAGAGACTCAATTGCGGGAAGAAGGTGATGAGGGCCAGAGCCAGCAGGAGAATGGCCAAGAAAGGTAGACTGGCGTATGACAATTGGATGATAGATTTCTCAAAGCGGAGGCTGGCGATGAACAGGTTCATGCCGATGGGTGGCGTGGAATAGCCGATCTGGAGGTTTGTGAGAAAAACAACGCCCAGATGAAGAAGGTTCACATCGTAGCTCGTCGCAAGCGGCACGATCAGGGGAACCACTATGACCAAAGCGGAAAAGATGTCCAATAGACAGCCCACTATAAGTAAAAAGAAATTCAGAATGATTAGAAAGAGATACTTGCTTTGGACGTATGTCTGCATCAGAGCGAGGATCCGGTTGGGCACCTGCTGGTCGATTAGAAAACTATTGAAAGCCAGGGACGCTCCAAGAATAACGATAATGCCTCCGACCATCATCAACGTTTTAATCATGACGGAAGGCAGGTCTTTAAATTTGACCTCTCTGTGAACGAACATCTCCACCACGAGCACATAAAAAACCGTTACTGCAGCCGCCTCACTCAAAACCAGGAAGCCGCCGAATATGCCCCCAAAAACCACCAGCGGCAGTAACATCTCCCAGATCGCCTCACGTGCCGCGCGATAAAGTGTGCCGATGGAAAATGCAACATGGCCGGGTGCGTGCATACCCTGGTAGATACCGAACAGGGAAAGGAGCAACACAATCAATAGACCCGGTAGAAGACCGGCCAGGAAGAGCTGGGGGATGCTTGTTTCGGTGACCACACCGTAAATGATGAGGGGAAGGCTCGGCGGGAATAGAACTCCAAGGCTACCCGAACTGGTCAGTAGTCCCAAAGAGAATTTTTCCGAATAGCTGTCGGCCAGAAGGGCCGGCAGCAGGATGCCTCCCAGTGCAACGATTGTTACACCTGAAGCGCCGGTAAGAGCCGTGAAAAGGGCGCACACCACAAGTGTGACAACGGCCAGGCCACCAGGCATTCGACCGAAAACGGCACTGGAAAGTTTAACGAGTCGTTGACTGGCGCCGCTTTCAGCCAACACGTAACCGGCGAAAGCAAAGAGTACCAGGGCGATTAACATGGGGTTCGCGGCTAACCGGTACATCTCGATAATGACCACTGAGAGGTCTACGCCCAGGAGATAAAAACTGACCAGGGCGGCAGCTGATACAACAATAAAGAGGGGAGTGCCGGACAGAGCAAACAGGATCAGCAACAGGCTCAAGAGAAGCTTCATGGAAGGCCTTCCTGCGCACCCCGTGTAATCTTGATAATGCCGTAGACTACCCGAGAACCGAATCTGACGGCCATAACCGTAAAGCTGAATGGAAAAATGACTTGAAGCCACCACAGAGGAGTTTGGCCGAAGGCCAAAGTACCAGCCATTTTTTCATTACTGACGAAGCTCCATGAAGCATAAATGAGGGTAAGAGATACGATGCATGAGAAGAGGTCGACAACCACGGCGATCACGCCGGCTGTGTTTGTCGGAAACAATCGCGGCAGCAGGTCAATGCGGATGTGCTTATTTTCGGCGGTGGCTCTTGCCGCCCCCAGAAAGCTGATCCACAATACTGAATGGCGCAGGACGCTGTCGCCCCAGACAAAACCGGTGGAAAAAAAATTCCTCAAAATGATTTGCAGCAGGGCAAAGCCGATGAGGAAACCAAGCAGCAGGACCAGTACCCATTTTTCAACGCGCCCGAAAAGACCTTCAATTTGACTCATTTCATCGACGGGAAGTGGTCTCATTGTTTTCCCGGGTGGCTTTTTCGGTACCTGGCGAGCTCTGCTGTGACTTCATTCAGTAAATTCTTCGGTAAAACCTCCGCACTGAGACCACCAATAACCTTTTGACTCAGATTTCTGAAGTCCTGAGCCTGATCCGGCGTCAAAGCGATTTTTTTGACGCCGCGATTGAGCATAACTCTGAGCGCCTCAGCGTTGTCTTGTCGTGTCTTGTCCACCAACCGCCGTATATATTTGGCAGTGACTTTCTTCAGGGTCTGCTGAAGCTCGGCTGGAAGCCGATCATAGGCTTTCTTGCTAATGAGTAAAGAAGCGCCGATATAGGAGAGCGGTAAATCGGTGAAGTATTTGACCTGAGTAAACCATTGCGTGATGAGTGCATAATATGGGGAATTGTAGACCACATCCACCAAGTTGGTCTGCAAAGCCATCAGCACATCCGGAGCGGTGATGGCCACATTCGAGACACCGACACTATCGACAAACGCCTTTGCCATCGGTGCGTTTGCCTGTGCCCAGACTTTTTTGCCTTTCAGATCCTGAAGCTCGGCAATGGGCTGTTTAGACATAAAATAGATAAATCCGAGCTCTGGAAATCCCAGGACTTCAAAGCCTTGCTTGGCGAAACCCTTTTTGAGAACCTCCTGGATATTGCCGAGAATGTGATCCACTTCCTCATAGTGATTGAACAAAAAAGGGATCTGTAGGACGCGGAGCTCCGGGTTGATGTCAGTCAGAGCCGTGTTGGTGAAGGTGGCCGCATTGACCAGCCCGATACGAAGCTTTCGCAGCACATCGGCTTCGTCGCCGAGCACAAAGCCCGCATACATTTTGAACCCCAGACGCCCATTGGTTGCCTTGAGGAGCTCAGCATTCATTTCATTAAAAATGCGCATCAAGGAGCTATTTTCCGGAGCGAGAGTGGCCAGCTTGATTTCGTATTCCGGAGCCGCCGTCCAACCGGAGCGTGGCGTCAATACCAGCAGCAGAAGGGCGGACAGGCACAGCGCCGCAATGCTTCGATACCATGCTGGTTGATCTCCATTTAGAAGTCTGACTTCAGGGTTGTTCTGCAAAATATTCCTCCACTTTATCCAGCAGGCTGCCGGCTTCTTTTTTGGCAATCGTATTTGCAAGTGTCAGTTCAGGCACCTGGTCTGCAGGGGCCGCCATGACCTCCTCCAGGCTTTGTACGAAAAGATCGCGATCGTTTATGCTGACAGCATAATATTTCGCATAAAGCACCTTCGCCATGAGCAATTTATCTGCACCCAGGGCAAAAGCTCGTTCAAAATGTTTCCCGGCCTCTTCGGGATCGCCGCCCAGAGCCTTGGGTTTTGCCGCTAGATAAACACCCATGAGTAAGTGTGGACCTGCATAATAATAGCTTTCGTCAAGTTCAAGGAGGCGCTTCATGGTCGCTTCCAGCGCGGCCAGGTCCGCCATTGCCTCCACGTCATCCATATTGTTGCTGATCCAGCCGGCCCATGCGTTGGCAGTGCAAAACAATGCCGGCACATCTTCTTCAGTATAACGCAAGAGCAACGCCTGGAGCTCATCGAAATTACCGGAAGCTGCAGCGGCAAAATCGTGCTTCCCGGAAAGGGCTCGAAACCCGTATAGTTTGGCTCTCTTATAGAGAGCTTCGGCCTCATCTTGCTGCTCATCGGCTAAGAAGGATGAGGCATAAGAACTGTAAGCGCGACACGCGGCAACAAGCAATTCACTGTTTTGCGGGTAGGCCTCGAGGAGTCCGTCAACCAACATAAGATATGCCGGCGTGCCTTCACGGATGATCGCAAGATCCGACCGCTTGGCCGCTGCCTGCGCCACATCCTGCATGGTGAACGCTACTGCGGCAACTCTGGTTGATTTGAAAGGGGCACATCCTGATAGCAGCAGGAGAACCCCGATGAAGGGCACGAGTGTGCCACTGATACAATAGCTTTTCATGTCATTCATCGGATCCTGCAATCTGTATGGCGGACTTGTTATTATTCCCAACGGGGTCTGAACGGTCGAAATTTTCGCGTCTATACATACTTATTGGGACCTGGTTTGTCAATAGCACTGACGAGTGAACATCTCTGGTTGCTATGCTCCAGTGCTCTTCGTTCCCACGCTCCAGCAAGGGGCCTTGATCGAGATCGGTTGTTAAATGTCAGCCAAGTGATTAAGTAGATTTCATGAGGAAAGCCACTATCCATAACATTGAAGCGCGTCTCAACGGGCGGTTGAGATGAACTGAACTTGAGCGGGAGAAGGCGGATGGATTTTTCTATACCGGATGATGTCATGGTCGAAGAGAAGCGCTATGAAGAATTTATTGCGAAACATATGCTTCCGCACTTGGCCGCCTGGTATCAGGAGGGGAAGGTTCCTCGGGATTTTTTCCTGCAGTTGGGGCAGGGAGGGTGGCTGGGGTTCGAGAATAAAGAGGGGCGAGTAAAAGAGCAGCCTGCCCTTAAGCAGGCTGTCCAGTTTGAACATTTGTCGAGGCATTCTCCGGGTGTCGCGGTGGCTGTCCTTGTCCACATCTCTCTTGGCACGTTGGGCTTCTTTTTGTTTGCTTCACAATCCCGGAAAAACACTCTGTTGGATTCAGCTGTGCGTGGTGAAGTTCTGATTTGCCTTGGAAACACCGAACCGACTGCAGGTAGTGATGTGGCAAATATTGCGATGCGCGCTGACAAAGTTGACGGCGGCTGGCTGCTGAACGGAACGAAAGCCTACGTGACCAACGGTTCTCTCAGCGATTTGGCCCTTGTTACCGCAGTGTCCGATCCCGGAGCTCCAAGAAATAAAAGGCTGTCCATGTTCATCGTTGATCTTTCTGCTGAGGGTGTCTCGCGGAAGAAGCTGAATAAACAGGTTTGGATGCCGTCGGACCTTACCCGAATTCATCTCAAGAGTGTTTTTGTGCCGGCAGAGAACCTCCTCGGACAAGAGGGCAGAGGATTACGACAAGTGCTGGAGATATTTACTCACAGCAGGCTGTCTATCAGTGCCCTCACTCTGGGGACAGCTGCAGGGGCTTTCAATTTGGGACTACAGCACGCCAAGAATAGAGCAATCTTCGGGCGGAATCTATTGGATTTTCAATCCAAATCGTTCGAGGCTGCAGATCATTGGAGCAAAATCGAGGCGGCCAGGCTGATGCTCTGGAAAGCATGCTGGGCAAAAGATCAAGGTGCAGATTTCCGGTTTGAAGCATCAATGGCCAAATATTTGACGGTTGAAATCGCGCGCGCGGTGAGCGCCTGGTCGGCGGATCTGTTTGGCGCGGCCTCGGTGATCTCAGATCACCCTATCCACAAATTCCCGATGGATGCATGGGCCTCGTCACTTGGGGAAGGCACTCAAGATGTCCAGAAGCTCATAATCTTCCGCGAACTGATGAAGAGGCTAACCACTTAAAAGCTTGCAGCATCGGCACGATGCTCAGGGTGAGCGAATAGCCGGGAGCGAGGGCAGGTGCCGTTCGAGTTTTGTTCTGCTCTCAAGGAACGAGGACGATCTTGCCGAATTGATCACTACTTTCCAGGATGCGAAAAGCCTCCACGCCCTCGCTGAGCGGCATAATCCGATCAACGACCGGTCTGAGCTTCTGCTGCCAAAGCAGTGCGGTTACGTCACGAAAATCCTGATGAGTGCCCATGGTGCTGCCGATAAGGCTAATTTGCTTGCTGAAAATGTAGCGAATGTCAATGTCCGCGTGTGGTCCACTGGTATTGCCGATGATGACGATTCTGCCACCTCTTGCCACAGCTTTCATGCTGGTGTTGATGGTTGCCGCCCCCACATTGTCCACGACAAGATCTATGCCGCGTTTATCGGTCAAGCGATGGATTTCCCGCCCCCAATCCTTTTCGGAGCGGTTGATGACCACATCGGCGCCGAGCTCTTCAGCCTTTTGAGCCTTTCTGGAGTCGCTCGCCACAACGTAGACTTTTGCTCCAGCCAGTTTGGCAATTTGCGTAACCATCGTGTTCACGCCACCCCCGGCGCCGACTATGAGCACCGATTGGCCGGCACGCAATTTGCCCCGGTGCATGAGCATTCGCCAGGCAGTAAGCGTCACCAGCAAGGGCGCAGCGGCTTCAGGAAAATCCACATGGTCAGGCATGGAGAGTAGATTGCCGGCGGGAACCGAAACATATTGCGCCAGACCGCCTGGCATGTTCTCCCCTAAAATGTGGTATCCCGGACTCATACTGTGCTGGCCGCGCCTTGTGAACTCGTCTTCGATGGTGTTGATTCCGGGATCTACCACGACCCGTTGGCCGGCCCTCCAATTCTTCACTCCACTTCCCGGTTCGGCAACCACTCCGGAAACGTCAGCGCCACCCCAGAAAGGCTTTTTCAAGTCCAATCCCGGCCAGCCACGTCTGACCCATATGTCCAAATGGTTGAGAGCACAGGCTCTGACCTCAACTAAGACTTGATCGGGTGCTGGAGAAGGTACCGGCACCTCCGCATAACGAACGACTTCAGGACCACCGTGCTCGTAAAAGCATAATGCTTTCATGTCTCTGTTCTCCTCTGGCGCACCTGGGTGATGAACATTGCTTAACGGCGGCTCGATGGGACGGCACTCGAACTGCCTCCTGAGTACAAGCTAAAATCGCTATCGGAGAAGATCAAGGCAGCTTTGTACAATGTGCACGCAAACTCCCCTGACCCCAGTGCTCGAGAAAGGGACAGATCAGCTCTCGGCAGGCACCCCCGATGCCGGAATGATGGCACGCCGGGTTCGATCCGGCATCGGAATTGCAAATGGCTTCACATGCGAAAGATAAGGTTTCCGGATGGCATCTGAAGTGGTAAGCTTAAAAGCTCCATTTTCTCAAGCCGGGCGAACGTTTCCTGCATGCTTGCCTTGCCTCGCCGGCATGAGAGCCATTGGGTGTCAAAGCGTACAGGCTTTTTGGATGGAATTGAGTTTGAAATAGACTATTGCATCTGAGAAAAAATCGACTGGCTGGACGGTCTTAGCTCTATAAATGATTAATATAGAGCAGTGCCGGATATAGCTTATTTAGCGATTAATTCTTTGGGAGGTAAGGTGGATGCCTCAATCAGGCTCTTTTAACAAGTCTTCGAGATCAAGCATCGCCAGATGGTTTCTATTTGGAATTGCGGGAACATCATTCTTCATCTTATTAGCTGCCGGAGTAGCACTGTTCGCATTTTATACCCAAATCACGCGTTCTCTGCCCAGTACCCAGTCCCTTCAAAACTATCATCCACCTTTGGTCTCCAGTGTGTATGCCAGGGATGGCTCACTCATTGGGGAATTTTATACGGAGCGCAGATTTCTTGTACCCTTGCAGCAGATGTCGCCCCATGTCATCAAGGCTTTTTTGGCGGCTGAAGACATTCGTTTTTACGAGCACGCCGGGGTTGATCTGCAAGGCATTATCCGTGCTTTTTACAAAAACTGGCAGGCTGGAGAAATTGTTCAAGGGGGGAGCACGATCACTCAGCAGGTGGTGAAGTCTTTGCTCCTGACCCCGGAAAGGACCTGGGTGCGCAAGCTAAAGGAGGCGATACTGGCGTATCGCATCGACCAATCATTGAGCAAGGACCAAATTCTGGAATTGTATTTGAACCAAATATATTTCGGATCTGGAGCTTACGGGGTTGAGGCGGCGGCGCAGACTTATTTCAGCAAGCATGCCTCGGAGCTTACGATGTCTGAAGCCACGCTGCTGGCTGGCTTGCCAAAAGCCCCCAGCCGCTATTCTCCTTTCCAGGACTTGTCAGCAGCGAGGGAGCGGCAACAATATGTGCTGCAAAGGATGACCGAAGTCGGATTGATATCACCCGAGACAGCTGAAGAAGTATTCTCGGAACCTTTGCAACTGAGTGAGCCTCGACATTGGACGCTGAAGACTCTCAATTCATTTTCAGAAGAGGTGCGGCGTCAGGTGGAGCAGCGCTATGGCAAAGACGGGCTGTATAGGGAGGGTTTGCAGATCTACACAACCCTTGATCCCAAAGCACAGGAATATGCCGAGGCTGCTTTGGATCGCGGGTTGCGAGAGCTCGACAAACGACATGGATATCGTAAAACACACCGCCATCTGCCAGGTGAACAGTGGGGAAGCTTCCTGCAAGAGCTGAAAGAGAGAAATGATCAACTGGTTGCAGGCAAAGTTCAGGAAGCGCTTGTAACGGAGTACCTGCCAAAGACCAAGACTTATCAGTTGGGGCTTGGCTCCGGCCAAGCCGAGCTATCCTCGTCGGGCTGGGAATGGACCGGGATGTCGGGCAGGCGGGCGGCGAAAATGCTTCAGCCGGGTGATATCATCTCAGTCAGGCTTGAGAAACAACAGGACAACGGCATGTGGCTGGCGGCTCTTGACCAGGAACCGAAGGTAGAGGGCGCTTTCCTTGCCATCGCCGCGGAGACCGGTGAAGTGCTTTGCATGGTGGGAGGCCGGGAATTTGAGAAAAGTCAGTTTAATCGGGCCACTCAAGCAATTCGGCAGCCGGGTTCGGCCTTCAAACCGATCATCTATTCCGCCGCCATTGATAAAGGCTATACAGAGGCCTCCATTTTGATCGACTCCCCGATCATCAGAGAGGATCCCAGCCTTCGGGGCCCCTGGAGGCCGGCAAATTATGACCGCGAATTCTGGGGTCCCATCTTGCTGAGAAAGGCTTTGATCCATTCCCGAAATGTCGTAACAGTCAAGTTGCTGGACGCCATCGGAATCGACTATGCCATCGATTATGCAAGACGATTGGGTCTCAGTACCCCGCTTACCCCGACCCTTTCACTGGCACTGGGGGCATCCGAGGTTTCCCTGTGGGAGCTCATAGGCGCCTATTCCACCTTTGCCAATCAAGGACAGCGAGTCGCTCCCTACATGATCAGCAGAATTCTTGACCGGAACGGCCAGGTTCTTGAGGAACACGAAGTGCAACGTGAACCGGTGATTTCTCCGCAGACAGCCTATGTGATGACTCATTTGCTGCAGGATGCGATTCAGCAGGGTACGGGTCAGAGAGCCAAGAGCTTGGGGCGACCCGCGGCCGGTAAAACAGGCACCACAAACGATCTAAAAGACGCATGGTTTATCGGCTATACCCCGTCTATTCTAGCCGGTGTGTGGGTTGGACATGACAACCATAATCTGTCTTTGGGTAAGAAAGAAACCGGTGGACGTGCAGCCTGCCCGATTTGGGTGTATTTCATGGAAAACTGGCTGCAGGACAAGCCTATTGAGAGCTTTCCGATTCCCCCCGGCGTTGTCTTTGCCAAAATCAACAATTCCACCGGTGCTCGAGCACGCTCCGACGACCCCAATGCAGTTTACGCAGCTTTCCTGGAAACCCAACTGCCATCGGAACGAGTTGTGATTCCAAATGAATCGGAGCCCTCGCGGATGACCACATCGACATCGCAGTCGTTTTTTAAGAGCGATCTCTTCTAAAGAAGCTCGAAACCTGAGCTCTTTCCCGTCCTTTATTACCACTCAATGGGTCGTGGAGACTTGATGCAAAGTTATTTCGGACGTCAGGGAGTCTTGGCTCAAAAGGTGCCAGGATTCGAGTTTCGTTTTTCTCAGCTGGAGTTGGCAGAAGCGGTTTTTGCCGGTTTGAAAGATGGATCTCCCCTTCTGGCGGAAGCTGGAACGGGCACCGGCAAGACCTGGGCCTACCTGATTCCGGCCGTCCTTAGTGGTCAAAGGGTCGTTGTTTCTACCGGCACTAAAACGCTGCAGGATCAAATTCTTGATCATGATATCCCTTTTTTGAAGAAACACGTTTTCCCAGGTTTGCGCGCGGTATGCCTCAAGGGAAGGAGGAACTACCTTTGCCGAAGAAAATTCGGGTTGTTTGCCCATCAACCTACTCTTTGGGACAAGGAGGAAACGAGGCTATTCCGGCGGCTTCAGGAATGGGCTTCATCGACCGGAAGTGGAGACCGGGCTGAGATCAACTGGCTGCCTGACAATTTTCATATCTGGAATGAGGTGAGCTCGAACAGTGAGCAGTGCCTGGGGCAACAGTGTCCCGACTTCTCACGTTGTTTCTTGTCCTTGCTCCGAGAAGAAGCCTCGCGGGCTGATTTACTTATCGTCAATCATCATCTTTATTTTGCCGATCTGGCACTGCGGGTCGATGGCCGCGGTGAAATCCTTCCGGATTACGATGCGGTCATCTTCGATGAAGCGCATCAGTTGGAAGACGTGATTAGCCTCTATTTCGGGCTGGAATTCAGCAACGCCAAGATTAACGAGCTGGCGCAGGATATCCGCAGAGAATCGACCAGAAAGTCCTTCCAGATCAAGAACATTGAAGAAGTACTTAAAATCCTTGAGCACCTTGAGATCTCAAGCCGTAACTTTCAGCAACAACTTCTGTCTGTTAGAGGAAGTCCAGGACGGTTCCCGCTGGATCTCGACCGGGTAGATAGTAATTTTGCCCGCACTTGCCAGGAAATGATTCATGCCCTGGAGATGCTAAACGCCCATTTAAGTCTGTCGCGAGACAATCATCCGGTTTTGGAGTCCTTCAGTCGGCGCACTTCCCATTTGGCTTTGATAATTAAAGACATTCTCGATCAACCGGATCCCTCTCTCGTCTACTGGTATGAGCTCTCCCCGCGCTCGGTTTTTGTGCACGGCACTCCGCTTGAGGTGGGTACGATCTGCACTCGATGGTTATTTGGGCAAACAAGCAAGATAGTGTTTACCTCGGCCACGCTCACCATTGCGGGTTCATTTGAGTTTGTTCGACGAAACCTTGGAATGCCTTCAGAAACAAGAGAATTACGGTTGGCATCCCCTTTCGCTTACGAACAACAAACACTTCTATATATTCCGGAGCACTTGCCCTTGCCTCAAGCCCCTCATTTTTGCGATTCAGTGGCAAAAGAGGCTGCAAAGATTCTGACCAAAACCAAGGGGCGGGCGCTTTTTTTGTTCACGAGCTATAAAAACCTGAATGTTTTGCACCGCCACCTGGCGGACGTCCTTCCCTATCCCATCCTGGTTCAGGGGCAGAGGCCCAAAAGACAGCTCTTGACTGAATTCAAACAAAAGATTGATTCAGTCCTGTTGGCTACCAGCTCTTTCTGGCACGGCATAGACGTACCGGGAGAGGCGCTGAGCTGTTTGCTGATAGATAAGCTGCCTTTTGAGGTTCCAGAAGACCCTCTAATCGCCGCCAGGATGGAATATCTTGCCAATCAGGGGAAAAATCCTTTCTACAACTACCAGGTGCCCAGAGCCATTATCCATCTGAAACAAGGAATGGGAAGGCTTATTCGTTCGGCGAAAGATCGCGGTATCATCGCAATTTTCGACATAAGGCTTTTCAGCAAGAACTACGGCAAGCTTTTTTTGGAGAGCCTGCCCCCTTGCCGGATGACGAGAGAAATCCATGATCTCGACCATTTTTTCTCTCTTCCTTGCGACTCGAAATCTCCCCGGCCAAGGGCATCTAACGAATCGAAATCTCGCTCGGCCCCTTAAAGCGCGCTAAAGTTTTCGTCATCTGCAATAAAATCGATTAAAGTTGATAACAAGAAGCCATTTTGCTGACATGAGCTGGACCGCTGTGGCGATGCACTATGGTGTCGACCCCTTGCCTGTTGTTGTGGATAAATATGCATAGACCTGCTGTCCAACTGCCGATTGAAGCGCGATTGAAAGACTGCCCGGAAGGTCATTTCAGCTTTATGCGACTTGCCGTGGCGAATGGCTCATGAGCTCGCTTGGAGACAACCTGCAACAAGGAGGGCGGCATGAACAAAAGAGTTCTTTTGGCAGTAGATGGGTCTGAAAAAAGTCTCGAGGCCACTTCTATTTTGGGGCAACTTCTTAAAGATCAAAGCGAACTGGACATATTACTTTTCCATTGTGTGCATCAACTAGAGATGTTCTATCCGGGTGAGATCGCCGAGATCGACATATCTCAGCAACTTTCGCTGGATGCTCAGAGGAAGGTCGGCGATGCTATACTGGCTTCATCCCGCAAGGTACTGGCAGAGAGTGGCTTTCCAGAGGATCGAATTCACTTGGAGCTCGGTTTGGGAAGCACCGATCCCGCTCACGATATTCTGGCGGAGGCCGAAGCTGAAAGAATCAGGACTGTGGCCCTTGGACGACGGGGGCGCAGCCCGCTCGGGAATTTCCTGTTGGGCAGTGTATCGAGCAAAGTAGCCCAATATGCTCGGTACCGGACTGTCTGGATCGTTGATACTCCGGTCCATAAAACGCGAAAAGTGCTCGTTGCGCTGGAAGGTGCCCCCGATTCTCGCGCCCTTACCTACTACACAGCAGAATTTCTCGCTCCTATTCCTCAGATGCACTATACTTTCTTCCATATCATGCCGCCGATCCCTCCGACTTTTTGGGATAATGGCCATATTTTAGGACCCGAGGAGCAAAAGGATCGGCATTCGCATATAGAAAAATGGCGTTCGGAGTGGACCCAAAAAGTCGAGAAATTCATGGATGAAGCTTGTCACTCCGTTGTTGAACAGGGAGTACCACTGCACAGTGTGGAAAAACAAATTGTAAAAACAAAAGAGGGCATTGGAAGAGATCTGCTTAATGAGATCGCGCGTGGAGAATATCAAGTAGTTGTTATGGGAAAGAAGAGTTTTTACGAGAGAAAACCATTTCTAATGGGGAGCCATGCCAATAAGGTTCTACAGAATATACAAAAGGCTATACTTTGTCTGGTGGATGCGACTCAATAACAACGGCTGTTCATGGATGATATTGTGGACAGATGCTCAAAAGGTTGGCCTGGTATGGAGTTAGATGCACGGGACCGCGAAAAGATACTCGCCTGGAACGACTCGTTGAATAGGGCAATTCTCCTGCGATTGGTGCGCACCGATGACGCAAGAAGCAAGGACTTTGCGGCATTCGGTCGGATTTTAAGCGAGCTTGTTCCCACGCTCAGCCTGATCACGGAGGAAGGCGGTGTGGGGGAATTGCCCGCACTTGCGCTCGGCAGGGGATGGCGCTATCATGCCATCCCCAGAGGTGCCGAGCTCGATCCCTTTCTTGACCTGATGGCAATGCAGATCAAGGGAGAGGCTGATTTGCCGCAAACAGTCGGGCAGGTTCTCCGGGAAGTTCAATGGCCGGCGGCCTTTAAAGTGTATGTGTCGCCCGATTGTCCGTTTTGCCCGGAAGTTGTCCGCCGGATTCAGGCTTTTCCACTGGTCAGTGCCAATATCCATTTGGACATTATAGACGGAGTAATGTTTCCCGAGTTGGCCCAACTGGACAGAATTCGGTCCGTCCCGACCGTTATCCTGGACCATCAGTTCAGATGGACGGGCTCAATTGTTCTGCAAGAATTACTCGATGCGCTGGTGCATCGCGACCCTGCCAGAATGAGTGCTCTGGAGCTGATAGATATTATCAAGGAGGGCAACGCCGTTTATCTGGCTCAAATGATGCTCCAGAGACAAACGGTTTTTCCTGAATTCATGGAGCTTTTGAGGCATCCGAACTGGTCCGAGCGGTTGGGAGCGATGGTAGTGCTCGAACAAATTGCAGAAGAGAATCCGGCTTTGGCAAGAACAACATGTTCTCATTTGCTGGACTATCTGCATACCGCTGAAGACCCTGTCAAGGGTGATTTAATCTACCTCCTTGGTGCTGTAGGTTGTAGCGGAGCTATCCCTTTTCTAGAAAAACGGTTGACTGGCGAAACATCGGTTGAAAACCGCGAGGTAGTGACCGAGGCTCTGGAGAAGCTGCAGGGAAAAGAGACTCTGTAAAAGATTGGATCGGCAAAAAATGCGACCTTACAGGATTGTGCTGGCTGATGATCACATGATGTTTCGCCAGGGGGTAAAGCGAATCATTGAGGAGATCCCCGATCTTGCAATTGTCGGAGAAGTCAACGACGGGCTCGAGTTGCTGAAGACGCTAAAAACCACTACCACCGACATGGTGATCCTCGACATTTCCATGCCGAATCTGCGAGGGATTGAGGCCACCCACGAGATCAAAAACTCCGATCCGTCTATCAAAATCTTGATTCTGACCATGCACAAAGACAAGGAACATCTTTTTCATGCCATGTCGGCCGGTGCTGAGGGCTATCTGCTCAAAGAGGATGCCGACACGGAGTTATTTTCAGCGATCGAGAAGATTCGCCAGGGAGGAGTTTATGTATCGCCCCTTTTGTCATTTCAAATCGCCGATGTCTTGTTTGATCGTAGGAAGAAAGACAGCCTGGATATTGCCGCCGAAACACTGACAGTAAGAGAAAGGGAAGTCCTCAAGTTGATCGCGGAAGGAAAATCGAGTAAGGAAATGGGCGCTCTACTTTGCATCAGCGTTCGCACCATTCATCATCATCGTGCCAATATGATGAAAAAACTCAGAATAAAAAAAACTGCCGACCTTATAAAATATGCCATCCGCAAGGGATACACCTCGACGACCATCGAGTAGCCTCCGATCTGATTATCGGCGCGAACAGGCTTGAACAAGCGTTGAAGCAGATTTTGGGAAGCACAGTTATCCCCGGCTGGCAGGCGAGTCTATTATTGTGTCGTTGGCTTGGGAAGAGAAGGCTCCGGATCGTCGATCCGGAACCCTCTTCAGAAAATAGTAGGGCAGGCGAGACACCTATTAAACATTATCTAATCAACCGATTGGATATTCAATAGGCAAAGATACCCATTTTTGCATGGTCAAAATTGCCTAATTTACAGCAACTCATGGCTTATCCGATGAAATTTCAGGTTAAAAAGAGAGCAAAAACCGAGCATCTCGTTCCGATCTACGCGGGAGCGGCAAAGCTTTTGTGATACGCTCGAATGCATTCGGTTGATGGTCCTCTCTCTCCAAGCAACAGCATCGGACCGATGTATGCTCCGGGAAGTCTCAAAACGAGTTGACATTTCAATATTAATCAGATATTCAGAAAAAGTCTCACGATCAGGAGAATGCTTTCACTTTCACATTGGAATGAGAGCTGCGATTTTGCCACTAAACCTGCCAACAGGGTCGACTTCCAAATCTTATCGGTTGCTGACCGATTGTGCGATATTGCAGCACAGAAAACATCTTTTGGTTTCAGCCAGACGTCTGGCGAAACCTCCTGACGGAGCAGGCTCCTGGCATGCTGATTCACACGGGTACTGCAGCACTGATGTGTGTGAATCCTCTGGCCGACCAGCCGGAAAACAAGCTTCAAACCGGAGTGGGTCTGCTCAAAGCACAAAAGAGTTTTGATTCGTTAGAGTTTTTACAGGTGAAGGGTGGTTCACGGTTTTTTTTCCGGTGTAACCAAATGAAAAAAAGCACAAATTTGAAAGGAGGACCTGGCCTTGGCTTTCCAACCATCAAAACAAGTTTACTCGGGAAAAATCAGGGAAGTCACCTTTGGTGTCGGTGACAAAGCGGTGACAGTAGGTGGAAAGACGTCTTATGCTTTTCATACTTTTGAAGGAGAAATGCCGAACGCCCCTAAAGTGGCCATGGAAATTTGGGACAAGGACCCCAGTGCGGAATGGTCTGACACAGCAAAGGCACCTTTTAAGGACGTCTTGAGCGACCCGGTCGCATGGGCCAAGAAATGCGTGGATGAATACGGGGCAGAGATGCTCGTGGTGCAGACCAAGAGTGCCGATCCGAACGTCGACAATAAGTCTGCTGCGGAAGTCTCCGATGTGGTCAAAAAAGTTGCGGATGCGGTGGATGTTCCGGTTATCGTCTGGGGTGTTGCCAACCATGAAAAAGATGTCGAGGTCATGCGTGCGGTTGCCGAAAAGTGCTCCGGTAAGCGGCTTGCGGTCTCCCCTGTGGAAGAAGGAGACTACAAGCAAATCGGTGCGGCTTGTCTCGGCTACAAACATGCGGTTGTTGCCTCCTCCCCCATCGATGTCAACCTTGCCAAGCAGCTCAACATCCTGCTGGGAAATCTTGGAGTTAATGAGAAGGACATCGTGATCGATCCCACCACTGGAGGTCTGGGTTATGGCCTGGAGTACACTTACTCGGTCATCGAGCGGATTCAGCAGGCAGCGCTCACCCAGGAAGACGACAAGCTGCAGCAGCCGATGATTTGCAACGTTGGCAATGAAGTTTGGAAATGCAAGGAAGCCAATTTGAGTGCGGACGAAGCTCCGGAACTGGGCGACCCGGAAAAGCGAGGCGTCCTGATGGAAGCTGTCACCGCCGTAGACTTGCTGATTGCCGGCGCTGATGTTGTGATCATGCGACATCCGGAAGCTATCAAACTGGTCAAGGGTTTTATCGCAAAAATGATGTAATCGATGCCGTATGGTTTTTAACTTCGGTGTTTTGGAGCTCCTTAATTTCTAGCGGCCTCAAGAAGAGGAGTGGAGTGAGTTATGGCTGAAGAAAAAGAAAAAAAGGTAAAAGTTCTCAATTTCCGTGACATGTCAATCTGCGAAGCAACCATTCAAATGCTGGAAAAAGCGGCCAAGGACGGAGTGGAAACCGCCTTCAGCAGGGCTGCGGACATGAAGGCGTGCCCGATCGGCGCCGATTCGGCATGCTGCAAGCATTGTTTCATGGGCCCCTGCCGGTTGAACCCGAAAGATCCCTATGCCAAAGTGGGCGTTTGCGGGGCAACCATAGATACCATTGCCGGCAGAAACTTTGCCCGCATGGTGGCAAGCGGTTGTTCTGCTCATACCGACCACGGCATGAGCATGCTGGATGTGTTCCGCGAGGTGGTGAACGGCAAAATCAAGGACTACCAGATCAAAGACGAAGATAAACTGCGCAGTGTGGCCTCAAGTGTCGGCATTGAAGTGGTGGGCCGGGAGACCATGGAAGTGGCCAAGGAGCTCTACGAGGAGTTGGAGCGGACCTACACCCAGGTGGAAGGCGAAATTCCTTTCATGAGCCGGGTTCCTGCCAAGACCTTGGAGACCTGGAGAAAGCACGGAATCGTGCCGCGCGGATCGATGCGCGAGATCATGGAGATCATGCACCGCACCCACATGGGCGTTGACCAGGACTATGAAAACATCGTCAAGCAATGCTCCAGGACGGCCCTTGCGGACGGCTGGGGCGGCTCGATGGTGGCGACTGAAATCTCCGACATTCTGTTCGGTACCCCGAAGCCTCTGGTTGCCGGTGTGAACATGGGATATTTGAAAGAAGACCATGTTAACATCATTGTGCACGGCCATGAACCGAATCTTTTCGAGTCCATGATCACTTCGGTCAATGATCCGGCCTTGATCGATGAGGCCAAGGCGGCAGGCGCGGCAGGGATTCAGCTGCTTGGCATGTGCTGTTCGGGTGCCGAGGTTCTGGGACGCCACGGTGTGCCTCATGCCGGAAACTTCATGAGTACCGAAGCAATTATCGCCACGGGCGCCGTCGATGCCATGGCGGTGGATGTGCAGTGCATCATGCAGGCCCTATCAAAGCTGTCGGAGTGCTACGGCACCAAGTTTTTCACCACCAATCCCCGGGCCAAGATCGACGGGGCGACCCACATTGAATTTCATGAGCACACCCCGTCGGATTGCACCAACAAAGTCGTAAAGATGGCCATCGAGCGGTTCAAAAACCGGCCGGCCAGGATCGTCATCCCGCAGCGGCGCGATCTGGGCATTCACGGGTTCTCCCATGAATACGTGAACTACATGCTGGGTGGTACCTTCAGGGCATCCTACACACCGCTCAACGACAACATCATCAACGGCCGTATCCGTGGCGTAGCCGGTGTGGTCGGCTGCACCAATCCGCGCGTGAAGCATGACTATGTGCATGTTGAGCTGGTCAAGGAACTGATCAAGGAGAATGTACTGGTGGTGCAGACCGGTTGCTCGCAGATTTCTTTGGCCAAGGCCGGTTTGATGAAGCCGGATGCAGCGGTGATGGCCGGTGATGGGCTGCGGGAGGTGTGCGAGACGGTCGGGATGCCGCCGGTATTGAGTCTGGGCTCGTGTGTGGACAACAGCCGCATTCTGATTGCCTGTGCCGAGATGGTGAAAATCGGCGGACTTGGCGAAAGCATCGCGGATCTTCCGGTGGCGGGAGCCGCACCCGAGTACATGAGCGAGAAGGCGATCTCCATCGGGCAGTATTTTGTGGCCTCGGGTGTCTACACCATCTTTGGCGTGACCTTCCCGACCGTCGAAGGGACCAAATTCCACAAGCTGCTGTTTGAAGGTCTCGAAGAGATGGGCCTGGGCAAGTGGGATTTCGCGGTAGATCCGCATGATATGGCCGAGAAAATGATTGCCCATATCGACAAGAAGAGAGCGGCTCTCGGCATCATGGGTGAGCGCGAGCGCAAACTGTTCAGCATGGAAGACCGTAGAGCCTAGGAAGGTTGAATTTATCCAGTCCGATGAGCAGTCACATTTTGTGCTCACCCGCCGGACTGGAGCTCAGCCTGAGCAACAATGACAACGAAATATGGGGGATCGACAAGCGGTCCCCCATTTTAGCTGCGACAACTCACGCGACTACCTCAGATAAGCATCTATTCGCTGCTGGCGGGTAGCCAGAGATAATAGAATCCAGTGCGTAGAGAAGAAATGAAATCGAGAAAACTTGAATCGATCAGTTTTATTCTCCCGCCAGGACTGTCGGAAACGGAGGTGTTGTATAAGTTGTCATCGGCATACTCAGTGCGACGATAGACAATCACCTTGGCATTCTCGGATAGGCCGGCGAGACTACTTGCTTTCGAGATCGCATCCGCCAGGTAACCGATCTCATCGATAAGTCCCGCTTGTAAAGCTTCTTTGGCAAGATAGACACGCCCTGTTGAAATTCGGGCCAGGTCGGTTTGATCGATTTTGCGATGTGCCGCCACAAGGCTCAAGAATCTGGCACCAAGCTCATCGATCAAACCCTTCATGATCTTGTCTTCTTCTTCGGTGGAGGCCCTGAAAGGCGACCCCATGTCTTTGCTTGCACCGGATTTGCTTATGTTCATATCCAGTCCGATTTTATCCATGAGCCGAGTGACCTTTGGTGTCACGAATAAAACACCTATGGAACCGGTAACTGTGGTCGGATGAGCAATGATCGAGTCGGCAGGAAGAGAGACATAGTAGCCACCCGATGCGGCTACATCCATCATTGCGGCAACGACCTTGATGCCCATTTTTTGCTTGAGTCGCACAATCTCCTCATAGAGAATATCGCTTGCAGTAGTTGAGCCTCCAGGACTATTAACCTGCAGAACGACAGCCTTGATGTTTTCATCTTCTTCGGCTCGTCTAAACTGAGAGACTATCTCCTGCATCATGCTCGGTCTCGACTGGAACACCGAGCTGCTTGGCGAGTCGGAGATAAACCCTTTGATGTGGACCACAAGCACCTTTTCCTTACCTTCGCCCTGCAATGTGAATTCCTTGAGGGGTTCAGTGGAATCGGGAAAGAGGTTTATTTTGGGGTTCACACAGGCACTAGCCAGAAGTGCCAGTGCTGCGATGATCAAAAAACTCCGCATCTTCATCCGGGCAACAGCATCCTCTCCTCAGATTAGTCAAAGCTTGCTTTCCCGAGCATAAGTAATTGAAGCACCAGCGTCAATCAATTCATTCCGTTACCGCAGCCGGAAGATCCAGTTTTAGGATGGTAAAATCCTTTGCGACATCGCACCAGACCAGCAGATTCATCATCACTCCACTTCTTGGGAGGTTTCAGCTTCTTCGCCAGGTCAAAAACCACAACGGCGGCCATCGCGATGAGCCCTAACATTCCAATCAGGCTGATTTGTTCAGGCGTCAGAGCAAAACTGTATTGACCAGCTATATGTTCGAGGTACATCATATCTCCTTATCTGCAAATTCTGTCCTCTCTTTTTTCCTTCGACGTTGCGCCTCAGGACTGCTGCCATCCACTCCAGATCTGTTCGATTTCTACCTGCGCCGAACATACTTGAATTTAATTATTTTTTGACTGATGTGCACGCCTTTAGCATCTGGCAGGAATCAGGCTGCAAACATCAGGCACTGCACAGATACTGTAGCAAGCAACGGAGCACGTCGAAACCAACCACGCACCCTAACGGGTATGAAAAACGAGAAAGGAAAATCGGTTGGATGTGTTATAAACAAAAAATAACGCTAAAGGATTTAGACCAGGATTACTAAACCTCTGCTTCGTGCCCTCGCCGATTCTTCCTTACGATACGGGCGCTTGTATGGAATGAGATCCTGCCAATCGGATCGCGGCAGGCCGTTGAGAACAGCGGTGCGGGTCGAAGATCGAAATAAGCATCAATATCAGTTGCAGGGAAAAATGGCTGAATACGTTTTCAAATTCAAGAAGGGAGATATCATCGATTCAGACACTCAGTTCAGCATAATTTCTAAAATACCCACCGAACAAGTGTTCGATAATATGCTGGAGATAGAGAAAGTGACTAAAGACACCGAGGTCATTATTAAGATTGAAGAGTAAATCAGGTTTCCGAGGCGAAGTGTTGATTAGGGTGCCGCACCGTTGCGTTTCATAGCGTAGGCGCTTGCGCAGCCCGCGCACCAAAGCTCGCCGTGGCGCTTAATGCAGCCCCAATAATAACCGCCTGCATGCGCGGGACTCCTGCATAGCTGTAGCGCGTACTCAGTGATAATCGGGCTCCACTGCTACGCGCACAGACCCGCAGCCTGTAGGAACCACGCACTGATGCTTGCTTCGCCACAGTGAAGGCGTGCGCGAGTATACCAAAAATTGTCACCGGCACGCCCCAATCCAGGACTTTTAAAACGCAGTCACATGCACCGCACCCACCGGTGCACATCAAAATAATCCGGCTCATCGCGGATTAGCGTGATCGTGTCGCTCTGCAGCCGTTTGCCCTGAGGTATCGAAGGGCAGCCCATCAGTTCGTGCTTCGATACCTCAGCACGAACCGAGTGCGTAAATCACGGTAATCCGCGATGAGCCAATAATCCCAAGCTCACGACCCAGCAGCCGGTGCTTATTGTTTTTTGGGCCCCATCCCCTTGCCCATTCCTGCAGGCCGCTCAGCGCAGAACTCTTCCTTACTCAGTTGGCCACTACTGTCACCATCACGCATTCTAAACAGTTCTTCTTGAGCTGCCATGAATTCTGCTTTGTCGACTATTCCGTCTTGATTGGTATCTATTCTATCAAAACGCTGCTGGCATATCGTCTTCGGGTCAAATTGACCAGACCCGCCGCCCGGCCCGGTTTGGGCGACAACGATGCCCGTTAAGGCAACAATTACGGCTACAACCACTAGGGAACCAAGAAGTTTATAAGATTTCATGGGACTCCTCCTCTTTTTACGGGTGTTTTGCCAGTCGGTGATTTAATTACAGCCCTAAAACCGTGCCAAGAATATGGACGGGACCGAATGCTGCAGGGTCACGGCCCGAAAACACTTGGCAATGAGTATCCTCAACTGCCCAGATCGACGATCATGTCAGCCTCGTTCCCACAAACGGTGCAAGTTCTGCTCTCCTTTTGTTGCTGCTTGACGGATCCCGGGGAAACCTCCACATCGATCAGCTCACAAGTTACGATCATCTCCGCCTCATTCCCACAATTTGTGCATTTGCAGACTTCACGTTTTTCCGTCATTTGTTTACCTCCTTCGATATATATAACTAACAATCACTATAAGCATGCTTCGGTCAGTAACCCCTCGCACCTTACCCCTTTATTCCTCCCATGCGGGGAAACTGTAGATAACTTATGACAATCATGCAAGAGAATCCTCATCAGTCGCGTGCAAAAAGTGATATTGATACAAATAATTGGATTAGTGCAGAAAGGAAAGGACGGTGCAACCAATAAAAAAAAGCCAGTCATTGATCTGTAAACGACTGGCTTTTGCTGAGTTGCTCAACAGCAAAACATACTAACCTGCAAGTGTTCAAGCAGCTTTACAGCATGCGTTTTTGCTCCGAATTGAGCAGCGGCCCTGCAAATAATGCAATCAAGGCCGGCATGTCAAGGCTCTATTTTTTTTTGCGTTTTTTCTCATTCACCGATTCTCGAAACGCTTTGCCGGCACTGAATTTGACCACATTCTTTGCCGGAATCTTCATCTTCTTGCCAGTTCTAGGATTGCGGCCTTCACGAGCTGCGCGCTCGGCCATTTTAAACGTACCAAAACCAATCAAAGTCACCGGATCTCCAGCTTTAACCGCCTCCTTTATGGCGTTCATGGCGGAGTCCAAAGCTGCACCTGCCGCTTTTTTTGTGACCTCAGCATCCTGGGCAATCCTGTCAACTAATTCAGCCTTTGTCATGGTTTCCTCCTGCTTTGTAAGGTTTAAATCACTACTGACTGTAGTCGGGCCCCAACACCACTCTATTATGTTTCTCCAAGCAAACGCTTTTGAAACCACAGGTAAACAGCCACAGCCGTTCTCAGCTTGAGTTTAAACGACTTTCCAGTATCCAGGAAAGAGCATAGATTTATGAATATCAATAGCAAGTACTGAGCTTACTAGATTCAAAATCACAATGCCGTGATGTCTATACGCTAGCAGGAAGGTTCGCTTAAGAGATCAGCCAGCAATCCTCGCACACACTAAAACTTAGCTTACGCCGTCTTGTCAAGCATAAATATGCTTTATTTATACAATTTATGCCGTTGAGAATCCACACCCACACTCGCCTTTGTATGTCGCGATACAGCTTTACGCGAACGAATCACTATCTAATGTAATAATTTCAATAAGTTAATTTGAATATACCATTTTAGAAACATCTTACCCTCGTTCCCTCACGACGAGTAAGTTTGATTTCCAGCCGTAAAATACGAAAGGCATCATAGTCCTTCCAGGTAGGAGCAATACAGCAACTTTACACGGCCCTGCCAAAGGCTTACGAAGTGTGTCCTGATGAAAACCGTTACAACCTTGAAGTACCGCTGGGGAAAACACAAAAGTCATTGCTTTTTATGCACAGGTTCATTATAAGAACGCGGATGATGATAACGAAGGTAGTTGCCCTTTTTAACTATTCAGGCACTTACGCAGACAAACAGACTCCATGAAACCATGCCTTCCTGGCCACCTGACCCGCCTGATGCCATGCACAACAGGGATGCCGTTGGAAAAATTAAAAAGAGGATGCGGAATCAGGGATTTTGCCAAATTGGCTGGACGGAACCAGCCGGGAGCTTGTGCGGAAAATCGAAATATTCTTGAGCGGACCTAGAGCCAGTTCCGCTAGTATCTCGATGCAGGCTGTTATTCTGTCAAGCAACAGCTATCCGAAAAACGGAAGAGCAACTCTTCCCGACTTTAAAAGAACGATCAGGCGGACGCGATGGTAATAGCGGTAGATGGCCCTGCGGGAGCGGGAAAAAGTACGGCATGCAGACTCCTTGCTGAAAAACTGGGTTTTGCATATTTGGATACTGGCGCGATGTATCGTGCCTTAGCATGGAGCCTGACCGAACAAGGTGCACCATTGGAAGACCCAGGGACCTTTGGTGACCGCTTAACTGATCTTGCTTTCCATTTCAGCATTGAGAATGGTGTCCTGAGCGTTTATTACCAGGCCAAGAAATTGAACGAGGAATTGCGACGACCCGATATCGCAAACTGGGCCTCCCGGATTTCCCAAATTCCTTCCGTGAGAGACTATTTAACATCCTGGCAGAGAAAGCTCGCCCATTCCGGCAGTATTATCGCCGAGGGTCGGGATATGACCACGGTGGTATTTCCCGACGCCGAAGTGAAAGTGTATCTGACTGCAGATTTACCCACAAGAGCCAGGAGACGATTCCTGGAGTACCAAGAAAAGAAAATCGCTGCCGACTATTACGCTCTCCAGGATCAGATCCGAGAACGCGATAAAGCTGATCGGGAAAGGGCTGTGGCGCCTTTGCGCCCGGCCGCTGATGCTTTTGTGGTCGATACCTCACAGTTGGAAATTGATCAGGTTGTGCAACGGTTACTCGAAATAGTCACTGCTATCATGGGCAGAGATTGACGATTATTTGGGAAATATGTGAAATTCAAATTGCAATTTTGCTTGATTTTCGCTAGATTTATGTTTTTTTAGAAGGTGGCATCGCGCCAAATTTGGACAAGGGGGTATTAAACTCAATGGTTGACAACGATGAAACAACAAAACAAACAAACACTGAAGATCCAATGTTCGCCGATTTGACTTTGGAGGAATCCGCCTTAGACGAAGAGATCGAGGATATGGAGACGATCGAGGATATGTACGAGCAAAGCTTCCGAAATATCCAGGAAGGGGAAGTTATCCGCGGCCGCATCGTACAAATCACCGACGACTACATCATGGTGGATATTGGATATAAGTCGGAAGGCCAGATCCCTGTTCGTGAGTTCAAGGACGAAACCGGCAAAGTGCAAGCTGCTATAGGTGACGAAGTTGACGTATTGCTGGAGATCCACGATGATGAAGAGGGAACGATCCTCCTGTCGAAGGAGAAGGCCGCAAAGATAAAAGTCTGGGATGACATAAGCCGGGTCTACAATGATGATGGCATCATTGAGGGTAAGGTCATATCTAAAGTTAAAGGCGGTTTAGCGGTTGATATCGGTGTGCAGGCATTTCTCCCGGGATCTCAAGTCGATCTCAGACCGGTTCGCAATCTTGAATCTTTGATCGATCACAACTACCCCTTCAAGATTCTAAAATACAACAAGAAGCGCCGCAACGTGGTGCTCTCCCGCCGTGCGCTGCTGGAAAAAGAGCGCGAGCAAATGAAGACTGAGACTCTCGCAAGTCTCGAGGACGGTAAAGTAGTCGAAGGTATTGTAAAGAATATCACCGATTACGGAGTCTTTGTGGACTTGGGAGGCATCGATGGCCTGCTGCACATTACCGATATGAGCTGGGGCCGGGTTGGGCATCCATCAGAGATGTTCCAAATCGGCGACAAAATTAATGTAGTGGTGCTCTCCTTTGATCGCGACAACGAGCGAGTCTCCCTCGGACTGAAACAGCTCGTGCCTGATCCTTGGACCAACGCCCAGGAGAAATATCCTGTCGACACCCAGGTAAAGGGTAAGGTGGTCAGCCTGACTGACTACGGGGCGTTTGTGGAAATTGAAGAAGGCGTGGAAGGTCTCATTCATGTTTCTGAAATGTCGTGGACCAAGAAAATACGACATCCCAGCAAGATTCTGAATGTTGGAGATGAAGTTGAAGCCGTCGTATTGAGTATTAATCCGGATAATAAGCGAATTTCGCTGGGGATGAAACAGCTTGAGCCCAACCCCTGGGATGTTATCGCAGAGAAGTATCCGGTGGGCACAACAATCGCCGGCAAAATAAAGAATATCACGGATTTTGGCGTGTTCATCGGGATCGATGAAGGAATCGACGGACTCGTTCATATCTCTGATATTTCATGGACAAAGCGCGTCAAACATCCTTCGGAGGTTTTCAAGAAGGGCCAGGAGGTCCAAGCCATAGTGCTCAACATAGACAAAGAAAACGAACGGTTTTCATTGGGCATTAAGCAGCTGGAACAAGATCCGTGGGAAACCATTCCCGAGCGTTATCCTCTGGGGAGTGTGATCAGCGGGCCTATCACCAACGTGACTGATTTCGGCCTCTTTGTTGAACTGGAAGAAGGCATAGAAGGTCTGGTACATGTCTCTGAAATCAGTAAAGAGAAGATAAAATCCCCGGTGGGGCAATACAAGATGGGCGACAGCATCAGTGCCAAGGTGATCAACATTTCGCCCAAGGATCGCAAGATCGGGCTCTCGGTCAAGAAGGTCGAGGATCAGGACGAGCGCTCCAATTACGAGGAGTATGTGAACAGCGCCAAGGCTGCCACCTCTAACCTTGGTGAGTTGCTCAAGGAAGAACTGGAAGCTTATTCCAGCAATACTTCGCCGACTGACAAAGAATAATAATTCGAGCTTTTTTTCCTGCAAGCCCGGTTTATGCCCTGAGCCTTAAACCGGGCTTTTGTTTTTGGGAGAAGAGAGAAAAAATGAAACGACGCAATTTTTTGACTCTAGTATTCGTTCTTACAATCGCCCTTGCAGTTTTGTTTTGGCTGGTCTCTCCTGAAATCCGGATAATGGCGCGCCCCAATAGAATCGGTGTGATTGAAGTAAAAGGAGTCATCGATGACGTACAAAAAACTCTGAAAGATGTGGTCAAATTTCGCAAAGACCCCAACGTGAAGGCCATCGTTTTGAGAGTGGAATCTCCGGGGGGAGCCGTGGGGCCGTCCCAGGAGTTGTACAGAGAGCTCAAGCGCACCAGAGACACGAAACCGGTGATTGCATCCCTGGGGGCCGTGGCGGCGTCCGGAGGTTATTATATTGCTTCGGCCACCAGTCGTATTTATGCAAGTCCGGGAACAGTCACCGGAAGTATCGGTGTCATTGTTTACTACCCCAACCTGCAAGGGCTCTTTGAAAAGATCGGCTACCGCATGACAGCCATAAAAACCGGTCAATTCAAAGACTTGGGAAATCCTGACAGGGAGATGACTGCACAGGAAAAGACACTTCTGCAGACAACGCTCGATGAAGTTCACCGTCAGTTTATTCAAGATGTGGCCCAGGGGCGCAATCTTGCACCGGAAAAAATTAGCGGAATCGCCGATGGCCGTATTTTGACCGGCGCATCAGCAAAGTCGCTGGGTCTGGTTGATGAGCTCGGCAATTTCGAAGATGCGCTGGGGGCAGCGGCGGTAATGGGGAAAATCGAAGGGGAGCCGAAGTTAATTTATGCCAAGAAAGAGAAATTTTCTGTGCTTGAGTTCTTACTTGGCAGCGAGCTGAGCAGCCAAATAAGGAGCTACAGTTCAAGTTTTAGCTATGTGCGTTATCAGGCCCCGTTCATTCCTTAGTCGATCCAAACAGATTGCTGGCTTGAACGGGCAAGCCCTTGGCCCGCCCGATCCAGGTTGACGCATCAGGCCTGGAAAACCGCAACGTCTCCGGCTCCTTCTCTCAGTACTTCAGGGGTGTCATCAATAAGTGAAATAACGCTTGAAGGTTTGCCATTGACCATACCTCCATCGATGATCAGGTCAATAGCATGTCCCAACTTGCTTTTGATCTCCTGAGGGGTCTCCAAGATGCTGCTGGTCTCGGGATCAGAGGCGCTGGTGCTTATTATCGGATGCCCCAGTTCCTCAACGATCGCCAGGCAGATCGCATGATCAGGCACACGGATGCCGACAGTCCTGCGTTTCGTCAACATGATTTTGGGCACCAGGCGCGAGCCTTCCAGAATAAACGTGTATGGACCCGGCAACAAACGCTTCATAGTTTTATAAGCATAGTTGGTCACCTGTGCATATTCGCTAATGTTCTTGAGATCACTGCAGATGAAGCTAAAAGGTTGATGAGGAGACCTTCGCTTCAGCTGATAGATCTTTTCTATGGAGTCCTTATTGAAAAGATCGCAACCGATCCCGTAGTAGCTGTCGGTCGGATATGCTATTATACCTCCCTTGGCCAGAGTTTCAGCAATCTGTTTGATCTTTCTCGGTTCAGGATGTTCCGAATTGATCTCTATAATCACAAGCAATCCTCCCTGGCATGGTGTTATGGGCATTCAGCGGCTGCAATTCCCGGGGCATGGCAATCGACTCCTTGGGCACTAACATTGGAGAGGCCATGGGATGGAGACAGTGAAATAGCCAACCAACAACACTTAGTCGATCTGTTATCGCAAAAAAATACAATGGAAGCATAAGCTCAACAAAGTTCCCGTGTCAAGATAAGAAAAGGAGCCGATAGTTGGGGGGAATATTAACCAAAGACAAACCTCATTTTGCCTCGATCGACATTGGCTCCCATACCATTCGATTACTCATTGCCGAATTGGTAAACGGCACAGAGGTGGCACCCATTCGAGTCGAACGGGCGATAACGCGGCTGGCGAGGAACTATCAGCATGGAGAAAGACTCACAAGTGCGAGCATGCAACAAAGCATCGATGTACTCAAATCGTACCACGAACTTTTGCTGCAATATGACGTAGGTACTTTCGCATGCGGCGCGACGGGCGTCTTGCGGCGCGCCGGCAACACCCGTGAATTTCTGCAAAACATTCTTACACTTACCGGCTTGAATGTGTCCGTTTTGTCCGAGAAAGCAGAAGCTACGCTTTCAGCCAAGGGTATCTTAAGTGTCCTTCCCGATACCCCGAGAGGGATTCTATTGTTCGACCTGGGGGGGAGCAGCACCGAATTCCTGCTCATCGATTCCAGGCAACCCGAGCCTGTTTGTGATATGAGCGTATTTATCGGAGCAGCTACTATAACGGAAAAATATCTTCCGGGCGATCCGCCAAAAGAAGAATCGATTGATACTGCCGGCAATGCCATTCAAAACGTGATCAAGCCGGTTATGGAGCGATTAACGTCATCCCTTGTGAGACTCAACATCTCTCTTGAAGATCTGTTAGTGGTTGGCACTGCCGGAACGGTCACCACTCTGGCGGCGATATACATGCAGATGGATGACTATAAACCTTATCGAGTCAACGGCTTGTCATTGAGCAAGAAGTGGCTGAGCTATACGGTTGACCGGCTGGCATTGCTTCCGGCTAAATCTCGACAAGGAATTCCAGGATTGGAAAAAGGAAGAGAGGACATTATATTGGGTGGTGCGCTCATTGTTGCAGGAATTCTAGACAATCTGGGACAAGATCAATTCACCGTGACAGATGCCGGCCTTCTCGAGGGCCTTCTGCTCGAACTTATCGAAGAGCACTATGAAATGCCCCAAAGTCTGCGCACCCCCTTGACATGGCATTGGCAAAAGAGTAGAGGCCAATCACCTAACAAGAGAGCATAGTCCGCAACTACAGGCACGGAGAAATTCAATGCAAAATAAGCATCTCGAGATTCAAGAAGCGCTTACTTTTGATGACGTTTCACTAATTCCCAGGTACTCTGAAATATTGCCGCAAGAAACCAATCTCGAAACCAAACTGACCAGGCTAATACCAATGCGGATTCCTCTTCTCAGCGCAGCAATGGATTCCGTGACCGAGGCTGACACCGCCATAAGCATCGCCCGAGAAGGTGGCATCGGCATCATCCACCGCAATATGTCAATCGAGAGGCAAGCCCAGGAAGTAAACAAAGTGAAGAAATCGGAAAGCGGCATGATTGTCGACCCTGTAACAGTGGAGCCGGATCAGAAAATTTCCGATGTGCTCGAGTTGATGTCGCGCTACCGCATCTCCGGCGTACCCGTCGTCAAGCAAGGCCAACTGGTGGGAATTATTACCAATCGGGATCTCCGTTTTGAGACCAGCCTGGATCTGAAAGTTTCCGAGGTCATGACCAAGACTGATCTGGTGACGGCACCCATAGGAATTTCACTGGAAGATTCCAAGAAGCTCTTGCACACGAAGCGAATCGAGAAACTCCTGGTGGTGGACGAGGCCGGCAAGCTCAGAGGCTTGATCACCATAAAAGACATCATGAAAGTAAAGAAATACCCCAATTCCTGCAAGGACCACCTGGGAAGATTGAGAGTTGGAGCTGCCATCGGGGTCGGTAAAGGCATGCTCGAACGAGCGCGAGCCATCCACAGCGTCGGGGCGGATGTGATTGTAGTTGATAGTGCCCACGGTCATTCGAAAAACGTTATGGAAATGGTGAAGATCATCAAAGCGGAATTTCCCCAGCTGCAGGTGGTGGCAGGCAATGTTGCGTCGGCTGAAGGAGCGCAAGCCCTTATTCAAGCCGGCGCCGACGCCATCAAGGTCGGTGTGGGGCCCGGTTCTATCTGCACGACCCGCATCGTTGCCGGAGTCGGTGTGCCTCAAATCACAGCGATTTCAGAATGCGCACCGGTTGGCAGGGACCACGACGTCCCGATAATTGCCGATGGCGGTATTAAATTTAGCGGGGACGTCGTCAAGGCACTGGCAGCCGGCGCAAACAGTGTCATGATCGGCAGTCTTTTTGCCGGCACCGATGAAAGCCCGGGTGAAACAGTTCTTTACCAGGGGCGCAGCTATAAAGTCTATCGAGGCATGGGATCGCTTGGTGCTATGAAAGAAGGAAGCCGCGACCGTTATTTTCAGGATGAAGTTATGGAGCATGCCAAGCTGGTTCCGGAAGGCATTGAAGGCATGGTGCCCTACAGAGGACCTATTGCCGCGAGTGTTCATCAGCTCCTCGGAGGACTGAGATCGGGAATGGGTTACCTCGGCTGCCGTAATCTGGAGGAACTGCGAACCAATGCTCGCCTGGTGAGGGTAACCGCAGCGGGCTTGCGAGAAAGCCACGTACACGATGTCATTATTACCAAGGAAGCCCCCAACTACCAGGTGGATTTGAAGTGACGCTTACGAAAAATCAAGACTTGAGGACGCTCTGATGAAGTGGAATCATTTGCACGAAGAACGAGTATTGATTCTGGACTTCGGCTCCCAATACACTCAGCTCATCGCCAGACGTGTGAGGGAAAGCCACGTATATTGCGAAATTCACCCCTTCAACATGACCCTGGCAGATATTCAGGCTTTCGAGCCTAAAGGAATTATCCTGTCCGGGGGGCCGGCCGGTGTCTATCAAAAAGAAGCTCCCCTCCCCGATCCGCAAGTCTTCGCATTGAAAGCTCCCACTCTTGGTATTTGCTATGGCATGCAGGTTATGGCGCATCAACTGGATGGTGAGGTGGAAAAGGCTCTTCGCCGTGAATACGGTCCCGCAACCATCGACCTTGTTCAGGACAGCGAGCTGTTCCGCGATATCGAGACCAAAGATGTGCGAGTATGGATGAGCCACGGCGACCGCGTTCTCACTCTCCCTCCAGGCTTTAAAGTTCTGGCCGTCAGTGAAAATTCGCCCATTGCAGCAATGGCAGATCTGCAGCGTCGCTTTTATGGGGTCCAGTTTCACCCTGAAGTGGTCCATACCCCCTGCGGCAAGACTATTCTTGAAAACTTCTTATATCGCATCTGCCAATGCCGCTCCACCTGGACCATGAAGTCGTTTGTAGAATCTGCGACCCATGCAATCCGTAAACGTGTCGGCAAAGACCGGGTGATTTGTGCATTGAGTGGTGGAGTCGATTCTTCGGTGGTGGCGGCACTGCTGCACAATGCAATCGGTTCGCAGCTGCATTGCATATTTGTCAACAACGGTCTGCTGCGCGAAGGGGAAGCCGAAAGCGTTCGACGCATATTTCGAGATCACTTTGAAATGAACCTGATATACCTGGACGCAGCCGATCTCTTTTTGCAGAAGCTTGAGGGCGTCACCGATCCGGAACGAAAGCGCAAGATCATCGGAAATCTTTTTATCGAGCTGTTCGAAAATGAAGCCGCAAAGCTTTCCAACGCCAAGTATCTGGCGCAGGGAACCCTTTATCCAGACGTCATCGAGAGCGTCTCTTTCAAGGGTCCGTCAGCTACTATAAAGACACATCATAATGTCGGCGGGCTCCCCGAAAAGATGAAACTGGAGCTCATCGAGCCGCTCCGGGAATTGTTCAAGGACGAGGCGCGTCTTGTCGGCAGGGAGTTGGGGTTGCCCGAACGGATCATTATGCGCCATCCGTTTCCCGGACCGGGCTTGGCCATTCGTCTGCTGGGTGCGGCAACCGCAAAGGATCTGCAAATATTGCGGGAAGCCGACGCTATCGTGATGGAAGAGATGGAAGCCTCGGGATGGTACGACAAAGTCTGGCAGGCTTTCGCCGTTTTGCTGCCGGTCCGATCCGTGGGGGTCATGGGGGATGAAAGAACTTATGATCAGGTCATTGCGCTCCGGGTTGTGGAAAGCGTGGATGCCATGACCGCAGACTGGGCCAGACTGCCCTACGAATTGCTGCAAAAGATATCCAACCGCATCATCAATGAAGTGAACGGTGTCAACCGGGTTGTTTATGACATATCCTCAAAACCCCCCAGCACCATTGAATGGGAATAACGCATTTACGGGGCAACAACCAGTTGATCCGCTGCTATTTTGCGGACGATATAGTTTTAGAAGAAAAAGGTCATGGATTCCAAGCAGGCTGGATTGCAGTATGAAAGCCAGCATAATAGGCGTCGGGTTTCGCGTTGCTCAACCCGACCTACTCACAACATCATCTTTGGAGGCTATAGCTGCCGGGACATGGCGATGGAAAAGATGCCCGGAAGGGGCCACCGCTTCTACCGATACCAACATCAGAGCAAAACCGGCTGGGTTGCGTTTCAAGCAAAATATAGAGAAACAGACCTTTGGATTCGTGCTCAGAAGGACTTAAGAGAAGAAGCCATTGCCATCGTCTTAAATCTTCGTCATCAACTGGAGCGATATTCTTCTCAGTCTCCCCGGTTTCTGAAATCCCTCGAACCCCTAGCAGACGATCCTTCGGCCCCGAGGCTTGTTCGCAACATGCTAAAGGCCAGCAAGGCGGCAGGCGTAGGACCTATGGCCGGTGTGGCTGGAGCGATCGCCGAACTGGTCGCCGTCGGTCTCAAACCCTGCAACTCCGCCATCATCGTTGAAAACGGGGGCGACTGTTACCTCGACCTGCAGGAAGAGACAACCGTGGGGATATATGTCGAGCCGAGCTCACCGTTTAGCGGCAAAATCGCACTGCGCTTTGCTGCCGAAAGATTCCCGTTGAGCATCTGCACCTCTTCGGGAAGAATAGGCCATTCGTTGAGCTTCGGCAAAGCGGACGCCGTAACGGTTGTCGCAAAAGACGGAGCGTTGGCCGACGCTGCAGCCACTGCCTTGGCCAACCTCGTTCGTACTCCCTTTGACGTCGGCAAAGCCCTGCAGAAAGCACCTGCGATTCCCTCCATCCAGGGGGCTCTCATCATGATAAAAGACAAAATGGGAATTTGGGGTGATATTGAGCTCGCCCCTTCAACCTCTGCATGAGCCATTACCTGCGACCGAATGCGGTTCCAAAAATATCTTGAGTTTTTATAAGGCGTTGCTATAGTAGCGACACTGTTCATGAAGAGGCTTCTCAGCTGCCGCAACTGATGAAGCAGCCTTCGCCCGGAGTCTACCAGAGCGACAAACTGGATAAATTCATAAGCGTACAGCCTATCTATCTTGTGGCGGGAGAAACTCATGGAAAACTTGTGGGCGCCTTGGCGGATTGAATATATTCTGGGCAAGCGAGAGGCATATTGCATATTCTGCCCGGAAGGCGACGGTCTTTCCGACGAGGAGCGGCTCATTCTACACAGAGGCCGGTTGACCATGGTCATGATGAACAAGTACCCGTACAACAACGGACACCTGTTGGTTGCACCATGGCGACATTTGGCGAACCTGAATGAGCTTGATGAGGACGAGATGACTGCGATTATGCGCTGGGTGAAGATTTGCACGATCATTTTGAAGCGAGTCATGCACCCCAACGGTTTCAATATAGGGTTGAACTTGGGAGCAGCTGCCGGTGCAGGGGTTGAGGACCATCTTCATTTTCATGTGGTGCCCCGCTGGCAGGGGGACACCAACTTCCTAACGGTCTTCGGCGATGTCAGGAGCATACCCGAGCACCTCAAACAGACTTATACCAAACTTCGACCTCATTTTTCAAAGGAGAGGGATTCATGAAAGTATTGAAGCTGGTAACAGGTGGCTTGATCCTTTTGATCGTCGGGTTGTTTATCTGGCAAAATATTCCAACTTTCACAATTCCCCTTCAGTTTCAGCTCAATCTCTATATCAAAGAACATCTGCAATGGAGCCTGAAACTCTATTCGCTCCTTTTACTCGCGGGACTGGCAGGCTTATGCCTTGGGCTTTTGGCGATGCTTAGACCTTACTTCAATGTGCGCCGTTTACTGGCACAGGAAAGACAGGAGCGTCAGCAACCTCCTCCCATCGCGCAACAAGCCCCCAAGGTGGAAGTGAAATCAGAGCAGAGCTCCCAAGGACAAGTCGAAAAATAACAACCTCTCCTTAGCCCTTCGCCCTATCGACACACTCCGGCGGAATACGCCAAAGAGGCATTTCTATAATCCGGGGTCCATGCTCCCTGGCGGCATCGAGAAAGGGGTTCCGCACCCGCTCTTCTCCGCTCTGGTTTCGCGCTCTGGTCAGCGCATCAACCGGTATACTTTCCTTTGGGTAGGCATTATAAATTTATAGATGAGAGAAGATTGTTATGGAGGAATGGCAACAAAACCTTCGAAATGCGCTGCTGGAGTGCGAAGGATCTGCCATTCACTCGTTGATAGCATGGATTCGGTCGGGAGAGCCGCGACGTTTGGAAATATATCGATCCAAATTAGCCTGCTGCACTCTCATCTCCGATGCTGAAGCTCTGAGGTGTTAATTGGTAAAGAAGGAGCGAGCCATGATGGAAAGATTTGTTTACGAATACGCCATCGAAGCAATTCTCAACGCCGGTTTGGACGAAGCCACCGAGCACTGGGATTGCCCGGAATGCGGCAATAGTTATATAAAGGTTAGTTGCGCGAAGCCGCACTTGCGCCAGGACCTTGTTTTACGCAACGAAAACGGAGGCGAGGGTTGGAAGATCCTGAGCATCGTCTATCCGGAATTCAACATAGAGAGCTCGTGTGAATGTACAGCTAATAGACGGCATTTGGAAGTAATCCGCAAGAATGAGGAGGAAGTTTAGCATGTGCAACTCTTGGAGTGCGGCAGATGGGATCTGACAGTTTAATCAGTTTATACCCTGGATATAGATAAAGTGATGGTAAACCGTAGGTTACCGCCTGAGCCATATGAGGTCGAACAGGAACCCGCCCTTGCTCAAGCTCTGGGTCTGGTCTCCCGGACGTGCATTAACTGCAAATTGTGCGGAAAGGAATGTGCGTTTCTACGCAAGTACGGCAAACCCAAAGAAATTGCCGACAGCTACGATCCGGCCAACCTTGCGCACCGGATCATGCCGTTTGAATGCAGCCTGTGTCGGCTCTGTGAGTCCGTCTGTCCGGTAAACGTGCATCCGACCGACATGTTTTTGCTGTTGCGCCGCGAAGACATTGCCCGCAATCTAGAAGTCACGAGGTCCAAACACAACCTTCTTTTAGGCTACGAAAAACGCGGAGCGTCACGCCGGTATTCCTACTATGCCCTTCCGGCAAAATGTGACACCGTCCTGTTCCCGGGGTGCGCTTTGCCCGGCGCCCGGCCGCAAACTACCCTACGGTTATTCGAGCATCTCCGAAAGCACATACCAAACTTGGGCATCGTTCTGGATTGTTGCACTAAGCCATCCCATGACCTGGGCAGACAATGCTACTTCGAAGCTATGTTCGGGGAAATGAAGAATTTTTTGACCGATCATGGGGTTCGCAAAGTTCTGGTGGCTTGCCCCAGCTGCTACAGGACGTTCAGCGACTACGGCGCCCCGCTGGAGGCGCAAACGGTCTATGAGCTTATCGCCGACAGCCGTCTACCCAATAAAAACAGGACTTCAGGTGTGGTTCGCATTCACGATCCGTGCGCGATCAGATATGACAGCAACATTCACGAAGCCACCCGCCAACTTGTTGTCGCAAAAGGGCTGACCATCGAGCAAATGCCGCACCAGAAAGACAAAACCATCTGCTGCGGCGAAGGAGGAGCGGTCGGCTTTGTTGTACCGGCTCTGGCGAAGCAATGGAGCACATTGCGTGCAAGGGAGGCAAGAGGAAGCAGAATAATCACCTATTGCGCGGGCTGTATCAATTTCTTGGGCTCTTCAACCCCCACCAGTCACTTGCTTGATCTCCTTTTTGACCTGGAAGCAACCATGAGCGGCTCCGTCAAGCCTTCCAAAGCTCCGATCACTTACCTGAACCGCATCCGGCTAAAAAATCATTTGAAGAGAAGCATCGCTGCCAAGGTTAGCCGCGAACGGACATTCTCAGCCGAAGAAACGGGTCCGAAATTCACGTTTTTTAAGTACCTGCTTGGTTCGATTAGAAAGACTTGACATTGCGGGAACTAGGCTTATAATTTGATCGATTATAAAGACTGCTATATTTTTCTGTCTATTATAAAAGTGCAAAAGGAGATGTAGAAATGCCGATCTACGAGTATGAATGCACTAAGTGTGGAAGAGTCACCGAAGCGATGCAAAAGTTTTCCGATCCACCACTGGCCGAATGCTGCGAGTGTCATGGAGGATTACGGAAACTCGTTTCGATGAGCACCTTCCACCTCAAAGGTTCGGGTTGGTACGTCACAGATTACTCGGGGAAGAACCAGAGCACCAGCACCACCAAGACTGAAACCACCACCAGCACCGAGAAGACTGATAGTACGAAGAAAGCGGATGCTGGTGCTGCGGAATAAGTAACAGGTAAGGCGAGAGATTCGAATTATTCTGAGGAGCAGGCTTAAAAGGCCTGCTCCTTTTCGTTTATCTGAATACTCCCAACCGCCACCTGGACGTCATCATGCAAACGGTTCCAACGACCGCAGCCGTTGCGATAAGCCCGAATCGAGAATTTTTCCGATTCAACCCATGTTTCAATTTATTCTCACCAATAAACTTGTTTCGTATTTTTCACAACTCGTCAAGGCACAGGCGATCCTTCCGAATCGCTGACAGCGCCGACCGTCGATGGCGCTGAATAATCCGAGGAGCATTGGCATTTGATATGGGGAAAGGATTATTGATTGTTTTTACCGGAAACGGCAAAGGCAAGACCACGGCAGCCCTGGGAACCGCATTGCGAGCTGCCGGGCACGGCATGCGAATTCTCATTTTGCAGTTTATTAAGGGAGCATGGAAGTATGGCGAGCTGACTTCTCTCGGGCGGATTGAGGAGATCGCCATTCAGCCGTTAGGAACCGGATTCACCTGGCGAAAGGAGAACCTCGATGAGGATCGTGAACTGGCCAGGCTGGGCTGGGAAAAGGCAAAATATGAGATCGGCCAGGGCAAATATGACATGATTATTTTAGACGAATTGAACTATGTGTTGTCGTACGGCCTACTTTCACTCGATGCTGTGCTGGATACCGTCAAAAACAGGCGCAAAAACCTTCACCTGGTAATTACCGGAAGGAATGCTCCCGAGGAATTGATCCAGCAAGCCGACCTAGTCACGGAAATGCGGTTGATCAAGCACCCTTACCAGGATCAGGGGGTGAAAGCGCAACGAGGGATTGAATACTAGCGATGATCAAGGGGAAAGCCGGCGAACTGAATAGACTATACGAAGAAATCCAGGCAGACAGCCGTTACCGAACACCTGAAATGAGCAAGATTTTTGTTCCGGGGACCGGCCCGATACTGACCGCGCCAATCGTCCTGGTCGGGGAAGCACCCGGCAGGGAAGAGGAGAAACAGCAAAAACCTTTCGTCGGGCCGGCAGGCAAAAACCTTAACGCCCTGATGCAAAATATCGGCCTCTCCCGGGAACAAATTTTTGTCACCAATTTGTTGAAATACCGCCCGCTGACTCCCAACGGGGGAAACAGATGCCCCACAGCAAAAGAGAGCCGGAATGCTCGGCCCTATCTGCTCAGGGAGTTGAATATCCTCGCCCCCCAACTAGTAATTTGCCTTGGACTCTCCTCTGCTAAAGCGCTGCTTGAGGACAGCAATCTTAAGATGGGTGCCGCCAATGGCCGCACCTTCCAGAAGCACGGATTCAGGATTCTTGCGACTTATCATCCATCCCCTCTAAACTATGTGATTGCAGAAAGGAGAGAGGCAATGGAAAGGACATTTAGAGCGCTTAATAAAGAACTCTACGGTACTTAATGACCACTTCTGCAGGCTTCAGTCTTCCGCCGAGCATTCCGGAACAATCGTTTACGGCCCGATCCCTTTTGTTTTCATACCGCACAGCTGATATCGAGTCGCGATTCGTGTAATTTTCGACCAACTTTAACTTCCCCCTGAATTACTTCGCGTCTATCGGCTAAATCAGACGTCCTCCTTGCTCTCCGCCCGCCTTAGCCGCCCGAATTTCGATCTGACAGCCGGCTGCTCGCCATTGACTTCGTTATCGAGCTTCTCCAATTCCCCTTGAATGACTTCGCTTCGCAGAGCCAGCTCAGGGGTTTTCCTGCAAAGAGCCTTCAAGCCTTGCCGATACCATTTTTTGCCGCTCTCGGTTTGCACAACCTGGTTTTCGAGATCTTTAGGGAAACGGCCCCTGGCGCATCTCGCGAGGATATCGAGTCTGCTCTCGGATTCCAACGAAGACTGACTCGACACGAAATCAACCAAGGTCGACCAATCGTCCGGTAAAGGTCCCGACCACTGTTTCGTCAAAGCGAACAGCCGGTAGCATATCAGCACGGCATCACGGTCTTCCTCTCTTTGAAAATGCCGGCCGCTGTAAAGCTGCATGGCTTCCCTTCCGACCTGACTGACGAAGGCCAGATAAAACCATCGCAGCATAAAAAAATACCCTTCTCGACTCAACTCTTTGCCGGCCCAGTAGAGAGGATTGCCGATGTTCTTTAGATCCATCGCCCAACGAGCAACACGATAGAGGCGCCGATGCTGCTTTAACATCTGCAGCAAAGGGTTCTCGTTGATTTTTTTATACACTTGATAGAATCGTTGATAATCACTCAACTTTTGCTCGCCCAAAAATCTAAACGGGCTGAGGGAGGCAAGCCGAATCAGTCTGGCGGTCACGCGACGGACCAGTTGCAGAGACTCTATCAGCGATGCTTCATATTCGGGAATTGCTGCCTGCTCATGATAAACCGCAGCAACGGACCTCACGATGCGTACAGCATATAGGCTAAGAGCTTCGACGCCGAGGCGCAGCTCAACTTCGGGAAGCTCCCAAACCTGCCTGCGCAGTCGTTTTACGAGCTTGAGGGCTTCCCGGTCTTTAGAGCTTACAGGCGGAAGCAGGTCGAGCTCGTGCTCATCATCGAGCCTTTCCTCAATCAATTGCTTCCAGCGTCTTTTGAGATACCAGCGCAGGGCTGCTAAAAGAAGGATGGTGACGAGGGTGACGAGAACGAACAGAACGCTGATCCAGTGTCTGCGCACCTCACCCCACAACACCTCGGTCTGCAAAAGAGCACCCATAGTCAAGCCTTAACAGCATCAGAAGGGGGCTGCTTGCTGCTCTTTTCCTTCAATCCACTGTCTGAGAACGGGCAAGGTATCGGAATCCCAAGCAGGACTCAGTCGCTTGGTAAGGAATTGTGCATAGATTGCGTTGAGTGCGGAAGAGACTTCCTCAATGAAGAACATCTTCTCCAAGAATTTGCCCTCGGCATCCTCTTCCTCGTATTCAGGGGCTTGTTTGGGGGTTTTGAGACCTTTTATGGCCCAAAGAGAGCTGTCAAGGGTTAAGAAGTAATCATTTTCTCCAATCTTAAGGAAAATCTGGAGCTCTTCGACAAGTTTTCCCTGTTGAAGAGCTGTGCGGGCTTCATGCAACGCATTAGCCTGTGTCGTACAAATGACCTTTTCTCTTCCCTCACCAGGGAGACACAGCACAACCCTTTCTCCGAGCGCCAACTCCGCCGGCTGCTTTTCGGACAGCTGAAACCTGCCATCGGAGAGCTCCGAAAAGCACCACAGCCAGGTCAAGAATTCATATCCGAGAAACCGGCCGTCATTCAAAGCTTGGGGTGATTTCACAGATATCATGGAGCTCAGCGTATCTTTCTGATTACCATTCAGGGGAATAAGGTTGAGCGCCCAATGAACATGATAGAGAGGAACGGGGTAAATACCGAACCGACTTTCGAAAAGCTCCAGCAAAGCCTCCATCATTTTACTGCTGGTCGTGCCCAACAGCATCCATTTTCCAGCGGGGTTCCATACTACCTCGCAGTGCGAAGGCTGCGGCAGAACTCTGTTCAACAGCCAAGACTGCACGTTCTCGTGAATTTCCAGTTTTTCATGCCTCGAGGGCCACTTCCCCTCATGTTCACTCCGATACTTGTGGATGGCCTGTCGGACATGTTGTTTAAGAATAATAGGTGGTACTTTTCGCTGATCCAGACGGAAATTGAAAGCCACATACTCGCCCTTGTGATATGAACCGTAAGCGAAGCCTGCATCAAAGAAATCATCCCAGGAGGAGAAGCCGGTTGCCTGCTCCTGGCCGTCTTCACACTCCTTGAAGCTTCCGGCCCGAAGTTTTTCGTCTACGTAACTCCAGAAATCTTCGGTAACCGGATCCGGCACGAAAAATCGAGTAAATGTGGCACTAGCCGATTGTATTGCCATAAGAATCTATCCCGCCTCCTGTTTGACGACAATGAACCTCAGAACTTCACCGTTCTCACAATGGCTTCATATTCTTGTATTTCTGCGGTACTCAGCTCACGACGAAGGAGCTTCTTGGAGACCCAGATGGAGCATTTTTCATGCAGCGCCAGGGCAACGGCATCGCTCGGTCTGCTGTCAAATTCGACCTCTTCATCACCGATATGGGCATAGACTTTTGCATAATAAGTGTTTTCCTGCATTTCAAAAATTTCGATGCGGTCAAACTTAATGCCGGCACGATTCAGAATGGAAAGATAGAGATCGTGGGTGAGCGGACGCTTGGGCTCGACCAGCCCTTTTTCCTTGGCGATAGCAGTTATTTCGGCATCTCCTACAAACATCAGAAAATAGTTGCTGTCTCCTTCGGACTCCTTGAGGACAACCATGTTACCCTGGATGCGATCAGTCTTAATGAAAACGTCTTTAACACTAATGAACTCTGTGGATTCCATGCTTTCCTCCTAACTGTTAAAAAGGTTTTCTGAGTTTCCTTTATAGCATTTCGAGGTGTTTTTTCAAGCAGAGCCCGGAGCCTGTTGACAAATCTCTGATTAACACCTATATATCCTCTCAATTGCTGATTCTGAACAACAAACTTAAACAAGTCATTGTCATGTTGGAGATTGGAGATTGCTGAATGAAAGTCTGTTTTCCCACAGAGGACCTGCAAGGATTGGACAGTACTGTTTATGGGCACTTCGGATCCGCCCCCGGTTTTGTCATCGTGGATACCGAAACCACCGAGGTCGATCAAATTCCTAATGGCGATCAGCATCATGCTCACGGAATGTGTCAGCCCCTTTTAGCCATTGGAGGACGCAAGGTGGATGGCATCGTTGTGGGTGGCATCGGCATGGGAGCACTTATGAAACTGCAAGCCCAGGGAGTAAGAGTTTATAGAGCTCTCCAGGGTACCGTTCGAGATAACCTGGAAATGATCCACCACGCGAGGCTGCCTGAAATGTCCCCGGAGCACACCTGTGCCGGGCATGGCCATGGAGGGGGCTGCAGCCACTGATATGCCCTTAGCCTGCACTCCATTCCTATCAAGGAGGGTTTGTTGTGACTGATAAGTCCTGGAAGCACCTCCAGGAGTGCAGGTTTTAGCCCTTGACGATTGAGCTACCTTTAAAAAATAAGACAAAAGGAATAAGCAGCATGCCTATCTTTGAATATATATGCGCCGAATGCGGGACCACTTCCGAACATCTTATATTTGCACGGGAGGCACAAATCGCTTGTCCGCAATGCCAGAGCAAAGAGATGAAAAAACTCTTGTCAGTTACTTCCAGTGCATCTGGAGTGAAAAACGGGATGAGCGTTCCAGGGGTAGGAGACACAGGCTGTTGCGGATCACAACCAGCCACACGGGGCTGCATCCCCGGAAGTTGCTGCGGAAAGACCTGATCAACGGTCAAACGATTACCCGCCAGCTGGTTCCCTCAGGGCTGTCTTCCAGTTGCACTCCCTTTTTTTCCAGCTCAGTGCGAATTCGGTCGGCTTCGGCGAAGTCTTTGGCCTTTCTCGCTTTTTGTCTCATTTCAATGGATTGCTCGATCTCCTGTTCGCTCAAGCCCGTTGCCTTTAGCTTCAAACTCCTCTGTTGTTCGAAGAAGATGTGGGGCTCTCGACTTAGAAGCCCCAAGACCCTTGAATGTTGCTGCAAAACTGAAGCCGCCCTGCTCGCGAGCCCGGCCGCGGCTCCTTTCAGCTTTTTCCTGCCGAACCGGTCTAAGAATCTTTGCAGTTGCCGCTGCACACCGAACAGGTAGCCGATGACTTGAGCCGTGTTGAAGTCGTTATCCATAGCTTCCGCGAAGGCCTGCGGCAGCGCTGCAACCGCTTCATAAAGCTCTTCATCCTGAGCCTGCAGAACTTTGCTCGGAAAGTCATCGGCCGGCTCGGGAGTTCTCTCTTTCACCACCGCGAGGGTACCGTATAATTTCTCCAGCCCTCTTTCAGCTTCTGCAATCGTTTCATCGCTAAAATCGACCGGGCTTCGATAATGCTTGTTTAACACAAATAAACGCAAGGCCTCAGGGTGCACCTGCTGCAGGACGTCCCTGATCGTAAAGAAATTGCCCAGGGACTTTGACATCTTCTCATTATTGATATTGACAAAACCGTTGTGCAGCCAATAGCGCACGAACTGAGCTTCAAAAGCGGCTTCACTTTGCGCTATCTCATTCTCGTGGTGCGGAAAAACCAAATCCTTTCCGCCCCCATGGATGTCAAAAGTCGCCCCCAGATAACGATTGCCCATAGCCGAGCATTCGATATGCCAGCCTGGCCGCCCGGGACCCCAGGGACTCTCCCAAGCCGGCTCACCGGGCTTGCTCGCTTTCCACAATACAAAGTCGAATGGATTGCGCTTGCTCCGATCGACTTCTACCCGTGCCCCCGCCAGCATGTCATCGAGCATCCGGCCCGAGAGCTTACCGTAGTCGGCGAAACGCTCCACCTGGAAATATACGTCCGATCCCGGGCTCGACTGGTAAGCAAACCCCTTTTCCATCAATATGCTGATCAGTTCGATCATTTGCGAGATATTTTCGGTGGCCAGCGGTTCGATGGTTGGAGGCAAAACGTCTAGAGCTGCCATATCTTCACTGAAAGCACCGATGTACTTATCGGCGACAGTACGATAGTCGGAACCTTCTTCGTTGGCACGACGTATTATTTTATCGTCGATGTCCGTAAAATTGCGGACGTAGGTGACGTCATAGCCCAAGTGTCGAAGATAGCGATAAATGACATCAAAAACGATGGCAGAGCGCGCGTGCCCTATATGGCAGTAGTCGTAAGCCGTCACACCGCAAACGTAGAGCCTGACCTTTCCAGGCTCCAGCGGTTCAAATTGTTGTTTGGTCTTGGTTAGAGTGTTGAAAACCTGCAGGGCCATTTGCTTCGATCTCCGTTCCTTTGAAAGTGACGCGCTAGATACAGTTATCCCTTTTCCCTTACGAGGACAACTGCATAAGCGGCCACGCCTTCTTCTCTTCCCGTAAAACCGAGCTTTTCAGTAGTCGTGGCTTTGACACTGACACAACTTGCGGGAATGCGCACAGCATTGGAAATTTTCCCTACCATTGCAGGGACATAGTCTGCGATGCGCGGCCGTTGCAGCACCAGCGTGCTATCGATGTTCACGACGGCGAAACCCTTCTGCGCGACTAGATTCACCGTTTTTTCAAGCAGAGCAACGCTTGAAATGCCCCGGTACGCCGGGTCATTATCGGGGAAATGCCGCCCCACATCGCCTAGAGCTGCAGCCCCGAGCAGCGCATCGCAGATGGCATGGAGCAACACATCCGCATCTGAATGGCCTAACAGGCCTTGTGAGTACGGAATCTCGACACCCCCCAGAATAAGGGGACGTCCCCCGATGAAGGCATGTACATCGTAACCGAAGCCTATTCGCACAGAATCACTCCGAATCCCCGTTTTCTCTCAGTTGCCGGTTTTGGCCGCGGCTAAGAAACCAAGCCGCCCAATCAAGATCTGCCGGCGTTGTCACTTTAATATTTGAGTATTCTCCCTCAACCACACGAACGTCTATGTTGATCCGCTCCACTAATGAGGCATCGTCCGTACCGGACCAACCTCGCTGTTGCGCTTCAAGATAGGCACTCAAGATAAGGTCTTTTCGAAAAACCTGAGGGGTCTGGACAAGTTTTATCTCTTCTCGCGCTATCGTTTCGATCACTCGCTCATTGCGCACAAGCTTAACCGTATCTGTAGCGGACCTGGCGGCAATGGCGGCTCCACTCCGCTGCGCAGCCTTCCAGGTTTCCTCCAGCAGCCCAACTGACACAAAAGGACGTACTCCGTCATGGATCAAAACCCACTCGCATTCAGCAGGTAGAACGCGCAATGCATTGAAAACACTGTCCTGACGTTCTTTTCCGCCTGCTATCACTCTGGTCGTCGAGCGAAGGTGACGACAATAATTTTGCAGCATCTCCTCGGAATGGAGCAAGAAATCACTCGGGGCCACAATTATTATACCGGAAATGAAGGGCGCTTCGGAAAGTCTTTCTATGGTTCGCGCCAGCACAGGCTTACCCGTCAACATTAAGAATTGCTTGGGTTCATTCTTGCCCATTCGCAATCCGCGTCCGGCGGCAGGAACGATGGCAAAAGTTTTACGCATAATGCGATCCAAGATTATTCGACCGGTTGAAAGGGTTCAAAAACTGCAATCCTGTTATGCTCGAGAACTGAATCGGGACCTCTCCCCTCTGCACTTTCGAACATGCTACAATGGGCCAAATAGCAAAGCCGATGCGGCTTTGCAAGCGCATTCTAATCCCTTCCGCTTCACATACCGATTGAGCGATCCATTCTCTCCCCATCTGGAGCCATTCCGTAAGCAGGAAATCATGCTCATCATCCGCACGCCGTCTCTCCTAAACTTGGACTTTCAGAGGCAGCCCAAAGAAGTTATAGTGGTTGATGAACGGCCGTCGGAGATGCTGCGGTGGCGGCCTCCATGGGGAATTGGATCGATTTTCCGCAAAACCGTTCAAAATAAAACACCTGGATGTCGATAGTATTGTCGGTTGACAGAAGCATTTGCAGCAACGCAAATGCAAGTCCGCAAACCGGAGCAATTTTGCTTTGCCAAGGAATGTAGAGAGACTATGTCCAGGCCGAATATCATTTTGACCGGATTCATGGGCACTGGCAAAACCACAGTGGGAAGGCTTCTGGCCGAACAATTGGGCTACGATTTCGTCGACACGGACCAGACGATTGAGGCTAGAAGCGGACAAACCATCAGTGAAATATTTCGCGAAAAAGGCGAATCCGCTTTTCGTGCGATGGAAGCCGCTATCGCTCGAGAATTGTCCAAAAAAGAAGGCCTGGTAATTTCCACCGGTGGCCGCATGATGCTGGACGCGGCCAATGCAGCTATTTTGAGCAAGCAGGGGCGAGTATTTTGTCTGGTTGCAACTCCGGAGGAGATCTTCCAGCGCGTTAGGCAAAATTCAGATGTCCAGAGGCCACTGCTTGATGCACCTAATCCCATGGAACGTGTTGTTGAGCTTATGCAGCAACGGGAAAGAGAATATAGTCGCTTTCCACAACTTGCAACATCCAACAAGACTGCAGAGCAATTGGCAAACTTTTTAGCCGGCGTCGTCCGGGCCGACCCCGATCTACGCGTAACTCTTAGCTCTGCCGGCGCCCAGTACGATTTCATTGTAGGAGAAGGCATTCTGCCGTTTGTGTCGCAACTGACGAACACCGATGGGCCTTTGGCCGCCATAACCGACACCACAGTCGGTCCGTTATATGCGCGGAGCTGCGGTCAAGTCGACATGGTTATCGAAGTGCCTCCCGGCGGTAAACATAAGACTCTGGCCACCCTTCAATCCATTGTTGAACAGCTCGTCAATGGAGGCTTCGATCGAAGCGGCACCATTATTGCGCTTGGCGGAGCCGTTATCAGCGAGCTAGCCGGCTTTGTCGCCGCGACTTTTATGCGCGGCGTCGACTGCATCCAGTGTCCCACCAGTCTTTTGGCTATGGTGGATACCAGCATCGGCGGCAAAGTCGGCATCGATCTACCTCAAGGAAAGAATTTGGTCGGTGTTTTCAAACAGCCAAAAACTATTGTTGCAGATGTAGCCACATTGCGAACTCTTCCCGCCCCGGAATTTGCTTCCGGCATGGCGGAAGTCATCAAACACGGCCTCATAGCCGGCACCGATTTGCTCGATAGGATTGAAATCGGGAGTTGGAAGTTGGAACCCGCTCTATTTCAGCCGCGGCTGTCCGACCTTCAAACTCTGGTGGCTCAAGCCATCCAGATCAAAGTCCAGATCGTCCAGGAAGACCCATTCGAGCACGGTCGACGAATCGTGTTGAACTTGGGCCATACCTTTGCGCACGCCATCGAACAAGTCAGCAGGTACACCATACGCCATGGTGAAGCGGTCGCCATGGGACTCATAGCGGCAGCCAACCTGTCGGCCCGGTTGGGCTACTGCTCTCCTGCCCTGCAGAGCCGGGTTGAATCCATTCTAGTCGGTGCGGCCTTGCCCACACGTATTCCTGATAGCTTACCGTTGGAGCGGATTATCACTACCATGAGCAGCGACAAAAAGCGGGCAGCCGGACATTTGCGGTTCGTCCTGATGCGGGGCATCGGAGATGTTTTTGTCAAGGATGCAGTGGCTGAGGCGGCTGTACTCGAGACTCTAAGGGAAATAGCGACTGGTTAGCCGGAAGAGCTCAGAGAAAACGCCTACAAATTCCCTGCTCTTTGCTATGTTATTCCCGCCTGCGAACGGCATCGAACATGGTATCTATGGGTGGTTGCATTCCGGTCCAGATCTTGAAACCCTCAGCACCTTGATAGACCAGCATTCCGAGCCCGCCTAAGGTCCTGCAGCCTTCCTCCTCTGCGGCTTTCAACAGCTTTGTTTTAACCGGATTATAGACGATATCGGCTACAATCAAATTTTCATGAAGGCAGTCGGCATCAATTGGCATTTGATCCTCATTCGGGTGCATACCAACGCTGGTCGTGTTAACCAGGACATCGGTATGTCGAAGGGCAATCTTCATCTCTCTGCTTTCCATGGGAACAACCGCGCTGCAGGGTTTCACACGGGTGTTGACCTCTTTTGTCAATTCATGCGCCTTTTGCTCACTCCGATTACAGATAAAAACTGATCTTGCCTCCTTAACTGCCAATGTCATTGCAATTGATCTGGCAGCTCCGCCGGATCCGACAATAAAAAAGCTACTGCCTTCTACCGAAATTCCTGTCCCGGCTTCTAAAGACCGAACGAAACCTTCGCCATCCGTGTTATAGCCTGTCGCAGTGCCGGCATTCAGGCTGACCACATTTACGGCACCGATGATTCGAGCTAATTCATCAACTCGGTCGATATACTGCATGATGCGAATCTTGTGCGGGATAGTGATATTGTACCCGGCAAAATTCATCTTGGTGATGCCGCTAACGACGTCCTTCAAGTCGTCAGCAGTCACCTCTATCGGCAGGTACAGATAATTCAGCCCGAGTCTCTGGAAGGCTCTGTTCTGCATGACCGGGGAAAAGCTGTGACCCAACGGGTAGCCCAACAACCCGACCAGTTTGGTATTCACATCAATGTTTAGGGACATCCGGTCCTCCTTCACTGTCTTCGCCAATCCGGCACGTCGCGGATCAGCGAGATTTGTGCATTTCATTCGTGCCGGGGTATCGAAATACGAACGTGTGATTTGCCCTTTGATACCTCAGGGCGAACGGCGGCTGTGGAGCGACAAGGTCACGCTGATCCGCGCTGCGCCGGCAAGTCATGCACATTCCATCTTCTGCTCCAGCACCCGTTTCATGCGACCCGGGAGCCTGCGCTCCAGCTTTTTTTCCAAAAAGCCCACGGCTATGCAAACGGCTTCCAGATTGATGCCGGTGCATATTCCCATCGCCTCGAACATGTGAACAGCGTCTTCGGTGGGGACATTTCCTGCCGCCCCTGCAACAAACGGGCATCCTCCGACACCTCCGGCACAGGCATCAAAAGCGCGCACGCCGGCCTCATACCCGCTGAACATGTTTGCCAGTCCAAGACCACGAGTATCGTGAAGATGGAGGGAGATTGGTGCTTCAGGCATTTCAGAGCGGAACCTGCCGATCAGGTGCCGTATCGAATAAGGTGTTGCCATACCTGTGGTGTCAGCCAGACTGATTTCTTCAGCCCCCGCCCGAGCCATTCTTTCTGCAGCACTCAAAACCACTTCCTCAACAGTTCGACCTTCATAGACACAGCCGAATACGCACTGCAGTCCGGCCCGCACCCTCAGTCCAGACGCCAGCGCGTGAGTAATCAGCTGCGTCACCATTTCAAGCGCCTCAGCGGCCGGGCGTCGCGTATTCTTGCGGCTATGGGTGTCGCTCACCGAAACGGAAATAGTGATGTGCTTAACTCCACAATTGAGAGCGCGCTCCAGACCTTTTTCATTCAAAACGAGCGCAGAAACAAGGAGCTCTTCCTGAGCACCGATGGCCCGAATGAGCTCTTCGGTATCCGCCATCTGAGGAACAATGTTAGATTGAACGAATGATCCCACTTGAATTCGCCTGATACCGGCATTTTTCAATATTTGGAATAAATCCAGCTTCTCCTCCAGGCTGAAAATACGCGATTCCATCTGCAGGCCGTCTCGCAGCACTTCATCTTGCAGCACCACTTCCGCACTCTCTCCATAGAGACTCATTTGATTCACCTTCACTTGATGGTTGTAAAATTCAGGTTAAGCATGGTAAGGCGCATAAGACCAACGGGTCAAGTCTTGGGCACGAGGTAAAAAATAAATATTCGTTCTACCGGATCGTCATTCCCACGATTATTCGGGAACCAGCCGTGCACGCGCCCGCCTGCCGGCGCTGATTTGGCAGCAAACCCAACCGTAACCTAATGAGAATCAGGAGGGGATATGAAGAAAGTATTGGTTCTCCACGGGATAAACCTCAACATGTTCGGCAAGCGAGATCCCGCACACTACGGAACCATCACTCTTGATGAAATCAACGAGAGAATTGGCAGACTTGCAGCGGAGCTCGGCCTCCTTTCCGAATGTTTCCAGACCAACCATGAAGGCGAAATGGTCGAAAAAATTCATCAGGCTCATCAACAAAAGGTGGATGCCGTGCTCATCAACGCCGGCGCATGGACTCATTACAGCTACGCCATCCTGGACGCTCTAGGGATTCTTAAAGTGCCGATTATTGAGGTGCATATGTCCCATGTGCAGGCACGAGAGCAATTCAGACATTTTTCGGTCATTGCATCAGCGGCTAAAGGCCAGATTAGCGGCTTCGGAGTGAACAGTTATCTGCTGGGCCTCAGGGCTGCATGGGATTTAATCAAAGATGATGATTAGTGAGAAGGGGAATTGGAGCAGGTCATAAGCCGGGTTCTGTTCCTTTTCAGCTCTTTGGAGAGCGGAAAAGGTAATGATCATTCCTCTAGTCCCGCTGTTACCAGCGGGATCAAGCGACCTACCCGAGAGCTCGGACGGGCCGCCCTCTGACGCTCTCCTATTTGGTCTTGCTCCGGATGGGGCTTGCCTAGCTCCCGATGTCGCCACCGAGACTGGTGAGCTCTTACCTCACCGTTTCACCCTTACCCCGCCGGTCGGCGGGGCGGTCTGCTTTCTGTTGCGCTTTCCTGCTCGTCACCGAGACTGGACGTTATCCAGCACCCTGCCCTGTGGAGCCCGGACTTTCCTCCGATCCCGAAGGGACCAGCGATCATTTGCCCTACTCCAATTTCCCAACTTCTATATTATCTCATTATGCAACGAACAAAAAGGGCCGCCTGAAAAATGCTTATGCCAACAAATTTGGGGGACACATAACGGCTCATCCCGGAATAGCGTTTTTTACGTACCCCGTTCGTGCTAAGGTATCGAAGCACAAACCGATGCTTCGCCCTTCGATACCTCAGGGCGAACTGCTGAGCAGCGATATGATCACCGTTAATCCGCGATGAGCCCACTTAATAGCGACAGAACTATTTTAGGTCAAGACGAGTACGCACGGTTAGTCAAGGACCCACAACGCTTCAGGATGGCAGTGCAAGTAATAGTCGAGTCCCATAGGGAAATATCTCCTCGACTTATTGCCAACCGCTGAAACTTGCATCTGATCAGCCATCGAGTGCTGTGTCTGCAGTCCGCGTGAGCTCATTCAAGCTTTTTTCCAACTGCCGACGTCCTCTTTCAATCTCGGCGGAGGACGCTCGGCTATCCACCCAAATCGGCGGGCCGAAAACAAAAACAATGCGCGAAAATGGCTTCACCAGGAGTGTCCTGTCCCAGCTTCGGAATCGCCAGCAAGGACGTGCAGCCATGCTGACCGGCACCAAGGGAGCGCGCGTGTAGCGGGCAAGAAGCATAATACCTTTTTGGGCTGCCAGGGCCGGACCTTGAGAACCGTCGGCAATAAACCCGCCGGGATGTCCCGCCTTGATGTGGGCGATGATTTGCCTGAGAGCCGCACCTCCGCCCTTCCCCGTTGAACCTCGTACAGTCTGATAGCCTAGTCGCCACAGGACCCTCGATGCCCATTCTCCGTCGCGGCTCCTGCTCACCATCAGCATACCGTTGCGATTGCGAAAATAGTAGACCACTCCGGGAAAAGCAAAATGCCAGGTGGTGTATATAATAGAACGGCCCGCGCACAATGCCTCCTGTTCATATTCTTGCCCGATAACCTTGAAATCACATGTTTGATGGATGAGTTGCACCGCTTGTGCTATCAGCGGAGGGAGAAGCGATATCCATTTTTCCTGCAATAGATTGGATTTCTTGCTCATTGTCAGATCTCAGCCCACCTACCGGCATTTGTGCAACAAACGTGAACCGCTCCTGTCCATCCGTTTCTTGGATTCATAAAGCCTCTGATCGGCTGTTTTCAAAAGAGAAGCAGGATCATCCACTGCCAGTTCTTCAGTTGAAGACATTCCTATGCTGATTGAAACCGGAATGAACTGCTCACCGCAATGTACGGGATGCTCGCGAAAAAATCTCTGCAGCCGGTCGGATACTGTTGCGGCATCCCGCAACGTCTGATGAGGCAAAATAATGACGAATTCGTCACCTGCGAACCTGAATATCAAATCGCTGGGGCGGATGTTTTTTTTCATATGGCAGGCTACATACCGAAGCACCATATCACCGCATTCATGCCCATATTCATCGTTCACTTCTTTGAAGCCGTCACAATCGATAAATAGAAGAACCAAGGGTTGGCCATAGCGGGTCAGGCGATTGAACTCCCGATCGAGCACTAGCTCCATCTCTCTGCGATTGGGCAAATCGGTGAGTGGATCTCTGGTGGCGAGACGTCTCAGTTCTTCGTGCGCCGTTACATTGGAAAGACAAATGGATACCTTCAGCACCAGCTGAGACAGGAAAAAGGTGTCCATATCGGGTTGGAAGCGCGATTGCGAGAAATCACCCATATTCAAACTTCCGATGAAGTTTCCTCCCAGCATGACAGGAGCCAAGGCGAGCGACTTGATGAGGTACTTTTGTGTTTCCGGCATGAGTTTGAAATAGGGCCTCAGGTTCTCATTGGCCAATATAGGCTCTCCGGAATCCCCGAAAAGTTCCAACAGCACTTCCCCGGGAACGGTGTTCACCCTGTTTTTAAGAAAGCTCGAGGAATCCAGTGCTCCGAGGTACCTGGATAACTGGCTATTATCGATGATTGAAATCCAGACATGAGGAATTTCAAATTTTTCCTCAATCAGTTTGAGAAGCTCTTCAAACAGGCCCTTGAAATTATCAACGGTGAGGATCTTCAATTCAATATCGAAGAGTTTTTTGGCAATCTCTTCGTTGGCCTTGATGATTTCAAGAATTTCATCAATTTTAATCATAACAGCGGACACTCACTACCCTACCGTTACGTGGGATCGGGCGAAGCTTGGAAGACTAGCGCACAGCCGGCTCTTTTTCCATGTCCTTGATCTTTTCAAGAAGTGATCGAGGGGTTCCGGCTTCTCTTACCGCCCTGAGAAAGTCAGTATTTCGACAAAGTCTGGAAATTCCCGCAAGGATTTGCAGGTGAAGAACCGATTTGTTATCAGGAACCACCACTGCCAGGACAATATCCACCGGCAAGGCATCCAACGCTCCGAAATCGATGGGGTTGGCAAGACGCATCAATAAGAGTGCACCGTCTGTGGCCTCTGCACTGTCGGCATGGGGAATGCCGATGCCATTTCCTATACCGGTGCTCAAGATTTCTTCCCGCGCCTTCATAGTAGCATAAATTAACTCGGGATTCTCAACCACTCCATGACGAGCAAAAGTATCGGCCGCAAAGCGGATCACGGCCTCTTTGTCCGGAAGATCAACATTCAGAAAAATGCCTTCTGCTCGCAGGAAGTGCCAAACCTTCATAGAAGCTAAATTAACAGGCTTCTCTCAGCCAGTCAAATTTTCTCTGGTATGGCGAGGTGAGCTCCATTTTCGAGGAGTTTTTCGGCATCCTGAAAGCGACGCCGCAGAATGCTATCCTTAGATGTGTAAGAACTTATAAATCGGCATCTTCTTCGTCGCCGGTCTGATATCTTCTTTTGTTGTTGATTGTTCGTCGGATGAAGGCAAAGACGGCCAGGAGAGCCGCCACAAAAAATAGAATTTCGTAGAGATATTGACTGATCCAAAGCAGCAAAACATTCCGATTGCTTTCTGCGAGCAACCATTGTGCCTCGGTGGTCTCAACCGATTGGCCGATATTGCTAAGAAATGCCGTATCGACATCTGCTCCGGTTTTCAGGCTGTGCAGAATCCCGATGACTTTTTCTCGACCATGTTGAGCACTCAAATACTGCACAAAGCTTCTGCTTTCCCAGTAAGCTAGAAGAAGTGCATTTTTCTCCGCCGGGAAATAGCTGCTCAGGCGCCCTAGCGGGATGTAGCTCCGAGGGAAATTCAACCGTCCCTGTTCCGGCTGCCCTTGTACCAGGAAGTCCCCTATTGTTCCACTCACCCACTGACATATTCCCTCATCCAACCATTTGGGCAGTCTGGACTGTTTTATGTTTTCATGGAGAATGAGGTGACACAGTTCGTGTTTCAGAATGTCGTTGAGCAAAAAGAGTCTTGAATCGGCGGCCCCAACACGCATGACGATCAGATTCCTGGAAGGAACAGCAAAGGCGGAGATAAGCGGATCACCACTCATCTGCTCAAATCTCGCTTGGTCTTCAACAAGTCTCAGGGTGGGTCTCTTTTGAAGCTGAAGCCCCAGATTCTGTTCTACTTCATCCGTTAGTTCCGGGAAGCTCTTTAGAAAATGCTGCGCAACATCGAGGGGCCTGTCTGAAACAATAAGCAGGTTTTTGTCTTGAACAACGACACCGGCCGCGAATAGAGGAGGAATCGGAAGAACACCAGCCAGCAGAAAAATCCAAACCAAAGTCCTCACCGTTTCTCGATGTCCAACATCCATGATGTCGATTATAATGTTACCAAACTTCGGGCTAATAACTCGGCCTGCTGGAGAGCATCCTGTGCCTGATGCACCCTCCAACTCTCGATCAAGCCGGCACCCGAGCGAATGGACTGCTCTTTTGTTCAGCGCAGAGCCGTGCTTCATATTCCCGACTGAGGTCAATCCTATCTCGAGTCATAATGCACGGCCAGCCAAATTGTTCTTTCGCCGGGCTCGGTCCATTCCACCCGATGTTTTTTATGGGCGGGGATGTTGATCCAGTCGCCGGGCTCCAATTTGATGATCTCATCGTTTCCCTCAAAAACCAGACCGGCACATCCCTCGAGGACCATAACCCATTCGTCTTGGTCCTGATCGTACCAGAACCCCTGCGGGCTGCAATGTCCATTGGAGACAATCCGCTCGATTTTTACTCTCTCGGCAACCACGATTCCCTCAAATAGCTCATTGTCAGAATGTTCAGGGGGTGTCTCGGCAAAGATATTCTGGGGCATCATAGTCGGTAAATCCTCTCGCCAACGAAACGATCGACTGGTATGATTGATTCGCCAGGGTAGTTGATCCAAAATACTCCAGGGATCTCAACCTGACAAGGCGTAGATTGTCCAAAACGTTTCGAGGGAGCGCGTTTAATATTTGTGCCAACAAGGATTTTTTGAGCGATGCGGACAAGGAACTGACAGATGGATATCGACAAATCGGAAAATCAGAAACCGTCAAAATCAAGCGAGCCATGCGAGCGCTGTGCCGGCACGGGCCTGGTCTGCGGGGTTACACCGGTTATAGACTCGAAGAATTGCTGTGTCGACTACGCCAACGCTGTGTGCCCGCAGTGTAAAGGTTCGGGAGTGTCGCTCTGCAGCCGTTTGCCCTGAGGTATCGAAGGGCAACCCATCGGTTCGTGCTTCGATACCTCAGCACGAACCGAGTGCGTAAATCACACTAATCCGCGATGAGCCAAAAATTATTTAATTGCGGGCGACTTTCTTGATCAACCCCAACAACAGATCGGACAGCATGGAAATGCCGCGGTTCTTTTCAGCCTTATTTCATGGCACTTTTACGCTTGTCCTTCTCACCGTCAACACACTGATGTTCGCGAGCTTCTTACTTGCAATCATTCCTTTTAGAGCTCTGGCTCGCAACGAGCAATTGAGGCACCGCAGTTACAGATTGATGGAATGGCTCGCTCAAACCTGGGTGGACGGCAACAGTCTGATTTTTCGGCTAACCCAGAAGACTCAATGGGACGTCAGTTGGCCGAGTGCGGCGCTTAAGCGCAACAATTGGTATTTTATTATTTCCAACCATCGTTCCTGGGCCGATATCCTTGTGCTGCTTTCCGTGTTCAACCGCAAAATTCCTTTTCTCAAGTTCTTCATCAAGCAGGAGCTATTGTGGTTTCCAATACTGGGGCCCATCTGGTGGGCCTTGGATTATCCTGTTATGAAGCGCTATTCAAAAGAATTTCTGCGAAAACACCCGCAGAAAAAAGGAGAAGATCTGGAGACAACGCGGCGCGCATGCGAAAAATTTAAAAAGTCTCCCGTATCGGTCCTCAATTTTCTGGAGGGCACACGGTTCACACGCGCCAAACACGCCAGGCAGAGATCACCATACCGCCATTTGCTTCTACCAAAGGCAGGAGGTATAGCTTTTGCCCTTGCGGCAATGGGAGAACGTTTCAGTGAAATTCTGAACGTGACAATTGTTTATCCGGTAGGCAATTTTCGTTTCTGGCACATGCTGAGCGGAAAGCTTCCCCGGATTGTAGTTCGCGTTGAGAGTACCACAATTCCCCAAGATGCGTTGGTCAAGGATTACCAGACGGATACCGAATTTCAAAGGCGGTTTCAGGCCTGGGTTAATCAACTATGGCAGCAAAAGGACCAGTTGATAGAAGAGATTTTATAGCTCTTCGTCCTGCTCGTAGGTCGAAACCGTCAGGTGTCGTTCCAGGAAATCGAGCAGACGTTTTCCATCTTCTGTCGGAACCCAGCCGATTCCCTCACATTCGGGGCAGTCGATCGCTTCACTGTGATCCTCTATGTAGACGACGCCGGTGCCCCAGCATTTCCAGCATTTTTTCTCCAGTTCCGGCAGGCCCATGAATCACTCTCTACAATCTGTTTTGAAGTGAGGTCTGCAACCTTGATTTTCGGCATAACGGTCTCAACCTTCTTTACGTTGATTGTCATTGCGCCGGTATATTATATGGCCTACGGCAAAACTAGAAACAACTCGGTATAATCACATTGGCCTTGGCTTCTTTACGGTTGCGAATCACCGGATCGTATTTCCGCTCCCGTTGCACTCGCTCTACGCAAATTCTGTCATCAACCCATGTGAGTTTGACCGTCTGATAAGGATTGCACAAAGATCCCTGCTGCAACGGTAAACGATGGCGGGTGAAATGCATCATTCTGCTTTTTGTCCATCGCTCCGGGTAGTATTCAAGAGGGACAAATTCGAACGCGCCGCTATAGACCATAGAACGTGCAACGATATGGCGAGGAGGCGATATGATGGCTTTCTTCAGTCTCTTTTCTATTTTCTTAACAACCGATGGACTCAAGTTCATGCTAACCACCTGGGTGGGGAACTCGTCGCCGCTCGGACTCCTGCCGAAGTTTCTTCTCACCGTCGCCAAGTCTTTCAGCAGACGCCTGGCGTCCCAAAAATCCAGATCGGTATATATATGATACCTGTACTTGGTCTGGCTTGGATGGCAATAAATGATTCTGGCCATACACGTCTCCTCCGCTGGATTGTCTACTCGCAACCGCAGCCGCACCCGCAAGCGCCGCCAAGGTCAACCTCGGCCTCCACGATGGCAACCTGATCAAGGGCATAATGGCCAACAAGATTCTTGATCTCTTCCAGATTCAAATATTGAACAAATGTATCTTCCACCTGAGAAATCTGTCGCGCGTAAGTCTTCACGGTCTCGTCCATCGCCTGGAGGGTAGGAGAAATCAACAAGGTATCAAATCTTTCTCTCGTTTCCGGCTGACTCACGACACAAAGCGGAAACCAGGCTTGTGCCGATTTCAAGAAACCCACGTAAAACATCTTGGACGGCAATTCTTCAAAAAACGATTCCTGGCTGAAAAGCTGCATTTTCGCATCCTTGTAAAATTATAACCTCGAATCGGAATGAACAATAATTGTTACTTTAATCTTTACATTGACATTTATCAACGTATGCGCACGCATATTATCCCTGACAATGATCCATGCGAGAGATTGCGAGCCAGGTGTTCCGGCACTCACCTTGCCTCTCCCCCACGGGGGAGACGAGCCCGTTTTCGCACCGCCCTAAGCTTCCACGTCATACTTGTCCAGGTAGCCGCGGGGGGTCACCATCCAGCCTTTCCACAGGTAGGTCTTGCTGTTGCCGATAAGCAGTATGGATTGCATATCCACTTCTTCGACGGGAATACCGCCCAGGGTAGTCAGGCACTGCCATTCTCCTTCCCGCATGGCACGGCGGACGACGGCAACAGGCGTAGTGTGCGGGCGATGGCGGAGAAGCACCTGCCGAGCCTCCACCAGCAGATTCGGGCGGGTCTTGCTGCGAGGGTTGTAGATCGCGATCACAAAATCGGCCGAAGCTGCCGCATCCAGACGTTTCTCGATGACATGCCAGGGAGTGAGATGATCGCTCAGACTGATGGCCGCAAAATCGTGCATCAACGGCGCGCCCACCCTTGAAGCAGCTGCATTGAAAGCCGCCACTCCCGGAATCACTTCAACGGTAAAATCGATGGGCTCATCCGATTGTTCTCGGCCATGTGAAATGCGGAGATCGTTTTGCCGGCAAAGATCGAAAATGAGCCCCGCCATGCCATAAATCCCCGCATCACCGCTGGAGACAATCACCACCCGATATCCTGCGGATGCCTGGTCGATGGCCGCCCTACAACGATCGATCTCTTTTCGCATGCCGCTGGATATGATTTTCTTGCCTTCAGTGAGATCCGAAATCAAATCCAGATACATCTTGTATCCGACAATAATTTCAGCAGAAGTCAGGGCTTCCAGGGCTTCCGGCACCAAGCAGGAACGACGACCGGGCCCCAGACTCACTATGGTCAGCTTGCCCGCGCCACGGCCAGTGTGACGTTGGTTGTTTTGCGTTTCGGTATGATGAGCTCGCCGGGTTGTGCTCCCAGTAGGGCCGTTGCTTCGCATACGCTTGGTACTCCTACATGTGTTTCCACCAAATCGGATGGGTTGGGGACGAATATATTCTTTATTTCCGCCCCGGAATAGAAGTGAATCGGGCGGTTAAGCCACTCCGCCGTTTCCAGGATAGCAGGTTCATCCGCCTTCAAATCAATGCTGGCCAGATTACGGATGGATAGGATGGATAACTTTTCGTCGGCAAAAACCTCTTGCAGTAGATTCACCATTTCACTCGATGAAGTGCCTCTGTTGCAGCCCAAGCCCACCACCAGATTGTGGGGGCGAAGATAGAGACATTGTGTGTGTGCCGGTGCAAGGTATTCTGAAACCCAGATGCCCGCTGCAACTCCTGCAAAGCTCTGCGTCGCCTGTATGACAGATTCGATTGCGACCCGCCCGCCTCCTTCCCGCTTCTCACGGCCGGCTGACTCTTCCGCGCAAGGCAGCCAGACGATGTTGTCGTCGTCCTTTAGATAGGGCCTCAGGCGCCGGCCTGGATCAAAGATCCAGATTTTCTCATCTTCCAGGAACGAGCGCGTCAATCGGGCGACCATTGCGGGGTTTTCTATTTCAAGCCCGGCTTCTTTCGCAATGAGGTCTATTGCGGGCTTATCGCGTACATCGGAGGCCGTGGTAATAACAGCCTGCCCCTCGATCATCTGTGCAATTTTCTGCGCAAGCCTGTTGGCTCCGCCCAAATGGCCCGATAGGAGGCTGATTACAAAATTTCCCTTTTCATCGAGCACGACAACCGCCGGATCGTGCGTCTTGTGTCTCATTAACGATGCAATCTGGCGGACAACGATTCCCGTCGCCATGATGCAAACCAAGGCGTCGTGTTTTGACCATACCTGCGGGATCACGGTTCCCAATCTTTGATAGCCTACGGCCCCCGTCGCCAGGGCAAAATGGTGTCGCTTCGGCACATAACAGACGCTGCCCGGCAGCTCTTTTTGCAGCCGCAACGCAAGCCCTGTCCCGTGCCGCGTGATGGCAAGAATGCCAACGGACAAGTGTGAACCCGCTTCACACTTTTCGGAAGCCATGACTGAACGACTCGTCGTATAATTTTGATTTCTTGAGTGTCTTGTTCGATTGGGCCCCAAAAACATCGCCCAGCATGATCAATGCCTGGCGGGAAATGCCGGCGGCCTTCACATCATCTGCAAGCCTCGCCAGGGTGGTTTGCAGCAGCAGCTCATCGGGCCAGCCCACTCGATATGCCACCACTGCGGGAGTGTCAGGAGCATAGGAGGGGTTCAATTCGGAAATCACTTTTTCTATCTGCTGAACGCTGAGATAAATCACCAGCGTGGCCTTGTGAGCGGCCAGCGAGCTGAGCCGTTCTTCTTCCGGCACCGGAGTTCGGCCCGCAAGGCGTGTAAGGATCAAGGTCTGGGAGATCTCGGGGAGAGTCAATTCCTGCCTGAGGGCGGCAGCCGCCGCAAATACCGCTGAAACTCCCGGCACAACACGGTAGGGGACTTTTTCGTCATCCAGGAGCACCATCTGTTCCTGGATTGCTCCGTACAGACCGGGATCGCCGGTATGCAACCGCACAACCCGCTGTCCCTGCTTGTATCCCTCGATCAAGAGCTTGTGAGTGTCTGCCAGAGTAAGAGAAGCGCTGTTAACAATAACGGCATTCGGTTTGCGGCATTCAAGCAGGGTGTCCGGTACCAGAGAGCCCGCATATACGATGAGATCCGCTTCCTCCAACAGGCGTTTGCCTCTCACGGTGATCAGCTCCGGATCACCCGGGCCGGCGCCCACAAAATGAATGGGATGATTCATATTAAATCCTTAGAATTCAGGAGGCAGGAGGCAGAAGAGAACCAATGTCCTCTGTCCCCTGTCTTCTAATCGTTTCTCCAGACGGTCACGATGAATACCGGATTGAGCGCTTCCAGCCTGAGGGTGTCCAGGATGGGAGCAGAACGGTTGATCTGCAGCTGTGTGACAGCCGCTTCAAAAGGTTTGTCGCGCCAGAATTCGATCACCTTCTGCAGTGTATCCAGAGTTACGACCGTTTGTACGATGCGCCCGCCGGGGCGCAGTCGCTCGACAAGATGGTTGAGCACCGGCAAAAGCTCTTGTCCGGCTCCGCCAACGAATACCCTGTCGGGGTCGGGAAGCTGATGCAGGACACCGGATGCGTTACTGCAGAGGGTTCGAATTTCAGCACAGCCGAAGCGAGCCACATTTGCGACCAGGTCTTTGTAGCGGTCATTGTTTTTTTCCACCGCAACAGCCTGCCGCAGGGACACGAGTCGAGCGGCTTCAATGGAGATCGATCCGCTTCCGGCTCCCAAATCCCAAAGGACTAGATCCGGCTTAAGCTGTAGATTGGCCAGAACGACGGCTCGAATCTCCATTTTGGTGATCAGGCCGGCTTGATGTTTAAAGGCTTGTTCTTCAAGTCCCAATGCGGGCCATTCCGGCTGCTCGTTGGCTGCAGTGGAATCCGCGGCGGGCAATACCAGCACCAAGTTGAGCGGTGAGAACTCCTCTGTTTGGGCCTCTTGCGGGGATAGAAACCGAATCCTTTCGGAGGGAAGCCCCAAATCCTCACCAACGACCAGCAAGCGCTCGCCAATCCCGATCTCCAACAGCTGTTGAGCAACCTTCGCAGGAGTGTGATGCGGGTCGGTATAGAGGGCGATCCTGTTGTGGCTGTGCAGCGCGCTCAGCCACTGGCGGTTTTCCGCGACTGCTCCCCGGCCGTGTAGGCTGAACACTTTTACGTTTTCCCAAGGCTCCGCCAATCTGGCCATAAGATATTGAACAGCCGTAATGTTGGGCAAGACCAACAAGCGTTCTTTTCCCAGGAATTCAATCAGGCGCCGCCCGATACCATAGAACATCGGGTCTCCGGAAGCCACCACCAACGTGCGGCTTTGTCTCGATATTTCTTCAACTTTTTTGAGAGTTCGGTCCAGGGGTGATTCCAGATAAATCTTTCCCCCCGGATGTTCGGAAAATTCCTGCAGGTGCCGACTACCTCCCACGATCACTTCCGCCTGTTCAATCCAGCGCAGAGCATGCAGACTGAGGTCGTCTCTTGTCATACCCAGACCTGCAAGCACAAGCAGTGGGGGCCGCCATACCGCCGGCTCTACTAGCGAATTCAGTCGACTCATCAGCGGGTGTCCACCAGTAATGATCCATCATAATCAAACAGCATGATGCGCACAGACATTTCGTTTTCCGTGATCTGTCTGGAATTTTGCAGAGCACGCTCGGCCAGCGACTCCACCACATCCAAGGCTCTTTGTCCGAGCAGCATTTCGAGCGCATGGCGTGCGGTATTGGCGGTTTCGAGCTGGCGGCAGAAAAGGCGATCGTATCCTCTTTCTCTGGCAGTTCGCCCGACGATATCTAGATCAAGATTGGTTTTGTGCGCGTGGGTGTATGGATGCCCCAAGGCCATCTTCACTAATTTGCCAAAGAACACGCTGTGTACAACGCCGGCAAAACCCATCTTTTGCGCTTCCTTTAAACTAAAGGCATAGAAATCAGCAACCTGGATGAATGCTTCAGGTGATTGATCGGGCAGACAGTCCTGCGCAAATCGCTCGCTTTTCCCTCCGGTACTCAACACAACTTGTCGGCATCCATTGGATGCGGCCACCGAAAGAGCGCTCTGGATGGTTTCTTCGTAAGCTTCATGAGAAAATGGCTTAACCAGTCCCGTTGTGCCCAATATAGAAATGCCGCCAACAATACCCAACCTGGGATTTAAGGTTCGCTCAGCCAGCTTTTTTCCTTTTGGCACTTCTACTTCCACTTCTATTATGACTTGCCCAAGCTCTTTGGACAATCCGTCAAGAGGCATCATAACGTGCGGTCCGGAGGGCGGCTGCCATGATAGACCGTTTGTGTGATCACAAGCCCCGACATTCGTTCGGTAATCCATGCGCAAAAGCTCTTCGGCAATATTCCGACAGAGCATCTGGCGGGGCACCGGATTCACGGCAGGCTCTCCGACATCAACCGGCAGTCCGGGTTTGGTGACTACACCGACCCCTTCGCCGCCGATCAGGCAGATTGCTGCCAACGAGTTTTTGGTCATACCTTTGAAATGCTCGGAAAATTCAAACGATCCTTCCGCCGAGAAGCTGAGGCACCTTAATTTCACTCTTATTTCTGCTCGATGGGTAACGTCTGGATCGTCACCCCCATCCTTAGTGAGGCTGGCCCGACTGTATTCTCCATCCATGTAACTGGTGGCAATTCTTATCGGTATCAGGCAACCATCAGGCAGACGCACAGCCACCACTTCTACATCATGTTGGCTCAATAAATACCGCAAAGCCGCTTTGGCTGCAGCTGTCATGCCGGTTCCGGTGCTAAAGCCGGACCGCAGGCGACGTTTCTTTTCCTTTGACGCTGAAGATCTAAACATCGTTAGAACAACTGTTTCTGATGGGTGCTCTTTTCGATCCTGTCCGCTTCCTTACCTTTCAGGCTTTCGAGTAACGCAAGCCGCTGCGCGAGTCGTCGCAGCTCCCGCTCATGTCTTGATCGTTCGAGATCCATTGTGAGCATCTTGATGAGCACTAAACCCAGACAGAGTATCACCAGTAAGATAGGGGGATAGTGCACTCCGAAAGGCGATCCCACCAGGTCGACGAGTCCGGGAAAAACTCCCAGAACCAGAACTCCAATCGCTATGCACAGCCACCAGATCGCATACCTGGTGTGGAGATAGTCTCGTCTGACCAGAGTGAGAATCACACCGGCAATCAACAGGCCGAGGATGGAGGATACCCATTTATAAGAAGCTATCACGAATTCACCCTGAGGTTTACTTGGCACGCATGCTTTTATGAGTGCAGCCGGATCTAATACTTCAACGTTTTGCCAGGCACAATATACTACTGGCCAGCATGTATTTAAAAACCACCCACCATGAATCAAAAATGCGGGATGTCCCTGATTTTCTGGGACACATTTCAACTTGCCTCTCCACCACCCGCAGTCCCGCCCTACGCAAGAGAATCAGGACTCCCATGTCCTGGTAGTCCAAAAGAGTTGCCCGCCTGGAGGCCAACAGGGTCATCGCCGTTCTGTTGTAAGCCCGAAAACCGGACGTCAAATCCTCCAGACTGATCCCGGATATCTGTCGAAAAATCATCCAGGCCACATGTCTGGCTCTACTGCCCCTCTGGATGCACGCACCGATCACCATATCGGCTTGTCCGGATTCAACCGTCGCCACCAAATCGTGAATGCCCGAAGCGGGATGTTGCCCATCGGCATCCATGGTCACGGCAATCTGACATCCTTCCGTAAGGGCATAACGAAGCCCGGTTTGAATGGCTCCCCAAGCACCCAGATGCACACTCAAAGGCAGTACGGTAGCGCCGGCGGATATTGCCGCCTCAACGGTGGAATCGTCGCTCACATCATCGATCACAACCACTTCACAATGGAGCTCCGCATATATCTTTCGGACCACGTCCCCGACGGTCGACTCCTCATTTCTGGCCGGAATAAGGACGACAATCGATGAATGATTCTCCATTGCAGTCCTCAGCGCTTGCGTGCCCGGGCGTCGTTCCTTTTCGGTATTCAAAAATGCCATCATTTAAGACTCTTATCCAACGGCTGCAGACACTGGCACCATTAACTCCTTTTGCAGAATCAATCAACCAAATAAATGGGATTTCCAAAGGCCAATGCCATAACTGGCGCGTCCGTTGAGAATGCTTAACATGTTAAACACATGAAAGGAGGTGATCGAATATGGCACGGCAAGCGGTAGAAAGCGAAAAAGAAAAGATGGTAAACGGAGTAAATGTCAGTCAGTTGTTTAGCACCATTGATGCGATCAAAGGCCGGGCGGACATCGCTAAATTCAAGTTCCGCGCCAGCAACAAATGGATCAACGGCGGCCACAACCACACCACCATCAAGGATTTCTATGGCGCCATGGAAACCCATCTCCACTTGGAGCCGTTCGAGTTGGATGCTGATGAGCATCAAGTCCTTCTGGGCGAAGACAAAGGACCCAATCCGGTAGAATATCTTCTGACAGGATTGATAGGTTGCCTCACTTCTGCACTTGTCTATCATGCTGCAGCCAAGGGAATTGAGATAAAGGGAATCGAATCGAAGCTGGAAGGCGATATTGACCTGCGCGGTTTTCTGGGATTATCGAATGATGTGAAAGTTGGCTACGAAAACATCCGCGTCTTCTTTAAGATCGATGCAGATGTCTCTCAAAAAGAGAAGGAAGAGCTGATTCTTATGGCTCAGAAGTACTCACCTGTATTTAACACCGTCTCGAATGCCACATCAGTATCCGTCCAGTTGGACAAATAAGAAGACGATGAATAACATGCCTACCTCCGGCAGGCCTGAAGCGGCTTGCTCGGAGGTTTTCTAATGGACAATGCAGAACTCGCAGCACGCGGCCCAAGCCTTCCCGCAACGCAGGCACTTGCGCGGCGTGTTCATTGAGCGAGAGCATTGAGCAAGCTCTAATTAGTCTCCGTCCGAAAAACCTAAAACCAGTCGGTCAAGCTGTCACGCTGAGCCTGTCGAAGCGTGAGTCAGTCACCCTTCGACAGGCTCAGGATGACATTCCTGCAGACCGATGCCGCAAAAAATGTGACTTTCCGGATGGGCACTATTTAAGACCTCCGCAATGCTAACGTGCAGTTTCTTGAAACTTTATCAAGATTTTTATCTTAAATCGTTGTTGTCACAGCGCTCTCTGCGTCCTCTGCTGTGAATTGTTCTTTTAGTTCCGGCTTGCCGTGGTGAAAACAAACGCTGAGGTCTATCGCTAAATCTTTTTGCGTCGAGTCGCCGAGCGAATGGTGAATAATGAATTGTGACGTGATCTGACTCGTCACGAATCACTATTTACACTTCTCCCGCTAGGCGTTAGAAAGAGCAGATTCTCAAAGGTGGCGAGTATATACAAATATGGGTGAGCACCCCATACAAATTTCGGGAGTGCAAATGAGCAGCATGTTTTCCGACCGCATTGCAGATGTTCCAAGATCGTTCATCCGTGAAATTTTGAAGGTGGCTATCGATCCTTCGGTGATATCGTTTGCCGGTGGCCTTCCCAACAGAGACCTCTTCCCGGTTGCCGAGCTCCAAGCGGCGACCAACAAGGTTTTCGAATCATCAGGGAAAGATGCTCTCCAATATGCAAATTCCGAAGGCTATGCGCTATTAAGAGCTTACATTTCGGCAAGGTATCGAGAGAAGAGAAATCTTCAAATCCGTGTAGAGAACATTCTCATTACCAGCGGCTCGCAGCAAGGGTTGGATTTGCTCGGTAAAATCTTCCTGAACGAAGGCGACGCAGTGGCCATCGAGGAACCCGGCTATTTAGGGGCCATTCAGGCTTTTTCCATCTATCGGGCGTCGTTTCATCCTGTACCCTTGACCGAAGAGGGAATCGATCTGGAATGTCTCGAGAAAGTAATGACAATCAAGGCTCCCAAACTGTTTTATACGGTTCCAAATTTTCAGAACCCGTCCGGCATCACATGGCCCGCGGAGAACAGGCGAGCGGCGGCCGACATCATGAAAAAAACTGACACCCTGCTCATAGAAGACGATCCATATGGCGAATTGCGATTTGAAGGAACCCATAGAGATTCCTTTTGCAGTATGCTGCCTGAAACAACTGTTTTGCTCGGGTCGTTTTCAAAAATCATAGCCCCCGGCTTGCGTTTGGGCTGGATAGCCGCCCCTGACCAGATCATGGAGAAGCTGATCGTAGCCAAACAGGCCTCTGACCTGCACAGCAACCATCTTGCTCAGAGAATCATCTATCAATACCTCGCAGATAATGACCTGGAAAAACATATTGAACGGATCGTAAGCGTATACAACCGGCAGCGTCTGGCGATGGTGAGCTCGATCAAGGAGCACCTTCCGTCGGATGCAACCCACACGAACCCCGAAGGCGGTATGTTTCTATGGCTCACACTGCCAAAAGGGATGTCATCGATGCGGCTTTTCAATCTTGCGATCGAGGCCAAAGTCGCGTTTGTCCCCGGCAGCCCCTTCTATGTGAATAGGTACGATACTGAAACACTGAGACTCAACTTCTCTTGTGTCGATGAAGCCACCATCGCGGAAGGGATAAAGCGATTGGGCAAAGCCGTTACAGATTTAAGCGGTTAGCTTATTTTAGGACAGCCGTCCTGGAGGTATCGATAATGGATTGCCGAGTAAGGATGTCATGTGTCGTTTTTCTTTGGATTCTCGCATTTGTTGGCACTTCGGCGGCACAGACACCGTCGCAACGATTGATGAAACCTGTCGGTTCATACGATGACGGCAACAAAGATCTCGCAAGGCTTCACCCACAAGAATTCAATCTGCTCTACCAGAAAGTAAAGGGACACATCTCACGTGAGGAACTGAGGCGAGTAATGTCCAAGCGTGCCGCTACCGAGTTGGATGATTTTCATATGGAAAAAATCCTTTTCCTGGCATCGCCTCAATCAGTCTCGATCCAGCGGCAGCAACACATTGACTATGTCCCAAAGCTGGTAAACGATGAAACGATTTCGAAAGGAGTTTTATTCTTTCAAGAATATTCCGCATCCTTCAAATTTGCTTATGAAAAAACGGGCGTTAAACCTCAGGACATCATCGCGATTTTGAACTGGGAATCAAAGCTGGGCGAGAGAAGGGGTCAATATGACGTTCTCAAGATATTTGTGGGTCAGGCTTTTTATATGGATGACATAGAAACAAAACTCCACGAGGACGGAGCTTATGATCAAGAGGGCGTCATGCCCAGACAACAAGCATTACAGCGCATTCAACGGCTTAAGAAACGAGCTTTGAATAATATGGCAGCATTGCTGATTCAAGCGAAACAGATGGGATTCGATCCGTACGCGGTAAAGGGGTCATGGGCGGGAGCAATCGGTATCCCTCAATTCATGCCGGCATCCATGTATTACGCCGCCGATGGAAACGGCGACGGAATAATTGACTTGAACACGGTTGAGGATTCCGTCATGTCCGTGGCGAACTACCTGAAAAAGAACGGGTATCATGGCAAAGGTACCAGGTACGCGTTCAAGAGATACAATCCCGAGGAAATGTATATGCGTGGAGTAGCCCTCTACAGTCAAGAAATTCAAAAACGCGGCGTTACTGCTGCTCCGGATTGGGTTTACCGGAACAAGAAATAATACAGGTCAAATCTACCTTCAAAAATCTACTTGACAGATCGAAAATCCTCATGTACCGATTACGGTGAAAATTGAAACTGTAAAGGATGACCATAGTGGCACAATTCATTTCCGGCAGACTTTTTGGATATTATTATTTTTATCATATCATCCATCTGCCTGGGGTGTGCTGAAACAAACAACGCCAAATAGTAAACAAGCCGCAGGCAGTCAAAGCCCGCGGCTTTTTTGCTTAGAGAAACCGTAGGGCGAAAATCCTACGGTTTTTTATTTTTTGGTCTGCAAGGGAGACGATCATGAAACCGACCCATGACATCCATGTTAAAGGATTTACTCCTCTCGTTTCGCCAAACACTTTGAAAGAGGAACTGCCATTAACCCAAAAAGCCTATGAAACAGTAGTCACCGGGCGGGAAGCAATTCAAGAAATTCTGCGTAAGGAAGATCCACGGCTTCTCGTTGTAGTAGGGCCCTGCTCAATCCATGACGAGAAGGCCGCCCTTGAATATGCCGAACGGCTCATCGGTTTAAAAGAAAGCGTAAAGGAGACGATGTACCTGGTGATGCGGGTTTATTTTGAAAAGCCCAGAACAACGGTTGGCTGGAAAGGTTTGATCAACGATCCCTGGCTGGATGGGTCGTGCGACATCGTGTCCGGACTGCGCAAAGCACGCGGTTTGTTGCTTAAGATTACCGAAATGGGCCTGGCCACCGCTACAGAAATGCTGGATCCCATTACACCTCAATACATTGCCGGTATGGTTTGCTGGGCGGCTATCGGAGCCCGAACCATCGAATCACAGACTCACCGCGAACTGGCCAGCGGTCTGTCGATGCCGGTTGGATTCAAAAACTGCACCGACGGCGGGCTCGCAACGGCCCTGGATGCAATGATCGCCGCCCGTTCGCCGCAGAGTTTTTTGGGAATCGATCAAGATGGACAAACCAGCATCGTCAGCACCACCGGCAACCCTGACACGCACCTGGTATTGCGCGGCGGCCGGCGGCCAAATTATGACTCAGTCAGCATTGAGGAAGCTCTCACTCTGTTGCGGGAAAAGGGACTGCCGGAGGCTATTATGGTTGACTGCTCCCACGCCAATTCGAGGAAAAAGCATCGGGCCCAGGCAATGGTTTGGCAGGATGTCATCAATCAGCGCATTGACGGCAATGATGCACTAATCGGGTTAATGCTCGAAAGCAACCTGCACGAAGGCCAGCAAAAAAATAAAGCGGATCTGGCAGCCATGAAATACGGCGTGTCTATAACCGATGCATGCATCTCCTGGGAAACAACCGAACAACTGATCAGCAGTGCTCATGAACAACTGTATCGCCACATCCACGGAAATCAACTCGCAGATGGGTCGCTGGCTACCGTACGCTATAAAGTGGCTTGAGTCCTCGTCCAGCTGAGCCAATGCTGGCACAGGCGGTCTATTGCGGTTGAGATCGGAATAGGCCGCGCAACTCCTGGTTTTAGAGATTCCTTTGTTAGAAATGCGATTTGAGGGAAAAGCCCAGTCCTACAGTCATGGCTGGGCTGAGCCCCAATGGCGACTCTGAGGGAGTCTAATCGTCACGTAGAGGCATGTACATGCCGGATTTTAGCGCCATATAATCTACCCGACCTTCTTCCTTATGTGTTGAACACTTCAGCTATCCCAAACACTTACACATCTTCTTTGCCGTTTTAATCTCTTACGGTATAAAACTGAAAAGAGTCTGCCGACGGTTCGGAGAAGAGCAAAGAACCAAGGCTATATACACGAGGTTGAAGCTGTTTTTGTGGTGTTTGACTCAGTGTGGAAAATGGCTTAGCACTAGCTCTATGGAAAGAAAAAAAATGGAGCGGGAGACGGGCTTCGAACCCGCGACCCTCAGCTTGGAAGGCTGATGCTCTAGCCAGCTGAGCTACTCCCGCTCAAGTGCTGACTGGTTTAACACGACTTCTATCACTTTTCAATTGAAAAATGCCGCCTTACGTTCTAGTAAGCTCTAACCTGGTGAGTTTATAAGCTGCCAGCAGATTGCTTTATGAAGAGGTTCTTGGGTGGGAGGCATACCTCCCTCGAGCAAACCTGCGATATACCCTCACCGCAATGGTGAAAGACAAACATGGAGGGGGAGGAACATGAATCAGCATTTCGAAGATCTTATCTCACAGGTCAACATGTTGGAGATTTTCAAAGCCAGACAGGTGGTGGAAAGAGTCCTGAAGCGAACTCACCTGACCCACTATCCGCGACTCACTGATGAGCTGGGAGCTCTTATTTTCGTTAAACACGAAAATCATCTGCCAACCAATTCGTTCAAGGTTCGTGGCGCTGTAAATTTCATGGCACGTGTTTCGCCAGAAATACAAAAACAAGGAATTGTTGTAGCGACTCGCGGCAATCACGGACTAGCAGTAGCTTGGGCTGCGAAGGACAGAGGGATCTTTTGTAACGTCGTGGTGCCGGAACATAACAATCCTGACACGAATGCTGCTATTCTGGCATATGGAGCCCAGCTGATTGAGCATGGCAGTGATTTCTTCGAGACCCAGAACTATTGCGAAGAGCTTGCGGAAAGTGCTGGTTACTACTACCTCCGGCAGGGCAATGAGCCCTTGGTGATCACTGGCATTGCGACAATGGGCCTGGAAATATTCGAAGAGCTCCCCGATGTCGATGCCATTGTCATGCCGATCGGCGGGGGAACCGGGTGTTCCGCGTTGGGTACAGTCATCGCGGGGATCAACCCCAAGGTGGAGCTAATCGGTGTTCAAGCAGAGAAGATGCCCTCATTCTATGAATCGTGGCGGCAGGGCAAGAAGGTGATTGTGCCGCGTGCTGATACTGTGGCAGAAGGCCTGGCAGCCCGCTCGGTTTTCGAGATCCCCTATATGATTTTAAAAGACCGAATCAACGATGTGGTACTCCTCAGCGAAGATGAGCTCTTGGCGGGAGTGCGGCTATCCTTGCGATATACACAGAACTTGGCCGAGGTGGCCGGGGCTGCGGCTCTTGCCGCAGCGTTCAAAATCAAAGCCCAGCTGAGAGGAAAGAAAGTCGTGTTAATGATGACTGGAGGGAACCTTAACCTCAGCCGAATGACTCAGATTCTCAGCTGACTTACCAGGTACGGCGGCATTAGCTGACGTTCACTTGACCGAATCCCTATTTCCGTCAGCGACACTATGAGCGATCCGCGTACGTAATTTCATCGACGTCTGGACGGAACGGCGAAAGACTTGATTTCAACAAGGCAACACTTCCAGCGGTAGAAAGGTGATGATGGGCGTTCTTCCAATTGAGCTTAATAGTCTTGAGCAATGGTTAGGTTGCGTACTGGGAATACTTTTGGGTCTAATAGTCCAAGGCGAAGCCCAGGAGTATTTCGTTCATCTGTTCGAAACTTTCTCCAAACGCACCCCAATACGATACGACCTGAATCCTCACCACCACGTCGACCCCTGGAGTATCCCTGTGCTGATACTTGCGGGTTGGGGATGGAGCAAAAAGCGGGTTGAGGAACCGTCTTATTTTCCACACTCAACATTAGCTCGATTTTTTATCCCGTTATCTGGGGTCGTAGCGAATTTCACTCTGGTGGGGATACTTGGTACTCTCTATTTACTGTTGCCGTTCTCGCTTTTGGAGGTGGCAATCGCCATTAACATCCAAATAGCATTTGCCAACTTGATGATTCCGATCCCGCCGCTCGCACTTGGAAGAGCCCTGTGCTGCCCATTTGAATCCTTGCGCCAACAGCAGTTCTCGGTCGATTTCTTGGGCAAAATAGTGATTCTGGCTCTGGTTCTGGCTGACTACACCATGCATTGGTCGCTGTTTCGTCCTTGGATCATGGAACCAAGTGCGTTTGTACTAAAGTGGGTTTTGTACAAATGAAATAAGCTGGGCTTAACTGTGTCCCTGTCATCAGGAAAGCATATGATGATCAGAAACGAGTAAAAGGATGGGTTAATAAACCCACTTGCCGCCGGAAAATCGGAAAATTTCCGTTACGGTCAGTTGGCGCTTACACTCGAAGTTCCCGTTTGAAGCCTCTTCACGCGTTTTTCCTGTGCTGGAATACTCCATCCTCTTGTAGCGCATCACGCCCACGTATGGGGAACCCTTCTGACCGGTCTTCTTGACTCTGTATTCGAACGGGTCACTCAGTTCAAGATAACTGGCGATATAACCGCCCTTCTGATCCTGAGCTTGTTTAACCTCAATATGGTTTCTGCCGTACTTCCCATGGTGGTTTAATTTCTCGATCCACTCACGTTGAAATTTCACAAAGGCCTTTTCAACATCCGCATCCTCTATGGCCAGAGCATAAGGAGAGAACGATATGACCAGTCCACACACCAGCATACTCAGCGAAAATCCAAGTAGCCACCTAAAATTCAGCAGCATCCAGAGATTGTTCAATTTCTGTTTTCTCATTTTACCACCCGCCTAAAATGCGTGAGGCCACAAGCATTACACTTGTGGCCTCATTTAGAGTCATGATCGCTATTGGACAACTTTGAGCTCTACGCGGCGATTGAGCGCGCGGCCCTCAGGATTGTCGGATCCGTCAGGATTGGTGTTCGGTGCTATTGGATTCGCCTCGCCGTAACCCACGGTCTGCATCCGGCTGCTAGCAATGCCGTTCTGGCGGAAGAAGTTGTACACCGATCTTGCACGTCTTTCCGACAGCCCCTGGTTGTAGGCGTCGGTGCCGATGGCATCGGTATGTCCTTCAACGACGATGTTGATTTGCGGATTGTCTTTCAGGATAGAGACAGCCTCTTCCAACACCGGAACCCATTCACTTTTGATATTGGATTTGTCGAAATCGAAATGGATGCCTCGAAGAACAATAACCTCCTCATCGGGAACTTCCTCATAGAATACACATTTTACGAATGCTTCAAGCTTTGCGGGATCGCTCATCAGATCGGTTGCCGTGGCCTCACAGCAATCGCCCAGATCGCTGATTTGTTGAAGGATGGCAGCCCCTTCCTTGTCATCGGCTACAGAAATCACATGGAAGCAAACATTGTACTTATCAACCAGTGCCTTGGCTTCCAACACCGGATTCGTGCACATGTTTTCTTTGCCATCCGAAATCAGGATGATTGCGGTCGTTCCGCTCATTCCCGCCAGCACCGGATCAAGATTGTGAATCCCCAGGCCCAGAGGGGTTCTGCGGCCATAAATTTCTTGCTTATCGGGGATCGTTCTGATGGCGTCACCGAATCTTCCCCTTTCATATACTGTCGGGGCAAGAACTTGCTCAAAAGGAGCCGCCATATAAATAGAACCCTGATAACCCAGCTCCGGGATCAACTCGTTCATGCCCAGGAGCACATTCTTGGACATAGCCATCTTGGTTTTGTCGAGCTGGAGTCCACCGTCGGCAACCCTGCTCGGGACCACCTTGCCTCCTCCATAAACCATGTACATGGAGCCGGATTGATCCTGAATAACAATAAAATTGTCCACCTTGGGGACGAGCTTTGCCATAGCCGGGGGCGCCCCTAAAAGAAATGCTAAGGCCACAATAACACTAAAGATTAATCCTTTCCTCACCTTGCCGTTCATCTTTCCCTCCTCTTTTAGATAAAAAAACAGACGTATATTATAGTTTAGCCCTCGTAATCCTTCTAAGCCATCCGACTTGATCTGTCAATAAGATTATTAGCTCAAACCGCCTATTATTCGGTGCGCAACTGCCCCTGCAACATATGTTCGGTCAGGTTATTACTCTACTACATGGCTCCCGGGTACGCGTTCTATCGGCATGAAGATTGAGCCGCTGGAGCATTAAATACAAAAGTATCCGGAAAGTGAGACACCGAGTAGCTAAAAAAGCCGCTTGACCCAAATAAGATTCAAGTGATTATCCAAGTCATATTTGCAGAAACGTTCGACTACCTCGTGATCTGAATTTTGTTTCAGGGCAAGCAGTCGATCAAAGTCTTTCTCTATCACCACATTACAGAAATCGACAGGAATGGATCGGATAAAATCCAATTCCTCTGCGCTCCATAACTCCTCTGCGATGTCACCAACCCCATTTTCCAATGACTGATTTCCACATACTTTGTAACAAGCTCCACAACTGCACCGATGTATGGCGTCAAAATCCAAAGGAACAGGGTGACCGTTTTCGCAAAAAGGACAAACGACAATATGAGTCCGCATCGGCTTTCTCTCACCTCTTATCATCTTATTACGGAACGCCTCCAGGTACTTCATCTCCACCTCGTTATTGAATGAACGACTAGTCAACTCAAACACCGATTCGCATTCTCCATACCCTGTGATTTTAACATACTGTGCCGGAGCGCCTGCGAACTATACAAATATAAAATCTTTTTGCTTGAAATCCAATGGAAAATTTGTCAGATAGGATCAAATCAATAAAGATTTTATGACACAATTACTCCATTTGGGGAGTAAAATGAAAAGAGTGTTTTTCAACACATGGACCATCCCTTCCAGCTAACCCCGGCCGAAAAGGCTAAAGCAATTCTGCCCATATTGGATCGCCATTACCTCGAGGCCAAATGTACATTGAATTATGCCAATCCCTTGGAGCTGCTGGTTGCCACTATACTTTCTGCACAATGCACCGACGAACGGGTAAACCAGGTCACCGCCGATCTTTTCAAAAAATATCCCACAGCCAAGTCCTTTGCGGCGGCACGATTGTCAGAACTGGAAGACAAAATAAGGCCCACGGGCTTCTTTCGCAACAAAGCAAAGAATATCCGTGCATGCTGCCGTATTCTCGTTGAGCGTTTTGGGGGCCAAGTGCCGGCCGATCTCGACACGCTTGTTGAACTTCCCGGAATCGGGCGAAAAACCGCGAACGTAATTCTCGGGAACGCATTCCAAACGCCGGGCATCGTTGTCGATACGCACGTGGGGCGAGTGTCTCAGAGGCTAGGGCTGACCACCCAAAAAAATCCGGAGAAAATAGAGAGGGATCTCATGCGACTGATTCCTCAAGATCGCTGGATTCTTTTTTCCCATCAACTCATCCAGCACGGTCGAAGGATTTGTTTGGCGCAGAGGCCCAAATGCGCAGAGTGCCCTTTGCGTGAATATTCCGTATACGCTGGGAGTAAGGCGGCAACCTAATCCGACAACTTTCTGCAGGCCGGCTCAAAAGTGCCGAACAAAATTAGATCATATACTGCTGAAAATGAGACCTGTCGACTGCCCGTTGCCTGAAAGCTCCCACTTTTCCTGCCCTGCTCCACTCTATTTCGATGTCCCGCCCACCGGGTGCATCGCTGTACGAGACTAAAACCATCGCTGCCAGGCTCAAATCTCTCTCGACTTCCGGAGAAAACAGCAGCAGTGCCCGTGGACCGGGATAGTCGAGAACTCGAAGCAAATAGTGCTGGTCACCGGCAATTTTCTCCAATTTTTCATTGTCCGCATGATCGCGACCAATCACACACAAGTGCCTACCCGGCAACTGAAACAGGCGGCCATAGCCGATCGCTTGTGCCTCCCGCACGCCGGCCTGAGCATAAATGTCGAACAAGGCCTTGAGCTTTTGCCCAAACCCTTGCTTGGTGAGCATGCACCCGCCGCCGGGCTGAGGGTAATCGTTTATGCCAAACTGTTCGGCTAAAGCAATTTGACGTTTGCGAGAGCGGCCTTGAATATCCAAGAGTCTAGTTCGATCGACTAATCCCTCCGCTTCTACCAGGGTCGGAGGCAGCAGTTTGGCGCTCAAAGGCCGGAGAATAAGACCGGGATATCCGGACAACTTTTCGACGCTTCGCAGAGAGTCTCTCCTCTGGCTCATGGGGCGTTGCCCCAAAACCTCGCCAGTGAATAGAAAGTCCGCTCCCTCTGGCTCCATCAGTTGACCTGCTTCTTTCAACATCAGAGCATGGCAGTCGATGCACGGGTTCATCTGGCTGCCATAGCCATAGACCGGTTTTTTAAGCATACTTAAGTGCTTGCCGCCGATGTCGATAATCCGCACGGGTACGTTTAGCACCTTCTCGTAGTCCACACCGGAGCTCGGTCCAAAAAAAGGAGTAGCGAAGATAATCCCCACAAGATCGAGATCCTGCTGCTGGAGCAACTTAACCGCAAGCATGCTGTCCAAGCCCCCGGACAGTAATCCTATGCCTTTTGCTTTTTTGTTCTTCATAATCAATCAGGCCAGGGGCGGCTGTTCGAGCTCCGTTATGATCGAGTCCGAGGCCTCTGGATCCGGCTTCTGTGGGGAAACGGAAGGCAGCAAATGCTGAGGCTCTCCTAATAAAAACAATCCGTCTTGAATCCAGTTTTTTAAAATATCGGCAATCTCTTTGGCCCGCACGTAGCTGGACAGGGGGACGGTCGGCACCGCTTTGTCCTGCACCATTATGGTACCGGACCTCAGCTGTGAATAGGTGACCTCGCAAAGCGGTTCGGATTGGGTGAAGCTGTAGTCCTTGACTTGTGTCACGATATCCTCGTCCGACACTCCGGCAAAGGCCGCCATCTCCTCATTAAGCATTGGTATGGGCACACCCAACCCCAGCGCCAACGAGCAACCATAGCCCTGCATGCTCACACCGATCAGCCAACGCGGTGACATTTCTTTCAAATCACCCAAAACCATGAGGGTCCCGGCAGGCGCTCTCGGTACTCCGTTGGGCAAGCGCCGCACGGACGCATTATGCTGAGAGCCATGCCAGACAATATAGCCTTGCGCACCCCCAAGAAAGATGCGAGTGCCCAACCCCAGCGTCCTGAAATAGGGATCGTTAAGTAGTGGACTGAGCTGGCCGGATGTCGAGTAGTTCGCATTTCCCATACGCGGCTTAAGAGCCCCCATGTAAGTGTAAATCGTCTTGTTCGACAAATTGACCGCACAGTTGTAGTTCTGATAGGCATTGCGAGGATTGCACAGGACGGCGTAAGGGAGGTCCTTAAGAGTGACTGTCATTTCGACCCGCCGATTGGGGTAACAATCCGTGCCATAGGCTTCTGCGCGCAACCTGACCGGTTTGCCGCTGACCAGATCGTGGATGACATGTCCTCCGCCGTATTCAAAAGTTCCGGGCCTTATCTTGTTCAGCGGGTCGTCAAAGGCAGGCTCTGTGGCCCCAAGGTACAAATCGACGGCAGCAAGTCCCCCATAGGCGGGAACATCGTTGAGCCACACTGTCGATGCCTTGATCGGCGGATTGGTATGACCAAAGTTGATAAAAACACCAGACGAGCACATGGGAGCAAAAGTTCCTGTAGTGACCACATCCACGTCACGAGCGGCTTGCCGGGTGCCCCGCTGCTTGACGATAGCAATCATTTCTTCTGCAGTAACTACCACAGCCTGCTTTTTTCGAATCTTTTCATTAATCTCCTGATAGCTCTTCCGAATTGATCCCATGGTACATTTGCCTTTCATTAGTTATGCTCTTCGAGTGGTTCCGTTAAGAAAGGACCGATGGCGTCTCTCAGCCGATCGGGCAAGGGTCTGGACCGCCAGCTTTTATCAATGGCCACTATGGTCGCCTCCCCCCGGGCAACCAGTTGATCGGCGTCCGAGGGGTAGAAGCGAAAACCGAAGGTGACCGCTTTTTCTTTCAGCTTTATCACGTAGATCGATAAGCGGAGCTTGTCGCCATATTTCACCGGGCGCAGAAAGTCGCATGCTGCACCGACTACGGGAAGCCCGAAGCCCTCGTCCTGATTGCGAAAAAACTCATGTGGTGGAAGACCCGCATTCCGCAGAAACTCTTCGATGCCATGATGGCAGTAGCGGAAATAGGAGGCAAAATAGACCACCCCGTACGGATCGGTATCTCCGAACCGGATCACAATGGGGACTTCGACGGACTTCTCTGCCGGCCTTGTCGCATCGTTAACCATAGCACGCAACCTCCTTTTGCATAGGGCTGTTATCATCGCCTAATTTCTGAGGGCGGGGTGAGACAGAATCGAAATGCAATTATAGCTATCCTGCTGATTTCTACAACCCATTGCTGTCGTAAGGTCCCCGGGTAGCAGGCGGAATGATTAATCAGCCGATTCTAATGCTGTTTAGTTGAACCGCAGGATATCGAAGTGAACACTTAATGATTTCGCGGTCTCCATGCCCCACGGTGGAGCGTGGGAACGAGGGAAAAAAATCTGAATTGTCTGTGGATTTGCGGGAAACTACTACTTCGAAATTCAAAGATCCTTGTTAGACATTCAATATGCGCCCTGAAGATCCGGCTGCGCTCCTTGCATCTATGCGGTGGGATCGAATGGAGAGCAAGATAGGCTTACATTCTTTCCGTCGTTTCCAGAGGTGGGTTCAGGTTCGGCCGAATTTTCTTTTCTACTTCGTATCTTAATTTAACCATATCCGACTGAGTCATTACTTTTCCAGTATTCAAAGGTACGATCCGGGCCGCTTTGCTCGCCACCTTCATATACCCTGAGAGGATGGCCCTCTCTTGGCAGTGGATTTCCTGTTGATGCCAACCCGCATCTCCAACTACAATACTGTAGCAGAAACTGCCGTAGACGGTTTCCAATATTTTGGCCTCGGTAATCGGTCCATCCGTTATCAAGGTAACGCTGCCGTTTTCCAAATCCTCTTCAGCAAACCGGCCTTTTTCCAGAAAAACTAGATCCCGGATGGCGATCTGTTTTTTGACGAGAGGTTTTCGGGTACGCGCTGCAATAAAGTCTAATACGGTCAGCTGGTTCTTTTCATCGGTGCTTGAGAAATGCCTGTAATCCAGAGCACCATGAGAGTGAATCCATCCATTGATAAGCAGGTGACCCGGCAGGGATTCCTGGAATTCAGCAATCCTGTCGGAACCGAGGGAAGTGCGGTCATGAAGGTTCAAGTCATTCCCGGGCAATCCAATATCTGTAATGAGCTCGGGACGGCCTTTCTCGGCCAGTGTGAACCCATACCATTCGTAGCTCTCAGCGAACACGTCGGCCACCAGTTCGCAGATTTTGAATGCCTTATCTTTTGCATATTCGGTCATCAAAATGTGTTCGGGCAGGCTGCCAAGTGCTACCTCCAACAGCTCAGGCGATTTCAACTGCGATAGATTCCTAAACCTCATCCCAACCTTTCCTCAACATAGCTCCGGTCCACTACAAATGTTCCTGTGTAGGAACCGGGTAAGCGAAACAAGTCTTCCAACAACAGCCGGTGCAGAACGCTGATTAAGCCGCGAGCTCCGGTCCCTTCCTGTTCGGCCCGCTTTGCAACTTCAGTCAAAGCTTCATCAGTCAATTCCAACTCAATGCCCCAGGCTTTGAGATCGTTGCGATAAGCCAGCAAAGCGCTGTCTTCGCTTTTAGTCATGATGTTTTTGAGGTCTTGAGTCGTCAGTTGATCGTAAACTACCCGCACAGGGAACCGCCCCACAAGCTGCCTTTCCATACCGAATGCCACCAGATCGTCAGCCATCAGAAAGTGGCGCCAGTTCCCTTCCATCCCCTGCCGGGCCATCCGATTTTTAACAATCACGTCAAGATTTTCAAAGGCCCCGCCGGCAATGAACAATACGTGTTTGGTCGAAAGAGAAATTCTTTCTTTGCCGATGTCGATGGTGTTCTCGGAGCCATCCACCAAATGCAACAGTCCCTTCTGCACGCCTCGGCCGGACACGTCCTTGTAGGCGGTGACTTCCGTGGCGATTTTGTCTATCTCATCAACATATACGATGCCCATCTGGGCTAAACTGGGATGACCGCCGGCCGCCATAAGCAGATCCAGAAGGATGTCGCTGACATTTTGCCCAACATACCCGACTTCACTAAACCGGGTCATATCTTCATGAACAAATGATACACCGACCAGCTTCGAAGCTGTTTCACTGCTGTAGGTTTTGCCGCATCCGGTGGGACCGATGATCATGATGTTGGCTTTAGGAGTAACGGTATGCCGCAGCGCGATGTCTATATTTCCGTCATTTTCGGCAATCCACTTCTGTAATGCTTGTCCCAGCCTTCGGTAGTGAAAGGCGACGGCTGTGGAGATGATTTTCTTACCCTGCTCCTGCCCGATCACAAACCGGTCTATCTCCGCCTTAAGATCGGACGGAGTCTTATTGAACTCGATAATCTCGAGCACGGCCTCCATTTCCTGACCGCTTTTCACCTGCGCCATTTTTTCTTCTATGCGCTCCCTGTGCTTTTTTGAGATTCTGTCATCTGTTTTCATCGCTAGGTATCCCGGTTTCGCATCCTGCAGGCAGGATCGCCTCTCTGCAGATCTTTTATCGCTTATCCACTAGTGCGTGGCTTGCCTTGCTCATGCAACACCAGCGTTTCGAAATGAAATCTCGTCAGTCGCTCAGGGGGGATCGAAGGATTGAGGCGATATAAATACTCGCACAACAGAATCTCCTCCGGTGAATGTACGAACTCAAGATATGGATTTTGGACTCTCCCTATAATCGATGTCGTAAGGCTATATTCTTTTTGGGTTGCCAGAGAAAACAAAGGAAATTCCATCGGCTTCTTTATCCTGACCCGGGCGGGCGCTAAATCCTTTCTTGCTAGAACCTCCATGGCATGGTCGAGAGTGCTCAAAAAGCTCGGTTCCAACCGATACTGCCTGACGATTCCGCTGATTCGGCTGAAGACATCCCTCCTCAAGGGCTGTTTAGCCCTCTGTTTCGCTCGTTTAGACTTTATCTCCTTGAGCAACGTCATTTTGAAAATATCCATCTTAAAATGCGGACATCACACCCGATAGTCTTCAAACACTATAGTGGGTATATGCACAAAGGTTTTATCCAAGCTGTGATAACCAATTCGACGGCGGGCGTCATAACTGTGAAGCAATGCCGTAATGCCCTCTTCCAAGACCTGAATGACGGCCTCTGCAGTAAGCTCAGTGGGCGCTTCGAAGCCCCCCATGCATATTTCCTGCCCCGCCTGGTAGCCACGCAAGAACGGATGCTTGTACTTTTCTATCACCAAAGGCTTTAAAGGGGTGTAATAGGTGGAAACGGCCACCCGACAGTCGGGAAACAAATAACTGCGCCCGTAGTAGTCCTTAAGAACATACTCACCGGTGCGTTTATATATCAGGTATTCCTTATGGGATTTCATTCTGCTGAACCCGAAACCTTCTATTTCTATGGAACCCTTATCGGCAATATAGAAGAATATGGCAACGTGCTCGGGTTTCGTGTGAGCTAATTGCTGGCGCACCTGGAGCGTCTTCTTTACCCGATCACGCTCGTCGGCCAAGATTTTTGCCTGGATGGCTCCGTGGAACCAGTCTCGCAGTTTGCGGGCAGGCCATAACCCGTTTGCGGGTGATTTATGGATGGGCTTCTGATCTTCCAGGTCTCCTTGGATATCTGTGAGTGGTTTCAGATCAATAAATCTCAGGGCCTCACTGTAGTACTTTTCCGGAATGTCGATCCTCTCACTGATAAGGTCCAGTATTTCCTCTTCGCTCAGCTTTTTTCTCTGTAAGCCCCGACGACCCTTGATAAAATAGGGCATTATTTGAAAGAGTATGAGCTCGAGAGTCTCGTCCAAAAAAATATCATCGACTCCACTGGTGAGCTGATACTTCTGCAGGCTGGCATTCTTCAGGCGATTGTAAGCATATGGGTCGAGAGTTTTATGATGCTGTAGCAGGGACCGTATGCTAAGGGTTTTTATAAAAAGTCCGTCCTTATGCCTGATGATGGCCTCTGATCCAGGCCGTCCGGAACCTTCCCGTGATCTTTTCGATCGAAACAGTTTTCGGGTTTCTTGTTCTATATCTGGATCCAGCAGGAGGGGCAGATATATGAAACCCGATTCCACCAAGAGCTCCAGATCGGAATCCAGCAATCGCCGCATGCCTTACTTCCAAGGCTCCGGCCGCACGTGCCCTCCCTCTTGAGGCCTTATTGCACGAACCGGCACGTAAAAGTATTTTTCTCCTGCTTCCGTTTGCTCAGAAACTGCAAATTCCAAAGCCGTGCCACCGATTTCCTGTCCTCGACAGAGCAGCTTGCCCCCCTCGAGCTGCCTGGAAATATCCTCCAGGATCAGTTGCTCCTCTATGCTCAAATTCTTTTTCGTCAAAGCTTTGTCAACCAGTCTTCTGAGTGATTCACCCTCGTAGCTGCCGGGTTGGTATATTTCAACCAAACCTTCGGCGGCATGTCCCGGGATGATTTCGAGAACCAGCGGCTTCAATTCTTCCTCTTCGTCCACCTGAGGTGCTTTTTTCAATTCGACGTCCAACATGCTTGATTTCTCCCTTCAGCTAAGATTTTCTCTCCACTTCGTGAACTGTAGAATATGTTGTTCGGCTTTTGCTCGGCCAGAAGCATTCTATATGCATCCACCATAAATCCTGCGGTAATCTGGTTTGTCATGACTACGGACGGATCCGGCTGATAGGAGCAGGAGGCTCTTTCCCGGTTTGGAGCTCCGGCAGCTCGATGTCTAATAATATCATAGAGTCCTAATAACTCCGCTGGGGTAGGGCCTTTCTCCAAAGGGTCGAAAATCACAGCCTGACCCGCCTCGGCACTGGTTCCACCACTTATCAGAACCTTGTTTTCATGCTTGCATTTTTCGCTCAGCGCTATTCTGGTTTCAAAATTATCCACGCAATCGAAAATCGCATCATAAAATGACACTTCTGTCTGTTGGGCGAAATCCTCAACCCGAGCCTTACCGTCCATATCAAAGAGATGGTTCAGTCTGTTCGACAAAGCTTGCGCTTTGCTCGCACCCACCGCATCATGAAAAAGCACTTGCCGGTTCAAGTTTGTCACATCGACGATATCAGCATCCATGAATGTGATATTCTTGAAACCCGCATAAGCGAGTCCCAGCCCTACGAACACACCAAGTGCTCCGGCACCGATAACCAACAAGTTGGGCTGCCCTTGTGAATCACTCAGTTTTTTTCGGCGATAGGTAATAACTTCATCTGATGCTTGTCCGCCCATTAAAATAGTTTTGGTCTCTTCCAGGACAATGCCGGCAACAATATTGTCAAGTACACCGTCATCAAAATGATAGTCCGGCAAATTTTGATCAGAAACGATCTGTTGCAGCTCCTGCCATTCACGCCCCCTCAAATAGGTAAACACTCTAAAACCCTGCTCGCCGTTCCGCTCAAAGCAGAAACCTCTGATGACCGGAACGCTCTCCCTGTACCCTTTTTCCAACAACAGTTTGTTGCAAAGCCCGTAATGGCTGAGGTCCAGAATGAGATCACAGCCATCGAATATTTCATCCAACATTGGATGAGTGTAGAATCCCTCGACATGGGTCAAGCTGAATCGCGGGTTGAGCCTTTCGGCGGTTTCAACGAGCTGCGCCGACAAAACCGGCGCCAGAACAACGAGCCTATTCATTCCAAGGGCGGAAGCAGACAGGATGTAAAGTGATGCCAACAGGTCATCATCACCCACTACTCCTATCTTTGCATTCTCCAATGCGCTTTGGTCCCAGCCCTCTATGCGCAATTGCCTGTCAAGTCTGCTCTGGCTCATGATCAGATTTCTTGCGCTCAGGCCACTCGGCGGATTCATCTTTGAGGCTATCCGTGCGGAGCCGAAAAAAGAGCTATTTCCAATGGCAGGTCTGAAGCGAGCCGAGGCGACTGTTTCTCAAGATCTAACAATCTCTTATTCAAATACTTTACTTTTGCCTTCAGGTAGTCGCTGTCGGGGTCCGTTCTCAGGGCTTCCTCAGCGTCACGCAAAAGGAATCGAATTTCCAGGTACTCTCCCTCCAGATTGCGAACAGCGTCGCTCAGGTTTTGATACTCCTGCATTTCTCCTTTATCATCGTAGAACCACATGTCTGTCATAACTCACTCCTCGTCGCTGTATAGATGTAATGGATGACGGTGACCGAAAGGTCGCTTTCGATCTTCCGCCACTAAGTGCAGCAATAATTAATGATCTCGCAAAATGAAAATAACCATCAAGTTGACCATTGGCTACCGTCTCTTATCAGCCAGCCGGCAACTCGTCCCATCTGAACTGCACGTCGGCCGCGTAGATTCAAACGCCGGCTCACAGCCCGCAGTGAGCGACTTCTGTGAGGCAACTGTGCTTCTTCTACAGGCCTCGCGATCAGCATAAAAAGAGCTGAGCGTCGTAGCGGGATAAACTTTATGATTTCAACGTGACGGGTGAGATGGAGTACTTGTATCCAACTTAGAGAAGAATGCCGACAAGATCCGATCCGATCTGATTGGAGCTTCAATCCGCTACAGTATCTTGAGAAGCTCTATTTCAAACTCGAGTGTTTTTCCTGCAAGTGGATCATTTGCATCAAGAATTACACTGTCATCAGTAATCGCCTGTATAGTTGCGACAGCCGTTGTCCCTCCACTCAATCGAACGTGCAGCTTCTTACCCACCTTCAGCTCGATGTGGGCCGGCGCCTGAGCCTTATCCATAGAAAATACAAATTCCTTTTTGTGCTGACCATATGCGGCTTCTGGAGGAACTGAGATGCTCTTCTTTTCTCCCTCTTTCATCCCAATCACGGCACTTTCAAAACTCTCAAGCACAATTCGCTCTCCTATGGTAAATTCAAATGGCTCATTTTCCTCATAGGTAGAGCTGAAGATCGTACCATCCTCAAGAATGCCAGTGTAGTGAACTCTCACCCTATCGCCTGAAATAGCCTCTCCCATCTATTATCCTCTCAATGTCTACTCGTTAACGTCGAATTGCTTCATTACGCTAGGTCATGCATCATTCCGGTTCGCTCCACTCAACGCAACCCATGGAGCAGGGGATTCCCCAAAAACATCCTTTCCAAGATCAGTAACTATAAGAGGTAAGCCGCGGAATGGCAATGCCGCTTTGTCCAGTCAGCAGCGACGCGTGGAGCTCCGAGCTCATATTCCTTCTGAATTCGGGTCTTCTATCAATTCAAACCAATATTTGTCGGTAGTTGAGGTTTTCCCTTTTTCCGAACGTAGTACATATACCTTTCGGGCTGCAATGTACTGTTGCCCGGTCTTACCTTTGAGCCACAAGTCCAGCTCGCGAGCTTTCCATCTGTCCATTTCTTCAAGATTCCGTTCGTATTCGGCGACACAGCCGTGCACTTGGAGATGCGGTCTAAAATAGTCTGGAATGGGTCCAATGGGGGGTTCATGAAACAACTGCTCAAACACTCCTTTTCCGATCTCGAGCAGTTCGTCGACTGAAAGCGGTTGAGCCCACTTCTTGCCCCAGTCGGCCAACAACAACTTCTCGATCATTTCCGCTCCCTCAGATGGGAGGCTCCTGCGAAACGGAGCCTCGAGGGCACTCTCGGACTCGATGGGACAGCTTTGCAGATTTTCTCCGGAATTTTTCCGCATATCCACCGTACGTATCCTCTCTTTGCTTTCGGGGACCGATTGCCGCCATGATTATTATTCAAGCAAACATCTGCACAAAAAATAACCGGTTGAAGCAAAATTAGAAAGTGATTATTGTCTTGTTACGGATTCAAATGAAGGCTCACAGACGGGACATGAAACCCTCTGTGGCTCATGAATGGAGGATATACTATGGACTATGAAAAAAATAAATGTTCGTTCGCCGGACAGTGTTACTCTGAGGGATCTGAAGTATGCGGTGAAGAGACCGGGTTTGCAAACTGCTGGGTGTGTCAGGACGGTGAATTGGAATACAAGCCGCATTTTATTTCACCAAACTACCCCGGGGCGCTGACCTAGGAGATATTGAACAAGGTGCTTACTTGCTCTTAGGCCATTACGCTGTTACTAGAGCATCTCTGAAGCATAGAGCAGGTCCTCGGAGCGTGGAGAGCCTGTGTCGAGGTTGTGCTGTTGACACAGGCTTTTTCACAAAGACAGTCCGTTTGTAGACGAGGAGAGTCCGTTAGTAGCAATTTTTGCCTGGAAATCACCCCCCCTTTAAGGGCTAATAACCGATTGTTGTGTTGGCCCTATTCATGTTAGACTTTACTTGTCAAAGTTTAGCTCCCCCGAGCCCAAGAACCCGCTGTTATCTGCGAGCTCGAATTTTTTCTGACAGTGAGGCCGGAGTTGGCCGGCGCCATCGCAAGTGAGGCTGACATAACTTCCTGAGGAGGAATCGGAGATGGAAAGGTCTCAAGATTTGCCGTCAAAGCTCAAAAAGAAATATCCCATGTTGCAGTACTTGACCGATCGACCTTTTGGAGTGGAAATTGAATTCTATGGTCTGGACTATTACATTTTGCCGCCGGACAACGGCATTATCAAGGCCTACAACATTCACTCGAAATCTAAAGACGGCAGAAGCTTCGCTCAAATACTGAAGGATTACGGATTAAATCTTGGCGTAGCCAAAGACTCCTGGCACCTTGAGGAGGACTCTTCCATCGTCCACAGAGGTGGCGTTGAGCTCATCAGCCCGATACTTCACGGTTTTGAAGGATTAGTAGAAGCATACCGCTTCGTTCAGTTGCTTGGAGAAATCCGTGGGGTACAAATAGACGAATCATGCGGGTTTCATGTTCATCATGGGGTGGATCAGAAGCACTATAATTGTGCGCATTTGAAGGAACTGGTTAGAATCGTTTATCCAATGGAAGACTATCTTTATCTTCTTATAGACGGGGACCGCAGAGCCAGAGATACTTGCCGGCCGATGGACCTCGATATTGAAGTCCTGCTTAAGCTCGCCTCCTGTGAAGATGAATGCGGGAAAAATGGCTGCCGGGTCAAAGAGCTCTGGTATTCCTCCGAGAACAGATACGATCCCCATCGAGGCAGATCTGAAAGATACGACCTGACCCGCTATCATGGACTAAATTTGCATTCATATTGGTTTCGATCCACCATTGAGTTCCGATATCACTCGGCCGTTCTGCAGAACATGGACGAAGCAATGCAGTGGATCATCTTCACACAATTCCTGGTTGAACTGAGTGAGAAGCATGTGCCAATTATTGACTATCAAGCAGATGCAAATAAATGGATGAAAGCCATATACAAGATCTATCTTGCATTCGGTCACATGAATCGCATCAGAGGTTGGCAGAGAAAACACGTGATTGGATCGCAGAAGGTGGAGGTCTTGGGGACAAAAAACGATGTGTGACATTTTCGCGTTGTCTGCAGGAGTCAATTATACCGCTCAACAATATCTGCCGATCTTTGCAGAAAAGAGCAGACGGAACATGAGCGGCTGGGGAATCGGGTTTTTCCGTGACAACCAGGCACTGATCGAAAAATCATCGGAGAAGGTCTATGACGGTGAACAGGTGCACGAAAGCTTCCAAAGATTGGCCAGGGTGGTCGATAGTCGTATCATCGTCTCGCATATCAGCTGCCCTTTGAGCGGCGGCTTGCATACTGCCCACAATCATCCGTTTTCATTATCATTTCTCGACCATGTATGGCTTTTTGTGCACATTGGGCTGATTGAAGGCATCGCGGACTATGAAACGAGTAATGAACCCGGGATAGACGTTGGTGTCTACCCTGCCAGGGTATTTGAATACTTGAGGGATCAGTTGATCTCCTATTTGCGCTACACTCCATACGGAAGTCTCGGCAGATCCCTGGTCAAGAGTATCAGAAATTTGCTTTCGGAATATCCCGGGAATTATGCGTTTGTTCTGGCAAACGAATCAGTGCTTTTTGCCTTCTGCAATTTCCGCCAATTCATGCTTCTGCGCGAATCTGAGAGCGTTGGAAACAGTCTGGTTCTCACCTCGATCAAACAAGGACTGAGCGATAAAGAATGGATGAGCATCAGTCCGGAACCGAACACTTTGGGGAAGCTTCTAGTGGTGGCAGGACCTGATGTTTTATATCTGGGGGATGTGGCCCAGGGATCTCTGCTGTAGTTTTTTATGCCACAATTTTCATCCAAATTTGACAATTCTTGCTCGAGCAAATTCACAATTGTTAAAGTTGGGTTTCAGGTCGTTAAGACAAAGCGTTATGTGCGACTTATTTGCTTTATCTGCAGCAACGAATTATTCGGCACCCAAGTCCCTCCCGATTTTCGCAGCCAAGGCCGGCAAAAATCTGGACGGCTGGGGTATTGGCTTTTTCAGGAAAAATAGAGCATATGTGGAGAAATCAGCCCTCTGGGCCTATCACGAGGGGAGATTTCACGATAGTTTTCAAAGGCTCGCCCGAGTCGTTTCGAGCAAGTTTATCGTTGCACATGTCCGGCTGCGAAGCAGCGGCCCCATCGATGAATGTCATGCTCACCCCTTTGTGCTGCGGTTCAGAGGGCAGGATTGGATCTTTGCCCACAATGGAAAGGCACCCGCGATTGAGTCTTATCGGGGCGACAGGTTTCGATTGGACGATGCCGTGAGCGATTCGGCAAGAGCGTTTGAGTACCTTTTAGATGGTATAGCGGCACGTTATGAAAGAAACAACGACGTCATCTCACTTTTCTCAACAGTGGCCGACACTTCCAGACAACTGATTGAGAAGTATCCCGGGCACTACAATTACCTTTTGACAAACGGCTGCGTGCTTTTTGCGTTCAGCAATCACCGGCAGCTCCTTTTGCTCAAAGGCAGTAAGCAACTCGAGCGAGGTTTGCTATTGACCACACTGGAGCAAGGCTTAAGTGGGGAAAACTGGACAAGGTTTGCAAGAAAAAACGACTCAGCCGGTGTTTTGATGGCAATTTTAGGAAGTGATATCCTTCTTAAAGAAGACATATGAGACAGGCACCAACCTGCAAAATTCCAGTGATTGGCGGAAAAGGACGCTGCGCGAAAAGTCATTTGCTTATCGACGAGCAAATTCATGATTTCTTCTTACGCTTTCCGGACTTTCTTTTCTTTGGCTGCATGTCGGCGAGGATATGCCTGACAATGGTCAGGACTTCCCATTCCGCGTATGGTTCAAGTATACAACCATAGGAGCCATGCTGCATCGCCTCTTTAATAAGGTCCCGATGTGCCTGATCGCATAACAGAATAACCCGCTTCCCCGGAACAGCCGCTTTGATCTTTGCATAAATACTCACTCCATAGATAGCAACCGATTGAGTATCCAAAATAACAATCGCATCACTTCTGCCTTTCAGCGCACCAAGAAGCTCAGCTAAGCTGGTTACCACCTGAGGTTGGTATGCATTGCTGTGAAGTAGATCAAACAGATAATCGCGGATCTTTTCATTGGAGACCAGCAGGTAAAATACGATGTAGCCGCTCGGGGATGCCATTTTTTGTAGTTCCTGATTCAGTCTCTATCCCGTAGCCTGCAGCCATTTTTATCCTTCGATGTGAGTGATCGTTCATGGGGTCCCTCACATCAAAAACCCCCTCCCCTGTTTAAAAGGAGTCAGGAGAGGGGGCAGAACTGACCCGCTGCAGTTCCCCCACTTGAAATCCGCTCCAAAGAGAAATCTCGTTCGCTCCGTTTGGCTCTCGGACCGAAGTCTTCGTGGGAGTAGATGCCTGCGTGGTACCGACTTTCGCCGTTAGCTCAATGTGCGCGGCAGACATCGAATTTTCGTCATGGAGCAATATAATCCAGAGTAAAGCCCAATTTGAGCTTGTCTTCCGGCCACCACTTCTCGCTCATTTTCTCCTCCCCGGGATAAACCGGCTTATCATTTATATGGGTAATCTCCAGCTCCAGAAAGTGAAATTCCGTCAGCTCGTATTTAACGATCGCTTCTCCGGGCAGTAAGATTGCGAGCCCCGATTCCTTGGACGCACTCCATTCAAAAGGTTCATTGGGCTCGTGTGTTTTTACCGCATCCTTGCCACGCCACACCGCCAGAAGGTTACCTTTAATCTTATCTCCCGGCTTGATTTTGAACTGTTCATACAGCTCATCGGATATATGCCACCACAAACCTCTAAAGCCTGTTTTCACATACCCTTTGACGAGCATGGGGTCGAACCCGCAAACACCCACGCGACATTTTTCAGGCATAATCAGCCTCCTTATACGCCAAGTCACGCCCCGCGCTCAGCTTTGCTCCCCATTTGCAACGAATGCTCTGAGTGCTCCGAGTGAAAGGCGCGATATCCAGTCTTGTTTCCTAGCCGCCGGTCCCCTAGGCCAATGATTTGCGCAGTTCCTCGACGTGGCTGTAGCAAGCGTCCAGAAACTCATGAGCCTCAGACAGGCTGAGATGACTATTCTCGTAAAGCCGCCGAACAAAGTGAGAAACATGCGTTGTGATCTCTTCGCGAAAATCATCGGCGAGGAACTCATCCCCTCCCTCAGGGGTTCTCATGCTCAGGTAATTGCTCTTCCAGTTGAGCACCATCGTCTCGAGAGCCTGCAGCTCTTTTACGACATTTTGTTCCATATCAATTCTTCTTCTTTCCCTGAAAAGCGTAACATTCTTTCACCACATTGAAGTCCGCAACACACCAATAGTGGGGCCAGTGAATCTTTCTGCACCAACCGATAATGTCCGCCGGAGGAAAGCTTGAGCCCTTGATCACGGGTTTCAAGTGCAGGCAATCCCAACAGATGTGGTCACTGGTCTTCTCCGGGGTAAGGACCTTGTCCAAAAATTCTTGTGGGGTTAATTCAGGCATTTACCACTCCTTTCGTGATTACCAGTCTTGAATCTCGCCTTTCTTTAGCTTGTCCTGATACTCTTCCCATATCTCGGGAGAAAGCTTCGGAATATCCCAACTAAAACCGTAACTTCCAGCGATACCCGAGGAAGGTGGCTGCGGCCGCCATCCCCTGACCGGCCTGCCCCTTATACTGAACTTGACCATATCAGGCACTCCCAGATAGATATCCCTGGGCAGGCACTCGAAAGGCCTTGTTCTACCCTCGACACCGGGCAGATAATTAACATAGCCGTGCAAGGGTCTGTCGGCATACAGCGGGCTCATGTCAGGCTCTTCCCCCGGCTTTTCCTCCGGGCCTATGTACATGTGCCCCTGGATCATATGGATATAATACACAGTCTTGCAATGGGCGCAATTGACCTTCCCTTCCCAGTTCCAGAAGCAGTAAGGGTCTAAGTAATTGACAGTGTTGCACTTTTTTCCGTCCACTTCTTTCTTGCACCAAATGATATCACACACAGCGCATCCTCCTTGTGTAGTCCGATTGGGGACGCTATGAGCCACAGCCTTCAAACCTGGTGTGGCTTGTCGGCTGGACAGCCCTCTAGCTTAGTGGCGTTTAGATCCAGGCCTTTGCGTACCACTCCTCGATCTTCTTTGTCGGATAGCCAAGCAGCTCGTGGTAAATCTTGACATTATCGGCGCCCACCGGCCGCCAGATCCAGAACAGTCTTCGCGGGGTCTTGGACATGAGCCCGGCGGAGTAAGTACCGTGCTGCAAAACATCTCCGAAAATGGGATCATCCATCCATCGAACCGTACCCCTCAACCTCCAGTGCTCGTTCTCGTAATACTCCCGGTCATTCATGACCGGCTCGGCCAGCAAGCCGGCATCCTGTAGGGTCTTGACCACTTGCGACCTGGACTTGTCAGCCGCCCACTTCTCCAGCGCCGCATAGATTTCAACCTGAGCTTCGCCCTCCACCCGGTCCTTGTGCGCCTTATATTTGCTGTAGAGCTCTTTCATCCCGGTGATATCGCAGAGCTCCTTGAAGTCCGCGTCCTGGAAGGCGGAGACCATGGCGTATCGGGCTTCAAGCCTGTCCTGGGGGTTCTTGGCATCAGGATAGTCGGATTTGCCGCATAGAATGATCCCATGAACTGACAGTTGGGTGTCCCAATTGCCCCAGCGCTGGCGGACGATGCCGAACCTGCCATAGAGCGGTGCGGCATAACCCAGACACCTGGTGGCCGCCTGCACCTGGGAGAACTCGATCATGGTGCCGAGTCCGGTTTTCCTCCTCCAATGCATTGCCGCAAGAATGCCGAAGGTGATCTGGGTACCGGAATACCAGTCGATGCACCAGTTGGAATGCTTGGTACAGTGGCCTCCCATAAATTCGTGCATACCGGTTACCGAGGCAAGCCCGGCGTGGGCCTGGCCCAGGATGTCATAGGAGCCGCCGAAGACCTTGGGACCGTAACCGAAGCCACCCCCCCATACGTAGATGAACCTCGGGTTCAACTCCTGCAAAAACCGGTAGCTCTGGTTCCAGCGATCGAAGGTCCCGGGCCGATAACACTCGGTCAGTCCGTCCGACATCTTCACCAGACTGTAGAACGCTTCTTTCATCTCGGGCAGATGATAGTCCATACTGATGTGGTACTCGTTAGGGTTCGCATTGAGGTAACCCATACCGGTGCCTGTCATCGGCCGAGAGTCATGGAGGGGATACAGATACGTTTCGTTGAAGGGCGCACAGTGCCGCATGGGGTCGCCCATCCTCGGCATTTCCACCTTGATCACCTCAGCTCCCAACTCTGCCAGATTGGACACGGAATGAGGCGTAAAAATATACATGGTGGTGCTCATCCACCGAATCCCCTTAAGAGACTGGGGCTTTGAAAACTCGTTGCCCGGATCGAAGGCGTTCTTGCAGTACTCCTCATAGGGCATCTTCATTTCCTCAAGCTCTTCTTTGCTCTTGGGGCCTGGCAGATCCTCAATTCTTGTTACGCGTGGGTCTTTCGCCATTAGATCACCCCCTTTTCCTTTAGTTTATTGACTTTGGTTTGACCGATACCGCACCACTTCTGCATGGTCTCGTAGGTATCGTAGCCAAGCGGCCTGCCCAACACTTTGACCCGGTGCGGCGTCCTCATCTGGTAGTTGTTCGGCGACACAGAAAACATGACGGTTCCATAGTGATCGGTGTCAATGGTGCAGACCCAGGGGCGGTACTTGAAGTGTGGAAACTCCGCCACTTCATCGATGAACAAAACCGGGCCGGCGGCGATTTCGTACTCCAGAAGCTTGGTTTCCGCTTCAATCCGGTTGATATCCCGCAGCCATCGGGTGGTAACAGTGTAGGTTTTGACCAGGGCCTGGAGCGCATTCCTGCCACCCATCTCTTTCAATGTCGGGTCTTCATGGATAAGCCGGCCGAATTGCACGTCATCCCGCTCGATACACATCCCGATTCGATACCATAGACGGTCGGTCTGGCCACCGATCATCATGTAGCCGTCTTTACAGGGGTTCCATTCATACTGGTTGAGGTTTGGGTCCCAACCGCCGGTCCTTGCCTTGATGGATTTGTTGAAGCCGTACCAGCTTATGTCGAAATCCAGGATGTCGTTTTGAGATTCGGCACCCGTAACCTCAATGAGCTGACCCTCTCCGCCCAGCTCGTCTCTCCAGTAAAGAGCCGCCAGGAGGCTGTTGGCCGCCTGCTCCCCCGCCACAAAATCGGCAAACCAGACACCCGATCGGGTCGGATCGCCTCCCTTCCCTCTGGGAAGCTGGTCTTGAGGGAACCCTGTATTGTGGACAAAGGAATTGGCGCACCCTCCAAACGGCTCCAAAGTCCATTGACCGAACTTGGACAACTTGTCCTTGTAGGGGCCCCAGGTGCCGCGCACTGCCATCATACAGTAAACCAACCTGGGCAGTTCCTTGGACAGCTGCCGGTAGCCGATCCCCAACCCGTCCATGTAGCCCGGAGGCATCTCGTCAATGATCCCATCCACCTGGCCGGCGAGGGTCTTATAGATTTCACGGCCTTCCTCGGTCTCGAGGTTCAGGGTGACCGATTTCTGACCCCTCATCTCATGCAAAAAATCGAGACCGCACTTTTCGCCGGTGATCCTGCTCTCCAACATGTATTCTTCTCTGCCAAACGGCGATAATTGCCGTAAGGGATCTCCACCCGGCGGTTCGATATTGATCACTTCGGCCCCGGCTTCGCAAAGCAAGCCGGCGCAGAATTTGTTGCCCAATCTCCAGAGACCGACGCAGAGGAACTTCATTCCCTGAAGGGCTTCAGGTTTGCCAAAGGCGTACTCATACCTCAGGTTGTCCTCACACCACTTGCCAAAGTCTCCCGCCTTTCGCCGTTCGTACACTTTCGTCACTTCTTCCGGAGGCGGAGGCGGCGTTACCGGCCAGGGTCTGATGTCCGGATGCATCAAATCGAGGGTGTCGGCCCGGCTTTTAATTCTAACTTCTTTTTTTTCTGGCATTCTAAGACCTCCCAATCACATTGTTCTCAAAAGACTAGAGCCAATTGCCAATGCTGAATGGTCATTTCGTTAAAGCTTTGACTGCTCACAGAGCACCTCGTGCTCCCCTTGTCGGATGGCGCCTCACGGTCCCCCCTTGCAAATTTGCTTGAGTAAGGGCACTGGCACAATATGTCCTGCCTTACAGTCTACTAGCTTCTCTCACCCCCCTTCTCTGCCATGGCAGCTTCTGCAGCCTGGCGTCTGACAGAAACGCAAAAGTCTGCTGCTTTCAAAGTCACTGTGCCATTTCCTGAGCTCGGTTGTCGTGTACATACAATTGCTCGAACAACGTAGATTTGGCATCGTGCGTCGGTTCCGTCCCTTGCAAAGGGCTGCCGTGCCATCACCAGAACGGTTTAAATGGCTCAATCTTGGACTTGCATCGGGAACACGTGTACTCCGTCTGCTCCACTTCTTCAGCGGAGAGCGAGTCTGTTATGCCTCTTTGCGCCGTGACCATTTCCTCCATGGTAAGACATTGTCGGCACACGATTTCATCTCCAACTTTCACTGCCGAGAAAACCTCTGCCATTTTTCAATCCTCCTTGTTCTTAGTGTGATGATCAGAAGATGAAGCATTGATACTGCGAGTAGCACAGGGCTTGTGCAGAAAGCATGTGAGGGATTGACGAGGTTTCAGATAAACGGAAAGAAGGGCTAGAACACTCCCTGATCCGGTAAAGAATCCTTCACCCTGGTTGGCCTTTATGGCACCAGGCGGGTGGCTCAATACGTATCGACAGAGCTCCATCTTTGCCATGCAGTCTTTCCGGTTAAGGGTTATTGTTGTGGAAACTCGGGGGCAGAATGCTCATGCTCATTTGCGACATCAACTCCGGTCGGACCCGGGAACATTATGGAGCTCGCAAGGTTGCCCGAAACAGCCAAATCTCGAATGCACGGATAGTCTCTACTCAGGAGCCCGGCTTGAATGATCAGAGCTAGTCGTGTACGAAAACACCTCCCCCCGGCCGCTCTGTTCGTTATCCAAGGCGTTGCGCTCACGTATGGAGTGGAGCACCTGCGGTGATTAAGGACTGTGAGACATTAACTCGATTTGCTCTGTCGCTTTGAGATGGAGCTTGTGAACGGCAACGGGCTCGCAGTATGAGTGCATGGATCGGTTGCGCCAGGATCGCCGAATGGATGGTTCCTGTCAGCACCGGGTGGGTAAGTACAAGATTCTTGCCAACAACTAAGGAGGCTGAACCGAACCCTGCTCAACAATCGCGGTTTGCCCGCGATTCAGGGCGCATTGGGACTTTTGGAGAGGTGCAAAGCGAGCAACACCGGACGCCCGCTCCCTTCAAAGGTATGTGCGGATGTGTACGAAATCAGACTGTGGTGTTTGGGAAAATTAGAGCAAAACAGGCGGGAACAGGCGTTGCGATGTTGTACAGAATCCGACCCAACTTGTACTTATTTCACACAGTCGGGCCTTGGATCTTCTCCAGGCCGTAGCGGCGGATCTTACTGTAGAGTGTGCTGCGGCTTACCCGCAAGCGACGCGCCGCATCATGCTTGTTCCAGTTTGACTCCTTCAAGATGCGCTGTATCAGGTTGCGCTCATTCTCTTCCAAGGATGTCGAAATCGACTCTCCCATAGCCTCTCGCAGGAATCCAGGAAGATGCCTTGCCTGAACGATGTCTCCCTGAGAGAGGATGACGGCATGGCTGATCGCATTCTCCAACTGGCGGACATTCCCGGGCCATTCATAATCCATAAGAACTTGCATCGCGTTGGGAGAAAACTTATGGATCTTCTTCCCTTCCTTGAGGTTGAACTTTTTCAGAAAATGCTGAGCCAGGAGTGCGATGTCTTCTTTGCGTTCTCGAAGGGGCGGAAGGTGGATGGCGATCACGTTCAAGCGATAGTAGAGATCATCCCTGAAGCGACCCACCTGGACTTCCTGACGAAGGTTACGGTTGGTTGCTGCCAACACCCGCACGTCCGCCTTGATCGTTCTCTCGCCGCCCACTCGCTCGAAGCAGTGATCCTGGAGAAATCGCAGGAGCAGGATCTGGGTGGCCGGAGCGATGTCGCCGATCTCGTCCAGGAACAAGGTTCCTGCCTGAGCCCTTTCGATACGACCTTTTTTCTGACTGATGGCCCCCGTGAAGGCTCCTTTCTCATGCCCGAACAGCTCACTTTCCAGCAGGGTCGGGGAGTAGGCCGAGCAATTTGCAACGATAAAAGGCCCTTTGCTTCGATGGCTGCGCCAATGGATAGCCTGGGCAACCAGTTCCTTGCCGGTGCCGTTTTCTCCGGTAATGAGCACCGTCGCATCGGAGCCTGAAACCAGATCGATCAGCTCATAGACTTCCTGCATTTTCTTGCTCTGTCCGATGATTTCACCGTAGGAGCTCCGTTCACTGACCTGCCGGCGCAAATGATCGATCTCCGCCTCATAGAGGACGAGGTGGCGAAGGTGACCGGCCGACTGCTCAAAGAGTGCCTGGCAGAATCGCAAATCCTCTTCACTAAATTCTTTGGTGGCTTCCTTGTTGAGAGAGAAAAGTCCAATGCATTGATTCTGCATAACAATAGGAAAACCTAGCCATTCTGAATGTTCCTCGCAGAGCGCTCTCCGGAAAGGGGAGAGTCCGCTGCAGTCTTTGCAGCTGAAAATCTGCGGCTCCTGCAACTCCGCAAGAAAACGAATAAATTCGGCCGCCAACCCGGCTTGTTCCAGTCGGCGCAGCCGCAGCCGCAGAGACTCCGCCAGCTTAGGGCCACATTCATTGAGAGTAAGGAAATCGTTGCGATGAGCGTTGAAAATGAAGAACAGAAGCTCGGCGTCAGGAAAGATTTTTGAAACGTTTTCAACTACGAAGCCCATGAACTCCCGCACCGACCCGAGGCTGCTCATCTGCTGCGAAATCACGCAGAGCGTCTCCAACTGATGATGGGCTTTTTGAAGCTGTCGCGAGCGGAACGCCAAAGCTTCCTCCATCTTGCGTCGCTCGGTGATGTCCCTTTCCAGCCGAACCACAAGCTCCAGCTCTCCTCGGCTGTCAAGAAAGGGATAGGTCGAGATTTGCAGCATCCGAGGCTGGCCCCTCGAGTCCGGATAGACCCTTTCCACGAGTGTTGGGCGTTTCAGGCGGACGGTTTCCTCTACAGGACATTGCACTCCATCCGCCTCGCAGGGAGTATCCCGGTGCAGCATGATCTCATAGCAGGGTCTCCCAAACACTCCCCCCTGACTGTCAAGGCCGATTCGGCCAAGGAATGAATCATTTGCCTGGACGATTTTATAAGTCTTGGGGTCGAGAACAATCAGGTTGTCCGTAATACTATTGATGATCTTCTCATTGAATTCTTTGGCCGCTTGGAGCTCCGTCTGGCTCTGCTTCAAACCGCTGATGTCGGTGAGAATTCCCATGGAGCCTGCAAACTCGCCGTTTGCCATCAGCGGCGCCACGGAGACCAGGCCAAACAGCGAGCTTCCATCCTTCCTGACCAGGCGAAGCTCATAAACGTCAGCCAGTCCTTTGCGCCGCCGCTCGAGCTGCACACTTGCAAGCTGCCTGGCAGCTTCATCCATAAACTCGAATATCGGCCTCCCGAGGACTTCGTCGACGCCATAGCCCAACATATCGGCGAAGCATTGGTTGGCAAAGACCAGCTTTGCCTCTGCATTCAGCATGTAGATGCCCTCACGGGCCATCTCCACGAGCGTACGATACCTCTCTTCCGAGGACTTGAGGCTCGTCTCCAGCCCTTTGCGCTCGGTAATGTCGCGGGCGTGCTCGATAGCCTGAACCGTGGCGCCGTTTGCGTCCTTTACGGGATAAGAGTGGACTTCCAAACAGCGAACGCGCCCGTCCGGCAACGGAACAACTTTTTCCCGCATGCGCGGCTCCCCGGTTTGGAAAACCTCAAGCACGTGACAATCCTCACAAACAGCTTCGCGCCCGTAGAAAACCTCATAGCAAAAGCGACCCTCCAGCGCTACGGCAGGCATTGCGAAAAGGGAGCTAAGAGCGGCGTTCACTCTGACGATGCACAAGTTTCGATCATAGACCACTAAAGGATCTGCCACACTATCAAAGATCCTGCTGAGAAAGCTTTCGTTTTCTTGGGGCACGGGGAGGACCTCCTCAAGGACCGGTGCGCTCCTGTCCTTTCATGTGTTTCTCAGTCGGCGTCCATGAACCGGGCTGACCCTCCCGGGACGTCAAAGGGCTTCACTGATCATGCAGCGGGGAGACGAACTATTGCGATATTGTCGCAGAAACAGATCAGAAGGGAAGAACCAGTTAGCGCGGGAAGCTCGACTCCAGCAGCACAAGTCAACTCCAAGTCATCATTTCAAACCGGCTTTCTATTGTCAATAAATTTGAGATGTGGCGTGTAATTCACCGCCATTGGCATGCCGCAATATGCTAGTACTTGTAGTTCGGGCATAGTCGAAGTGGAGCGTAACAATACAGTCCGAAGGAGATGTTCAGAATGAACTGAAAACATTTGTGAGAAACTATTTAGGCGCGGAGAGGTCCAGCCTCAAGACGAGGCCGAAGGATGAAGCATGATTTGAAAGGGCGGGGTTTAGCCCCGCCCGACATTGATTCAATACTGCCACGGCTGCAAGTCTGTGCAATGGTAACTTAGGAACGAAAGGTTGGAGGTAGTCAGTCCTTAAACTCCTTATTGTAGAGCGGCGTTAGAAATCGTACTCATAGGCATCGTCATGCGCCGGCTTGACATCTTTGATCATTACCACAATATCGACCGGCATGTTCTCCCTGTCTTTAACCATGTTCGGAATCAGCGCAACACGACTGAATCCTGCCCTGGTGAAGGCTTGAATGGCCGAAGCTTCAACATCCGGTATCTCAACGAGCAGTTTTTCAATACCCAGTTTGTAGGCGATATCCACCAGCTCATCGATCATGAGGTGCCCCAGACCCACATTGCGGTAATCCTTATGAACAAAAATCCGCACTGTGCCAAGATGCCTCTTCCACCCTGAGGGGCGGCGGTTGATCGTGGCATCGGCGACAATCTCACCATTCTTGAAGGCCAAAATAGGCAGCGTCTTGCCGTAATCAAGCTCGTTCGCCCATTTTTCAATGAGGAGAGCGCTTGAAACCTCGTCACGTAAATATTTTGCGTCTTCCCGGGGTACCGCTTTGAAAAATTCGAACAAAACTTCCTTGTCATGGGGCGCCATGGGACGCAGCATAACTTTGGTTCCGTCTTTGAGTTGAGATTCTTTCTTGTAGGTATTTAGATCGATCTTAGGATAAATACTGGTGTCTAACATGACAATTACCTCCTTTCATACCTTCAGGTTGAATGATTTTATTCTCTTCTTGCCGGTCAGAGCTTCTGTGAACAGCCCTACTGTAGGACTCATCATCTGACCCGAATGCGCTCTTTTTACAGACGATGCCGAGACCTGGAGCTAAGGTCCGGCAAGCATCTTTTTGCCGCGAGTCTGCTTATTGAATTCAGTAGTCAACATTCGTGCCAAAAACGAAACCGGCAAGCTCTGCGATACTTTCGGGTGCGCTGAGCTCCGGTTTTTAACTCCCCTGAAAAGAGTGAAGCCCCACGGCGTTAAACCGTGGGGCTTCAACTAGTGGAGGGAAGAGTGCCAGCTCTTCTCCCGCTTTTACTTTAAGCATATTTCGTGCCAGCTATATTTAGAAAGGCTATCCGCCCTAAGCTGCAATGTACGGGAAACAGTCGGGACTAATCCTTTTTTCTCGATTCCGGAGCTCGCCGGACAACGGAGCGCATCGCAGGAATGCAGGTTCGGTTGTGAGAGGCTGCTTATGACGTGACGGTTCGTTGGCAGGACGGCGGCCATAAATCAGCTTACCGCGGAGCTTTTGCCCAAGGGCTAATCTTCCAGGGCAGTCCGATCCTGCCGATCGCCGAGTGTGTCTACAATCCGACCCTATGATCCGCGACGAGATGGAATCATCAAGCATTTTGCTCACTGTTATCCGGATCGTCCACTTGCCGACCCCCTTGTCTCTATTTCGCACAATAAATGCGGTGCCGCATTTTTCCCCCATCCTGACCGACCCGGAGTCAGGCTCAGCGTTGGCAGCGTGCACCCGGAGCCGACTTGCGCTCGATCACCAATCGAGAGCGAAGCAATCAAACTCAAATTCGCGGACAGTCCGCGGGAGCCCTCTCACCTTCATTGCGGGCGTAATTGAGGTAAGCCTGCCACATGGCTTCCGTTGCGGCGTTTCTTCCATATACGGCTTCAGCCCTTGAAATCATCCTGAAGAGTGCTTTACGGAAGAGCGGACCCTGGTGTTTCTCTTCTTCGCCATCGCCGGCCACGAAAATAGAGCTCACCTTATACGGCCGCATTTTTCGAGCCTTAAGGCGCGTTACCGCCACGTGGGCAAGCTCATGGACGACAATGAAGCGCAAGTCCCCTAAGTGAGAGCAAAGCTGGATATGAATGCGCCCGATGCTCCCGTCCCCATATTGCTCGAACGCCCGTTTCGCCTCCGGAATGCCACCCATTATGCTCGACAGTCTGCCGAACCACATTGGCCCCCACACTCTTCCCATGAAAGGACCCTCCACGGCAAAATACTGGATCGCCTCTCTCACGCCCAAGATCTGCACCCATATGTTCAGGGTGCGGGGCTTGTAGCAATAGTGGCGAGGGTGCAGTACCACATTCCAGTTGGAAGGGGTGATGCCGTCTGCGAAACGTCTCAATGCTTCTTGTTCAAAGCTCATGGCCGCGCCACTCCGCCGAGAAAAAATCACTTGCGGGCAAAGCTCATATCTTTGGTTGGCACTGGGTTTGTGCAATGGTTCAGCCGGCTGGAACGTTGAAAGCGTTTACGCATCCACAGGCGAGCTATGAATCGGGGAACCGGCCGAAGACCTTTCGCTCATTGGTCAGTCTTTAAGGCTCATCGCCGATTAGCGAGATCGTGTCGCTCCGCAGCTGTTCGCCCTGAGAGCTTCCGCTCGCCTGAGCGACCTAAGCCCCGCCAAGGCGTGGCAGGGTATTGCATGAGAAACAGTGGCAACGTTGTAATTACTGTTGCTTGAGAGGTCTCGAAGCCTGTCCTGAGGTAACGAAGGGGGCGAAGCATCCGTTCGCGCTTCGATACCTCAGCACGAATGGGGTGCGAACAACACGCTAATCCACTATGAGCTTTCTTTGTCAATGCACTTCCATATCCACGTCATGACTCATGCAGTCCCAAACACCTTTGGGATCGCATTCCCGGCAATGATAGTGCTCGCCGTAAATCAATCTATGCTCGTAGTGAACGGCCTCCTCTAAAGGCAGCAGAGCATCGCAGTGTGCACAACTAACACATTGAATATCTTCCTTTTTCATAAGCACCCCCCGGGGTCGCAACGGAGTATGAAAACGAGAGGGAGCAAACGGCTTCCCCTCATCATGAGCTGCATAAGCATTCCCACGCAGGAGCGTGGGAACGAGGAAAGTAGGAGCGTGGGAACGAGGGAAAGCTGATGCCGAGCTGTTTCGTTACATTCCGGATACTGGCTCGTGGAGTCTGCATTTTTACAGCAACTTCCATGACCGCCGGTCGCGACGAGCCATTAAAGTAATCGTTTTCTGCTCACTGCTCACTGCTCACTGCTCACCGCCTTCTTCTTGGGTTTGTGCATGGGCAGTCCGTAGATCGTGTCAATATAATACTCGCAGTTTTCAGGGCCTATTTCTGCCACCTCCCGCCTGAATTTCCGGCAAATTTCCAATCCTTTTTCCTTTGCCCCTTCGGGAAAACCCTGCTCGTCGGACAAATATCGCTTCTCAATCTCGTCGAGTTTCCGCATAAACTCTTCGTAGGTGATTTGTTCTACGGCCATGCATGCCCCCATAGCTCTCCGGCTGGCGACTTCGATGACGCCGCTGACGGCAAAACGACTGCCCTTGGAGTAAGAAAACTTTTGAAATGGTTTTTATCCCAATCCGTTTTCAACTTCTTTTACGGCTTCATTAGCTTTTTGAATCAGTTCAATAAACGCGTCCGATTGATGGGTTTCAAAGCCAACAGGGCCGAGATCGGAGACTTGGTCGAAAGCACGCTCTTGATCGATGTGCGTTGCCAGAGCTTTCACAGCCTCGAACAACTTCAGGCGCTGTTCCCTCACCTGGACATTCTTGTCACTGTCTGTACTTGAGGCTCCGGCTTCCGCTCCGTTTTCAAATTCGGCTATTACCTCCCTGGTGTTCACGATTAGCCCGTAAAAGGCGTCCGATTGATGGAAGTCCAGACCGCTACATCCCCCTGCAGCGGCTCTATCAAATACATCTTCCTTATCGATGTAAGTAATTAGAGCTTTCGCAGCCTCATAAAGCTCCGAGAATTCATCGTTCATTCGTCTCTGCTCCTTGAGATGTCTTCCTGCCGTTTGTCAACCTGTTCTTTGAAGCGTGACATAAACTCGCTTTTGAAGGCTTCGATTTCCATGGCCTCGTCGTGCCTGCCCAAAAAGGTCAAGGCCATCCCCTTAAACACCTGGGCTTCCGTGATTTCCGGATTTTTCGCCAGTGCCTCATCAAAGTAAGGCAGGCTTTCGGCGTATTTTTGCAGCCCCAGCAGTGCGTGCCCCTTGGCAGTAAGAGCGTAAACATTGTCGCCCTGCCGGTTCAGGATCTGGTCTAAAATTTCAATGGCCTCCTCACACCGACCCATATCGTTCAGCGCAAAAGCCTTCAATTGCGTGGCATTTAAATTTTCGGGTCTAAGGGTCAGCTCTTTATTGCAGCAAAAGACCACCTCTTCCAGGAGTCCTTTTTCGCCCAGCAGTCTCGCTCCTTCCATCCAGGTTATTTTGTCTTCCGGAGTGACACCTATGATTTTCATCAGCACATTCTCGTAGGTTTCTTCAATGGTGCGGCTGCCGGTGACCGCCACCGGCACGCGATGGCCCGGGAGCAGATGTGCTATGTCTTTTTTCATCAACTGCTTTATTCCGTATAGATAGTGATCCCAACTTCCGCTGGCGTTTTTATCAACGTCGCTCACCGCATCGGGGACAATCGTGTCGCCCGAGATAAGCGTTTTGGTCGGCTCATGATACAGGCATATGCCGTCAATGGTATGCCCTGGCGTATGCACCACCTCCCATTCAAAGCCGCTCAGCTCCAAGGTTTCTCCCCCCTTCAGTTCGGTTGGGGGGAATCCCGCGTCCGTGATCATCTTTTTGAACTCAGCGGGACCAGCTTCATGCATGATGATCTCAACGGTTTTGTTTTCCATGATCGGCGGGAATCGCAGCATTTCGAATACGCCCATGCAGTGGTCGCGGTGTCCGTGCGTGAGCACGACCTTCTTGATATCCAAAGGACTGTACCCCAGCTTTTCAAGCTCCGCAAAAATGGTGTAATCATTGCCCGGATCCACCAGGGTCAGATAATCGCCTGCGAGCACGTAGACATTGCTGGAATGATGATATCCGATAAGAAACTTGCTCTTGTCGAAGACGGGATGCGATACTTTCAAAATTTCACTTATCGACAGCCAGCCCGGGTGTTTCGGTTCTTCCTCCGGCAGTTCCTCATCTTCTATCAGTGGCCATGGCTTTCGGTTAAATTCCTGTCCACCGTCATTCTTAGATTTATTGCTCATCTCATTTCCTCGATAATCGCTTTTGGTTTTTCGGTTAGCAACTCGGCACTGGAAGTGAAATTAATAGAATAGAAGGACAAAAATAACAAGCTCATTTGGTCGCCATGCTAATGAGCCATAAAAAAATCCCCCTCTTCGGACGAGCCGAAAAGGGGGATAATGGCTGCAATTCTACCTCTCCCCTAATCGCAGGGGAGAGGGTATAGAGCACATCGATTTCTGCTTATGCAATGTAATCCAGGGAATAGGCCATCTTCATTTTATCAGCCGGCCACCACTTCTTACTCTGCTTTTCTTGCCCGGGATACACGTCTTTACCGTCAATCTGGTCAATCATCAGTTCGACGAAATGAAATTCCGTGAGCATGTATTTCTTGATGACCTCACCCGGGATCAATACCACCAGACCGGTCTCCTTGGAGCATTCCCATTCAAAGTCTTCATTGGGCTCCGCCACTTCTTCACCGGTCTTACCCGAGTAAATCTTAAGCAGCTTACCAGTGACCTTCATTCTCGGCTTCATGCCGAATTCATGGTACAGCTCGTCGGATATGTGCCACCAGAGAGCTCTTGCGTTAGCAGCCACATATGCTTTTACGAGCATGGGGTCAAAGCCGCAGACCACCACACGGCATTTTTCAGGCATATTAAACCTCCTTATAGCTATCGTTGGTCTCCACTCCCTTCAACTGGTCGCGAAGATCTTCAACCTGGCCATAGCAATAAATCATGAACTCTTTGGCCTCCGAGTCAGTGAGATTGTTCGTTTCAAACAACCTTCTGACGTAGGGATAAATGTTCGTCTGGATCTCTTCCCTGAGCTCCAGCATTACATGATCATTATCCCCGTCGGGGGATGCCCAGCTCAAGAAACCCGTTTTCCAGTTGTTCAGCATCCCCTTGAGGGCATCGAGCTCCTTGCGGACGTTTTCTTCCATATTAAGCTTTCTTCCTGGCATCGAAGGCGTAGCACTTCTTCACCACGTTGAAATCCGCCACACACCAGTAATGGGGCCAATGGATCTTCTTGCACCAGCCGATGATGTCTGCCGGCGGGAACTTGGAGCCTTTGAGAACCGGCTTCAAGTGTTTGCACTGCCAGCATATATGTGAGCTCTGCTTTTCCGGGATTAAAACAGTATCCAGGAAATCTTCAGGCGTTAACTGTTGTGTCATGCAACGCTCCTTTCTCTAGCTACCAGTCCTTGACTTCGCCTGCAGCGAGTTTTTTCTGATATTCTTCCCACACCTCGGGCGACAGTTTCTGAATATCCCAGTTGAAACCGAAGCTTCCCGCCAAACCGGCGGAAGGCGGTTGGGGGCGCCAGCCGCGAACCGGTCGGCCGCGGATGCTGAACTTGACCATGTCGGCAACACCCAGTAGTTGAGCCCTGGGCTTGCACTCGTAAGGTCTGGTCCGGCCCTCGACCCCGGGTCGGTAGTTGGAATAGCCGTCAAAGGGCTTGTCTGCATACAACGGCATGATGTCGGGCTTTTCACCGGGCCTTTCTTCCGGCCCCAGGTACATAAAGCCCTGGATCATGTGGATGTAATAGACCGTTCCGCACTCGGCGCAGTTGATCTTCCCCTCCCAGTTCCAAAAGCAGTAGGGGTCCAGGTAATTGATGGTGTCACATGGCTTTCCACCCACCTCTTTCTTGCACCAGATTATATCACACACAGCTGCCTCCTTTTAGATGTAGGCCTTGTCATACCACTCTTGGATCTTGGTGAGCGGAATGCCGAGCATGTCATGGTAGATCTTCTTGTTGTCCGCACCCACCGGACGCCAGTGCCAGTTGATCCTGCGCGGGGTCTTTTCCATATGACCGCAGCTATAACCGGCATGGAGCAACATATCGCCGAACAGCGGATCGTCCAGCCACCTGACCGTGCCCCGCTCCCTGTAGTGCGGACTCTCGTAAACCTCGCGGTCGTTTCGAACAGGTTCGGCCAAAAGACCTGCATCGTTCAAAATCTTGCAAACTTCCGACCTGGACTTGTCCCCGGCCCATCTTTCCAAAGCAGCGTAGATTTCCACCTGCGCTTCGCCTTCCGCCCGGTCCTTGTGTGCTTTGTACTTGTCATACAGACCCTGCATTCCGGTGATGGCGCAGAGCTCCTTGAAGTCGGCATCCTGGAAGGCGCTGACCATTGCGTAGCGGGCATCAAACTTGTCCTGCGGATTTTCGGCATCCGGAAAATCGGACTTGCCGCACAAAATGATGCCGTGCACCGCCAGTTGGGTATCCCAGTTGCCCCAGCGCTGCCGAACGATACCGAACTTGCCGTACATGGTAGTGGTATGTCCGAGCATGCGGGTCGGCACCTGTACCTGGGAGAATTCGATCATGGTGCCCAGTCCGGTCTTTCTGCGATGGTGAATGGCCGCCAGGATGGAAGCGGTAATCAGGTTGCCCGACTGCCAGTCGATGACCCAGTTGGTCTGCTTGGTGCAATGGCCGCCCATGTATTCATGCATACCGGTCACCGAAGCGAGTCCGGCGTGGGCCTGGCCCAGAATGTCGTAGGAGCCGCCGAAGATTTTCGGCCCATAGCCGAAACCGCCGCCCCACACATAAATGAACCTGGGGTTGATTTCGCTCAGGTAGCGATAGCTCATCTTCCACTTGTCGAGCGTCCCCGGCCGGTAGAGCTCAGTCAGTCCGTCGAATTTTTTCACCAGGCCGTAAAAGATATCCACCATCTCGGGGACGTGGTAATCCATGGTTAGAAAATATTTGTTGGGGTTGGCGTTGGTGAAGCCCAGCCCGGTGCCTGTCATCGGGCGGGTGTCGTGCAGCGGATACAGGTATGCCTCGTTGAACGGAGAGGTGTGCCGCATGGCATCCCCCATTCTCGGCATCTCGATCTTGACGCATTCAGCCCCCAGTTCGGCCAGGTTGGCCACCGAGTGGGGCGTGAAGATGTACATGGTGCAGCTCAGCCACTTGATCCCTTTAAGCGCTCTAGGCTTGGCGTGCTCATTGCCCACATCGAAGACTTTCTTGCAATACTCCTCGTAGGGCATCTTCCACTCTTCCATCTCACCTTTGCTTTTGGGGCCTGGCAGGTCTTCTATATGTGTTACTCTTGGGTCTTTCGCCATTAGATCACCCCCTTCTGTTTCATTTCATTCACCTTGGTCTGGGTCATTCCAGTCCATTTCAGGAAGATTTCGTAGTTGTCAAACCCCAGATCTCTACCCATCCACTTGCACCTGAACGGCGCACGCACCTGATAGGAGGCCGGGCTGGAAGCGATCAGCAGCGGGCCGTAGTCGGTCTCCTGCACGTAGATCCAGGGGCGATACTTGAAGTGGGGGAACTCGCAGACCTCGTCGATGAACATGACCGGACCGGCTGCAAGCTGGTATTCGAGCAGCTTGGTTTCGGCCTCGACCCGGTTGACATCCCGCAGCCAGCGGGTGGTCAGCGAGTAGGTCTTGATCAGCGCATGCAGAGCGTTTCTAGCTCCCATCTCCTTGAGGAAGGGGTCTTCGTGGATCAGGCGGCCGAACTGGGTAAACTCACGCTCCAGACAGAATCCAATATTATACCACAACTTATCGGTCTGGCCGCCGATCATCATGTAGCCGTCTTTACAGGGGTTCCAGGCATATTGATTAAGGTTGGGGTCCCAGCCGCCCGAACGGGCTTTGATGCTGGCGTTGAAACCATACCAGGTGATATCGAAGTCGATGATGTCCATCAAGGTTTCGGCACCGGTGACTTCGACCATCTGGCCCGTTCCGCCCAATTCATCTCTCCAGTAGAGGGCCGCCAGGGCATTGATGAATCCTTGCGCGCCGGCCACATAGTCGGCCAGCCAGATACCCGATCGGGTCGGATCGCCGCCTCTGCCGCGGGGCAGCAGGTCTTGCGCCAGACCGGTGTTGTGCACCCAGGAGTTGGCGCAGCTGGCAAAGGGCTCGAGCTCCCACTGGCCGAACTTGGATTGCTTGTCCTTCCAGGGACCCCACTGGCCGAGCATGCCAACCCAAACATAAACCATTTTGGGATTGACTTCCTTGAGCTGGCGGTAGCCGATGCCCAGCCCGTCCATATAACCCGGGGGCATTCCGTCGATCAAGACGTCGACGTTGTTGGCCATTTTCTTGAAAATCTCGCGGCCGTCCGCACTTTCGACATCCAAAGTCACGCAGTGGGTGTTGACCGTCTCGTTGACGAACTCCATGCCGCACTTCTCGCCGGTGTCTCTATTTTTCAGCAGGTATTCTTCGCGGCCAAAAGGAGTGAGCTTTCTCAGGGGATCGCCGCTGGGCGGCTCGATGGAAACCACCTCGGCCCCGGCTTCGCCGAACAGAGAGGCGCAGAACTTGTGGCCCAGCCTCCACAGTCCGATATCCAGGACCCTGAGATGTCCCAGGGACTCATCTTTCCCGTATCTTTTTTCGAATTTCAAATTGTCTTCGGCCCAATCACAGAACTCCAGCGCCTTCCTTCTCTCGTAGACCGGTTTTACCTGATCGTAAGAAGGTGGCGGAGTTACCGGGTATGGTCTGACATCCATATCCATCAGACCTATGGTGTCGGCCCGGCTATTTATTTCGATATCTCGCTTTTCTGGCATATCTTACCTCCACTAGTTAGAACCTACTCAAGTATTGATCCAGAGCTATTCCTGGTTCTGGAGGAACGATAACGGTCCCCCTCCAACTGGTACTTCCCACCTCCTTTCTGGTCAAAATTCGGCTCCGATCAGCGTCGAGGCTAAAACGGCCTTTCTGCACCTACAGACCTCAGGCCTCCCCGTTGGCCGCTAAACGCCGTAAAATAGAGATTGTTGTTGTGGAGCTGTACTTAGAAGGGCATTGTGAGCGTTGTCAAGCTACCGGCAATTCGCTTGCATTTCGTAGCACTGAGCAATTAAATCGATTGGGTCAAAAGAGCTCGCAGAAGAAGTCAATTCTCGCAATCAGAAACATGAATTTACCACGTGTAGGTTGTACCAAAATACTAAACACCGCGCCCATGTCAAGGGAAAACAGACATTGTGAGTTTTTTCCTATTGGCTTTATATCACACTCTGAGCTTTCCTCTAATGATTGAATCCGGATTGCATCGGATTGTTCAGTGCTTCGCTATTCGAATTCCGGTTTTCCCCTTGTTGCTCGAGGCCATCCAATAACTGCAGACATCTGTGGGCATCCATGTAGTCTGAATTCTTGCTTATGGCCATAGTGCAGTCCAGCCGTGCTTCCTCATGGCGACCAAGCCTTTGTTTAACGATACCGCGATTGCAGTAGGCTTCGCAGAAACAGGGATTGAGCCGAATTGCCTCATTGTAGTCCGCTATGGCTCCCTCCAGATCGTCATCCCAAAACCTGATGTTTCCCCTGTTGTTGTAGGCATTGGCATAGCTCGGGTTGATGAAAATGGCTTTTTGGTAGTCTGCCCCGGCAGCCGCGAATCTTCCCTCTCTTTCGTTCCTCAAACCGCGGCTGTTGAGTACGTTTGCAGTGAGCGTCAGCAAAGGGAATTCAAGGAAGTCTTCACAGTTAAGGCAGCCAAAACCCAGCGGATCGGTGTGATCGATGTCGGTGGTTTGCTCCCCCACCGTGAGTCTATTCAGCAAATGGGCTGAGTCCACCAGCAAAGTCAAATTCAAGCCTGCCCGCAGTCCGAGCACCGAATACAAAGACGTGAGACCGACACAAGTTCCAACCAAACGCTCAATGTCAGAGTCAAGCTGGGCATCGATGACATCGGTGAGAAGAAAGTGTTCTCCAAATCTTTTGGGCTTGCTGTTCCAAAGATATTCAAACAGCCGCCTGGCAATGGACCGATGCAGGTATGGGGCGGGTTTTGATTGACTGGAAAGGCTCTTCTCGTTACATTTTCGCAGGAGACGGGCAAAAATGTCATCAATTTTATGCCGATAGGATTCGATCTCTGCTTCCGTGTTCAGGCCGGAGATAACCAGCAGCGCACTTTCAAGCGAGACATCCACCCCAGCTTTTATCTTGTGAAGGATTGCCTCTTCGTCATCCAACGGATGCAAATTCATAACGGACTCTCATTTCGGCGAAATCCAAAGGATCTCAGTCACCTCAAAGTAAACCACCATTCCATCCTCAACGAGTACGGTCCTGGGAAGAAAGCTAAAAAGCTAGTCGGTTTTGCTCGGCGATGTTATTATTGATAGCTTTGAAAAGCAAATGAAAGGTTGATCCAGATTCAATCCTAAAGGAACGCGGATAAACCAAACCTCTACTGTGGCAAGTGTGAAGGAGTGAAACGACCGATGAACCAGGAAAGACCGCTCGCACCTGATTTGGCGACAGCAAAACCGTCAACTGATCGCAACCCTTATATTGTGAATTTTTGCAAAGTCCTGGCAGAAAAAAAGGAGGAAAATCTTGAGCCGGAAGTGAAAAAAAAGCTGCTCAACGATATGTATCAGCTGTTCGAGAACATGCTTGGGCAGAACATGATCAAGGCTCTTCCCGAGGATATACGCAAACATTATCTCAGTCTCACCGAAGACCTGGACTCTCTCAATTACGACAAGATCGGCGAAATTTTTGATGAGAACGTCCCTGATTATCAACGGGTCATGAAGGAGACAATGAAAGAATTTGCAGAAATATTCATGCGCAACCGCAGGTTTGACCCGCTTGACTACCCCGTCCCCATAAAGTAGCCGGGCAAGTGCATTTGCACTCCGCCGTCAGGTGGATCTTTGATCTATTTGTGTCTGCCGGATGTTTGCAGGAACACGGAATATGCTTCAAAGAAAACTCTATTAAGAAACGCTTTGGCAAGCCAGCTTTGTTTGGATTGGAGCACAGTTGCTTGCCATGAGGAGAAGAAATGCAGGAAGATAAGACCATTTGTCCCCATTGTGGAGAGAAAATGAAAAAATGGCGCACTCCCGATTACGGTACCTGGAGTGCAGAATTCTTTTACGTCTGCTTTAATGACGATTGTTCCTACTACGTGAAGGGCTGGGAGCATATGGAGAAGACTTTGCAGGAATCATGCTCCTACCGACATCGCTACGACCCGGATACCGGTCATTGCGGGCCTCTGCCGGTTTGGTCGGAGGATGCTTGCAAGAGCGGGATTATTCAGGACTAGTTCAGCCACTGCCACTCCGGCACTTTGATACACCCTACAGGTAGGGGCGGGGTATCCCGCCCGGCAGCATGGTTGTTCTCCGAAGCTGCCGGAAGAAATCGCCAAATTCAGGTCTTCTGATGTTGTTGCCGCAACGAGAGGGCAGGCTCATTGCAGAGCGAAAAACTCAGCCATTTGAACGCCAACCTCAAAAGAACCTCGTCATCCTCCCTGGCGAGCGCTTCGACCTCTTGCTCGGGCAGATCAAAAGCTTGCAGAAAGCGGCTCTCCAAGACAAACCTGCGAAACTTGTCAATGTTGTAGCTGGCCAGAAAAAACATTTGCTGCTGTTTTTCAGAAAGCTCACTACGCAGTCTGGCATGAGTGATTATGGCCATCCAAAGATTGTTGAGCTCGTGGTAGAGCTCTAGACCCTGATCCACAATCCACTCATCAGCCGCCCACAGATGATCCTCATCAAATCCTTTGCAATGAGCTTCTCGCAGAACAAAATAGTCCTCTTGCACATTTCCAAGCCGCCGGTTCACTCGGGATGCTCTGGCGAGAGGATAGATGCGGCAGGCCGAGGGACGGTCTGTGTATATCTCGCAGCCCGCCTCGGAAACAAAGGGACAAGTCCTGCGTTCGTTCTGTTGCATCTGCAGGTATACCATTCCAAGGCTTCTTCCTTCATCAAATCGCACCTCCGTGTATCTATCCAGAAACTCACCGGCATTCAACGCCAGGCGCTTTCTAAGTCGAACGATATCGTAGGGCGTCAGCAGCAGATTAAGATCGCGGCAACATTCGGTAAAACAGGGCACCCCGGGGTGGCAATCAAAGTGAAGTCCCTCTTTGGCCAAAGGTTGCAGCATTGTCTGAATGGAACCCTGAGCAGTCTTTTCTATTGTCATGTCATCCCTCAAGCTATGCCGTCGGCAACAGCTCGTCAATTTGACTGCGGATATATCTGAAAGCGAGTCTCAGCAGCGCTTCTTCATCTTCTTGCACCCGACGGATCGTTTCGTCGGTTAGTTCATAAAAGTTCCTGAAACGATCGTCTTTGAGCATTGCGGCGAACTGATCCAAATCGTAAGCCAGGAAGAGGAGCTTGCCCATACCGGGCTCCATCTTTCCCGACAAGACAAGCTCAGATGGAAGCACCGTTTGAAAAATCGCTTCCATCACCAGGTACGGTTCGATTCCCTGGCCAACCAGCCAGTCCTTCACCTTGAGCAGGGCCGACTCCTTCAACCCCAGGCATTTTTGCTCGCTCACAATGGCTCTATATTCTCCCTCCTGATTCGCCAGATCCAAGGGATACATGCGGCAGGCCCAGGGTCGATCCTGGTACACCCTGCAACCTTCATCCGTGACCAGTTTGCAGTAAAGGGTTTCAGCATCCATCGCCAGCTGGACGACCGGCAAGTGGGTTTTCTTGGCCAGAAAATGCCGCGTGTATCGGGTCAGGAATTCATTTGACCCCAGGCCTAATTTTTTGCGCATTCGCAAGACGTCATAAGGAGTCAAATAGATATTTACATCCCTGCAGCACTGAGTGAAACAGGGGAGATCGGCATGACATCTGAAATGAAAAGGGCTCGATTCATTGAGAAAAGTCGTTTTTTTGGAAGAAACCGGGCACATAAAAGTCCCTCTACTCTGATTGTTTATCCAGTAAAGAGACTCTATAGTCTCTAAATTTGGGATTGCCATGGATCAATTTTTCAACCACTGACAGCGATTGTGGGTCCGCGCACGCGATAAAGGTACAGTGGCATTTGCGGTCGCATTTTCTACAAAAATAATCTTCATCAAGAGAATTCCCGCAATAACAGAACGGCTCCATAACCAACTGGCTATCTTCCCACCTGGCCACATAATAGTCTTGTTGGCGAGAATTCAAATAGTTGAGGCTCACCTTCATGTAAATACACTCTCTCTTTCCATTTTCCTGGCGATTTTTGACAGCTTGCGGGCGGGAATAAATCCCACCCCTACGAACAATAGTCGAATGAGTCAAATGAGCCAGGAGACTGTCCGAGAATAGCCATTTAGCATTCTCCGCCCGCATGCTTCTGGCGGGAGCCATGCCACAGGCGCCTCTTTGGCTTCCCGCCTTCGCGGGAATGACGTTCGGCAGGCATTCTCGGAGAGTCTCCCGGTTTCCGGACCGACACAATTCAGGCTAAAGCACTTGCAAGAATCTCTGACAGCTCGTTTACTTCGAGGACCTCTTGTTTATTCATGCTGTTGCAGGCGTCAGTCAGCATGTTCAGACAGTATGGGCATGAGGTTGTGAGAATTTCAGCCCCCTTATCGACCGCGTCGGTGATCCTGAGCTCTCCGAACCTTTCGCCCATCGGGACTTCAGCCCAAATGCGACCACCGCCTCCAGCACAGCAAAGGCTCAGCTCGCGGCAGCGGCCAAGCTCCACGTTTTCGGCATTCTCTACAGAGGCCAAAAGTTTGCGCGGGGCATCGTAAATGCCGCTATGGCGACCTAGATAACATGGGTCGTGGAAGGCCACTTTCTTTCCCAAGCTTTTGGGGAATGAAAGCTTGCCCTCTGCCAGAAGCTCCTGCAAAAGCTGAGTGTAATGCACAACCTCCCATTCTCCGCCGAGCTCTGGATATTCATTCTGGAAGGTCCACAGGCAGTGCGGTGAGGTGGTGATGATCTTTTTCACCCCTTTGCTGTTGAAAAGCTGAATGTTGGACTGGGCAAGCTTCTGAAAAAGCTCTTCATCCCCGAGCTTTCGCATGCTCTCGCCGCAGCAGCTTTCCTCCGCCCCTATAACACCAAAGCTCACCCCTGCATGTTGTAATAACTTGGCAATGCTCTTGGCTACCTTAGTGCTGCGTGGGTCGTAACAGGAATGGCAGCAGACAAATAAAAAGTATTCCTTGTCCCCGTCGAATTGAGGCACTTCCAGCCCTTGCTGCCAATCTGTCCGCTTTTCGCGCGGTCCCGACCAGGGGTTCCCCTGGGCATGGGCGCTGCCCAGAATCGGACGGAGGTTGGCTGGCGCCATTCCCGCACCTACAATGCTCGACCGCATACCCCGCACATTGTCGACAATTTTGACGCCGCGCGGGCAGTTGGTCTGACACATGCTGCAGGTGCTGCAGGCAAACAGGATCTGCTCGTCCTCAAAGCCCTCCATTCCCATCTGACCAAGGCGTTGCATATGACGGATATTGAATTTCTCGCTGGTCTCGCCGGGCACCAGACGCCACGGGCACAAGTTGGTACAGAGTCCGCACTGCATACACCAGTTGAGCGTTTCTGCACCCATATCGACGACATAATCTCTCATTTCCAGCGAAACGTATTTCGGTTCCATTATCTCTCACTCCAGTTATCGGTATAGACATCCATGACCCAACGCTTGGGCTGGATCACGACGAAGCAAAACAACTTCTCCCCGGCTTGGATGCCGGCATGCTCCAAGCTCCATGCTTTAATAGCCTTTGTATGGATTAGGCCCAAGTTCATCGATCTTGGCTGAAAAATTGTCCAGGATCTCCGGCAGTCGATGGTAATCCGCGATAGAAATCTGTTCCAGCCGAACCCGCTCGGATTCCAGCACGAGGCGGTTCAGCGTCTCCTGGATCTTGCCCATGCGGATGTTAGCCAGCTCACTGCCCTTGATAAAGTGGCACTGGTAATCGTCGCCGTGTTTGCAGCCCAGCAGCAGAATGCCATCGATGCCCTTGGAGAGTGCGTCGGCAATCCAGACCAGATTCATGGAGCCGAGGCAGCGCACCGGAATGATTCTCACCCATGGATTGTAAGTCATTCGCCGAATGCCGGCCATGTCGAGCGCGGGATAGGCATCGTTTTCGCAAGCCAGCACCAGAATGCGCGGCTTCTCTTCGTATTCGTCCGGAACTTCGATATTTTTGATGGCGTTGCCGATCATGCCCACCGAATAGTTCTTGAATGAAATGATTCGTTCCGGGCAGGCTCCCATGCAGACACCGCATCGACGGCAACGGGTCGGGTTGGGCAAAGGATTGGCCTTTTCGTCCTCGTTAATGGCGCCAAACGGGCATTCCTCCGTGCACCGTTTACACTGAGTACAGCGCTGCATGAAGAATTCGGGATAGGTGAGGTCTCCGGCTCTGGGGTGCACCGCTTTTCCTTCGGAAACCATTTCCACGCATTGAATGGCTTTGAGGGCCGCTCCCGTAGCATCATCGATGGACCTGGCATAGTCCATTGGAGCCCGCACCGAACCCGCCGGGTAAATGCCGGTGCGGCGTGATTCGTAAGGGAAGCAGATGAAATGGGAATCCGGAAAGCCGTATTTCAGCGCCGGCAGTTCCGGACCCTGTCTGTAGTCCAGGTTCAAATTGTTTGAAGCCACAATGGTATCTTCAGGAACGGCTAGTTCCTCCTCGCCTTCTTTCGGCTCCTGGGCCCTGTATTTTTTCCCAAATGCAGTCGTTGGAACCATGCCGTTCGCGAGCACCACCAGATCCACACTCTCGGACATCACCGGCGATCCGGTCAGAACGTCGTCTGCCGTCACTACAAGTCCTCCGGAGCCGTCATCTTCAACAGCCGAAATATCGCCGCGGACAAAAATCACGCCATCCTTTTGCAGCTGTTTGTAGAACAATTCATAGCTGCCATGGGCCCTGATGTCTTTATAAAAGATATAAACCGGGGTCTGTGGATTGGCGTCCTTAAAATATTTGGCCTGTTTCAATGATTCAACACAGCATGCCGCAGAGCAATAGGGCAAATGATTGGGATCGCGCGACCCCGCACACAGTATGAATGCCACACTGGTCACCGGTTGATCGTTGGAGGGTCGGTTGACAGCTCCTGACTTGTACATTGTTTCCAGCTGGGATGCGGTGATCACATCTGCGGACTTGCCGTAGCCGAGATGTTCCAGCTTGCCTGCATCATAGGGCACCGCTCCGGTGGCAAGAACGACCGCCCCGACACGCTCCGCGGCTGCGCTGCCGTTTTGCTGAATGTGCACATCGAACATACAGGGGGCGCCTGAAATTTTGCCCACCCGGGCATTGGTATACACTTTGACTCCCGACTGGCTGCTCAATTCAGCAACCAGTCGGTCGATTTCAAAGTCCTGCAGCTCCTCATAAGGCGGCTGCGAGGGTGGCAACTTATAGACTTCCCTTGCATAGCCACCGAGTTGATCGCTTTTCTCAACCAGCACGACTTCATAGCCGGCTTTGCAGGCCTCGTTGGCCGCCGTTATTCCCGCCAGACCTCCCCCGACCACCAGAATTTTTTTGCTCAGATTCTCGGCCATGAAAGGCTCCGGCGGCAGCATTTCTTTGGCTTTGGTGAGGCCCATGCGCAGTTGATCTTCCGCCATCATCTGGGTGTCTTCATCATTGGACGGGTGCGACCAGACCACCTGTTCCCTCAAATTGACACGCTCCATGACTTTATCTCGGCCAAAATCAAACACGTCGGCCATAACCCTCGGCGAGCAGGCAGCAATGACGATTGTATCGATGCCCGAGGCTTCTATGTCAGCCTTGATTTCGGAGACACCTTCCCGACTGCAAAGGAAAGCATGCTGCTTGCAAGCCGACGCTTTATATTCACCCGTGCCAACATTTGCCAGAGCATCTATGTCGAGAGCGTCACCAATACCGCAACCTGTGCAGATATAAACACCAATTTTCTTTTCCATTGGGCTACCTCCTGAATGTCGCCTGAATGGCCTTAAGAGCTGCTGCTGTCGCATCCTGAACACTTGTAGCCACGTCCACCGGTCGCCTCACGCAGCCGGCGCCTATGATTCCAGCAACGGGCTGAGCGGCAAGAATGAAACCGTGCTCGTCGTAGGCCATCTCTGCCGGGACTTTGTGTTCGGCAGTGCCGGGCACCATTCCTGTGGCAAGAACCACTAGATCGAACTGGTCCTTGAGGATCTTGCCGGTAGCCTGGTCTTCCACTTGAACGGTGACCAATCCGGTCGCGGGGTCTTCGCTTATTTCGCCGGCTTTGCCCTTTATGAGGGTGACGCGCTCATCAGCCCGGACTTTGGTGAAAAAGTCCTCAAATTTTCCAAGCGCTCGAATATCTATGTAAAAAATGGTAGCCCGGGCATCCGGGTTTTGCTCCAAAAGGTAGGTGGCTTGTTTCAACGACGCCAGACAGCATACCCCGGAACAGTAAGGCAGGTGGTTCTCATCACGGGAGCCCGCACACTGAACAAAGGCAATTTTCTTGACATCCGCACGGTCGGAAAGCCTTACGATTTTGCCCCCGGTCGGTCCGTTATGGGCAGCGAGGCGCTCCATCATCACGTTGGTGATGACATTCCGGTTTTTCCCGAATCCATAATAGGCGATCTTGGCAGCCTCGTACGGCTCCCACCCAGTCGCCCAAACGATTGCCCCCACTTTCAGATCGAAGCCGGCAGGCTGCGTGTCTAGATCGATGGCCCCATAGGGACACGCCGCTTTGATCTTCTCGGCCTCTTCGGTGCCGAGAACTTCCGGGGCGAGCACATAGCGCATGGGAAAGGCGAATTCGTGAGGCAGGTAGGCAGCTTTAATGTTATCCAATCCGTAGTTGAAAGGATTGGGAATTTCCGTTGTAGCCGCCTCGGCACAAAGACCACAGCCGGTACAGTTTTCATTCACATAGCGGGGGGATAACTTGAGAGTGACGTCGAAATTGCCGGCATGACCCTCTATCTTTTCGACCTCCGCCATGGTGAAAAAGCGAATCAGGGGGTTGTTTTTGATGCGGCGGAAGTTGATTTCAAGCCCGCAATTTGGTGGACATAATTTGGGAAAATACTTGTTCATTCGTGCTACGCGGCCACCCAGGTACGGCTCCTTTTCCACCACGAACACCTGGAAGCCGGCTTCAGCAGCTTCGAGAGCAGCACTAAGTCCGCTCATGCCGCCGCCCACCACTAGAATGCTTCGTTCTCCGTTTTGCGCCTCAGCCATGCGATTTCCTCCGTACTATTGATCATCGATGATACAGACTTACTAAGATTCTGCGCTTTCACAAGGGCTCATCGTGCAACTTGTAAAAACCCTTAATGCTAACGTATTAGTGAAAACAAATTCAAGCGATAAATGGATGTCATCTTCTCAGCGAGTGCAAACGCTATGAGATATACAGGGGAGGGACTGCCTGAGAAAAAGCAAAAAAACCTCCGGGTGCGATCACCCGGAGGTTAAAGACTAACTAACTACTTACACCTGATTACACATCCAGACGAACAACGGGGACCTTCTTCATGGTCCATTCGCCGGTTTTGGGATCCCATACGGAATTGACGAAAACGTTCCAGTTTGCTTCGTCCATCTTGGGGAAGTCGGCGCGGTAGTAGTATCCGGGCCAACGGCTCTCTTCACGGAACATCACGTGACGCAGGTGGCTCTCGGCGATCCACATCCGGTGGATATTCTCCCAAACACGCATGAGCTCATGAAGGTCCTCAGCCGCCAGCTTCGCGGAGTCTTCCTTCAGCATGAAGAGCAGCTCGGCGCCTCTTTCCAGAAGATGCTTGTTGGTGGTGAACTGCGTGCTAACTCCACCGCAGTATTCATCCATGATCTTCTGCAGGCGGAACATGAACATCCTGGGCTTCATGAAGTTCGGATTGATGTTCGGATCGCTGGACAGGCCCTGGAATTCTTCAAACCGTGCCAAAGGAGCGAGAATGGTCTTCTGCAGCTCTGCAACCTTGGCATCGTCCATCTTCGGCATGCTGTTGTTGTCCACGATGAATGCAATGGCGCCCTTGGCGGCAATGCGGCCTTCAGCATGGGAGCCGGAGGAGAACTTGTGGCTGGAAGCACCGGCGCCGTCACCACAGGTGAACAGACCCTTGACGGTGGTCATGTGGTTGTACACGCCAATGGGCTCCCACTGCTTCTTGTATTCTGCCGGCATCACATCTTCGGGACCGCACACCCAGGCACCGGAGGCGCCGGAATGGGAACCGATGAAGTAAGGCTCGCAAGCGGCGATTTCAGAAGATTTCTCTTCCGGGGCGATATTCATACCGGCCCACAGCAGAGCCTGGCTGATGGTCATATCCAGGAAGTCTTCCCAGGCTTCACTTTCAAGTTCCTTCATTTTCTTCTTGAAGGCCTTGGGATCGTCTTTGTATTGAGCGGCTATGTTGGCAATGGCTTCTTCCGTTCTCATGTAGATGGGGCCCTTGCCTGCCATAATGTCTTCCATACCCAGCCAGTTACGCAGGTTGGCGGGGATCGGCTTGGCGGTGCCGTAAGGTGCCCAATCCGGCAGCTCGCCGGCGCGCTCAACCATGTATTCGCCGCCCATTGCATTGGTTGCACGGGATTTGAACAGCAGGAACCAGGCGCCAACAGGACCGTAACCATCTTTGAAGCGCACAGGAATGAAGCGTACTTCCTGGCAGGTCATTTCCGCACCGGCACGAATGGTGAAATATGCGGTGGAGCCGGAGTTCCAGGGCGGATACCAGGCGCGGCCGAGACCTTCACCCACGGAGCGCGGACGGAACACGTGCACCGCACCGCCCATGGCAGCGATGGTCGCTTTGGCGTTGAATACGTAGAACTTGTTTTCGCGGACACTGAAGCCAACCGCGCCGGCGACTCTGTCACCGTCCATTACCGGCTCGACTACGAACACGCGCTCAAGCAGCTCTCCCTTGTCGCCCAAGGTGGCCAGTGCAGTCTTGGCAGCTTCCGCTACGATAACTTTGTAGGACTCGCCGTTGATCATGATCTGCCAGCGGCCTTCATGAACATACTTGCCATCGGCATCTGTCCAAATAGGCAGGCCCCATTTTTCGAACAGATGGACGGAGGAATCCACATGACGGGCAATATCATAAACCAGGTCTTCACGGGAGATGCCCATCAGGTCCTGGCGAACGTATTTGACATAGTCTTCCAGAGTATTCTCGGCCTTGGCGTAACCAATGTACTGGTTGATAGCCGAAAGACCCATTGCTACTGCACCCGAACGGTCCATAGCAGCTTTATCGACTACGGTGACTTTGAGTCCATGCTTCTTTGCCCAGTATGCAGCCTCAAACGCGGCTCCACAGGCCGACATACCACCGCCTATGATCAGCAGATCGGTATCGACTTTTACGGTTTCAAAATTTTGCATATCTACACCTCCTTCGGGGTTATTTCTTCAAGGTTGGAAGCTCGCTGGCCCATGTTGAAGCAGGCTCGGTACAAAGCAAGGGGCTCTTGAGATCTTCGGTGCCGGTCTCAAAACCTGCCAATGGCTCGGCCTTGCCTTCAGGAGTGGTCCGGATGGGGAACTTGAAGCGCTTCAGCGAGCCGTTGCGGAATTTCACCGTCCACATGATGTCTTCGGAGCCACGCAGAGGCACAACGGAAGCTCCCATTGGAACGAAGTCGGCGTAGGCGCGCACGTCAATGGCCTGCTGGGGACAAATCTTCACGCAATTGTAGCATTCCCAGCACATATCGGGTTCCATGTTCCAGGCTTTCATTTTTTCCTTGTCCAGGATCATGAGGTCGTTGGGGCAGATGTACATACAAGCCGTTTTATCCTGCCCTTTGCAACCATCGCATTTCTCAAGAATTACATAACTTGGCATAACTTTACCTCCTAAATAGGTTCTTCTTTTCTCATTTGCCTAGATTATTCCTGATGTTAGGAACTCCCGTCGCGGATCCTTACACCTCCTTTCTCAACACAAGGCTTCCCCCCCTCGCACGAGCAGCCATAGTGCTTCTGGGAAGAGGGGGGGCATTCCTTAATGGAAATTTATGGAAATTAGGATTATTTTTTCTTTACATCGCCGGTGGCAGCTCCGTGGAGTTTGATTTCCACCTTCTCTTCGAGACCCTGGTAGTACGCCTGCAATACCGCCACTACTTCGGGACGAGAAAATTCCTTGGGCAATTCGCCACCTTCGGAGAGGGTCTTGCGGACCATGGTTCCGGAAAGCAGCAGGCGATCTTCTTTGCCATGCGGACAGGTTCTCATGGAAGCCATGCCGCCACATTTGAAGCAATGGAAGGTCCAGTCGATCTTCAGAGGCTTCAGCAGCAGAGCGCCTTCGGGGATTTCCTCGAAGATTTTTTGCGCATCAAACGGACCGTAATAATCGCCCACGCCGGCATGGTCACGACCAACGATAAGATGGCTACAGCCATAATTTTGGCGGAACACGGCGTGCAACAGAGCTTCTCTGGGGCCCGCATAACGCATTTCGGCAGGATATCCACCCTGAACGACGGTGTTCTTCACGAAATAGTTTTCTACCAGCACATCAATTGCTTTTACGCGAACGTCGGCGGGAATGTCGCCGCCTTTCAGTTTACCGACCAACTGATGGATGTAGAGGCCGTCCATAACCTCGACTGCGATTTTAGCAAGAAATTCGTGGCTGCGATGCATCGGATTGCGCAACTGCAAAGCTGCAATTCGGCGCCAGCCCAAATCGTCAAAAATCTTTCTGGCTTCGGCAGGTCTTTGATAAACAGCCTTAAACTGAGTGGGATAGAAACTCTCGCTGACCACCTTGACGGGGCCCGCCAAATTGACCTCTTTCTGTGCCATAACCTTCTGCACACCGGGATGGCCTTCGGCATCATTGGTCCAGAATACGGATTTACATTCGTGTTCCTTGTCAATGGTATATTTCTCGGTCACCTTCATGGTGCCGAGGATCTCGTTATTTTCCTCATCCAGGAGCGCCACTTCCTCGTTGGCTCCGATGCTGTCAGCCAGGGCCTTGTCCGCCGACAGGGTGATGGGGATAGGCCAGAAGACGCCATCTGCCATAAGGTACTTGTCGCAAACGCCTTTCCAGTCATCGTAGCCCATGAAGCCATCCAGGGGCGTAAATGCACCGATGCCCAGCATAATCAGATCCGATGCCTCGCGGCTTGTCATCGGAACCACTTTCAGTTTCTTGGCTTTTTCTTTTTCGGCAGTTAACGCGGCACCTTCAAGCAATAGAGGTTTTAACTTTTGTTCTTTTCCATGGGGAGGAACCAACTTCGACATGTCTTCTTCTCCTTAGAGTATATGGTTTTGGACTCGACTTCGAACAGCCATTTCACTTGCAGTTACGATGCTTGTGCAATATGTTGCAAGGTCATTATAGGTAAGCCCTGTCACTTGTCAAGCGAAAAATGATGCAAAATTTCACAAGCGACTCGCCTCTTCCCCTCCAGGCATACCTGGACAGCAAGGAACGATCCGCTCAGACTTTTTGCAGAATCGGGTGCGGGACAGCCTTGTGAGGCAGTACCAGGGCGCAATTAAGTGAATATGGTCACAAATATCGGCACAGATGTGATCCCTGCGAGCCGTTTTGTCGGGCAATCAGCTGAGGCTTTCAAAAGGCAACCCTGGCACCATTGCATAAGATGAGACCCGCCGATGAGCATCACGAGTACGGTCATTCAATACCATTGCCTCCAATATTATGCAAGCGCCAAAGCGTCTGAGTCAAATATTCGGAACGGGAACGCTTCGATCTGACGGGGGAAGCAAAGGTCGAACTGGTCGCCGGCACAGAGTGCCGACTTGCGACGCAGTACAATGAACTGCGGGAAAGCTGCCCGGACCCGGATTCCAATGTGCGTGACTGCACTCTACCGATAGGATCGCTGAAGCTCCGATCAACAAAATAATCACATGCTGATATTGTCGATTAACATTCTAATTTTTCTAGTTTATCATGTTTTTTTATTCAGTTGATTCCATACATCGTTAATTTTTCGGATGATGAAAAATGAAGAGACCCTGGATCGTTACCACCGGACGCCATGTCATGGTTCTTTTAGTGTTGTCCGGTCTCCTCCTTACCTTTGGCACCGTTGGCTATATGATCATTGAAGGCTTTTCCCTCCTGGATGCCCTGTTTATGACCGTCATCACTCTCACGACTGTCGGATATGGAGAAGTCAGACCGTTGGATGAAGCCGGCCGACTTTTCACCATTGTGCTCATCATGATGGGTGCGGGCTTTGTGGCTTATAATCTGGCTTACTTCACCCAACTCTTGTTAGATGGTAACCTGCTGGAATTATATCGGAGGCGAAAAGTGCGCAGGCAGCTTGAACTACTAAGAAACCATTACATTATCTGTGGCTACGGCCAAATGGGACAGATCGTCACGCGTGAATTGATCAAAAATAATGTCCCCGTCGTTGTTATCGAGAACGATGAAGCCACCGTTATGCGCCTTCAGGAAAAGGGGATTCTGCACCTCGCAGGGGATGCCACCGAGGAAGAAAACCTTATAGCCGCAGGCGTTGAGAACGCCAGCGGGCTGGTGTCGGTAGTCATTAAAGACACGGACAATGTGTTTATCGTCCTCACCGCCAGGGACCTTAATAGGAATTTATTCATCTGTGTCAGGGCCGGCACTCCCGGAACTGAAAAACGGTTGCTCAAGGCGGGAGCAAACCGGGTTGTATCCCCTTATGCCAGCAGTGCACTACGAATTGCCCATCAGATTCTACGCCCGACGGTGACAGATTTCCTGGAACTGGCACTGTCAGGGGAGGGAATGGAATTGAGCATGGAAGAGCTGCAACTACCAGAGGGGGCGGACATTGTCGGCAAAGACCTGATGCACTCCGGCATTCGTAGCGAATACAACCTGATCATAGTGGCCATAAAGCGAAGCGATGAAAGAATGATTTACAATCCTTCTCCAAAAGAAGTGCTGCATGCCGGAGACACATTAGTGGCTATCGGTCCGCAGGAAAACCTGGGTCGCTTTGGCGCGCGCCTCTATGGCAGCACCCGCCCGCCTCTCAAACCCTAGCGGGCGGAGGACGGAGTCGTGTCCGAAAGTTGTCCTTTCGGACCGAAGGCGAGACTTCTTGTGCACATACGCAGTTGATTTTACAGATTTCCAATTTCCCGCCGTGCTCGCGCCCGCGTGCGCGGCGAAGGCCCGTCGCGCGGTGCTACGCCACGTTCCAAGTGACACCATAGGTATTCTCTGCGGCTTCTCAGGTTTGGTTTGACAAAGGCAGACCGATTCCTTATAAACAAACAAATTTTGATAAAATGGGACCGATGCGGATTCACTTCAATTTGAAAGCTCAAGTTGTCGTCTTGTACTTGGATTCTTTATCACGGAGGTAGTTGGAATGGAGCAAGCGGTTATCGTTAATGCTGTTAGAACCCCGGTCGGCAGTTTTGGCAAATCATTGACTGCTGTTTCAGCTGTTAGCTTAGGGGTGATCGCTCTAAAGGAAGCCTTAGCCAGAACGAAGCTGGACCCCGGTCTGATCGACGAAGTCATCCTGGGCAATGTGTTGCAGGCCGGTTTGGGACAGAATCCCGCCCGTCAAGTGGCAATTCATGCCGGTATTCCCAAAGAAGTTCCGGCCCTCACCATCAACAAAGTATGCGCCTCCGGTCTTAAATCCGTTTTCCTTGCCGCCCAGGCTGTTATGCTGGGTGATGCCGAAGTTGTCATCGCCGGCGGAATTGAAAACATGAGCCAGACTCCCTATGCGGCAAAAGAAGCCCGCTGGGGTCAACGGATGGGGGACGCCAAGCTGGTGGATTTGATGATCCTTGACGGCCTCTGGGACGCGTTCAACGGCTACCACATGGGCAACACCGCCGAAAACGTCTCCGCCAAGTTTGGCATCAGCCGAGAAGAACAGGATCAATTTGCTCTGGCAAGCCAGCAAAAAGCCGAAGCAGCAATCAAGAACGGCAGCTTCAAGGATGAAATCGTGCCGGTTCCGCTCCCCCAACGCAAAGGCGAGCCAATTTTGTTCGATACAGACGAGCATCCCCGCGCTGGGACTACGTTGGAGGCTCTCAGGAAGTTAAAACCGGCCTTCACAAAAGACGGCACCGTAACGGCTGGAAACGCAAGCGGAATCAATGACGGCGCCGCAATTATTATCGTTATGTCTGCCGGTAAAGCTGCGTCCCTTGGTTTGCAGCCGATGGCCGTTATTCGCTCCTATGCATCCAGCGGTGTGGACCCATCCATTATGGGCATAGGGCCTATTCGGGCAAGCCAGAAAGCTCTTGCGAGGATCGGATGGAAGGCGGAGGACCTTGATTTGATCGAGGCCAATGAAGCCTTCGCCGCACAGGCCATCGCCGTCAACAAAGAGCTGCGGTGGGACCTTTCGCGAGTTAATGTGAACGGCGGCGCCATCGCCTTGGGGCACCCCATCGGCGCCTCGGGAGCACGTATTCTGACAACGCTGCTACACGCAATGAACAAACGAAACGCCAGGAAAGGATTGGCTACATTGTGCATCGGCGGAGGGCAAGGGGCAGCCATAGTGGTTGAACGTCCTTAATGTGGATTTTTCTTTTATGTTTTCAATGTCAAACCCTCGGCGCCTGCACATTTGGTGAAGTGTGGATCGAGTGGGAGGGATGCGGTTATGAGTTACGAAAATATTCTTTTTGAAGTTCAAGCGGGTGTCGGAATCCTCACTTTCAACAGACCCAAGGCCTTGAATGCCCTCAATCCAAAGACTCTTGAAGAGCTCGCCGAAGCTATCGAAAGGACCGCGAAAGATCGGGACATTCGGGTGCTGCTGCTCACCGGAGCCGGCGACAAAGCATTTGTGGCCGGCGCCGACATCACAGAGTTTCAGAAGATGAATCCTTTGGAGGCGCTCCTTTTTGCTGAAAGAGGCCAGGAGCTCTTCTTCCAATTGGAACAATTGCCGATACCGGTGATCGCCGTCGTCAACGGCTTCGCCTTGGGCGGCGGCTGCGAAATCGCCATGAGCTGCGATTTCATCTATGCGTCCGAAAACGCCAGGTTCGGTCAACCGGAGATTAATCTCGGCATCATTCCAGGGTTCGGTGGAACTCAGCGCCTGTCCCGACTCGTTGGCAGAGCCAAGGCCAAAGAGCTCTGTATGACCGGTGAGATGCTCGATGCCAAGCAGGCCAAGGAATTGGGACTGGTGGCCAAAGTTTTTCCGGCCGATCAGTTACTGGTGGAAAGCCTGAAGGTGGCCAAAGCTTTGGCGGTGAAGGGGCAGGTGGCACTGCGCGCCATCAAACAAGTGGTTGATAGAGGTTATGAGGTCGATTTAAAGAGCGGCTGTGCGCTGGAGGCTCAAGCATTCGCGGTCTGCTTTACCAGCCGGGATGCCGGGGAAGGGGTGGCCGCTTTCCTGGAAAAGCGCAAACCGAATTTTCAAGGATCTTTGAAAAGTTGATTTTCCCACGACGATTTGTCGGCATATATTTTTTCCGTTGGGAGGAGCGCAAATGAATTTTGAACTGACTGAAGAACAACAAATGATTCAAGACATGGCGCGCAAATTTGCGGAGCGCGAAATCAAGCCTGTCGCCGCAGAGCTGGATCGAACCCACGCCCACCCAAAAGAGATAACAGCAAAGATGGGAGAGCTCGGGCTGATGGGAGTCACCATTCCGGATACCTATGGCGGGGCGGGAATGGATTACATCAGTTACGTTTTGTCCATGATCGAAATTTCCAAGGCTTGCGCATCTTGTGGTGTGATCATGAGTGTCTGCAACAGCCTGTATAATTTTCCGGTCTACAAATACGGGACAGAGGAACAAAAACAAAAATACTTGCGCCCCGTTGCCAGCGGTGAAGCCCTGGGATGTTATGGCTTGACGGAGGCAGGGGCCGGTTCCGATCCTGCCACGATGCGAACCATGGCGGTTCTCGACGGCAATGAGTGGCTCATCAACGGCGTCAAAAAGTTCATCACCAACGGGAATGTGGCCGGTTATTGCGTCCTCGCCGCTGTTACCGACAAGACAGCAGGTTATAAAGGAATTAGTTCTTTTGTAGTCGACTTGCAGAATACCCCTGGATTTCGGGTTGGCACAGTTGAAGAAAAGCTGGGAATTAATGCTTCCGGAACCGCCGAGCTGGTCTTTGAAGATGCAAGGATCCCCAAGGAGAATCTGCTCGGCAAAGAAGGTGAAGGCTTCAAGCAAATGCTCTCCACTCTTGACGGCGGCCGGATAGGCATTGCTGCACAGGCCTTGGGGATTGGGCGGGCGGTTTTGGAGGAAGCAGTCGAATACAGCAAGACCCGGGAACAGTTCGGACGACCGATTTCCTCCTTCCAGGCCATTCAGTGGAAGCTTGCCGATATCGCGACCCAGCTGGACGCTGCCGAATTGCTCACGCTGCGAGCTGCCTGGCTGGAACAAAACGGCAAAGGATATGAGAAAGAAGCGGCGATGGCTAAGCTGCTTGCTTCAGATACCGCCATGTGGGCCGCAGTCGAGGGTGTACAGGTACTTGGCGGCTATGGATATTGTAAAGACTACCCGATGGAACGGCATATGAGAGATGCCAAGATCACTCAGATTTACGAAGGCACCAACGAAATCATGCGCCTGGTGATTGCCAGAAACTTGATAAAACATCGTTAACACAAAAAACCCCCTGAGAGGGAATTGCTTCTCAGGGGGTTTTTATTCCGACCGAAGAAACCGGAGTGTGCAGGCAACCAACATGATCCCCAGTTGCATCTGATCTTGCCATTCATTTCATTGTCCTCATCTTATTCTTCTAGCGTATGCCTCTCTCCGGATCGGGAGATGGAAGAATAACTATGCGGACCGCATTATTCTGCGTTCCCGGCGCTGGATTCTCTTGATCGCTTTCTTCTTCTTTATCCGGCGGCGTTCGCCTTTGGTCAGATAGTAATTGTGGCGGCGCAAGACGGGTTGAACGTTTTTTTGAAAATCTTTGCGGAGCTTGCGGATTTTCTTTTCAATGTTTTCCCTGGTTTCGACCTCCGACATTCAGTTTTCACCTACCTTTCAGCAACAGAAGGGCCTTGGATGGATTTTTACTGCTAAAAAAGCTGCCCGGACCTTCTTTTCGCGCAAGCCCGGGCGGGATTGTCGGGAATATAGCCGGCTGCCTGCCTAAACCCCAGTCGATTATAATAGAACACATTTCCAATAATGGCAAGCTCCTAATTTCCAGATCGGCCCAGATGTGACCAACAAATGAACCCTGCCGATCGGTCTCCGTTAAATCGTGTAGCCAACCCAACATGGCCATCAGCTCGATCAAGATTCAGAAGTGGCGTCGTAATGCGAAAAATGCATGGTAAAAGTGGCGCGACCTTGCGTCGATGATCGCAGCGCCGTCGAATAACCGAACATTTTGGACAACGGGACCACTCCCTTCACTACCTGGACCGCTTTACGCGCCGTTATGTTCTCCACTCGACCTTTGCGGAAATTAAGATCGCCCAAAACCTCCCCCAAGAATTCCTCGGGAACCAATATTTCCACAGCCATATAGGGTTCCAGCAAAATCGGAGAAGCTTCTTCGCAAGCTTTCCTGAAAGCCATGCCGGCTGCCACACGAAAGGCCAGCTCGGTGGATACATTTTCATGAAAATCGCCGCCAAATACCACAGCTTCAGTATCAACCACCGGGTACCCCAGCAACGGCCCGCTGCCCAAAGCGTCCCGAAGCCCTTCTTCCACCGCCGGGTAGTACAATGCGGGTATCGACTCATCTCTCACTTTGTTGACAATGGAGTTGTCATGGCCGCGCGGGAGCGGGGCCACATGGACTTCCACCATTGCATACTGCCGACTGCCGGCAATTTCGCGATCGAAAATGGCTTGGGCTTGGGCTTCCCGGGAAATGGTCTCGCGATAGACAACCTGGGGCTTTCCCGCGTTGACGCCAACATGGAAATCTCTTTCCAAACGGGTCAAAATCACTTCCAGGTGCAGCTCCCCCATTCCACTGATGATGGTTTGCCCGGTATCCGGATCTTCCCGAAAGCGGAAGGTAGGGTCTTCTTCCGAGAGCCTGCCGAGAGCCTCCATCAACTTCTCTTGATCCGCACGTGTTTTTGCTTCAACCGCAACGGAGATGACCGACTCATATATATCCATGGGCTCAAGGATGATCGGGTGATCGGGGTCGCACAGGGTGTCACCCGTGGTCGCCGATTTCAATCCCATCAGTGCCACTATGTTTCCAGCTGCCGCGCTGTCCAATCTGCTTCGTTTGTTCGCGTGCATTTCAAAAATTCGAGAAATTTTTTCCCGATTTCCTTTAAGGGTGTTGAAAACATCTTTTCCAACTTCCAGCCTGCCGGAATAAACTCGAACATAAGTCAGTTTGCGACCCTGATCCATGAAAACCTTGAAAGCGAGTGCGGCAAGCGGCTCTTTTTCACTGCTGAGGCGTTTTTCTAGCTCGCGGCTCTGAGGATGAACACCCTCTATTGGAGGAACGTCGACAGGAGCAGGCAGAAAATCAACAATGCCATCCAGCAGAGGCTGAATGCCTTTATTTTTTAAAGCACTCCCACACAGTACCGGAACGATTTTGAGTTGCAAGGTGAGTTTGCGAATCACAGGCAGCAAGTCGGCAGCGGAGATCTCTTCATCGTTGAGATATCGCTCCATGAGGTGGTCATCCCATTCGGCAAGCTTTGTTATCAACTGGTCGCGGCTTTCCAGGGCAGCCTCCATGTAGTCACTGCCAATCTCCCGATACTCGTATTCAGCCCCGAGAGTTTCGTCGTGCCAGTAGACTTCACGCATGTTGAGAAGGTCGATAACACCCTGAAGGTCAGCTTCCAGGCCAAGTGGAAGTTGCACCGGCAAAGGATTTGCCTTCAACTTGTCCTGGATCTGCCGCACCACATTGTTGAAATCAGCTCCTAATCGGTCCATCTTATTGACAAAAGCTATTTTCGGTACACGATATTTATCAGCCTGGTGCCAGACCGTTTCCGACTGTGGCTCCACGCCATCGACACCGGAAAAGACTGCAATGGCCCCGTCCAAAATGCGCAGAGACCGCTCAACCTCAATGGTGAAGTCCACATGACCCGGAGTATCAATAATATGAATTTCGTGATCCTTCCAGCTGCAGGTTGTGACAGCGGAGGTGATGGTTATACCACGTTCCTGCTCCTGCTCCATCCAATCCATAACAGCAGTACCATCGTGCACTTCGCCCATCTTATGCGAGCGGCCCGTGTAATAAAGGATCCGCTCCGTCACTGTGGTTTTGCCGGCATCGATATGAGCGATGATTCCTATGTTGCGGATGCTTTTAAGACGCCGATCGTCCACCATCTCTATACTTTGCCTGTCCTTTCCGACTTAACATACCTGCACCAGATACCTGCTCCATCAAAAAAACGAGTCACTTTAAGTGATTCGTTTTTTTGTGTCAAGATAATGAAAATGAAAGAATTATAACGATTGAATTCTATCCGACTCGAGCCAAAAAGTGTGAAACGGAAATGAATGTAATTCCGACGCTTTTTGACCGATCAAAATCAGAATTGCTCAATTTCAGCAGTATATGGCCACATAGCTCCGCAACGAAGCAATTACCAAAAATCTCCAGTGGAAAATTGAGACTAATAGCCAAAAAACAGTTCATGTCGCGGTTGATCCTGACTGCACGAGACTGTTATGAAGGCAGCGACATCTTCGATAACAGTTGATCCGTGATGGACAAGTCGATTTTCTTTGAAATAACTCATAAGGAGAACCAGTATGGCGCCTAGCTTTTTCTTTCGCAGGCACCAGCTGGGGGAAGCCGCAACCGGCTTTCAGTGCATTTTGCTGAAAGCTGCCGTCCTGTTTTGCCTTTTTCTCACCTCATGTTCTGCCAACATCAATGCCAAAACCGATCTCGCAAAGAGTTCTTGGGGCAAGCTCTCGAACAGCTTTCTAGCTCATGAGAGACCCGTTCAGGGAGACACTTGCGTAGTGGCTTCCCCGACCCCACCCACCCGAGTAGAAAATTATTCCCCGGCTGGAAAATCGAGTAACATGACCAGGATTCAGGTCCCAAATCAACCCGCGGTACAGAAATATGTCGGTTTTTACAAAGGCAAGGGCCGTCTCACTTTCGTTGACGGCTTGGAGCGTTCCTGGCTCCACCTCCCAATCATGGTGAAAATCTTAGAATCGCATGACGTCCCTGCAGAGTTGATCTATGTCGTTTTGGTGGAAAGCTCATTCAAAAACAAAGCGATGTCTCCGGGCGGAGCCGGAGGATATTGGCAGCTCTTGCGTTCAACAGCGCGATCTTTGGGGCTCAGGGTTGATAGTTGGGTGGATGAGCGCATGGATCCGGTCAAGTCCACAGAGGCTGCAGCCAAATACTTGCGGTCTTTATATGATCGCTACCAGTCATGGCCTCTTGCCCTGGCCGCATATAATGCAGGCGATGGGCCGGTTCAGAAGGCCATAAGAAAATGTGGTACGAAGGACTTCTGGACTATTTGTAAGAAAGGATCGCTGCCGAGGATTACCCGCGCTTATGTGCCTAAAATCCTGGCTGCAATTAAGATTGCACGCGACCTGGATGGCCATGACTTCGAGTCTCCACGGTATCTGCCGGTGTTCGATTTTGATTCCACCTATGTCAGATCTCCTATCAAGCTGCAGCAAGTCGCCGACTGGGTGGATGTGCCTGTCAAGCAGCTGCGAGCTTTGAATCCAGCGCTTCGCCAGGATCGACTGCCTCCCGGCAAGGCATTTTCATTGCGCCTGCCTCCGGGAGCCAAGGAAAGATTCCTGCTGGCTTATGAAAATTATTTGAACGGTTAGAAGATGGATAGGGTCGAGTCCGAAACCCCGACAACTAAGAAATTAGAGTTTTCAGACGAGACCGGATAGTCCTGAAAAACAGTTCAAGCGCTGTCGAGAACCAGCGGAGTCGGCCTTGACAGCGCTTCCTTTCAGTTTGGGCAACATCTCAAACAAGACATCCCCCGCATTGTTCAGGCCGCTGCCAGGCTAGTGGTGTTGACACAACCAGATAAAAGCAAATATTATGATGCAACATGAATACCTTGTCGCAACGGGCGAATCCGGCTGATCCCCGGAGGATGGAGCTTCCCCGGCAGAGCCGGACTCGCATTGCTAGAGACACTCTTCGACACTGGCAGGATGGAATTTGCATACAACTCGCGGCCAGCTCCTTATGCAGCCATTGGTTTTTATTTTTGGCGTCCTGATGGTCTTCAACGTTGTCGGGACCTGTGCCGCACAAACCGGAATCCAGTATGATGTGGTCATTGAGGGCATCGCGGATGACTCTCTTAGAAAAGACCTGGAGTCGATATCGGACACATTCAGTTTGCGCGGCCGGTTTCCGCCGACCTTGAATCTGTTGCGACACCGATCGCAGAAGGATATCGAGCTGTTCCAGAAGGTTCTGAGAGCCCAAGGTTATTACGACGCAAAAATTACCATTGAGATAGACGAAAACGCTGAGCCGGCTAGAGTTTCTTTTCAAGTAAGTCTTGGCCCGGTTTATGTTTTCAAGTCCATTGAGATCGATGTATCCGGCAAGGCCAAGGGCCTGAAATTGCCGACTCCCGATCGATTAGGACTAAAAGCCGGGCAGCCTGCTCGAGCAAAACCGGTTGTGGACGCAGAGCAAGCCCTTCTGACCGCAATGAAGAACAAGGGGTTTCCCTTTCCCAAAATTGCCGAACGCCGGGTTGTCGTCGATCATAAGTCAAGAGATGTCACGGTTACCTTTGACATCGATCCAGGTCCCGAAGCACGCTTTGGGTCGACCGGTATCGAAGGCCTCCAATCGGTAGAGAAAAAATACGTGCTTGATAAACTCCCCTGGCAGAAGGGGGAAAAATTTGATGCTTCTCTGCTTTCCGAATACCAACAGAGGCTAACGGCGACAAAGCTCTTCTCCATAGTCCGCATTGATTACGCAGAAAAACTTGATAAGCATGGTCTGCTGCCCGTCGTTGTGAAGATAACCGAAAGAAAGCATCGCTCAGTGCGTGCAGGAGCAGCTTGGAGCAGCGATGAAGGGATCGGCGGAAAGCTCACCTGGGAACATAGGAATTTGTTCCATAACGGCGAAAGGCTTTATCTGGGAATAGTTGCCAGTCAGATCGATCTCTCAGTCCAAAGCGCATTTGAAAAACCCGCCTTTTTGCGGGACGATCAATCGCTTGCCACCAGCTTCAACATAGCGGATGAAACAACCGATGCCTATGACAGCCAAAACGTCGATGGCACCCTTCTCATCGACCGCAAAATCAGAGAAAAGATGATTTTAGGGGCAGGACTGGGCTTCAGATCCTCGAAGGTGACCCAGCTGGAGCAGACAGCAGATTTCCAGTTGTTGTATCTTCCGGCGCACTTTGACTGGGATAGGAGCAATAATCTTCTCGATCCAACCAGCGGCGGCAGGTTGAAAGTGCAACTGGCGCCATATTATGACGTGGCCAAAAGCAACCTCGGCTTCGTAAAAGGACTGCTCGTCTACAGTCATTATTTCAAGTTATTGGATAAGCCCTTTATATTATTTGCAGGGCGAATCGCCGCAGGCTCCGTGAGCGGGGCCGATTTCAACGACATTCCGGCAGACCTGAGATTTTACGCTGGCGGCGGCGGATCCATTCGCGGGTACGCCTATCAGAAAGTCGGCCCGCTGGTGGATGGAGATCCGATTGGTGGAAGATCGCTGTTGGAATTTAGTGCCGAGCTTCGCTTTAAGGTTACCGAAACCATTGGCTTTGTCGTATTTCTAGACGGTGGAAGCGCTTTCGAAGCCACCTATCCCAATTTTGATGAAACCATCCGCTGGGGAGCAGGCCCCGGGGTTCGCTACTATACTCCCATTGGACCTTTGCGGCTCGACATCGGCTTCCCGCTTAACAAGCGAGCGGATATCGATGACTCGTATCAAATATATGTCAGCATCGGCCAGGCCTTCTAGTACGTGGCGGCGAAAGTTCCTGCCTGTCTGCAATCGATACCGGATAAGGAGGGTGCCGCTGCAGGACAAATCTATGTTTTTCCATCGGGTGTCCGGCATCCAGTATCCGGCATTTTCTCGAACCGAGAAGTGATTTCCGACCAGCTCCAACAGCCCGATGGCCCAAATCGGAGCCCCTCTATTTCCTCAATGACCTTATATGTTAATGTTGTTTAAAAGGAGCTAATTGGATGGAGCAGCAGGAGAAACGCAAAAGACCCATACTGAGGTGGCTCGGTATCGGTCTATTCTCCATCTTGTTGCTGCTTTGCGCAGTTCTTGCCCTTATCCAACTGCCGGCAGTCAAGGATCGGATCAGTTCAAAAGCCTCAAGTCTTCTCAGCTCGGATCCTGATCGACAGATCCAACTGGGAAAACTGGAAGGTTTTATCCCTTTTACGGTCAAGATGGATGAAATTCGACTGAGCGACATCCGGGGAACCTGGCTTGTTTTTGAAAATGTCCGTCTTCGCTGGTCACCCCTTGAGCTGTTGCGCGGGGCAATAGTTGTAAATAATATAAGTGCGGCCAAGATCGACCTGGCTCGACTGCCGCAAGGTCCTGACAAGGAAGAGCCGCCGAAGGAGTCCAAGCCCTTCCAATTCCCCGACAAACTTCCGAACATCACGATTGAAGAGCTGGCGATAGCAGAACTTTCGTTCGGCCGCGAAGCCTTCGGTCACAGCTCCGTTTTCGAACTGCACGGGAGCCTTGTTCAACCGGAGGACGTCCCCGGGCTCAATGCTTCTTTGCAGATCAGGCGAATAGACGAAGGTCCGCAGACCCGTGCGGATCTCAGCGCCGAACTGCTCGGCAAACCTGCAACTCTTCGGATTGACCTAAATTTCCATGAGGCCGCCGGCGGCTGGGTTGCCGCTGTAGCCGGCATGAAGGACTCGGGCCCGCTTCGGCTGTCACTCCAAGGGGACGGCCCCCTAAGCGCATGGCACGGCAAGCTTGTAACCGATGCCGGTCAATATGGAGAGCTCAGTACAAGCCTGACTCTGGATGCCGTGGACGAGATAAAGCTCACTCTGGATGGCAGGTATGCGATCGACAGCTCGCTGGGCTCTCCGCAACTGAAGCCTGTGCTGGGCTCGGAAATTCGTTTTGACTTTCTGGGGCGTTTTAAGCCTTCCGAGATGGCGTCAATCGATAAGGCTGAAATCGAAGGATCGGGCTACAAAGCTGATTTCAGCGGACTCCTCGACATGGAGAAAGGTCAGTTCAAAAGTGAGTTTAATCTCCATATAGATGATTTGAGCACATTGGAAGCCCTCCTGGATACCCCGCTGAAAGGCAAGCTTGCACTGCAAGGAGCCTTTGCAGGGCCTGTCAGTGAGCCCCGAGGAACGCTTTCCGTTGAGCTTGAGGAGGCGGAACTGCAGGGCTATCGTGCAGGCTCGATACGAACCGTTCTGCAAACGGAGCCGCTGGGACCGCTCAGCCCGGAATTCTCGGGGGTGGAGGTTTCCGGCCAAGGAAGCGCAGAACGATTAGCTGCTCTAAGCGGGCAGCCCCTCCCCGAAAACAAATTGCAGTGGTCTCTGAACGGCAAAGTTCAAGCCCGCAATAACATTTCCATCAGCTCGTTTGAAATCAACGGCGACCACCTTAAGTTAGAGTTAGCCGGTCATTACGAGCCTGCAGAAAGCACCGGATCGCTTGACGTGAAAATCCATGCAAGCGACTTGGAACCTGTATCGGCATTCTCAGGTGTGCAGCTTGCCGGGGTTGCCTCCATCGAAGCACACCTGAGCGGTGATCTCGGCGATCGTTCTGCCTCGGGGGAAATCAAAGGTTTTCTGGAACCCTCGGAAGGATCCCCCGCGCCTGCTGCATTGCTCGGCACCAAAACCACATTCAAAACCAGATTCGAGCTGCACGAGGGATCTAAACTGGAAGTGCCAGCCCTGCGGCTTGAGAGCTCGGTCATGCAATTTGAGGCGCAAACGACGGTTGATATCGCAGCCGACAACCTGCAGGCCGACTGGCAGCTTTCGGTGCCGGAGCTTGCTCCTCTTGCGCCGTTGGCAGGTAAATCCCTGTCAGGGGGTCTCCAGGCCAAGGGGAAGATTGAAGGCCCTCTCAGGGCCTTTAAGGCGACCACGACCATCCAAGGAAACGAGGTCAGGGTCGACAAAATTCAGCTGCAAAGGATTCTTCTGACTTCCACAGTTCAAGGCTTGCCGGCCGCCCCCGACGGTGATCTGATCATAACCCTTGACAAGAAAAATGCCACTATCAAGGCATCGACCGATTTTTCTCTCGAGGACAAAAATCTGCTGTTAAAGTCCGTTGCTCTAAGCGCGCCCGGGACTGAGGTCCGGGGAGAAATCACCGGCGATTTGGAAAAGAATCTCTTTACCGGGTACTTGAATGGAGAAGTCAGGGACCTCTCTCCTCTTGGGCGTTTCTTGGAAGAACCTATGGCGGGAAGCGGGACCCTCCGTGTTGAGCTTAATCCCGGGAAAGGAGGTCAAGACGCCGATCTGGATGTAAAAGGCAGAGCACTTTCCACGCCCGTTGCCGAAGTGCGCGCGCTCACTCTTTCCGCCAAACTGCAAAATGTCTTTGAGGCGCCGCACGGGTCCGCGAATTTACAACTCGAGAACTTTCGCAGCGCTGATCTAGAGATCGACCAACTGAGCTTCAAAGCCGCAGGCGACGAACAAGGGATGAAGTTTCAGGGAATGGCGGCAGGGCAGTCGATCAGCCGATTTGACTTGCAGACTCGCGGAACGATAGTGCTCTCCAGCGATGCGCAGAAAGTACGGTTGGAGCAATTCAAAGGCAAATTTGACAAATATCCCATAGAGCTCGTCCAACCTCTTTCCGTGCAGATCGCTCAGAGACCTCAGAGACGATTGTCTCTGGATGAGCTGAATTTAAGACTCGGCAAAGGGCGAATTAAGGGCTCAGGCCAATTAGATCCTAAACAGGTGAAGCTCGAGGCCGACTTTCAAGATATTCCACTGGCACTGGCCAGACTTTTCGAGGGACCGTCAGTAGACGGTTCCGCCGAAGGTCTGATTAGGCTTTCCGGAGCGCCGTCCAATCCACAGGCAAGCATCGATCTTCAGCTGAACAATGTCCAAGCAGCAGACCCCTCTTTGAAAGATTTACCACCGATGGGCTTGAATGCATCCGGCCGGCTGCAGCAATCATCTTTTAGTGTGGAGGCCGAGCTTCAGGGGCTCACCGAAAAACCCGCAAGAGCAGAGCTTAAAGTTCCAGTAAAATTCTCTCTGGAACCGTTCGAGCTTTCAATCCCGGAAGCGAGCCAACTCACAGGCCATGTGGACGCGGAGGCCGATCTGGCCAGAGTGACCCAGCTCGTCCCCCTGGATGCACAGGTCATGTCGGGAAAAGCAACTGTTAAACTTGATATTAATGGACAAATCGATACTCCCCAGCTGGATGGGTTCGTCACATTGGAAAACGGTTCTTATGAAAACTTTGTCTCAGGAACAGTTTTAAAGAACTTGAACATGAAAATTGCGTCTTCCGGTCGGCGTCTAACCATCGAGAAGCTCCAGGCAAGCGATGGTGGAAAAGGAGCCGTTGACGCGAAAGGCTTCATGGAGCTCGATGCTGACAAAGACTTTCCTCTGGATTTGGACCTCAGGCTGTCGAATGCGACTCTTGTCCGGCGACATGACGTGACCGGAGTCGTCGACGGAACACTCAAAATTGACGGTTCCACAACAGATATCAATATAAATGGTGATCTGCGGGCTTCACCTGCAGAGATCAATCTCCCGGAGCGTCTTCCTCCCGAAATGACCGAGCTGAAGGTGATCGAAATCCATAACGGAAGGGAAAATAAACAGACCGTTCAAGAACAAGATCCGGACCTCGAGCTGCCTATGCAGCTCTCATTCGATATCAAAGTTAATCTGCCGCGGCGCATTTTTGTCCGTGGTTGGGGTCTGGATTCCGAATGGAGGGGAAAACTGAAAATCACTGGAACAGCGGAAAAGCCAATCATAACCGGCTCGCTCTCCGCAGTGCGAGGCAAGGTTGATTTTCTAAATAGACGTTTTGATATAGTAAACGGGGATATGACCTTCTATGGAAGCAGCCCCCCATTGCCGACTTTGGATATCACGGCCGAAGCCAAGGTTAAGGACGTAACTGCTCGTGTCACTTTCAGCGGACCCGCGTCAGATCCTAAAATAATTTTGACTTCCGACCCGCCCCTGCCTCAAGACGAAATCCTCGCTACAGTGCTTTTCGGCCGCAGCGCCACTGATATTACTCCATCCCAGGCAGTGCAGCTGGCTATGGTTGCGCGATCACTTTCGGGAAGAGGCAGCGGCCGCCAGCTCGATTTCATGTCGCGCACACGTGATTTCCTGGGCCTTGACGAGCTCGAATTCGACAGCTCGGAGGATGGTCTCTCCAAGGGTACGTTGGGCATCGGCAAATACCTCACCGAAGGTGTCTATCTGAATGTCAAAAAGGGAGTTGGCCAGGGGAAGGACAAGGCTGCCGTTGAAGTGGAAGTCACTCCCAATATCACTGTGGAGAGTCAAATCGGCTCAGACAGCACCAGCGGCATAGGGATAAATTGGAAGTTCGACTACTGAGTGGGGAGCGAGGAGCACGGAGCTTAGGGCGGGCAGCGGGGGATGGAGGTCGTTCGCAGATTCATGCTTTGTGGTAAGCCAACCAGGCGATCTTTTAGGAAAGCTCATATGAGGCGAGAATAGGAGCACAACCCCGGTGACTGTGAGGTGACCGAATGAGTATAAGGCTGCTTGCGATAGAACTGTACCGCATCATCAAGGAAGTTGAAAAGCTGGAGAAGAAGCTGCAGGATCCTTCCCTGACTCAATCGGAGCGGGACAAATTGGCCGACGAGCTCAGAGTGGCGATAGCCGAACGAGACCGCATAAAGTCTATCCTGGAAGGAGCCAAGGAAAAGTAGCGGGGAGCGGGGTGCTCCCTCACTCCACAACCCACACGGTGCAGTCTCGGGCTTCTCTGACGATTTTGTTCGAAACGCTGCCAAACAGAAACTCTTCCTTTTTGCTCATGCCGCGCCTGCCCACAACAATTGTGCCGTATCCTTCGGTCTGCCGTTCGTGCAAGATGAGCTCCGCCACCGCTACCGGCTTGCTGCAGACCTGTATTTTCAGATGGATGTTTTTCTCGGGGATGTCGTGCGCTGTTAGTCGCTTGGCAGCTTCTTCCATCAGACCAAGGGTTTCAGCACGAGTTTTCTCTACATGGCTTCGGCGTTGTTGCTCGTCAGGCATGACATCGGGGGAAGGCTCTTTGATAACATGCAGGAGGGTGATGTCTACCACCGAATGGCATGCCATCATTTTGGCCACGTAGTCTACCGCTTTAAGGGAATTCTCGGACAAATCAATGGCAATAAGTATCTTGTTGTTCATGATTGCTCTCTTTTTTATTCCGTTTGGTTGAATCCATCGCACCAGGTCAGCATGCCGCGCCCTAGCTCATCGAATCAAGTCCGTTTGGCAAATTTTCAAATCATGCAAGAACTCTTCGCTGGTCTCGTAAAATACCTCGGCGCCATGGCTGAAGTGGAGCAGAACGTGGTTCAGGCTGTCGGGTATATAAGGGAAGAGCTTCTGCAGATTTGCCACCCGGTGTTTGAAAAACAAGGACAGGTCGTCCGGAGTCAAACACGACAACAGTTTCATCCCTGCAGGTCCGCATGCCGATATGTCGGGGACATTGTGAAAGCCCTTGCCAATCGTGAACAGGAGAATATTGCCCAGGCCATAGAGATCAACTCCGAATGGGTTTTCCGACCATTCGTAGCTATAGTCGAAGTCAATCCAGATGTAGGTTTTCGATTTTCGATCGATGAAAATATGGTCGTTCCTTATATCCCCGTGAACTTCCCCCATCCGGTGCAGTCGGTTAATGGCCTGCACGCATTGGACGATATTGTCGAATATGCTCGGGAAAGCCTCGTGAAAGTAGGCCTCGTGGTCGGCGTTGAGGTTGTTGATGTAATCATAGTAGCGGGTGCCCTGGATTTTATCGATAATCCTTATAAGATTACCGTGTGGATCTTCGATCGTGAACCCTTTCATGAAGTGGGGATCACCCCTGGTTTTATCGAGGATCCTAGTTTCCTTTTGCGGGCTTCGAAAACATTGAATCGGGGTCGATCCGATGTACATCTTGAAAGATTCGTGAAAAACAAGCTTAATGACTTTCGAACTGCCATCGGCAAGATCTATCGCCTTTTTCACCCAAAACTTGGGTTCTCCATCCAGGCCGAAACGCCCTTCACTCTCCTCGCCCCTTACAAGATAAAAAGCACCTGCAAGCTCCAGTACGTCGCCCTCTTTAATATTCATGAATTCACTGGTATCGGTCACAATATTCAATTTTCCGCGGCGAGGGAATCTTGAGTATTGTGCAATTTTTTCTTCTAACAGCGCTTCGTTCATCTGGCTCCTGTCGGCTTTGGAAATTCATCATCGCTAGAGATCAGCTATTCAAGAATCCGAACAACAGTAGTTTCATCTTTTACCATGGAAAAGATTAAATGCGAAGGAGCGAATTTGTATGAAACTCCTCATTTGAAGTCGCCATTTCGCCCTTTTGCCGATTATGCTATTGTTATTAAGAAAAATGTTCAACTTGTCAGGTGAAGATGGAGCTGCAACCTATGAAGATCGTATTTCTGGGCGTTGGTGAGGCTTGTGACGAGAATGCACCAAACACGGCGATATGGCTGCAAACCGAAGCTGACAGTGGAGCGCAGAGATCTATTCTGTTCGACTGCGGCCCTACGGTCCCGCCGCTTTTCTTCAGGGAAACAAATGACCCGGAGGATCTGGATGCCTTGTGGATCTCTCACTTTCATGCTGATCATTTCTTCGGAGTACCGACCCTGCTGTTGAGATTCTGGGAAATGAAACGTCAAAAGGCTTTGAACGTTATGGGGCAAACCGGGATTCGAAAACTGTTGAATGAAACCATGGAGCTGGCATACCCGGGGTTTCTGACAAAGCTTACCTATCCATTGGCTTTCCACGAAGTTGAGCCCCGGCAGGATGCACTTCGTCTCCTGGGATTGAGTTGGCGATCTGCACAAAACGGTCATGGACAGCGCGACCTCGCGGTCCGACTGGAAGACGGCAAACACGCAGTTTTTTATAGCGGAGATGGCTCGCCAACTTTGCAAACCCTTGCACTTGCGGAGCGTTGCGACTTGATCATCCATGAAGCCTTCGACCTCGATGACAGCATGCCGGGGCATGGCACTATTCAAAAGTGTATAGATTTTGCCAGAAAAGCCAAAGCCTCTTCCCTCGCCTTGGTCCACATCCAGAGGGATGTACGGAAGAATCGCTATAGGGAAATCTTGAACATCATAGAGGATGTGGATGATTTGCGTATTTTTCTCCCTGAAGCCGGGGACAGAATCGATCTCTGACACTTCATCTCTATTTCTGCTATCTTGAGTTGCGTCATGAGTGTTACAATCGTTTCTCTCGCCAGAGTGCTATGCAGAATATTCACGGATCTTGAGCTCAACTTACAGGAGGGAAAAGATGCTGCCATGCCGGAGCGCCGAAGATGTTTTGAAGTTGGTCAGCGATGACGAAGTCGCTTTTGTTCAATTCTGGTTCACGGACGTATTGGGACAATTGAAGAGCTTCTCCGTCACGCCGCAAGAACTGCCGCTGGCCTTCACCGAAGGAATGGGCTTCGACGGATCTTCCATCGAAGGCTTTGCCCGCATCGAAGAAAGCGACATGGTAGCCGTTCCGGATCCGACCAGCTTTCAGTTGCTGCCCTGGCGCCCCCAGGAAAGACCGGTGGGCAGGATGTTCTGTGACATTCTCAACCCCGATGGCACTCCCTACGCTGCGGATCCACGCTACGTGCTCAAAAGAATGCTCGGCAAAGCAAGCGACAAAGGCTACAAATTTTATGTAGGTCCTGAATTGGAGTATTTTTATTTCAAATCGGACAGCGCGCCGGAAATCATAGACCGCGGTGGCTATTTTGACGTTACGCCTTTGGATAAAGGCACGGACCTCCGTCGCCAGACGATTTTCGCCCTGCAACGGATGGGAATCGAAGTCGAGTACAGTCATCACGAGGTAGCGCCCAGTCAGCACGAAATCGATCTGAGATACGATGAGGCGCTACAAATGGCCGATAAGACCCAGACATATCGTATAACGGTAAGGGAAATTGCGCGGCAAAATGGAGTGTACGCCACTTTTATGCCCAAACCCTTGTTTGACGAAAATGGAAGCGGCATGCACACCCACCAGTCTCTTTTCAAAGGCGAAAAGAACCTGTTTTTTGACCCCACAGACGATTTTCACCTCTCACAGGAGGCTAAACATTACATTGCCGGCCTTCTCCATCACGCCCGTGAGATCACGGCTGTGACAAATCAGTGGATCAACTCTTACAAGAGGCTTGTTCCGGGCTATGAGGCCCCTGTCTATATTTCATGGGCAAGGCGCAACCGGTCGACGATGGTTCGCGTTCCGATGTACAAACCAGGAAAAGAGAAAGCCACCCGAATCGAATTTCGCGCTCCCGATCCCGCCTGCAATCCCTATCTTGCCTTCGCCGTCATGCTGGCTGCGGGACTCGCCGGAATGGAAAATCGATACGAGCTGCCACAGCCCGTCGAGGAAGACATTTTCCGGATGACTGAGCCGGAGAGAGCGGCAAGAAACATCAAGTCCCTTCCCGGAAGTCTTTATGAGGCCATCCACGAATGTGAAAAGAGTACATTGGTTCGGGAAACGCTTGGCGAGCACATTTTCCATAAATTCATTGAGAACAAGAAGATCGAATGGGACAGGTACCGGATTCAGGTGAACAGGTATGAGATTGAACGCTATCTGCCGATGCTTTGAGCAGACGGGCTATGAAAAAACGGCACGCCGTGCGGCTGGAAGCTAAATGAATCGATGCCGATTCATTCTCATTCTACGTTGCGACCCCGCCAAGGCGGGGTCATTCAAGCTTGTCTGAAAAACAGAGGTGTGAGGAGGGGAAAATTCTACTCTTTTGCTTCAAAATTCTTCACAAACTGAGCGACTTGTATTCCGAAATAGACACATTGCACCCCATCCATACAAGCCTCTGCATCTTTCCGCTCAAGGTGAGTGGTGAGCTCGTGTTGTCCGTGCTTTAGATCTACGATCCACGCGTCCTTTTGCTCGTTAAAGTTAAGGGAAAGGTCAAACCCATATTTATTAATGTCTGGATACATTTCCCGAATTTTGGACTCTAATGCTTTGGGGTCAACGCTCATGTCTTCTCTCCTCTACCAGTTTGATGTCTTAAAACGAATCACACTCATAAGAGCGACGTATGCTTAAGGAATGGCAAGTATCATCATTCCCGCATATCCTACACAACAGTTAAACCGTGCCCGGTATTTATGCTCATCAAGTAAAAAAAAGCACCTTTTGCGACAAAATATAAGAATATGACATCACGATTGCCAGTACGGAGAATAGTATTTTGTCCGATTTCGAAATGGGGACGGATTGAAGAGTGACCTGTTGGTGTGAACTAGATGCCGCGAACGAAGCTGGCATCGGCTTCTGATAATCGACAGCGGCCTAAAAAATTTTAGCAGTTGATCAGGTTGACTGATGTGTTATTATTAAGTCGGAAAGAAACTCTTTCCTCCTCAAAGAGAGAGTCAGGTTTCCCCCCTCCTTCCTGGCTCTCTCTTCTTTTTTTGTGCCGGAGTTGCACCCCGAGAAGGATTGGTTGGGCAGATCCCCGTAGCGCCGAAGAAATTTGGCAGCACTGCGGACGGAAAATCCCGCTCTTGCTTTCTTGCCTCTTTTCTATATCATGATGCCATTTTAAAGAGGTCGATATTTTGGGTTATTACGGAAATCGGTCTTTCGCCTCAGTAGAACGGTTCCAAAGTAGCTCTAAAGTAACGCACCGCGCGACCAATTTTCATTGAGAAAGGATCCAACAAAATGGCGAATGGTCGAGTGAAATGGTTTAATGACAAAAAGGGTTATGGCTTCATCGAAACCGAGGACGGCAAGGATGTATTCGTTCATCACACATCCATAGAAGGAGCCGGCTTCAAGTCTTTGAACGAAGGTCAATCAGTAAGCTTCGAAGTGGAACAGGGCGCCAAAGGTCCACAGGCTGTTAAGGTGAAAAAGCTTTAAATCGGCTTCTGTTCGAAAACGAAAACCATCACACACCAGCGGTGCGGGACAGACGTCGCGGCCCGTTTTTTTAATCTTTCATGTTCCAAACTCTTCTCCTGCTCGCTCCCCAACTCTTGCTCTGCTCGTTCCAAGATTCTTGTCCTGCTCGTTCCCAAACTCTTCTCTACTCCCTGCTCGTTCCCAAACTCCGTTTGGGAACGCAATTATGTGGGCAGCACTCAAATCAATCGGCAATACCCTATTCATTTCTTTTTCCCATAGCCTCCCCCGCCCGGTGTTTCAATCCTGAGGATGTCCCCCTTTTTTAGTATTTCTTGAAACTTGCCCGCCCTTTCAGAGGGCAGGCCCTCTTTTATGACCCAGTTCTTCCCGCTCGACCCCGGACAGCCTCCCCAAAGACCATAGGGGGCCTTTTTTCTCCTCTCGGATAGAACTGTCACCTCGGCATCACAGAGAACCTGAATCTCCCTGATTACACCGTCACCTCCTGAGAATTCCCCCCTGCCGCCGGTCCCCTTACGTATCGAGTACTCTCTCACCAGGAAAGGGTAAGAGTATTCCAGCGCCTCAATGGGGGTATTTAGAGTGTTGGTCATATGTGAGTGGACCGCGCTTTCACCATTGTTGTCGGCCATTGCGCCCATGCCTCCGGCTATTGTTTCGTAGTAGGTAAACGGACACCCCCGTCGTTCATCGTATCCCCCGATGACAAGGTTGTTCATCGTTCCCTGACTGGCTGCCGGAATCTCACCCGGTATGGCTTTGGATAAGGCTCCCAAAACCACATCCACAATCCTCTGCGAGGTCTCAACATTTCCGCCCGCGACGGCGGCGGGAAATGTGGCGTCAACGATGGTCCCAAGCCGGGTGTGAATCTTTAATGGCCTGATGCATCCGGCGTTGGTTGGGACTTCCTCCTTTATCAGGGACCGGAAAACATAAAGCACGGCGGAAAGCGTAATAGCATACACGGCATTTATACTCCCGCCTACTTGTTCACTCGATTCGGTAAAATCGACGCAAGCCTGATCCCCTTTGACTGTAATTTTGACCTTGATGCTTATTTGCTCGCCGGTGAAGCCATCATCGTCCATAAAATCTTCGAATTCATAGATGCCATCCGGGATGCCGGCGATGGTCTTTCTGGTTATCGTTTCAGCATAATCCATCAGACTTGTCGCATAAGATCCTACAACTTCCAGTCCATATTTGGAGACGAGCTCTTTTGTCCTCTTGATGCCGGTTATATTGGCCATGATCTGAGCAGCAAAATCGCCTTCCCTTTCAACCGGAGTGCGTACGTTGTTGAGGAGAAGCTGCATCAGCTTTCGATCGATCTTGCCGGCTTCCACAATCTTCAGCGGTGGAATAATAATTCCTTCTTGAAACAGCGAATTTGAAAGAGGCATTGAGCCCGGGCTCATCCCGCCGACATCAGAGTGATGGGCTCTATTGGCGATGTAGAAAGAAGGTGCGTCCTGTTTGATAAAAACCGGAGCCACTATGGTGATGTCCGGCAGGTGAGTGCCACCTTTAAAGGGATCATTCAATACCGCCATATCCCCATCTGCCAGGCGAACGCTTGCAACTGCCGACTTCACCGACATTGGCATGGATCCCAGATGCACGGGAATATGAGCGGCCTGTGCAATCATATCTCCATTCCGATCGAACAGGCCGCAAGAGAAATCCCTTCTCTCTTTAATATTTGGAGAAAATGAGGTGCGATTCAACGTCACCCCCATCTCTTCTGCGATGGAAGAAAATTTGTTCTTGAACACTTCCAGCAGAACCGGATTGACCTTCATACATTACTCCAAATTCAGCAGCCCGCGAGTTGCATGATCAGGTTGCCATAGGCATCGACGACGGCTTCGGTGGAAGGCGGAAGGACAATCGTTGACGAATACTCCACCAAAATGGCAGGACCCGCTATCTTGTTGCCGTTTAGCAGCTTTTCTCTATTCACTATTTTCGTTTGCACCGGCGCGGAATCGAAAATAACCTCCCGCTCGCCCAAACGTGCTTCTTCACTAATCTCCGTGGCACCGTGAGCAATTTGCCGCATTCCCGGTTTATCGGGAATGCCCCTTGTCCTGACCCTAACGTTTACAATCTCCACGCTCCTGGCGGCATTCCTGTAGCCATACTTCTGTTCATGCAGCAGGTGGAAATTTTCAATATAGCTTTGATCGAATGGCACCATGATTTCAAACGATTGGCCCTGGTAGCGCATATCCACGTATCTCTCAAATAGTATTGCCTGCTCGCCCACCCCTTCGTTCACCAATTCGTCTTTGCCCCGGTTCTGGAGCAATAGAAAAAGCTCCAGGAGATCCTCGGTACTGGATTCAGACTGGCTCAACATAACGGTCAGGGAGTAATCTTTTATAATATCAGCCATAACCATTCCCATTGCAGAAAGGATTCCGGGATTTCGCGGTACAAAAACATTTGGAATATCGAGCAATTTAGCCAGAAAGGCCGCGTGCAAACCGCCGGCGCCGCCAAAGGAGAAAAGTGTGAATTCTCTCGGATCATACCCGCGCTCCACGGATATGACCCTGATGGCTCTTTCCATCGCAGTATGGGCTACCGACAGAATGCCTTCCGCCAGCTCGAGCTTCGACAGACCAGCCCTTTGGGACATTTCATCAAAATAGCGGTGGAGAAGGTCCGACCTTAATTTCAATTGACCACCCATAAAATATTCAGGCACCAGCCTTCCCAGCAACAGATTGGCGTCTGTTACGGTTATCTCGCTGCCCTTGCCGTAGCAGATGGGTCCCGGCTCCGCCCCGGCACTTTCCGGACCGACTTTTAAAGACCCCCCGCTGTCGATGGATGCAATGGAGCCCCCGCCGGCTCCTACGGTGTGAATGTCAATCATGGGCACCTTGAGAGGATATCCAGCTATTGTCGATTCCATCGTAAGCCTCAGTGTACCGTCGATTAGCGATACATCGGTGGAAGTGCCTCCCATATCGAAAGCGATCAGTTTCGTGTAACCCGCCAGCCTCCCAATCTCCAGGGCTCCCACCGCACCGCCGGCGGGCCCCGATAAGATGGTGCGCACCGATTCTTGCATAGCCGTTTCGGCAGAGATGCTGCCGCCGTTGGATTGCATGATTCTCAGCACGTCCCGGGCTTGTAGAGAGTGGCTCAGGTGGGAAATATACTTTTTTACTATAGGGGAAACATAAGCATTGATGACGGTTGTCGATGCTCTTTCATATTCTCTGAACTCGGACAAAATTTCATGCGATAGGGATACCTCTAGACCGAGATCTTTGAGCAGAGCCCCTATGCTTGTTTCGTGAACGGGATTGAGATAAGAGAAAAGCAGGCAGACCGCCACCGATTCCGCTTTACTTTCAACGATGCCAGCCAGTGTCTTTGCAACATCTTCCCGCGTCTGGCCCTCCAGGATTTCCCCGGTAGACAAGATTCTGCCTCGAACCCCGAACCGGCGACTTGCCGGAACAATGTGGGGCTCCTTCCGGTATGCCAGGTCATAGAGTCTGGTGCGGTTCTGCCTGCCAATTTCAATGATATCTTCGAACCCTTTGTTGGTGATAAAAGCCGTCCTAACCCCTTTCCTCTCCAAGATGGCATTAGTCGCCACGGTGGAGCCGTGCACTATTTGCCTGGGCGAATTTTCCGCTATGTGTTGCAGACCTTTGAGAACAGCCAGCGCAGGGTTCGAGGGAGTGGAAAGCACTTTGTACACATCCCACTTGTCATCCTTTTTGAAGATGAAATCGGTGAAAGTGCCTCCCGTATCCACCCCGATAACAACCATTGTCTCCTCCGGGTCGGCGTCCATCCAGGCATCCCGCATTGATGGGATTTCAGTGCCGCCGCTTACCATTCATTTTTGATCACTGTCCGAAAAAATATATCGTGCTTTTTAATACGTCATCTATTACTGTGGTTTTGTGTTTTTCTAGCAAATTCATAGGATCACCGAAGGGCAAACCTTCCGAGAGGTTGGGACGCAAAGCCACCGGTCTTTGTGAGACAGCGGGGTTGCAGGGTGAAAAGCAGATTCAGCCTTTCCACGTCACACATGTTTTGCCCTCCGGTTGCCGGCCTTGATTTCTTCAGTCTCTTCTCTTTAAGATAGAAGGGTTCGACTAGTGGCTGGACCAAGATTTCCGACAGAGAAAGAACTGCTGAAAGTGGGTGTCTTCCTCCTCCAAAAGGCACCCATACAATTGCAGTGCGCCATTTGTGGCAGAAAGTGGGTCAAGCGCGTCAAACTAGGAGCGGCATTGCCAAAAAACTACTGGCATTGCCCGGAGGGTTGCAACGCCCCGACAGCGAATATCCAATCCGCACCCGTGCCCGAATAGTTGTCCAAGAACGGCCCAAACCCGCTGTGGAGCCTCATTTCCGGTGTGGCTCAGGTTGTTCTTGCCCCGAACAACGCCGTACCAACACGGATCAGTGTCGCTCCCTCCTCGATGGCCACCTCAAAGTCATGACTCATGCCCATCGACAGCTCCGTCATCGCCTCCGGCTGTTGAGCCTGATCGCGCAACTGATCTAGATAATGACGCAGTTGCCGGAAATAGGGGCGCACCTGCTCCGGATCATCCAGATAGGGGGGAAGAGTCATCAACCCTTTCACTGTGAGACCATCCAGAGACGAAACATAGCTGAAGAAGGAAGAAAGCTCGGCGGGGGATGTGCCGCTTTTGGTTTCTTCCTCACCGATGTTAACCTGTAATAAAATCAGAATTTTTTGCCCTCTTTTTTGGGCCAGCCGGTTGAGCTCCCCGGCAAGACTTTTGCGGTCCACCGTATGAATTAGATCAAACCATTCTATTGCCGCCTTTGCTTTATTGGACTGCAGGTGACCGATAAAATGCCAAGTTACATTAAGGTCCTGCAATGCCTCCATTTTCTTTCTGGCTTCCTGAACATAATTTTCCCCGAGAATGGTGAGGCCAGCCTCGACTCCTTCTCGAATGCGATCCAAAGCGACCGTTTTGGTCACACCAATCAGTTGCACCCCTGCCGGGTCACGGTTCACCCGGGCACAGGCTGAAATCATTCGCTTTCGAATTGCGCTCAGATTATCGGCGATGGAAAACATAGCAGCGACCTCTTTCTTTTAATCGGGAGCTCGTGGCTCAATGACTCTCTGCTCAAGCAGCCAGCTCAGAGTCTTACACAGGGGAAGCCCCACCACATTAGTGTACGATCCATCGATCGATTCCACCATAAAGGCGCCCATTCCTTGAATTCCATAAGCTCCAGCCTTATCCAGGGGTTCCCTGGTCAGAACGTATGCCTCTATTTCCCGCGCCGTCAGGTGCTTGAATCGAACTTGCGTCTCTACCGCTTCCGTTCGCTCAAACCTTCGATCGTTCCTTATCAGGCAAATTCCAGTAATGACTCGGTGAGCTCTTCCGCTAAGTCCGCCGAGCATGGCTGTCGCCTCATCAAGATCTCGCGGTTTGCCAAGAATTCGATCTTCCAGGACGACAATGGTGTCAGCAGCCAGCACCCACATATTCGGGTGCAAGTCGGCAACCAAGCCGGCTTTCTCCCTGGACCAGGTGAGCACCGCAGCACGGGGCGCAACACCGCAAGATCTGCTCTCATCGGAGTTGCTCGGGACGACTTCAAAATCAAGGCCCATCGAGTGCAGCAATTCTTTGCGGCGCGGCGAAACCGATGCCAGGACGAGCGGCTCCAGTGTGCGGAACACATGCTTTGCACTTATCGACATGATGGCTGGAATCCCACTATAGAGCCGCCCATCTTAATCCCTCATCTGCAAACAAAAATCACTCCCCACCCCCCATCTGCTTGTCCCCGCATCTCCGCGTCTCCGCATCCCCGCGTCCTAGACAGCCGGCAGCAGAAACACCCTTTGAGCATTCATAGAGGTCTGCCCGGCAACCTCTTCCAGGCCGCAGCGCCGCAATTGCGCAATCTTTCGAGCAGTATGGAGAACAAAGGCAGGTTCGTTGACCTTTCCCCGGTGAGGCACCGGCGCTAGAAAAGGAGCATCCGTTTCGACCAGCAGTCGATCGAGAGGCGCACGTATTGCCACTTCTTGCTGGATTTGAGAGTTCGGATAGGTGACCGTACCCGGAATGGACAGATGAAAACCCAGATCCAGGCATTTGCCGGCTGTCTCCCAGGTCCCCGAAAAACAATGCATCACGCCCCCAATCAGGGCATCCTTATAGTCTCGCACTATCTCCAGAAAATCCTCGTAAGCGTCGCGGACATGAAATACCACCGGCAGTTTCAGCTCGCACGCAATCGCCAACTGCTGGTGCAGGCAAGCTCTCTGAACTTGTCTGGGTTGCCGATCCCGGTAATAATCCAGGCCGATCTCCCCGATTGCGACCACCTTCTCTTGTCGAGCAAGGCTGCAAAGCTTTGCCCGAATCGTCTGGTCCAGCTCGCATGCCCCGTGCGGATGGATCCCTACGGAGGCAAAGACATTCGCATGGTCTCTGGCCAGTGCGATGGCGTTTTGACTGCTGGCCAGGCTGATGCCGATTGTTATTATTTGACCGACTCCGTTTGTTTCTGCGCGCTGCAGCACCGAGCTCAGATCCGGTGTCAGCTCCGGAAAATCAAGATGAGCGTGAGTATCTACAAGCATATCGAAGTTCTTTCTCCATATTTGCAACTGGCAGGCACAACAGTAAATCAACTGGGAGCATACGTCAAACTCTCGCCACGATTCGACCTTGTGTCTCTACCATTCTGTCCCTATAATGTCTCTCGTTTTCGAGAGCACCTATCACAAAACAAAGAAACTTCTGACTGGAAGGGACAGATGAAGAAAATTTTCTATCTGAATTTAATCGTAATATGTAGTCTATTGTGCACAGGTCTGCCAATTTGGGCTGCTACGACAGCCTATGTGAACGATTTGTGTCAGGTCAATCTCCGCTCGGGTCCGGGCACCGGCTATCGCGTCGTCGCAACGCTCTCATCGGGGTCGATGGTCGAAATAACGGGTCAAAAGGACGACTGGAGCAATGTTCGTTTTGTTAAAGAAGGCGGAGATGCCACCGAAGGCTGGATCTTAAACCGCTTTCTGGTGGACCAACCCTCCTGGGCAGCCCAGGCTAAGACGCTGAGCTCCTCCTTGAAAGAACAGCTGACATCCGCCATGGAAAACAACAACAAGCTTTCACAAAGAGAAAATGACCTGACCCGGCAGCTGCAAACGACTACCGATAAACTGGAAAAACTAGAGGCAGAGTATGAATCTTTTAAATCCGGGGCCGCTGACTATTCGAAGCTAAGAGAGGAGCATGACTCCACCAAGTCCGCCCTCGCTCAGGCGCAAGAAAATGTTCGGACCTTGAGCCAGGAAATAGATGACTTGAAACTTTCACAGAAAATTAGATGGTTTATAGCCGGCGCTTTGGTTCTCATTTCCGGTTGGGTTATAGGAGTCATCATGGGCCGCTATCAGAAAAAGCGCCGCTCTCATTTCCAGGTTTGAATTGCGCCGGTATGAGTACATGAAACGCTGGTCGTGATTGACACTGTTTTACCCCTATGTTAGCTTTTGCCGAGCGTCGCATGCCCCCGTAGCTCAGGAGGATAGAGCTCGAGATTCCTAATCTCGGTGCCGCAGGTTCGAATCCTGCCGGGGGCACCAAAATCCTTAGCCATATCATACAACACACATCAACCCATGCGAGCTACTGCTATTTTATTCCGATATTAATATCTTATGTTTACTTTTTGTTTATAACATCCGGCCAATATCAATGAGCAGACTACTGTCCATAGAAAGACAAAATGGGCAATTCACATTATTTAAACCAAAAGGCCGCCATAGTATGTATATATTAAAGCTCGGCATCTGATGTAATCGCTGGATCGCTGGTTGAATGATTTCCCAAAAAAGGAGATGAATAAAATGAAAAGAACCTTCTATTGGTTCAACTTCTCTTCTATTCTGTGTTTGACGGTTTTTCTTTCACTCCTTTATATCGCATCGTTGGAGCTCCCTGCCTCTGCTGCTGAATTAACAGACTACTCGAAGAATTTTGAGGTTCCTCAGGAAAAGAAAGCCACATGGGAGAACCTATTAAAGGCCCTCGAATATAATTATGGCGTGTGTCTCGAGCATTGCGGGAATGACCCGAAGTGTTTGGGAAAGTGCCAAAAGGCCTATAAAAATCAGATTGATAACTCATACCAACAACTCACTCAAGCGCAAACCTCAAAATTAGATCCGGTCAGGCCATCCAAAGATGATAAGTGCCCGGTTTGTGGTATGTTTGTTGCCAAATATCCCGACTGGGTGGGTGAGATTAAGTTCGATGACGGTACGGTGGCGTTTTTTGATGGCGCCAAAGATCTCTTCAAGTATTATTTCAATCTCAAGAAGTATGCCCCCGCTAAGAGCGAAAAAGACATTGCGGCCATTTATGTGACTGAATACTACAATATGGAGCTAATCGACGCCCACAGCGCATTCTATGTGGTCGGGAGTGATGTGTACGGCCCGATGGGAAAAGAGCTCATTCCCTTCAACAACAAGGAAGACGCCGAGCAATTTATGAAAGATCACCGGGGAGAAAAAATCCTCCAGTTCCAGGACGTGACCCTGAGCGTCATCGGGACCCTTGATTGATCCGGATTGCTTTAAACCTGGCACCGGAGCCGTGGCCGAAGGTCATTTTGGTTCAAGTCGGAGAGGTGAACCGACACAAGTACTTGACTCAAAGCACATCACGGTTGGAGACTTGAACCAACGCACATTAGGTTAACCTCTGAGGCGTCATAAGGTCTTACAGCCTTGACCGGTCTAGCTGCTCGCATGAGGAAATCGACTGTCTACATAATTTTTTTATTTGGCAGTTTGCTGGTTTTGTCGTCTCTGCTTTTGATCTACCCGCAACTGACGGGGAACGACTTCAAGGAATCCATTGCAAAACAAAAACAAATCGTCGGCAAGTTGCAGCTGACGGATTTATGCCTGTTTACCGAGGCAAGCTATACGAGAAACCTCTCTTTGGCGGACCTCCATACTCCATTCCAAGACTATCCGATGGCCTTTGAACATTTTCCTTCAGGCTCAATCACCACTCCACCCATCCTTACTTTGGAATCCATAAAATGAAATGGCTGGAACGGCAACGTTGCTTCTTGGATTTCACTATCTCCTCACTGGCGCGGCGCAAAGGGAAAAATCTCGCTCTTCTATTGGTCTATATACTTATCATATTCATCCTGTGCTCGGTCATTTTCTTCACCAACGCCATTAAGAAACAGGCGCAAGCCATATTGGAGGATGCGCCTGAGATGATCGTCCAGCACATGATGGCAGGGCGACAGGAGCTTGTGCCTCTCGACTATATGGACGAGATCAAAAGCATTCGCGGCGTTCGATCGGTGGAACCGCGTCTGTGGGGATACTACTATCATCCAGCTAGCCGAACCAATTACACTCTCATGGTTTCCGACGATTTCCCTTACGGCGATGACGCTGTTGAGGTTGGCAACGGGGTGCTGAGAACCTGGGGAGTGATTCAGGAGGGCAGGCTTTATTTTAGAACCTACGACAGCGAATCTATAGGACTGAAAGTGGCCAAAACCTTCGATGCAGCCACCGATCTGGTCACATCCGACCTTATTCTCACTTCAGAAGCCACCTTCAGAAGGCTGACGGGTCTGCCCGAGGGATTTGCCACCGATCTTTCCGTGCGAATCAGAAATTCAACAGAATGTCCCACCATTGCGGCAAAAATAACGTCAACCTTGCCGGGCACCAGAGCCATCCTGCGAGAAGAGATCATCAGGACCTACAATTCCCTTTTCGGGTGGCGAAGCGGTTACATGATCGTACTTTTGAGTGGCGCAATTCTGGCTTTCTTTATTTTCGCATGGGACAAGGCGAGCGGTCTGAGCGCCGAAGAAAGGGTGGAAATAGGCATCCTGAAAGGCATTGGCTGGGACTCTGCGGATATCCTGGTGATGAAGTTCTGGGAAGGGATGGTCATTTCCTTGACAGCCTTTCTGGTAGGCGTGATAGCCGCCTACGTACACGTATTCTTTGCCTCTGCTCCGCTGTTTGAGCACGCTCTCAAGGGCTGGGCCATCCTCTATCCGACTTTCAGGCTGCAACCGGATCTTGGTGCTTACCAACTGGGTGTGCTCTTCTTCCTGACGATTCTGCCATATACTTTCATAACCATAATTCCTACCTGGAGAGTCGCTGTAACGGATCCTGACATTGCGATGAGGCAGGGATGATCAAATTGGACGCGGAGCCACGGAGATGGGGGGAAGACCGACGGGCAGGCACATGCGATTGGCCGGTGGGCATAGACCAGCCTATATTTCGGAATCGTTGCTAAAAAGTGGAGATCCTCATACGATTCAAGAGGAGTAAATCGGTGAAAAATTCGTCAACATGTCCATCCGTGTTAATCCGTGTCCATCCGTGTCTGTGAACTGGAACTTCCTATATGATCGAGTTGTTGCAGGTTTCAAAGATATTCAATGCGGGAAAGCCCAACACTTTCACTGCATTGCAGGAGATAGACCTGACCATTGAAGCCAATCGTGTCACGGTCTTCAAAGGACCAAGCGGTTCGGGCAAAACGACACTCCTGACTATCATCGGCTGCATGGCAAGGCCCACGTCCGGCAGGATCTTTCTGCGTGGCCAAGAAATCACCAGCCTGCCGGAGCGCTTTGCTGCAGAGACCAGAAGAAATATGTTCGGATTTGTTTTTCAGAATTACAATCTCATAAAGGGCCTGACAGTCCTGGAAAACACTATGGTCCCCGCCTATCCGACCGGAATAAGGTATCGGATAATTAAAGAAAGAGCTTTGGAAGTGCTGCAAAAACTCGGAATCGATTCCAAGGCCCGATTAAAGGTTGAATACCTGTCTGGAGGAGAACAACAGAGGACGGCCATAGCGAGGGCCTTGATCAACGATCCCTCCATCATTATAGCAGACGAGCCCACCGCCCATCTCGACACTGAGCTGTCACAAGCATTCATAGAAATCATCGCAGCCTTAAAAAATGAAGGCAAGACATTTTTGATCGCCAGCCACGACCCCCTTATTTTTGAGTCTTTCATTGTCGACAGAGTTGTTGCTTTGCGCGACGGCATCATTGTCGACCAGGGACAGTCATTGTGATCCTTAACCCCGCCATCATCGCCCTGGAATCCGGCTCCGTGCTGATAACGGCTTTCGCAGGCTACGCCGCCGTCAACGCAACCCGGATACTTGGAAGCTGGGATCTACAAAGCGGAAGCGAACAACAGCTGGAACTGGAAAGAAAGACTTATCTGATCTCGACTATCCTTGCCTATCTGATGTGTTTTGAAATTATCTCGCTTTTCTTGTTTACGTACACAGCAGAAGATATACACGATCTGTTTGTGGGCGCCATGTGCGCTGCGGGCTCTCTAAATGTTAACGATTACGGCTATCCAACCCTCGTTTTGAAGGCGCTCAATTGTGTTTTGTGCAGTCAATGGCTCATCATCAACCATACTGATAACATGGCTCCCGATTATCCACTCATTAAGACCAAATATAAACTACTCCTGGTAATTTTTGTTTTTTTGCTGATCGAGACTCTTTTCCAAAGCAAATACTTTCTGCAGATGGAGGCCGATGTCATCACTTCATGTTGCGGCGTCCTTTTCAGTGAAGACAGCTATATGATAGCGGGCGACATTGCCAGTCTGCCATCTAATGCCACCAAGATAATCTTTTTTCTGAGTCTGGCTCTGACAGTTCGATTCGGCATCCACTTCTTGTGGACGGGCCGTGCGGCCATGACCTTTTCTATGGCGGCAACTTATTTGATGATCCTGTCAGTGGTTTCGATCATCTCATTCATTTCACCCCATTTCTATGAACTGCCCACACACCATTGTCCATTCTGTCTTTTACAAAAGGAGTACCACTATATCGGGTACCCGCTTTATTTTACGCTATTTACAGGCGGCATCGCGGGGCTTGGAGTAGGAGTGCTTGATCGTTTGCAGCTGAGCGCCTCATTGGTCAATCTTGTGCCGGTATTGCAGAAGCGGCTTTGCCTGCTCTCGATGATCGGCTATATATTGTTTGCTGCCATTTCGGTGTACCCGATACTTTTTTCTGATTTCAAGCTGGAGGGCTATTGAACAGTGACAACCTAAATAATCCTCCCCCGCATCTCTCATCCTGGATAGATCGCCTCATTTGGTTTTGCCTGGAAAAGAAGATCATCGTCCTGCTGATGATTCTTCTCATAACTGTTTGGGGTGTTATGGTCGCCCCGTTCGACTGGAATCTGGGCGGGCTGCACCGTTATCCGGTGCCGGTTGATGCTATCCCCGACATTGGTGAAAATCAGCAGATTGTTTATACCGAATGGCCGGGAAGGTCCCCGCAGGACATTGAAGACCAAATCAGCTACCCTCTGACTGCGGCCCTGCTCGGTATTCCCCATGTTAAAACCATCCGCGGCTACTCGATGTTTGGCTTCTCGAATATTTACATCATTTTCGAGGAGGATGTGGACTTTTACTGGTCTCGATCTCGCGTCCTGGAGAAGCTAAACAGTTTGCCATCCGCAACCCTGCCCGCAGGAGTACAACCTAGCCTCGGACCTGATGCAACAGCTTTGGGTCAAGTATTCTGGTATGTCCTTGAGGGACGGAACGCCAATGGAGCTAAGGTAGGAGGTTGGGACCTTCATGAGCTCCGGACGCTGCAGGACTGGTATGTCCGCTACGCTCTCCTGTCGGTCGATGGTGTCAGTGAGGCTGCTTCCGTTGGTGGCTTCGTTCAAGAGTACCAGATCGACGTCGACCCTAATCTGATGCGCCTCTATGATGTAAAATTGGAAGATGTGGTGAAAGCCGCAAAGAGGGCCAACATCGATGTGGGTGCAAGGACCATTGAAATCAACAAGGTCGAGTACGTCATTCGTGGGCTTGGCTTCGTCAAGAGCTTGGAAGATCTGCAGAACGCCCTCATTAAGGTGACGGAGGGTGTGCCGGTCTTCATCAGGCAAGTGGCAAACGTCTCCTATGGCCCCGCGATACGGCGCGGAGCGCTTGACAATGGCGGGGCGGAAGCGGTCGGAGGCGTGATTGTGGCCCGACACGGCGCCAACCCGCTCGCAGTTATTAAACATGTCAAAGAAAAAATTGCAGAAATTTCACCCGGTCTGCCCAAAAGAACACTAAGCGACGGCACCGTCAGCCAGGTCAAGATTGTACCATTCTATGATCGAAGCGGCCTCATATATGAAACTCTCGGGACCCTCAATGACGCCATTTACGAAGAGATTCTCGTAGCGATAATCGTAATCATCCTTTCCGTGATGCACCTTGAGAGCTCTATACTTATTTCAGCTGTGCTGCCATTGGCAGTCTTGATCAGTTTTATTGCCATGAAAACGTTTGGAGTCGATGCCAACATCGTTTCGCTTTCTGGAATTGCCATCGCCATTGGCACCCTCGATGACATGGGAATTGTCATATGTGAAAATATCCTGAAGCACACGGAAGCGGCTGAACCGGGCAAGAGTCGCATAAAAGTGGTTTTCCAGGCATCTAGTGAAGTCGGCGGCGCTGTGTTCGCGGCGGCCTTTGCAACGATAGTGAGCTTTCTGCCCGTTATCGCGCTGGAAGGCCCGGAGGGAAAACTATTCAGACCTTTGGCTTTCACCAAGACCTTTGCATTGATCGGATCCGCTGTCGTTGCCCTGACAATGATCCCTGCGCTCGCTGAGATGCTCTTTAGCACCAGTGGCGATGGAAATAGAAAAACCCGCTGGATCTTTTTCGAAGCACTGATCTACCTTGGATTGTTGGTCGCAGTCTTCTTCAACGGATGGGTCGGCCTGGTCATTGCTTGCATGGGCGGCTATAGACTGTTGCTAAGCCGAGTTCCGGATGCCGCCAAGAAATGGCTGCGGACGATCAATTGCGCTTTGGTCGCCGTTGCGGTGGCAATGTTGCTCGCCAGGCATTGGCTTCCTTTTGGTCCGGAAAAAGGACTGGTGTTGAACTTTGTGTTTGTAGCCGTGCTTATTTGTGGATTACTGAGCGCCTTTTTGCTTTTACAGCATTTCTATGAAGAGATTCTGGGGTGGTGCCTGGACCACAAGGCGGCATTCCTCTCATTGCCCATTGCAATGCTTTTTCTCGGCACGATCATATGGGTTGGTTTTGCCCCCGTTTATAGCTGGCTGCCAAACTTTCTAAAAAAAACCAGTTTCGTCTCACACGTTGCGCAGAAATTTCCAGGGTTGGGAAAAGAATTCATGCCCCCTTTGAACGAAGGTTCCTACTTGTATATGCCCGTCACAATGCCGCACGCATCCATTGGTGAGGTTCTCGACATCATCCGCAAACAGGACATGGCAATCCTGGCGATACCTGAAGTTGAAGTAGTGGTGGGCAAATTGGGACGCGCCGAGAGCCCCCTCGACCCGGCACCGACTTCCATGGTCGAGACAGTGATCAATTATAAGACCAAATACATTAGTGACCGCAACGGGAACTTGATGACCTTTCAGTTTTTCCCCGATGAAGTTGATTTTTTTAGGAGTGAAGACGGAACGCCGCTCAGTGCTCCCGATGGAAAACCATACCTTGTGCAGGGACGATTTGGCCGGGACCATGCCAACCAGCTGATTCAGTACCCTGGCGGCAGGCCGTTTCGGCTCTGGCGTTCTGCCTTGGATCCGAACTTAAACCCGAGCCGTGAGGCGTGGAAGGGAATCCAAAAACCTGATGACATATGGCAACAGATAGTGGAAGCAGCGAATATTCCAGGGACCACACAAGCTCCGAATCTACAACCCATATCAGCGCGAATCGTTATGCTGCAAAGCGGAATTCGCGCTTCCATGGGAGTTAGAGTCAAGGGTCCGGATCTAAAAACGATCGAAGGAGTTTGCGTCCAGATTCAGAAGTATCTGAGGCAGGTGCCATCGATTGCTCCCTCGTCTGTAATTGCCGACCGCATTATCGGCAAACCCTATCTGGAGATCGATGTTGACAGGGAAGCCATCGCCCAATACGAAATCGACTTGCAGCAAGTCATGGATGTCATTCAAGTTGCACTTGGCGGCGATCAGATCATGACCACGGTTGAGGGACGGGAGAGATATCCCGTCCGGGTCAGGTACATGCGGGAACTGAGGGACGATCTCGAATCGATCGGTAAGATTCTCGTGCCATCGACCAACGGAACGCAAATTCCGCTGATGCAGCTTGCCGAGATCAAGTACGCCCGAGGACCCGAAGCTGTCAAAAGCGAAGATACTTTTCTGGTGAGTTATGTTTTGTTCGATAAGAAACCGGGCACTGCCGAAATCGATGTCGTTGAACAGGCCAAAAATTATCTCCAGTATAAAATGGACAGCGGTGAGCTTCAACTGCCGACCGGCGTCAGTTTCTCCTTCACCGGCAATTTCGAAAATCATGTACGATCGCAAAATAAGCTGAAGGTTATTCTGCCTGTAGTGCTCTTCATTATCTTTGTCATCCTTTACCTGCAGTTCAACTCAGTTGCCACTTCGGTTTTGGTTTTCTCCTGCATCCCGGTAGCCTGGGCCGGTGGATTTATAATGTTATGGCTCTACGGACAACCCTGGTTCCTGGATTTCAGCGTCCTTGGGACCAACATGAGAGAACTGTTTCAGGTTCATCCCATCAATTTGAGCGTTGCGGTATGGGTCGGGTTTCTGGCGCTCTTCGGGATTGCGGCAGACGACAATATTGTCATGGCGACTTATCTGGAGCAAAGGTTTGCAAACCAGGCAATGGAAACAACAGAGCAAATTCGCCGGACCACCATCGAAGCCGCCAAACGCCGTATCAGGCCATGCCTTATGACCACCGCAACTACAATTCTTGCCCTGCTTCCCGTTCTGACGTCCACCGGGCGCGGATCTGAGATCATGATTCCAATGGCCATACCATCGTTTGGCGGTCTAACCTTTGAAGTGATCACCATGCTGGTCGTTCCCGTAGTTTATTGCGCCATCAAGGAATCCAATTTGAAGAAGTGGTGACGCACTTTGTGTCCCCGTTTTTCGGATCTTCGCGAATTAGCGCGATGCAAGCTTCGAGATGGATAGGAAATAACCTTGAGTTTAATGTGAAAGTGCCTTATTCTCCGCCAAGAAAAATGTCCGGCGCCTGGCTTGAGATGGCTGACGCAGAGTGTTAGGGACTGTGGAAAAACAATAGAGTGATATGAGCTGCCTTGAAATCAACCGCATTCGGAATTCTCGATGACCCAGATGCATCTCATTAAACGAATGACCGGCATTGTTATTTTTCTTTGCTTGATGCTCTCTCTTTCTTCCGCCTTTGCGCAAACAAAAAAACTTCGGCAAGACCCGGTTCGGCTGGATGCCTCCGGGCCATCTGCCGCCTCCAGAAAGGTTGAATTCGGAGACCTCCCAACGCAGCCCCTTTCCCTGGAGAAAGCCATCGATTATGGATTGGATCACAATCGCAGCCTCAAGGCATTTCAAGAAGAAGTCATGGCGGTCGGCCAACAGGTCAAGCAGGCTCGAGCGGAATTCTTTCCCAAACTGGATACAAGCTACACCTTTACCAAAATCAAAGACCAACCTTTTGTCACTTTGGGCATCAGTGGAATACCCGGTTTGCCGTCCCAGTTTCCGTCCACCATTTCCACCGTGAACCATTGGGAGCTGGATGTTACCCAGCCTATCTTCACCGGTTTCAACCTGACTGCTCAGCTTAACATCTCCAAGATGGATTTCAGAATTGCCCAATATCGCCTGGAATCGGCTCGGCTCGATCTCATCCGCAACATCAAGTATGCGTTCTTGCGAACCCTCCTGGGGGAGAAGCTGCTGCAGGTGGCGCGAGACAACGTCAAAGCGTTGGAAGTCCAGCAGCAAAATGCGGAAGCCTATTACCAACAGGGGCTAACCCCTAGAAACGATGTGCTCAAAGCCAACGTGGCTCTCGCCGAAGCCGTACAGACAGAAAGGGCGGCTGCCAAACAGCTCATCACCCTCAAGTCACAGCTCAACCAGCTTCTGGATATAGATATTCAGACTCAAATCGCATTGCAGGATAAGGAAGCTTCCATTCAGCCGGTCCCGGGTTTGCAAGAGCTTTATTCGCTGGCGGAACGGCAGCGACCCGAGCTGATCGCGGTGGACACATCGGTTTTGCAGGCTGAAGAGGGCGTCAGGGCTGCTCGGAGCGGATATTATCCCCGCATCTTCGCGTTCGGGCAATATTATCGCGAAGGGGAGGATTTTCTTGCTGAAACCAATCCTTTCACCAACGAGCACAATGCCTCGGTAGGGGTGCAAGTCGAATGGAACTGGTTTGAAGGCGGCAAGACCGAAGCGGCCGCGAAAGAATTCAAGTACCGTAAAAGATCTCTACAGGAACAGCGTCGCGATCTGGAAAAACAGATCAAGGTCCAGGTGGAAGACGCCTACGAACAGTTAAATGTGGCCAAAGCGAATATCCACACCGCCGAAACCGCTCTGACGCAGGCTCGCGAAAACGAGCGAATGACATCCCTGCAATACCAGGAACAGCTGGTGATTTTTCTGGAAGTGTTGAACGCGCGAGTGTTTGTGCTGGAGTCCAGTGTCAACTACTATCAGGCTCTCTACGGCTATCAAATGGCCAGGGCGGACCTGGAGAGATCGATCGGCGGGCGATTCAAGTGACGCGGAGATAGGGAGATGGGGGAGATGAGAAGACACGGGGACACGGAGACGGGGAGACGCGGAGATGGAAAGCTCGAGCTTTAGCCTGCTATCGTCTTCTAGAAAAACAATCCCGTCTTTGCCGTCATTCCCGCATGTGCCCGTCCGTCATTCCCGCATGCTTTTTGACGGGAATCCAAAGCCACACAACCAATTGCCCGGATTCCGGCTTTCGTAGAAACTGCCATGACCTTCGGGTCACAACGAGTCATGAAAATGCTGTAGGGCGCGTTCCCCGAACGCGCCTCACCCGACTCGTTCGGGGAGCGCGCCCTACATTTTCGTAGGAATGACCAGAAAGTGCAAGCAACTCCAAAATCATTTTCTCGGAAGCTATAGTTTGTTGAGGCCCAAGTAGTCATCGCACAGCTGCTCGTTCCCAAACGGAGTTTGGGAACGAGGGGATAGAGTTCGGAATGCGGGAATAGAGTTTGGGAATGAGGAAAAGAGCCAGTGAAGACTAGTTCGTGGTTGAAGAAAAAGGATGAGCTCGGCGGAGTTTCAAAATACTTGCAAGCTGGACGTTATTTCGGACCGTCAGAGGAGTTTCACTAACGCGGCAACCACGGCGATGCCGGCTACCAGCATTCCTCCCAGACGGAGGGTCAGATCATGCCTGAGACGCAGCTCCATTTCTTTCATGTCTCGTCTTAGAGTTGTTTCCAGCTCTTTGAGGTCACGTCTCAGAGACGATTCCAATTCCTTTATGTCTCGCTTTAGGGTTGCTTCCAGCTCTTTCATGTCTCGTCTTAGGCTTGCTTCCAGCTCCTTTACAGCTACTTGCAGCTCTTTAAGATCGTGCTTTGTGGCCAAATGGCTTTCGATGAGCTCGGCAATGACACGCGTCTGGACTTCGGCCTGTTCCTCGGTAAAGCCAACGGCCTTCAGTTTCTTTACATATGCGTGAGTGTCGAATCCCAATGAGTTCATGGGTTGCTCCGTATTTTTGTTCAGAATATCTCCAAATATGCCGCGAGTCAATCCGGTTGCTTCCAGAGGACAGAGGACGGAATAACGAAGAACCAGGAACAAGGAGCCAGGAACCAATAATGCAGCTCGTACCCATGAGTGAAATTGCCGGCCGCATCGTAGCACTGCAGTCTCTTCTGTTGAAACACGAAGTGGACGCGGCCATCATAAGACAAAACGCGGATCTTTACTATTTCACCGGCACCGTGCAGGACGCTCATTTCATCGTGCCCTCAGCCGGTGAGCCGGTTCTTTTAGTGCGGCGGGACGTCGGGCGTGCTGAAGTCCAGTCCCCCATCCGGCCGATCGTTCAGATGCAGAGCCTGAAGGAGCTTCCCAATACTCTCTTTGACGCCTGCGCTCCGGCGCTCGCCAAACGAATCGGGATGGAATTGGATGTTCTTCCCGCCAACAGCTTCTTCTTTTATGACGAGAAGCTTTTTCCCAAACAGCAAATCGTTGATGTCAGCGGCCTTGTACGGCAACTGCGGATGCTCAAATCAGATTGGGAAATAGAGATGATGCGAAGGGCGGCGGCTATTTCGCGGGTCGTTGCCGCTGCGGTTCCCGTCTTTTTGCGCCGGGGCATCACCGAGCTGGAGCTTAGCGTCGAACTGGAGAAGGTGGCTCGGAATGCGGGCCACCTGGGTCTCATCAGGTTGCGCTCATTCAACATGGACATGTACTTCGGGCATATCCTTTCGGGACCTGAAGCGGCTGTCCCTTCCTATGCTGACTCTCCAACCGGGGGGGCGGGCCTGAGCCCTGCTTTCGGCCAAGGTCCGAGTGGTAAGAGGATCGAGGCGGGAGAGATCGTCAGCATTGATACAATGTTAAATTATAACGGCTACCTCAACGATCAAACCCGCAACTTCTGCATCGGCCGGCCGCCGGCAAAACTGCATGACGCCTATGCATTCATAAAAGAACTCCACGACCGTATTCGTGAACAGGCAAAACCGGGTTCTGTCACCGGAGAGCTTTACGAGCTGATGCAGGGCTGGGCGAAAGAAGCGGGGTGGGCGGATTATTTCATGGGATGGGGGGCAAATCGAGTCAATTTCATCGGCCATGGCCTTGGTCTGGAAGTGGACGAATTCCCTTTCATCGCACAGCGCCAGACGCTCGCCCTGGAGCAGGGAATGACAGTAGCCCTGGAACCGAAAATCATCATCCCCGAACTGGGTATCGCCGGGCTGGAGAATACTTATCTGGTAACGGCAAACGGTCTTGAAGCATTGAACACAGCCAGTGAAGAACTGGTTACCTTGTGACGCGGAGATGGGGAGATACGGGGAGGGGTGACACGGTGACGCGGAGATGGGGAGACGCGGAGACACGGTGACGCGAAGCGTGGGAAGTGGGAACATACGGAAGGCGATTCAGCTGATCTTCCATTTTTCGGGGTTGCTCAACATTCTGACGATCTTGCCTTGTATGCGTTCGTACTGCTCATCAAGATCGTCAGCCTGACTCTGTCTGAGATATCCACATTATAAGGGCAAATTCGATCCACATTTGCGTTTCAGCAGCCTCAGCCTCCGCATCACTCAGTTTATTCACAAATGCATTGGGGTAGCGCCGTTTGCGCCAGGCCTCGGCCATATTGGCGCAAACCGAGCGGGAGGACCGTCTCGCCTGATCGGTGAGCGAGTATCTTTCCTCCCGCGGAAAGCTCCTGCTCACCTCGAATAACTGCATAGCCGCTCCCATGGCTAACTGATAAGCCTGCAGTTCACGAAAATGTCGAATGCTGGCCATCTCTCATCCCTCCAGCTCCGAGTTTATACCCATCATAACCCCCTCCCCCCAATCCCCCCCCGCATCCCCGTGTCTCCGCATCTCCCTTTCCCCGTGTCTCCGCATCTCCCTTTCCCCGTGTCCCCGT